>Ga0209194_1000001_pt1 | contig 559264 bp, 497 predicted proteins | sample COGITO_mtgs_1004_FD_184787 | JGI IMG/M metagenome (GOLD analysis project Ga0209194, IMG submission 184787) | Pelagic marine microbial communities from North Sea - COGITO_mtgs_100413 (SPAdes) (version 2) | ecosystem: Environmental > Aquatic > Marine > Epipelagic ... | reverse complement strand
CCTTGGAATGTTGATATTGTTGGAAAATGGACTGAAAAGCTTTCTAAAATGGGTGTAAAAACTTTATCACTTTCAGATACAATTGGGAGCTCAACTCCAAAAGATATCACTTATTTATTTTCAAATTTAATTCCTAAATATCCAGAAATTGAATTTGGTGCACATTTACACACAACACCAGATGAATGGTTAGAAAAAGTAGCTTCAGCATTCAAGGCTGGCTGTAATCGTTTTGATGGCGCAATAAAAGGTTATGGAGGTTGCCCGATGGCAAAAGACGAGTTGACAGGTAATATGCCTACAGAAAAATTATTGAGTTATTTTAGAGCTGAAAATGTGGATACAAATATAAAGTCAATGAGTTTTGATACTGCTTACAATAAAGCTTTGGAGCTTTTTGTTTAAATTCAAAGTGTACTTATAACTGTAAAACAGAAATCTAAAAAAAAAAATAAAATGAAAATCACAAAATTAGCATGCTATATTTTATCAATTTCTCTTTTCTTTTCTTGTAAAAAAGATGATGGAAAAATTGATTTCACTTTCTTGCAAATTAATGATGTCTATGAAATTTCGCCAATCCAAGGTGGAGAATATGGAGGAATGGCACGAGTAGAAACAGTGCATAAAGGGTTATTAGAAGAAAATAAAAATACAATGTTGCTTTTAGCGGGCGATTTTTTAAACCCTTCCTTAATAGGAACCATAAAAGTTGATGGAGAAAGAGTTCGCGGAAAACAAATGATTGAAGTGCTAAACGCTATGAATATAGATTTAGTAGCTTTTGGAAATCATGAATTTGATGTATCACAAAAAGACTTGCAGCAACGCTTAAACGAAAGTAATTTCCCTTGGATTTCTGCCAATGTAAAACTAAAGACAAAAGAAAAATCGATTCCTTTTTATAAAGAAAAAGAAGAAAAAAAAATTCCTCTAAAAGAAACGTTTATTAAAGAATTTTCTGATGAAGATGGTACAAAAATAAAAGTAGGTTTTATAAGTGTTTGTATACCCTCAAATCCAAAAGATTATGTAGAATATGGCAATATGTTTGTAAAAGCAAGAGCTTCTTATACTGCCATTAAAGATTCAGTTGATGTTGTTTTTGGTTTAACACATGTTAAAATTACAAATGATAAAAGAATTGCAAAGTTAATTCCAGATTTACCTTTAATAATGGGAGGGCACGAACACACAAATTCATATAATAAAATTGGAAATGTAATCATTTCTAAGGCTGACGCCAATGCTAAGACAGCTTATATTCATAGAATTTCATTTGATAAAAAGACAAAAAAAACGATTGTAAAATCAGAATTAAAAGAAATAAATTCTTCAATTAAACCTGATGATAAAGTTGGTGAAGTTGTAACTAAATGGCAAAAAATATTAAAAATAAAAATTAAAGAACTTATTCCAAATCCAGAAGAAATAATCTATAAGGCAAAAACTCCTTTAGATGGTAGGGATACACCAATTAGAAGTGTTCAGACTAATTTAGGTCAAATTATAACAAAGGCTATGTCTTTTTCTTTTGATGATCAAGTTGATTGTGCGTTGGTAAATGGCGGTTCTATTAGAATTGATGATCAATTAGAAGGAGATATTAATGCAGTTGATGTTTTTAGAATTTTACCTTATGGAGGTGCTGTTTTAAAAGTAGAAATTAAAGGAAGATTATTAAAACGTGTTTTGGATTATGGTGTTTTAGCAGCGGGAACAGGAGCTTATTTGCAACGTTTTAATGCTCGAAAAATAGGAGAGAAGTGGATTATTCAGAACAAAGAGTTGAATAATAGAAAAACGTATACAGTTGCTTTTTCTGATTATTTGTTAAAAGGTTTTGATATTCCTTTTTTATCAATAGAAAATAAAGAAGTATTATCAGTATTTAAACCTGAAAAAAACGAATTGGCTTTTGATATTAGAAAAGCTGTTTTTGAATATCTAAGAAAACAGAAAAATTAATTTTTCTCTTACTGAACAGTTTTTTTTAAAAGATAATTTAAGTAATATTTTTTTCAATGGCATTAATTGTCACTTTATTAGCATCATCAATCTCCTATCGTGCTGGGAAAGCTTTCTTAATTGTTTCTATTGCCTTAAATACTGAAGCATCATCTGTTATAATTACTTTTATTTTTTAAGTAAAAAAAAAGCCTCACAAAATGTGAGGCTTTATATTGTGTTGAGGTAGATTATCTTTCTCTACGTCTTCTTCCAAAACCACCAGATTGTCTGTCTCCAGAATTTCTATCAGGTCTATCAGAAGAACGATTTTCTGATTTTCTTTTTCCCCTATCATCACTTCTACGTCTTCCAAATCCACCATCTTTATTACCAAAAGGTTTTTTACCACCTCTTCTTGAACCGCTTCCACCACCAGAACGTTCTTTTTTTGTAATTTCTACATTTACAGAGCGTCCATCAAAATCTGGTTGATTAGAAGAAAAAGCCTCTAAAGTCTTTTCTTGGAAGTTTTTATCGATTTCAAAGAAAGAAAATGTGTCTAAAATATCAATAGCACCAATTTCTATTTTATCACCAATATTTTGGTCGTTAATTAAGCCAATTAATTTAGCAGGATTTAAACTATCTTTTCTTCCTATATTGATGAAAAAACGAGTCATATTATCTGCCGTTGCTCTTGACCTAGAAGTTTCTTTTGATAAGTTATTTAAATCTTTAGCATTTTCATAATAAGCTAACATTGTATTAAACTCTAACGAAACAAATTTTTTGATTAATTCCTCTCTATCTAATCCTTCTAGTTTTTCATAAATACTTGGCAAAAACTCATTAATTTGAGTTTCGTTTACTTCGATATTTTGAACTTTATCAATTAAATTCATTAATTGATTTTGACAAATTTCTTTTCCAGAAGGAACTTTACCCTCTATAAATTTCTTTTGAATAATTTTTTCGATAGGACGTAATTTTCCTTTCTCTTTTCCATTTACTAAAACAATAGAGATTCCCTTATTACCAGCCCTACCTGTTCTACCACTTCTGTGTGTGTAGTTTTCTATTTGATCTGGTAATTTATGATTAATTACATGTGTTAATTCTGTTACATCTAATCCGCGAGCCGCAACATCTGTAGCTACTAATATTTGAATTGATTTTTTACGGAATTTTCCCATTACAGAATCTCTCTGTGCTTGAGATAGATCTCCATGCAAAGAATCTGCACTGTAGCCATCTTTAATTAAGTTGTCTGCAACTTCTTGAGTTTCTCTACGAGTTCTACAAAAAATAATTGCGTAGATGTCAGGGTTTAAATCTGCAATTCTTTTTAAAGCAGGGTATCGTGTTCTTTCTGTTACTGCATAATATTCATGACTTACATTTTCAGATCCTGCATTCTTTTGACCAGAAGTAATTTCGACTGGTTTGGTCATGTAATTTCTTGCTATAGCTTCAACTTCTCTTGGGAAAGTTGCAGAAAACAACAAGGTTTGCTTAGTGTCTGGAGTTGCTTCTAGTACTTTATCTAATTCATCTTTGAATCCCATATTTAACATTTCATCAGCTTCGTCTAAGACTAACCATTGAACGTTTCCTAATTTTAATGCTCTTCTGTTAATTAAATCTACTGTTCTACCAGGAGTTCCAACAACAATTTGAGAGCCTCTTTTTAAAGATCTAATTTGATCTTCCATACTAGATCCTCCATAGACAGTTGTTACTTTAACGTCTTTTAAGTATTTACAAAAATCTTTAATATTATTACCAATTTGAACGGCTAGTTCTCTTGTTGGTGATAAAATAATTGCTTGCACATTACCGTTAGAAGCATCTAAAAGTTCTAATATTGGTAAGCTAAAAGCGGCAGTTTTACCTGTACCTGTTTGTGCAAATGCTTTTAAATCGTCTGTAGATGAAATAATTTGTGGTATTGCTTTTTCTTGAATAACAGTTGGTTTTTCGTAACCTAAATCTGTTAATGCTTTAACTATAGGTTCTTTTAAACCTAATTCTAAAAATGTTGACATTTCTGTGTTTTTTTGGATTCACAGAACGCCCTGCTGCAAACCCGATTATAAAATTCGACTTGGTTTTTAATGAGTTACACTCAAAAATAAAACCGTGCAAAAGTACTGTAAAATTAATAGATATTGGATTAAAACCCAATTAATTAATCTCATTCAGTAATTTAAGATATGGATTTATGTTATAAGAAGAGAATGAAGCATATCCATTTGTAACTTTTCCTAATTTATTCACTAAAATACATCGAGGCATTTTACTGGTTAAAAAAGTTTGAGCTTCACTATTTTCATCAAGGTAGAATTGATCTTTGATATCAAGTTCTTTTATTCTATCTGAATCATTTCCATCAATTTTTATTTGAATAAATTTTATGTTTGGATATGATGTTGATAAGTAATTAACTCTTGAAACAATATAGCTTTCAGAATAATATTCTGGATTCCAAAATAAAAGCATGGCACTTTTACCTTTAATAATATCTTTAATTGATTTTTTCGAATCTGAATAATCAATAACATCAAAATCTTGAATTTTTTGATTCTTAACTACAGCTTTAGCGTCATTGACTATTTTTTGAATAAGTTTTTTATCCTTTTCACTAGTGCTAAGTTCAAAAAATTTATTGAGTGGATCTTTATTTATGTTACAACTTGATTTATTATAAAAATGACTAATAAAAGTTTCTTTTAAAAGAGCATTTCTTGACTTTTCACTAACAATTTTTTTGTCAATTGTATTTAATAAATCAAACGTAAATTTTGCTGAATACGTATTTTTTACAGGAGGATGGCCTAAAGAATAAGTTTCGTTATATAAATAATTTTTAACATATCTATAATAAGGAGGATAATACATTAATAAATCCTTGTCAATTTTGATATTGTTTCTGAAGTTAAAAAAAGATTTATCTAATTCTGGAAAATTCCTAGTTTTCGAATATTTAGCATACATTATCGGGTATTTTTCAATTCTCGCCAGCAAAGGGTATGTAAGGGATATTTTTAAAACTTCACTAAAACCTTTTGTTTCATTCGGATGATTCTCTAAATAAGTAATGTAAGTTTTCAATTTTAAAACAAATAAAGAGTCCATTTTTTCTTTGAATTTTGTCGGCTCTAATTTATTTTGATTGTAAAATTTTTTTTTCTCTTTTTCATCCTCTAAAAAACAATCAATTAAAATGTTATTTCTTTCAGCACCTTCACCAGCAAAGACTAAAGATTCGTCAAAAGCCCAAGTATTTAGACGCAACATTAAGCTGTCTTTGGGCTCTAAGTATATATATTGACTTTCATTTCCATGAAAAAAAGAATACAAACCTTCATCGATACTATCTAATTTCCCAATAAATCTATTCGTTTTATCCAAGTAAAAAGTGTCAATGGCTTTGTCCATTGAAAAAAGAACAACATGGTTAGATTTTGGATTGATAATTTTACCACCAAAATAAGTTGCTCTTTTATTATTTTCTGATTTACAGCTAATTAAACCGATTAAGAGTAAAATTTGTAAAAAAGTTATAACTTTATTTATCATATTATTGGTCTAGGAGAACCTGGTTACAAATTTAAGTATTCAAGGGAATGACAGTTGTTAATACGTTGTTAAAAATATTCTAAAGTAAATACCTATTAACTATGTTTTTTTATAAAAACCATTAAAAATCAGGTGGGAAAAGAGAAATCAATTTACTACTTTTGCAGAAATTTAAAATAATATTATGTTATCAGTTTCTAATTTATCTGTTCAGTTCGGTAAACGCATTTTGTTTGACGAAGTTAATACGAAGTTTCAGCAAGGAAATTGTTACGGAATTATTGGTGCAAATGGTGCAGGAAAATCTACTTTTTTAAAGATTATTTCTGGTGTTCAAGAACCAACTTCTGGTCAAGTTCATTTAGAGAAAGGGAAAAGAATGTCTGTTTTAACTCAAGATCATTATGCTTTTGATGAGTACCCTGTCTTAGAGACTGTTGTTATGGGTAACAAAGAGTTATTTAAAATTAAAAAGCAAATTGATGATTTATATGCTGATTATACAGATGAAAACGCAGAAAAGATTGGTGAGCTTCAAATAATTTTTGAAGAAATGAATGGTTGGAATGCAGATTCTGATGCTGCTGCCATGTTATCTAATTTAGGTATTTCTGAAGATGTACATTATACGCTCATGAGAGATTTAGATGGTAAACAAAAAGTTCGTGTATTAATTGCACAAGCACTTTTTGGAAATCCAGATGTTTTAATCATGGATGAACCTACTAATGATTTAGATTTTGAAACAATTGCTTGGTTAGAAAACTTTATTGCAAATTTTGATAATTGTGTTATTGTAGTTTCACATGATAGACACTTTTTAGATGCAGTTTGTACACATATTTCTGATATTGATTTCGGTAAAATAAATAATTATTCTGGGAATTATACCTTCTGGTATGAATCTAGCCAGCTGGCTTCAAGACAAAGAGCGCAACAGAATAAAAAGGCAGAAGAGAAAAAGAAGGAGTTAGAAGAATTTATTCGACGATTTTCTGCAAACATGGCAAAGTCAAAACAAGCAACTTCTCGTAAAAAAATGATAGAGAAATTAAATGTTGATGAAATTAAACCTTCAAGTAGACGTTACCCAGCTATTATATTTGACAGAGATAGGGAGGCTGGAGATCAGATTTTGAATGTAGAAGGTTTATCTAAGGAATTTGAAGGAGAAAAGCTTTTTGATGATGTACATATCAATCTAAATAGAGGGGATAAAATTGCAGTTATTTCAAAAAATTCAAGAGCAGTTACTGCGTTTTATCAGATTATTACTGCTAATGAAAAGCAAGATGCTGGTGAGTTTTCATGGGGTATTACTACAACACAGTCTTATTTACCTTTAGATAATTCTTCTTTTTTCCAAGATGGAGAATTGAATTTAGTTGATTGGTTGAGGCAATACGCACAAACTGAAGAAGAGCGTGAAGAAGTTTTCTTAAGAGGATTTTTAGGGAAAATGATTTTTTCTGGTGAAGAGGCTTTAAAGAAAAGTAATGTGCTTTCTGGAGGAGAAAAAGTGCGTTGTATGTTATCTAGGATGATGATGAAAAGAGCCAATATTTTAGTGCTAGATGAACCAACAAATCACTTAGATTTAGAATCGATTCAAGCCTTAAACAATTCGTTAATCAATTTTAAGGGAACTGTTTTGTTTACAACGCATGATCATGAGTTTGCGCAAACTGTAGCGAATAGAGTTATAGAATTAACGCCAAAAGGTGTTATCGACAGACACACTTCTTTTGATGAGTATTTGTCAGATCCAAAAATTAAAGAATTACGTGAAAAAATGTACTCATAAAAAATAGTAACATTTTTTACGAATTACTGATAAATTCAAAAACCTAATTTAAAATGCATATTGCTTTAGATTAGGTTTTTCATTGTTCTCTAAATATTACTCTTTAAATTCTTTAACTAATTTTATTTCTTTTTTAAAGGACTAATAATTTTTACATCAGAAAAAGAAATTGCACCTCTAATAACGCCATCAATCGTTTTATTTAAAGCTTCAATTAATTGCATTTTTAATTGTGATTTATGATAAATTAAGCTGACTTCTCTTGCGGGTGGAGGAGTTGTAAATTCACGTAAAAGTGTTCTATCAACTTCATTTAATTCTAATGTATGTAAATAGGGTAGAAGAGTCATTCCTAAACCTTCTTTAGAAAGTTTAATCAATGTATCAAAACTACCACTTTGTAACTGAAACCCTTTTTTATTATCAATCTTATGAGTTCTACACAAATTAATCACACTGTCTTTAAAGCAATGTCCATCTTCCAACAAAAGAATATCTTCCATTTCTAACTCATCAGCAGTAATAGTTTTGTTTTTATATAATCTATGATTTTGAGGAATTAAGCAAACAAAAGGTTCATAATATAAAGGCCTTTCTCTAATTGCTTCATTTTCTAAAGGGGTTGCCGCAATTGCAACATCTATATGACCATCAGATAATTTTCTAACAATTTCTTCAGTCGTTAATTCTTCAATAATTAACTTTACTTTTGGATATTTTTTAGTGAAATTTTGCAAAAACATAGGCAATAAAGTAGGCATTATCGTTGGGATAATTCCTAATTTAAATTCACCACCAATGAAACCTTTTTGTTGGTGTACAATATCTAAAATTCGGTTACTTTCATCAACAATAACTTTAGCTTGATCAACAATCTTTTTACCAACTTCAGTCAATTCAATCGGTTTTTTAGAGCGATTAAATATTTGAATACTTAATTCATCTTCTAACTTTTGAATTTGCATACTTAAAGTTGGTTGAGTTACAAAACTATGTTGTGCGGCCACTGTGAAATTTTGATACTCTGCAACGGATAAAACGTATTTTAATTGGGTAATGGTCATTATAATAATATTTTTTGATAAAGATATTAAAACTATCAATATTTATTATAGTTTAATGATGATATTTTAAGTTAATTCTAATTTAGAAAATAAAAACTAATAATAAATATTTAGATTTAGACATAAACCAACTTAAATATTTAGCTAAAAAAAATAAATGGTTGATTAGCTTGTTTTAAATGAATTATAAAATTTTATGAGGTTTGTATTAAAATATAATAGGTAAAATTTTCTATTGATTACACTTAAAGTTTGGGATCTTGCAAACAGATTATAATGTTAAATAGATGAAATATCAGAACACATTTTAACTTTTCAAGGCAAGCCTTTGCATAATTTTGAAGATTATGTGCGTTTAGGTTCTGTCCTGGCAGGAACGAATATTTCTCATGATATTGATGGTGAAAAAGTGGCTGTAAATTCGTTTTCAGAATGATGTTTTTATCTATTCTAAAACATAAGAATATCCAATTTCTATACCCAAAACATTATATCCATCATTTGGTTTTTGGAAATTTAAATTTGAAACATGTCCAAAGTTAGTTCCAATATATATATAGCTATTTTTAACTATTTTATATGAAAATCCTAAAGAGAAGTTTTCTATAAACGTAAATCCTTTTGTTAAACGTTCTGTTCTTGTATCAATAAAAGATAAACCTAAACTTATTGTGCCTTGTAAATTTAATTTTTCTGTTATTTCTTTTTTTGCTCCAAAACCAAATTCTAAACCATATAAATTCATCATTTTGGCTTTCGTAAATTCAGTTCTTTTTTCTAAATAATTTTCTTGATCAGGTGTTATAAATTGCTCATTGATTAGTTGATGTTTTAAAAATTGAACCTGAGGTTGCACAATTAATTCTAGATTAATATTTTTCCATTTTCCAAGTTTATAAAATACCTGAGCTTTATAAGTATTTGTAATATATGTATAGTCTACATCATCAAAAATGAAGTTTTCATTTGAACTAAAATTATATAAAAAACCAAGTTTATAAGGTTTTAGAATAGATTTATTTCTCTCTTGGCTAAAAGAAGTCATTACAATAAAGAGTGAAAAAAAACTTAAGAACTTATTTTTCATTGTTTTGAGTTAACTAAACATTTTAGCAACTTTTTCAGCTTTTCTGTTTTCTGAATAATCATAAAAACCTTCACCAGATTTTATGCCCAATTTCCCGGCATTCACCATATTTACTAATAAAGGACAAGGTGCATATTTAGGGTTTTTAAATCCATCATACATTACATTTAAAATAGACAAACAAACATCTAAACCAATAAAATCAGCTAATTGTAAAGGCCCCATTGGATGCGCCATACCTAACTTCATAACCGTATCAATTTCTGCAACACCAGCAACATCATTGTATAAAGTTTCAATCGATTCGTTGATCATTGGCATTAAAATTCTGTTAGCAACAAAACCAGGATAATCATTAACCTCAACCGGAATTTTATTAATTTTTTTACTTAAAGCAACTGTAAAGCGCATTACCTCGTCAGAAGTATTGTAGCCTCTAATAATCTCAACCAACTTCATCACTGGCACAGGATTCATAAAATGCATTCCAATTACTTTTTCAGGTCTGTTGGTAACAGCTGCAATTTGAGTAATAGAAATTGAAGAAGTATTTGTAGCTAAAATGGTTTCTTTAGCGCAAACTTCATCTAATTCTTTGAATATTTTAGCTTTTAAAACTGCATTTTCAGTAGCCGCTTCAATAACTAAACTTGTATTTTTAACACCTTCTTGAATGGAAGTAAAAGTAGAAATATTACTTAATGTTTTTTCTTTATCAGCTTCAGAAATTTTTTCTTTAGCTACCATTCTATCTAAATTTTTGGTGATAGTTGCCATTCCTTTTTTAAGTGCAGTCTCAGAAATATCAATCAATTGAACTTTATAATCAAATTGTGCGAACGTATGCGCAATTCCATTTCCCATAGTTCCAGCACCAATTACCGCTAAATTTTTCATGAATATTTATTTAAAAATTTATAGTTATAACAAATAAAGTAGATCAATATTGAATCTTTTAACATTTGGTATTACACTATTTTTTATCGAAAAGAGATTTTAAAGTTTATCTCCAGTTTTAAAACAGTCAATTATCCATTGTGCAATTCTTAATGCTTCAGTTCCATTATGCAAAGTTACAATAGGTGTTGTGTTGTGAACAATTGCATCAGCAAAAGTTTCCAACTCATCTAAAATAGCGTTATTATTTACAATTTCTGGATTTTCAAAATAAATTTGTTTTTTAACACCTTCATCATTTTGTAGAATCATTGCAAATTCATCTGGGTTTTTTGGAGCGTCCTGAATTCTTACAATTTCAGATTCTTTACTTAAAAAGTTCACAGAAATATAGGCGTCCTTTTGAAAAAAGCGCGTTTTACGCATGTTTTTCATAGAGATTCTACTCGCTGTTAAATTTGCTACACAACCATTTTCGAACTCAATTCTCGCGTTTGCAATATCAGGAGTTTCAGAAATAACAGAGATGCCACTAGCATGCACATTTATAACTTTTGATTTTACTACAGAGAGAATAATATCGATATCATGTATCATTAAATCTAAAACTACAGGCACATCTGTTCCTCTTGGATTAAATTCTGCTAATCTGTGCGTTTCTATAAACATTGGGTTATCAATCATACCTTTAGCGGCAATAAATGCAGGATTGAATCTTTCTACATGGCCAACTTGACCTATAACGTGATATTGGCTTGCCAAAGTTCTAATTGCTTCTGCTTCCAAAACAGTTTTTGCTATTGGTTTTTCAATAAATATGTGACGTCCCTTTTCGATTGATTTTTTAGCACATTCAAAATGAGATAAAGTGGGGGTAACGATGTCTACAACATCTACAGCCTCAATCAATTCATCAATAGAATCAAACAAATTATAGCCAAATTCAGTAGCTACTTTTTGTGCATTTTTTGTAAATGGATCAAAAAAACCAATTAATTCATATTTTTCAGATTCTTGTAATAAACGAAGATGAATTTTTCCAAGATGACCGGCACCTAAAACGCCAACTTTTAGCATAAATATTTTTTTTGTTTTTAAGAATAAAGTAAATTAATTTTACAACAGAAATATTACTTTGTTATTCTTAAAATTAGAGACATTTATTTAGTATTTTCCAATTTTAAAATTGGAGAATAACAAAGATACAATTTTATAAGAATCTATTTAGATTTATTAGTATTTTTAGCCTTTAGAAACTTAACAAGAATTGAAAGACACAGCAAAACACCAAGGACTTAGAAATCAATTAGCTACCGTATTAAAGGCAAAAGGTATAACAGATAAAAATGTATTAAAAGCGATTAAAAGTATTCCACGTCATTTGTTTATTGATTCTAGTTTTGAATCTCATGCGTATCAAGATAAAGCTTTTCCTATTGCTGCAGAACAGACAATTTCTCAACCTTATACAGTTGCGTTTCAATCGCAAACTTTGACCATAAAAAATGGAGATAAAGTTTTAGAAATTGGAACAGGATCTGGGTATCAAACAGCAGTTTTATTAGAATTAAAGGCAGAAGTTTATTCCATAGAAAGACAACACGAATTATTCAAAAGAACTTCTTTATTTTTGCCCAAATTAGGTTATAAACCAAAGAAATTTATTTTTGGTGATGGTTACAAAGGTTTGCCAGAACAAGCTCCATTTGATAAAATTATAGTAACTGCTGGCGCACCATTTGTTCCAAAACCATTGTTAGGGCAACTAAAAATAGGCGGAATGTTATTGATTCCCGTGGGAGATACAACTCAAATTATGACTTTGTTTATTAGAAAATCTTATAAAGAATTTGAAAAGCATGAATTAGGAGATTTTGCTTTTGTACCCATGTTAGAAGAAAAAAATTAGGCCGAATAGTTTTCGTGTTTTTATGATTTTCTAATTTTACTCAGCTCTTTCCCAATAGGCTGTTTTTCCAAATAGAGCAAGGCCAATATAACCTCGCAGTTTCAATTTATTTGGTTTTATTAATTTGATATAGCATTTATAAATTTTTCCATTTCTGGGATCTAAAATATTACCTCCAGACCATTCTTCTCCGTCTTTTTCTAATCCTGTAAGAATGTTTAAGCCTAAGATAGGCCTGTTTTTGTTTTCATCTTCACATTTTTCGCAAACAGCATCTTTTCTTGCAGCATCTTTAATATCAACAACTTTTGCAAAAGCTTTTCCATCTTTTTTATAAACCTCTATTACAGAATCAACTTCTCCGGTATTTTCATTGGTTGAATGCCATTTTCCGAAAATATTTTGTGCGTTTATAGACGCAGTAATTATCAAGAACGTTAAAGAAATAAGTGTTTTTTTCATAAATTTATATTAGTCATATTTAGCATTAAAATTATTGTCCCATTTTCCTTGAACTCGCAAAATTTGCTCAATAATATCTCGAACGCAACCTTCACCACCTTTTTTGTATGAAATGTATTTAGATATGCTTTGAATTTCTTGAACTGCATCATTTGGGCAACAAGGCAATCCTACCAATTTCATTACCGGAAAATCAGGGATATCATCACCCATATACAAAACGTTTTCTGGTTGTAATTGATATTTATGAACTAATTCTTGATATTGCTTTATTTTGTCATGCGCACCTAAATAAATATCTTTAATACCTAAGTTAGCTAAACGTGTTCTTACCCCTTCATTATTTCCACCAGAAATAATACAAATATTAAAACCTTGATCCACAGCGGTTTTTAGGGCATATCCATCTTTAATACTCATGTGTCTTACTAATTCACCATCTGGCATTATAGTAACCATGCCATTTGTAAGAACTCCATCTACATCAAAAATTAAGGTATTTATATTGGGTAATAACTGTTTATAGCTTATCTCCATTTTGGATTGATTTTGTAAAGATTTTATAGATTTTTTGTTGCTTTTTATCTAGCAAATTTAAATGATTTTTTATTGTTTTTTCATCATTTCTTATAGCTGGTCCTGTTTGTGCTTTTTTTGGAGATAATTCCTCAATTTTTGAGGCTGTTTCTTTAATTAAGGGTTGTAAAATTTCAAAAGGCACGTTATTTTTCTTACAAATATCGTTCCCAATTTTATACAGATGATTCGTAAAGTTATTTACAAAAACTGCAGCTAAATGGATTGTTTTACGCTGTTCTGAATCTATAGCATACATTTTTTTTCCAATTGACTTTGCAAGTTTTTCCAATAAATTATAATCATTTTCATGTTCAGATTCTAAACAAAAAGGAACTTCAGAAAAATCTACTATTTTATCTTTAGAGAAAGTTTGTAACATATAAAAAACACCCTTTCTTGTGGTGTTTTTTAAACCATTCATGGCCACACTTCCTGATGTATGAACTACAAAATGGTTCTTAATTTTGGATGAAACTTCCGCAATGGCATCATCTGAAACAGCAATGATCGTAATATCCGCTTGCGGAATGATTTCTAAATCTCTAGAACTTATATGAGTAACATTTATAGCAGGAGCATTTAAAAAAGCAGTGTGTAAATGTGCAGCAACATTTCCATTTCCAACAAGTAAAACTGATATCATAAAACGAAGATATTGTTTTTTTGTAGAAACTAATCAATAGGTTTTCTTAAATTAGCAATATAAATTTTCTGAAATGGATAAAAGTAAAAAATTAGGAATAAACTCAACTTGCGTTCATGTTGGTGAAGTAAAAGATGAGCAATTTAAGGGAGCAATTTCTCCAATCTACATGTCTACTTCTTATGCTTTTGATGGAGTAGATGTGAAGCGCTATCCTCGATATTTAAACACACCAAATCAAGAAATGTTGTGTAAAAAAATTGCGGTTTTAGAACATTCAGAAGATGCTTTGATTTTTAGTTCAGGAATGGCTGCAATTTCGAATGCCATGTTAGCTTTTTTACAAAAAGGAGATCACGTAATTATTCAACAAGTAATTTATGGAGGTACGTATAACTTTGTGGTTGCTGAATTTGATAAATACGGAATAGAATATTCTTTTACAGAAAGTGATAAAGTGGATGATTTTAAAAGCTTAATCAGAAAAAACACGAAGATTCTTTATATAGAAACGCCTTCAAATCCATTATTAGGCATTACAGATATGAAAGCAATTTCTGTTTTAGCAAAACAGCATGAGATCATAACGATGATGGATAATACATTTGCCTCACCGATCAATCAAAACCCTGTTGATTTTGGAATTGATATCATTTTACATTCTGCTACAAAATATATGGGCGGTCATTCTGATATTTCTGCTGGTGCAGTAGCAGCATCCAAAAAACATATAGAACAGATATGGAAAACTGCTATTAATTTTGGTGGTAATTTGAGCGATCAAACTGTTTGGTTATTAGAAAGAAGTTTAAAAACCATGAATTTGCGTGTAAAAGAGCAAACAAAAAATGCTCAAATTATGGCTGAATATTTTGAGGGTAATCCCAATATTGATAAGGTATATTATCCAGGATTAAAGAGTCATCTACAGTATGAAATTGCAAAAAAACAAATGAAAGGTTTTGGCGCCATGTTATCTTTTGAATTAAATAAAGGAATTGATGCAATGAAATTTCAAAACAGTTTACAATTGATAAAACCCTCTATGAGTTTGGCTGGTGTAGAGAGTACAACTGTAAGTCCTACGCAAACTACACATGCTTTATTAAATGAAGAAGAACGTTTAGAGAGAGGAATTAAAGATGGCTTAATAAGGTTTTCTGTAGGTATTGAAGAAACAGAAGATTTAATTGCTGATATAGAACAAGCAATAAAAAAAGCAAAGAATTAAATCTTTGCTTTTCTGAAATCAAACTTTAGATTAAGTTGTGCAGATAGTCTGTTAAAACTTTTTGTTTTGTAGCTATGTCTTGCATACCCAAATTGGAAATTCATGTTTTTATTAATTTTGACACCTAAACCTGCATACGCTCTGTTTTGATGAAAATCTAACCCGTTTATTAAATGGTAATGAATTTCATCATAAAAAGTAATGGACAATCTTTTATTAATTGGAAATGAACTTTTAAAACGATAACGAATTCTATTTTTAAATTTATACTGTGTTTCATATTCAATAAAACGTTGCTCTAATTTAAATCTATGAGATAATGAAAATTTATACACTTTATATTTTACACTAATTTGCTCAATAGTCCTATTCTCTATTATGTACGGATCACCTGTTTCTTCGAAACTTGTATCTATACTTCCATATCCATATCCAATTCCAAAAGATACAGCATTATTAACCTTATAATTTAATCCAATAATAGCTAATAATAAGTGCTGATTGTCTACAATTTTATAATTCCAATTCGTTAAAGAACCGCTAATACTAAATTTATCAGAAACTTTGCTAGCGGTGGTAACTGCATACCAAGTTCCTAAAGAATTTTCACCTTTGTTCGTGCTTTGTGCATGTAATCTAATAATTGAAATGAATAATAATATGTAAAATATTCTTGTTTTCATAATGTCTAAGTCTAAAATGATTAAGTTTTTTAAGCTTAAATTAAGAGCCTTATCGAGATTATATATTTTTTAAGTAATTAGCTTTATTGATTAAAAAGGCCAAATAATTGGTACAAGAATAATTGTAGTTATTAAAAAGATGATTAAAAGCGGCAAGCCTACTTTAAAATAATCCATGAACTTATAATTACCAGAGCTCATAACCATTGCATTTGTGGTCGTTCCTATAGGGGTTAAAAATGCGGTTGATGCACTAATGGCAATAGTAATTAAAAGTGGTTCAGGATTTACTTGCAAGGTGCTCGCAGTTAATAATACAATTGGAGCCATTAAAACAGCTGTTGCAGAATTATTTATAAATTGACTAAATGTTGTAGTTAGTAAAAAGATTCCTGCCAATAATAAAGTCGGATTTTCTTTTCCTAGTAAATCAATAATAGCATTAGAAATCATTACTGCAGCACCAGTTTTTTGTATTGCAACCCCCATAGGAATCATAGCAGCAATCATTACCACACTCGTCCAACTAATAGCTTTGTATGCTTTAGAAAAAGGTATGCAGCCAGCAAATAGTACAATTCCTGAAGAAATTAAAGCAGCAATAGAACCTGGAACAACTTTAAAAACTAACATCACAATCATTAATATTAAAGCACCTAATGCTATGTATGATTTAGGAGTTAAATCATCTACATCTTTTAACATTTCTTCTGGACTTCCAACTACAACTAAATTTTCGTGTTGATTTTTTAACTTTTCTATATTTCTCCAAGGACCTCTAATAATAAAACTATCTCCAGATTTTACAGTAATTAAATCTTCTAAATACGGTTTTCTGTGTCTAGAAGTAGCTAATAACTGAATGTCATATCTTTTAAAATATTCATGTAATTTAATCTCTCTTCCCACTAATCGCGAATTAGGTGTAACCAAAACCTCAGACATTCCTACCTCTTGACTTATTAAATTGTTTCTTAATTCGCTTTCAGCGGACTCTTTTGCTAAAAGTCCTAATCTAAAATTAATCATCAATTTATTAATATCTTCAGTGGTACCTTTTACAGTAATAATATCATGATATCGCAATTCGGTATTTTCCTTAGGCATTTCAATAAAAGGTTGTGTTCCTTTTAATCGATTTGGGTGTCTTCTCTTTAAACGAATAATATTTATTTTATACTTGTTTTCTAAATCCCAATTACTAATTTTTGTATTGATTAATGGAGATACAGATCTTATTCTTAGTCTGTAATAATCATTTTCAATTTTATAGACTTCAATCCATTCATGGAGCGTAGAATCTATATTAATTGGTTTGTTGTTGGTTTTGTTTTTAGGTAAAAGTTTAAAACCTATATATCTAAAATATAAAATAGCAATGATTAAAAGAGGCAAACCAATCAATCCAAATTCAAAGAAAGAAAAACCTTCAAAACCAGCTTCAATTAAACTATTGTTTACAATAATATTTGGTGGAGTTCCCGTTAATGTTAGTAAACCACCAGTATTGGACCCAAAAGCAACAGGAATTAATATTTTTGAAGGTAATGTACCAATACTCCAAGCGGAAGATATTGTGGCAGGTAATAAAGTAGCTACTGTACCTGTATTACTAACAAAACCAGATAAAACTCCAGAACCTAGAGTAATAATCACTAATAGTTTAGGAACGCTTTTTCCTGCTAAATCAATTAGTTTTCTCCCTGCTAAGGCGGTCCATCCTGTTTGTGATAAACCTTCACCAATGATAAACAAAGCAGCGATCATAATTACGGTAGGATTGCTAAAACCACTTAAAGTTTCATTTAGATTTAAAATTCCACATAAAAATAAGCTTAGCATGGATACTAGGGCAACGACATCTGGAGAGTATTTTCCCCAAATAAACACACCAATTGTAATTGTTAAAATAACGAGCATTAAAACCATAATTATCTAATTTTTATTAAATATTTCTCTTTCTTTAAGAAGGTAAAATTAGGGCATTGTTGGCTGATTTTTATGACAAATGTCATCATTTTAAAACTCTTTTAATTTTTATGATTATGATAAAAAACAATGCTTAATTTTATTAAAATGCATCCACGAAAACGAAATAGAAATATCTCTTTTTTAAATAATTTCTTTAATTTAGTTACTTTAAGGGATTGTTTATTTAATATTGCTCAATTATAGGATACTATTAAAATAAAATCATGACATTTTTTTCGTTTTAAATATTTTTTTGATCCAAAAAGAAGATGATTTTTAAAAAAGAATAATTTATGAAATTAGATATTTTAGCTTTTGGGGCACATCCAGATGATGTAGAATTAGGTTGTGGAGCAACCATTGCCAAAGAAATTTCTTTAGGTAAAAAGGTAGGTATTGTAGATTTAACAAGAGGTGAGCTAGGTACTCGGGGTTCTGCAAATTTAAGAGATCTCGAAGCTAAAAGTGCAGGGGATATTTTAGGAATATCAGTGCGTGAAAATTTGCGCTTTGCTGATGGGTTTTTTATAAATGATAATAGACATCAGTTAGAAATTATTAAAATGATTCGTAAATATCAACCAGAAATTGTTTTGTGTAATGCTATTGATGATAGGCATATAGACCATCCTAAAGGAAGTAGTTTGGTTTCTGATGCTTGTTTTTTAAGTGGATTATTAAAAATTAACACCGCTGTAGAAGGTGAAAATCAAGAAAAATGGAGACCAAAAAAAGTCTATCATTATATTCAATGGAAAAATATTGAACCGGATTTTGTAGTTGATGTTACTGGTTTTGTTGAAAAAAAAATTGATGCTGTATCAGCATACTCATCTCAATTTTATGACCAAAATAGTAATGAACCAGAAACGCCAATAACTAGTAAAAATTTTATTGATAGTATTAATTATAGAGCTAGAGATTTAGGGCGATTAATTAATGTGGAATACGCAGAAGGCTTTACTACAGAACGTTATGTTGCCGTAGAAAATTTAGATAAATTAATTTGATTTTTTCTTTCTTAGAAAAAGAAAAAACAATTATATTTGCATCCGCAATTATATGGTGGTTGTAGCTCAGTTGGTTAGAGTATCGGTTTGTGGTACCGAGTGTCGCGGGTTCGAGTCCCGTCTTCCACCCAAAAGACAAAGTCTTCTCTATTTAGAGAGGACTTTTTTTGTTTTTAAAATGTATATAGTATTAAATATAAATATTATGGAATTTTAAAATTTCAAAAGAAGCAATCGTACCTCAAAGTCTCCACTAACTCCTGATTTAAAGATTGTTTCAAATATTCCTACTAAACCTATAATTAGAGTTTTTGTATTCTTAGAAAGTTAGCTTTTCTGCTAAATATTTAGCGGTATACGATTTTTTATTTCTTGCTAATTGTTCAGGAGTTCCTTGGAAAATGAGATTTCCACCTTTTTTACCACCATCTAAACCTAAATCAATGATATAATCGGCACATTTTATAAGTTCAATATTATGTTCAATTACAATAATCGAATGTCCTTTATCAATTAAGGCATTAAAAGAGCCTAATAATTTTTTAATATCATGAAAGTGTAGACCTGTTGTGGGCTCGTCAAAAATAAATAAAGCTTTATCTTTGGAATTTCCTTTTACTAAAAACGATGCTAGTTTAATTCTTTGCGCTTCACCACCAGAGAGGGTAGAAGAGGATTGCCCTAATTTTACATAACCCAAACCAACATCTTGTAAAGGTTTTAATTTATTGGCAATTTTAGGCACTAAGTTTTCAGAGAAAAATGCAACAGCATCATCGATAGTTAAGCTTAAAATATCGTCAATAGATTTTCCATCAAATTTTACTTCTAAAACTTCTTTCTTAAAACGCTTTCCATTACAAACGTCACACTCTAAATGCACATCTGCCATAAATTGCATTTCAATAGTTACTTCACCTTCACCTTTGCAAACCTCGCAGCGACCACCTTCAACATTAAAAGAAAAATGCTTTGGTTTATAATTTCTAATATTTGACAATTTTTGATTAGAATATAACATTCTAATATCATCATAGGCCTTAATATAGGTTACCGGATTTGAGCGTGAAGAACGTCCAATAGGATTTTGATCTATAAATTCTACGTGTTTTAAATTTTCGAAATTTCCTTTTATATCTGTATGCTGTCCAATTTTATCTCCATAGCCAATCAACTTTTTTTGCATTGATGGATATAAAATATTTTTGACTAATGTGCTTTTCCCGGAACCTGAAACTCCTGTAATTACAGATAAACAGTTTAAAGGGAATGTAACATCAATATTTTGGAGATTATGCTCTCTTGCTCCAATAATTTGTATACTATTTTTTGAAGTTCTACGTTTTGTAGGGACTTCAATTTTTAACTCTTCATTTAAATATTTTGCTGTTAAAGAGTCTGATTTTAAAATTTTTTTAAAAGTTCCTTCTGCAACCACATGACCACCAAAAGTTCCCGCCTCTGGTCCAATATCAATGATGTAATCGGCTTCTTTCATGATGTCTTCATCATGCTCTACAACAACAACGGTGTTTCCTAAATCACGTAAATCTTTTAACACTCCTATTAAACGTTCTGTATCTTTTGGATGCAAGCCAATGCTTGGTTCATCTAATATATACATAGAGCCAACTAGAGAACTACCTAGAGAAGTTGCTAAATTTATACGCTGACTTTCACCACCAGAAAGAGTATTTGAGGTTCTGTTAATCGTCAAGTAAGACAGGCCTACATCGGTTAAAAATTGCAAACGATTATTAATTTCTGTAAGTAAACGTTTTCCAATTTTTGCTTCGTACTTATCTAGTTTTATGTTTTTAAAAAAGAGCATTAATTCATCTAAAGGAAGCGTAACCAAATCAGAAATGCTATGATCATTTATTTTTACAAAATCGGTTTCTTTCCGTAATCGTTTTCCATGGCAAGAAGTACATTTTGTTTTTCCACGATAACGCGAAAGCATTACTCTATTTTGAATTTTATAACTTTTTTCTTCTAAAACAGTAAAAAAATGGTGAATTCCTTTGAAGTTTTTGTTTCCACTCCAAACCAATTCCTTTTGGGTTTCAGTGAGCTCGAACCAAGGTTTATGGATCGGGATATCAAATTGATAGGCAACATTAATTAAGTCTTCTTTATAATGCAAATAAGAAGGTGTCTTAAAAGGAAAAATACAGTCTTCAAAAATTGATAACCCAGTATTTGGTATCACTAATGCTTCATCAATTCCAACTACATTTCCATAACCTTCGCAAGTTGGACAAGCGCCATAAGGATTGTTAAAACTGAACAAGTGTGTATTGGGCTCTAGAAAAGACATGCCATCTAAATCGAACTTATTACTAAACTCTGCCACCTGGTTGTCTTCTAAATTTTCAATAAAACAAATTCCTTTTCCTTCAAAAAAAGTAGTTTGAATTGCATCTGCCAATCTGTGGTAAAAATCTTCATTATCTTTCGTAATAATTCTATCAATCACTAAAAATAAGGCTTCATTTTTAAAATCTTTTTGTGGGAAATCTGCAATTCTATATACTTTATGGTTCCACTTTAAACGTGCATAACCTTGTTGTTCCAAAACCTGCAAGACAGTCTTTAAATCTCGATTTTCATCGATAATAATTGGCGCTAATAAAAGTAGTTTCGTTTTTTCTTGAAACTCTTTAACGAATTTCACGACATCAGAAACAGTATCTTTTTTTACTTCTTTACCAGAAACAGGAGAGAAGGTTCTACCAATTCTTGCGAACAAAAGTTTTATGTAATCGTAAATTTCTGTTGATGTTCCCACTGTTGAACGTGGATTTGTAGAATTTACTTTTTGCTCAATGGCAATCGCAGGTGCAATGCCTTTAATATAATCTACTTTTGGTTTGTGCAATTTACCTAAAAACTGACGCGCATAAGAACTTAAACTCTCTACATATCTTCTTTGACCTTCAGCATATAAGGTATCAAAAGCTAAAGAAGATTTTCCAGACCCAGAAAGACCTGTAATGACTACTAATTTTTTTCTTGGAATAACGACATCAATATTTTTTAAATTATGCAGTTTCGCACCTTTAATTATGATGTTTTCTTTAGGGTTTACAGTAGAAATATCAATCTTCATTTAATCTTAAAATAAGCTATAAAAATACCACTATTTTCATCGAATTTAAAATAATAATAGCATTGAATTTGTTAAAGTATTTGTAAAAATAGTTGTAAAATTTAAAAATAACCTTTATATTTGATGACTTAATAATCTTCTAAAAAAACGCACATAGCAAAAAATTACTTTTAAATTATTGATAAATAATATATAAGAGAGATACTTTTCTTTCTTCAAAAAAGTAGTTATGATGCGTAATAAAAAAGAAACAGACAGCAATTTAGTAAAGAGTTACATCGAGGGGAATGAATTTTCTTTAGAAATCCTAATTAAAAGACATCAGCAAAGATTATACAGCTTTATTTATAGTAAAATTCAGGATAGAGATATTACTGAAGATGTTTTTCAGGATACCTTCATTAAGGTCATAAGAACGCTGAAAAAAGGAAATTATAATGAAGAAGGTAAATTTTTACCTTGGGTGATGCGTATTTCTCATAATTTAGTTATTGATCATTTTAGAAAATCTAATAGAATGCCAACATTTAAAAATACTGATGAATTTGATATTTTTTCTGTTTTAGGTGATGGGAGTTTGAATGCTGAAAAAAAAATTATCCAAGAGCAGATTTATAGTGATGTAAGAGATTTAGTGAAAGAATTGCCAGAAGAACAAAAAGAGGTTTTAATAATGCGCATGTATAAAGACATGAGTTTTAAAGAAATAAGCGAGAATACTGGTGTTAGTATTAATACAGCATTGGGTAGAATGCGATATGCTTTAATAAATATGAGAAAATTAATAGAAAAACATGAAATTATTTTAGTAAACTAATAATAAAAGTAAAAAAGTGTCGTTAATATTTTATAACCAGTAGATTAAATAAAATATATGATGAAACTTTACACAAGAAAGTCATCCAATTTACAGATGCAACCTAAACAAGAAACAGTTCAATTTTTGATTAATTTTTCCAAATCGCTAACTATTGCGAAAATTAAATCAAAAAATTTCATTGAATTGAATTTGAATTAAGAGTGGAAAAAGCTTCAACTAACGTTGAGGCTTTTTTTATTGCTTTATTTTTTTATAATATTCCTCCAAAACTGATTTTCTTCCAATGGTTTTGGTAATAATATCCTGGTCTAAATTCCACCCTCGTGCAGGAGAGTATTCTCTGCCATACCAAATAATTTGTAAGTGCAAATCATTCCACAATTCTTTTGGAAACAAACGTTTTGCATCTTTTTCTGTTTGTGTAACATTTTTTCCGTTTGTTAAATTCCAGCGAAATAGTAATCTGTGAATATGAGTATCTACAGGAAATGCCGGAATACCAAAAGCTTGACTCATAACCACACTTGCCGTTTTATGACCAACAGCAGGCAATTCTTCTAAACCTTCAAAACTTTGCGGAACTTCTCCGTTATATTTTTCAATCAAAATTTTCGATAAACCATATATTCCTTTGCTTTTCATTGGCGATAATCCACAAGGTCTAATAATTGCCTTAATTTCTTCCACAGACATTTTTATCATGTCAAAAGGATTATCCGCTTTAGCGAATAATAAAGGTGTTATTTTATTCACTCTCACATCTGTACATTGTGCAGATAATAAAACAGCAATTAGCAAAGTATATGGATCTTTATGATCTAAAGGAATTGGAATTTCTGGATATTTTTCTTCAAGTGTGTCAATTACAAATTGAACTTTTTCTTGCTTAGTCATAAAATGAGTTATAAAGTTGTAAAGTTAAAAAGTTGAAAGTAAAGTAGACTGTTTTAAAAATTTATTTTTTTAAGAATAAACTTGAAAGAACTTTATAAACTTTGTACTTTTAAACTTTAAAAACTATTAAGAATATGACATCACTAAAAATAGGAGATAATGCTCCACAATTTGAAGCAAAAGACAATGTTGGAAATACAATTAAACTAACTGATTACGCAGGTAAAAAGTTAGTGTTATTCTTTTATCCAAAGGCAAGTACGCCTGGCTGTACTAATGAAGCATGTGATTTAAGAGATAATTATCAAACTTTTTTAGCGAAAGGATATGACGTTTTAGGGGTAAGTGCAGATTCTGCCAAAAGACAACAGAATTGGATAAATAAATACGAGTTACCATTTCCTTTGTTAGCAGATGAAGATAAAGCTGTTATAGAAGCTTTTAATGTTTGGGGACCAAAGAAATTTATGGGAAAAGAATATGACGGAATTCACAGAACTACCTTTGTTATTGACGAAAATGGTGTTATTGAAGACATTATTTTAAAAGTGAAAACAAAAGCACATGCTGCTCAGATTTTGGGTTAAAATCTCTGCACACAAAGTATTATAAAAGAGTTAATGAAAGTTAACTCTTTTGTATATTTAAAACTGCATGCCAACTTTAAAATTTAAAATTCTAGAGGTCATGTAATTAGGTATTCCGAATTGTGTTTTAGAGTATACATCTCTTACCCACGTATTAGTTATTGAATTCTGAATATCAAACATATTAAAGAGCTCTAAACCAGCCGTTAATTCTTTGAATTTAGAAAGCCAACCGGTAGTATATTTTTTACTGGCATCCACAAAAATGTAAGAAACACCTAAATCTGCTCTTTTGTAATCTCTTAAACGTTCTTGAAATTGATATACATCTGAATACGCAGGAGCACCTCCAGGAACTCCAGTATTATAAACTAAATTTAAGTATACTTTTAAATCAGGTAAATTTGGCATGTAATCTTGAAACAAAATTCCAAATTTTATACGTTGATCAGAAGGCCTAGCAATAACTCCTCTATTATTTATATTTTCTTCGGTTTTTAGATATCCTAAACTTACCCAACTTTCACTTCCAGGCACAAACTCTCCATTTAAACGTACATCAACTCCGTTTGCAAAAGCAGTAGTAACATTATCAGCCCTATAACGTATTCTTACGTTATCAATCGAATACGCATTAACATCAGATAAATCTTTAAAATAAACTTCTGTCGTCAGTTTAAAAGGTCTATCCCACATTTGAAAACTGTAATCCATTCCTGCAACAAAATGAATTGATTTTTGTGCTTTTACATCTACATTTATATCACCATTAAAATTTCTTAATTCTCTATACGATGGCGGTTGTGCATATAAACCACCAGAAACTCTAAACAACATATCTTTTTGCCAATTTGGCTTGATAGAGAATTGTGCTCTTGGACTAATAATAGTTTGACTTTTAGATTTTATTCCATTTCCTGTAACAGACCAATTATGAGCTCTAATACCTATATTATAAAAAATTTCATGCTCATTCCAAAAAGAACGTTGGTTGAATTGTGCAAAGCCAGAAACTCTATTTATTGCAACATTATTGTCTTTTCTTATATTTTGATACGGCGTAATTTCTCCTTCAAAAGGCTCATATGGTTGATCGTTTGCTACATGATAAGGAGGTCTAATAGAAAACCCTAAAGAGTCAATAATTTCCCATTCTCTAATTCTATCTTTAATCTCTTCTTTTTGATATTTAGCTCCAAAATTCCATTGAGTTTTCCCTCTTTTAATGGTTCCTCTAACTTGAAGATTAGAAATTAAAGCATCTAAATCATTACGTGCATGATTTAGTTGCGAGCCAATTCCTTGAGAAAAATTTACTTCGCCAAAATTTTGAGAACCAATATTGGCATCAACTTCACCTAAACTATACGCTGCAGCAATATCAAAATGTTCTTCTTCTTGGGTATTGTATCTAGAAGCTGTAGTTGTTAAAGTGAAATTTTTATTTACTTTATAATCAGCAGATAAAGCGCCAAACATTGTTAAATACTTATCTTTTTCTTGTCCAGAATAAAAAACTATCAACTCTAATGGATTCGCTACTGTTCCAAAACGTGTTCTTCTTGATAATGGTTGGTAATCGTAATTGTTTAAAGAAAAGTTACCTAAAAAATTAAGTGAAAATTTTTCTGAAAATTTATAGGTTAAAAAGGTTTGTAGGTCTGTAAATTTTGGTCTAAAATTGGTTTCAATTTTTTTGCTATTTACAAATAAACTATTGTCTCTATATCGAACACCAGTAATTGTATTCAGTTTATTTTTTAAAAACTGACCTTCAAAAGTTACACTTGCACCTAGCAAACTTGCATCTATGGTGGTGGCAGTTTCTTTTGGTTTTCTATACGTAATGTCTAAAACGGATGATAATTTATCGCCATATTTTGCTTGAAATCCACCCGCAGAAAAATTAATATTTTGCACCATATTCGAATTGATAAAACTTAAACCTTCTTGCTGACCAGATCTAATTAGAAAAGGTCTGTAGATCTCAATTCCATTTACATATACAAGGTTTTCATCAAAATTACCACCTCTAACATTGTATTGAGTGCTTAATTCGTTGTTATTACTTACCCCAGGTAAAGTCATTAAAACGTTTTCTACACCTGCGTTTGGGCCAATAATATTTTTAGCTTTTTTAATATCAATATTGGTAATTCCTGAAGCTATTTTTCTATTATCTTTAATAATAATTTCATCTAGTTGTTCAGTTTTTAAAGTTAAAGTAGGGGAGAAGCGAACGGTATTTCTGCTGTTTGCAGTAAATTTTTTTGTAAAAGTTCGATAAGAAACGTGACTAAAGACTAAAGTAATTTCTTCTTTAAAAGGAATTCTTAGTTGATAATTTCCAGCTTTATCACTTACAGTTCCAGTATTTCCAAACTTTATAGACACTTTTTCTATAGGTGCTCTCTGATTATTTTTAACAGTACCTTTTAAGATTGTGGTTTTTTGGGCTACTAGAAAACTTGGTAATAGTAACAAAAAGAAGCATATTTTTTTCACAAAAGTTAGTTTATTTGTTTCTTAAAGAACGTTGCAGAAAGCTCATTCGTATTTCCTACATTGTCTGAGACTACAATTTTAAAGATATGTTTGCTACCAACCAATTTTTTATCACTAAAATTATAGGTTAAAATTCTTTTTTTATGATTGTATTGCATTAAAATCCATTCTCCATCAATAGTTGCTCGGTAGTTTTTAATACCAGAATCAATATCAGCAATTTTAACTTTTAGTGTTTTAGCATTTGAAATCCATTGTTGATCTTGGAGGTATAACAATTTAATGGTAGGTTTTATAGTGTCTGAAAGTAAGGTGTAATTGCCTAGAATTTTTGTTGTAATAAAAAAAGTACTGTCTTTTTTTCTGGTATATTGATATCTTGGGTATTTTGGATATTCAACGTTTGCAATATATAAGGATTGTTTTTCAGCTTCAGAATACTTAGAAACATTAAACGTTAATGTAAAACTTTTATCTAAAGGAATTGTTGGTGTATGAATTTTTGCGATTTCTTTATCAACATTAAAATCTAAATATACATCTTCATAAAAAGTATTTTTAGGAAAAGCAATCGTTACATTTTGTTGTTTGAACTTATTAAAATTCTTAGCAATCACATTATAAGCTGTTGTATCTTTTTGATTCGTGAAAATAGCGTTGCTTTCTTTTCCCGCAACAGGAATTTTAAGGGAACTTAGGTTTCCTTCAAAATCTTTTGCAATAATTTCTATTGCATAGTTTAAATTTTTTTGGATATTGATTTTCCCATTATTTATCAAGTCTTCATACGTAGATAAAGTATTTGAAGTTGCTTTATGTGTTTTTTGATATCGTCTTTTGTATTTTTTAAAATGTTCATAGTCAATATGTAAATTTAAAAATTTACTTTCTGCAAATGAAAAAGTTTCTACATCATGATAGTAAAAACGTTTACCATTTACCAGCATCTCTAAACTATAGATTCCATTTTTATTTGGTGCTTTGTTAAATCGATCAAAAACACTAACCCCAAAACCAATCAGAGCACTTGCAGTAATTCTACCAGCAGTATATTTGCCTTTACCAATACTTTTAATGGGGATTTGGTAGCTTTTTCTTTGTTGGTTGATTCTTGCATCTGAACTTAAAGCATACACTTTGAGGGCTTGAAAAACAGGAGCTTTTGTGTCTTCAACTTTCAAGCCAAATAAGAGCGGGTTTATAACATATTCTGTAGCAGTATTTCTAATCTCATAATGTAAATGTGGTCCTCCAGAGCCACCAGTATCACCAGAATAAGCAATTATTTCTCCTTTTTTTATAGGGAATTTATCTTTTTTAAAATATAAGTTTCCAGTAGCATAATTTTCTTTTTTATATTGAATTGATTTTACATATTGTTCAATTGCATCAGTAAATTTGCTTAGATGACCATAGACAGTTGTATATCCATTTGGATGTGTAATGTAAATCGCTTTTCCATAGCCAAACTGCTGCACTTTTATTCGGGAAACATAACCATTTGCCGCAGCAAAAACATGTAAGCCTTCCTTTCCTAGCGTTTTAATATCTAAACCTGCATGAAAATGATTGCTGCGTAATTCACCAAATGAACCAGATAAAAGAATTGGTATATCTAAAGGGTTCATAAAATAATTCTTTGGATATTTTTCTTGAGAAAAACATAAAAAATGAAGCAATAAAATGGAGGGAACTAGTAGTTTTTTCAAAATGCATTTATTATTTCGGTAAAAATAGTGAAAATCATTGTTTTTATAATTTGTTTAATTTCAGTGAATTAGTAAAAAAGTGATAAAATGTTGTAAAGTATAAAACAGAATGTTAACTTTGTAGAGATAGATTATTCTAAAATGTAAGATGAGTAATACGATAGAAGCAATTCATTTACTGGAAGATAAGTTAAAAATACTACTTTCTAATTATGAGTTTTTAAAAAGTGAAAATCAAATATTGCTTCAAAATAACACAAAATTACAACATCAACTTTTAGAAAAAGAGCAAAATTTAGTAGCGCAAAAAAAAGAATTTGATATGCTGAAAATTGCTAAAACTATTGAAGGCAGTAGTACAAATACTAAAGATACAAAACTGAAAATAAATACATTGATTAGAGAAATTGATAAGTGTATTATTCAGTTACAAGAATAAAGTTCTTTACATTGTGGAAAAACTAAAGATTAATATTGTAATTGCAGGCAGAACTTATCCTTTAAGCGTTAATAACATTAAAGAAGAAGAGGGGATGCGTAAAGCTGCAATAGCAATTAATAATCTAATTTCTATGTATGAGCAAAATTACGCCGTTAGCGATAAACAAGATGTTTTAGCAATGTCTGCTCTGCAATTTGCATCTAAATTAGAAATATTATCTTTGGATAAAAACCACACAAAAAAAGAAGAAATAGAAAAAATAAGTGAACTTACTAAATTGGTAAGTTCTCATTTAAAGTAAGTTCATTAAAATACATTAACAACACACTGCCTACGTTAGTAATTGTTTATTAAACTCAACACTATTCTATTATGAAGGATGAGTCTTAACTGCAAAAGCATGCCATTAATATTGAACTTGTTTAATATTTAAATGGAGTCTTGAACGGTTAGTTAGTCCTATAAATGTCATTTTGGAGTTTAAAAACCCAACTAGTGTAGGCTTTTTTTTATATTAAATTTAAATTATGGATGATATGATACTTCCCATTATTATGGGAGTTTTAGCAGGAGCAGTAATAGGTTTTATAATCTTTAGATTGATGGAAAAATCGAAAGGAAAAAAGATGCTTGACGTTACTAAAAAAGAAGCTGCAACTATTTTAAAGGAAGCAAAAATAGACGCAGAATCAGTTAAAAAAGATAAAATATTACAAGCAAAAGAAAAATTTATTGAACTGAAATCAGAACATGAAAAAGTAATTTTATCTAGAGAAAAAAAGATTTCAGATGTAGAGAAAAGAATTCGAGATAGAGAATCTAAAGTGGCTTCAGAAGTTGATAAAAATAAACGGTTAAATCAATCTTTAGAGCAAAAAGAAAAAGATTACAATTTTAAGTTAGATTTCTTAGAGAATAAGGAAAGTGATCTTGATAAAATGCATAAACGTCATGTAGACATGCTAGAACAAATTTCTGGTTTATCTGCAGATGAGGCAAAAAAGGAGCTTGTATCTTCTTTGAAAGAAGAAGCTAAGTCAGAAGCAATGGCTTTTGTACAGACGTCTATAGAAGAGTCAAAATTAACAGCAGAACAAGAGGCAAGAAAAATTATTTTAGGCACTATTCAAAGGGTAGGTGTTGAGCAAGCAGTAGAAAATTGCGTATCTGTCTTTAATCTTGAATCTGATGATGTTAAAGGGCGAATTATTGGTAGAGAAGGTCGTAATATTAGAGCTTTAGAAGCTGCAACGGGTGTAGAAATTATTGTTGATGATACTCCAGAAGCAATTATTTTGTCCTGTTTTGATCCTGTTCGAAGAGAAATTGCGCGTTTAGCAATGCATAAATTGGTTACTGATGGTCGAATTCACCCGGCTAGAATTGAAGAAATTGTTAAAAAGACTGAAAAGCAAATTACCCAAGAAATTATAGAGGTGGGTAAAAGAACAGTTATAGATTTAGGTATTCATGGTTTACATCCAGAATTGATTAAAACTGTTGGACGAATGAAATACCGCTCTTCTTATGGTCAAAACTTGTTACAGCACTCGCGTGAAGTTTCAAACCTTTGTGGAATTATGGCTTCTGAAATGGGCTTAAACTCAAAATTGGCAAAAAGAGCTGGTCTTTTGCATGATATAGGTAAAGTGCCAGAATCAGAAAGTGAACTTCCTCATGCACTTTTAGGAATGCAATGGGCTGAAAAATATGGAGAAAAAGAAGAGGTTTGTAATGCAATTGGAGCCCATCATGATGAAATAGAAATGAAGAGTTTATTGTCTCCAATTGTGCAAGTTTGTGATGCGATTTCAGGGGCAAGACCAGGGGCAAGGCGTCAAGTACTGGATTCTTACATCCAACGTTTAAAAGATTTAGAAGAAATTGCTTTTGGCTTTACAGGTGTTCAAAAAGCTTATGCTATTCAGGCTGGTCGTGAATTACGTGTTATGGTAGAAAGTGGTAAAGTTAATGATACGAAAGCCGCTGAATTATCATTTAATATTTCACAAAAAATTCAAAATGATATGACGTACCCAGGTCAAGTAAAAGTAACTGTAATTAGAGAAACAAGAGCTGTAAATGTTGCTAAGTAGTTACTATTATTCTTTTCTTAGGGAAGAGTAAATACTTAAACTTATATTTTTAATAAATTCCTGCTTTTGAAGTAGGAATTTTTTTTTAGTTTAAAATTTCTTTATGAGTAAGAACATCTTTTCTGCTTTATATTAGGTACTCACAAAATCTAAAGCTCAGGAAGGATCTTTCTAGGATGAAAAGTTTCTACAACTTCTTTTAAATAACTATTGTCTAAATGAACATATACTTCAGTAGTAGTGATGCTTTCATGTCCAAGCATTTGCTGTATCGCTCTTAAGTCTGCACCATTTTTTAATAAATGAGTTGCGAAAGAATGACGTAAAGTATGCGGACTTATTTTTTTGTTTAAATTGATTTTAATAGTTAAATCTTTTAAAATAGTAAATATCATTTGACGAGTTAAACCTTTACCACGTCTGTTTAAAAAGAGCGTGTCTTCAAAGCCTTTAGTCGTTTTTAGATGACTTCTAATTTCAGTAATATACATAGAAATATATTTTTGAGCACGATAATGAATCGGTACAAAACGTTCTTTATTGCCTTTTCCAGTTACTTTTATAAAACCTTCTTCAAAGAATAAATCAGAAATTTTTAAGGTGATGAGCTCGCTAACACGCAAACCACAACTATACATTGTTTCTAAAATTGTTCTATTTCTTTCTCCTTGAGGATGACTTAAATCAACTGCAGTAATAAGTTCATTTATTTCATCTTCAGACAATGTATCTGGTAATTTTCTTCCAATTTTTGGAGCTTCTATTAAGTCTGTTGGATTTGTTTTTCTATAATCCTCAAAAATTAAATAATCAAAAAAACTTCGTAAACCAGAAATTATTCTTGCTTGACTTCTTGGGTTTACTTTTTTAGCAACATTATAAATAAATTGTTGAATATTAGTTTCAGTAATAGAGATAGGAGAGAGATTGATTTCATTTTCTTCTAAAAACAAGGTTAATTTATCCAAGTCTCTAGAATAACTATCAATAGTGTTTTGAGATAAACCTCTTTCAATTTTTAAAAACAATTGATAATCTCTAATCGCGTTTTGCCATTTCATAATCACAAGGTATTAAATTTATTGTATTACAAAGACCAAAACCTGAAAATTACTATAAATGAATTATTTACTTTTTAAAATACAGTTTTTTTTTTATTTGTTATATTTTAGCAATATGAAAATTATCATCATAAACGGACCTAATTTAAATTTATTAGGAAAAAGAGAACCAGAAATATATGGCTCTCAAACTTTTGAAGATTTCTTTAGAGCTCTGCAATTAAAATTTAAGAATGTAGAATTGTCTTATTTTCAATCTAATATAGAAGGAGAAATTATTGATAAATTACATGAGGTTGGTTTTGATTATGATGGGATAATCTTAAATGCAGCGGCATACACACATACTTCTGTTGGTATTGGAGATGCCGTTAAAGGCATACATGCGCCAGTTGTTGAACTGCATATTTCTAATGTACATGCTCGTGAAGAGTTTAGACATCATAGTTTTATTGCTCCTGCAGCAAAAGGTGTTCTGTTCGGATTTGGGTTAAAAGGATATGAGTTGGCCGTCCAGAGTTTCTTATAATTTTAAAAGCATTTTAATACTTGAACGCTCATAATGAGAATTTTCTTCCAAAGTAACCTCTTTAAAACCAATTTTTCTATACAAGTTTATTGCAGGAACTAATTTTCTATGAGAATATAAAGTGATGCTTTTCCATTCTTGATTTTGAGCAAATTCTATACAGAAAGTCATTAATTTTTGACCAATTTTTAAGCCCTGGTATTTTGGTGAAACCGCCATTTTACTCAACTCAAAAAATGTTTTTTGATTGATTAAAGCAACTACACCAATAATTTCACTGTTATATTTTGCAAAAAAGATAAAGCCTCCAGGATCAATTACATATTTTTTTGGATTGCTTAAAACCTTTTGATCATAAGGCTCTACATAAAAATATTTTTCCAGCCACTCCACATTTAACTTATAAAAATGAATTGCCAATTGAGGTTGGTACGCTATAATCTCTAGATTTTCTATTTTCATAGTATATAAGTTTGCATTAGGGATTGAAGTGAAAATCCTTATTTATGTCAGTTTTAGTTTTTATTTTGAAGTGATAAAGGAAAAATAAAAATATGTAGTACACATAAAAAAGATTGAAACAAAAAGCTCGACTTTTCTCCACTAAAATTTTTCAGTTTCAGTGCAGAAAAGAGTGCCAAAAATAAATTAAATTTTTGAGTTTATAATTTGCATCATTTCGTTTTCTAAACCAATCGTTTGTTGATAGATATCTTCTGCTTTTGCTAAAATAGTTTCCGCAAATTTTCTGTCTTTAATATCTTTTGCATTTATACGAACGTTAAAATAGGCCCCGGTAACAGCTGTTTTAGCACACAAAACGCCAACACCACCATCTGAAAGTGAATTCTGCAATCCATTTTTCATCATTTCCAACATCACTTCTATAGAATTACAGGCAGTTTCCATAACTTTAAAAGGAATTTCAGTAGCATATTTTGTTGCATCTTCAATTGCTTGTTTTCTTATTTCAATTTCTTCATTATTGGTTTTTGGCATTCTAAAGCCATCAATAATTTTATTAAAAGCATTGGTGTCTTCATCAACTAAGAATAACAAATCATTTTTGTATTGTTGCCCTTTTTCTGCCCAATTAGAGAAATACTCCCATTTAGAATCCCAACCAGGTTTGTGTGCAGATAAATTTGCAACCATAGCTCCTAAAGAAACACCTAGAGTACCTACGTAAGCAGCAATACTGCCGCCTCCAGGAGCCATAGATTCGGATGCAGTTTCTTCAGCAAAATCTTTAACGCTAAAGTCAATTAACTTTTTTTGCGCATCAGCATTCATCACATATTCAATGATTCTTTCTTGTGGGTTAAAAGGCTTTAAATCATCTAAGCCTAGAGACTTAATAGCAATTTTTATTTTCTCATTTTCACTTATACCCAAAGAGCGTTCTTGTTTTTTAAGATAAAAATCTGCAGCATCTAACATTGCTTGCAAAGGAACTAAACCTACCAATTCTGAACCTGTTACCCGCAAACCACGTTTTGTTGCCGCGACATCAGTCTCATAAAAAGCTTCATGCATAGAAGTGATTGTAATATTGGTTAGGTTATACGAAATTTGCGCAATTCCATATTCCTCAATAAACCAACCAATACCTTTTACAGCTTTTAATTTACCGGGAATTCTCTCAGGGTTACCGTCTTTGTCTAATACTTTTTTTCCTTCAACTAATTTAGCTCTTCCATTTTCACGGATGTCAAAAGCAATTGCATTTGCACGTCTTGTGGATGTTGAATTTAAATTTACATTGTAAGCAATCAAGAAATCACGGGCAGAAATTGCCGTTACTCCGGATGAAATAATTTGTTCATTGTATTGAGTTGGGCCAAAATCTGGTTTCCAATTCGCTTTAGATAACTTTTCTTTTAAACCTTCATATTCTCCAGAACGAACTGTAGCTAGGTTTTTACGCTCATTAGAAGTTGCTGCATTTTCATAAAAATAACCAGAAATGCCTAATTCTTCACCAACTCTTTTTCCTAATTGATGCGCATACTTTGCAGTTTCTTCCATAGAAATATTTGCAATTGGAACTAAAGGACAAACATCGGTAGCTCCAAAACGTGGATGTTCTCCGGTTTGTTTGCTCATGTCAATCAATTCTGATGCTTTTCTTATCAACCTAAAAGCAGCTTCAATTACCTTTTCTGGTTCGCCAACAAAGGTGATTACAGTTCTGTTAGTCGCTTTTCCGGGATCTATATCAAGCAGTTTTACACCTTCTACAGTTTTTACGATATTCGCAATCGTTTGTATTTTATTGATGTCTCTACCTTCGCTAATATTAGGTACGCATTCTATAAGTTGTCTATGCATGTTTGGTGAATTTTTATCAAATGTAAAATTTTCACCTAAAGAAATCTAAAATTTTTATTAAAAAATGAAAAGTAATATACTAATTCAATGTTTTTGATAAATAGGCATATCTAAACAAGAGTAAAATTAAGAATGGAATGATAGCAATTGGAAATAATTGAACTCCTAAAACCCAAAGTATTGGAATGATAAACAGCAGAAAAAATGAAAATCTAACATAAGATTTCAACCATTTTTTTTGATGAACCTTGAGCATTAAAAATGCGATTATTAAATTAGGAGCAAATGCCCATAAAAAATTGAAGTTATTAGGTGCTGTCGAATGGTCGGTAAAAAACCAAAGAAAACAAATCACACATCCTATGAGTCCAGTAATGAATAGTAAGATGAAATCCATCCATTTTGATCTTTTTTTGTTCTTAAAATCAGAAAAAGTAACGAAGATGCCAATGAAAGAAATGACACTAAATATTAGAAATGGATTAAATATTGAAATTTCTTGCTTTAATTCCTTGAACTCTAATAAAACATCTTCCCTTTTAATCAATTTTTTAGGCTTATTTTCAATAAATATAGCACTGTTTTTAAATATAGAATATACATAATCAGGCAGGTACATGTATTGTGTGAAATTTGCCTTTTGATCTAATTTACTTCCTAAAGCTAAATTTATTCCAAAACTTCCCCAAGTGTTCCAAGGAATTTCTCTATCCATTAGTTGTCTAAAAGAACGTCTTTCATTTATATTTTTATTACTTAAAACAACTTTATCACCTAAAATAGCAGTGGTAATGTCTCTTAATTTTGTGGCACAATTATCAAAGTACGGATCATAATTATAATTTTTATTTTCTGGTAAAGCATTATTTTCTAAATAGATAAAAAAAGATTGTCGTTCTTCTTGGGTTAAATTTAAAACTTGTTGTTTTACCCAACGTTTGTCTCTTTTGTAACCTGCTAAAAAGTCTCTAAAATTATAGCGCCCCATGCTATAAATCAAATTTCCTTTAGTGAAATTTAATTCAAAATTAGGAGCGTTAAAATCAAACATCCCATAATTATAAATTAAATCTAATCTTAAAACAGGATCTTTAATTCTTATTGCAGAATGACCAAAAGCTTCATACAATTCTATTCCTGGACCGGCGGTAATAATACTAACTTCAGAATATACAGAAAGGTTTATTTGTGCAAAAAGTGATTTTGTAAGTAGAAAGAAAAAGAATAGTAGTAAGTAGTTTTTTTTCATAATTTTTAGCGTCTAAAAAAGCTATAATCAATAGTTATTGAAAAAATATTTGAAAATAAAGCATTACCGACACTACCAATATTTGTTAAGGCATAATCTATTTGAATACCTTGATAGGTAAAGCCAACTCCAAAATTTGGTTGTAAAGAAAGTGATTTTGAATTGTTGAATTCAGTGATATATTGAAAATTACCAACTCCTAGACGTAAATATACAAGTTTATCGTAATCTAATTGAAACCCAATAGCCGGGTCTATACTTCCAACATTTGATGAGAAAATATCATTAGTTTGTTCAAAACGAATATTTAAATCTACTTCTGTTTGAAGGTTGAAAAATCGTCCAATTCTAAATTCTTTTGCAATACCTAATTGTATTTTTGGTTTTGTAATTTCTGTGGATTCTGGTAATTCTTGATTTTGACCAGGAATGGCATCTTTAATCTTATTGAATTCCTCTTCATTAATTGCCCAACTATTAAAAGTGGTTGTAATGTCTCTTGCCATGATTCCGAATTTCCAATTATTTCTTTCAAACTGAATACCTGCATCAAAACCAAAACCCCAAGAAGAAGCAAAATCTCCAATAATTCTTCTTACTATTTTTGCATTTACTCCAAAATTAACATCCTTAAAAAGTAAATTTCGAGCATAAGCAAAATTAAAAGCATAATCTGCGGAAGAAAATAAACTAATTCTGTTAAAATCTATATTTCCTTGACTATCAATTAATTCTGTTGTATTTAAAATATCATCGACTCCAAAACGAATTATTGAAATTCCCAAAGCACTTTTAGCATCTATGGGCATTGCAAAAGCGGCATGATTATAATTAGCAATTCCTGCAAAATAAGAAGCGTGCATTAAAGAGCCTTGGTAGTCTTCTATATCCACTAGTCCTGCAGGGTTCCAGTATATAGCATTTACATTATTTGTAGTTGCTACAACTGTTTTACTCATCCCTAAAGCCGCTGCATCTACTCCAATGTTTAAAAATTCATTGGAATAATTTCTAAAAGTTTGCGCATTTAGAAGAAGCGGTAAAACAAATAAATAAATAAATATTTTGTACTTCACAAGTATTGAAAGTTAAGTATAACAAATATCTTAAAACCTATTAAAATAACTATAGTTTTTTATAGATATTGTTTACAAAATATCTAATTCAATATTTTCCTTTATAAAACGTTCAATTCTAAATTCTAACCATTTATTCTCTTCGGGTTTAAAAGAGGTCATAAAGCCAACATGTCCACCAAATTTTGTTTCTTCAAAAAAGAAAAATTTTGAGTTTTTTGCTTCTTGATAAGGATAACATTCCCTTGATAAAAAAGTGTCATCTTTTGCATTGATTAATAAAGTTGGTTTTCTAATTTTAGAAAGGTAAGGTTTGGAACTTGCTTTTTCCCAGTAGTCTTCAGGACTTTTAAAACCAAAAACAGGTACTGTGTATAAATACTCTAAATGTTTAAATTTGGTTGCTTTAAAAAGTTTCTCTTGATCTAATTTATATTCTGGGAATTTGAAAGCTTTTTCTAAAACTTTGTTTTTCATTGTTTTAAAAAACATTTCGATATATAATTTGTTTTTTAATTTATCCATTTCTAATTCTGCAGAAGCAATATCTATAGGAACAGAAACTGCAATTCCACCTTTGATTATTGACGAAATACTTTCACCTTTTTCGCCAATATATTTTAAGGTTAAATTTCCTCCTAAACTAAATCCAACAATTACAATGTTTTTGTAATTGTAATTTTCTAATAAATAATCTACAACAAAACTTACATCTTCAGTTTTTCCACTATGATAGGTTGCAAGTTGTAAATTATCTTCACCACTACAACCTCTTAGATTAAAACAAACGGTATCTAATCCCTTGCAATTTAAATGGTTAGTGTTGGCTGCTATATATTTAGAATTTGAGCTTCCTTCTAAACCATGAATTAATAAAATCAAGGTTTCAGAACCTACAAAAGAAAAATCCAAATCAATAAAATCATGATCCCACGTTGAAATTCTTTTTCTTGTGTAAGTTGCAGTATCTTTCATGAAAAGGGGCCTGTACATAGTGTTAAAATGGCCATTTCGAAACGGTATTGTAGGTAAGAAATTTGATGTAAAAACTGGCATAGACCTTTTTATTTTTACAAATATGACAAAAATTTAACGAATTAGAAAACAAACAAATTTTGATTTCTTACTTTAGCTTTTAAATTATAATCTATAAATGAGCATAGGTAAACAAATTCCAAATTTTATTACATTAGGCAATCTTCTTTCAGGAACTGTGGCTGTAATTTTTGCGGTAGAAGGAGATTACAAAATGGCAGCATTATTTGTTTGTATTGGAATTATTTTTGATTTTTTTGATGGTTTTGTAGCCCGATTGCTAAAAGTTTCTGGAGAATTAGGTAAACAATTAGATTCTTTAGCTGACATGGTTACAAGTGGGGTTGTACCAGGTATTATTATGTATAAATTATTGCAAGATAATTTAATAGATAAACCAAACATTATGAATTCAGCGGTACAAATATTCGATATCCCTTTATTTGGTATGCTACTAACATTAGCAGCAGGTTTTAGATTGGCAAAATTTAATATTGATACCAGACAATCAGACTCCTTTATTGGTTTACCAACTCCGGCAATGTCTTTGTTTGTTCTTTCATTACCTTTAATTACAGAATATAGTGATGTTGATTTTGTGAAAGATTTAATTATGAACAATTATTTTTTAATTGGTGTAACCTTTGTTTTAAGTTATTTGATGCATGCAGAATTGCATTTATTTTCTTTAAAATTTAAAGATTATTCTATAAAAAATAACAGTATTAAATATATTTTTCTTTCAATTTCTATCATATTAATTGGAACTATTCACTTTTTATCGATACCAATTATTATTGTAATCTATGTGCTTTTATCCTTAATTAAAAAAGTATTTCCCAAAAAAAATAATCAATAATGAAACCGGCTAATATCCCCCCAAATGAAGCTAAAAGGTTAGAGAATTTAAAAAGTTATCATATTTTAGATACGCTACCGGAAGAAGAGTACGACGCTATCACAAAAATAGCTTCTGTTATTTGTAATACTCCTATTGCACTTATTTCTATTATTGATGAAAGTAGGCAGTGGTTTAAGTCCAAACATGGCTTAAATGCGACAGAAACTCCTAGAGAATTTTCTTTTTGTGCTCATAGTATTTTGCAGCCAGATGAATTATTTATCATTAATGATGCACGCAAAGACAAACGTTTTTTTGATAGTTCATTAATCACCAGTGATCTTAATGTAGTTTTTTATGCTGGTGCTCCATTAAATAGCTCAGAAGGTTATTCTTTAGGAACTTTATGTGTTATTGATAATGAGCCAAAAAAATTGAACAATACTCAAAAAGAAAGCTTAAGTTTATTAGCGAAACAAGTGGTTACTCTTTTAGAATTAAGAAAAAAAAACAGAGAATTAGCCGAGTCAAATAAGCAAAATTTAAAGTTAAATGAACAATTAAACGATTTTGCATATCGGTTAACTCATGATTTAAAATCACCGATTAATGGGGTGAATTTTTTGTTGGATGTTTTAAAAGAAGATCATTTTGAACTTTTTAAAAACACAAAAGCAGAAGAGTATGTCAGCTTAATTTCTAACAGAATTTTATATATGGATAATTTAGTTACTAAAATTTTAAAAGATTCTAAAGTAGCAAGCGAAAATATTATCTATGAAAAATTTAATGTAAAGGATCTAGTAGATAGTATTAGAATTAACATTGATTTTGAAAATAAGTTGTTAATTAATTCTGAGCCTTTAGATATTGAAGTGTACAGCTCAAAAATTGGTCTTTTGCAAATCTTTCAAAATTTAATTTCTAATTCAAGAAAATTTTCTGATGAAGAAAATGTAATAATTTCTATAAGGTGTAAAGAAGATCTAGATAGTTATCATTTTGTTTATGAAGATAATGGTCCAGGAATTCAGGAGCAATATTGGAATAAAGTTTTTAAAATGTTTGAAACGTTAGATAATACAGGTAACAACAATACGGGTATAGGATTAACTACTGTAAAATCTATCATAAAAAGGCTTGGAGGAAAAATAGAATTAAAGCACCGAGAAGAATACAAAAAAGGAGTTTGTTTTCATTTTAACTTGTCAAAAAGAGAAAGTAATTAATTAAAGTTTAAGGTTTAAATGTTTTCTTCTTTTTAAGTTCAAAATCTTTACCTAAATAAACCTTACGCACCATTTCATCGGCCGCTAATTCTTCTGGGGTTCCCTCTTTTAGGATACTTCCATTATACATTAAGTAAGTTTTGTCTGTAATTGCTAGCGTTGCTTGCACATCATGATCTGTAATTAGAATACCAATATTTTTGTTTTTTAATTGAGCAACAATACTTTGGATATCTTCAACAGCAATAGGGTCAACACCAGCAAAAGGTTCGTCTAATAAAATAAAATTAGGGTCAGATGCTAAACAACGTGCAATTTCTGTTCTACGCCTTTCTCCTCCAGAAAGTAAATCTCCTCTATTTTTACGAACATGACCAATATTAAATTCTTCAATTAAAGATTCTAACTTTATTTTTTGTTCTTTTTTAGATAAGTTTGTGAATTGTAAAACAGACTTAATATTATCTTCTACAGATAACTTTCTAAAAACAGACGCTTCCTGGGCTAAATAACCAATTCCTTTTTGTGCACGTTTGTACATGGCATCACCAGTAATTTCTTCGTCATTTAAGTAAATATGACCAGCATTTGGTTTTACCATACCAACAATCATATAAAAAGAGGTTGTTTTTCCTGCTCCATTTGGACCTAAAAGTCCAATAATTTCACCCTGCTTAACTTCTAAAGAAATGTCTTGTACAACTTTTCTACTTCCGTAAATTTTTTGAATGTTTTCTGCTCTTAAAATCATATTTTTTTGAAATGTGCAATTTTAGAATTGTAGAACTGTGTAAAAGTAATCAATATAGTGTTTAAGATACTAAAAACATTCTTAAACATTTACATGAACAAAGAATTAAACCTCACTTTCAAGTGCTTCCCAATACTCAACAGCTCTTCTTAAATGTGGAATTACAATTGTGCCACCAATTAAATTAGCAATAGACATAGTTTCCATCATTTCTTCTTTTGAAACCCCATTTTTCATTGCTGCTTCTAAATGATATTGCACACAATCATCACACCTTAAAACTGTGGATGCCACTAGACCTAATAACTCTTTTGTTTTTACTGGAAGGTGACCTTCTTTAAAAGCATTGGTATCTAAATTAAAAATTCGTTTAATAACTTTGTTATCAGAAGCTAAGATTTTATCGTTCATTTTTTGACGATACTCATTAAACTCTTGTACTTTTTTAGACATCTTTTTGTTGTTTTTTAATAACTCTTCTTGAAACGATTATACCTATTTCATACAAAATAAGAATGGGTATTGCCACTATAACTTGACTTGCGACATCTGGAGGTGTAATGATCGCGGCCAAAATTAACACAAAAACTAAGGAATGTTTTCTGTATTTCTTTAAAAATTCTGGAGTAATTAATCCGATTTTTGTTAAAAAGAAAATTAAAACTGGTAACTCAAATAATATTGAAACACCTAATAACATATTTGTTATTAACCCTATATGAGACTCTAAAGTGAAACTATTTTCAATGGCATCTGTAATCTGATAATTATATAAGAAATGAACAGATATTGGTGCTATTACATAAAAACTAAACAACACTCCAATAAAGAAAAGCAGTGATGCTATAAATATAAATCCTCTCGATTTTTTAATTTCCTTTTTTGTTAAACCAGGAGATACAAAACGCCAAATCTCCCATAAAATAAAAGGGAAAGAAACGATAACTCCCAATATTAATGAAGACCAAATAGAATTCATTAATTGTGATGTAACTTTTATACTTTGGAGTTTTTTATCTGCAAAATTCACATTACAAAAGGAGCTATCCATGCCAAACAAATTAAAGAAATCACAAAATAGTTGATACGTGATAAAGTCTGGTTGAATATGTGCTAATAAAAAATGATCGTAAACCTGTTTATCAAACACAAATAGTACGATAGCCAATATGAAAATAGCACCTGCACTTCGTACTAAATGCCATCGTAGTTCTTCTAAATGTCCTAAAAATGACATTTCTTTTTGTTGCTCTGCCATTAGAAAATCCCTTCTTTAATTAAATCATGCAAATGTACAACTCCTGCATATCTATTAGTATCATCTGTAACTAAAATTTGAGTAATACTATTGTTTTCTAAAGCATCTAACGCTTCAATAGCCATAGCATTTTCATTTATTGTTTTTGGGTTATTACCCATAATATCTTTTGCTGTAAAATTATTAATTTCAGTAGTTTTACTTAACATCCTTCTAAGGTCGCCATCAGTAATTATACCAATAATTTTATCATTTTTAATAACGGCGGTAACTCCTAAACGTTTTTCTGAAATCTCAACAATTACTTTAACAACGGAATCATTTTCTGATACCTGGGGTAATTCATTATTTTTTATTAAATCAGAGACTCTTAAATACAAGCGTTTTCCTAAAGCACCTCCTGGATGATATTTTGCAAAGTCTTTACTTGTAAATTCTTTTAATTCTAATAAACAAACTGCTAAAGCATCGCCCATCACTAACTGCGCAGTTGTACTCGTTGTTGGTGCTAAATTGTTTGGGCAAGCTTCTTTTTCTACAAAAGTATTTAAAGGAAAATCAGCATTTTCACCTAAGAAAGAAGCTATATTTCCGGTAATCGCAATAATTTTATTTCCGTAATTTTTTATTAATGGAACTAATACTTTTATTTCAGGAGTATTGCCGCTTTTAGAAATGCAAATAACAACATCATCTTCTAAAACATTTCCTAGATCCCCGTGAATGGCATCGGCAGCATGCATAAAAACTGCTGGAGTGCCAGTAGAATTAAAAGTTGCAACAATTTTCGTAGCAATATTTGCGCTCTTGCCAATACCAGTGACAATTACTCTTCCTTTTGAATTGTATATAAATTTAACAGCTTCTTCAAAAGCTGAATCTATAAAATTGGCTAAATTGGCTATTGCTTTACTTTCTGTTAAAATTGTTTTTTTTGCATTTGCAATAATGTTAGAGTTATCTTTCAAGCTTTATGTTTTTATCAGAATAAAAAAAGTTATATCTTTATATATGGAAAAGAACAAATTTACTACAAAAAAAAGTTTCTTGAAACTATATAGGAATAGGTTTACTATTTCTTTAACAATAAATGAATAATTATACATATGGATTTACATAGTCCTTTAAAAAAGTTTTTTGGATTTAATAAGTTTAAAGGATTACAAGAACAGGTTATAAAAAGTATTGTTAATGACCAAAATACTTTTGTGATTATGCCTACTGGTGGCGGTAAATCTCTCTGTTATCAATTGCCAGCATTAATGGCAGAAGGCACTGCAATTGTAGTTTCTCCTTTGATTGCATTGATGAAAAATCAAGTAGATGCTATTAGAGGTATTTCTGAACAACATGGAGTTGCACATGTTTTAAATTCTTCTTTAAACAAAACAGAAGTAAATCAGGTTAAAGAAGATATTGCAAGCGGAATTACAAAACTGTTATATGTAGCTCCAGAATCTTTAATAAAAGAAGAATATGTTACTTTTTTAAGAACTCAAACAATTTCTTTCGTGGCCATAGATGAAGCGCATTGTATTTCTGAATGGGGTCATGACTTTAGACCAGAATACAGAAATTTAAAGCATATAATTAAAGCGATAGATAACGTTCCTGTTATTTGTTTAACAGCAACAGCAACAGAAAAAGTACAAGAAGATATTTTAAAAACGTTAGGAATAACAGATGCAAACAGATTTAAAGCTTCTTTTAATAGGGCCAATTTGTTTTATGAAGTGAGACCAAAAACAAAAGAAGTTGAAAAAGATATCATTCGTTTTGTAAAACAAAGAGACGGAAAATCTGGAATTATCTATTGTTTAAGTAGGAAAAAGGTTGAAGAGATTGCTCAAATTTTACAAGTTAATGGTATTAAGGCTGTACCTTATCATGCAGGGTTAGATGCTAAAACAAGAGTTAGACATCAAGATATGTTCTTGATGGAAGATTGTGATGTTGTTGTTGCAACTATTGCGTTTGGAATGGGAATAGACAAACCAGATGTGCGTTTTGTAATACATCATGATATACCAAAAAGTTTAGAAAGCTATTATCAAGAAACGGGTAGAGCAGGTAGGGATGACGGAGAAGGATATTGTTTGGCTTTTTATGCATACAAGGATATAGAAAAGCTAGAAAAATTTATGGCGAGTAAGCCCGTCGCTGAGCAAGAAATTGGGCATGCGTTGTTACAAGAGGTTGTAGGATACGCAGAAACTTCAATGAACAGGCGTAAATATTTGTTACATTATTTTGGTGAAGAGTTTGATGCTATAAACGGCAATGGCGCTGATATGGACGATAATTCGAGAAATCCAAAGAAAAAACATGAAGCTCAAGAGGATGTAATAAAACTTTTAAAAGTAATAAAAGATACTTTACAACAATATAAGTCTAAAGAAGTTGTAAACACTATAATTGGTAAAGAAAATGCTTTGCTTACTTCTCATAAAACTCACTTACAACCATTCTTCGGAATTGGTAAAGACAAAGTAGCTTCTTATTGGATGGCACTAATACGTCAAGTTTTAGTAGTAAATTTTGTCAAGAAAGAGATAGAACAGTATGGAGTTGTAAAATTAACCGAAGTAGGAATCGATTATATTAATAATCCTTCTTCTTTTATGATGACGGAAGATCATTTGTATAATGAAGAAAATGATAATTCGATATTAATTAAAGCAAAATTGGCAGGAGGTTCTTCAGATGAGAAACTTGTGAAATTATTAAAGGATTTAAGAAAGAAAGTGGCTACAATATCGGATGTTCCTCCGTTTGCAGTTTTTCAAGATCCCTCTCTAGACGATATGGCTCTAAAATATCCAGTTAATCTAGAAGAGCTCTCCAAAGTGCATGGTGTAGGAGAGGGTAAGGCCAGGAAATTTGGAAAAGATTTTGTCAAATTAATTTCGAAATATGTAGAAGAAAATGAAGTTTTGAGACCTGATGATTTAATTGTGAAAAGTACAGGTATAAATTCTGGACTAAAGCTATACATTATTCAAAATACTGACAGAAAATTACCTTTAGAAGATATATCTAAGTCCAAGGGTTTGGATATGAAGGAGCTAATTAAAGAGATGGAAGTTATTATTTTCTCTGGGACAAAACTGAACATAGATTATGCAATCGATGATTTGTTAGATGAGGATCAACAAGAAGAGATTCATGAGTACTTTATGGAAGCTGAGACTGATAGTATACAAGAAGCTTTAAATGAATTTGATGGTGATTATGATGAAGATGAGCTTCGTTTAATGCGAATTAAATTTATTAATGAAGTGGCTAATTAAAGTTTGTAGTTCTTATTTATAACACATTAATTCAACTTATTTATAGAAGTTAAGGATACTTATTGGGCATGTTTTCTAACAACTATTAATGAGTTTTTATTAAACAAAAATACTTTTCAAAAAAAGTAGTATCACATTCTTTATTTTTAAGTTTATCAATAAAAAAAATTACAAAGTAAGGATGGTTAATATAATCCCGAAAAGAATAGCAGTAAACTTTTGTAAATTAAATTTATGGTTTTCAGAGCTCTCAAAAAGAATAATTGTAGAAATATGCAAGAAAACACCAATAATGAAAGCAGTAATTTCTGTTCCATAAATTGTAAAAAACTGAAATTTATTACCGACTAAAACTCCTAAAGGACTCATTAAGCCAAAGAAGAACAGAAAAATAAAAACAGTTTTTTTTGTATGTTTTGTATGAATCAAAAAGGTAGTTAAGACTATTGCAATGGGTATTTTATGAACAACGATTGCCCATAATAAATTATCATCAGTATTATGAATTGGCAATCCTTCAGAAAAAGCATGTATACATAAGCTTATAAAAAGCAAGGTTGGAAACCGTTTTCCATCAGAATGAATATGAATATGACCATGTTCCGCACCTTTAGAAAAAGACTCCAAAACAGATTGTAAAATAATCCCTATTAAAATAAATACGCCTATTCTTTTGTGATTTTGTGATTCAGAATATACATCTGGTAATAAATGTAAAATAGTGACAGATAAAAGGTATGCACCGCTAAAAGCGAGCAAAAGCCGCACGATTCTATTGCTCGGTTTTATTACAAAAACCAGCATAGAACCAACTAAAACAGGAAAAATTAGTAAGATATAATTCACTTTGCAACCAATATTAATCTGTTTGAAGTTTCAACGTTAAAATTAGATAAATTATAATCTCCAAAAATATTGGTGATTCTAAAACCTACTTTTTCAAAATAAGCTTTCATTTTATTTATATCTAAATATTTTACGCTCTCTGTATAAACGTGATCTTTATTATCCGCAAAAAAAGTAATATTTTTTAGGATAAAACCATCTTTTATTTCTCGTGTAATATGAAATGTAATATTATCAATAATTTTAGTTTCTTCGGCAACTAAAGTTGCTTTTACAAAATCAGCATTTAAAAAATCGAAAACAAAAAAACCGTCTTTGTTTAATCCGTTTTTAATATTTTCAAGAATTAAAAGGTCTTCCTTGTCTTCCTCAAAGTACCCAAAACTAGTAAATAAATTAAAGATGGCATCATATTGATTATTTAAAGGTTGACGCATGTCATGTACTTTAAATTTTAAAGAATTATTTTCAAATTTTTGAGCAATTTGAATACTGTTTTCTGCTAAATCAGCTCCAGTAACTTTGTAGCCTAGAGAATTTAAAAATACAGCATGACGTCCTTTTCCGCAAGGTAAATCTAAAATATGAGTGGTCTTTGGTAATGCCAAAAAAGCAGTTATATTTTTCATAAATAACTGCGCTTCTAAATCATTTCTATCTTTGTATAATGTATGATAGTATGAAGTATTAAACCAATCTGTAAACCAATCTTTTGTTTTCATAAGTAATTTAAGGATGTAAAAGTAACCAAATCTAACGTTTATAAAAATGAATTTCTTAATTAGTATAAAACCTATTTTTAAATAGTATTTTTGTGGTCAATTTTACAAGTATGGAAAGAGATTTTAAAATGACAGCAACAACACTTTTTGGATTAGAAAGTGTTTTAGCGGAAGAACTTAAAAATTTAGGAGCACAGGATATAAAGGAAGCGGTAAGAAGTGTTTCTTTTAGAGGTGATAAAGGCTTTATGTATAAAGCAAACATTGCATTAAGAACTGCTGTTCGAATTTTAAAACCTATAAAAGTTTGTAAGGTTTATGATGAGGAAGATTTATATGAAGCGATTCAGAAAATTAAATGGGAAAATTTTTTGGATGCAGAAGGTACTTTTGCCATTGGTGCTGTTGTAAATTCCAAGAATTTTACATCAAACTCACATTATATTTCTTTAAAATCTAAAGATGCAATTGCAGATTATTTTAGGCATAAATATCACAAAAGGCCGAATGTAGATTTAAAATATCCAGATGTAAAGATTCATATTCACCTTCAAAAAGAGTGGTTAACTGTCTCTTTAGATTCTTCTGGAGATTCTTTGCACAAACGTGGTTATAGAACAGCAACTAATATAGCACCAATTAATGAAGTCTTGGCCGCAGGTATGGTTTTGTTATCTGGCTATACAGGTGACGAAAATTTTATTGATCCTATGTGTGGTTCGGGAACTATTTTAATTGAAGCAGCAATGATAGCAAATAATATTCCTGCAAATATCAACAGAAAATTGTTTGCTTTTGAAAATTGGAAAGACTATGATGAGGATTTGTATTTTACAATTCAAGAATCACTGTTAAAGAAAATACGTTCATCTCATTTTAAAATCATGGGATTTGACAAAGCACCTTCAGCAGTAGAAAAAGCAAAAGCCAATGTAGAAAATGCTAATTTAGATGAGTTTATTGGCGTACATCATGTTAACTTTTTTAACTCAACAAAAGAAGTTTTTGGTAATACAACTATCTTGTTTAATCCACCGTATGGAGAACGTTTAAACATAGATGTTGAAGAATTTTATAAAAAAATAGGGGATACACTAAAACATAATTATCCAAATTCAACAGCATGGTTAATTACCTCAGATACAGATGCTTTAAAATCGGTAGGTTTAAGAACATCAAAACGAATTGCATTGAAAAATGCGGACTTAGATTGTAAGTTTGTAAAATATGAGTTGTATGAAGGATCGCGTAAGATTAAGGATCGCAAAGGAGAAATAGATATAAAGACGAATGCTGATTCTGAGCGAGAAGATTAGTTTTTTATATAATTTTGAGGATTGGATTAAAATCTTAGAAAAAAATGTTTTTTTAAGAAATTTCATGAGCTATTCATAACCATTTTGTAATTCGAAATGATTGATGAGGAATTATAGGTTTAGGAATTTTCACTAAAGTAAGTTCGATTTAATTTATTAGTTTAAACATGAAATAGTTCTGAATTAATTTTTGGAAGTATTTAGTCAGATAAAATTTTTTCAATCCATTCTTCTGGTTTTTCCAACATTGGGAAATGTCCACAATTTTTAATCCAATATAAATTATTATTTGCAATTTCTGTAGCTAGTAAATCTGCAATTACAGCTACAGCAACCGGATCATTTTTTGCCCAAATAATCTTAGTTTTTATATTAGTTTCTTTTAAAGCACCAATCCATCTATGCCAAAAATAATAGCGCTCGTTGATGTAATTGGATAAAAAGTGAATTATTTTTCGGCCGTTGTTTTGCTCTAATTGTAACCACATTTCTTTAAGTTCTGCTTCTGTAGCTTTTGTTTTGTCAAAATAAACATTGCGCATATTCTTTTTGAAAATAGTATAGTTTGTTAATTTTGCAACCCATTTACCAGTAATTTTATTTTTTAACAATTTTTGAATTGTACGAAGTTTAGACAACTCAATATGCATAGACCCATTGCATAGAATGAGTTCATCAATTTGTAAATTAATTTGTTTTTTGTTTTGTCTTGCTAAGATTTCTGTGGCAATACTTGTTCCATAATCGTGAGCGAGCAAAGTAACATTTGTTAAACTCAATTGCTTCCATAATTGAAGTGCAATATCTGCTTGCTCAATTAAAGAATAGGAGTATTTTAAAGGTTTATCAGAAAATCCAAAACCTAAATGATCGTGAATAACAACTCTATAATGTTTACTTAATTCTGGTAAAACTTTATAATAATCGAAAGAAGAAGTTGGATACCCATGAAGAATAACAAGCGTTTTCTTTTGATTTTCTATTGTATTTAAATTAATATTTATAGTGTCTATAACAAATATATTTCTGTTATTAACAGATATAATTTCTCCTTTATTTTGCCAATTTAAACTATTCATTTTTACTTTTTTAATAATCATTAACGAATAGTAAAATTAAAACAAATTAAATTCTTAAGCTTTTAAAATGCTTTGCAACCATTTTTCTGGACTTTCTAACATTGGGAAATGAGCAGTATTTTCTATCCAAGAAATATTCTGATTAGCAAATTTGTTATCCCGTAAATTGGGTAAACATTGATCTGTAATTTTATCTTCTCTTCCCCAAACAAGTTCAATTGGTATTTCCGTTTCTTTTAATGCGTTAACCCATCTATCCCAGAATATTTTACGTTCCCTTACGTAATTATAGACAAAATTAATAATATTTCTACCATTGTTATAGTGAAGTTGAGTCCACATTTCTTTCAGTTCTTCGTCCGTAATTTTATTTTCATCGTAAAAACTCTCTTTCATTATTTTTTTATAGACGCCAAAAGATGTTAGCATAGAAATCATTTCTTTAGAAACATCATCTTCATCAGGTTTATGTATTTCTGAATAATCACGGTGATTTATTGGTGCGCTTCCGTTAGAAAAATATATCTTTTTTATTTCAATTTTTGTGCTGTAAGAGTTTTTTCTTGCTAAAATTTCTTTAGTAATTAGATTCCCGTAATCATGAGAAACTAAAGTAAAGTTTCTTAATTCTAATATGTTCCATAATTCCAAAACATAATCAGTTTGTTCCGTAATTGTAAAATATTTGTTTTCTATCTTATCAGAGAAACCAAACCCAATTAAATCTTGAATGATAACTCTGTAATGTTTGCATAATTCAGGTAAAACCTTCCTATAATCATAAGACGATGTTAAATATCCATGAAGAATTACCAAACAATTTTCATGTTCGCCACCTGTATCAATTGTAAAAATATTTTTATTATGAACCGGTATTAAAAAACCTTTTTTTTGCCAATCTGAAGAAGAAATAAATTCATCATTGTTCGTCATTCTAAATATCATTAATACATCGCAGCACAATTAAATTTAAAAACAAGCTTTAACCAATGCTTTGGGGTATCTAATATAGAATAATGTCGGGTGTTTTCCAACCATTCTAAATTATGATTACCGCTCTCTGTTGCTAAAACTATGGCAATTTCTTTAACTGCTGAAGGGTCATTTCTTTCCCAAATTATTTTTATTGGTATTTTAGATTCTTTTAAAGCTTGCGCCCATCTATGCCAAAATGTGTAATGTTGATTTATAAAATTACTTAATAAGTGAACTTCTTTCTTGCCTTCATCTGAATTTAGATTATTCCAAACTTTTTGAATATCATTTTTAGGTTGATTTTCAATAGTTATTTTTTTCTTAATTTTACGAACTCCATTAGCTTCGAGTTGCGCAATAAAACTCCCCAATCTTTTATTTTTTAAAAGTTGGTCCATGTTTCTTAAATGAAAGTACTCAAGTCTCTTACTGCTATTGCATAGAAATACTTTTTTAATTTTAATAGTAATTTGGTTGTGGTTTTTTCGAGCTAAAATTTCTTTTGCTACAGAAGTGCCATAATCATGAGCTAAAATGGTGACTTCTTTCAAACCCATTTTATACCATAATTGTAAAGCAAAATCAGCTTGATCTATGAGAGAGTAAGTTAAAGAATCAGGTTTGTCAGAAAAACCAAAACCTGGGTGATCATGAATTATTACTCTATAATGTTTACTTAATTCTGGTAAAATTTTTTCATAATCAAATGATGAAGTTGGGTAACCGTGTAAGATTACTAATACGTCTTTTGAAGTACCTTCATCAATGACAAAAATTTTTTTGTTTGATACTGAATAGAATGTTCCTCTATCCTTCCAATTTAATGTAGTCATAATTTTCTGGGGGATTAATTAAAATTATAATATAAATATAATCATTTTTAATTAATTTTGAACTTTCTAACATTAAATTTTAATAAAATTAATTTTATAGATATCATATTACCGATTCCACTTCAGAAAACGTTCACTTATTCTGTAACTGAAGAAGAAGCTAATTTTCTTCAAACAGGAATGCGTGTAGCAGTTTCTTTTGGTAAAACAAAAATATATACAGGGTTAGTTTTTAATATTCATCAAACTGCACCCGCGCTATATGAAGCGAAAGAAATTCATCAAATTTTAGATAAAATTCCATTGGTAAATGAATTACAATTAAAACATTGGCAATGGATTGCCAATTATTACATGTGTTCTTTAGGTGATGTTTATAGAGCCTCTTTGCCATCTGCTTTTTTATTAGAAAGTGAAACTGTTATTTACAAAAATGAGAGATTTTTAGAGGACTCAGCTTTGACTGATGATGAGTTTCTAATCTATGAGGCCTTGCAACATCAATCGCAATTAACTATTCATCAAGTTGCCGATATTTTAGGTAAGAAAAATGTAATGCCAATTGTAAATGAATTGATTAAAAAATCGGCTATTACAATAAAGGAAGAAATTTACGAACAGTATAAACCAAAGTTGGAGAAATATGTTCGTTTGCATTCAAATTATAACTCGGATGATTCTTTAGCTAAATTATTACAAGAATTATCAAGAGCAAAAAAACAACGAGAAGCGGTTTTAACATTTTTTCAATTATCATCAACCAAAAATTCAATAAAGGCTAAAGACTTAGAGGAAAAAGCAGCTGTTTCTTCAACGATTTTAAAATCTTTGGTAGATAAAAATATTTTTGAATTCTATAATATTCAAACGGATAGAATTCAATTTAAAGGTGATACAAATTCTTTGAAATTATTGAACGAATTTCAAGAAAAAGCGCTTTTAGAGATTAAAGAATCTTTCAAAGATAGAGACGTAACTTTATTACATGGAATTACAAGTTCTGGTAAAACAGAGGTTTATACAAAGTTAATACAAGAGGTTTTAGATGAGGGTAAACAAGTATTGTTTTTATTGCCAGAAATTGCTTTAACTACTCAGATTATATCACGTTTACAGTTTTATTTTGGAGAACAAATTTCGGTTTTTCACTCAAAATATTCTATGAATGAGCGGGTGGAAGTCTGGAATAATGTTTTAGGAAACAAAACAAAAGCCAGAATTATTTTAGGTGCGAGGTCTTCAATATTTTTACCATTTTCTAATTTAGGATTAATTATAGTGGATGAAGAGCATGAAACTTCTTATAAGCAATTTGAACCTTCACCAAGATATAACGCACGTGATGCTGCAATCGTTTTGGCAAAAATTCACAAAGCAAAAATATTGTTAGGTTCGGCAACTCCATCTTTGGAGAGTTACTTTAATGCACAGCAAAATAAATATGGTTTTGTAGAAATCAAAAGACGTTATGGAAATGTTCAATTGCCTAAAATTGAATTGATTGATGTTAAAGAGAAGCAGAGAAAAAAGGAAATGAATGGTCATTTTTCCGATAGGTTGTTAAAATTAATTCAAGAAGCTTTAGATCAAAAAGAACAAGTTATTTTGTTTCAAAATAGACGAGGATTTTCACCAGTTGTTGAATGCAAAACTTGTGGGATTTCCCCTCAATGCCCAAATTGTGATGTTTCCTTAACTTTCCATAAATTCAAATACGAGTTACGTTGTCATTATTGTAATTATCAAAGAGCAATGCCTAATAGTTGTGGTGCTTGTGGAAGTAATACTTTAGATAATAAAGGTTTTGGAACTGAACAAATTGAGTTAGAATTAAAAAAATTATTTCCAGATTTTAAAATCGGAAGAATGGATTTAGATACCACTCGTGGAAAATATGGATATCAAAAAATAATTGGTGCTTTTGAAGCAAGAGAAATTGATGTTTTAGTAGGGACACAAATGCTTTCAAAAGGTCTAGATTTTGATAATGTTTCTTTGGTTGGTGTTCTAAATGCTGATACGATGTTGAATTTTCCTGATTTTAGAGCGCATGAGCGAGCATATCAAATGATGGTGCAAGTTTCCGGTAGGGCAGGAAGAAGTAAAAAACAAGGAAATGTCGCCATACAAACCTACAATCCATTTCATCAAATATTACAACAAGTTTCAACTACAAATTATACAGAAATGTATAAAGAACAGTTGCAAGAACGTTGGCAATATAAATATCCGCCCTATTACAGGTTGATAAAAATTACACTAAAACATAGAGATTACAACAAAGTTGATAGCGGAGTTAATTGGTTATTTAAAGCGCTTTATAATTCTTTTGGAGAACATGTTTTAGGACCAACCGCACCTGCTGTTTCAAGAATTAGAAATCAGTATATTAAAAATATTGTTATTAAAATTCCGCCAAAACAAAACCTAGTAAGTACAAAAAATCAATTAAGTAAAATTAAAAATACGTTTGAAGCTGTAAAAGATTTTAGACCAATTCGTTTTATTATTGATGTAGATGCATATTAAATAATCCGATAGAATTCATTCGGTAGGTTTTTAGTTAGCTAGTTTTTGAGTTCACTTTAGTTTTTAATCAAATATTGATTTATTTTACTGTTTGCTATTTTAGTCAATAAGAACACTAAAAGATAAAATAATACTATGTTTTTCTAATGAAATTTTCGAGTCTATTTAATTGGGATTTTTATATCTTAAGACTAGTTATAAAGCATACCAGCATTAAGACTTAGTAGTTTCGCTTTAATATTTTTTAAAGTTAATTCGTAAACTTTAATCTCTTCTCTTTGATTTGATTTTCCCCAATTATAATAAGTAGTTGCTTTTAAAAATGTGGGTATATATTTTTTATTTCCTAAATATGTAAGATTTATTAGCCAATCACCGTTTCCAACTTCTTCAATTAAAAACTCTTTCGAGTTATAGCCCATTAATTTTTCATCTAATATTTGTTGGCTATTTTCAGACAATGTGTGGTTTACTTTAAAAGACTGCTTGTTTGGATTTACAAACTCGAATATAAACTCTGCTTCGGAAGTATTCCATTCAAACACCAATCGAATATCATTTTTAATCAAAGAAGTATTGTTTTTAAAAGCTAATTTTTCTTTAATATTATCTTTCTGTTTTCTTTGAACATATATTGCTTGCATTTCGGTATTAAAAATCTCTCCTATTCCATTTTCCTTAATCTCGAATCCTTTTCTGAGATAGTAAAGATATATTTTCCAAGCATTTTTGTATTCATTTGCATGTGTAAATGCATTTGCTAGATCTCTAAAAGACTGAGCATGTTCAGGTCTAATTACCATCAATTTTTTATAAATACCAACAGCTTCTTTGTGTAATTTTAATTCTTGATACTTATAAGCTATGGCTTTTAATACTTCAGGGTTGTTATTTGCATAAGTTTCTAAATCTAAAAGTATTTTTAGTCCGTATTCTTTGCTCTTAAATGTGTTTATAAAATAATTAGCAGTGTTAAAATGAAAATTGGATTTAGCCTTGTATTCTGGATATATGTTTTTATATTTTTCATAAGCTGCGCTTGGTGTTCCAGCAGCTTCAAATAACTTATAATAATTTGGTTCACCAATTTTCAAATCATTTATGGCAACAGCATCATTATTATAATAATTTTTATTTGTGTATTTATCATCTTTAGAGTTAATGCCTTTAGTAGTAGCTGAAGCAAAATAATTTGATTTTGTTGTTACAACAATTACACCTCCAACAGCCTGAGAACCGTACTTTACTGTTCCTGCTAAGCCTTTAATTACAGCGATATCTTTAACATCATTTAAATCTATGTTAGGAACCTGAGTATAAAGAGTTCCATCAACATCCCAAAGTGCATAGGAAACAGTGCCGATAAAACTGGTTTCTCTTAATCGAACATATTCAAGACCATTTAAATCGGTTATTAATTTATAATTGGAAACTTTACCTCGCAGTGCTTGAGCAATACTAGAGGCAGACTTATTGAGGTCATCTCCTTTTATAAATGCAGCAGCAAAACCGGCTCTTCTAGTATCTATATTCATTCTTGCTGATGAAAATTTTCTTGGAGTTTTTATCCCTATTCCTTTTTTATTGTCTAGTTTACTTGTAATAATAATTTCATTTAAAATATTTTCAGCAGGAATCATTTCTAAATTTAAAATCGTCGTTACGTCTTCTACGAGCATTTCTATTGGTTTCATATTTAAATGAGAAAATTGGATTATTTCTCCCGCTCTAGCTTTAATTTTATAAAACCCTTTTCCGCTCGTATTTGTGCCTCTATTAGAATTTTTAATAAGTATATTTACACCAGATAGCGGGGAATCTTCCAAAGTGATAATTCCTGTAATTTCTTTTAGATTGTATACAGTTTTATTTTTGTTTTGGGCTATAAAATTAAAAGTGAAGAGTATGCTGAAAATATAAATTAACTTTTTCATTGCTGTTTTATTTATAATTTTAAAAGAAAGCTATTTTTAATAATTCAAAAATAATTAATTGTAGTAAAATTATTCACAAATGAATCTACGTTTTAATTGTTAGTGTTTTTATTTTTTTCCCATTCTTTTCTTAAATCATCAGATAAAATACTAGTTCCGTCATGTCTCCATCCCGGTGGTTTAATTAAATAAAGTAATCTATTTTTTATGGAAATTTTTGATGTAGAAAAATCTTTAAACATTTCAAACCATTCAATAAATGCTACTTTAACAGGATTATAAGTTTCAATATTTTTAACCAAACCATAGATAGGTTTTTCAACTTCTGCTTCAAAAGTCTTAAAAAGCTTATCCCAAATAATAAAAATTCCTGCATGATTTCTGTCTAGATATTGAGGATTTGTGGCATGATGAACTCTATGGTGACTTGGTGTATTAAAAATAGCTTCAAACCATTTTGGCAATTTATTAATTAATTCTGTGTGAATCCAATATTGATAAATCAAACTGATTGACATTTGAACCATTACCATTATTGGATGAAATCCTACTAAAATTAAAGGAAGCCAAAAAATAAAACTATAAAAACTTCCAGACCAAGTTTGTCTTAAAGCAGTACTTAAATTGTATTTTTTTGAAGAATGATGCACGACGTGACTAGCCCAAAATAATCTGCTTTCATGGCTAATTCGATGAAACCAATAGTATGTAAAATCTTCTGCAAATAGTATTAAAATCCAAGACCACCAAGTAAAATAAATCGTAAATATGCGATAGTTATAAAGAAATAAAAAAAGAGTTAAAACCATGGCTTTACTTAAAAAACCAAGAAAAACATTTCCTAAACCCATTAAAACAGAAGTGGTAGCATCTTTAAAGTCGTAATCTTCCAGTTTTACTTTTACGGTTAAAATTATTTCAAGAATTACAGTTAGGATAAAAAAGGGAATTGCATAATGAATTAAATTTGGTAGTTCAGGTATTTGCATATCAGTATTTTAAATAGTTTAACTCATTATAAAAATGAAGAGATTTTAATGTAGAAAATATGCTTTAGAATACAAAAAAGTATGTATATTTGCAGCCTTAAAAATAAACAATAAATATTTAATTTATGAATCATTACGAAACTGTTTTCATTTTGAATCCCGTTTTATCTGATACTCAGATAAAGGAGACAGTACAAAAATTCGAAGATTATTTAGTTTCCAAAGGAGCTGAAATGATCTCAAAAGAAGATTGGGGCTTAAAGAAGCTAGCGTACCCAATCCAAAAGAAAAAAAGTGGTTTTTACCATTTATTAGAGTTCAAAGTAGCTGGAGAAGAAATTTCTGCTTATGAGTTGGAGTTTAGAAGAGATGATAGCGTTATGCGATATCTTTCTGTTAAATTAGACAAACATGCAGCAGCTTGGGCTAAAATCAGAACGGAACGTGTTAAATCTGCAAAAAAATAAAAAATGGCAACAATAGAACAACAATCAAAAGGTGGTAAATCTGCTGACGTTAGATATTTAACGCCACTAGATATAGACACTAAAAAGGAAGCTAAATACTGTAGATTTAAAAAGAAAGATATTAAGTATATCGATTTTAAAGACGCAGACTTCCTAATGTATTTAGTAAACGAACAAGGTAAAATTTTACCAAGACGTTTAACAGGAACATCATTAAAATATCAACGTAAAGTTGCGCAAGCAATCAAAAGAGCGCGTCATTTAGCGTTAATGCCTTACGTTGGAGATTTGTTAAAATAATAAAGACGTAGAATATGGAATTAATATTAAGACAAGACGTAGAAAATTTAGGATTTAAAGATGATGTTGTATCTGTGAAAAACGGTTATGGTAGAAACTTTTTAATCCCAACAGGGCAAGCTGTTTTAGCTACTTCATCTGCAAAGAAAGTTTTAGCAGAGAATTTAAAACAACGTGCTTATAAAGAAGCTAAATTAATTGAAGACGCTAATAAATTAGCAGAAACAATTAAAGGATACGAAATTAAGATTGCATCTAAAACAGGTTCAGGAGACAAGTTATTTGGTTCTGTGAACAACATAGATTTAGCAGCAGCATTAGCAAAAGCAGGAACAGAATTAGATAAGAAATTTATCAAAGTTGTTGGTGGTTCTGTTAAAAGATTAGGTAAATACGAGGCTTCTGTAAGATTACACAGAGCAGTAGTTGCAGATATTATTTTTGAAGTGGTTGCTGAATAGAAACTCTCTTAAAATTTTTTATTAAAAAGCTCGTTAGAAATAACGGGCTTTTTAAATTTAACCAAAGGTTCAGTATTTATATTTTACTTAAGATAAGTGAAAGTCTAAACCTTTTTTTTAAGTATTTTTATAGTATTACTTTTCTTACTTTTGGAATAACAGATTACTATCTAAAGCTTTAGTTCATATTATCAACTTTTTACTTTAAAATGAAATACAGACAACTTACTAAAGAACAATTTGAAAGTTTACATGCAGAATTTTCACAGTTTTTAGCATCTCAAAGTATAGATGTTAAAGAATGGACCCAAATAAAAAAAGAAAAATTAAGTATCGCAGAAGATCAAATGAATGTTTTTTCTGATATCGTTTGGGATGATGTTTTATCAAAAACCAATTATGCAGAACATTTCTCAAAAACTTCAGTGAACTTATTTAAATGTGATGATAATGAGATATATAGAGTTGCTATTAAAGTAAATTGGGATATTAACCTATTAGAGCAAAAAGGTTTTGAGTGGCTGATGAAAAATCCAATGGATAACTCTGTGGATATTTTTAAAGGTTCAAAACCTTATAACTTCGAAAGAAATCTAGAAATTTTCGATTTAATTGAAAAAGGAAGTTCGATTTCAAAAGGAGAAATTTTTGAATACTTTAATACTATAATTAGTTAATTTAATTTATAAATATGGTGTGTTTTTATATCCTTTTGTGAAACACACTCGTTGACTAAAAAATACATTTGGTCGATACTTTATGGTATTTAAACATCTTAAAGTGGTCTATCGTCATTATTTATTAGAATTTATTTTTTATAAACTTTATCTTGTAAAATGAAAAAAATCAACTCATAAAATGGAATGGAAAAAAAATTAAAAATTTTATTGGTCGAAGATAACTTAATCGAAGTTATGAAGATGAAAAGAACAATTTCATTTTTAAAATTAGATCATATTCTTCACGAAGCAAAAAACGGTGAAGAAGCTTTAATTTTGTTAGAGGAGGATAGAACTAATTTACCAGATATAATATTACTAGATTTAAATATGCCTAAAATTAATGGTATTGAGTTTCTTAAAATCTTAAAAAAAGAGAGTTACTTAAAACACATTCCTACCATTATTTTAACAACATCAAGTAATGAAAAAGATTTATTAGAATGCTATAGAGAAGGCATTTCTGGCTATATTTTAAAACCTTTAAAATATGAGGATTATGTTAAAAAAATTGAAAGTGTTTTAGTTTATTGGAGTATAAATGAATTAAGAAAATTATAAAACAGTATGAAAGGAATTGTTTTTACTGAATTTTTAGAACTTGTTGAAGATAAGTTTGGTTTAGAAATGGTAGATAAAATAATTTCTGAAGCTCAACTAGAATCTAACGGAATATATACAACCATAGGTACTTATAGCTTTTCAGAAATGCTGCAATTATTGCAAAATTTAAGTAAGAACACAACCATTTCAGTTGATAGCCTTTTACTTATATATGGTGAGCATTTTTTTTCGGTGATAGAAAAGAGTTATCCCGGCTTATTGGCTTCTTTTAAAGATCCTATAGAAATGCTTGCATCCATAGAGAATCACATTCATATAGAGGTTAAAAAAATATACCCAGATGCAGAGTTGCCGACTTTTATTGTAGAAGAAAAACATAAAAATTCTTTAATCATGATTTATAAGTCTAGTAGAGCTATGCATCATTTTGGTCTAGGTTTAATGAATAAAACTTTTTTCACACTTTAATTCTACAGCAAAAATTGAGCTTCAAAAAATAAAAGAGGACGGAACAGAAGTGAGATTCGTTATTCAAAAAGATTAATTTGAAGTTATTTAAGAATATATTATTTAAAAAAAAACAAGAACTATATAGATATACTGGGAAAGAAAACGTTTCTTAAAAATGAAAACCGTACAATTAAAAAAAAATAAAAATCAAAAATTTGAGTATTTAACAGAAGAGCTTACTTTAAAAGATCCTCTAGTTTTAGTATTTGGTAATAGATTTATGTTGCAAGAAAAAAATATTTTTAATGAAGTTAGAGATATTTTTAAAGACGGTCATATAGTTTTTGGTTCAACTTCTGGAAATATAACCTCAAAATCTGTTGATGATGAGAGTATAACTATTACTGCAATAGAATTTGAAAAGAGTAAATTTTTAATTAAAACAGCAAATGTTTTAAATTCTAACGCTCAAATTGATAGTTTTAAAACAGGTAAAGAATTAATTTTAAAATTACCGAAAAAAGATTTAAAATATGCCTTTGTCGTTGCTGATGGAAGTTATACCAACGGAAGTCAACTAACTAAAGGTATGAATTTTGCTTCCAAAGATCGTCTTTTTATAACTGGAGCTTTGTGCGGAGATGGAGTGAGATTTGACACTACATTGTCATCTTATAATGAAAATCCGAAGGAAGGAAAAATAGTTGCTATTGGTTTTTATGGTGAGACCTTAGAAGTAACTTTTGCATCAAATGGAGGCTGGACACCTTTTGGACCCGAAAGAGTAGTAACGAAATCAAAAAATAATATTTTATTTGAATTAGATGGTAAACCAGCATTAAATTTATACAAGACTTATTTAGGAGAAAAATCTAAAGAATTACCTAGTGCAGCATTATTGTATCCATTAAAAGTGAAATCTACAGATGAAAAAAAAACAATTGTAAGAACCATTTTAAATATTAATGACGAAAATAACTCAATGCTATTAGCGGGTGATATATTAGAAGGTTCTAAAGTTCAGTTAATGATGACAAATGTAGATAGCATCGTAACTGCGGCAGAGGTTGCTGCTGTAAGTGCTTTAGAGTTAAGAAAGAACAAACCAGAATTAGCAATTTTAGTAAGTTGTTTTGGTAGAAAATTAGTTTTAGACCAAAGAGTAGAAGAAGAAATAGAAGAAGTAGAAGAAGTGTTAAATAAAGAAACAACAATTTTAGGTTTCTATTCCTATGGAGAAATAGTTCCGTTTAACGGAGAAAAGAACTGTCAACTTCACAACCAAACTATGGCTATTACCTTAATTAGTGAATGATGAACCCTCTTTTAAAAAGACAATTAAGAAAATATTTACCTAAAGATTTGCAATCTAATAAAGAATTGCATGCTTTTTTAGATGCCGTAGATAGATCTTATGCAACTTCAGAAGATCAGTTCTCGAGACTTCACAGGGCGGCATCTATAAGTTCTGAAGAACTTTTTAATTCCAATCAACAATTAAAAGAGGAGTCGGAATCTCAAAAAAAAATCATAGAGAAGCTTAATAATGTAATAAATACATTAAATTTCTATGGTCTTAAAGAAAACCTTCAATTAGAAACTAAAGATTCTTTAAAATTAGTCGATTTTATAGATAATCAAACAAGAGAATTAATAGAAATAAATAAACAGAAAGATAAGCTTGTATCAAATTTAGAGCGACAAAATCAAGAGTTAAATGAATATGCACATATGGTCTCTCATGATTTGAAATCACCTTTGCAGAGTATTGATGCTTTAACAACTTGGATAAAACAAGATTATTTCGAAGTTTTAGGAGAAGGAGGAAGAGAAATTATAAATCATATAAGAGAGAATATTGAAAAAATAGATACATTAATCTTTGGAATTTCAGAATATATTTCCATTGGTAAAGTAGAAAAAGAAATCTATGAAGTGGATTTAAATGTATTAATTAATGATCTTATATTAACTTTTGAGAATCCAAAAGGCGTTATAATTTCTGTTCCTAGAAAACTACCTATTATCAAAAGAGATCAGTATCGACTAGAATTATTATTTCGCCATTTAATTTATAATGCAATTAAATTTAATGATAAAGAAACAGGTGGTTTTGTAGAGATTCGTTGTTCTGAACAAGATGAATTTTGGCAATTTATCATAAAAGATAATGGAAAAGGAATAGAAGAACAGTATTTTGATAAAATATTTATAGCTTTCCAAAAACTAGAAAATGATTATAAGTCTACAGGCATTGGTTTGTCAATTGTTAAGAAAATTATAGAAACTTACGAAGGGGAAATTTGGTTAGAATCTTTGCCAAATGTAGAAACTATTTTTTATTTTAAAATAAAAAAACAAACATGGAACAACCAAATTTAAAGTATATAGAACAACTTGCTAGAGGGGAAGAATCCATAAAGAAAACTTTGATAGGTGTCATAAAAACTGAATTCCCTGATGAAATAAGAGACTACTTTAGTAGTATAGAGATTAAGGATTTTAAAAGAATCGAAGATAATGTTCATAGAATTAAACATAAATTTAGTATCCTAGGACTAGAAAAAGGGTACGCTCAAGCAAATAAATTTGAGCATAATCTTCGAGAAAATCAATTAGATTTAAAAGAACATCAAGATTTTGATAAAATTTTAAAAGTTATTTCTGAATATTTGTTAACTATTTAGCCCCACACTATGGATTGTATTATTATAGATGATGAAAAAATGGCAAGAGTTATTATAAAAACTCTTTGCGATCAAGTAAACTCATTAAACCTTGTTCATGAATTTTCAAATGCTATTCAAGCAATTAAATACTTGAACGAGCATAAAGTTGATCTTGTTTTTTTAGATATTCATATGCCAAATTTTAGTGGATTAGATTTTGTTAAAACCATAAAAAATCCACCTAAAATAATTTTCACTACTTCAGACCCTCAGTTCGCAATAAAAGCTTTTGAATACGATTTTATTGTTGATTATCTATTAAAACCTATCGAGTTACAGCGTTTTGAAAAGGCAATAAAGAAAGTAGAAACACAACTCTTTTTTCAGAGGCAAACAAGTCAAAAAAGTGAACTTGACCTCATAAACGAATTTTATGTTAATATAGATAGAAGATTAATAAAAATTGATTTGCTTAGTATATACTTAATTGAAGCAAAAGGAGATTACATTCATATTAAGACGGAAGATGGAAATTATGTTGTGCACTCTACATTAAAAAAGATAGAAGAAAAATTACCTGATTCTTTATTCTTAAAAGTACATCGCTCTTATCTTATTAATGTTAAGAAAATTATAGATATAGAAGACAACAGTGTATTAATCAAAAAAGATTTAGTGCCTGTTAGTCGTTCTAAAAGAAAGGAGTTAATGAAGCGGTTAGACCTATTATAATTCCATTAAAATAATAAAATTTCTTTACTATGTAAATGTGCTGCTTGCAACGATAACTTAAATTATTCATTTTAAAAGGCTCATATTTAGATAGTGTCTATTTTAATAATTCTATTAATTTCCAAAGGCTTTTATTTCGTTTTAATAGAAATTCATACTATTTTTAAAACAACTTTTTTTTATCAAAGGCAAGATGTGTTTTCGGGTTATGACTTTTTAAATTAAAAAACAGAAATTTGAAACATCAATTAAATTTTAATCTAAATCAGAGTAATTAAGGACTTATTTTTTTACTAAATTTATATTTTATGATGGATGAAAAATTATTAAAATATTTTGAAGGTTATTTAACAGAGAATAGAAAAGCACTCTTTAAAAAAGTTTTAGAAGATAGAACGCGTCATTTTACAGTTGTTCTAGAGGATATTTTTCAACCACATAATGCAAGCGCAGTTATAAGAACATGCGATATTTTTGGTATTCAAGATGTTCATGCCATTGAAAATAAATATACAAATAAGGTTTCTAGGCACGTTGCAAAAGGTTCTCAAAAATGGATAACTTCAAAACGGTATAAATCAGATGCGAATAATACACAAATTTGTTTAAATACTTTAAGAGAAAAAGGATATCAAATCATAGCAACAACACCTCATAATAACTCTGGTCTATTGCAGGATTTTGATGTTACCAAGAAATCAGCATTTGTTTTTGGAGTTGAAGCAGAAGGGGTTTCTAATTATGTGAAAGATAATGCAGATGGTTTTTTAAAAATACCAATGGTTGGTTTTACAGAGAGTTTAAATATTTCTGTCGCCGCTGCAATTATTTTGCAAGATGTGACTACAAAATTGAGGATGTCTAATGTTGATTGGAAATTATCTGAAGAAGAAAAAGAAATTTTGTATTTGGATTGGGTAAGGAAAACCATTAAAAATGTTGATAAAATTGAACAACATTATTATCAAAATAATAATTAACTTGAAATTGATATATGTTTTTCCGATTGTGATTAAGAATAATTAAGACCTTAAAAACAAAAAAGTAAAAGGATTTAGACTTGACAATCAATTTTAAATCTCATTTCTAAAAAAGAATCAATTTTAATCAATAATTATTTTTTCAATAGTTGAAGTGGAATCGCACCGTTTTACATATATATGTATGTTCTCTAACTCATTTTCACCTGTAATATAATATTCAGCACAAGGTTTTTCTCTTGGATTTCCTTTTCCAAAATCAACATCACCGGAATACAAAATTGTGGAAATTTTTAAAGTATCAATATTAAATTTTTCCATAGTGCTTTTAGCTTCATCAGAAAAAACTCTTTTTTTAATTCTAATAGTTTTTAAAGTCCTCGCATCCATTCCATAGTCGAAAGTAGCTTGTTTCTTTTGCCAAAAAAAATAAACACCAATAGACCCTAATGATAAACCAACTAAATAATACCCTATTCTTTTTAAAAGCATTGTCAAAATTTGAAATGTAAAGTTACCTTTTTTTGAGGCTATTTTCTGAAGATAAGACGATTTTATTTCTTGATGTTTACCATAATAAACTTTTCAAATTTAAGCATTTTTTTTTGCTTTAAATTCTTAAAGAATCAATAAATTAATATCTCTAAAAGGTAAATCAAACCAATCACCAACTGTTTTGTTTGTTAAAATTCCGTGATAAAAATACATGCCATTTCGTAAGCTTTTATCAAAGCGGGCGGCATTTTCAAAACCACCTTCTTCAGCAATATTTAATAAATATGGAGTCAAAATATTACTAATAGACAAAGATGCGGTTCTAGCATAACGCGCAGGAATATTAGGTACACAATAATGTATTATTCCATGTTTTACAAAAGTTGGTGTAAGATGAGTGGTTACATTAGAAGTTTCAAAACATCCACCTCTATCTATACTTACATCAACAATAATAGCACCTTCTTTCATTTGCTCAACCATCATTTCGGTAGCGATAATTGGAGATCTATTTTTACCTCTTATGGCACCAATAGCAACATCACATCTCATTAATGCTTTTGTAATTGATTTTGGCTGCAAAGTGGACGTATATATAGGCGCATTTAAACAATTTTGTAGTTTACGAAGTTTGGTAATAGAATTATCAAAAACTTTAACTCTTGCTCCCAATCCTATGGCAGTTCTTGCGGCATATTCGCCAACAGTTCCAGCTCCAAAAATAACGACACTTGTTGGTGGAACTCCACCTATATTGCCAAATAACAGTCCATTTCCTTTATTTACGCCGCTCATTAATTCACCAGCAATTAAAATAGAAGCTGTACCCGCAATTTCACTCAACGATTTTACAATAGGGTAGGTTTCGTGTTCATCTTTTATAAAATCAAAAGCCACTGCTGTAATTCTTTTTTTTGCTAAACTTTCAAAGTAATTTTTAGATTGTGTTTTTAACTGAAGTGAAGAAATTAATATGGTTTGTGGATTTATATATTCAATTTCCTTTTCTGTTGGAGGAGCTACTTTTAAAACAATATTACATTTAAAAGCTTCTTTAAGATCATAAGAAATTTTTGCACCAGCTTCAGAATATTCTTTGTCGGTATAATTTGCGCCATCGCCTGCACCCGTTTCTACAACAATTCTATGACCATGAGAAGTTAATGCCGTTACTGCATCTGGCGTTAAGCAAACTCGCTTTTCACCTAAATAAGTTTCTTTTGGAAGGCCAATAAATAGTTCTCCTTTTTGTTTTTTAATTTCTAGCATTTCTGCTTGTGGTAATAACTCTTCTTTACTAAAAGGAGAAAATTGACTCATAGTTTGGTTATTTTAATTGCATATTGCGTTTTCCATTATCTAAAGTTGTAAGATGAATTTCAACAGCATCTAAAGGTAGTAAATTTTCAATATTTTCAGGCCATTCAATTAAACACCAATCATTATTGTAAAAATATTCTTCAATCCCCATGTCTAATGCTTCTTCTTCATTCGTAATTCTATAAAAATCAAAGTGAAAAACTTTTTGGTCTGATGATGTTTTATATTCATTTACCAATGAAAAAGTAGGAGAAGAAATATTGTCTAAAACACTTAATTGTTTACAAATTTCTTTAATTAATGTAGTTTTTCCAACACCCATTTGTCCATAAAACAATAATGTTTTAATTTTCACTGATGAGATAATTATGGCAGCAATAGATGATAAATCCTCTAAAGAATAGTTTTTATTCATATTGCAAAAATAGATTGTTTTACTAAAATAACTTTTGATTTTAGTAAAAAAAAATGATATCAACTATTCTTGTTTTATGTGTCTATTAAAATTGTTATCACAAAGAACTGTGAGAGAACAATTTTTTTAAAGAGTATAGGTTTACTTTCTTTGTTAGTATTAGAATGATCTTACTATTTAGGGCTATAAACAGCGCATGGAATAATCATTTCTTCAAGAGATACACCTCCATGTTGATAGGTGTTTTTATAGTATTTTACAAAATGATTAAAATTGTTTGGATACGCAAAAAACAGATCTTCTTTCGCGAAAATAAATGGACTATTCATAGCAACAGTTGGTAAGAAAATATCTTTAGGGTTTCTAACTGCATACACATCTTTCTCCTCATAAGACAAGCTTTTACCAGTTTTATAACGCAAGTTTGAGCTGATGTTTTTATCGCCAACTACTTTTGTGGGGTGTTTGCAATTAATCGTCCCATGATCTGTAGTAATTATTAATTTCTGACCTAGCTGTTGTGCTTTTTGTATAATTTCAAATAAAGGTGAATTTTTAAACCAACTTAAAGTCAAGCTTCTGTAAGCTTTATCATCTCCCGCCAATTCTTTAATCACTTCCATTTCGGTTTTAGAATGAGACAACATATCAACAAAGTTGTAAACCACGGCAGTTAAGTCATTTTGTTTTGTACCGTTAAAATTATCTGCTAACTCCTTTCCACTTTTTAAATTGGTTATTTTATAATATTCATGTTTTATATCTAAATTTAATCTTTTAATTTGAGCAGTTAAAAAATCATTTTCAAAGAGATTCATTCCACCTTCATCAGTGTCATTTTTCCAGAAATTAGGATAACGTTTTTCCATTTCCGATGGCATTAAACCAGAAAAAATTGCATTTCTAGCATATTGAGTAGCAGTAGGTAAAATGGAAAAATAAGAATATTCTTGCTCTTTTTTGTAATAGCTATTAATAAGAGGTTCTAAAATTCTGTATTGATCATATCTTAAATTATCAATTATAATCCATAAAACTCCTTTTTCTTTACTCAGTTCTGGAACCACATAGTCTTTAAATAAAGTATTAGAAAGAGTAGGTCTATCATGTGCGGTTAAAAAATCCTCATAATTTCTTTTGATGAATTTAAAAAACTGATTATTCGCTTCTTGTTTCTGACTTTCTAAAATACCCAACATTCCAGAATCGCTAATGTTTTCTAATTCTAATTCCCAATGAACTAATTTTTTGTAAAGTTCAATCCAATCTTCATAGCTGTTTACCATTGCTAAATCCGTAGAGATTTTCCTAAATTCTTGTTGATAACTAGAAGTGGTTTTTTCAGAAATTAAGCGAGAATGGTCTAAGTTTTTTTTCAAACTCAACAGAATCTGACTAGGGTTTACAGGTTTTATTAAATAGTCTGCAATTTTAGAGCCAATGGCCTCTTCCATAATATATTCTTCCTCGCTCTTAGTAATCATTACAACAGGTAAATTAGCCTGTTTTTGTTTAATTTCTGCTAGTGTATCTAAACCTGTTAAACCAGGCATGTTTTCATCTAAAAAGACAATATCAAAATTTTCTTCATCTACTAAATCAATAGCATCAGCCCCGTTTGTGCAAGTGGTTACCTTGTAATTTTTACGCTCTAAAAAAAGAATGTGAGGTTTTAGTAATTCAATTTCATCATCAACCCATAAAATCTGTATGCTGCTCATAAACTTCCTTTAAATTTTAACATTTAACGTTAAAAGTACTGTTTTGTTATATTTTTTGTTCTTTTAAAATGATAAAATATTGCCAAAAAAAATAATGTTTGTATTTTGCGATACATTGATAAAACCCATCTTTTGAAGAGACAAACACCAAATAAATTAAAAATTTTAAATGATCCAATTTATGGGTTTATTCAAATTCCGAATTCGTTAATTTTTGACATAATAGAACATCCTTATTTTCAGCGTTTAAGGAGGATTTCACAAATGGGTTTTTCAAATTTGGTGTATCCTGGAGCAAATCATACACGTTTTCATCATGCTTTAGGGTGCATACATTTAATGCAAAAAGCCGTAAGAGTTTTAAGATTTAAGCAAATTGAAATTACGAAGGAAGAAGAAAAAGCTTTATGCATTGCTATTTTGTTGCATGATATTGGTCATGGAGCATTCTCTCATGCTTTAGAGCATAGTATTGTGCATGGAATTTCACATGAAGAAATTTCATTAAAATTCATGAAAAAGTTAAATGATGAATTTGATGGAAAATTAGATTTAGCAATTGAAATATTTGAAGGAAATTATCATCGTAAATTTTTTTATCAACTTATTTCTAGTCAATTAGATATTGATAGATTAGATTATTTAAAAAGAGATAGTTTTTATACTGGAGTTACGGAAGGCAATATTTCATCAGACAGATTAATCGTTATGATGAATGTTCATGACGATCAATTAGTGATTGAACAAAAGGGAATTTATTCTGTAGAGAAATTTTTGATTGCTAGAAGATTAATGTATTGGCAAGTATACTTGCATAAAACAGGTTTGGTGGCAGAACATATGTTGGTAAATGTTTTAATACGAGCTAAAGAATTAGCAGAAAAAGGAGATGAATTGTTCGCAAGTACTTCTTTAAGATATTTTTTATACAATCAAATAAATCAAGATAATTTTACAGATGAAACTTTAGAAATGTTTTCTAAATTAGATGATTATGATATTTTATCAGCCATAAAAGAATGGACAAACCATGAAGATGAAGTACTTTCTTTACTGTCTCAAATGATTGTTGATAGAAAATTACTACGCATTGAAATTCAGAAAGATGCTTTTGATGTTGATCAAATCAATAAAAAAATAAGCAAGTATTCAAAGAAATTAAATTTATCTGAAGAAGAAACTAATTCCTTTGTTTTTTCGCAAGAAATTAAAAATCAAGCTTATAATTCAGAAAAACCAATATTTATCTTAAATAAAAAAGGAAAGTTAAAAGATATCGCCAAAGCATCTGATCAATTCAATATACAAGCCTTAACAAAACCTGTAATAAAACATTTTATTTGCTATCCAAAGTAAAATGATATTAGCCAAATAGCTATAATTTTTATACTTTTGCGTTTAATGAAATTTACAGCACAACAAATAGCAGATATTTTAGAAGGAGAAGTAGTCGGTAATCCTGATGAAGAAGTTTCTAAGCTATCAAAAATAGAAGAGGGAGAGAAAGGGTCTTTAACTTTTTTATCGAACCCCAAGTACAATCCTTTTTTGTACACAACAAATGCTTCTATTGCTATTGTCGATAAAACTTTTCAGCCAGAAAAACAAATTGCTACAACTTTAATAAAAGTAGAAAATGCTTATAAATCTTTTTCTAAATTATTAGAATTTTATAATGAAGTAAAGAATAATAAGATGGGCAGGGAAGCGCCTCAATTTATAGCTGATTCAGCAGAAATTGGTGATGATGAATATATAGGTGCCTTTTCTTACATTGGAGAGAATGTTATCATTGGTGCTAATGTTAAAATTTATCCTAACTGTTATATAGGTGATAACAGTATTATTGGTGATCATTGTGTTATTTTTTCTGGAGTTAAAATTTATTCAGAAACACAAATAGGAAATCATTGTAAAATTCATTCAGGATGTATAATTGGTTCTGATGGTTTTGGTTTTGCGCCGAATGGAGCGGGAGAATATAAAGCAATTCCGCAAATAGGAAATGTAATTATAGAAGATCATGTAGATATAGGTGCTGCATCAACAATAGACAGAGCAACTTTAGGTTCAACTATTATTAGAGAAGGTGTAAAGTTAGACAACCAAATACAAATTGCGCATAATGTAGAAATTGGAAAAAACACGGTAATTGCTGCACAAACAGGAATTGCGGGTTCAACCAAAATAGGAGAAAATTGTATGATTGGCGGGCAAGTTGGTTTTGCGGGGCATTTAATTATTGGTAATAATGTGAAAATTCAAGGTCAATCTGGAATTACCAAAAATTTAAAAGATGGAGAAAAGGTACAAGGTACGCCAGCAATGAAATATTCAGATTACAGCAAATCATACGTTTATTTTAGAAATTTACCAAAGATTGCAGCATCGGTTCATAAAATTGAAAAAGAATTGAATGCTCAAAATCAATAAATATGATTAAGAAACAAAAGACTATAAAATCAGAAATTACTTTATCGGGTGTAGGTTTACACACGGGTAATACTGTATCAATGACATTAAAACCGGCTCCTATAAATCATGGTTTTGCTTTTAGTAGAGTAGACCTTGAAGGCTCTCCAACTATAGAAGCAAAAGCGGAGTATGTTGTAACTACTCAAAGAGGAACAAATCTTGAGAAAAATGGTGTTAAAATTCAAACTTCAGAGCATGTTTTAGCAGCAGCAGTTGGTTTAGATATTGATAATTTATTAATAGAAATTGATGCTTCAGAACCACCAATAATGGATGGTTCATCTAAATATTTTGTTGAAGCTTTAGAAAAAGCGGGTTTAGAGGAACAAGATGCATACATCGAAGAATACGTTGTGAAAGAAGTTATTTCATATAGAGATGAAAAAACAGGAAGTGAAATTATTTTAATGCCTTCTGATGAATATCAAGTAACGACGATGGTAGATTTTGGCACCAAAATATTGGGAACTCAAAATGCTACTTTAGATCATATTTCTGAATTTAAAGAAGAAATTGCAGATGCAAGAACATTCAGTTTTTTGCATGAAATTGAAATGTTGTTAGAAAATGATTTAATTAAAGGAGGAGATTTAAATAATGCAATTGTATATGTTGATAAAGAATTATCAGAAAGTACAATGCAAAAATTAAAGAAAGCATTTAAAAAAGATGATATTGCTGTAAAGCCAAACGGGATTTTAGACAACTTAACTTTGCATTGGGCAAATGAAGCGGCTCGTCATAAATTATTAGATGTTATTGGTGATTTAGCTTTAATTGGAATACGTATAAAGGGTAAAGTAATTGCAAATAAACCAGGTCATTTAATAAATACCCAGTTCGCTAAGAAATTGGCAAAAATCATTAAAGCAGAAAAGAGAAATTATGTTCCGCAATATGACTTAAACTTACCACCTTTATTAGATATTCATCAAATTATGGATATTCTTCCTCATAGACCACCTTTTTTATTGGTAGATAGAATTATAGAGCTTTCAGATAAACACGTTGTTGGTATGAAAAATGTAACTATGAATGAAGGTTTTTTCATAGGTCATTTTCCTGGTTCGCCAGTAATGCCAGGAGTTTTACAAGTTGAAGCGATGGCGCAATGTGGTGGAATTTTAGTGTTAAGTACTGTTCCTGACCCGGAAAATTATTTAACATATTTCATGAAAATGGATAAAGTTAAATTTAAACAAAAAGTTTTACCAGGAGATACATTAATTTTTAAAGCGGAATTAATTACCCCCATAAGAAGAGGAATTTGTCATATGCAGGCTTATGCTTATGCAAATGGAAAATTAGTTGCAGAAGCAGAATTAATGGCACAAATTGCTAGAAAAAAATAAATTATGAATCAACCATTAGCATATGTACACCCTCAAGCAAAAATTGCGAGAAATGTAGTAATAGAACCTTTTACAACGATACATAACAACGTAGTTATTGGTTCTGGAACTTGGATTGGTTCTAACGTTACTATTATGGAGGGTGCAAGGATAGGTAAAAATTGTAGAATTTTTCCTGGCTCAGTAATCTCCGCAATTCCACAAGACCTCAAGTTTGATGATGAAGAAACTACTGTAGAAATAGGAGATAATGTTACCATTAGAGAATGTGTAACCATAAACAGAGGCACGAAAGATAGAATGAAAACGACAGTTGGTAATAATTGCTTAATAATGGCTTATTGTCATATTGCACATGACTGTTTTGTTGGAGATAATTGTATTTTATCTAACAATACAACCTTAGCAGGGCATGTAACGATTGGTGATAATGTAGTGTTAGCAGGAATGGTTGCTGTGCATCAATTTGCGTCTGTAGGAAAACACGCATTTGTTACTGGTGGATCTTTGGTTAGAAAAGATGTCCCTCCTTATGTTAAAGCAGCAAGAGAGCCACTATCTTATGTAGGTATTAACTCTGTAGGACTAAGAAGAAGAGGATATTCGACAGAAAAAATAAGAGAAATTCAAAATATATTTAGAATTTTATTTCAGAAAAATTATAATTATACGCAAGCAATTGATATTATAGAAGCAGAAATGGAAGCAACTACTGAACGTGATGAAATTATACAATTTATAAAAGATTCACATAGAGGAATTATGAAAGGGTACTTCAATGTAAATTAATTAGTAATTATTTTGAAAATAAAATACTTATAACAAAACAAATAAAAAATTAAATGGCAACTACATCAGATATTAGAAACGGATTATGCATTAGATATAATAATGATATTTATAAAATTATAGAATTTTTACATGTAAAGCCAGGTAAAGGTCCAGCGTTTGTTCGAACAAAATTGAAAAGTGTTACGAATGGAAAAGTGGTAGATAACACATTTCCTGCAGGTAGAAAAATAGATGATGTAAGAGTTGAAACACATAAGTTTCAATATTTATATAACGATGGTGAGTTTTATCATTTTATGAACGAACAAGATTACTCTCAAATTCGTTTATTAGAGAGTGCTCTCGATGTTCCTGAATTAATGAAGGAAGGAGAAACTGTTACTATTATCATTAATTCTGAAGATGATATGCCGTTATCTGTTGATATGCCCGCTAGTGTAATTTTGGAAGTAACACATACGGAGCCTGGTGTAAAAGGAAATACAGCCACTAATGCAACAAAACCTGCAACTGTTGAAAGCGGTGCCACAGTAAACGTGCCTTTATTTATTAATGAAGGAGATAAAATTAAAATTGAAACTACAAAAGGAACGTATCAAGAGCGTATTAAAGAATAATTTTTCTTTCAGATGGATATCAAATAAAGTTTGATGGCTATTTTATATCCATTAGTTTTTTAATCATTTCTTTCAAGAAAAATTAGAGTGCATTTAAATTGAAATAATAAATTGAATTTTAAAAGAATACATACTTTAATAGAAATTGCTCAAATTTTGAATTGTGAGTTTGTTGGTGATGCCTCTTCTTCTATAAAAGGTATGAATGAAATTCATGTAGTAGAAAAAGGAGATATCGTTTTTGTGGATCATCCAAAATATTACAAGAAAGCTCTAGAATCAGCTGCAACAACTATATTGATTAACAAAAGAGTAGATTGTCCAGAGGGGAAATCACTCTTAATATCCGATGACCCTTTTCGAGATTTTAATAAACTAACAATTAATTTTAATCCATTTATTGCCTCTAAAAAAAGTATATCTGAGACTGCAGTTATAGGTTTAGGCGCAATTATACAGCCTAATGTTTTTATTGGTAGCAATGTGAAAATTGGTAAAAACTCTGTAATTCATCCCAATGTTACAATTTATGATAATACAGTTATTGGAAATAATGTAACGATACACGCAAATACAGTTTTAGGTGCTGATGCTTTTTATTACAAAAATAGGCCAGAAGGTTATGATAAACTTATTTCTGGAGGAAGAGTTGTCTTGGAAGATAATGTAGATTTAGGAGCTTCTTGTACAATAGACAGAGGGGTTACAGGAGATACCATAATTAAAGAAGGAACAAAAATAGATAACCAAGTTCATGTTGGACATGATACAGTTATTGGTAAAAAATGCTTAATAGCTTCACAAACTGGTATCGCTGGCTGTGTTATTATTGAAGATGAAGTAACTATTTGGGGGCAAGTCGGGACAAATAGTGGTATAACAATTGGTAAAGGAGCTATAATATTAGGTCAAACAGGAGTAACAAAGTCGGTAGCAGGAGGAAAAAGTTATTTTGGAACTCCGATTTCAGAATCTAGAGAGAAATTAAAAGAAATTGCAGAAATAAAACGTTTTCTAAAAGATAGAAAGAATTCCTAAAATTCTTTCTTAGAAACAATCAATAAACTATTTTTGCGGAACAAATTTAAATAATAAACCATGAGTGTTTTAGTAAATAAAAATTCAAAAATTATTGTACAAGGTTTTACGGGTAGTGAAGGCACTTTTCACGCCGGTCAAATGATTGACTATGGAACTAATGTTGTTGGTGGTGTAACACCAGGTAAGGGAGGTCAAAAACACTTAGATAAGCCAGTTTTTAATACAGTCGCAGAGGCTGTTGAAAAAGTAGGAGCAGATACTTCAATTATTTTTGTACCACCAGCTTTTGCTGCTGATGCAATTATGGAATCTGCAGATGCAGGAATTAAAGTAATTATTTGTATTACTGAAGGAATTCCTACTGCAGACATGGTAAAAGTAAAAGCATATATTGATAATAAAGATACTAGATTAGTTGGTCCAAATTGCCCTGGAGTAATCACCCCAAGTGAAGCCAAAGTTGGAATTATGCCAGGTTTTATCTTTAAAAAAGGTAGAGTTGGTATTGTTTCTAAATCAGGCACATTAACCTATGAGGCTGCGGATCAAGTTGTAAAACAAGGTTTTGGAATATCTACTGCAATTGGTATTGGAGGAGATCCAATAATTGGAACGACTACAAAAGAAGCTGTTGAATTACTGATGAATGATGATGAAACAGAAGCAATTGTAATGATTGGTGAAATTGGTGGAAATTTAGAGGCAGAAGCTGCGCAATGGATTAAAGCTGATGGTAATAGAAAACCAGTTGTAGGCTTTATTGCAGGTCAAACTGCGCCCGCAGGAAGAACGATGGGACATGCTGGAGCAATTGTTGGCGGAGCTGATGATACTGCGCAAGCAAAAATGAAAATTTTAGCAGAAAACGGAATACATGTAGTTAGTTCTCCAGCAAAAATTGGAGAAATGGTTTCAAGTGTCTTAAAATAAACGAGCTCTAAAAAGAGAATGAGATATAAATTCCCGTGAAAACGGGAATTTCTTTTTTATATTTGATCATCAACTAAATAAACAATATGAAATTACTAGAAAATAAATCAGCAATTATTACTGGTGCAACAAGAGGAATTGGACGTGGAATAGCAGTTGAATTTGCAAAACAAGGTGCAAATGTTGCTTTTACCTATAGTTCTTCGGTAGCTGCTGCAAATGCTTTAGAAGAAGAATTAAAATCTTTTGGAGTTTCTGCGAAAGGATACCAATCGAATGCAGCAAATTTTGATGCAGCCCAAGAATTGGCCAAAGAAGTTCAAAAAGAATTTGGTTCAATAGATATTTTAGTAAATAATGCAGGAATTACAAAAGATAATTTGTTAATGCGTATTTCTGAAGCAGATTTTGATAAAGTAATTGAGGTAAATTTAAAATCAGTTTTTAATTTAACAAAAGCTGTGATTAGACCAATGATGAAGCAAAGATCAGGTTCTATTATAAATATGAGTTCTGTGGTTGGTTTAAAAGGAAATGCTGGTCAAACAAATTATGCGGCATCCAAAGCAGGTATCGTAGGTTTTTCAAAATCTGTAGCTTTAGAATTAGGTTCAAGAAATGTTAGAAGTAATGTAATAGCGCCTGGATTTATAGAAACAGAAATGACAGGAAAATTAGATGAAGCAACTGTACAAAGTTGGAGGGATGCTATTCCTTTAAAAAGAGGAGGGAAGCCGGAAGATATTGCAAATGCATGCGTGTTTTTAGCTTCTGATATGAGTTCTTATATTACTGGACAAACTTTGTCTGTTGATGGTGGAATGCTCACATAATCAATTCTTTAGTGTTTTTTTAGCTCATCTATTTTTAGTTACAAATTATCTATAAAATATTACCAACTATCTAATTTTAATGCTGCTAAACAAATTTATATTGTAACTTTAAAGTATAAAAACTATTGTATTATGAATGTAAAAGAAATATCGACCACACATCAAGCTGTTATTGAAGCTTTAAAAGAAAATCATTTGACAAGTTTTCAGATTTTAAAGAAAATAAAAAATATCTCATTAATACTTATTTTGTATAACATACTAGATGATTTAAAAAGTATGGGGATTTTAAAAAGTTACATGAAAGAAGGTGCTAAATATCATTATTTAACGCTATAGTCTAGATAACCTTAAAGCTTCTTTTTATGCTTTAAAAGCGCTTAATCTTTTTTATTATGAAATATTCAGAAACCTGCCACGTTTAACGTTGCAGGTTTCTCTTTTTTGTGCGATATTTATATCTTTCCATTAAAATAAATATATTGCAACTCACTTTCATAATATCTATAACTTTAGGATTTTTATTCAGTCTCTCCGTGGCTTATTTTCAATATTACAAATTAAAAAACAGGATTAAAGTAACCCCAATTTTATTTATTTTAAAAACAGTAAGTCTTTTTCTGTTAATTTTACTTTTAATCAACCCAAAAGTTGAAATAAAAGAAATAAATAATATAAAACCAGTAGTATCAATTTTAGTTGACAACTCTAAATCAGTGTCTTTTTTTCAGGAGAATAAAAACGTCTTAAATTTAATTAAGAATTTAAATGACAATATTGATTTAAAAAAGAAATTTGAGCTTAGCAATTTTTCTTTTGGTGCTGCTTTACAAGTAACGGATAGCTTTAGTTTTTTGGAAAATCAAACTAATATTTCAGAAGCAATACTTGGGGTAAATGAATTACAAAAAGATAAAATTGCACCTATTATTTTACTTACTGATGGCAACCAAACGATAGGATCAGATTATGAATTCCTAAATTCTAAACAACCTATTTACCCTATTGTTATTGGTGATACTGCTAAGTATGTTGATTTAAAAATTACGCAGCTAAATTCTAATAAATACAGTTATATAAAGAATAAATTTCCTGTTGAAATAATTTTAAATTATGAAGGTGATAAAAGTATAACTTCACAGTTTTCAATCTTCACTGATGGAAAAACAATTTTTAGAAAAAATGTTCGTTTTTCACCTTCTAAAAAATCAGTAACGATAGTGGCAAATTTAAATGCTTCTAAAGAAGGTCTGCAATATTTTACAGCTTCTATTAGAAAACTCACAAATGAAAAAAACATCAAAAATAACATTAAGAATTTTTCAGTAGAGGTTATAGATGAACAAACAAAAATTCTTGTTTTAAGTTCAGTTATACACCCAGATATTGGCATTCTAAAAAAGTCAATAGAGCGCAATAAACAGCGATTTGTAGATTTTTTTTTAATTGATAAATTTAAAAATGAATTAATTGACTATGAATTAGTTATATTATATCAACCAAACAATAAGTTTAATTCTATATTTAACCAAATAAAACAAAATAATAGAAATTTTTTCATGATTTCTGGTGCAAATACAGATTGGAATTTTATTAATGAAAATCAATTAGGTTTTAGAAAGATAGCAATTAATCAAACAGAAAATTATGGTGCAATTTATAATGATTCATTTTTAACTTTTTTACAAGAGGATATTGGTTTTAATAATTATCCCCCATTAAAAGATAAATTCGGAGAAGTTTCTATTTCTAAAGAGCATCAAATCTTATTGCACCAAAATATTAACGGAATTCAAACCAAACAACCTTTATTGGTCAATTTTGATGTGAATAATCAAAAATCTGCAGTTTTATTTGGAGAAGGAATTTGGAAATGGAGAGCTGCCAGTTTTTTAACGACCAATTCTTTTGAAGAATTTGATAAGTTTACAGGAAGTTTAGTCCAATTTTTGGCATCTAATAAAAAGAGAGATCGTTTAGAAGTAGCCGCAGAAAATATCTATCCTGCAAATTCAACGGTCAATATTTCAGCATTTTATACAGATAAAAACTATCGATTTGATGCAAGAGCAACTTTAGAATTATTGATAACAAATAAAGAAACAAGAGAAGTTATAAAAATTCCTTTTTCATTAATTAACAATTCTTATCAATTAGAGATTGAGAACCTAACTTCCGGAGAATATACCTATAGAGTTGAGGTTTTAGATCAGGATATTCATAAATATGGGCGTTTTAAAATTACCGAATATCAAATTGAAGAGCAGTTTACAAATGCTAATGTAAATAAGTTAAAACAATTGGCTACAAAAACAGGGGGAAAACTGTTTTATAAAAATCAGATTGATGATTTAAAAAATGAACTTTTAGAAAATAAATCTTTTTATACAGTTCAAAAATCATCAGTTAAACAACAAAATTTAATTGATTGGAAATGGATTTTATTTTTTGTAATTTCTTTAATTACAGCGGAATGGTTCATTAGAAAATTTCATGGTAAAATTTAATTTTATCATACGTGTTTTTTTAACTTTATATGAAAAGCACGAGTCTGTTTAACCTTTATTTGTATTTTTTTATTCATAAAATAAATCGATAATATTAGTCTATGGTTGGTAAATTTTGAATCTATTATTTTAAAAGTGTATTTAAAGATGCTTTAGAAACCTATTTTTGAAAAAAAAAGACTGAATTATAAAATGAATTTGGTGAAGTTTACATGATTATTTTTATTTAAGTCCTATCACTTTATAAATTTAAGTTTCTAAAGATTCTTAGTATATAGATTGTGTTTAAAGAACTTATATCGTAAATTTGATCATAATTAAAAACATATAAAATGGCAAATAATCAAATGGAATTAAATTTACCAAAAGGAGGCATCTTTTTTGTTGTAATAATTGTAGCAGTAATAATTTTATTTTCAAAATCTACGATAACTATTGGTCCTGGAGAAGGAGGAGTTATTTTTGAATCTTTAGGAAGTGGTATAAATACTGAAAGAACGTATGGAGAAGGATTTCATATTGTAGCTCCTTGGAATAGAATGATTGTAAGAAAAGTTCGTCAACAATCTATTTCAGATGAAATGAATGTGCTTTCCGTAAATGGGTTAGAAGTTAAAGTAAATGGTACAATTTGGTATGAACCAGAGTTTAAAAATTTGGGATTACTAATTAAAACGAAAGGAGAAGATTATGAGCGTGAATTGCTAGACCCTGCAATTAATGCAGCAGCAAGAAGTGTTGTTGGACGTTATACACCAGAACAATTATATTCGAGTAAAAGAGATGTAATTGAGCAAGAAATTTTAGATGAAATTCAAATAGTTTTAAAAAATCAATATTTGTTGGTTACACGAGTACTAGTAGAAGATGTTAAATTACCAACTACTATTAGAACAGCAATTGAAACTAAGTTAAAACAAGAGCAAGAATCTTTGGAATACGAGTTTAGAATTGCGAAAGCAGAGAAAGAAGCAAAAAGACAAGAAATTGATGCGGAGGGTAAAGCGATAGCAAATAAAATTTTAAGTGCATCTCTAACCGATAAAATTTTACAAGAAAAAGGAATTGAAGCTACTTTAGAGCTTTCTAAATCTCCGAATAGTAAAGTAATTATTATTGGTTCTGGGAAATCTGGAATGCCAATTATATTAGGAAATCAATAAAAAATTATTTCTTATGATAACATAAAAATCCAGTTAAAAGCTGGATTTTTATTGTTTTATATTCATATATGTAGTTATTTCTTACTACTTCTGCAAAGTGCAAGCACTTTCTAACTTTATATCATAAAAGTAAAATGAAAATTCGTTAGGAAGGCCGTGCTATAAACAAAAAGGATATCTTTAAAAAAGATAGAAGTTCCTAAATTCTATAAATACCAGTTACAAACAATTGACTTAATTAGTTTTTTACCGGAATTTTATTACGTTCTATTTTACCTTTCTTGAGTGCTTTGTAATTTTCATAACAATCTAATACAGCTTCAATCATTTGTAAATCAGACGCTTTTTTAATAAAGTAATCTGAGTAACTGCAATCAACAAGTAAGTCTGTTAATTCTTGTCTATCCATATCTAGATATTCCATCATAACTTCTCTATCAAATTTACCTGCTAACATTTTACGTAAATTATCTTCTTTTTTTAGCTTTTGAAGCTTTCTTAACTGTTTAGGTTTTTTGCCAAAAAGATTATATAAGAAATCAATAGGTTGAAATAAAGCAGCAATAGGAGAGGAGAAGTTTTTACTTTTCGGATTCCCAACTTCATACGTTTGTGGCAAACCGTTAATATGGATTCTGGTAAATCTGTCTTTTGGTACTTGTTTAATGTCTATCTCTAAAACTCCAATTAACTTGGTTGACTTTATAATAACTTCTTTAATTTCTTCAGGCTTTTCATACAGTGCAATCTCTAGCTCATTGCCTTTCAGTAAATCATTTGTAATTTTTAATTTAATTGAAGAAAACCCTAAATAAGAAACTAAAATGGTGTCATTTGTTTTTGTAGGTAGTTCAAAAAAACCTTTTTCATTCGTAATTGTTCCTTTTACCGTGTTCAAATTTAAAACATGAGCAGCACTTAAAGGGTACTTGCTTAAAGCGTGTATAATTTGACCTTTTAAGGTTTTAGATTGGATAGAATCTTTTTGCGAAAATGCGCTTAAACTTAAAAATAAACACAGAATAAATAGGTTCTTTTGCATAATGGCTAATTTAAGAATAAAACGGTATAGAAAGGTTAATATTTTGTGAAGAAGTCATTTTTAATTCTATAAAAGTGCGCGTAACTGGAGTCGAACCAGCACGTTCTTGCGAACACAAACCCCTCAAGCTTGCACGTCTACCAATTCCGCCATACGCGCTTTTTAAGAACTAAAATAAAAAAGTTAAGCAATGAGCTTAACTTTTTATTGTGACCGGGCTGGGGCTCGAACCCAGGACCCTCTCCTTAAAAGGGAGATGCTCTACCAACTGAGCTACCAGGTCTTAATTTAAGAGTGGTGCAAATATACTATCAAACATTGTAATTTGAAATATAAAATCGAATAATTTTTAAGATATTTGCCTAAAATATAAAAAAGTGAAAATAGTTTTATTAGGGTATATGGCTTCTGGGAAATCTAGCGTTGGAAAAAGACTTTCTAAGAAGTTGTCTATGAGGTTTATAGATTTAGATGATTACATCATTGAAAAAGAACACATGTCTATTCAGGATGTTTTTAAAAATAAGGGTGAAATCTACTTTCGACGAATTGAGAGCAAATATTTAAGTGAAATACTGTCGATAAATGATGATTTCATACTTTCTTTAGGTGGAGGGACACCTTGTTATGGAAATAACATGGAAGAAATCAATAAAAGTGATGTAATTTCTGTTTATTTACAAGGAAGTATTCCAACTATAATTAAAAGACTAATTAAAAAGAAAAGCAAAAGACCGCTAATTGCTTTTTTAGGAGATGATAAAATTCCTGAGTTTGTCGCTAAACATATTTTTGAAAGACGTCCTTTTTATGAGCAGGCTAAAATGACTATTAAAATTGATGATAAATCTAAAAAGGAAATTACGGCGGAATTAGAGAAAATATTAAATTAAATAGGCTGTAGCTTCCTTATCTAAAAAATCAATCTGGATGTGTTCTTTGATAGAAGTTGATAATGAAATTCCTTTAAAATCTGCCTTAACAGGATATTTTTTATGATTTCTATTCACTAAAACTGCAGTTTTAAATCTTTTTAAAGGAACATCTAAAAAGTGCTTTACGCCATAGATTAATGTAGTTCCAGAATTTAGAACATCATCCACCAGGACTAATGATTTGTTTTTGTAATCTTTAACTTCTAATGAAGTTGAAACTGGTTCTAATGGTTTCTTCTTATTAATATTTACTTGGCATATAGTTGCCTTTAGAGTAGAAATTTCTTGAATAATTTCCACTAGTTTTTTAGCAAAAATAAAGCCATTTCCCACGATACCAGCAATAACTACCTCTTTTTCATTGCTATTGCTCTCATAAATCTGGTAGGCGATTCTTTTAATTTTTTGGTTTACTTGAACCGTATTTAATATGATGTTACTTTCTACTGTCATAAGTTTTCTTCTGTATCTTCTGTCTCCTCCTGATATCCTTCTATATCCCGTCTATCTTTTTTAGTGGGTCTTCCAGTACCTTTTTTTCGGTAATAATCTTTAGAATATTTTAAAAGTTCATTCTTTTCAAATTCTTCTTTTGGTGTAATATCTTTTCTGTAAATATCTACTAATTTTGCCCCAACTCTGCTCTCTGGTAAATCTAAAACTTTTATTTGATAATTAATTTGATTTTTTCTAACTAAAATCAATTCACTTCCAAAAATTTCTTTGGAGGGTTTTATATTCTTATTTTCAATTTTAACTTGTCCTTTTTTACAAGCTGTAGTTGCTATACTCCTCGTTTTAAAAAATCGGATGCACCATAAGTATTTATCAATTCTCATAAAAAAAGTTAAAAATTAAAGTTTGTCTTTTTACAAAGGTATAAAAATGGTAAATTGCGAGCACAAATTTTGATAATAAATGAATAAAATAAAAAACATAGTAGCTTTTATAGTTTTTACTCTAATTATTTATGCTTGCGGTACCTCGTCTACTGGAGTTGTTGATGATTTTGATTACGAAGCGCAAGCTTTAATGGATAATGATACTTTAGTGAAATTTTTAAAAAATCATTATTTTGATACTTCTGTTGATTCGGTAAAAACTTTAGTTGCTGGAGAGACTGCGCTTTATGATGATTCTAAGTTAAAGTCGATGAGTGTTACAGATTTTGAAGTAGATTATACTTTATATTATTATACTAATAGAATAGGTAGTCCGAGCATAGATAAAGGATTCCCAACAGTAATGGATTCTGTGTTTGTAAAATATTTTGGTCAAAGAATCGTTAATACTGATAGTATTAGTAACTCTTTTGATAATAATAATGGTATTTGGTTTACACTTAATAGCGTGATTAGAGGCTGGACTTTTGGATACACAAAATTCAAAGGAGGAGATAATATAACGGATAATGGTCCAATTACTTACGAAAATGGAGGAAATGGAATTTTATTTATTCCTTCCGGTTTGGCATATTCTAATCAAGGTAAAGGTCCTATTTTAGCAAATGAATCTGTCTTTTTCTATATAAATTTATTTGACTTTGTGCAAGATACAGATCATGATAATGACGGTATCCCTTCAATTAATGAAGATGTAGATGGTAATGGCGATCCTAGAGATGATGATACAGATAAAGATGGGGTTCCAAATTACTCTGATATTGATGATGATGGAGACGGGGTATTGACAAAAGATGAGGATGCTAATGGAGATGGAAACCCAGCAAATGATTTTAGCGATTCTAATAATCCAACATTGGCAGATTATTTAAATCCAGATATTAAATAAATAAATTTAATTCTTACTGAAAAACAAAAAATGCTCTTGAGAAATCAAGAGCATTTTTTAATGAAAGAAGTTTTTGTTATAATTTATAGGACAAACCAATAATAATTTGATTGATTCTAGTATCGTAATTTACATTTCCTAAATTACTCACAAGTTTAGATTTAATTCCAGAGAAAGCTCTTTCCCATCTTAGATCTATTCCTAACTTGCCAAATTCAACTCCCCCACCAAATTGAAGTCCCATTGTTAATCCATCAGCATCTACACTCGTAATATCGTTAATGCTAAAATCAGAAGCTAAAATATATTGAAATGAAGGGCCAATAAAAATATTGCCAATCCCAAAAATTTTCTTTCCCAATAAAACAGGAATATCTATTTTTTGGAAGGAGTAAGTTGTTTCTTTAGATTTATAAAACACTTCATTTTCTAAATTTGTATACACCAATTCTGGTCTAACATAAAAACCAATAATAGGTAATTTAAAACGTAACCAAGCTCCTGCATGATAACCAGTTTTACTTTTTGCGCCAGAGAAAACGTCAGATTGAACCTCTTTAATTGAATTTGAGTTATAGTTTAAACCTCCTTTAACACCAAAATCTAATTGAGCAATCGACGCCTGACTTAATCCTAAAGTCAAACACAATATTAAAATTATTTTTTTCATATTTTAAGTTTTATCGATTTCTATTTTTACACTTTTTAAAATGAAAACGTTCTTATTTTCTCGAAATTACTTTTTTTACAGCTTTTAAAACTGCTGCCGCATCTAAACCATATTTCGCCATTAATTGAGCTGGAGTTCCAGATTCTCCAAAAGTGTCATTAGTAGCAACAAATTCTTGTGGAGTTGGATTGTTTAAAGCTAAGGTTCTAGAAACACTTTCTCCTAAACCACCTAGCTTATTATGTTCTTCAGCGGTAACAATACAACCTGTTTTTGCAACAGACTTTAAGATAATTTCTTCATCTAAAGGTTTAATTGTATGAATGTTTATAACGTCAACAGAAATTCCTTCAGCCTCTAATTGTTCAGCTGCTTGCAAGGATTCCCAAACTAAATGACCAGTTGCAACGATAGTTACATCTGTTCCTTCTGTTAATTGAATTCCTTTTCCAATTTCAAATTTTGCATCTTCTGGCATAAATACAGGAACTTTTGGGCGTCCAAAGCGCAAGTATACTGGTCCGTCGAAATCTGCAATTGCTATAGTAGCTGCTTTTGTTTGATTATAATCACAAGGATTTATGACAGTCATTCCTGGTAACATTTTCATCAAACCAATATCTTCTAAAATTTGGTGTGTTGCTCCGTCTTCTCCTAAAGTAACACCTGCATGTGAAGCACAAATTTTTACATTTTTTCCAGAGTATGCAACGGATTGGCGTATTTGATCATAAACTCTACCAGTGGAAAAGTTGGCAAACGTTCCTGTAAAAGGTATTTTACCTCCAATGGTTAAACCAGCAGCTATACCAATCATATTTGCTTCTGCAATTCCAATTTGGAAAAACCTTTCTGGATTTTCTTTAATAAATTGATCCATTTTTAAAGAACCAATTAAATCTGCACATAGAGCAACTACGTTTGGATTTGTTCTTCCTAATTCAGTTAAACCATCACCAAAACCAGAACGTGTATCTTTTTTCTCTGTGTATGTATATTTTTTCATTGTAAACTTATTGTGTTGTAAAATTTGCGTAAAAATAAACTTTTATTTCCCTTTAAAGAAGAGAAAAGCGAGATTAGAAAAAAGACTTTTTAACATAATGTGAGGAAGTCCAAGATTTAAATTTTTTAAACCAAATATGATGAGAATTTACAAGTTCATCAATTCTTTATAAAGTTTATGAACGGGCAATCCTACTACATTAAAATAACTTCCTTCTATGTTATTAATACCTATAAGGCCAATCCATTCCTGAATTCCGTAGGCACCAGCTTTGTCAAAAGGTTTGTAGTTTTTTATGTAATAATTAATTTCTTCATCAGTAATATTGTTAAAAGAAACAATGGTTGTATCGCTAATTATCTTTTGAAAATATTTACTTTTAATACTTATTGAAGTAATTACTTCATGTTTTTTTCCTGATAAAGCGCTTAACATGCTAAATGCATCTGCTGCATTTTTTGGTTTACCTAAAGCTTTACCATCCAGCCAAACAATAGTATCAGAAGTAATTAATAAATCGTTTTCTGATAAGTTTGTAAATGCCTTTGATTTTAAATCAGCCAAAAAATCAGTGATTTCGCAACCTTTTAACTCTTTTGGATATACTTCTGCAACTTCTTTCAGTTCAATTGTAAAATCAATATTCAAATCTTTAAAGAATTCCTGTCTTCTTGGAGAGCCAGAAGCTAAAATTACATTATAATCTTTTAATTTTTCTCTTAACATCAGGAATTAATTACGAATTGAAACTCTTTTTAATCCTGGCTAAATCCCTTTTGTTATCTCGGTCTTTAAGAACTTCACGCTTATCGTGTGTTTGCTTTCCTTTAGCTAATGCAATTTCTAATTTAGCAAAACCTCTATCATTTATAAACAAACGTAAAGGAACAATCGTATTTCCTTTGGCTTCAACATCTTTTCGTAAACTTCTTAATTCTCGTTTATTTAAAAGCAATCTACGTTCACTTTTTGGTTTGTGATTAAAATGATGACCAAACATATATTCTTGGATATACATATTCACAATAAACAATTCTCCACGTTCATTAAATTCACAAAAACTTTCTGTAATTCTAGCCTGACTTAATCTTATTGATTTAATTTCTGTTCCCGTTAATTGAATTCCAGCAACTAATTTGTCTAGAATTTCAAATTCAAAACGTGCTTTTTTATTCTGTATATTTATCTTTTTCTGAACAGTCATTGACTGATTTAGTTTTAAAATTATTTTTACAAATATACATTTTTGGTTAAGATAAAGAAGTGTAATATTGTACTTCAACTATTGAATAACTTAAAAAAACACAGAATGAAATACTTCTATATACTTTTAGCACTTTTCATTATTTCATGCAAGGCTTCAAAAAAGGAGTATACTGCTCAGGACATCATAGATAATTGTATCATAAATTCGGGAGCAAATAAGGTTTCTAACGCTAATATTGCCTTTAAATTTAGAGATAAAAAATATAGTGCAAAAAGAAACAAGGGACTTTTTAATTTAACTAGAAGTTTTGATTCGATTAAGGATATTTTAAGTAATAATAATTTTACAAGATTCGCTGAAGGAGTGGAGATTAAGGTTGCAGATTCAATGGCTTTAAAGTATGCTAATTCCGTTAATTCTGTGCATTATTTTTCCGTACTTCCTTTTGGACTGGATGATAAAGCGGTTCATGCAAAACGTTTGCCTTCATCAACAATAAAAGGGAAAGAATATTACAAAGTTGAAATCACATTTTCTGAAGATGGAGGAGGAGAAGACTTTGAAGATGTATTTATTTACTGGATTGGTAAAGAGGATTTTTTAATTGATTACTTAGCGTACGCTTATCATACAAATGGAGGAGGGAAACGTTTTAGAGCTTTAAAGGAGCAAAGCAATAAAAAAGGAATTCGTTTTGTAGATTATGATAATTATAAACCATTAAATAACTCAATTTCCTTAATTGATATTGATCAAGCTTTTGAAGAAAATCAGCTTAAAAAAGTTTCTGAGATTATTTTGGAAGATATTAAAGTTGATATTTTAAACTAAAGTTGTTAGCTGTGGTAATTTTTGGAGAATGAAAAATTTTTATCTATTCATTTTATAAAAAGTATTTTGATACAAATTTGATATAAAAATAAATTTCACACAATTTCTAAAATACGTTATTCAACTTTCTCTATTTTACTCATTTTTTTACCGTCAGTAATAGTTACAATGTATAGACTAGCATTGTCATGATCATCCATGTTTTTATGCTTTTCTTCTCCTAAAATGTTATTTACAAAAATTGGAGTTGTATTGCTATGACCCACAACTAAAACTGTTTTTCCTGCTGTATTATTTTGAAATATTGAATCGTACATATCTCTTGGGTCATAATTATTAATGGCTAATTGTTTGCTTTTAGCCGTGGGTTCAGCGGTTTGCATTGTTCTGTGGTAATTTGTAGAGTAGATAGCATTTAAATTAATTTTTTCAAAATAATCAGCCCATCTTTCTGCTCTCTCTAAACCTTTTCTATTCAAATTTGGGTCTTTATTAGCTGCATCTGTTCTGTCTTTTTCTGCATGCCTAATTAGATAATACGTAGTTTTAGTTTCTTCTGAGGTACAAGAAATTAATGAACTAAATATAAAAATAAATAGGATAAGGAATTTTTTCATGATAATATTTTTCACTCCAAATATACTAAAAAAGAAAAAGCGGTATTTTTCAAATACCGCTTTTAAGAATAACTAAATTTTTATGATTAATTCTGAACCAAATCTGACTGATTTCTAAAAACCAATTGATCATCAAAAGCATCTAAAAGAATAATATTATCTGTCGTTACTTTTCCCGATAAAATATCTTTTGAAAGTTGATTTAATACTTCCTTCTGAATTACTCTTTTTACGGGTCTAGCTCCAAACTCTGGTTGATATCCTTTTCTAGCCAAATATTCAATAGCCTCATCTGTGGCATCTATATAGATATCTTGTTTGCCAATCATTTTCTTTAAATGAGCTAATTGTAATTTAACTATTTCAAAAATATCACTTTTTGTAAGTGGTGTAAACATAATTATATCATCAATTCTATTTAAAAATTCTGGTCTTACCGATTGTTTTAACAATCCTAAAACTTCAACTTTTGCCAACTCAGTTATAGATTCTAGATCAGCTTTTGGATCACTAAATTTTTCCTGAATTATATGACTTCCCATATTTGAAGTCATAATAATAATGGTATTCTTAAAATCAGCTACACGTCCTTTGTTATCGGTTAATCTTCCTTCATCTAAAACTTGTAATAGTACATTAAAAGTGTCTGGATGTGCTTTTTCAATTTCATCTAAAAGTACCACAGAATAAGGTCTTCTTCTTACAGCTTCTGTTAATTGTCCGCCCTCATCAAAACCCACGTATCCCGGAGGAGCACCAATTAGCCTACTCACAGAATGGCGTTCTTGATATTCACTCATATCAATTCTTGTCATGGCATTTTCATCATCAAATAAATAAGAAGCTAAAGCTTTTGCTAATTCTGTCTTTCCAACTCCAGTTGTTCCTAAAAATAAGAAAGAACCAATTGGCTTACTAGGGTTTTGCAATCCTGCTCTAGATCTTCTTACAGCATCAGAAACTGCAATAATTGCTTCTTCTTGTCCAACAACTCTTTTATGTAATTGATCTTCTAATTTTAATAATTTTTCACGTTCTGACTGAATCATTTTCGTCACAGGAACTCCTGTCCATTTTGCAACAACTTCAGCTATATCTTCATAAGTTACTTCTTCTTTTATTAAAGAACTTTCTGATTGGTTTTCTTGTAAATCTTTTTGCAGTTGTTCTAAATTTTCTTGTGCAGTTTTAATTTTACCATATCGTATCTCTGCAACTTTTCCATAATCACCCTCGCGCTCGGCCTTTTCTGCTTCAATTTTAAAATTTTCAATGACTAATTTTGCGTTTTGGATGTTATCTACAACTTCTTTCTCAGACTTCCATTTGGCACTCATTTCATTACGTTCCTCTTTCAAATTTGCTAAATCTGAACGTAAAGATTTTAATTTCACTTCGTCTTTTTCACGCTTAATGGCTTCAATTTCTATCTCTAACTGCATTACTTTTCTATCTAATACATCTAATTCTTCTGGTTTAGAATTGATTTCCATTCGAAGTTTTGCCATGGCTTCATCCATTAAGTCAATAGCTTTATCAGGTAAAAAACGATTGGAAATATAACGTTGAGATAATTCTACAGCGCCAATAATGGCCTCATCTTTAATACGAACTTTATGATGAGTTTCATATTTTTCTTTAATTCCTCTTAAAATAGAAATAGCGCTTTCAGTATCGGGCTCATTCACAATAATTTTCTGAAAACGTCTTTCTAAAGCTTTATCTTTTTCAAAGTGTTTTTGATATTCATCTAAAGTGGTTGCCCCAATTGCCCTTAATTCTCCACGAGCTAAAGCTGGCTTTAAAATGTTTGCCGCGTCCATTGCTCCTTGACCTCCTCCAGCACCAACAAGCGTATGAATCTCATCAATAAAGAGTACAATATCTCCAGCAGATGTTGTTACTTCATTTATAACCGCTTTTAAACGTTCTTCAAATTCTCCTTTATATTTTGCACCAGCAATTAAGGCTCCCATATCTAAAGAGAAAATAAGCTTGTCTTTCAGGTTTTCTGGGACATCCCCATCTACAATTCTGTGCGCTAAACCTTCTGCAATCGCTGTTTTTCCTGTTCCAGGTTCCCCAACTAAAATTGGGTTATTTTTCGTTCTCCGTGATAAAATTTGTAATAATCTACGTATTTCTTCATCTCTACCAATTACAGGGTCTAATTTGCCATCTTCGGCTAATTTATTTAAGTTTTTGGCGTATTTATTTAAAGAATTATAGGTTTCTTCTTGGCTTTGAGAAGTAACTCTTTCACCTTTTCGTAATTCTTCAATGGCTGCTAGTAAATGTTTCTCTGTAACTCCTTGGTCTTTCAAAACTTGAGCAATATTACTTTTGGATTTAAAAATAGCTAAGATTAAATGTTCTATTGAAACATAATCATCTTTCATCTTTTTAGCAATAATAGCTGCTTCTGTTAAAGTTTTACCTGCTTCTCTGGAGATCATTAATTCTGCGCCAGAAACTTTAGGTAAACTTTCTAATTGTTTATCTAAAATTTGGTCAACAACAATACTATTAATGTTTAATTTCTTCAATAAAAAAGGTAATACATTTTTATCAATTTGAGTTAATGCTTTAAAAAAATGTTCATTTTCTATTTGATTATGGCCAAAACTTTGGGCAATTTGCTGCGCCATCTGTATGGTTTCTTGTGATTTTGTGGTGTAATTGTTCAAGTTCATTTTCTTTTGTTTTTTGATTCCCTTTTTCAAAGGATTTACAATTTAATTTTCATAATAAATGAATCAACTTTAATACCATCAACTAAAACGAAAAAAATAAAGTCATTTTGTCTTGTTAAATCTTAAGAAAACTGACTTTTTGACACATAAAAGTTTCTTACATTTGTATTCATAAAAAAAAACATGGGCGTATTCAACAGTTTATTTGGTAGTAAAGTACCTCAAAAAGAAAAAGTATCTTATTTAAAATGGATACCATTGTCCTCTTTAGAGCAGCTAGATACAATAAAGAAACAATCTAAAACTGAATCTATACTTATTTTTAAACATTCCACTCGTTGTGGAATTAGTAAAATGGTTATCAAACAATTTGAAGGTTTGTTTCAAGAAAATCATCAGTACTTAAAAGTATATTATTTAGACTTGTTAAACTACAGGAATGTGTCTGATGAAGTAGGATATACCTTTCAAGTAATACATCAATCTCCTCAATTATTGGTTATTAAAAATGAAGTTTCCGTGCATGCTGTCTCGCATAATGATATTACTCAAATTAATTTAACAAGATTTATATAGTTTAAATTCGTGAAAAACCTATTTTAAGTCTTATTTTTGTATCTCAAATTTATATTCCTTTGGCAGAAATAAGCACTTCAGAAAAAAAAGTAGGTAAACAATTATACGGATATCAAAAAGACGCTCTTCAGGAAATCTTTAGAAGGTTTGAAGATGCTCCTCAAGATTATCATCTGTTATATCAGTTGCCAACTGGAGGTGGAAAAACAGTTATTTTTTCAGAAATTGTTAGGCGTTATTTAGAAAAGTTTAAAAAGAAGGTTTTAGTCTTAACACACAGAATAGAGTTGAGCAAACAAACGTCTAAAATGTTAGACGAGTTCGGTGTTAACAACAAAATCATAAACAGTACAGCAAAGTTAGATGACCAAGATGAATACAGTTGTTTTGTTGCAATGGTTGAGACTTTAAAGAATCGTTTAAATGATGAAAAACTAGATATTTCCGATATAGGTTTAGTCATTGTGGATGAGGCACATTACAATTCATTTACTAAAATTTTTAAGTTTTTTGATAAATCTTTCATATTAGGTGTTACAGCAACTCCATTAAGTTCTAATGTGAAATTGCCTATGTATGAGAACTATCAAGAGTTGTTTGTGGGAGAATCTATTCAGCATTTAATTGATAATGAATATTTAGCAAGTGCTAACCTATATTCATATAATGTAGGATTAACTTCTTTAGAAGTCGGTGCAAATGGCGATTATACGGTTAAATCATCAGAAGATTTGTATACTAATTCAGATATGCTTTCTAAATTGGTTTCTGCATATGAAGAAACGGCAAAAGGAAAAAAGACTTTAATTTTTAATAATGGTATTAATACTTCTATTCAGGTGTATCACGCTTTTAAAAAAGCGGGTTACCCTATTGCTCATTTAGACAATACTAATACAAGAAAAGAACGCGATTTTATTTTAAAATGGTTTCATAAAACACCGAATGCCATTATCACTTCTGTAAGTATTTTAACAACAGGTTTTGATGAACCGAGTATTGAGGCTATTATTTTAAATAGAGCAACAAAATCTCTTACATTATATTATCAGATGATTGGTCGTGGTTCTAGAATATATAGTAAAAAGAATACTTTTGAAGTTATTGATTTAGGTAACAATTTTCACAGATTTGGACCTTGGGGTGCAGATTTAGATTGGCAAAAAATGTTTAGAGCTCCTGATTATTATCTAAATGCAATTCTTTCTGATGAGGATATTGAAAGTACTTTTAGATATGAATTACCAGCAGATGTTAAAAAAGAATTTGCTAATTCTCAGGACACATATTTTGATATGAAACACGTGTATATAGATACTATTAGGGCAGGAGAATCTTCTAAAAGAGTTTTAGAGAAGTCTATAGAGCACCATGCAAAAATGTGTATTGAAAACAGTGAAGATGTATTTGATGCTTTAATTTTAGCCAAGAAACTGGGCGAGGAGATAGATGACAGAATAAACAGATATGCAAAATGTATTTCTAAAAGTACGCACAACTTCGTTACGTGGTTAAAAGATGATTACCGAAAAAAGTTAAATGCCTTTCTACGTTCTAATTTTGATGAAATGTTTGAAGAAATATATGGTTATCCACCTGAGGATTAAATCGTTTTGGTAAGCTAAAAGTAAAAATATTTTCATTTATTTTCTACTTTTGTTTTTTGTATTAAAAAATAATTTACATTTGACTAACTTATTTAAGTGAAATGTTAGGTTTTTCTTATTTCGGAAATAACTCTCAATCGGAGAATGATGGTTACATGGCATTTTGGAAATGCAACGAAAAAATTAAGGTATCTCCATTTTCAATTCTGAAAAAATTGCATCTTTTCTCAAAGTTGCATGTAGTTTACTTACAAATATTACAGTGATAAAAATTCTTTTCTAGAATCATAATTTCTATCCTAAAACATTCATAATGTTTTAGTTTGGGCAGTTTTATCATATAATAAATTTAAAAATAAAAGTGAACACAAAATATATAGATTTAATCGAACAAACTTTCGATTTTCCTCAGGAAGAATTTAAAATAGAAAATAATAAACTTTTTTGGCATGGTATCAACTTAATGGAATTAGCAGCAAAATATGGAGCACCATTAAAATTTACCTACTTACCAAAAATATCAGAAAACATCAATAAAGCAAAAGGATGGTTTCAAAATAGTATGGAAAAACATGACTATAAAGGAAAATATTTTTATAGTTATTGTACAAAAAGCTCTCATTTTAAACATGTTTTAAATGAAGCGCTAAAAAATGATATTCATATAGAAACTTCTTCAGCTTTCGATATTGATATTGTAAATAATTTAAAGAAAGAAGGTAAAATAAAAGATACCACTTTTGTTATCTGTAACGGATTTAAACGAGATCAATACATTAAAAATATTGGAGAATTAATTAATTCTGGTCATAAAAACTGTGTTCCAATTATAGATAATTATGAAGAATTAAATCTTTTAATGAATGAAACAGATGAAAAATTAAATGTAGGAATTAGAATTGCTTCAGAAGAAGAACCAAAATTTGAGTTTTACACTTCTAGATTGGGTATTGGTTACAAAAACATCGTTTCTTTTTATGAGCGTGAAATAGCTGATAACAAACAAGTAGATTTAAAAATGCTACACTTTTTTATCAATACTGGTATTAAAGACAATGCATATTATTGGAACGAATTAATGAAATGTTTAACGGTGTACATCAACCTGAAAAAAGTATGTCCGACTTTAGATAGCTTAAATATTGGTGGTGGTTTTCCTATAAAAAACTCGCTAGCTTTTGAGTATGATTATCAATATATGATCGACGAAATTGTAACTCAAATTAACGAAACATGTAAAGATGCTGGTGTAGATGTACCAAATATTTTTACTGAATTTGGAAGCTTTACTGTTGGAGAGTCTGGGGCAGCTATTTATGAAGTTTTATATCAGAAAAAACAAAATGATAGAGAACGTTGGAACATGATAAACTCTTCATTTATAACTACTTTACCAGATTCTTGGGCTATTAATAAGCGCTTTATTATGTTACCGATTAATAAATGGAATCATAGATACGAACGTGTATTATTAGGTGGTTTAACTTGTGATAGTGATGATTATTACAACTCAGAACAACATGTAAACGGAATCTATTTACCTGTTTATGAGAAAGATAAACCATTATATATTGGCTTTTTTAATACAGGCGCGTATCAAGAATCTATTGGTGGTTTTGGTGGATTACAACACTGTTTAATTCCGCATCCAAAACATTTAATTATAGACAAAGATGAAAAGGGTAATATCACTACAAGAATATTTAAAGACCAACAAAAAAGTAGCGAATTACTTTCCATTTTAGGATATGCAGAAACAGTTACAAAAGAAATAAATACAAAAGTATTAACAAAACAAGAAGTAGAATAATACTTCAAAAAATAAAATGACAATAAATAAAACATATGCAGGAATTCCACAAGAATATGGAAACCTGTCAACTTCAAAAATAGTGTTAATTCCAGTTCCTTATGATGGAACAAGTACTTGGCAAAAAGGAGCAGATAAAGGGCCGCAAGCTTTTTTAGATGCATCAGAAAATATGGAATTATATGACATTGAAACAGATTCTGAAGTGTACAGAGAAGGTGTGTATTTAGCAGATGCTATTACAGAAAAATCTTCACCAGAAGCAATGGTAGAAGTTGTTCATCAAGAAACTAAAAAATATATCAATAGAAATAAGTTTGTAACTATTTTTGGTGGAGAGCATTCTGTTTCTATAGGAACCATTAGAGCATTTAATGAATGTTTTAATAATATCTCTGTATTACATATAGATGCGCATGCAGATTTAAGAAAAGAATATGAAGGCTCTTCTTGCAATCATGCTTGTGCAGTTTATGAAGCGAATGAGAATACTAATTTAGTACAAGTTGGTATTAGAAGTATGGATGTTTCTGAGAAAAGAGTAATGAATCTTGATAAAGTATTTTTTGCACATGATATGGCAGTAAATGAATACTGGATGGATGATGTTTTAGATCAACTTACTGGAAATGTATTTATTACGTTTGATTTAGATGCGTTAGATCCATCAATTATGCCGAGTACAGGAACTCCAGAACCAGGAGGTTTATTATACTATGAAACATTAGAATTCTTAAAAAAAGTATTTACAGAACGTAATGTAGTTGGTTTTGATATGGTTGAACTTTGTCCGAATTCAAAAGAAAAATCATCAGACTTTTTAGCTGCAAAATTGTATTACAAAATGTTAAGCTATAAATTTTCTTCAAAAATGGAAGATGAAGAAGATTATGATGATTCTAATGCGGCATTCAGCAAATTATCAAAGTTTAAAGATGATGATAATGATTATTAATTTCTGATGAAAATTGAAAACATAGAAAATATAGAATTGCAGTATTTAACGATTCATGATTATCAAGAGTTAAAACAAGCAATGATTGAGGTGTATTTTAATATGCAAAACACCTATTGGGAAGAATCTCAAATACAATCTTTAATTACAAAATTTCCTGAAGGACAGGTTGTTATAAAAATTAATGGTGAACTTGCGGGTTGTGCTTTGTCTTTAATGGTAGATTATGATAAGTTTGATGATCATCATACCTATAAAGAAATTACTGGAGATTATACATTTAGCACGCACAGTAGTGTTGGCGATGTTTTATACGGAATTGATGTTTTTATAAAACCTGAATATAGAGGTTTACGTTTAGGAAGAAGATTGTATGATTATAGAAAAGAATTATGCGAAAAATTGAATTTAAGAGGAATAGCCTTTGGAGGTAGAATTCCTAATTATCATAAGCATGCTGAATTAATTTCGCCTAAAGAATACATAGAAAAGGTAAAACGTAAAGAAATTTATGATCCTGTTTTAAACTTTCAAATTTCTAATGATTTTCATCCATCAAAAGTGATGAAAGGCTATATAGAAGGAGACGCAGATTCTAATGACTTTGCAGTTTTATTAGAATGGGACAATGTCTATTATAAGAAAGAAACTGTAAAAGCGGTTATAAAGAAAAAAGTTGTTCGTTTAGGTTTAATACAATGGCAAATGCGTTTGTATAAAGATTTAGAAGAATTAATGCAACAAGCAGAATATTTTGTGGATGCCGTTTCTGCTTATAGGTCTGACTTTGCGTTGTTTCCAGAGTTTTTTAATGCACCTTTAATGGCAGATAATAACCATTTGCCAGAATCTGAAGCAATTAGAGAATTGGCAAAATATACCCCTATAATTGTTCAGAAATTTTCTGAGTTGGCAATTGCCTATAACATCAATATTATTACAGGTAGTATGCCAGAATTAAAAGATGGTTTGTTATATAATGTTGGTTATATCTGTAAAAGAGATGGAACCACAGATAGATATGAAAAACTACATGTAACACCGGATGAAGCTAAAGTTTGGGGAATGCAAGGAGGAAATGAATTAAAAACTTTTGATACAGATTGTGGTAAAATTGGTGTTTTAATTTGTTATGACTCTGAGTTTCCTGAATTAAGTAGAATTTTGGCAGAAGAAGGAATGGATATTTTATTTATCCCGTTTTTAACGGATACACAAAACGGATATTCTAGAGTAAGGCATTGTGCACAAGCAAGAGCTATAGAAAACGAGTGTTATGTTGCCATTGCTGGTAGTGTTGGTAATTTACCAAAAGTAAATAATATGGACATTCAGTTTGCACAATCGATGGTGTTTACACCTTGTGATTTTTCTTTTCCTGCAAATGGAATAAAAGCAGAAGCAACTACAAATACAGAAATGATTTTAATTGCTGATGTAGATTTAGACTTACTAAAAGATTTAAATCAATTTGGAAGTGTACGTAACTTAAAAGATAGAAGAACAGATCTTTTTGAATTAAAAAAGATTAAAAAATAAATATTAAAATGAACAAACCAATTACAAATTTTATAGAAAAATATTTCTTGCACTTTAATGCTGCAGCTTTAGTAGATGCAGCTAAAGGATATGAAGCACAATTAAACAAGGGTTCTAAAATGTTAGTTTCTCTAGCAGGAGCAATGAGTACCGCAGAATTAGGGAAAATTTTTGCAGAAATGATTCGTAAAGATAAAGTTCAAATTGTTTCTTGTACAGGCGCCAATTTAGAGGAAGATGTAATGAATTTAGTAGCACATTCTCATTACAAACGAGTTCCTAATTATAGAGATTTAACGCCTCAAGATGAATGGGATTTATTAGAAAAAGGACTAAATAGAGTTACAGATACTTGTATTCCTGAAGAAGAAGCGTTTCGAAGAATTCAAGAACATATTGTAAAAATATGGAAAGATGCTGAAGCTAAAGGAGAACGTTATTTACCACACGAATACATGTACAAATTGTTGCTTTCTGGAGTTTTAGAACAGTATTATGAAATAGATATAAAAGATTCTTGGATGTATGCAGCAGCAGAGAAAAACCTACCTATTATTTGTCCTGGTTGGGAAGATTCAACTATGGGAAATATTTTTGCTTCCTATGTTTTAAAAGGCGAATTAAAAGCAAGTACCGTAAAATCTGGGATTGAATACATGACGTTTTTAGCAGATTGGTATACAGATAATTCAGAAAACGGAATTGGATTTTTTCAAATAGGAGGTGGGATTGCAGGAGATTTTCCAATCTGTGTTGTACCAATGCTGTATCAAGACATGGAAAAACCAGAAACACCTTTTTGGAGCTATTTCTGTCAGATTTCAGACTCAACTACAAGTTATGGGTCATACTCTGGAGCTGTACCAAATGAGAAAATTACTTGGGGTAAATTAGATATTGATACTCCTAAGTTTATTATAGAAAGTGATGCAACAATTGTTGCTCCATTAATATTTGCTTATTTATTAGAAATGTAAATTTTTGTCCGTTCGAGCATTACTGAAATTAAAATATATTTTAAGGAAAGTAGAAAATGGAATTTTTCGAGAACTCTTTTTTAAGAGTTTGAATGTAAAGACCTTTCGACTGCGCTCGAGGAGACATCAAAAAAATAACAAAAAATGAGAAGAGTAATCGTAGAATACGCAAAATTAACAACGGACATACTAGATTTATTGGTAGATAAATATCCTAATGGATATGATTATAGCGATATTATATCCTATAAGAATGCAAAAGCAGAAACTATAAAAGCGTTAGAAGTTAAAACTGAAGACGCCGTGTATCTTGTGAAAATTAGTTCTAAATTAGAACAAGTAATCGAAGATTATGCGGAAGATGAAGATTCTTTTAATGCCAATGATGATTTTGATGTAAATGATGTGTAGTATGATTGTTAAGTTTAAATAAAAGAAGTTCGGGAAAATTTCCGAGTTTTTTTTATGTTGTTTCGAGGGTATTTAAAATAAATAGTAATTTTTATAATATAATTCAACGTTATTTTTTAAAACTACCTATCTGAAGCAAAAAAATATTTTTCAGACAAAACAAAAAAGCTTCACAACTATGTGAAGCTTTAATTTTTATAATTAGACAGAAATACTATTTAGCAGGTAATACTTTACCAACACATTCACCAAATCCAATGCGTACTTTATCGTTTATGCAATGAGCACGCATAATGACGGTGTCATTATCATTTATAAATTTACGTTCTGTTCCGTCTTTTAATTTGATAGGATTTTGTCCTCTCCAAGTTAACTCTAACATAGAGCCATAACTATCTTTTGTTGGTCCAGAAATAGTTCCAGAACCCATCATATCTCCAGCTTCTATAGGACAACCATTTACTGTATGATGCGCTAATTGTTGCGCCATAGTCCAATACATGTATTTAAAATTAGAATTGGCAACGACAGTTTCTTCTCCGTTTTCTGGTTGAATTCCTACCTGTAAATGAATGTCATAACTTCCTTTTCCTTTTTGCTTTAAATAAGGTAAAGGTTCGTGAACTTGTTTAGGATTATCTACTCTAAAAGGCTCTAAAGCATCTAGAGTTACAATCCACGGAGAAATAGTGGATGCAAAGCTTTTCCCTAAAAATGGCCCTAAAGGCACATATTCCCAAGCTTGAATGTCTCTAGCGGACCAGTCGTTAAATTGAACCAAACCAAAAATATATTCTTCAGCTTCTTCAATAGGAATTCTATCTCCTAAAGCATTTGCGTCCGTTGTAATAAAAGCCATTTCTAACTCAAAATCTAATAATGTAGTAGGTCCAAAACCTGGTGTTTTACTTCCTTCAGTTGGTCTTGTTTGGCCATAAGGTCTTCTAACAGGTGTTCCAGAAGGAATAATAGAAGAACTTCTACCGTGATATCCAATCGGAATGTGCAACCAATTTGGTAATAATGCATTTTCAGGATCTCTAAATAGAGAACCTACGTTCGTGGCGTGTTCTTTACTCGCATAGAAATCTGTATAATCACCAACAGCAACAGGTAATAACATTTCTACTTCATCCATTCTAAAGATAATTTTATCTTTATGATCTGCATTGTCTCTCAAATCCCCACTGGTAACATCAAAGACTTCAGCAATTCTATTTCGCACAAGTCGCCATGTTTTTCTACCATCTGCAATAAAATCATTTAAATTATCTTGTAAAAAAATATCATCTGTTAACGGAATACCTTTGAAATAGCCTAACTGATGAAAAGCTCCTAAATCTATAGCAAAATTTCCAATTCTACTGCCAATTGTAATAATATCATCTCTAGTAATAAAAACACCAAAAGGGATGTTTTGTATTGGAAAATCTGAGTCTTCATTAACTTTTAACCATGATTTTCTATTGGGATTATTTGCTGTTATAATCATTGTCTTTTTTTTTGTTTTTTCAAACCTACATAATTTTTTAGCAATTTTAAATAAAAAAATCATGAAAAAATGAACTTTAACAACACTTTATAGTCAATTTGAGAATAAGATGAAAAAGTTATTAAATTTTATAAAAACTTATTTTTAAAAGAGTTGTTTTTTGTTACTTTTGATGCTTATTTAAAACAACCACAATGCAATTAGATAATCAAATTTTTGACCTAATAGAGGAAGAAAAAGAAAGACAATTAAATGGTATAGAGTTAATCGCTTCAGAAAATTTTGTAAGCGATCAAGTGATGTTGGCCCAAGGTTCTATTTTAACCAATAAATATGCTGAAGGATATCCGGGAAAAAGATATTATGGAGGTTGTGAAATTGTTGATATTGTAGAGCAAATAGCTATTGACCGAGCTAAAGAATTGTTTGGTGCAGAGTATGTAAATGTGCAACCTCATTCTGGTTCTCAGGCAAATACAGCAGTATTTTTTGCATGTTTAAAACCAGGAGATACTATTTTAGGATTCGATTTATCTCATGGAGGTCATTTAACACATGGTTCTTCAGTAAATTTTTCAGGCAGATTATACAATCCAACTTTTTATGGTGTTGATAAAGAAACTGGAGTTTTAAATTATGATAAAATTCAAGAAACAGCAACTAAAGAGCAGCCAAAGTTAATTATTGCCGGTGCTTCTGCATATTCTAGAGATATTGATTATAAGCGCTTCAGAAAGATTGCTGATAGTGTTGGTGCTATTTTATTGGCAGATATTTCGCATCCTGCTGGTCTAATAGCCAAAGGTATTTTAAATGATCCTTTGCCTCATTGTCATATTGTAACATCTACAACCCATAAGACCTTACGCGGACCAAGAGGAGGGATTATAATGATTGGTAAAGATTTTGAAAATCCTTTCGGAGAAACTTTGAAAAGTGGAAAATTAAAAAAAATGTCCACATTACTTAATTCTGCAGTTTTTCCTGGTAATCAAGGTGGTCCGTTAGAACATGTGATCGCTGCAAAAGCGATTGCTTTTGGAGAAGCATTAACAGATGAGTTTTTAGAATATCAAATACAAGTAAAAGAAAATGCTGCCGCAATGGCTAAAGAGTTTGTTAGCAAAGGTTATAAAATAATTTCTGGAGGAACAGACAACCATTGTATGTTAATTGATCTTCGTAATAAAAACATTTCTGGTAAAGATGCTGAAATTGCGTTAGGAAAAGCAGCTATCACTGTAAATAAAAATATGGTTCCTTTTGATGATAAAAGCCCATTTATAACTTCAGGAATTCGTGTTGGTACATCTGCTATAACTACGCGTGGTTTAAAAGAAGAAGATATGAAGTCTGTTGTTGATTTTATCGATGAAGCTATACAAAATGCAGAAAATGAAGATGCGTTGAACGAAATTGGAGAGCGAGTTTCTGAAATGATGAGTGCAAGAAGATTATTTGTTATGTAGAAAGTAAGACTTTGTTATAAGGTATTTTACTGAATCAAAAATATGTTAAAAAAGCATCAAGTTAACTCTTGATGTTTTTTTTTGTAATGACAATTATCATATTTACTTTAAAAATTATTTCTGTACTTCGCAATGGTATAATATGATTATTATGGGCTCACACGCTGTAACTGCCATTAAAACACAAAAAAATCGTAAGGATTTTGTACACCATTTACTCAATGATATAGAGGCATTAGAGTATATGATTAAAAATGACTTATTTGAAAATGGAATTCAACGGGTAGGAGTAGAACAAGAATTATGTATTGTAGATAAAGATTACAGACCTTCTACAAATGCTTTAGAAATTCTTAATAAAATTAATGATATTCATTACACAACAGAGTTAGCTTTATTTAATTTAGAGATTAATTTAGATCCTTGTGAATTAAAGGATACATGCTTTTCTGATATTGAGAAACAACTTATAGCTTTATTGGAAAAAGGGTATAAAGTTGCCGCAGAAACTGATAATAATAAAATTATACTTACCGGAATCTTACCTACATTAAGAAAAAAAGATCTAATCTTTAAAAATGTGACTCCTTTTAAACGTTATAAAACGTTGAATAAAGTTTTAAAAAAAATAAGAGGGGATGATTTTAAATTACATATTCTAGGAATAGATGAACTGATTCTTAAGCACGAATCCATCTTATTTGAGGCTTGTAATACTAGTTTTCAAGTGCATTTACAAGTAAGCCCAGAAGATATAATAGATAAATATAACTGGTCGCAAGCAATTGCAGGACCAATGCTATCTATTATGACCAATTCTCCAATTTTATTAGGGAAAGAATTATGGAGTGAAACTAGAATAGCTCTTTTTCAGCAAAGTATAGATTTACGCAACGTTTCTCATATATCTAGAGAGCAAAAACCTAGAGTTTCTTTTGGTAATAGTTGGGTAAAAGATTCGATTTTAGAATTGTTTACAGACGATATTTCTAGATATCCACCATTAGTTTTTTCAAAATTTGAGGAGAATTCTATAGAGTCTGTCAAAAAGGGAATTATGCCCAAACTAAAGGCACTGAATTTACATAATGGCACTTTATATAAATGGAATAGATTGTGTTACGGAGTTCATGAAAATACAGCGCATTTGCGAATTGAAAATAGATATATTCCTTCTGGACCCAGTGTCAAAGATGAAATAGCAAATGCACTTTTATGGGTAGGTGTTATGCAAGGTATGCCAAAAAAATATCAGAAAATTTGGAAGAAAATGTCTTTTTATGATGCTCGTGGAAATTTTATAAATGCTGCAAGAACTGGAATAAATACTTATTTTAACTGGTTTGATAAAGGAATTTCTGCAAAAAAGTTACTAGAAAATATTTTAATTCCGATGGCAAAAGAGGGTTTGTTAAAATCAAAGATCAATGAATCTGAAATTAACTATTATTTAGGAATCATTCAAAAAAGAATTGATACAAGTACAACTGGCAGTAAATGGATTATTAGAAACAAACGAAAATTAAGAGAAAAAGTTTCTAAATATGAGTCTAATGTAATTCTAACAGAATATATTTATAGAAATCAAATATCAAATAAAGTCATTTCAGAATGGGATTCTGTTGATCTTTATGAGAATAAAAGTGATAAAAAATATAATAAATTATATAAAATAATGTCTACAAGTATTTTTGTAGTTCATGAAAATGATTTAATAAAGTTGGCCTTAAAGATAATGGAATGGAAACAAATCAATCATATTCCAGTGGTTAATAAACGGAATAAGATTGTTGGTGTTATTGAGAAAAAACAATTAGATGAACTCGATTTTTCATCAAAAAAAGTATTAAATATGGTTGCTAAAAATATAATGAATAAAGATTTTGATGTTGCACACCCAGAAATGTCTTACAAGAAATCAAAAGAATTAATTCTAAACACAAAGAATACTTGTGTTGCAGTTATAACTGAAGATAAATTAGTTGGTATTTTTACTAAAAGTGATTTAGAGAGAATAGAAAAAATTAAGAAAAATTAATGATTAATCAAATAGTGATTGAATCCTTTAATGAAAAAATCTTTGTTCAAAGAATTTTAGGCAGTGTAGAAGGTGTAAAACAAACTCCTACTGTGATTGCAATTGGCGGGATTCATGGTAATGAACGAGCCGGATTAAATGCACTATTAAAAGTCTTTCAAACAATAGAAGAAGAAAATATTTGCTTGAATGGAAATTTTTATGGAATTGCAGGAAACATAAACGCTATTTCGGAAAATATTCGTTTTAAAAATGTAGATTTAAATAGAATTTGGACAAAAGAAGAAATTTTAAAATTATATTTAAAAGATGAGTTAGAAATTGAATCAGAAGAACAAAATGAAATATATTTTATTATAAAAGATATTCTAAATAAAGAAAAAGGACCTTTTTATTTTTTAGACCTGCATACTACATCTTCAGATACACAACCTTTTATTACTATTAGTGACTCTTTAAATAATAGAAGATATTCTTCAAATTTTTCTATTCCAACTATTTTAGGAATCGAAGAATATTTAAACGGGCCATTGTTAACCTTTATTAATGAGTTTGGTCATATTGCTGTAGGTTTTGAGGCAGGTCAGCATGATAAAGAGGTATCTGTAGATAATTGTGTAGCATTTCTATGGTTAGCTTTAGTGGCCGCAAAATGCATACATAAGAAAGAAGTAAAAAAGTATTCCTATTTTAAACATTCATTATCCCTTTTTAAAGAAGATCAAGATTTTTATAAAATTGACTATAAATACACGATTAAACCTTTTGAGAATTTCAAAATGATTGAAGGTTATAGAAATTTTGAAGAGATTACAAAAAATGAATTGCTAGCATATAGTAATCAAAGGGAAATCCACTCTAATATTAAAGGTAAAATTTTTATGCCGTTATATCAAGAAAAAGGAAATGATGGTTTTTTTATCATATCAAAAATTTCTAAATTTTGGTTAAAAGTTTCCTTAGTCGCCAGAAAACTTCATTTTCACCAATTACTAAGACTTTTACCTGGGGTAAAATTAGATAGAAGAAACGCCTACACTTTAATTGTAAACCCGAGAACAGCCAAGTTTTTGGCTATTGAAATTTTCCATTTATTTGGCTACAGAAAAAAAATGGTTAAAGGAGATAATTTTTATTTTATTAAAAGAGATAGAAAAATTAGTGAATTTATTTAATCGTCTTGACTTGCTCTTTCAATAATATTTTCTGGAATTGATTTTTTAGCTTTTGCACCCATTTTCTTCAATTTCTCTATACTAGTAATTAAATTCCCTCTACCATCTACTAATTTATTCATTGCATTAGAATATTCCTTTTTACTATCATCAATTCGTTTTCCAATGGTAATCAAATCACTTAAAAGACCCTGAAACTTGTCATATAGAGCGCCTGCTTGTCTTGCAATTTCTATCGCATTTTTTTGCTGCTTTTCGTTATTCCACATAGAATCTATAGTTCTTAATGTTGCCAATAATGTAGAAGGGGTAACGATAACAATATTTTTCTCAAAAGCTTTATTATATAAATGATTGTCAGAATTAATAGCTACAGCAAAAGCTGGCTCAATAGGGATAAATAACAAAACAAAATCTGGAGATTCTATTTGATAAATATCTTCATATTTTTTTTCTGATAATTGCTCTATATGTCGCTTTAAAGAGGCTATATGTTCTTTTAGAAATTGTGCTTTTGAAGTATCATCATCTTCATTTACAAATTGCTCATACGCAGTAAGTGACACTTTAGAATCGACAATCATTTTCTTATTATCTGGAAGATGAATTACTACATCAGGTAACACTCTTTTTCCATCATCATTCGTAAAGCTTTGCTGCACAAAATACTCTCTATCTTTCTCTAATCCAGACTTTTCTAAAACACGTTCTAAAACTAATTCCCCCCAGTTTCCTTGCATTTTATTGTCTCCTTTTAACGCTTTTGTTAAGTTTAGAGTTTCTTTACTCATTTGTTGGTTTAATTCTTTTAAACCTAAAATTTGCTGACGTAAAGCTGCATGATAATCAATACTTTCTTTGTGAGTTTTATCTACTTTATCTTCGAAGATTTTAATTTTTTCTTGTAATGGATTTAAAATTATTTTTAAGTTCTCTTTATTTTGTGCTGTAAATTTATTCGATTTTTCTTCTAAAATTTTATTTGCTAAATTTTCGAATTCTTTAGTAAATTTTTCTTGTAATTCTTCAACTTCGGTTTTATGCTCATCTAACTTTAGTTGTAAATTTATGTTTTCTGAATCTTGTCTCGTATTTATAGAAATTAAATGTTCTTTTTCTTGCTGATTATTCTTAAGCTCTTTTTGAAGTTCGATATAGTTATTTTCTACCATATCCTTTGATTGTTGTAGTAATGAAGCCCGTTCTTCCAAAGTAGATTTCTCTTTTTCTATTAAAGTTTTCTCTTTTTCAAAATTTAATTTGGATAAAAGTTTCCCAATAAAAAAGCTTATAATGCTAAAAATCAGTGCAATTAAGAAGTATGTAATCAATTCGTTCATCATATCAAATTAAGTCCTTAAATTTATCACTTTTAAAAGACACAATGAAAGGATTTGCAAGATTTATCTTATTTAGTATTTTGGGTTGGAAGTTAGAAGGAGATTTTTCTAAAGAAATAAAAAAATATGTAGTTATAGCAGCGCCACATACTAGTTGGATTGATTTTCCTATTGCCATCTTAGCTAGGATGGCTTCTGGTACTATGATTCATTTTATTGGTAAAAATTCTCTTTTTAATGGTCCCTTCGGGTTTTTCTTTAGAGCATTAGGAGGTACCCCCGTAGATAGAAGTAAAAGTAATAATTTAGTAGATGCTATTGTGCAAATATTTAATAGCAAGAGTAAGTTTATTCTTGGGTTATCGCCGGAGGGAACAAGAAAAAAAGTGGAAAAGTGGAAAACAGGCTTCTATTTCATAGCAAAAGGAGCAAAGGTTCCTATAGTTATGGCAACTTTGGATTTTGAAAATAAGAAGATTAAAATATCGGAACCTTATTATCCGACTGATGATCAAGAAAAAGACTTTAAATTCTTTTATTCTTTTTACGAAAACGTAAAAGGTAAAAAACCTGAATTGTCATAAATAATTTTCATATTTCATCTAAAATTAGTTTTATGCCGAAGAAAACCATTCTGTTTATTTTTAAAGAAGGAATTTAATTATAAAAAAGTTGGATTGAAATATTAACTTTAGATATTTAGTTTTATTTAAATTTTTCAGAAACTTTTTGAGCTATACCAATGATTACTTCGGTTGCCTTGATCATAGATTCTGCCGGAACATACTCGAATCGTCCATGAAAATTATGTCCTCCAGCAAAAATATTAGGACAAGGCAAACCTTTATAAGAAAGCTGAGAACCATCTGTACCACCTCTAATAGGTTTTATCAAGGGAGTAATATCAATATCCTTCATTACTTCTTCAACAATATCAACAATATGCATAACTGGGGTTATTTTCTCTTTCATATTAAAATATTGATTTTTGATTTCAACTTTAACCAAATCTTGGTGTAAACGTTTGTTGAAATCGGAGGCAATTTTTTGAAGTAACTCTTTTCTTTTTTCAAACAATGAAAAATCATGATCCCTAACTATATACTCTAAAACAGTTTTTTCTACATTTCCATTTAAATCATGTAAATGGAAAAAACCTTCATATCCCGCAGTTTTTTCTGGGACTTCATTTTCTGGAACTGCAGCAATATATTCATTAGCAATCAAAATTGAATTGATCATTTTTCCCTTTGCATAACCTGGATGTACAATTTTTCCTGTAATGGTAACTTTTGCGCTTGCAGCATTAAAATTTTCATATTCTAATTCTCCTATTTGACTGCCATCCATGGTATATGCCCATTTTGCACCAAATTTTTCTACATCAAATAAATGGGCTCCTTTACCAACTTCTTCATCAGGTGTAAAACAAATTCTAATTTTACCGTGTTTAATTTCTGGATGGTTAATTAAATATTCCATAGCTGTTACAATTTCTGTAACTCCGCCTTTATCATCTGCTCCGAGAAGAGTGGTTCCATCAGTGGTAATTATGGTTTGACCTTTGTATTGCAATAAATCCTCGAAATAATCTGGAGATAAAATAATGTTCTTTTCTTTGTTTAAAGTGATGTCTTTTCCATTATAATTTTCGATAATTTGGGGTTTTACATTTGCGCCTGTAAAATCTGGACTTGTATCTATATGTGCTACGAAACCGATTGTTGGCACTTTATAATTTAAGTTACTTGGCAAAGTTGCCATGATGTAACAATTTTTATCCAACTCAACTTCTTGCATACCAATTTGGTTGAGTTCTTTTTCTAAAACTTTTGCTAAATTCCATTGGTTTTCTGTACTAGGAAATTCAGGGTTATTAGGATCTGACTCTGTATCGATAGTTACGTATTTTATGAAGCGATCTATGATATGTTGTTTATCAATCATTTTTATTGATGTATTTTAAGGTTTTCGATTAATGAGAAAGCGTTGCAAAATCTTTGATTTACAATAGAATCTCCATAAACTTCTATTTTTGCAAAGATGAAATTTTGTTCATTTATTTTGATGAAAACATGACAAGTTTGATAATTAAATTGCCCTTTATTTCCTTTATAAATAATATAAATAGATGGTTTTTCTAAAAGTGTAATTTTTTTTGATTTTGTTTTCACCAAGCTTCTTGCTAAGTTGTCTTGTTCTTGTTGAAGCATAAAAGCGTCATCAAAATTTACATTATTATTGATATAAGTTATATCTAATAAAACAGTTTCTGTAAGCTGTTTAGTTGTATCTGCTGCAAAAATTGATGATTGTATTTCATCTTGATATAAATTGATTTTCCAATTTTCAGGAAGTTTTACAGAAAACATGTTTTTAAGACCTTCAACTTCTTCCAAATTTTTAAAGGTTGATGAATTACAATTAAAAGCTTCATCAACTTCTGATTGTTTCTTGCAAGAAAAATAGAGGAGTATAGTAAAAAGTATTAAAATTGATGTTCTCATTTATTTTAAAATCAGTTTTCCAATTTTTTGAGAACCACTTAACCAAGCAGTATCTTTATCTACAAATTTAATGGTATAATAAGATTCTTTAGAAACTTCTGTCCAAGTATTTCCTGAATCATTGGAAAACGAAATGCCTGTTTTACCAACAGCGAAAACTTCTTTTCCATTTGTGTTAGGCACATATTGCACACAACTTTTATAATTCGGGTTTTGATTATTGGCAACTAAAGTCCAAGTTTTTCCACCATCTTTTGTAATTGCTTTATTGCCCTTGTTTTCTTCGGGTTTAGAATAATCCCCACCAATTACAATTCCATTTTTTTCATCAGTAAAATCAATTGAATAGATTCCTTGAGGTCCATTTCCTTGAATAATTGGTGTTTCAAAAATGTCCCAAGTAACGCCATAATCTTCAGATTTTAAAACACGTGCTTTTGTTCCGCCAGAAGCAACCCAAACTGTACTTCCCATTGTTTTAATGTTCGTATTACTTGCTGCAAAAAAAGCTTCTCCTTCTGCAAATTTTGGCAAATTTGCACATGAGATTTTGCGCCAAGAGTTACCTCCGTCGGAAGTTAAAATAATGGACGCACATTCTTCTGTTGGATCTCCAACCGCAATTCCGTGTTTACCATCATCAAAAAATTGTAATGCATCATAGAATGCTTTTTTATGATTTTCAGTATAAACTAAGGCTGTTTTATTTTTAGAAATTTTATACAATAATGCGGGATTCGCAATTGAAAGCGCAAATAGGTTATCGCCATTTTTGGCTAAACTTCTAAAGTTTGGAATGATAGAATCTTGATAGGTAATGTGTTTTATTAACCAAGATTTCCCTCCATCTGCTGTAGAACCAAAATCGCCCTTAGAGCCTACATAATAAATTGTTTCTGAATTGGTTCCTTGTATTGCTCTGATATTTGTACTGTCTATTTTAAACTCTTGGATTTCAATATTTTCAATAATTCTTGGTATGTATTCACTCGAACAAGAAATGATTATTAGGAAAGTGAATATTAATATTGATATTCTTTTCATTTTTGATATTTTTATACGACTAAATTAAACAAATCATTTGTAGTTTATGAAAAAAGCATTGGTAATTTCTGGAGGAGGAAGTAAAGGAGCATTTGCAGGAGGAGTTGCACAATATTTAATGAAAAAAGAAAATAGAGATTATGATTTGTTTGTAGGTACATCTACGGGTAGTTTAATGGTGTCGCATCTAGCTTTGGGTATGCTAGATGAATTAAAAGAACTTTATACGAACGTAAATCAAAAAACTATTTTCAGTAATAATCCTTTTCATATTAAAAGGGTCGCTGGGGAAAAAGTAGTAAGTATTAACCATTTAAATACGCTTTGGAACTTTTTAAACGGAAGAAAAACATTTGGCGAAAGTAAAAACTTACGGAAGTTGATAAAAGAAAATGTTACAAGAAAGATGTTTGAAGAAATTCAGAAAACGGATAAAGAGGTTGTGGTAACAGTTTCCAATTTAACCGCCAATCAAATCGAATATAAATCTAGTAATGATTGTTCTTATGAAGATTTTTGTGACTGGATTTGGGGTTCTTGCAACTATGTGCCTTTCATGAGTTTATTGGAAAAAAATCATTGTCAATATGCAGATGGGGGGTTTGGTGCTTTAGTGCCAATAAGAGAAGCAATTTTAAGAGGTGCAACAGAAATTGATGCTATTATCTTGGAAACTGAAGTTACCCAGATTAACAAAATACCTTCTAAAAATCCTTTTTCATTGCTGTTTGACGTTTTCGATTTTATGCTTGCTCACGTCGAAAAACATAATATAACTATTGGAAAATTAGCAGCAAACCACAAGGGTGTAAAATTGAATATTTATTATACACCAACAGTTTTAACAACAAATTCTTTAGTTTTTGACCAAAAGTTGATGCGTAAATGGTGGAAATCTGGTTTTAAATATGCCAAATCTAAAAGAGAGGAATTAATGACTGAATTCAGGCCTGATGTATTATCATAACAAATTAAGAATGAAAGAGTAAGTATAGAAAGCTAAGTTTTATGCCAATAATAAATCCAGCTTTTTAGCTGAATTTATATTTTATTTGTAGAATTACTTCTTAAATTCGATAAACATATAATCTTTTGCAGGTGTTGCTAATTTTGAGTTGTAAACTTCATTAAAATCATGAGAAACAATTGTTTTTTGATTTCCTTTAGACCCTGTTGTAATATAAACTAGAGTTCTATCTAATAAAGGATCTGAACGTTCTCCAAGAACTCCTAAATTATTATAATCTTCCCCTAATTCTATCCCTGGTAAAGTATTTCCTGGGATAATTCCATCAGGATAATTTTTATTGTCTTTATTACTTATTTCTAAAACCAAAGGTTGCATTGCATATTTGTGCTTTGAATTGAGGTTGCTGCCACTTTTTTGTAAGTTGTCAGAATCATACAAGGTAATCGACCCCACTTGTTTTCCTCTCGTAGTTTTACCAACTAATTGCACGTCTATATGAGAGCTTAGAGAATTAATAACCAATTCTGAGGCAGAGGCAGAGCTATATGTTGTTATAAAATAAACATTATCTAAACCTAAACTATTAATAGTTTCTTGTAAAATTAAATTTCCTTGAGAATCGGTATTTCTAATTTCATCTGTAAAGTAATTTAAAAATCTTTCTTCAGGTAAAGCACTTTTAACTTTATCATTCCAGATTTCTTGAGAGTATAAAGCCCCATTAAACTGGCCAGTAACCATGCTTCCTAAATAGGTTGCAGTGCTTACAGAGCCTCCACCGTTATATCTTAAATCAATAACTAATTCGTTAATACCTTCTGATTTAAAATTAGAGAAGGCAGCATTTAATTGACTATCATAATTTTTAGCAAATTGATTGTATAACAGGTAACCTATTTTTTTAGTTCCTTCAGTAAAAACTTTAGTGATGGCAACAGGATTTTCTTGTATTTCTTCTTTTGTTAATAAAACAGCATTACTATTAGAGTTTGGAGAGCCATTATTATAAGCGGCAAACCCAACTGTATAACTATTATTATCATTAAATAATAAATTTTGGTAATTGGTTAATGTTAATTGAGTACCATCTATAGAGTTAAAAATATTACCTCTAGAAACGCCTTTAGACTCTGCATCAGAATTAGCAACGACATAACGCACATATCCAAAAACATTATCAGATTCATTCTTATATTTCACTAGTCCAAATTCCATTCCATTACTTAGATTAATTCCTTGAAAAGAATTTTCTAAAGCAACATAATCGTTCACGATCCAAGAAAAACGATCTATAGTTCCTGGCTCGTAGCGTAAATTTTCAAACACATCCTCAGGTGAAGAATATCCACGAAAATAGAGATATAAGTCAGCGAAATTTGCAAACCGCTTATCAGCTAAATCAGGTACATCTTGTTGCCATAAATAAAAGGTATTCAAACCTTTCCAAATAAAATAGTTAATTTCATCATTTACATTTACATCAACTCCGTAAGTTTTTGTTTTTTCACAAGAAGTAAATAAAAAAATGATAGTTAAAACACTGATTGTAAAAAATCTCTTCATTCTTAATTGGTATTTGGTAAATCTTGACGTATGAACACGCCATGATCAATTTCTCTTTGAGCACTAATAGTATTAAATAAATACTCAAAATTATTAGGATTACATATATTATTTGTGCCTGTATTTCTTGTAGAAACATATTCTATAACTTTATGCAAAATGGGGTCTGAGGTTTCGCCTAATACACCTAAATTTAAAACATCTTCATTTGCACAAAGTGCTAAATTTGGTGCAAATCCGTTTTCATAGCTTTCATCGTTTTTATTTAGAAAACTTAAAACAACTGGTTGCAAAGCGACTGTGTGAGCGTTGTTTTTTAAAGGAAAATTATAGTCATCTGAATTGTATAGTGTAATAGAGCCAGTACTATTACCGGCAGTTTGATTTCCAATAAGGTGTACATTTATGTGTGATTTTAAACTGTTAATTAACAATTCAATGGCTGATGACCCCGTAAAATTATCACCATTTAAAATGATATATACATCTGTCAAATTTAAGCTATTAATATTGGTTGTTGTATTTAACGATTCTGGAAATCTCGTCAATAAAGAGTCTGGTTGATTTGCTAAAAACCAAGGTTGTGCTTTTACATTCCATTTTTCTTTAATGAGAACTTCATTTATAAATTGACCTGAAATCATACTCGAAATTTGTGAAATATTTTTCGCAAAACTACCACCGCCAATATTATATCTTAAATCTAAAATTAGTTCACTTACTTGTTTATTTTTAAAATTTAAGAATGTATTATTTAAATTATTTATATAATTTTTTGAAAAATCATTATGATACATTAAGTACCCTATAGTATTACCATCAGATAAGAAAGTATTTTCTAACCTCATAGGGTTATGCGTATAATTTTTTTTCACTAATTCAGTCTTTTTACTCTTTAGTGCTACATCTTTTCCATCATAATCTACCATTACTAATTTTAAAGTGTCTTGATTATAATTTAATAATAAATCTTCATAATTTTCCTTTGTTAAATTTAGTGTGTCGTTATCTATATTTACAATAGCAGAAAAATAATCGCCTCTAGAAATTGCCTGAGTGGATGCGTAAGAAAATGGAAGGATATCCAAAACATAACCAACCACAGTATCTGAATCTTGCTCTTTAATTAAACCAAATTCTAAACCAGTTGTAAACGAAGTTCTCAATTCAGGATCAACAATAATATTATAGTCTTCTATTAAATTCGATTTTATATCCGAAGGAATTAATAAACTTGAAAACAACGTGTTATAATCAGTAAACGTAGTTAAGTAAGTATTTAGGTTTTTATCAGAATTAAAACGTGTATCAGCCAAATCGGTAATTTCATCTTGATGCAAATAATATGCATTTAAACCTTTCCAAACAAAATCATGAATAACTAAGTTTTGAGGAATTTCGTATTCTTTTGAGCAACTAGTAAAGGTGTATGTTAATATTAAAAGGCAAATAATTCTAAAAAAATCCCTCATTTAAGTATTTATGGTTATTGTGATAAATTTAACGCAATTTAAACATATTTAGTATTTTTTTATAATTTGCTTGTAACAAAATAAATTTTGTTTCGTCGTAATCATGTAAATCTGATATAATAGATGAAAAAATATTAGAATAGCAAACATAAATAATGAACCAATCAGACTTTTTAAAAGTAGTTTTACCATTTAAAGATAAGGTCTTTAGATTAGCAAAAAGGTTGCTAGTTTCTGCGGAGGAAGCTGAAGATGCTACTCAAGAATTGTATTTTAAATTGTGGAGAAGTAAAGAGAAAATTGCTGATTACAAAAATGTTGAGGCGTTTGCAATGACGATGACAAAAAATTATTGTTATGACAGATTAAAATCAAAACAAGCAAGTAATTTAACATTAATTCACAGTAATTATAAAGAGAAAGAAACATCTTTAGATAAAAAAATGGAATATCAAGACAGTGTAAACCAAGTGCACAAATTGATAGAGAAATTACCAGAACAACAAAAAATTATTATTCAATTAAGAGATGTTGAGCAATATGATTTTAAAGAAATCTGTGTAATGGTAGATATGAAACCAACAGCAGTTCGGGTGGCATTATCTAGAGCAAGAAAAACAATACGAGAAGAACTCATTAAAAAACACAACTATGGAGTTAGCTAACATAGAAAAATTAGTAGAAAAATACTTAGATGCAGAAACTACTTTGCAAGAAGAAACAACCTTAAAAAACTATTTTAAAGAAGGTTTTGTTGCACCTCATTTGCAAGAATATGCGTTTATGTTTAATTATTTTGCTTCTGCCAAAGATGAAACTTATACAAAAACCATTGAGTTAGAACCTAAGAGATCTAAAAAAAGAAACTTTAAATGGTTATCTGTAGCGGCATCAGTAATGCTTTTGTTTAGTGTATTTATTAGCAAACAAGAATATGAAAAGCACCAGGCAAAAAAACAGTTTGAACAAATAAGTAAAGGATTAAGATTGTTATCTTCAAACCTTAAAAAAGGAGAAAATGCAGTCGCGAGTTTATATACTTATGAAAACACTGTAAATAAAATATTAAAATAAAACCAAGTAAAAATTAATAGAACCAAGTAAACAAAGAAATCATGAAAAAAATATTAGTATTAATAGCATTCGTAGTTGCTCCAATGGTGACCAATGCGCAATCATTTTTTGAGGCCTTAGAAGATATGGATGGGGTAGATGTTGTTGTTGTAACCAAAGACGCTTTTGAGTTAATCTCTAAGTTCAAAAATATAAAGATTGATGATAATGAAGGAATGAAAGTCTTTCAAATGATTCAAGATTTAAAAGAATTTAAAATGTTTTCTACAGAAAACATAGCTGTAGCAAGTAAAATGGGTAACATGGTAAATACTGCCATTAAAAAACAGAATTTAACAGAGTTAATGCGCATTAAAGAAGATGACTCTCGTGTAAAAATTTATGTAAAAGCAAGTAAAAACAAAGATTATGTTAGCGAAGTTTTAATGTTTGTTAAAGGTATCAGTAAAAAAACAAATAAAATGTCTGAAGCTATGGTTATCTCTTTAACAGGTAATATAGACATTAACAAGATGTCCGAGTTAGCCGATACTTTTACGAAAAACAAATAGTAAAATCAATATTTAAAAGTCAGGTTTTTTAAATCTGACTTTTATCAATTAAAACATATATAATGAAAAAATTAACCACCATATTTTCTTTAGTCTTTTTGGTATTATTTGCTAGTGCTTGCAAAAATGAAAAATCGCTACAAAGTTATTTAGTAGAATCCAGCGGCAGGGATGGTTTTTTTACAGGAGATTTGCCTGTAAGCTCTATATTATCTGTAAAAGCAGATGTTTCTGATGAAATAAAAGAGACTATGAAAAGTATCAAAAAAATTAATGTAGCTTTCTTAAGAAAAACAGATGATAATTCTACTACGTATGAAGTTGAAATAGGAACATTAAAAAACATTTTCACTAGCGAAGATTATAAGAGTTTAGGCAGTATAAAAGCAAAAGGAATGAACATGAAAGTTTATTATACAGGAAATACAGACTCTTTAAATGAGGTTATTGTTTTTGGTTATAGTAAAGAAGCTGGAGTGGGAGTCGCAAGATTATTAGGCGAGAATATGAATCCTGTAAAAATAATAGAAATGATGAATAGTGTAAATATGGATGCCAATAATCTAGAAAGTTTTAGCACTATTTTTGCAGGAAAATAAAGGCCAATTGCAAATATTTTTAAAGTCTATAATTTTTTAAAAAATTATAGACTTTCTTTTTTAAGTTTCTTTTTCTTTTAATCATTTTAACTGCTCATTAACAAGTTCTTCCTTCATATTTCTTATTTTTGAAGCGATAGAAAATATTTTATGAAATATCAGAAAATAGTTGTGGTTTTTTTTATGTTGATTGGTTTCGTTAGTATTGCGCAAAATGCATCCTACAAACCAGAAAAAGAAAAAATCCATGATTTAGTGCACACGAAATTAAAAGTAGATTTTAATTTTGAAGATAAAACTATGAATGGTGAAGCTTGGTTAACTGCAAAACCACATTTTTACAGTAAGAACAAAATAACTCTAGATGCGAAAGCAATGCTAATTCATGAAGTTTCCATGGATGATAAAAAGCTAAACTATTTTTATGACAATTTAAAATTAAGTATTGATTTACCAAGAACATTCAACAGAGCTGAAGAATTTACTATTTATATAAAATATACAGCACAACCTGAAAAAGTATATCAAAAGGGAAGTACAGCAATTACAGGGGCAAAAGGACTTTATTTTATAAATGCAGATGGATCTGATAAAAATAAGCCAACACAAATCTGGACACAGGGTGAAACTGAAGCAAGTAGCTGTTGGTTTCCTACTTTAGATGCTCCGAATCAAAAAACATCTCAAGAAATTTATATTACGGTTCCAAATAAATATGTAACGCTTTCTAACGGCGAATTGGTAAGTCAAGTTAATAAGGGAAACAATAGAATAGATTATTGGAAGTTTGATAAAAAACATGCTCCTTATTTATTTTTTATGGGAATTGGTGTATATGAAATTGTGCAAGACTCATATAAAAATATTCCTGTAAATTATTATGTAGAAAAAGAATATGCGCCTTTTGCAAAAGATATTTTTGGTTTAACACCAGAAATGATTGGTTTCTTTTCCGATAAATTAGGCGTTGAATATCCTTGGAATAAATACAGTCAAATTGTTGGTAGAGACTATGTTTCTGGAGCTATGGAAAATACCACTGCTGTTATGCATGGCGAAAGAGCATATCAGAAACCCGGACAGTTAATTGATGAAAATGTGCAAGAAAACACGATAGCTCATGAACTTTTTCATCACTGGTTTGGGGATTTAGTTACTTCTGAAAGTTGGAGCAATTTAACATTAAATGAGTCTTTTGCGAATTATAGCGAGTATTTATGGAGAGAATATAAATACGGAAAAGTAAATTCTGAAATGCATTTTTATAAAAATATGCAAGCTTATTTAAAAGGACAAAGTGAAAACAAGCATTTAGTCCGTTTTGATTATAATGATAAAGAAGATATGTTCGATTTGGTTAGCTATAATAAAGGTGGATCAATTTTACATATGTTGCGATCGTATTTAGGCGATGAAGCTTTTTTCTTAGGCTTAAAGGAGTATTTGACTACCTATAAATATCAAACAGCAGAAGTGCATCAGCTGCGGTTAATTTTTGAAAAACTCACAGGGAAAGATTTGAACTGGTTCTTTAATCAATGGTATTTTGGAGGTGGTCATCCAAATATTGAAATTTCATATGATTATAATACCTTAAGAAAAACAGTGACTGTAAATGTGATTCAGTTACAAACAGAAAAGTTTAAATTCCCTTTTGCAATTGATGTTTTTGAAGCGTCAAAAAGAACGAGACATCATGTTTTTGTGGATGGTAATGATGCTTCTTTTACCTTTCCATACAGAAAACAGCCTAATTTAATTCAGGTGAATGCAGATGGAGCTTTACTTTGTGTTATCAATGAAAATAAAGTTTTAAGTGATTATATTTTCCAGCTTAAAAATGCGGATAATTATGGACATAGAAGAGAGGCTTTTTTGGAGGTAGCAAAGAAACAAGACGATAAAATTGCTTTTAGTGCGGTTGTCGGTGCTTTAGATGATGAAGCTTATGAAATTAGAATTTTAGCTCTACAAAAGATAGATTTAATTAATAAGTTTTCTAAAAAAAATGCCATTAAAAAAATTATGGAGATTGCGAATACTGATGTAAAAACGTTAGTTCAAGCAGAGGCAATTAATACTTTAGGTAAATTAACAGATCCTGAATTAAAATCTATTTTTGAAAAAGGATTACAGAGTAAATCGTATTCTGTGTTGGGTAAAGCCTTAGTTTCTATGTATTACATTGATAAACAAATTGCAATCGCAAAATCAAAAGAATTTCCAGATGAAATTAGAAAAATTTTAGCAACACCTTTAACAAGAATTTTCATTGAAGAAAAAGATGATTCTGAACTCCCTTTTATTGCAAAAAGTGTGGTTTCTGGGATGTTTTTATCTGGAGATGATGCGACTAAAGTATTGTTCCAGAAAGCATTTAAACAAATTTCAGAAAGCAATAATACGCTAGCGATACAGAATGTGGTCGATGATATGATTTTAAAAGGAAATCAATATAAAAGTTTTAATTTTGATAAAGTTGTTATTAATTTAATGAGGACAATGATACAAGAGCAAAAGAAAGCTAACAAATTAAATAGAGAAAAAAACATAGAAATTATTAAAATGGCAATGACGAAGTTACTCTAGTTTTATTGTTAAATCAGTCAATATTAAGGTTGTTTTTTTGAAATAAAAAAAAAAGAGACAAGAACTTTTTTCAGAAACAAGTAGATTTATTATAGTACATACTTTTCGAAAATATCTTGTAACTCTTTTTTAGGGTCATTGCAAAGTCCGGGGTGAGTTTTAGAGCTTTGTATTATTGTGCTTCTGCAAGAAGCTAACCATCTAAATCTATCAGAAATTTCTAGTTCACCAATTTTACCTCCAGAAGATTTTCCGTCGCAAATTAATTTCCAAGCATTTAAATAACCATTTAATAAATCCAATTCTATTTCAGGTGAAAAAGCTTTCAATTTATCTTTATTGATTTCATATTTAATACCTAAAAAATTTTTTCTTTTTGAAAAAAGGATAACGCCAACATTAAAGAATTCTTCGCGTTCCACTTTAGGTACAATTCTAATAATTGCATATTCAAATGTGTATTTATCTTGCATCTTCAGCCTCTTTTACTAGTACATCAATCATTAAAAGTTTTGCATTTAAAAATGCTATATAGGCAGCTCTCATTTCGTCAGAATTTAAAAAATCTCCTTCACTTAGTAACCAATCTTCAGGTATTTTAGATATAATTTCAGTGATTGTGTCAATATTTATCCTTTGTTTAATTTTTGCTGAAGCTTCTGATAATAAAGTTGCTTTAGTTAAGAGTACATGATCTTTTATCAAAGGAAAAGTCTTTTTGAGATGATTTTCCCAAGTTTGCCAGTTATGATGAAAGTATAAACTTGCTCCATGATCAATAATCCACAATTCGTTATTCCATTTGAGTAAATTTGTATTTTTAGCTGTTCTGTCTATATTACTAATTAAACTGTCTAAAAGTACCACTTTAGAAGCAGTTAATGAATCTACTTTAGATACCAAAGGATCGTACGTAATAGCACTTGATAAAAAATGCAATCCAAGGTTTAAGCCTACGCTAAATTTTAATAAATCTTGAATTTCCTCATCAGGTTCTGTTTTACTAAAAGAATCATCTAAGTTCATAAAAACTAATTCAGGAACTTTTAAACTAATAGCTCTTGCAAGTTCGCCACCTATAAATTCTGCTATTAAGGCTTTTTTCCCTTGTCCAGCTCCTCTGAATTTTAGTACATATAAAAAACCATCATCAGCTTTTACAATAGCAGGTAAAGAGCCACCTTCTCGCAAAGGAGAAATATATTGAACAACATTTACAGTTCTAATTTCAATTGTATTCATTATTGCTAAAATATAATATTTAGACAAATTCAAAACAAAAAAGGAAGCTTCAATTTGTGATTAATTTTCTTCAATTTTCAACTACTTTCTATACTCTTCAAAAGTGCCGTCATTATAAAAAACAACAATTCTTTGAATCTTTTTCTTATCATTAGAGCTGGTAGCGAATACCGTTGGAGTAGAAGCGGGGTTTGTAAGTTCTGCTTTTTTAGGAAAAGAACCATCTCCATGCAGCAGCCAATGTATGTCTACATCCTTAAATTCTGAAGTTGTTTTTAAAATAAAATCTAAACTTGGTTTGTTTCTTCCAGACAAAATATGCGATATACTTGAACGCTGAACACCAATTTTATCTGCGAATAAAGAAGCAGATAATTGATGAAAATCCATTACTTTTTTTATTCTACTTGTAAAGTCTAAGCTGTTTATCATTGTAAATACTTGTTGTATTACAAATGTAAATCAAACTTATGAAACAACAAAATAGAATGTTTTAAATGTTAATATGAATTTATTTTACATTAAACTAATACTTTATATTTTATGTGTAAAATGTTTATATAAAGTATTTTAATTAAAATTATAATCAATTATAAAAACATCTCATATTTTATAATTTAAGAACGTTAGGTAAAAAGATTTTTGGTTTACAAAAGTAACTATAGTTTGTGAAAATTCGATTTACATTTGTAACAATACTTTATTTTACATTTGTAACATTTATATAGGTTGCTTATTTTCAAAAATGTAAATTTGTTTTTCTAAATAGAATATCAAGTGCAAATTTTATCACCAGAGTTATTAAAGAATATTTTTAAAGCTCAAAAAGAATCATCTCTTTTTGGCAAGTGGATTACTCTTAAAAATATTGAAAACCTATTTTTAAAATATCAAGAAGCTTTTGAAATTAAACATTTAGGATTTTCTGAACAGGAAAGACCAATTTATAAATTAAAAATAGGTAAGGGAAAAAAGAAAATTTTATTATGGTCTCAAATGCATGGAAATGAAAGTACAGGTACAAAAGCATTGTTTGATATATTCAATTGCTTTTCTACTTGTTCTGACAATGAATTTAAAATTATTTTAAAAGAATGTACTTTAGTTTTTATACCCATGTTAAATCCTGATGGCTCTCAAGCGTATACAAGAGTTAATGCAAATAATGTAGATTTAAATAGAGATGCAGTAAATAGAGTTGCAAAAGAAAGTAATCTGTTAAGAGATACTTTAGAGGAATTCAATCCACAGTTTTGTTTTAATTTACATGATCAAAGAACTATTTTTGGCGTAGAAGGAACTAAAAACCCAGCAACTATTTCTTTTTTAGCTCCCTCAGAAGAGGAAACTAGAGCCTTAACAAAAGGTAGAATTCAAACCATGGATGTTATTGTTGCTATGAACAGATTGTTGCAAAAACTTATACCTGATTTTGTTGGTAGATATACAGATGAATTTTACCCCACTGCGACAGGAGATAACTTTCAAAAACTAGGATATAATACAATTTTAATTGAATCGGGTCATTTTCCTGATGACTATCAAAGAGAAATTGCGCGAGAGCATACTTTTTATGCAATTATACAAGGATTGTATCACATTGCAACTTCCGATAATTTTAACGATTATGAATCCTATTTTACAATTCCAAATAATACTAAAATTTTCTACGATGTTATCCATAGATATTCCATTTCAAAAGAAGATGTAGCTTATCAATATATAGATGAAATTATGAATGATCAATTAGTTTCAAAATTGAATAAAGTTGATGAAAAAGACCAAAAACTGAAATTTGGACATAACGAAATCGTTTTCGAAAGCAAAAAACATTAAACTTTTCTCACTTTTTATTGTTTTAAATTAAATTAAATTCATAAATTTGCCATATAAATTGAATAATATATAAAATTATGAAAAAGTTCATCTTAGACGAAATAGATCATCAAATATTAGATATCTTAATAGAGAATGCCAGAACACCATTTACGGATATTGCAAAACAATTATTAGTTTCTGCAGGAACAATTCATGTGCGTGTAAAAAAAATGGAAGATGAAGGTATTATTCAAGGTTCTACTTTAACCTTAAACTATGAAAAAATGGGTTATTCTTTCATAGCGCATGTTGGAGTGTTTTTAGAAAAAACTTCTATGACGCAAAATGTGATTGAAAACTTAAGGAAAATACCAAATGTAACAGTAGCGTACGTAACAGCGGGTAAGTATAATATTTTCTGTAAGGTGAGAGCAAAAGGAACGAATGACGCGAAAGACATCATTTATGAAATAGATGAAATTCCGGGAGTAAATAGAACGGAAACGATGATTGCTCTTGAGGAAAGTATTAATGATAAGAAAAGAATGATGCACGCAATTTTTAAAGAATTGTAATTTTAAAAATAAGATATTTTGAATATTTAAAATCCTCATCAATTGATGAGGATTTTTTTATGGAATAAACATCTTTATCTGTATGTTTGTTAAATTATGTAATTTATAATTTATGAGCCCAAAAATTGAATATAATTCAAATAACAACTTAGATAAAAGTGTATTATTGAATTTGTACAAAAGCATGTTAAAACCTCGTTTGATTGAGGAGAAAATGCTAATTTTATTACGTCAGGGTAAAATTTCTAAATGGTTTTCTGGTATTGGTCAAGAAGCAATTTCTATAGGAGTTACATGTGCTCTAGATAAAGACGAATATATTTTACCAATGCATAGAAATTTAGGAGTTTTTACAACTAGAAAAATTCCATTACATAGATTGTTTTCTCAGTGGCAAGGTAAAATGAATGGTTTTACAAAGGGTAGAGATAGAAGTTTTCATTTTGGGACCCAAGAATATAATATTATAGGAATGATTTCGCATTTAGGTCCGCAATTAGGGGTGGCAGATGGAATTGCTCTAGCTAATAAGCTGAAGAATAATAATAAGGTTTGTGCTGTTTTTACCGGAGAAGGAGGCACTAGCGAAGGTGATTTTCATGAAGCTTTAAATGTAGCTTCAGTTTGGAATTTACCTGTTTTATTTTGCGTAGAAAATAACGGTTATGGGTTATCTACGCCTACAGAAGAACAATTTAATTGTGAAAATATTTCGGATAAGGGAATTGGTTATGGCATGGAAAGTCATATTATTGACGGTAATAATATTCTTGAAGTATATACAAAAGTTCTTGCGTTAGCTAAAAGTGTCCGTAAAAATCCAAGACCCGTTTTATTAGAGTTTAAAACTTTTAGAATACGAGGACATGAAGAAGCAAGTGGTACAAAATATGTTCCTCAAGATGTATTAGATTTTTGGACAGCAAAAGATCCTATAGAAAATTATCAAGAGTATTTAATAAACAAAGGTATTCTTACTGAGGAGATTGAAGTTGCTTATAAAGAAGAAATAGTGCATGAAATAAATGAGCATCTTAATATGGCTTTTGATGAAGAAAAAATAATTCCAAATTTAAAAACTGAAATTAAGGATGTTTATAAAGAGTTTAATTATAAAGAAGTAAAACCATCATTAAAAAAAACAAAAATTCGTCTAGTAGATGCTATTTCTGATGGATTAAAACTGTCCATGGAAAAACATAATGATTTGGTCATTATGGGACAAGACGTTGCAGAATATGGGGGAGTATTTAAAATTACAAATGGTTTTGTAAAGGCTTTTGGTAAAGAAAGGGTAAGAAACACTCCGATTTGTGAATCAGCCATTGTTGCTGCAGCATATGGTTTATCGGTAAACGGAATAAAATCAGTAATGGAAATGCAATTTGCAGATTTTGCCTCCTCAGGATTTAATCCCATTGTGAACTTGTTGGCAAAATCACATTATAGGTGGTCTGAAAATGCAGATGTTGTAATCAGAATGCCTTGTGGAGCAGGAGTAGGAGCTGGCCCATTTCATAGTCAGACAAATGAGGCATGGTTTACAAAAACACCAGGCTTAAAAGTGATTTATCCTGCATTTCCACAAGATGCAAAAGGCTTATTAGCGTCTGCTATTAATGATCCAAACCCTGTGTTGTTTTTTGAACATAAGGAACTCTATAGGTCTATATATCAAGAAGTTTCTGACGGTTATTTTACAACTGAAATTGGTAAAGCTGCTGTTTTGAAAAAAGGAAATCATATAACAATTATTAGTTACGGAGCGGCCGTTCATTGGGTGCTGGAAGCTTTAGAAACTTTATTGGATATTTCTGCAGATGTAATTGATTTAAGAACCCTGCAACCTCTAGATGTAGAAACAATTTATCAATCTGTTAGAAAAACAGGAAAAGCACTTTTAGTGCAAGAAGATTCTATGTTTGGCGGAATTGCAAGTGATATTTCCGCTTTAATCAATGAAAATTGTTTTGAGTTTTTAGACGCACCAGTAAAACGTGTGGCGAGTATAGATACGCCAATTCCTTTTCAATCAGATTTAGAACAACAATATTTAGGGAAATCAACCTTATTAGAAGCAATTCAAGATTTACATAATTATTGATTATATTTAGCATTCGAAAAAAAAATCATTTATGAACAATAAACAAATTATTTTTAAACAACGTCCTTCTGGGGTTCCGAATGCAGATACATGGCAATTAGAATCAAATCCAATTCCTGAATTAGAAGAAGGAGAAATTTTAGTACAACATCACTATATTTCTTTAGATCCTGCAATGCGGGGTTGGATGAATGACACAAAATCATATATTCCACCAGTTGCTATAGATGATGTAATGAGAGCAGGTTCAGTAGGAAAAGTGATTAAAAATAATGGAAATCCTAAATTTGAAGTTGGAGATTGCGTTACAAGTTGGGGAGGTGTGCAACAATATGCAATTACCAATGGAGATGGTTGGTACAAAGTGGATGAGCGTTTAGCACCAATGCCAATGTATATTGGTACTTTAGGGATGCCAGGGATGACCGCTTACTTTGGAATTACAGAAGTTGGTAAAATTAAAGAAGGAGATATTGTATTAGTCTCTGGTGCTGCAGGTGCTGTTGGAAGTATTGTAGGACAAATTGCAAAAATTAAGGGATGTACAGTAATCGGTATTGCTGGCGGAAAAGAGAAATGTGATTATCTTATTAATGAATTAGGTTTTGATGAAGCTATAGACTATAAATCTGAAAATATTTATACAGCATTAAAGAAAAAGTGTCCAAAAGGAGTGGATGTATATTTTGATAATGTTGGTGGGGTTATTTTAGATGCTGCTTTAAGTAAACTAAGAATGCACGCAAAAGTTGTTATTTGTGGAGCAATTTCTCAATATAACAACAAATCTAAAATTGATGGACCTAGTAATTATTTATCTTTATTAGTAACCCGTTCTACAATGCAAGGAATGGTGGTTATGGATTATACTGAAAAATTTGGGGAAGCTGCGCAGCAAATGGGTATGTGGATGAAAGAAGGTAAACTAAAATCTAAAGAAGATATTTATGAAGGGATAGAAAATTTTCAGGAAACTTACAATAGATTATTTTCTGGGGATAAAAAAGGTAAACTTGTTTTAAAAGTAATTGAAGATTAGTGGAACATTTTTTTCAATGTCCATATTGTTGGGAAGAAATTTCAATGATTTTAGATGCAAGTGTTCAGGAACAAACGTATATAGAAGATTGTGAAGTTTGTTGCAATCCCATAGAATTAACAGCTGCTTTTGAAGAAAATGAATTGATTCGATTTGATTCTGAATCGATAGAGCAATAAAATAGTATTAGATAAAGATTCATAGAGAATTTGAAAATTTTTCTTTATGAATCTTTTTTTTTCGCGTGAAATAAGAGTCCTTATAATTTGTTGTTATTCACTAAAAGTTAGATGAATATCTATATCAAAGGATTTCTCCAAGAAAATTGTTCAAATAAAGCAATCCAATCTTTTGGAAAAGTAGCTTTTAAAATTGTTTTTTCTGAGGTAAAAGGGTTTATAAACTCGAGTTTTCCTGCATGTAAAAACAAGTTTTTACATCCAAAATTTTCATCAAACATTACATTGTGGTTTTTATCACCATATTTAGAATCTCCAATTAAAGGATGACTAATTTTATTAGTGTGTACTCTTAACTGATGCATTCTTCCTGTTTTTGGTGCTAATTCAACGAAGCTATACCGAGAAGAATCATAGGGTTTTACAGGGATATTTAAAAGGACCGTTTCTAACGTTTTTAACTCTGTTAATGCTTCTTTATGTATTTTTCCATCTCTTCCTTTTACAGGAGAATCTATGGTTCTAGTCTCCGGAGAAAATCCACGAACAATACCAAAATAGGTTTTCTGAATTTCTTTATTGGTAAACAATTCTTGAAATTTAGAAACAAAACGAGTTTCTTTTGCCAACATCATAATTCCTGAAGTTTTTCGATCTAACCTGTGCACTGGATATACCTTTAAACCTCTCTCTTTTTGTATAATTTGTAATAAAGAATCCTCATCTGCAACATTTCTAGAATGAAATGCATGATGGGTCAGAACATTATTGGGTTTTGTGACGCACAAAAGATATTCATCTTCAAAGATAATTTCTAAACTCATATTTTAAGTTGATTTTAAAACTAGGCCTTCCTTTTTTTTAAATTTTAAAGAGGCAATTAACAATAAAGACAAAAATCCACAAACAAAAAAACCAATAAAAAGAGGTAGCGCAGTCTCGTTAATATAACTTCCTATAAATGTGGCTATTGGTACTGCCATAATTGTAGAAACAAAACCATTTATTGCAGCTCCAATGCCAGCAATATGTCCAATATGTTCCATGGCCAGCGCTCTCGTATTTCCAAAAAGAAAACCAATAGAAAAGAATTGTAAGCCGAAAAATACAATTAAAACATAAATACTTGGATTCTTTTCTCCAGAAAACAGGACTATATAAAAAACTGGAATTATCGTAAATACCATGGTAAAGATTGACACCAATTTATGCATACCAATCTTTACAACTAGTTTTCCGTTTAAAAAAGTTGCCAAACCAATACTTATGGCTAGACCGGCAAAAATAAATGGAAACTCTTCTTTTAGGTGGTATTGTTCTTCAAATATTCGTTGACTTGCACTTAAATAGACCATGAAAGAACCCGTAATAAAACCGGAAAATAAGGTAAAAATAACAGCATATTTGTGTGTTATAAATTCTTTTGTGCCCTCTATAAAAAGGGAAAATTTAAATTTTTTACGATGTGCTATTTTTAATGTTTCTGGTTGCCGTTTCCATACCCAAATCATGGTAAAAAAACCAAATAACAGCTGACTATAAAAAATAGATTTCCATCCATATATATCTAACATTAGCTTTCCTATTGCAGGAGCAACTACCGGTACGAGAATAAAGATCACCACAATAAAAGACATTATTTTCGCCATGTAATTACCGCTAAAACGATCTCTAACCATTGCTATGCTAATAGTTCTTGGAGCAGAGAGCCCTATTCCTTGTAAAATTCTGCCTACAATCATGATTTCTAAACTAGATGCAAAAACACATATTAAACTAGCAAAAGCAAAAACGATAAAACCTCCATAAATAATTGGTTTTCTGCCAAAACTATCTGATAAAGGTCCTGAAATAAGTTGTCCAAAACCCAATCCCAAAAAAATCATTGTTATAAATAACTGATTGTTTTTTGGGTTTACAATATGTATTGCTTTACTGATATCTGCAATTGCTGGTAATAAGGCATCGATAGATAATGCCACTAATGACATTAAAGATGCCATTACAATTATAAATTCTAGTTCTGATTTCTGTTTTATTTCCACGGGTCAAAAATACCTTTATTTAAATTTAATAAGAGTTTAAAATTTAAAAAAATAAAGTAAGGATGAGGTCACTAAACTAGCAACTTTAACATTATTTAGTAAAGTATCTAATTTATTAAGTTCCGATTATAGGTGTTAGGCTATCTGTTTTAAAAGATTATAATTTTTATATACGGAATATGTAAATAATTTTAAAACCTAATAAAAATCATGTTTTTAATTTTATAAAGTTTTTAAATTTATGGGGCAAACTTATAAATATATCTTTATGAAAATATATGATGATAAACACATAAAAAACATTGTTTTTGTGGGTGCTCATAATAGTGGTAAGACCACTTTAGCTGAAACAATGTTGTATGAGGCAGGAATTATTAAAAGAAGAGGAACAATTGAGAATAAAAACACTGTTTCAGATTATCATGAGATAGAACATCAAAGAGAGGCCTCAGTTTTTGCAACACCCTTGCACACAGAATGGAGAAATTATAAGATTAATATTATAGATACACCTGGTTTAGATGACTTTATAGGAGAAATTATTTCTTCAATTAGAGTTTCTGATACAATAACAACCGTTATAAATGCCAAATATGGTGTTGAAATTGGGACAGAAATTATTTGGAATTATATTGACAAATACCACAAGCCAACACTTTTTGTGGTAAACCAAATAGACCATAAGCAAGCTGATTTTGAAAATAGTTTTAATAGTATAAAGCAACTAGTTGGTAGCAATGCTATAAAAATTCAATATCCTTTAATTATGGATGGTAACCAATGCATTATTGACGTTTTAAAGATGAAAATGTACAAATTTGATGCACAAGGAGGGAAGCCTGAAAAATTTTCAATTCCTAAAGAACAACTTGAAACTGCCAATCAACTGCATAATGAGTTAGTAGAAAAAGCAGCAGAAAATGATGAAGAATTAATGGAACTTTTTTTTGATAAAGGCACATTAAATGAAGATGAAATGCGAAAAGGAATTAAGAAAGGAATGTTAAATCATGATCTTTTTCCTGTTTTTTGTGTTTCTGCATTAAAAAATATGGGAATTGGTCGTTTAATGGGTTTTATAGATAATGTTGCACCAGCAGCTTCAGATCTTAAACCAGAACAAAGTTTAGAAGGAAATGAAATACAGCGCAACAAAGATGCAGATCCTGTTTTGTTTGTGTTCAAAACAACATATCAACCAAATCTTGGTCAAATTACCTTTTTTAAAGTAAAATCTGGTGAAGTACATGTAAATGACAAATTGATAAATAGCAGAAATGGTGAAACAGAAACGATCAATCAATTATATATTATGGATGGCAAAAATAAAGAACCCGTTGATAAATTATCTACAGGAGATATTGGTGCCACTACCAAATTAAAATTTACGGAAACAAATGATACTTTATCAACTAAAGAAAAAGGTTTTACGATTAAACCAATTCAGTATCCAGATGCAAGAATTACGAAAGCTGTTTTCGCGGAGAATACAAAAGACGAAGAAAAATTAAGTGAATCTTTAAGACGTTTACAAAGTCAGGATCCAACAATTGTGCTGAGTTATTCTAAAGAAACTAAAGAAACTTTATTAGGTTGTCAAGGAGAATTGCATCTAGCCACTATCACTTGGATTTTGGAACATGTTTACGGTATAAAAGTGGGATTTAAAAAACCAAAAATTCAATATAGAGAAACTATACAGCGCTCTGCGACGGCAAATTACAGACATAAAAAACAATCTGGAGGTTCTGGACAGTTCGCACAAGTTCATATGAAAATAGCACCTTGGTATGAAAATATGCCAGAGCCAGAAGGGTTTAATATAAGAGGTAAAGAAGTGGTAGATTTAACTTGGGGAGGCAAACTAGTATTTTATAATTGTATTGTTGGTGGGGCTATAGATACGCGTTATTTACCATCAGTACTTAAAGGGATTTTAGAAGTGATGGAATCTGGGCCGTTAACAAAATCATTTGCAAGAGATATTAGAGTAATGGTGTATGATGGAAAAATGCATTCAGTAGATTCGAATGATATTTCTTTTAAAATAGCCGCTGCAAATGCATTTAAAGAAGCATTTTTAAATGCAAATCCCAGATTGTTAGAACCTACAAAAGAAATTTCTATAAAAGTACCGGAGCAAATGATGGGGAATGTAATGACAGAGTTACAGTCGAGAAGGTCTATGATTCTAGGAATTGAAACTCAAGATAATTATCAAATTTTAAAATGCATAACTCCGGCGGTAGAATTGTTTGGGTTTTCTACTGTTTTGAGATCTATAACGCAAGGAAAAGCGACCTTTAGTGCTGTCTTTTCGTCCTATCAAACAGTTCCTGCAAATGTTCAAAAAGAGTTATTTGTTCAATCAGTTTAATTTAAATAATTTATAAAATGCAAACCAAAATATCACTTGTAAGTGATTTTAAATTTAATTTAGAAACTTGGCGAAAAGAGTTGAGTTTTCATTTTGATGAAATGTGCACGTTTGAAGAAAAACTAGAAGAAGTTGCTGAAAGAGAATATAACAAAAACGCTTTAATTCCTTTAGAGCAATTTCAAAATAGAATTTTAATTGAAAAAGATGTAATTTCAAAATTAAAGCACAGATGTAAAAATGAATTGACTATTCTCAATAGTCATAAACTTAATGAAAATTATTTTGGAGAACACAAACCTATAGTTGAAGATATGAGAACTTATATTAAAATGCACTATGAATTGAAAGAAGAAATTACGGCTTATTTTTTAAAGTGGTTGGATTAATACAAGTTGTTGGTTAATTTGTATTCTCAAATAGGAGGCATTTTTCAAATTGAACGTTAGAGGTATTATAGAGTAGGTTTATATATTATCAAAAAACCTATTTAACATAATATAAATTATAGTACATTTATGTAGTAATTTCTGTATAGCCGTATTTCAGGCTATTTACATATAATATCAGATATAATGTCTTTAGACTTATATCGATAGATATTATGTTAAAAGCAATTACGGCTAATTAACTTTTAGCTTTTAAATGATAGCTATAATTCTATATTATGTAAAATAGCCTAGAAAGACTTGTAAGCAACATAAATATTCGTTTGGTGGTGCTTTACAATTCGTCAACAAGTATTCATTAAACTTGTTTATAAATCTCATATTTTAGAAAAACTAAAGATAATTCTTCAAATACGTTATTATAAGAAAATTTAGAATTATAAATCTGTAGCTATAATTCGACATTATGTAAAATTGCCGCTCGCAAACGCTCGATTGCTTTTTAAAAATAATTATGCTACACAGTAATTTTTTTAAACACAATTATCCATCGCTTGCCACCGCCAAAATAAAAGCTAACCTTTTTGCTCTTATTAAAAATCGCGTATTCGATAAAATGTACGTCATAAAAAATTTCACGCGATTCTCGTGGATTGCCACAAGAGCATAAATTTTAAGAAAACAACTTTTTAGGAGATTCACGAACACATTTGAAGTTTCTGCAAATAATTAAATATGTGAGTGAAAAAAAATTCTATGCACTTGTTATATTTAATCTTTCAATTAATCTTTTTTTTCTTCTTTCATTATCTTTTGTCTTGAAACAAAAGAAACAAAAATTCAAGGCTGCATATAATTTTGGAAACAATTACGGTTCGTTTCTCTATGTTTTAGGATAGATTAGAACTTTTTAAGACTATTTTTAGAAGTATTTATAATTGTAAAACTTTACAATATGTATTACTAGCTCCCTAAAATATTACGTTCCTCTCTCCTATTGTTTTGCCAAAATTTTATGAGGTCGTTTTAAAACAAAATGACTTAGTCATTATAACTGAGTCAAAAACAAAGTAGTTGTCAGGTTTAATACAAAATACCAGTTGTAAATTAATGAAAATTAGCTACTTTCAATTTGTTTTAAAAAGTTCATTTTCTCAATTAAATCACCTTGAATAGCAACAACAGTTGGTTTTGGTATGCCATCAGCATCAAAGGGAAATTTACTGGTTGGGTTTTTAATATCTTTTGTTTCGTCTCCAGGATGCTGAACGCTTAAAAATAGGGTTTTACCATCTGGTGAAAACCAAGGTCCTGTTAATTCTGCATCGGTTGGTGCTGATGCTACTCGAATTACTTTCCCTGCATCTTTTCCGTATCTTGGTATTACAAACAAACTGTTGTTTTTGAAAGGCATATATGGTTTATCAGGTTTATTCATTGAACTACCAGATATATCTGACGTCATCCAAAGGTTGCCAGCCATATCAAATGCTAAATTATCAGGGCAAGAAAACCCGTTTTCTTCGCCTCCAGCTTTGTAGATTGATACTTTAAAAGTGAGGGCGTCAAATGCACCGTTAGTCTCTTCAATTTTTAAAATAGAACCGTGGTAATCGTTTTTAGGTTTGTTATTTGTTAATGTGATAAAAATATGTCCAGTAATAGGATCTATTTCAATATCTTCTGGACGATTTAATGGTGTAGCTCCTAATAATTTAGAAGCTTCTCGTGCTCTAATTAATACTTCGGTTTGGTCTTTAAATTTATCTTTTAAAACTGGTTGCGTTTCCCAATCTAATGGAAGCCATTTTCCGTTTATTGTATCAGCAACATAAAGGGTACCCTCTTTTAATGAATTGGGTTTTGATGAAACGAATTTATACAAATGCTCATCATTGCTATCATCACCTGAATAGGCAACTACGCGTTTGTCTGCTAATTCATATAACGTACAACACTCGTGCGAAAATCTACCCAAAGCGACGTGTTTTTGAGCTGTACCGTCTTTTGGATTTATTTCTACCACCCATCCATAATGTTCTGGCGGTGCATTATAAAAATGTTCCCATCCGTGGTCGCTTGGTATATAAGTTGCTGTATTATTTTCATCGTATCTGGTTTCTCCCCAAAATCCGTCATAGTTTTCTTCACATGATATAAATGTATTCCATGGTGTAATTCCGCCCGAACAATTACTATTAGTACCCATTACGGTAGATACTCCTTTTATGGATGTATCCCAATTTAGTTTTATAGGTGTTTTTCCTGTAATTCTCCTGTTATGAGGGTCGTTATGTACAACTTTCCATTGTCCGTTTACTTCTCTTATACGCACAATACTTCCGCCAACGTTATACATTTCTTTGTCAACCTGTTTTTTTGTACGCTGTTTTTGTGGGTTTTCATAGTTGTTCTCATCAAAATCACACACAAAAAGTGAATTTACCGATTCGTGATTTACCCATAATAAACCGTCTTTTGGGTTGTTTTTATCTAACGGAATAAAACAAGTGAAATCATTATTAAAGCCAAAAGTATCATTGTCGCTTATGCTATCGCCCCATTTTATAATGGTGTGATAATTGAGTCCCTTTGTTAAAACCAAATCGTCTTTAGTTGTTGGGGCTAAATTTTCTACCGCAATGTTTTTTAAGCGTTTAAACGTTTCATTTGCTATTTGCTTATTTTTAATTGGCGTTGTTGTATTACCACAGCTAACCAAAAAAGGAGGTATTATTAAAGTACCTAAACTTGCTTTACCTAAAAACTCAATAAATTTTCTTCTATCGTATTTCATATTTTTTAGTTGATTAAAATAATAAAACCCTACCCGATTTCAAATCAAGTAGAGTTTTAAAAAAAAGAATTCTTTTAGTTATCTACTCGATAATTTTTTTAAAATCATAAAAATAAAACTCCTTATTGTCATTCATCGCAACGAATAATCCGTTAGGGAATTTAGCTCCTAAAGGCACTGTTACAACATCACATCCGTCTGTTTCAGTAGTAGTTAAATTTACGGCTTTAATAAATTCATTTGTTTGACGGTCAAAGATATTAAACTCCCCTAATTGCTGATTTGAAACAATAATATATCCATTATTATCATCGGTTTTTGCAATCGCAATTCCTTCAATATCTTCTAAAAATTTATCGCCACCAAAGCAAGCAATTTCTTCGCTAGAAGCAGAAGGTTCTGCATGGTACTTTCTGATGCAATGTTGTTCATCTGAATAATACACATAGCCTAACTCGTTATCAACAGCTATAGCTTCAATTTCTTTTTTCCCACTGAACTTACCAAACTTTCTAACCAATTTAGAGTGGGTTCCTGTTGAATCAGCATATATTTCATATTGATATAAATAGTTTTCTAACGGACCTGTTTTACGGCTTACAATTACATATAACTTTTCTGTTTTTGGCGATTTGTAAAGTGCAATACCCATTGGTAAATTAAATTCTGGCTCTGTTGTATCTGTAAATACTTTAAATCCACCATTGTCTAGTGGCACCATATCTGGAACAGAAAACAAACGAATTTGTTGCTTTTCACGTTCGGTAAAAGCGATTACATCAACTTTTGTGCTATCGTTTAGGTTAAAACCATATGCTAAATCTACATTGTTTGGTCGCTTAATATTTCTAATGGTTTTCTCTTCAATAATCTTTCCATCTAAATCGAATGCGTAAATAGCCCCGTTTGTTTTTTTATCTGTACCAAAAACAATACTTTTTGATGCGTCTTTAGGATTTACCCAAATAGCAGGGTCATCTGTATCATTAATGGTTTGTTCTGTAATTATATCGGGGTTTATTGGTGGTAATTTACTTCCATTTTTACAAGAAATAATTACTATTGATGCAATAGTTAATATGATTTGTTTTTTCATTTTTATTTGCTTTTTGATTCTTTTGATTTTTTGAATAAGTCATATTTTAAACCAAAAGTTAATCTTTTACTATAATACTCAGCTTGCATAGTAAGATTTTTTGCTCCTTGGTAGTAGCGTAATGGTTGGTCTGTTAAATTGGTTAAGTCTGCATAAACTCTCAATTGCTTAGTAATTGCATACCCAACATTTATATCTAAAAAGAATTGCTTACCGTAGTATCTATCTGTAAATTCATTTGAACCTATTTCATCTATATACGCATCAGCGAAATTACCAGAAATACGTGCTGTGAATTTTCCGTCGTCATAGCCTAACGAACCGTTAAACATATTTGGTGAAGTGTTTGGCAATGTCATATCGGTTCTTTCATCTCCATCTTCGTTATTAATACCATTAGCATGAGATGTTAAGTAGGTATAATTTAAGTAAATGTTCAGGTTTTTAGCAAAACTTGGTAAGAAATCTAGTTTACGTTGAAAAGCTAATTCAATACCAAAAACTGAAGCATCCTCACCATTTTTAGGTCTAAATACATCAAATCCGTTTGTATCTGCACCTAAACTATTATCAGTTGCTTCTGTAACGGATACGTAAGCAAAATCTTTAATGTCTTTATAGAATAAACCACCGGACACTATACCTAAGTTTGAGAAATAATGTTCTGCCATTAAATCAAAGTTCAATGATTTTGCAGGGTCTAAATTTGAATTACCAATACTTATTTCTTCATCTTCTCTAACTATATTTCTAAATGGAACTAAATCTACATAATTAGGTCTTGCAATAGTGTTGGTGTATGCAAAACGCAAAATGGTATTTCTATTAAAATTATATTTTAAATGAAGCCCTGGTAAAACATTTGTATATGTATTTTCTTCTGTAGTAGGTGTATGAGAATCGTAATCGCCATCTTCGTTATACTCTATAATATTTCCTGTTGTTTTGTTGTTGGTGTTTTCAATACGAACACCTACCAAAGCTGTTAACTTATCTGACAGTTTTTGTTCTGTCATTATATAAGCTGCGTATACATTTTCTTTGGCTTTAAAGTTTTCACCTAAAAACTCATCATACACAATTTCTCCGTCTGCGGTATTTAATGTTACATTACCCAACCATTCTGGGGTTGCAAATATTCCTGCTTGATATTGACTTCCTGCCAAGAAATTGTTTTGTGAATAATCTCTTGTATTAACTATGCTCATATTAGAATACGTATCTTCAAATGCATCTTTAAATTCATAGAAATTATTATTACGTTGCTTGTCTTTTAAACGAGCTCTAAATCCGAATTTTAAGAATCCGTTTTCACTATTAAACACCTGTAAAGGCAGTTTAAAGTTCGTGAAAATATTAAAATCTTTTTCGTCTGTGTATTGGTTTTGTTCCGAAAGTTCATCTAAAACAAAATCACTTAAATTATTTGCTAATTGTTGGTTTACAGGTGTGTAATTTGGAAATTTTAAATTAGAAATATCGTTATTGACAATAATTGGATCATCTCCGTCATATTCAAAAGTAGTATAACGTTCGTTTAAACGCTCTTCTGATGCTTTAGCAAAAGATGCCATCCAATCTATTTCTACATTGCCAAATAAATGATCTCCACCAAGCGTATAATTTTGCATACGCTGATCTTCTAAACGGCGATTTTCATTTCTACTGTTGTTAATTCCTCCTTTTGTTTCTCTTTTAACATCTACAGGAAAACTTACAACGTTATTATTTGTAATTGTAAACTCATCGGTAGCAATATCTTCGCCGTCTTTAATTTCTTGCTTTAAGCGGAAACGATTTTCACGGTCATCACGCCAATTGTACATTGACTTAAAGTACAAGTGGTTGTTACTGTTTAACTGATAATCCAAGTTTGCAGAAAAACTACGACGAGTACGTTGCACCAAGTAATTTCTAATTTGAAATTCTTTTGCATACGGATTAACATCTACTTCCTCTAAAATATCTTCTCCATCTGTATCTTGAACTCCAGTATTGTATTCGAACTTATTATCCCAATCTGCTTCGAAGTTATCTGAACCGAAATCTGAATCGTTTACCGATGCAGAAATCATCCAACCAAATTTACCGTTTTTACTTCTGTCACCTAATAATAAAGATCCGTTTAAAATTCTTTTGTCATTAATAAAGTTTAAACCAGAACCAGCAGTTGCCGATAGTCTAAAGTTTTGAGGTGCTGTACGAGTTATTAAATTTATCGAACCACCAATCGCATCTGCATCCATATCTGTCGTTACGGCTTTGTTTACCTCGATGGACTGTATCATATCAGACGGAATTAAATCCATTTGTATATTTCTATTATCTCCTTCGGCAGATGGAATACGACTACCATTTAGCGTTACCGAGTTTAATTGTGGCGATAAACCACGAACAATTACGTTACGAGCTTCACCTTGGTCTAGTTGCATCGTAATACCTGGTATACGTTTTATTGCATCACCTATATTAGCATCAGGAAATTTACCAATTTGATCGGTAGAAATTACATTCGTAATATTTAAATTTGATTTTTGTTTGTTCAAAGCTTTTGCTTCTCCACCGATACTTGTTGAAATAATTACTTCATCTAAAAAATTATCACCTGGTTTCATTACAAATTTTAATGCTGTAGTTTTACCTTTAATTACTTCAACTGTTTCCGCTACATCTGCATAACCAAGGTATGTAATTTTCAAGTCTTGATTTCCAATAGGTACTTGCACTAAAGTAAATCGTCCATTAAAGTCAGAAACTGTTCCTTTTTTAATACTTTCAATATAAACGTTTGCTCCTGGCACATACAAGCCGTAATCATCAGTAATAACACCACTAATAGTTCCTGTCTGAGCAGTCGACTTCACATAACATAAGGTAAAGAATACCGTTACAATGATTAATTTCAGGTAGTTTTTTTGTTTCATTTTAATTTGATTTTTTTGTTACATTTTAATTTGACTAAATTTCTATCCAAAATTACATCAGTATTGAGTTTATTTGTTTTTTGTGACATTAACAAAAGGAAAATTTTTTATATTGTCTAGGGTAACAATAAGGCGGTAAATAATCTTTACCTAACATTAAATTAAAATGAATGCAATATTTCAAGGAGAATATTATTTTAATGTTAAAAAGGTATAATAAGACCGCTGCAGATGGAGTTCAAATTTGGACTTGAAATAAAAAAATGGATATGTAGTTAATTTTTTATTATCTGGTAAAATGCTAAATAATGTAAATGTGTAATATAATTTTTAATTTCAATAATTATTAGTCAATGGTTACTCCCTAGAAACTTCATGGATACTCCATAGAAAAGCCATAGATAGTTCACCTAAATTCACAAGAGTTAAACAAAATATTCCACACACATTATGCTTCCCTCCTAAGTCATCGCATAAAAAGTGTTCCATTAACATTGTAGAAGAAACTTTTGAAAATAAATTTTTTTAAGAAACAGTAGTAACAACTTTCGCTTTTTACCAAAGCAAAGTAACATAACGCAGAACATTATAATACAAATACACAGTAATTTCTGTATAGCCGTTTTTCAGGCTATTTACACATAATTGTAGATATAGTGCCTTTAGGTCTATATCGTCAACAATTATGTTAAAAGAAATTACGGCTTATGAACTTGTAGTTTTATTTATAGCTATAATTCGTCATTATGTAAAATATCCCAGAATATCTAGTATTCAAAAGAAACCTTATTACTTGGGTCATTAAACTATTAAGCGGTTTGCTTCGCAGCGTTTATAAAACATTTGTATCTATAATTAGCCGTTATGTAAAATAGCCGCTACCAAGCGCTCGATTGTTTTATAACTCAAATGCGTAGCATTCACGAGCTCCAAAATATTAAATAGAAATAACGCGAGTAATTATCCATCGCTTGCCAACGCCAAAATAAAAGCTAACCTTTTTACTCTTATTAAAAATCGCGTATTCGATAAAATGTACACAATAAAAAAATTTAGACGATTCTCGTGAGCTTGCCACAAGAGCATAAATTTTAAGAAAAATAAAATTCTATGCACTTGTTATATTTAGAACTTCAAATAATCCTTTTTTTAATGTTTCATTATTAAGTATTTTAAAAATTGATTCTCAATCAATTCTTCAAAATAATGTCTTGAAACAAAAGAAACAAAAATTCATGGCTGCATATAATTTTGGAAACAATTAACGGTTCATTCGCTATATTTTAGACTATTTAGCGTTAAGAAAATGTACCCAAAGTACATTTTTAGTTAAATACGATTTGAAACAAGGTTTTAGTAAAGTATTGTATCCTAATACAATCATCCACAGGATAATTGCATTTGTATAGCCTAAAATATGTACGCTCCACTCACCTATTGTTTTACCAAAATTTTATGAGGCCAAGTTAAATATCGAGATTCTATTTTACATAATATTATAAAACTAAACTTTTGGTTTATCAATCATAATTATTTTAATTTTGTATTATTACACTTTTACAATATAATAAATAATAAAAATATCAAAAATATGGATACTATTCGAAAAAACAACTCTACTAACGAATTAGATAAAATTGACAAACAAATAATTAAACTCTTACAGAAGAATGCTAGATTATCTAATAAGCAAATTGCTGCAGAAGTTGGTATTGCAGAATCTACCTGTTCTGAAAGGATGCGGAAATTACAGAGAAAAAAAATATTCTTCGGGTTTCATGCTATTGTAGATTCTTCTAAACTTGGTACGAATATAGAAGCAATGGTTGCTATAAAATTAACTAAAAACACAAAAGATCAAGTTGATCATTTTAAAAACGCAATGTCTTTGTTACCTGAAGTTGTGAATATTTATCATTTAGCAGGGCAAATAGATTTTCTGCTTTACATTGCAGTAAGAGATAAAAATCATTTAAGAGATTTTGTAATGGATCATGTCACAAAAGATTATGTAAAAAGTTTAGAAACCTCTTTGATTTACGATTTTTCACAAAACCCATTGTTTCCAATTTATTTAAAAGATGAATAGAGATGAAAATCTAATTAAATTAATGATTAGATCTTCTCCTCTATAATTACTAATTGAAAAAATAAATTTTGTTTATATTTTTAATTTGAAACAAACAACTTTGGTTTCAGACATCGCTTCAATAGCGGACTTTACTCCTTCTCTACCTATTCCGCTACTTTTAACGCCACCAAAAGGCATTGCATCTATTCTATAATCTGTAGAATCGTTAATCATTACACCAGCACACTCTAGTTCATTAATTGCTTTATGTGCATTACTGATATCATTCGTAAAAATTGCCGTATGTAATCCAAAAGGAGACTTATTACAGTTCTCTATAGCTTGATCTAAGTTTTTTACTTTTGAAATAGTTACCACAGGCCCAAAAACTTCTTTGTAATTGGCAATATCATTATTGCAGGCAGCCTCCAATATGGTTGGTGTATAGCAATTTCCAATTGTTTTTCCACCACTAATTATCTTAGCTCCATGCTCAATACTTTCGTTAATAAATTTATCAATTTGATTAATCGATTCTTTACTTATAATTGGTCCAATATCTATATCTTCAGATAATGGTGAACCAATCTTTAAAGTAGAAGTTAATTGAGAAAAATTATTTAAAAATGAATCGTAAATATCCTCTTCAACAAAAATTCGTTTTACACCAACACAATTTTGACCACTTGCAAAAAATGCGCCTGAAACACAAGATTGAACAGCGTCTTCTAAATCAGCATCAGATAAAACGATTACAGGAGAATTAGAACCAAGTTCCATCAATATTTTCTTTAAACCTGCTTTTTTCTGGATAATTTTTGCTGCTTCCACTCCACCCGTAAAACTTATCAATCTTATTCTATCATCGCTAATGAGCGCATCTCCAAAATATTCTGGAGAACCTGTAATTATGCTTAACATTTCTTTTGGTAAACCAGCTTCAGAAAGAATTTCTCCAAACTTAATGGCTACTAAAGGTGTATAATCACTCGGTTTTAATATCACCGGGTTTCCTGCAGCAATTGCGGGTCCCAATTTGTGGCAAATCAAGTTTAAAGGGTCATTAAAAGGTGTAATGGCAACAACAATACCAATAGGGAATTTGGTTTCGTATCCAATTCTATCCTCTGAACTTGGAACAGCATTAAAAGGAATGGTGGCTCCAATTATTCTTCCTGCTTCTTCTGCAGAAAGTTGCATAGTATTTAGAGCTCTACTGACTTCTTTTCTTGCCTGAACTATTGTTTTTATTCCTTCTGTTGCAATAAGATTCGATAATACATCAAATTCTCGCTCCATTATGGTTAAGGCTTTTCTAAGAATTGCTATTCTTTTTGAAGGAGACATTTTTTTACCAATAGCCTCTCCTATTTTTGCTAAATTAAGTGCATTCATTACATCTTGCTTAGTCGACTGAGGAACTGTTCCGATTTTATCTCCTGTGTAACTATTATAAACAGGTACAGTAATTGTGTTTTTTTTATCTATCACCATGTTTTGAGTTTTAACCGTTAACTATTGATATGATATCATTATACAAAGCAAAACCTGTTTCAATTTTTCCTGCTCCTGCTCCAACTATCGTAGTATCTCCTAAAATACTAGAGGTGATTTTTAAGGCATTAGTAGCATCTGAAATACCATATAATGAATCATTCATTGGTATCAATTTAGGGCAAACTGAACCATGAACATTACCTTTATCATCCTTCCAAACGCTTCCAATTAGTTTCCATCTCTTATTATTTGCTGATGCTTCTTTTACATCCGAAAGTGTAATTTTAGATATTCCCTTCACTTCAATATCTTCTTGAATTAATTGCACATTAAAAACAACATTTGCCAAAATCATTACTTTAGCCAACGTGTCTAAACCTTCAACATCACTTGTAGGATCTGCCTCTGCATATCCTAGTTTTTGTGCCTGTGAAAGTGCATCATTATAAGACATTCCTAATTCCATTTTAGACAGAATATAATTAGATGTTCCGTTCATAATACCACTTACAATAGTAATATCTGAACCTAAAAGACCATTGTTTAAAACATTTATAATAGGTGTACCACTCATTACTGTTCCTTCAATTGCTAACGTCTTTCCTTTTAGTTTAGCCAAATTAAAGATGTGTTTATACCCTACAGCAAAAGGACCTTTATTACTAGTAACAACATGTTTATCAGAATCTAATGCAGTTTCTATATGGGATAGTGCTGGTTGTCCTGTATTAATATCTGTGAAACTAGCCTCAATAATGATATCTGCATTAATTTCTTGTATTGCTTTAGGAATGTCAAGTATATTTTCTGTTAATAAACTATAATCACCATTATTAGCATTTGCAAGTATATTCTGCATATTTATACCATTAGCATCGATCTTACTACCTTTCATTGTATCCAAAATTCCTACTGTTTGTATTTCTAGATTTTTAGCTAGCGGTACTATCGAATTATTTCTTAAAATAATTTCAGCTAATCCTTGTGATACAATTCCAAATCCTACATATACTATTTTTATCATTTATAATTATTTAAATTCATTGTTATATGACAAAACTATATATATATTCATATATAATTATTATTACAGTAAACTATTCTTTTATTATGTGTTTTAAATGAATTATATTCGTTTGTTGATACAAAACTTATTTAAAACAAAATTTAAATCGTTCGTAAAATATTTTAGTAAGTAGATAAATTTTTAGTGAAGAATTTTTAGATCTAACTTTAATGTGTTTTTGAATATAATCTAATATTCAAATTGAATACTATAAAAGAATGTAATAAGTTTTATTTTTTCATTTCACACACAATATGCTTCCCTCCTATGTCGTCGCATAAAAAGTGTTCCATTAACATTGTAGAAGAAACTTTTGAGAATAATTTTTTTTAAGAAACTGTAGATAAACTTTCGCTTTTAAGCAAAGCTGAAGTTACATAACGCAGAACATTATAGTACAGTTTTATTGAAATAATAAATGATAGCCATAATTCACTATTATGAATATATCGCAGAAAGTTATGCAGGCTAAATAAGCATTGTATTTAAAATGTTTTTACACTCATTTTTGGTAATCCGAAACTTAAATTACAAATAATTGCATTGAATTCGTAATTAAAAATCTTGTTTTGAAGAAAAATATTATTTAATTTTATTTTTCTAAGCATATTTACTTCCTTCTAAAAAGTTAATTTAGATTTTTAAAAAAAAACAAGAAAAATTAAAAAGCTAATTAAAATGAAATTAAAGAAAAACACATGTTTTGTAATAATGGGTTTTGGAAAAAAAAACCATACTGATTTTGGCATAACATTTGACTTAGACAAAGCGTATCAAAAAATTATAAGACCCGCGGCTGAAAAATTAGGATATGAATGTATTAGAGCTAATGAAATTGACGATTCAGGGTTAATCGAAAAAAGTATGTATGCAATACTAATGCAAGCTGACTTGGTAATTGCATACGTAACTACAGATAATGCAAACGCAATGTATGAAGTAGGAATTAGAGAGGCAGTTCACCCTAATTCAACCATAATTTTAAACAAGAAACAAGGAGAAAAAAGATTTGATGTAGGTCAAAATAAAATGTGTATTTATACTCCTTTAGGGCAAGTTATCGGAGATCGTGAAGCTGAAGAATGTCAAGAAAAAATAATAGAATTGATACATAATGTAAATAAAGACAGAGTTATTGATAGTCCTTTATTTGAATTTATAAAGGATATAATTCCGGATTTACCCGATGATTAATAAAAACACATGATGTATTTAAAAATTGTATTCTCTTAAAATGGTTCAATATTCTTGATTATAATAATTAAAAGAAACATCCAAAAATAAAATTTCAATTAAATCAAACTGAGAAATTTTTTAAAATTTTATTTTTGGGTGTTTTTATAAGATTTTATCTAATTAATTTGATTTACCTAAAATAATTACTAAGCAGTTTTGCAGTAAAACGAGATTTTTAATCGTAAAAAAAGGGTTACCAACCCTTTCCTTTTATATGGCGCTAAATATCAAGTCTGAAATTTCCCAATTTCTTGCCAAAATATCAATCCTTATCATTCCAAACATCTAATATTTTATGTAATGCACTAACAAAATATGAAACACCTACTATAATAAGTCCATAATGTGTTCATACCCCTTGATGGCCGTCAGTAAAATCTACGTAGATAGAGGGTTTATATATTTTTCATTTAAAAATGACAGACATATTGTATTAAACTTCTTTCCTTAAAACTTCTAATGGAGGGCTTTTTAAAACAGCTCTAATATTTGTTAATCCAATGATTACAACCAATATTGTAATTCCGGGAAGAAATACTAAAAAAGGAATTGCAGAGGGTATAAAAGGTTCTTTAAATAAAAGTGCTGCTAATAGCTGGCTGCTAATTAAAGAGAGTAAAATGCCAATTAGACTCCCTAACATTCCTAAATAGACATATTCTAGCGCCGTAATTTGTAAAATTTGTTTGCTCTTAGCTCCTAATGTTCTTAGTAATACACTTTCTTTTATTCGCTGATATTTACTATTTCTAACTGAACCTATTAAAACAATAATACCCGTAAGAATACTAAAGAAGGCCATAAAATTAATAATCCAAGAGACTTTATCTAAAATGTCTTCAACAATCGTGTAAATCTGTCTTAAATCTAAAATTGTAATATTAGGAAAGTTCTGGACCAAATCTCGCTGCAAAGCAGCAGAGCTCACATTATCTGATACATAGGTCGTCATCACATTAAATTGAGGTGCATTTTCTAAAACACCAGCAGGAAATACAATTGAAAAATTAAGTTGCATATTTCCCCAATTTACTTTTCGTATACTTCCAATGGTGGTTTTCATTAAAACCCCTTGAATATTAAAAACGACAAAATCTCCGACTTTTAAATCTGCATCTCTTGCAATATTATCGGCAATAGAAATTAAAATAGGTTCACCCGCTGCCACTTCTTTGGTCCAACTTCCTTCCAATAGTTCTTCCGAATCAAGCAATGAATCGCGATAGGTTGTTCTAAATTCTCGATTTAAAATCCATCTATTCATTTTCGAAACCGTGTCTTTGCGGATATCATTTACCAATTTTCCTTTGATGCGATGCATCCTCATAGTGATAATCGGAATGTTATCTATTACCTCTAAACCTTTTGGTTGCATGGTATTCAGAACCGCTTCTTTTTGTTGGGTTTGAACATCCATTAAAATAATATTTGCACTATTTTTTTTGTTATCAATAGCCGTTTTAGCTAGCAAAATATCTTTCGTAAAATAAAGTGTACTAATTAAGAAAGTACCCAAACCTATTGCTAATATCAATACCATTGTTTGATTATTTGGGCGGTATAGGTTTAGTAAACTTTGGCGTTTTGTAAAATCCCAGTTCGTGGGAAAATATTTTTTAATCACTTTCATAAACAGACTTGCAATACCTGCCATAATAGAGAATGTAATTAAAATGCCAATCGTAAATATAAATCCGTTAAGGGCGTTTTTTAACATCCAAAACGAAAATAAAAAGATAAAAAGCAGGATAGTTGCTAATATAAGAAGTCGTGCCTTTCTTGGTTTTATCGAATTTTCTTCTGATCCTCTTAATACCTCTAACGGTGAAACATACCAAGTACCTAACAATGGCAGTAAAGCGAATAATACTGACATTAAAACACCCAATGTTACGCCAATCATCAATGGTTGGGCAGTGATTGATATTTGAACATCAAATGGTAAAAAATCTTTTAAAATATATGGAAATACGTATTGTAAACCGATACCAATTATAGAACCGATGATCCCTCCTATAAGTCCAATTCCAATAATTTGCAACAAATAAATGAAAAACGTCTGTTTTCTTGAAGCTCCTAAACATTTTAAGACGGCTACATTTTTCAATTTTTCTTTGATATAAATATGAACTGAACTTGCAATACCTATACATCCCAATAAAAGGGCAATAAATGCAGCTAAATTTAAAAATTTAAAAACGTTTTCATAACTTCTACCCAAGCGTCTACTAGTGCTTGTATGTGTATCTAAATCAGCATTTTCATCATCTAAAATAGGATCTATTTTTTTATCTAAAAGTTCCAGATCCATTGCCGGTGGTGCAATAAAAAAGTATTGGTATTCTTTTCTGCTTCCCAATTGTAACAATTCTGTTTTGTCTAAAAGTCGAAAAGGAATGAGCACAGTTGGCGCTACTGAAGAAGAAATCGCTGTACTACCCGGAATGGATTTTAAAGCGCCTAGTATAGGTAACATGAGCTTCCCTAATTTGATAGAATCTCCTGTCTTTAAATTGAATTGTAATAAAAGTGTGGCATCTACAATTGCACCGCCCAATTCTTGATATTCCGAACCAGCATTTGCTGGCATTGTAACTAAGTTTCCGTAAAAAGGAAAATTACCCTCTATGGCACGAACTTTTACAAGCTTTGTTTCTTTATTTTTAGGGAAAGCAGCCATCGAGATGAAATTAACCTCTGAACCAGACGCATTCAAAGAATCTATAATAAATTGAACTTTTTTTGTAGGAGGTTGTTTGCTATCGATAATAAAGTCAGCACCCATTAAAGCTTTCGACTGATTTTTAATATTGTCTTTTAAATTTTCGCTAAATAATTGTATTGAAACAACCGCCGCAATACCCAAAATAATAGAGGCCATAAAAAGTAGTAATCTAGAGATACTTGCCTTTCCGTCTCTCCAGGCCATTTTAAAAAGCCATTGCATCAAAACTTTTGAAAATATTTTGTTCATTAAAGAACTGTTGTTTTTTCGTTAGACATTACCTTCCCTCCTTTTAATCTCAATATTTGTTCCGTTCTATTAGCTAAATCTAAATCATGTGTAATAATCACTAAAGTTGTTCCGGCTTCTTGATTCAATTGAAAAAGTAATTGAATAACCTTTTCACCAGTCTCCTCATCTAAATTGCCTGTAGGTTCATCAGCAAATAAAATTGAAGGCTTGTTAGAAAATGCCCTTGCTAGTGCAACACGCTGCTGTTCTCCTCCGGATAATTGAGAGGGATAGTGATGAGAACGATCTAATAATCCTACTTTTTCTAACAATTCCATACCAACCTTAACAGCATTCTTTTCGCCTTGTAATTCTAGTGGTACTATTACATTTTCTAAAGCAGTTAGTGTAGGCAATAATTGAAAGTTCTGAAATATAAAGCCAACCTCTTTATTCCGCAATTGTGCGCGTTGATCCTCGTCTAAATCCTTTAAATTTACTCCGCATAATTCAATGTCGCCAGCACTTGGGTGATCTAAACCAGCACACAAACCAAGCAGTGTAGTTTTACCACTTCCTGAAGGACCAACAATAGAAAATATACTACCCTGCTCTATTTCAAAAGAAATATGGGTTAATACCGTTAAATTTTTTGAACCACTGGTATAAGTTTTCTCTAGTTCATGTATCTTTAATATCTTTGACATAGTATTCATTTAATATATATTACCAAGAAATGGGAAAATTTAAAAATAAACAATTGATCCTTAATTTTAAGGATAGGGTTCTGAAGATTTTCTTAAAGTTTTGTTATTTTTCAGGAGTATTATTGTTAATGTCTTGTGGGTCAGATAACTCTAAAAAAGAAAAAAATATTGAAAAAGATAAAATTGAAACTAACAATAATTTAAAAGAAAATAGCACATCAAAAAGGATTGTATTTTTTGGAGATAGCTTAACAGCTGGATACGGTTTGGAGGATGTAAATGATGCGTTTCCGGGAATTATTCAACAAAAAATTGACTCACTACAATTAGATTATATGGTGATAAATTCTGGTATAAGTGGCGAAACAAGTGCTGGAGGTAAAAGTAGAATTAATTGGGTACTAAATCAAAAAGTAGATATTTTTATTTTAGAGTTAGGAGCAAATGACGGTTTACGTGGGGTTTCTTTAAAAGAAACTAAAGAAAATTTACAAGTAATTATTAATGCTGTTGTATCCAAAAACTCAGCAACTAAAATTGTTTTGGCAGGTATGCAAATCCCTCCAAATATGGGACAAGAATATACAGCTGAGTTTAAAACAATTTTTCCGGTTTTAGCTGAAAAGAACAAATTATCATTAATTCCATTTTTATTAAAAGATGTAGGGGGCGTTGTCGAATTAAATCAATCTGATGGAATTCATCCAACAAAGGAAGGCCATCAAATATTAGCTAAAAATGTTTGGAAAATTTTAGAGCCAATACTTAAAGAAGTGGATTAATATAATTTAAATTTCGCCTCTTTTTTTTAAAAGAACTAATTCTTGCTATAAGCTCTAAAAAACCTTTCTGAAATTAAACTTAAAAGACTGGTCATTTAATCTATATTTCTCTTTTACAGACGTTTTGTTTAATCTGTATGGCAAATGTATTGTCGTTTATTTTGTTCAATGAGGAAAGATAGATTAATTTCGTACATCATTTATTTTCGAAATTTTATTTATGAAAAATTTATTTACACTATTCTTTATATCAATTACTATATTCTCTTATGGCCAAACAATAAGAATAAATGAAGTAGTTTCCTCTAATTCTGAATATACAGATGAAGATGGAGATTCTCCAGACTGGTTAGAAATTCATAATTTTGGAGATAAAGATGTTTCAATTAATGGCTGGTCTTTATCGGATGATGTAAATGATCTTATAAAATGGACATTTCCAAATATTACATTAAGTCCCAATCAATACATGCTTTTATGGGCTTCATCAAAAGATCGTCGAACCAATAATTATTATAGAACACTTATCAATCAAGGAGATGAATTTAAGTACTTAATTCCTAACTCCGAGCCTCCTTCTAACTGGAATACTTTAGATTTTGATGATGCAAATTGGTCCTCAGGTTCTTCAGGGTTTGGATATGCCGATGGAGATGATACTACGCTCATTCCGAATGGCACACAGTCTGTATTTCTGAGAAAAAAATTTAATATAAGTAACTTATCAACTGTTTCCTCATTAATCTTAGATTTAGATTATGATGATGCCTTCGTTGCTTACATAAATGGTGTTGAAGTTGCAAGAGATAATATTAATGGCAATCCACCCGCTTATGATTCAGGTACTATTACTGATCATGAAGCTCGAATCTATTCTGGGGGTAATCCAGAAAGATTTTTTATAACAAATGTCAATTCAATTTTAAATGAAGGTGATAATATTTTAACAATTCAAGCACACAATATCAGTTCAAACTCCTCGGATTTCACAATAATACCTTTTTTATCTGCAGTTTTTTCAGTTCCTAACAATTCTGGTATTGATCCACCTGCTATTTTGGCCTTAACAGGAAATAATCTTCATACAAATTTTAAAATATCATCGAGTTCAGAAACATTAAGCTTAACAGATGCTTCTGGCACTCTTGTATACCAAATAATTGCAGAAAATCTTCCTCCAAATACTTCTATTGGCACATCTATAACTTCTGGAGAGATTGTAAGTTATTTGGAGACTACGCCAGGTTATGAAAATTCTAACGAAGAATATTTAGGAAGTATTCAGAGTGAAGTTGTTTTTTCTCAACCAGGTGGTCTTTTTGATGTACCACTTAGTTTAATTTTATCAGGAAATACTTCAGAGGAAATAATACGATATACAATTGATGGAAATAATCCTACAGATACCTCGCCAATATATACAAGTCCTATTCAAATTAATGAGAGTACTACTGTGCGCGCACAGATATTTTCTGAAAATTATTTGCCATCTCAAGTATATACTAAATCATATATTTTAAACAATAGTTCATTTACGAGTAGTAATTTACCTATCGTTATTATCAACACAGAAAATGGTGCTACAATTCCTGATGAACCAAAAATACTTGGGACTATGAAAATAATTCAAAGGCCTGATGGTGATAGGAATTTTCTAGCCGATGCCAATACTGAAGAATTTTTAAATTACTCTGGAACAATTGGAATCGAAACCAGAGGTTCTTCTTCTCAAACCTTACCAAAAAAACCCTATGGAATTGATACTTTAGAGGATGATGGTATAGAAGATAAAGGTGTGGAATTATTAGGCATGGCAAAGGAAGATGACTGGATTTTAAATTCATTTGCTTTTGATGACAGTATGATGCGTGACTATATTAGTTACGAAATGGCCAGAAAAATGGGACAATATGCAGCTAATTTAAAATATTGTGAAGTCGTACTTAATGGAGATTACATAGGCTTGTATGCACTTTCAGAAAAAATAAAACGTGATGGAGACCGAGTAGATATCGCAAAATTATCTGATGATGAAAATTCATTTCCAGAGGTAACTGGTGGATATTTGATGCAGACCGATAGACCAGATGCAGAAGACCCTGAGGCTTGGTATAACAATGGCGCTGGGTACATTCATGAAAAACCAAATTCAGATGATATCACAGAAATACAGTCTTCTTATATAGAATCAGTTTTCAGAGATTTAGACGATAATGCTACGAATTCAAATGTTACAAGTGGCTACCCATCTATTATCGATGTGCCTTCATTTGTAGATTATATGCTTATGGCAGAAATAGCATCGAATGTGGATGCCTATGCACTGAGCACGTATTACCATAAAGATCGAGGTGGTAAATTAAGAGCGGGTCCTATTTGGGATTATAATTTAACCTTTGGTAATGACTTGTTTAATGCATTTGGAACTTATTATGACCGAAGCTTTACGGATGTTTGGCAGTTTAACTATAGTAATACAGGAGCAGGTTTTTGGGGAGATTTATTTCAAAACGCAACGTTTAAATGTTATTTATCTAAACGATTTGATGAAGTTACAAATCCCGGAGGAGCCTTAAATTATAGCTACATATCAGATTTAATAGACAACACCGTTGCATTAATTTCTGAAGCTGTAGTTCGTGAAAATCAACGATGGAATACAATTCCTGATTTTTCAGGCGAAGTGAGTAATATGAAAACTTGGATACAAGAACGAATTACATGGATGGGGAATAACCTTGGTGGATTTTCTAATTGTACAGCGATAAACACGCCTTCTTTAGTAATTACTAAAATTGATTACAATCCGCAAGAAACAAATGAGTTTCCTGAGAGTGATGACCTAGAGTTTATAGAAATTAAAAATACAGGAACTACAAACGTAGATTTAACCGGAATCTATTTGATTAAACTAGGTGTTTCATATCAATTCGAAAATAATGCAACCATTGAAGCTGGTCAATCTATTCAATTAGCAGGAGATAGAGATACTTTCATAGCGCGATATGGTGTTGTACCTTTTGATACATTTCAAAGAGATTTATCAAATAGCAGCCATAATTTAGTTTTAGTAGATGCTTTTGGAAATCTCATTGATCAAGTTGAATATTCGGATAAGGCACCTTGGCCAGAATCTGCAGATGGTGCTGGATTTTATTTAGAGCTTATAGATATTAATTCTGATAATTCGCTGGCGAGTAGTTGGAAAGCTAGTTCAAATTTAGTTTTAGACACGAATGCTTATAATCACAGTGCATTCGTTTTTAATGTCTATCCAAATCCAGCCGAAGATAAGTTGAAAATAAACTCGGAACAAACCATACAAAAAATCACAATTTTCAATCTTTTAGGGCAGGAATTAAGAGCAACGAAAGTCAATTTTAAGTCAGGAGAAATTGATATAAGTGCACTTCACAAGGGAGCCTATTTTTTAAATTTGAAGTTTATCAATGGTGCAAGTGTTTCGGCTACGATTTTTAAACAATAAGTTACTCATGCTACAGACAAATTAATAATATTTATCATTTGATATTTAACTCTATATAAACTTTATAAATAAGCGAGATAAAAAGTAGTAAAAGGATCTGAATTTATCTAGTAAATTGTTACCAACAAAAAGCATAACATAAAAATACTTACGTCAATTTAGTTGTACATTTGTCCACTTTATAGTCAATAGTTTACGAAACAATTATCTATTTAATTCTTATGCCTTTTAATAAATTACATTCTCATATAAAAGAGGAGCTCGAATCTTTAGAAATCACAACACCAACCCCTTTTCAGAAGACTAGCATACCAGTAATAAAAAGTGGTGCTAATATATTTTGTACAGGCTCTAAAAATACAGGAAAAACTACTACCCTTATACTTACCACCTTACATAAATTAAAATGTGAAGAAGTTGGAGCTGCACCGAGAGCGATGGTTTTAGTAGAAGATAGAGATTGTGTATTAGCTTTACATGAAGCTTTTATGCCATACACGAGACATAGTTCGTTGCGTGTTTATGCATGTGATGATAAACATCACATTGAATTGCTAACTTCAGAGATTTTTGAAGGTGTAGATATTCTTATTGCTACGCCCAAAACAGTCTGTAAGTTGCTATTATTAGAAGGTATAAATTTAACGCAATTAAAAATATTTAATATAGACGATGCCGATTTTTTGAGCTCTAAATCTGCTTATACAGATCTTTTGGCGATTACACAAGGCATTCAAAAATGTCAATATGTGTTATATTCAGAAAAAATAAATTCTATGTTAAAACGCTTAGAAACTAATTTTATGCAGTATTCTAGGACGGTAGCTGGATAAAAACGTTTTTTAATTATCTAAGTTATTTTTTTATTAAAATGAAGACATTATGATTCCTAAACTACACTACATCTCTCAGGGGAACTCTCCTAAAGAGCATCTAGATAATATCCAAAAAGCATGTTCAAGTGGCTCAGAATTAGTACAATTGCGTTTAAAAAATATCTCAGAAAAAAAATGCTTAAAATTAGCTACCGAAGCTAGAGAAATTACTTCTCATTTTCAAACTAGACTGATAATAAACGATTACTATAAAATAGCAAAAGCCATAAAAGCAGATGGTGTTCATCTAGGTGAAACAGATTGCTGCCCTTTAGAGGCAAGAAAGCATTTATACACTTGGCAAATTATTGGAGGAACCGCAAATACCTTACAAGATTGCGAAACATTAATCAGTAAACAAGTTGATTATATTAGTTTAAGTCCTTTTAGGCATGCAGTAACTAAAGGCAATATATTTAAAGTTTTAGGTTTAAACGGATATAACGAAATTATTGAAGCTTTAAAAACTGAGACACCAATTATTGGTTTTGGAGGCATCAATACAAAAGACGTTACAGCGATTTTAGAAACGGGTATTTCTGGAATTGCTGTATCGGATGTAATCACTAAGAATTTTGATGTTATAAGAACATTTAATCAATTATTAAAAGCTTCTTCAACAAAAGAGTTGCGCCATACATTCAAATAGAATGCGCAGATGTGATGCAAATTATTACAGTTTAATTCTGAGTCTAGATATGTTGTTTTGCACTAAAAATTAATTTTCTTTCAATTTCTTTATTTCTTATTCTATATTCATTTTGTTTATTGAGAAATCCATTGAAATAAAACTTACGAAACTAAAGGATATATATACAGGAATACTTATTTTTATGACAAATTAGAAGTTTAAGGGATATTACTCTTTTACTTTTTATAAAACTGCATACTTATGAATATTGGTCACTTTTTATATGACTATTTAGTAATGAAGGGAATGTCTGAGACATCAGCAAAATATTTAAATATGCTCGTTTTACTAGCATCATTATTAGTGATTTCGTTCTTAGTACATTTTATCATTAGAAAAATTATAATGGAGTTATTCACGAAGTTTGCAGCAAAAACTAGGAGTAATTTTGATGATTTACTTGTAAAAAATAAAGCTCCTAGAAATATCGCTCAAATTATTCCATTAATTGTAGTTTTAGAACTTGTGCCGATTGTTTTTATTGATTTTACTTTTTTTGCAGGGATTGTTAAAAAAGGATTGCAAGTATTTGCAATTGTCCTTATACTCTGGATTGTTCGGAGCCTTCTAAATACTCTCAAAGATTACTTCAAAACATTATCTAGTTTAAAAGATAAACCCATTGATAGCTATATTCAGGTTATTATGATATTGGCTTGGGTATTTGGTATATTATCAGCTTTTGCCATTATTACGGGAATAGAGTTCATTAAATTTATTACTACTATTGGTGCAGCTTCGGCGGTTATTATTCTTGTGTTTAGAGATACCATTCTAGGCTTTGTCGCCAGTATTCAGGTTTCTATAAATGACATGGTAAGAATTGGTGATTGGATAACCTTTGAAAAATATGGAGCAGACGGTGATGTTATTGAGATCAACCTATCTACGGTAAAAGTGCAAAACTTTGATAAAACCATTACTACGATCCCTACCTATGCTTTAATTTCTGACTCCTTTAAGAACTGGAGAGGAATGGAAAATTCAGACGGAAGACGTATAAAAAGGTCTTTAAATATTAAGTTAAATAGTATTAGTTATTTAACTAAAGAAGAGGTTTTTAAGTTAAAAAAAATTCATTCTATTGCTTCTTATTTAGAAACCCGTCAATCTGATATTGAAGACTATAATACGAATCATAATATCAACAAAGAGTTACTATTAAATGGTAAAAACTTGACAAATATCGGGGTGTTTAGAAAGTATATTGAGACCTACATTGAAAACCATTCTGGCACTAATAAAGAGATGATGATTATGGTACGTCAACTAGCTCCAGGCACGCAAGGAATTCCTTTAGAAATTTATGCTTTTAGCAATGATAAACGCTGGAAAAATTATGAATATATTATGGCAGACATATTCGATCATATCATAGCTGCGGTACCCTATTTTAGTTTAGAAATTTTTGAATTTCCTAGTAACGCAAGTTTTATGAATACAAATTAGAATATATATATTAATTTCAACCTATCCGTGTTGAATCAGAAATGTTAAATTACTTTTTAAATTATATATAAAACTTTGTTGTTAGCTTAAATATTAACTGTTTTATCGTAAACTTGTACAAAACTAGAACTCTTTAACTTTAAATAAAAATAAATTGGATTTACTTTCAGTATTAACTTGGTTTTCGAGTTTGGCGTTTATTTATTTCGGAATTAATTGTTTTTATTCAGAATTTATTATTTCAGAATTTAAACGTTATGGTTTACCACAGTATAGAAAAATGACTGGATTTCTGCAATTAATAGGTGCAATGGGTTCGTTAAGTGGTCTATACCTTATTCCAATATTACTACTAGCAGCATCCATAGGGTTATCTTTATTAATGTTTGCTGGTTTTGTAGTGAGAATAAAAATTAAAGATAATTTTATAAAATCTTCTCCTTCTTTTATTTTTGCAGTTTTAAATTTATGTATCGCTTTTAAGACTTTTAATCAATACTTTTAAAGAGATGCATAGGCAATAATCAGGTTCATTACAATAAATAAAAAGGCAGGAAATGATTTATACCACTCGTCTTTTACTTTAATATGCATTATTATTGATCCTATCAATAAAATGGTTAAACCTAAACTTCCTATTAAAACTAAGTTATCAAATCGAATCGAAGCTATTAATACTAAAGCCAAACTTACTTTTAAAAAGCCAATTACATAACAAAACTCTTTTGATAAACCATATACTTTAAATTCTTCAATAATATTTTTGGAAGCACCACCTCTCCATTTTGTAGGTTTTCTTGATTGAATTAACCAAACATTTAACATACTGATTGAGATAATAATTTTTAATACAATAATTACATAGTCGATTAGATCCATTAATTTATATTTTTAATTAGTATGAATTGAAACGAATTTATAAAAAATAATCTGATTGTAGTGTTCTATTAAGCCTCAAATTTGTAAAATTTTATTTCATTCTGAAAAAAGAAAAGAAATTTACTTTGAAGTTATTTTCAATCAATTAAAAATAGATGTCAGGAATGGAATCATATTCAAGTAAGGTTTAATGAAAAAAAATATTTTTTATTACCAAAAATAAACTTAAATTAAATTTTTCAAAACAAATTACATTAAGCTCTAGAAAAAGCCAAAAGAGTTATTCTTAAAAAAAATATTTTGGTAGATATTACAAAAAGTTTTTGTTTTTTTTATTATTGGCATAGTAGTTGGTATTTTAATTATTAAATAAAGAAAAAATGAAAATTAAGAATTTTACAATAATCCTATGTACTTTATTAAGTTTTATGGGAATAGCTCAAAACTCCATTGAATTAGGAACTGATCAGAATCCGAACTATAAAATTAGTTTAGATAAATATGTTGCAGCAAGTAAAGATATTAGTCAAACCTTAACTCAAGGCACTACTTCTCAAGAAACCTATGTAGCGATAGATCCTATGGAAGAAAAAAGAAAACGGAAAGAGTTAAGAAAATATTTTAGATCTCAACGCCCTTTATGGAGACATCAAGAACGTCTTGAGCGTGCTAAAAACCCATCTTTCTTTAGAGGTAGAAATAGAAGTTTTAATACTAGATATGGTAATAATTTCTTTAATAGAAGTTGGTTTAATAACCATTCTTTATTAAACTAAAGAGTCCTACTTTATTAAATTTTTGACTAAATTTGATTATCACAAAAACGAATATATATATTAGAAAAATTATGAGAAAACAACTTATTATTGTAACGTTAATTATTGCTGGTTCATTAGCTTTAGCATCTTGTGCTAGGCAAGTAACGCGTGTAAATTCGAATACTCAAATAGATATTAGTGGACGATGGAATGACACAGATTCTAGGTTAGCAGCCGAAGAACTAACTGATGAAATTTTAAATGGCGATTGGCTTACTGATTTTATGCAAGCAAATGAAGGAAAAAAGCCTGTATTAATTGTGGGCTTAGTTAGAAATAAATCTCATGAACATATTGAATCAGAAACTTTTATTAAAGATATTGAAAAAGTTTTGATTAAAAAACAAAGTGCTCGAATTGTTTCTGGTGGAAAAATGAGGGAAGAATTAAGAGCAGAACGTGCTGATCAGCAAACAAATTCAGCAAGTTCTACTGTAAAAAAATTCGGATTAGAAACAGGTGCTGATTTTATGTTACAGGGAAGTATTAATTCTATTGTAGATGCTCATAAAAGAGAGAAAATTACATATTACCAAATAGATTTAGAGCTAACAAACCTTCAGACAAGTGAAAAAGTTTGGATAGGTGATAAAAAAATTAAAAAGTTTGTTAAAAATTAATATTACTTAATTAGATATTAAAAAAGCTTTTCTCATTTATAGAAAAGCTTTTTTAATAAAAATAACTTCTTTTTTTAATATGAAGAAAACTGCTTTATATACAACCTTATTGTTGTTTTTTCTATTTTTTAATAGTTGCGCTACTTACAATTTAAAAAGTCAAGAATTTCAAACAGCTCTTCAACAGGGTGAAACTGAGAAAGCACTTAAGTTCATCGATGCGAATTCTTTTTTAAAAAAGAAAAGAAATTTACTACTTTATTATTTCGAAAAAGGAAAAATAGCATACCTCAATGGAGATTATGAATTAAGTAATTCTTTATTGAATAAAGCAGATCTGTTTATTGAAGAAAATAAAAAATATTTGGGAGGAAAAGTTTTGGGTATGCTCTTAAATTCGGAAATGGAGACTTATACAGGTGAAGATTTTGAAAAAGTTACTATTCATTACTACAAAGCCTTAAACTATATTTTTCTAAACAAATTAGATGAAGCTCTAGTAGAAGCAAAAAGAATTAACCTTCAACTGCAGCAGCTTAATGACAAATATCCTGCAGGGCAAAAAAATAGATATACCTCCGACGGATTCTCCTTAAATATACAAGGTTTTTTGTATGAAGCTTCTGGAGATTTGAATAATGCTTTTATTTCTTACAGAAATGCAGTAAATTTATATTTAGCTAATAGTGGTTCTTTTTTTGGAACTACTTTACCCGAGCAATTGAAAAAAGATGTTTTAAGGACAGCTGCAGCACTGGGTTTTACAGATGAACTTGATCGGTATCAAAAACTACTTGCAACTACTTATTCTCCAAAAGAAGAAAATATAGAAGGAGAGTTAATTCTTTTTTGGGAAAACGGTTTAATTCCCTTTAAAGATCAAACTTTTTATAGTTTTACAGTTTTACCAGGAAATACAGATGGTGTTGTTTCTATCTATAATGAGGAACTGAACCTTACACTTCCAGTTCCAATAAGTAAAGGAAAAGGAAAAAATAATAAATTTTCTGATATTGAGATTTTTAACGTAGCTTTTCCTAAATACGTTAAAAGAAATCCTTATTTTTTTAAAGCTAGCATTATAAAAGATTCTATTACAACTGCTGATTTTCAATTAGCTCAAAACTATGAGGATGTTGCTTTTAAAACATTAAAAGATCGCGCCGTGCGTGAAGTAAGTAAAGCAGCTATTAGATTAGGCACTAAAAAAATATCAGAACACCTTTTAAAAGAAGAAAATAAAGATTTAGGAGCTGCTTTAGGAATCTTTAACGCCTTAACTGAAAGAGCAGATACAAGAAACTGGCAAAGTTTACCGAATAGTATTTATTATGCTCGAATTCCTTTAAAAAAAGGAAAGAATACTATTTCTATATTACTAACAGCTGCTAACGGAATTTCTAAAGAAGAAAAAGTTTATGTGGATAGTAGAAAAGGAATTCAATTTAAAAAGATAACAAGCATTAAATCTTACTAAAGATATAGCATAACCTTTCTAAAAAGGCTTCAAAATTCTTGAGGAGTAAACGCGCTGTGAAGTTTTTTTAAAAACTAAAAGGCAACAAATGAAAACCTCATGTAAACCCCTAATTCTTTATTAAAATATTTCTAATAAATTTAGAATTTAAACTTTGTAATTAATCCAATATTAATTATTGTAACTTAATTTAATCAAAGAGTATTGATATAATTTGATTTTTCACTTTAAAATAATCAAAATAGAGTATTTTATTAATTTTTAATTTTATAAAGCTTTCAAAGAACACCACTAATAATTATATATTGATATGTAAATAAAAATAAGGAAAAAAAAAGCCCATCAATTATTGATGGGCTTTTGTAAAACTTGAAGTATATTTTTTAGATAACTTTTACGTTTACTGCATTTAATCCTTTCTTTCCTTCTTGTAAGTCAAATTCAACATTGTCACCTTCATTGATTTCGTCTATTAAACCTGAAATGTGTACAAAATGATCTTTCTCTACTCCTTCTTCAGTGATAAAACCAAATCCTTTGGCATCATTAAAAAATTTTACTGTTCCTTTGCTCATTATATATATTATTAATTAATCTTCAAATATCCTACCATTTTTTTGATATTCAACATATTAATTAATTTTTTTTTATATTGTTCACCAATTTTGTAGATAAAGTTGGTGTTTTCTAAATTCATAAATATTAAGAATTTATCATTTTAATTTTGGCTTATCTCCACTAGTTATTATAGAAATCTACCAATCAATAGGAAAGTAATCTTTCAAGAATTTACCACACCAATGTTTACCAGTATTAATTCCGTCAATTAAAGGATCCATCACTCTGGCAGCGCCATCTACAATATCTAAAGGAGGTTGAAAATCATGCACTGCCACTTTTCTTTTAGATAATTCAGCTGGATCCTCATCTGTAACCCAGCCTGTATCCACTGCATTCATATAAATTCCTGATTTAGCCAATGTAGATGCAGATGTGTGTGTTAACATGTTTAATGCCGCTTTTGCCATATTAGTATGTGGATGTCTGTCAACTTTTTTAAATCTGTGAAACTTACCTTCCATGGCTGTGACATTAATAATATGTTTTTTGCCGGTATTTTCTTTCATCATTAAAGGAGATAAACGATTGCATAAAACAAAGGGAGCTACCGAATTTACTAGCTGTACTTCCACCATTTCTGTGGTTTCAATTTCGCCTAATTTTAAACGCCAACTATTGGTTTTTCTTAAATCCACTTGTTGTAAATCAGCATCTAATTCGCCTTCGGGAAACACTTCTGCAGTTTGCAAGGAGTTGTCAAAACTATACGGAATTTGGGATAATTCTGCCGAATTACGTAATCCAATTCCTGGTTCTGGACCATGCCAAGTAACTGGCAGAACATTGTTTTTACTTGTTTTAGAAGTGGATACACTTAAATTTGCTAACTCTTCTAAACAACTAGTGTGATCTTTTAACAACGTTCTCGCAAGTTTTGGTAGTTGATCTAAAGGTAACTTTTCATTTTCCATTAAATGGAAATAAAAACCGGAAGGCCGTCTTACTGTTTGGGCTGCGTTATTAATTAAAATATCTAATCGATCGTACTTTTGTTCAATATAATTACAAAAAATTTCTACACTTGGTATGTGTCTTAAATCGAGTCCGTGGATATGTAAACGATCACTCCATTGTTTATAATCGTCTTCTTTAGAAAAACGAATCGCAGAATCTGCAGGAAAACGTGTGGTAGCAACAACTGTAGCTCCAGAACGCAACAACATTAAAGTTATATGATATCCGATTTTTAATCGAGAGCCTGTAATTACGGCAACTTGATCTTTTAAATCTGTGGTTTGAAAACGTTTGGCATAATTTAAATCACCGCACTCTTTGCACATGGTATCATAAAAATGATGCAATTTTGTATATACTGTTTTGCATACATAACAGTTTCTTGGTGATTCTAGTTCTAAAGTATCTTCATTAATTGCTGCCGTCCCAAGTAATTTGGGTGCTACAAATAGTGCCGCTTCACGTGCAGAACGAATACCAGTTGTTTTTCTAGCATGCGTATCTTTCGCAATCATTTTACGTTTCGCTGCTTTTTTGGCATCTTTTCTTCTACGCTCAAATTCAGCACGATTCGGTCTCGTTAATTCACCAGCTGCTTTAAAAAGTGCAACTCTTTGTGCTTCAGGTAAATCAAAAAGTTGATTGGTGTCTTCTAATAATTGCTGTAATGTGTTTATGCACCTTGCAATGTCTTGATTATGATCTTTTTCACTCATATAAATTATAATACGGTAACTCTTACTTTTTTCTTTTTTAAACGGGTATTGTTTAATTTTTCGACCAAATCATCTGCAAGTGCTAAAGGAATTGCAACAAAAGCGCAATCTGGTTTCAACTCAATAGCACCTAATTGATCTTTAGAAATACCTCCTTGTTTAAAGAATAATCCTGCGATATCACCTTTAGATATTTTATCTTTTCGTCCACCAGAAATAAACAAAGTTTCCCAATATTGAGGCACATACTCTGCTTTTTTGGAGATGTTTATCCCTTTACTAGTTTTAATAAAATCTGGTAAACGTTCATTCTCCCATTTTAAAATATAGGCCGTTCCTTTTTCATTGACTCTTGCAGTTCTTCCATTTCTGTGGATAAACTCCTCCTCATGTTTTGGCAATTCGTAATGAATAATAAATTTCATTTCTGGAATATCTATTCCTCTCGCCGCTAAGTCTGTAGCAATTAATAATTGACAGGTTCCGTTTCTAAATTTAATTAAAGCACGTTCTCTGTCTTTTTGCTCCATTCCTCCAGAGAAACAAGCATGACTTACTTTGTGTTGGTCTAAAAAAGCACTTAATTGTGTAATGGTATCTTTTAAATTACAGAAAACAATACCAGGTTCATTCCCAATATGTTGTACTACATCTACCAAGGTTCTCATTTTGTTTTTATTAGGAGAAACCACTGTTTTAAAAGTTAGTTGAGAGGTTCTTTTTCCTTTTAAGTAATTGATAATTCTAGGCTCCTCTAATTCCACAAAATCAGGTATCTCAACACCTTGGGTAGCAGAGGTTAAAATGCGTTTATTTACAGTAGATAATTGATTAATTATATTCCGCATTTCATACTCAAAACCTACTTCTAAAGACTTGTCAAACTCATCTAAAATTAAGGTTTTTATATTGTTTTTAGAAAAACGATCGTTTGCAAAGTGATCAGATATTCTACCTGGTGTTCCTATTAAAATAGCAGGAATATGTTTTAATTCTATTTTATCTTTAGACATTGGTCTACCGCCATATACCGCGTTAACTTTATATCCAGATCCCATAGAACGAATAACTTGTTCTATTTGTATGGCCAATTCTCGAGACGGCACTAATATTAATGCTTGTAGGTCTTTACATTCAGGATCTAATGATTTTAACAAAGGCAGAGAAAAAGCCAATGTTTTTCCGGTTCCTGTTGGAGATAATAAGATGGTATTAGCATTCTTTTCAATTACTGAAACAGCCTCAATTTGCATAGGGTTCAAAGCTTCTATTTGTAACTTTTCTAGAATATCCTGTTGCGTTTTTATAATATTTGCCATACTTATTTCTTTTTCTTCTTTTTAGATACTTCAGGTTTTGTTTTTGCAGTCGCAGTTTGTGCTAAGTAATATGCAAGTATTTTATCCACCAATTCTTCTTTTGTTAAATGATGAAATATTGTTTTTATCTGCGCTTTAAAATCTTCAGATACATCGCGATTTGGTTTAATTTTAAATATTTTTTTAGCCCACAGCAAACCATTGTTCTCTTCAATACTTTGTGCATCTGCCTTTTTATATTCTTTAAAAACCAACCCTAAATCTTCTTCAAATTCAGGAATCTCTTCCAATTCTTCTTTTTGTATGATACTTAAAGAAAGCCCCTCTGCTCCTGCCCTCGCAGTACGACCACTTCTATGCACATATGTATCATATCTATCTGGTAAATGATAATTGACCACATAAGATATTTCTTTTACATCTATTCCACGGGCAGCTAAATCTGTCGCTACTAAAATATCGATATGACCTTCTCTAAATTGCCCCATAATACGATCTCTTATCCCTTGGGTTAAACTGCCGTGTAAAGCTCCAGAAGAGAATTTGTTAATGGCTAAGTTTTTTGCTAATTTATTAACAGCAGCCTTCGTTTTACAGAAGATAATTCCACGTTCTCCTTCTTTAGAAGATAAGAAATGAAGTAAAATATTTAGTTTTTCTATGGGTTCAACGACCACATATTGATGGTCTATTCCTTTATGCCCTAAAGTTGCCATATCTGCTTCTACATGTACAACATGTTTCGACATATAGTTTTGTACTAATTGCTTGATAGCACCGGGCATTGTAGCCGTAAACAAGAATGTTCTTCTAGTTTTAGGAATCTCTTTGATAATGGTATCTACTTCTTCTTTCAAGGCACTAACCATTTCATCTGCTTCATCTAGGATAAAATAGTTGATGTTTTTTATATCTATAGCGCCACGCTCTGCTAAATCAACCAAACGTCCTGGTGTTGCAACAACGATATGAATCGTTTCTTTTAAACGTTCTATTTGAGGTTTTATAGGGATACCTCCGCATATAGAGGCAATTGTTGCTTTTTGATCTTCTGCAGCAAAGGATATTAGGTTATCGTATATCTGATGTCCTAATTCTCTCGTTGGAGCTAGTATTAATGCTTGTATATCTTTACTTTCTGAATCTACTAATTGTAAAATAGGCAATCCAAAAGCAGCTGTTTTTCCTGTTCCTGTTTTTGCTAAAACCACAACATCTTCCTTTTTATGTAGAATTAAAGGAATAGTTTTTTCTTGAACATCTGTAGGTATAGAAATTTCTAATTTAGCTAAACTCTTCTGCAATGCTGCATGAATACCTAACTCTGAAAACGTTGTTGACATTAAATAAAATTTTTGCAAAGGTACTGATAACGTTCTTGTAAAATGGACAAATAATTACTTGTGAATTTAAAATGTTTCATTTGAAAATAAAATAACAATTATATACTTGCATTTCTTTTAGTGCAGCTTTTATGAATCCTTATATTTGTATTTATAAATCAATAGGAATAAAGGATTTGCAACAGATAAAAGCATACTTAGATCAAATAGCAACAATATCTAAATCAGATTGGGATTTTTTCACTTCAAAGTTACATCGTCGTGTCATTCAAAAAAAAACTATTTTTTTAAAACTAAATGAGATAGAAAATTATATTTCTTTTATTGAATATGGTGTTGTTCGATTATATCTTCCCAAAGAAAATCCAGAAAAAGAAATCACGTTTGGATTTAGTTTTAAAGATCAGTTTATTAGTGCCTATGATTCTTTTTTAACACAAAGACCATCAGCATATCAATTACAAGCATTGACCGAAACAACCCTTTTAAGTATTACGTATGCCGATTTACAAGAAGTTTATAAAACAACTCAAATCGGTAATCTTATTGGCAGATTAACAGCAGAACGTCTTTTTTTAATAAAATCTAAACGAGAACAAAATCTTTTGAATCTTACTGCAGAAGAACGTTATTTGAAATTATTTAAAGAGCGTCCAGAGCTTTTGAAAGTTATTCCACTCAAATATATTAGTTCTTATATAGGAGTTACGGCACAGGCGTTAAGTCGAATTAGAAAACGAATTTAATTGATTTAGGTTCATTGTTTCGCTTATAGTGTCGAACTATCTTTGTCAAAAAAATAATGAGATGCTTATTGTTACTTTCGTTTTAGTGCTTTGGTATGGAGGTCTGTTTTTTCAATCGTTCTTTTTACATCGGTATGCGGCACACCAAGTGTTTACCATGTCCAAAACCATGGAAAAAATTGCATTTATTTTAACTTGGATTTTTCAAGGGTCCAGTTATTTAAGTGCTTATGGTTATGGAATTATGCATCGTATGCACCATGCATATACAGATACGGAAAAGGATCCACATTCTCCATCGCATGATCCTAATATGTTTGCCATGATGTGGAAAACAAAAAACACTTATCAAGACATCAATAATCAACGTATTTTTATTGATGAGCGTTTTACTAAAAATGTGCCTCAATGGAAATCTTTTGATTTGTTTGCTGGTTCTCGTTTTTCTCGCTTACTCTGGATTACGGGTTATATTTTATTCTTTGCATTCTTTGCGACCGCTTGGTGGCAATGGCTATTATTACCGATAACATTTTTAATGGCGCCGATCCATGGTGTAATCATCAACTGGTTTGGTCATATTTATGGTTATGTCAATTATAAAATGAAAAACACGAGTAAAAATCTCTTTCGTTTTGATTTTTTAATGATGGGAGAGGGATATCATAATAATCATCATAAACATGCCAGTAGGGCTAATTTTGGTGTAAAATGGTATGAGATTGATATAACTTATTTAATAATTAAACTATTAAATAGATTTGGTGTTATTCAATTAAAACCTATAAAACTTAAGAATTTAAAATAGTAATAATGTTTATTTTATTTATTTAAAAAAGACTTTAATATTGTTAGTCACTAGATTGTTTACAAACAATTTTAAGTAATACTAATTTTTTAAAAAAATATTTTTCTAAAAGAAAGAAAGCATAGTATTTTGTGTAATTAAGATATATAATTATGCTCTTGGTAATAATAGTATCTTGTAGTATCTTGCACAAAAAAAGAAATGAAGTATATTTTAAGTATTGCATTTTTCTGCACTGTATTTCAAGGAGCCTCACAAAATTATTTTGATATTGCAAATTTAACATATATAGATACCCCAGCAAACAATTTTAAAGTATCAAATGACCAAACTGCAGTAAATGAGTTAAATTTAGAAGTTAATTTTCCAGTAGTACTGAGTAAAAAAACAATTTTATTAACAGGTCTTTTTGCAAACAAAACAAGGGTAAGTTTAGATGCTAATGTATCTAATTCAAATTTACAAGTTTTAGGGTTTAATCTAGGAATTAATAAAACGTTTAACGATAAATGGTCAGCTACATTTATGGCTTATCCTAAAATTTCCTCAGATAATCTTGCACTTTCTAGTGATAATTTACAGCTAGGTTTTTTATCTTTATTTATTAAAAAAAAGCGCACAAACTTAAAATATAAATACGGAGTATTTGTGAATACTGAAGAATTTGGATTAGCAGTAATTCCGATTTTTGGTTTATATTATTTAAGTCCTAATAAAAAATTTGAAACTAAACTCACATTGCCATTTCTAGCAGATATTAATTATGAGTTAAATAAGAAATTCTGGTTAGGATTTAGATTTGATGGCATAGGTACTAGTTATAATTTAAATAATCAAAATTACAGTAATAATGGTGCTTATGTTTCTAAAAATTCTATTGAATTTGCGCCCTATTTAAGATTTAAAATCAGTAAATCGTTATATTTAAATACTAAACTGGGATATGCTTTTGGAAGAAACTATAAAGTGTTTGATGCTGATGATAAAATAGACTTGGCTGTTACCTCTTTTTATTTTGGGGATAACAGAACACGGTTAAATGAAGGCTTTTCAGATGGCGCTATTTTTAAAATAGAGCTGTTTTACAGACTTCATTTTGATTAGAATAAACAATTTATGATACTGCATTCTTGATTTTTTTTTAGTTAACTAACTAGTGATTAGTTCAAAATAAAATGAGTTTAATCTTGTTAAAAAATAATTTAAATATTATTAATTAATTACTGTTTAGTATTTTTTTCATTCTAGTATCTTCGCGCGCATTATGTGGATGTACTTAGGACTTTTAGCTGCTCTATTTTTAGGGTTACACAATTTATGTAAAAAGCATGCACTGCAGGGAAATGAAGTTTTTCCTGTTTTGTTGGGCACTATTTCTGCAGGTTTTATATTAATTGTTCCTTTTTATGTGGGGTCCATTTGGTATCCTGACTATATGCTGAAAATAGGTTTCTATATTACAGATATTACCTGGGAAACTCATGGGTTTATAGTTATAAAGTCTATGATAATGGCATCTTCTTGGATTTTGGCTTATCAAGCATTAAAACATTTACCCATCACAATTGTAACTCCAATTCGTTCTGCAGGTCCTTTTTTTACTTTTATTGGTGCACTAATTATTTATCAAGAAAGACCAAGTTATCTACAATGGATTGGTTTTATTCTTATTATAACATCCGTATTATTATATTCTAGAATAGGAAAAAAAGAAGGAATTCATTTTAAAAAGAACAAATGGGTTTATGCTATTATTGGGGCTACTTTTTTAGGAGCTTCAAGCGGTTTATACGACAAATTTTTAATTCAGAATTTAGCTTTAAATCCGCAAACATTGCAATTTTGGTTTTGCTTTTACACCATGCTTGTTTTATTTGTAATATTATCTTTGACATGGTTTCCTTTCGCAGCAAAAAGAAAAGTTTTTAAATGGAGATGGTCTATACCTGCAGTTGGAATATTATTGCAAACAGCAGATTACTTTTATTTTAAAGCGCTGCAGGACCCAGAGGCCCTTATATTATTATTATCTGCCATAAAAAGAAGTCAAATATTGATAGCTGTTGTTGCTGGTGGCGTCATTTTTAAAGAACAAAATAAGCGAAAAAAATTAGTTCCTCTTTTTGGGATTTTAATAGGTGTTTTTTTGATTCTATTTTCATAGTTACAAAAGCATAAAAGCTAAACACAAATTTATTCGAAAATGAATGCCAATTTTAAGTGCATTCGGTTTTAATAGGAATTATAAGTATTTTCTATTTCCTTTTTCTAGAAGTAATAAAATAAACACCCGTCAATAAAACAATCGATGCTATGACGGATTGTGTTGATAAAACTTCATCTAAAAAATACCATCCCATAAACAAAGCAATGACAGGATTTACGTAAGCTGAAGTTGAAACCTTTTCTGGTGAAACTACTTTTAATAAATAATTAAAGGCTGTAAAAGCAAAAATACCTCCAAAAACAATTAGTATTAGCATTGATATTTGAACATTTGTACTCCAAGTTAATGGAGAGCTCCATTGTTCATTTAAACTAATACTAACTATGAATAAAATAAAACTCGCTGCTAACATTTGGTAACCCGTGCTTACCATAAAACTTTTAGGTAAATCCGCTTTTGAAACAAAAACACTACCATAGCTCCAGCTTAAGACGCAAGTTAGTATCATAAAAATACCCAGTAAACTTCCTTCAGAGGTTCTTAATTCTACCTGACTTACTAATAAATACATTCCTATCATGCCCAAAGCCACACCAATTAGTGATTTTTTTTGAAAGGGTTTTCTATCGATCAATCTTAATAAAAACAAAACAAATAAAGGCTGTGTAGATGCCAATAGTGCTCCAAAACCACTATCAACAAATTTTAGAGCCCAAACGAAAACACCATTTCCATAAACCATAAAGAAGAATGCTGCTATCACTGAGTTTGATAATTGCTTTTTAGAAATAGCTAATTTTTGCTTTGAAAGTAAAGCTAGACCAGACATTAATATGCCCGCAACAAAAAAACGAATGGAAGCTAAAAAGAATGGTGGTAATTCTGTAACCGCAATTTTATTAAATAAATAGGTAGACCCCCAAATAAAATAAATAGCTATAAACGCTAAAATTATAAGTGTTTTTGAATTTTTCAATTAATTAAATTGTTTTCACAAAAGTACTATTATTAAGTATTGTATTTAAAAAAAAATGTTAGTCCGAGAAGAATAAATTAAATTATGATTGAAAATGAAAATTATGATAAGTCAAGAGTCAAGAGTCAAGAGTCCATAGCTTTAGCGATGCAGTATTCTCCATTGCAATGACTTTATTAGTTCTTGAAGTATTTATTCCTAACTATAAAGAACTTCAAACTGGCAATACATTACAAATTTTACAAAATAGGATCCCCAGTTTTATTGGTTTAATTGTTAGTTTTATGGTTACTGCTTTATATTGGATTGCTAATATGAGAATTTTGTAAATTTGCATCTACAATAGATAGTAAAATATTGTGATATAACTTCTTACTTCTTTTTTTTATTGTACTACTACCATTCTCAACAGCGTTTTATGTAAAAGGGTTTACTTATCAAGGTTTATTTGCTTTTTGCTGTTTTAGTTTATCAGCAATCGGTTTTTTTAACCTATTGTTAAATATTTATATTGTTAAAAAAGAAAAAGGTAAAACAGGAATTACGCCAACATTAGGGAAATTCATGAAAATTGGTTTACAAAAAGAATTTAAAGGAAACTATCCAAACTTAGAGGTAATTCTAATGAATGAGTATTAAACTTTCTATTCTATTCAAAATTAGAAAACCCTCGCCAATGGCGAGGGTTGTTTTTTAAACCTCACAAGCCTACACTTATGAGGTTTTGGTTTACAAAACCATTATCAAACTAACTGTTTTCTTCTTCATTTTTAGCGTTGATAAAATCAATATCTCTAATATTTTTTTGAACCGTAATTGCACCAAAAAGACTCAAAAGAAACGAAATAGCATAAAATCCTTTTTCACTTAATAACAAGTCTGCATTTCGTAAACCTATAATTAATAAAAGTAAAGAAGTGATAACAATAACCCAGCTTATGCCATAATAAATATCACTTACTTTAATATTTTCGGCCTTGTCTCTAATTGCTTTTTGCAACGAAATAACAGCATAAATTCCCATTAAAAGAATGGCAAAATAATATCCTTTTTCGTTGAGCTCCATATTTGCGTTCCACAAACCAATACAGTAAGATAGCAATCCAATAATAACTACTCCCCAAGTTGCGCCAATATAGGCTGATGTTGGTTTCATGTTGAATTTGTTTTTTAATTTGTTTGTTTTTGTTTGTTTTTTTGTTCCTTCATTTGTAGAAGCTGTAGTTTGATAATCCATAATGTTTAGTTTAATAATTAGTAGTAATAATTTGATAATTAGTAATTAATAGTGATTCCCTTTTCAGAATTTTTACATATAAAATTGATGCCTTTTGATATTTGATTTTCAGTTGTTTTTTTAATGGAATTAAATCCTATAACACCTATTGCAAATGCCACGATTACGATTATTTTTTTTAGATCTTGTTTCATACTATTTGTTTTTAATTACACTACAAATTTGCGTCATATATACAACTCTGTAAAATCTATTTTTTAAAAATACTGACGAATTAAATAATAAATAATTTATAATTTACAAACTATATCATATATTTGATTAAATATTACTGACGATATAATGATTGATTTAAGAGAAATAATAAATTCATTTACTAAAGAACAACAACAAAATTTTGTCAGTTATTTGCATAAAAAGAATAAAAGAAAAGATGCAAAAAACGTACAATTGGTGCACCTTTTAATCAATTCAGAGGCATCTTCAAAAGAAATTTGTATTCAATTATATCGAAAGGATAATAAAGTAGCATTCCACGCTTTAAGAAAGCGTTTGTTTCAGTCTTTGATCGATTTTACCGCAAATTCTAGCTTAAAAGAAGAGAATTCTATTGATATACAACTCATTAAATTTATTTTATCTGCACGAACTTTTCTACAAAAAGAGCAATATGAAGTAGGCTATAAAATTTTAGAGAAAGCCGAAATTATTGCGAATGAGCATCAACTTTTTTCAATATTAACTGAAATTTATCACACAAAAATTGAGTATACGCATCATATTTCAACGTTAAATATAGATGATTTAATAGAAAAATTTAAGGAGAATCAAAAACAACATCAGTTAGAAGAATATTTAAATATTGCATATGCTAAAATTAGAATTCTATTAAATCAAGTAAATCATCAACATAAAATTATCGACATAAAATCAATGATTAAAGAGGTTTTAGAAGAGAGTTCAATTACAATTTCTGATTCTTTATCCTTTAAATCGTTATATCAAATTATAGAAATTACCAATATCTCTTCATCTCAAAATTATGAATATTGGAATATTGAACCTTTTTTATTAGAAACATATGAAATATTAAAACATCATAAATCAAAAGACAAGCAATTGTATTACCATATAAAAGTGTTGTATGTAATTGCCAATACGTTATTTAGAAATAAAAAGTTTTTAGTTTCTTTGAACTACTTAGATTTGATGAATTTGTATATGCATAAAAACAGCAACAAATACTTTAAAGAGTTTCATTTAAAGTATCGATTACTGCTAGCTTTAAATCATAATTATATTCAAAATCAAGATTTTGCAATAAACCAATTAACACCTTTTATCAATAAAAAGAATATTGATATTGTTTCTCAACTAGATATTTATTTGTCTTTAATTGTGTTTTATTCTCAACAAAAAAAGTACAAAGAATCGCAGCGTTTATTTTCAAAATTTTATCACACAGATAAATGGTATATTGAAAAAGCTGGAATTTATTGGACTATTAAAAAAAGCATATTAGAAATTTTACTCCAAATCGATATAGGAAATATTGATATTGTAGACTCTAGAATTTTAAGTTTTAGAAGAAACTATTTTAAGCACCTTAAAGAAATTAAACAGGAAAGAGTTATTACCTACTTAAAATTGGTGGAAACTTATTATAAAAACCCTGAAATTGTGACTTCTGATGCGTTTCATAAAAAAGTAGAAGATTCTTTTGATTGGATTGAAAGAAAAAAAGAAGATATTTTTATAATGAGTTTTTTCGCTTGGTTAAAAGCAAAAATGACCAAACAGGATGTCTATTTGGTCACTTTAGATTTGATAAACTCCTAAGTTTATGCATGTATAAGCGTTGTCAAAAACTTTTTTTATTTATTAATCTTTCGATTGCGATCGACGTAATAAGCTGATTATTATTTATGTCTACCTTTTAACTCTGCCTCTATATCTTTTAAAGTGAACCCCTTGGCTTGTAATAGCATCAAGTAATGAAACATCAAATCTGCTGATTCATATAAAAACAACTCATCATTGTTATCCATAGCTTCAATAACTGTCTCTACAGCCTCCTCACCTACTTTTTGAGCTACTTTATTAATTCCTTTAGCAAATAATGACGCTACATAAGACTTCTGAGTATTTTTGTTTGAAACTCTTTCAGTAATTACATTTTCTAACGTTGAAAAGAAACCGTAATTGGATTTATTTTCTTCATTCCAACAAGTATCAGTCCCTTTATGACAGGTTGGTCCATTTGGATTTACTTGAATTAACAATGTATCGTTATCACAGTCTAATTTTATGTCGACTAAATTCAAAGTATTTCCACTTTCTTCACCTTTTGTCCACAAACGATTTTTAGTTCTGCTAAAAAAAGTGACTAATTTTGATTCTTTAGTTTTAGCAAAAGCTTCTTTATTCATATAACCGAGCATCAATACATTTTTTGTTATTGCATCTTGAATGATTGCAGGCACTAATCCGTCATTGTTTTTATTAAAATCTATATTCATTATTTTAATTTTAATTCCATTTTTATATCTGCTGTTACAAAGTGAGTATTTTTAACTTTTATATGTTGAAAACCGAATTTTTCATACATTTTTAAAGCATCTTTTAATTTACTGCTAGATTCTAAAATTATTGTTTTTACCTTATTTTGTTTGCATATATCAATGCCACAATTCATTAATTTTTTTCCTATTCCTAAACCTTTATAACCATCTATAACTGCAAATTTTAAAATTTCATTTAAAGTTTTTTCAATTGGATTGACACAAATAGTACCTACAATTTTACTATCTAAATGAGCCAATAATATAGTTGCACCATTTTTAATGAATACCTCTGGATGGTTTAATAAAGCATCATCTGCTTTTTCATAAAGTTCGAATTTATTTAACCAATGTAAGTTGATTTTTTTAAAATCTTTATGATATTTATCTTCATAAGGTCTAATTTCTAAATCATTCATTTATACAGTTTTGAAATTAAATTCGGATAGGAATATTATTTTCTTTTAATTCTTTTTTTAATTCCATAATTGGAATTTCACCAAAGTGAAAAACACTTGCTGCTAACGCTGCGTCTGCTTTTCCTTCTTTAAATGTATCTACAAAATGCTCGATAGTTCCTGCACCTCCAGAAGCAATTATTGGAATATTTAATAATTCTGATAAACGAGCCAAAGCTTCATTTGCAAAACCAGTTTTTGTTCCATCGTTATTCATTGAAGTAAATAAAATTTCACCTGCTCCACGTTCTTCTACTTCTTTTGCCCATTCAAATAACTTTATATCTGTAGGAATTGTTCCTCCTGCCAAATGCACAAACCATTCTCCATCAATTTGTTTTGCATCAATAGCCACAACCACACATTGACTTCCGAATTTTTCTGCTAATTCGTTTACTAGTTCTGGTCTTTTTACCGCAGATGAGTTGATAGATACTTTATCTGCGCCCCATTTTAATAATTCATTTACATTTTCTACGGATGAAATTCCTCCACCAACGGTAAACGGAATATTTACTTGCTCGGCAACTTGATGTACCATTTCTATCATGGTTTTTCGGCCTTCTAAAGTAGCAGATATATCTAAAAAAACCAATTCGTCTGCTCCTAATTCAGCATATTGCTTTGCTAAAACCACAGGGTCTCCCGCATCAATTAAGTTCACGAAATTAACTCCTTTTACAGTTCTTCCGTTTTTAATATCTAAACAAGGTATTATTCTTTTCGTTAACATTTTTTGTTCATATTTGTCATTTCGAGGAAGAATGACGAAGCAATCAATCTATGAATAAAGAGATTGCTTCGGTTCCATCAATGACATTTAGTTTGTTAATATAAAATTTTCTAACTGTTTTAAGCTTATTCTATTTTCATAAATTGCTTTTCCAATAATAACTCCTTCACAGCCCATTTCTGCTAATTTAGGAAGTTCATTAAAAGTTGAAATTCCTCCTGAAGCAATTAGTTTTATATCTTTCACTTCTGATAATATTTCTTGATATACATGAAAACTTGGACCTTGTAACATGCCGTCTTTAGAAATATCTGTACATATTACATATTGAATTCCTTTTTGCTGATATTCTTTTATAAAAGGAATTAATGCTAAAGAACTTTCTTCTTGCCAACCATTTATAGCTATTTTTCCTCCTTCAGTATCTGGGTAAAAGTCAGCTCCTAAAATAATTTTTTCCGAACCAAATTTTTCAATCCAACTTTCAAAAATTGTTGTATTTTTCACAGCAATACTGCCACCCGTTATTTGACTAGCACCAGAATTAAAAGCGATTTCTAAATCTTTATCAGATTTTAATCCACCACCAAAATCTATATTCAAATTGGTTTTTAAAGCAATTTTTTCCAGTACTTTGTAGTTGATAATCTGATTCGCTTTTGCCCCATCTAAATCTACCACATGCAAGTATTCTATACCTGCATCTTCAAATTCTTTCGCAACCTCTAACGGATTTTCATTATAAATTTTTTTAGTAGTATAATCACCTTTGGTTAAACGAACACATTTTCCGTCGATTATATCTATTGCTGGAATAATTCTCATATTATAATTCTAAAAAATTTTTTAATAATACCTCACCCTTAAGTCCACTTTTCTCCGGATGAAATTGTACTCCGTAAAAATTATTATGCCGCAATGCAGATGCATAATTTAATCCATAATCTGTCGCTGCAATAGTTTCTTTACAATGCTCTGCATAAAAACTGTGTATCAAATACATAAATTCATTTTCATTTATTCCTGAAAATAAACTAGATTTTAAACCCTTGATAACATTCCATCCCATATGAGGAACTTTAAGCTCATTTGAAAACTTTTTCACAGTAGTATTAAAAATACCTAGGCCTTTCGTGTTTCCTTCTTCAGATGAATTACACATTAATTGCATTCCTAAACAAATACCTAAAACAGGTTGTTTTAAAGTAGGAATTATTTTATCTAGTCCACTTTCTTTGAGCATTTTCATTGCTGAGCTTGCCTCTCCAACTCCCGGAAAAATTACTTTATCGGCATGTTTTATTTCATCAATATTATTTGACAAAACAGCATCTATACCCAAACGCTTAAAAGCAAACTGAATACTTTTAATGTTACCTGCTCCATAATCTATAATGACTAATTTCATCTATAACATTCCTTTTGTTGATGGTAAAAACATTTTATTAGCATCCCTTTTAACGGCCATTTTCATTGCTTTTGCAAACGCCTTAAAAATACCTTCTATTTTATGATGTTCGTTTACTCCTTCAGCTTTTATATTTAAATTACATTTTGCGCCATCTGTAAAAGATTTAAACAAGTGAAAAAACATTTCTGTTGGCATATCACCAACTTTTTCTCGTTTAAATTTAGCATCCCATTCTAACCAATTTCTACCACCAAAGTCAACCGCAACTTGCGCCAAACAATCATCCATGGGTAAACAAAAACCATACCTTTCAATACCTAATTTATTCCCAAGTGCTTTGTTGAATAATTCACCAAAAGCAATCATGGTGTCTTCTATTGTGTGATGTTCATCAACTTCTAAATCTCCATCAACTTTTATGGTTAAATCCATAGCACCATGTCTTCCAATTTGATCGAGCATATGGTCGAAAAATGATAAACCAGTACTGATATCATTTTTACCCGAACCATCTAAATTTAATTTTATATAAATTTTGGTTTCATTGGTGTTCCTTGTGATTTCTGCAACTCGATCTTTTAATTTTAAAAACTCATAAATTTCAGCCCAATTCTTACTAGTTAAAGCGATGCAATCTGAAATTTCTTGTTTTGAAGTTTCTATTTCATCAAATCCTAATAAAGGGTTTTCAGATAAATAAATTCCCTTAGACCCTAAATTTTTAGCCAATTCCATATCTGTAATCCGATCACCTAAAACGAACGAATTTTCTAAATCATACTCTTCAGAAAAGTACTTGGTTAACAAACCTGTCCTTGGTTTTCTAGTTGCAGCATTTTCATGCGGAAAAGTCTTATCAATGAGAACATCAGAAAAAATCACGCCCTCTTTTTCAAAGGCACTCATCACTTTATTTTGCGCTGGCCAAAAAGTATCTTCGGGAAAAGAGCTTGTACCCAAACCATCTTGATTTGTAACCATTACCAATTCATATTCCAATTCTGAAGCAATTTTTGCCATGTATTGAAATACTTTTGGGTAAAATTCTAACTTTTCTAAACTATCTAATTGATAATCTACAGGTGGCTCAATAACTAAAGTTCCATCTCTGTCAATAAATAATACTTTTTTACTCATTTTATTTTCTTTAATAACTCCGAGGCATGCTCGGAATAATGCTTTATGATATGGATTTTAAAGTTCTAATCAAACGTTGATTTTCTTCAAAAACTCCAACACTTATACGTAAACAATTATCACATAAAGGCTGTGTCGTTCTATTTCTTATGACAATTCCATAGGCTATTAATTCATTGTAACGTTTTGTAGCGTCGTCAACTTTTATTAATAGAAAGTTACCATCTGAAGGATATACTTTTTCAATAAAAGGAACACAATATTCCAACTCTTTTTTCAGGCGTTTTCTTTCACTAATTAATTGAGCAATTTCATTTTTAATCTCAGTCATTTTTTGCAATCTTATCATTGCTCTTTGCTGGGTTAGCTCGTTTATGTTATAGGGCGGTTTTATATTATTTAAAATTTTAATAATTTCTTTTGAAGCATAACAGATCCCCAAACGTATTCCTGCAAGACCATAGGCTTTTGATAAAGTTTGTGTTATTATTAAATTAGGAAATTCGTCTAATTTTGTTAACCAAGTTTCTTTATTTGAAAAATCAATATAAGCTTCATCTAAAACCACTAAGCCATTAAAATTTAAAAGTAATTCTTCAACGGCATCAGCAGTAAAACTATTTCCTGTGGGATTATTTGGAGAACACAAAAACAAAATTTTACTATTTGAATCCGCTGCCTCTATAATCTGACTCACTTTAGGCTGAAAATCTTCGTTTAATAAAACGGTTCTGTTTTCAATAGCATTTAAATTTGCCAAAACGCTATACATGCCATAAGTTGGAGGTAACGTGATAATATTATCTCTATTTGGCTCACAAAAGGCTCTGAAAATTAAATCTAAAACTTCATCACTACCATTTCCTAATAACATGTTTTTCTTGTCAATTCCTTTAATTTCAGATAACAAATCTTTTACCGTATGTTGTTGTGGGTCTGGATATCGATTTACTCCGTTTTGAAATGGATTCTCATTTGCATCCAAGAAAATCATTTCAGCAGCAGATACATCCTTATACTCGTCTCTTGCAGAGGAATAAGGTTTTAGAGATTTAATATTTTCTCTAATTAGGTTGTTGATGTTAAAAGTTGTTTTCATATTAATAAAAAAAGTTAGACAAGCTTAGCATTACAATTAAGATGTTACTTTAAATCTTTTAAACGAATTGAAACTGCATTCTTATGAGCTTGTAATCCTTCTGCCTCTGCCATTACTTCAATAGCCTTTCCTATATTTTTTATTCCTTCTTTAGATATTTTTTGAAATGTAATACTTTTTGTAAAACTATCTAAATTTACACCCGAATACGCTTTAGAAAATCCGTTTGTTGGCAATGTATGATTTGTGCCTGAAGCATAATCACCAGCACTTTCTGGAGTATAATTTCCAATAAAAACAGAACCTGCATTTTCTATATTATCAATATAAAAATTATTGTTATTCGTACAAACAATGAAATGTTCAGGACCATATTCATTAATTAGAGCTAAAGCAGTTTCATCATTCTCAACAAAAATAGATTTTGAGTTCGCGATTGCTTTCTGTGCAATGTCAACTCTGGGCAATTCTAAAAGTTGTTTTTGTATTTCTATTGAAACTTTATCTATCATCTTTTTTGAAGTAGAAACCAAAATTACTTGGCTGTCTGCTCCATGTTCTGCTTGACTCAATAAATCTGATGCAACATAACTTGCGTTTGCGGAATCATCGGCAACCACCAACAATTCACTTGGGCCAGCAGGCATATCGATTGCAACACCATATTTTGTTGCTAATTGTTTAGCGACCGTTACAAACTGATTTCCTGGCCCGAATATTTTATATACTTTTGGAACTGTTTCTGTACCAAATGTATAGGCTGCAATTGCTTGGATTCCACCAACTTTTATAATTTTTGTAACGCCACACAAATCAGCAGCATACAAAATTGCAGAATGAATTTTTCCTTCTTTATTTGGTGGAGAGCATAACACAATTTCTTTACAACCTGCAATCGTAGCAGGAATAGCTAACATTAAAACAGTGGAAAACAATGGTGCTGTTCCTCCAGGAATATATAAACCAACCTTTTGAATGGCTTTTTTTTCTTGCCAGCAAGAGATTCCGTTTGCAGTTTCTACAAATAATTTATCTGTTTTTTGAGCTATATGAAACTTGGTGATATTGTCTTTTGCAAGTTTTATAGCTTCCTTTAATTCTTGTGAAACTTCTGTAATTGCTTCATCAATTTCTTCAACAGAAACAATGTTATTTTCTAAAGAAACACCATCGAATAAGTCTGTATATTTTTGTACTGCAGCATTTCCATTTCTAAGAATATCCTCAAAAATTTGATTCACAGTCTTTTCAATATCATCAACCGTTTTTGTTGGTCTTTCTAATATTTGAGTCCAATCTTTTTTTGATGGGTTTTTAATTATTTTCATTTTATAATACCATTTTTTCAATAGGACATACTAAAATACCTTCCGCTCCATTAGCCTTAAGCTCGTCTATAATTTCCCAAAATTCATTTTTGCTAATTACGGTGTGTACTGAACTCCAGCCTTTCTCAGCTAATGGTAATACCGTAGGGCTTCTCATTCCTGGCAACAGTTTCAGTATACTCTCTAATTTATCATTAGGTGCGTTTAGTAAAACGTATTTAGAATTTCGTCCTTTTAAAACCGACTGAATTCTAAATTGAATCTTTCTTAAAATAGCCATTTTGTTCTCAGATATTTGCGAAGAAACGGCTAAAACTGCTTCTGACTTTAGTAGAACTTCTATTTCTTTTAATCCGTTTTTAAAAAGTGTAGAACCACTTGAAACAATATCACAAATTCCATCTGCTAATCCAATATTTGGCGCAATCTCTACAGAACCATTTATAATATGTAATTCTGCCTTTATATTTTGCTCTTTTAAAAACTTTTTTACAGTTTCTGGATACGAAGTAGCAATTCTTTTTCCGTCTAAATCTTTTAAGGAATTCGCCTCGGATTCTTTTGGTACTGCAATAGAGACTTTACATTTTGAAAAGCCTAAACGTTCAATAAACTGAATATCAGCTCCTTTTTCAATTAAAACATTCTCACCAATAATAGCTGCATCAACCACTCCATCTTTTAAATATTGCGGAATATCACCATTTCTTAGGTAGAAAACTTCTACCGGAAAATTTCTAGCGGATGCTTTTAATTGATCTTTTCCATTGTCTATAGCGATACCAATGTCTTTTAAGATTCTCATTGAATCTTCATTTAATCTTCCTGACTTTTGTACTGCAATTCTTAAATTACTCATTTTTGTTTTATTTTATGCCTGAGCAAATACGGTTTAAAATTAAAAAACCCGCTTGATTTGCTCAAACGGGTTTATAAATATCTTGATATTATTCAATACATCTTTAAATCGCTTGACTGCAATTGTAAAAATGATGATGATGTAATTGAATAAAATTCATGTACTGTTTATTTCTTTGCAAATATTCAAATTTAATTTTTAATTACACAAATAAACTTCTTAAAAATAATGTTAAACTTAAATATTTATCAACATTTAAGTATTTGTTTAAAATTTATTTGAGGGCATTTAAGTTTCAAATAATTACATGATAAAAATCAGATAAATATAGAATTTGCAGTCTTACATTTGTAAACGTATTATCTCCCAAAAAAAATGGCTTTTAGAATAGTTATATGTTTCAATGGTTACAAAATATAGCAGATTGGTTCGTTTATAATTTACTAAATTTAGAAAGAGGAGCGCATTTAGCAGAAGCGCTTAATTTTTTCATATATGATGTTGTAAAGATTTTAATACTACTTTTTTTTGTTATTTTTTCTATGGGAATTGTAAATAGTTACTTCCCCATAGACAAGGTTAAAAACTATTTATCTAGAAATAAATTACATGGTTTAGAATACTTAATGGCAAGTCTTTTTGGTGTTGTAACGCCTTTTTGCTCTTGCTCATCTGTACCCTTATTTATAGGTTTTGTAAGAGGTGGAATTCCTTTAGGAGTTACTTTTTCTTTTTTAATTACTTCTCCTTTAGTAAACGAGGTTGCCATTGGTTTGTTTGTTGGCTTATTCGGACTTAAAACCACCATTATATATGTAATTAGTGGTGTTTTATTAGGTACTATTTCTGGAGTTATTCTTCAAAAATTAAAATTAGATTCCTTTTTAACTCCTTGGGTAAAAACAGTATTAGAAAATGCACAAAAAGAGCAAGCTATTTTTGTTGTCCAAAAACAACCGTTATTACAAAGATTGCCTATAATTTGGGCTGAAGTTATAACGATACTCAAAGGCATTATACCTTATGTAATCATTGGAATTGCCATCGGCGGTTTAATACATGGCTATATTCCTGAAGGCTTTTTTGAAAAGTATATGGATAAAGATAATTTGTTCGCAGTTCCTATCGCTACTATTTTAGCTGTTCCTATGTATTCAAATGCTTCGGGTATTTTACCAATAGTACAAGTATTAGTAGCAAAAGGTATCCCTTTAGGAACCGCAATTGCATTTATGATGGGTGTAGTTGGTTTATCCTTACCAGAAGCAATGCTCTTAAAAAAAGTAATGACGTTAAAACTAATTGCCATCTTTTTTGGAGTGGTAACATTATGTATTATTATTTCTGGGTATTTGTTTAATCTACTTTTACAATGAATATAGATGTTAAACATTGCAGTTTATATAGTTTAGAGAATTTGGGGTCTAATATTTCTGAAATTGTTTTGGTTAAGAAGAAAAGGTTTAAATGCCTTTTTTATTAACGAATGATATCAAAAGATAAAAGAAATCATTACCGCAGAATGACAAAATGATCTTTTTTTTGTCAGTATTTAGCCTACTTCTAAAAATAAAAATAATTTATTACTTTTTAATAATTTTCGAAATAATAGATAGATGTAAGATATTACATAGTAGAGTACAACATATAGAAAATAATTACGCTTATTTTTTATCAAGATCAGTGACTATAAATTCATAATTTATATTCTTTTTAAGCTTGGTGTTTTGTCAACAAAATCTTCCAGAACTTTAAAGAAATTTAAGATGTCTTGTTTTTCATTGTTTGCATTAATGGTTACTAATCTAATAAAAGTATCTTCTTTAAAAGAACCAAAACCAACAACTGTAATTTGATGCTCATACAATGCAGTGCAAAGCGCCATTGGTTCAATGTTTTTATAATTAAAACAAATAGAAATCGAATCATCAAAACTATACAAAGTATAATTAGGATTGCTTCTAATATAGTCTAAAGCAACATTTGCTAAATCAAATTGTTGCTCTACAATTTTCTTTAAACCTTTTGTTCCAATAGATTTCCAAAGTGTCCAAAATTTTAAGGCATCGTTTCTTCTTCCGCATTGGAAAGAAGTTTTACCCAAGTTAAAATCATCACCATCCGTTTGATATAAATAATCTGCATCATTGCTAAATGAATCATGTAAATATTTTTTATCATTGACCAATATAATTGAACATGTTAAAGGTGTTCCGAGCATTTTGTGAGCGTTATAGCTAAAAGAATTTGATCTCTCTACTCCTTTTACAAGATGGTTATAATTATCACTAAATATTACACTTCCACAATATGCACCATCAACATGCAGCCAAATCTTATACTTTTCTGTAATATCAGCAATTTTATCAATAGGGTCAAAAGCACCTAAAACTGTCGTTCCAGCAGTTGCGTTTACATACGTTGGAATCTTGTCGTTTTGGAGATCTTCTAGTATCTGTTCTTCCAGTTTTTCTGGAATCAATCTTCCTTTAGAATCTGCTTCAATATAACGAATATTATTTCTTCCAATTCCAGCAAAACTTGCGTTCTTGGAATTAGAATAATGCGATTCTTTAGAAGTATAAATAACCATGGGTTTGGTCATTCCATTTAATCTACAAGAAGGATCTTTTGCGTCACGCCCCATGACCAAAGCCATATAATTACTCATAGAACCGCCAGTTGGAAACGTACCATTACTTTTTGAACCGTATCCAATTAAGTCGCAAGATTGTCTAATAATTTCTTGCTCAATTCCTACCTGTGGACCGGCTACTTTATATGTGTACATGCTGTTATTCAGAATAACAGCCAATAAATCTCCCAAAACTGCTTTACTCTGTCTTCCACCAAAAAGTTGATTAAAAAACAAGTTAGTTGCCGTTTTTGGAGTAGAAACAATAACATCACGCAGTAAGTTTTTAAACTCGTCATCAATCATTGCAGCATCATTCAGCGAAAGATCGACGGATTCGTACAATTTATTCGAATCTATTCTTTCTGCTACCGGGTTTTTTTCTTCTTCAGTAATTAAAACTTCTACGAGTTCATTAAATAAAGCTAGATCATTATTTATATTTGACATACTGTTTTTTTCTGTTTTATTATTGATTATGCAATGGTATCATAACCCAAATCTTTATTCACAAAAGCTTTTGATTTTTCATCAAATATTCTGCACTTACGAATTGGTTTTGCATAAAGGTGAAGTGACATGCTTCTTTTATTAGAGACATTTTCTAATCTATGGAATCCCATAAAATCTTTCATATAAGTAACTTCATTCGGTTTTGAAATAGAAGTTTTTAAAATATTCAGCTCGCCTTTATCATCTTCTTTGTAAATCGTTTCTTTGAATTCACCGTTGATTACTTTTACCCAACATTCTTCTCCATCATGATCATGAATTGGCGTAACATGGCCCTCACACCAGCAGATTAAAATTATTTCAAAGTTGTCGTTATTTACAATGCAATTTCGGGTATAACAATCGTTAGACCAGGAAGCATAGTTCTCAAAAGTGTTTTCTTGAAATATTATTGAATGTATTATGTTGTTGTAAGTCGTCCTCTCTCCTTCTGAAAGAGCCGTTATTAAATCATTTAATGTTTTGAGTTCTGAGGTGCTATCTTTTTTAGAATTCACAATAATGTATCACTTTTTTTTGTTCATTTAATGTACAAATCCAAGGTCATTCCCCAAATCTAACTAAATAATTGAGTGAATTTATTAATTCATTTCAATGATTCAAATATAGTAAATTTTAAACTTTTTAATTCTGTTTAAATAATTATTCAAACGATTGAAGCAAAAAAACTGACTATTTCCTATTTATTTGACTACTTTTCATAAAAATAAAAAATAAGTTTGTTTTATTCTCTCTTTACAGACAAACCAAAAAGTTAATAACTATGCAAGACCAAAGTTTTATAATCAAAATAGCCATATTGGCAATTTATGTTGGAATTTTATTCCTAATTGGAATTTTAGCTTCTCGGCGCATAAAAAGTATGAGTGATTATTATGTTGGCGGAAAAAAAATGGGTTTTTGGGCTGTTGCTTTTTCTGCAAGAGCAACGGGAGAATCTGGCTGGTTACTTATAGGACTTACAGGAATGGGTGCTATGGCGGGATATTCGGGCTATTGGGTAGTTGTTGGAGAATTACTTGGTGTCTTCGTTTCTTGGCAATTTATGGCAAAACGTTTCAAAAAAAGATCTGATGCATTTGGTGCAATAACAATTCCTGATTATTTGAATAGTCATTTTAGATCAAAAACAAATACATTAAGAATTATATCTGCAGCAATTTTGGTTGTATTTATAGTTATTTACGTAGCCTCACAAATAGATGTTACTGGTGTTGCCTTTAACTCAATGCTGGGTATAGATTATAAACTGGGCGCATTAATTGGGTTTCTAATTGTACTCGCCTATATTTTTATCGGTGGTTTTGTAGCCGCTGTTTGGTCAGATTTATTTCAAGGTTTACTGATGTTTTTTGGATTGGTTTTATTGCCAATTGTTGTTTGGTTTTCTATGGATCATGGAGCTGGAGTTACTGCAGGGTTAAATGCTATTGATCCAACTTTAACGCAAGTAATGGGCAGAAGTACTGACGTATGGATGAATCTTTTTACAATTCTAGGATTCTCAATGATTGGTCTTGGTTTTCTTGGTTCGCCTCAGGTATATGTTCGATTTATGTCTATAAATGATGAAAAAGAGATAGATAAAGGAAAATGGGTGGCAACTACCTTTACATTATTAACAGATGCTGCAGCTGTAACCATTGGTATTCTTGCTCGTATCTATTTTACAAAAGAAGGACAAGATCCTGAAGCTGTTTTGGGAAATAATGGTGCGGATGTTTTAAGTATGGTTACAGAAGAGTTCTTACCCACAATCTTAGTAGCCATCTTTGTTGCCATAGTTTTATCTGCAATTATGTCTACCATAGATTCTCTTTTAATATTGGCATCAAGTGCGATTACGCGTGACTTTTATCAGAAAATATTTAGACCAGATATTAAAGACGAAAGTTTAACGAAAATTTCAAGAATAGCAACAGTTATAATGGCCTTTACTGCTTTAATAATTGCCATGGTTATGAATTATGTTTCTCCTGATAGGCAGATTTTTTGGGTGATTCTCTTTGGTTGGTCTGGCATTGCAGCCGCTTTTTGTCCAGTAATTATTCTTACACTTTTTTGGAAAGGATATTCTGAAAAAGGAGCTATTGCCTCTATGATATCAGGTTTTGCAGCTGTTGTATTATTCAATTTTGTATTTAAAGAAATAGAAAGTATAGGACAATACTTTGTTGCTATGGATGTCCTTTTTCCTTCTTTTGTCGTTGCAATGGTAGTTGGTTTTGTAGTCTCTAAAAAATATCCACCGAGAGCTGAAGCTATAAAAATGATTGAAAAAATTGATATCTCAAATGAATAAAAATGCACTTTATATAACTCCAGATAGAAAGCTCAATTTACTTGAGCTTTTTATTTTATTTTGATTTTAACAAAATTTCTGGTAATTTATTTTTAAAACTTGGGCTATTTTCTCGATACGAAACAGCTTTCTTTTTAGAAACCATTACTAATAAATCTTCGCTTAAAGTAAATAGGGTTCCAGCCCTAAAGGATACAATTAATAATTTTTCTAACTCAGTCTTTACGTCTTCTAAAGAAAATTGCTGATACTTTTCTTCTGTTGGATAACGATATTTTAACTGAAAAACTTCTTTTTTATCAACTACAAACAAACGTACATAGACATTTAACAAGCCTTCACTCTTTCTTAGTGGCTTACTTAACGTTAGCTTTACAAATTTGTTACTGGCTATACTATGTTCTAAAATATTGAAAAGATGCTTAAAATCACTCATATGGCAAAGATAAAAAAAAGCTCAAGTTTTAAACTTGAGCTTTTTGGTTTTATTATTAAATTCTGAAACGAGTACAGAATTACGAAATAGTTATTCTCTATTATCCTTTAAAAGTAATCTTACGCATACGTAAACTTTCTGGCGTAACCTCTAAATATTCATCTCCTTTAATATACTCCATGTTTTCTTCTAGAGAGAAATCTACTTTAGGAGCAATTTTCATAGCGTCATCTGTACCTGATTTACGCATGTTTGTTAATTGCTTTCCTTTAATTAAGTTTACTGCTAAATCATCTGATTTAGAGTTTTCTCCAATTACTTGACCAATATAAATTTCTTGGTTAATATCGATAAAAAAACGTCCCCTATCTTGTAAACGGTTTAATGCATATGCTGTTGCTTTACCCGCAGCAGAGGATACAATAGCTCCTTTTATATCTTCAGTAAAGTCTCCTTTATAAGGACCGTATTCTGAAAAACGGTGGTTAATAATTGCTGTACCAGCAGTTGCAGTTAAGATTCTATTTCTTAAACCGATCAAACCTCTAGATGGAATAGAAAATTCTAAATGTTGTAGATCTCCTTTTGGCTCCATTATTAATAAATCTCCTTTTCTAAGAGATACTAAATTAATTGCTTTAGATGCTGCATCCTCAGGAACATCAATTGACAATGTTTCCATTGGTTCATGCTTCTTTCCATCAATTTCCTTTAAAATTACTTGTGGTCTTCCCACTTGTAATTCATATCCTTCTCTACGCATGGTTTCAATCAAAACTGATAAGTGTAAAACTCCACGTCCAAAAACATTAAATTTATCTTCAGAATCTGTAGTTTCAACTTTTAAAGCTAAGTTTTTCTCTAATTCTTTAAACAATCTGTCTCTTAAATGACGAGATGTTACATATTTACCTTCCTTACCAAAGAAAGGAGAATTGTTGATGGTGAACAACATACTCATTGTAGGTTGGTCAATTTCTGTTCTTGGCAATGCTTCTGGGTTTTCTAAATCAGCAATAGTATCACCAATTTCGAATCCTTCTATACCTGTAATTGCACAAATATCTCCACATGGAACTTTATCTACTTGAACTTTACCCATTCCTTCGAATACGTGTAGTTCTTTAATTCTTACTTTTTTAGTAGAACCATCTGCTTTACACAACATGTAATCTTTACCTACTTGTAAATCGCCTCTAAAAACACGTCCAATAGCAATTCTACCTGTAAATGAAGAGAAATCTAAAGAAGTAATTTGCATTTGTGGAGTTCCTTCATTGTATGTAGTTTCTGGAATAGATTCTAATACAGCATCTAGCAGAGGAATAATATTATCTGTTTCATTTCTCCAGTCTGTGCTCATCCAATTATTTTTTGCAGAACCGTAAACAGTTGCAAAATCTAATTGCTCTTCAGTTGCTTCTAAAGCGAACATCAAATCAAAAACTTTTTCATGTACAATATCTGGCGTACAGTTTTCTTTATCTACCTTATTTACAACAACAATTGGAGTTAATCCTAACTCTAAGGCTTTACCTAATACAAAACGAGTTTGAGGCATAGGCCCTTCGAATGCATCAACTAATAATAAAACTCCATCAGCCATTTTTAATACACGCTCAACTTCACCACCAAAATCGGCGTGACCAGGAGTATCAATTACGTTAATTTTTGTGTTCTTATAGTTTACAGATACGTTTTTAGAAAGAATAGTAATTCCTCTTTCTCTTTCTAAATCATTATTATCTAACAATAAATCTGTACGTTCTTTTCGATCGTCTAAAATTTTTGCTTGATCAATAATTTTATCAACTAAGGTTGTTTTTCCGTGATCTACGTGAGCTATAATAGCAATATTTCTAATTGGTTGCATGCGTGTTTCTTAAATTTCGTGCAAAAGTAATTGTTTCTATGGTATTTATACGGATTCTAACGATTTATTTTTATTTAAGAGTAATCGAATGAAGAACTGTTGGAACCTAAGAGTGATATTTATATCTTTTTAAAGAATTTTTATTTGTTGCAACATTCTAAAATATTAATCTTTTGAAACAAGAGTAAAATTTGAAAATAGTCTGAAAAATAATAATTTCCAGACTTTTTAGGAGTAATTTACCTTTCCGATAGTAAACAAATAACTCTTATTCTTCAAAATTTTCTTGAAAAGCAGACGGTAAAATATCAGGAATTAATTTTATTAAAAGCGGTAAGAGTAAAGCGCCGCCAGGGAGTAAAAAAACTGCCAATGCTGGTATTGCTTTACAAATATCTAACAACTGTATTTTAACCTTTTCTTTTTCTTCCTCTGTTAATGAAGAATGAGTCCCTTTTTTTATAAGAAACACAGCTTCTTTACTTTGCTTTAATTCTTGAGCAAGTCTTAATTTATTTCTATGAAGTAACGTTTTTATTTCTTCTATACTATTCATTATAATTTTCTGCGCTTTCTCTCCGTTTTTAAAAGATTTAGTTCTCTACTAGTTTGTCCAGCAACGGAAGTGTTTTCTTCCGCTCTTCTTATTAAATAAGGCATTACATCTCTAACGGGACCAAAGGGTAAATATTTTGCTACATTATAACCTTCGCTGGCTAGATTATAGCTAATATGATCACTCATACCAAATAACTGACCAAACCAAAGGCGGTTATCATCTACTTTAATATTGTGTGTTTTTGCTAAATCCATCACTAAATAAGAGCTATTTTCATTGTGGGTACCTGCAAAAAGTGCCATTTTTGGTTGTTCCATCATATATTTTATAGCAGTATCATAATTAAGATCTGTGGCTTTTTTGTCTGTGCAGATTGGAGAAGGATACCCTTTTTCTTCCGCTCTTTCTCGTTCCTTTTCCATATAAGCGCCTCGCACCACTTTTATACCAATATAAAAATTTTTCTCTTTTGCTCTTTTGTGAAGTTCTTTTAGGTAGTTCATTCTATCATGTCTATACATTTGTAATGTATTAAAAACAATAGCTTTTTCTTTGTTGTAGAGCTCCATTAATTCTTCAATTAACTCATCTGCAGCTTTTTGCATCCAGCTTTCTTCTGCATCAATTAGCAAAGGAACATCTTTTTTAACGGCTAGTTTACATACTTTATGAAAACGTGCTACTACTCTATTCCACTCTTCTTCCTCTTTAGAGGTTAACTTTTTTCCTTCAGATAATTTCTGATATAAAGCAAAACGACCAAAGCCCGACGGTTTAAAAACGGCAAACGGAATGGATTGTTTTTCTTCACAAAAGTTAATGATTCTTATAATTTTTGCTAAAGCACCATCGAAACTTACTTCTTCATCTTTACCTTCTACGGAATAATCTAAAACACTATGAACTTTGCCGTTATTATACATATTATCTATAATTGGCAAACAATCATCTTCTGTTACTCCTCCGCAAAAATGATCGAAAACTGTTGAACGGATTAAACCTTCTATAGGTAAATGTGCTTTCAATGCAAAATTAGTAACTGCGCTACCAATTCTTACCATTGGTTGATTTTGTATCATCCTAAACAAAAAATAGGCACGCTCTAATTGGGAATCGGATTTTAAAGAAAAAGCAATTTCTGTATTATCAAAAAGTTTCATTCAAGGTCATTTTAGTTAAAACAAATATAACTATTGAATAGTAATAATTGAATTTTTTATTTTTAATTTGCATACCTAATAAATTACAAATGAAAACCATACAAGCAGTAACATATCCTGTTCATTTTCATAAAGATAGTTACCAAGAACTCTCTAAATTAATTGAAATAAAAAACTACTCTACAATCTTTATTTTGGTGGATGAGAATACTTTTGAGTATTGTTACCCAAAGTTTATTCAAAATTTATCTATTGATAAAACTATAGAATTGATAGAAATTGAGTCCGGAGAAATTAATAAAAATTTGGAAACATGCATTGGAGTTTGGAATGCAATTACTGAATTAGGTGGAGATAGAAAAAGTTTGTTAATCACCTTAGGCGGGGGTGTAATAACCGATTTAGGTGGTTTTGTTGCTTCTTGCTTTAAACGTGGAATTGATTTTGTAAATATTCCAACCACTTTATTGTCTATGGTTGATGCATCTGTTGGTGGAAAAACAGGTGTAGATTTGGGAGTATTGAAAAATCAGATTGGGTTGTTTGCTAATCCTGAGATGGTATTGGTAGATACTGATTATTTATCAACGGTTTCTGATAGAGAAATTAAATCTGGAACCGCAGAAATTATTAAATATGGTATTACTTATGATGTTAAATTATTTAAGGAGATAAAGAATAATAAGTATTTAAAAATCAGTGATTTAATATTTCGTTCTGTAGAGATAAAAAATGAAGTAGTTTTGCAAGATCCTAAGGAACAGAACATACGTAAAATTTTAAATTTCGGTCATACTTTAGGTCATGCAATTGAATCTTTTTATTTAGAATCTGATGAGAAAGAAAACCTGACACATGGAGAAGCGATTGCTATTGGAATGGTTTGTGAAAGTTACATGTCTTTTAAGTTGTTAGGTTTTCCTAAAAAGAATGTAAATGAAATAAAAGAAGTAGTTCTATCCATTTATAATAGAACTATTTTATTAAAAAAAGATTTTTGTAACATTATGGAGTTGCTAAAACACGATAAGAAAAACATAAACGGACAAGTAAATTTTGTACTTTTAAATGATTTTGAAGACTTTAAGTTAGATTGTAAAGTTTCTGAAGATTTAATTATAGAAAGTATGGAGTTTTATAATTCTTAAAGCAATATATATACATATAATTAAAAAAACCTATTACTTTGGGCAGTAATAGGTTTTTTTAGTTATCACAGAGAAACTAGTATTCTCTAAATTTTCTTCACTTTTACTGCATTCATTCCACGCATGCCTTTCTCGAGTTCAAAAGAAACTTTATCATTCTCAGTAATTTCATCAATTAAACCACTAACATGAGTAAAATATTTTTCACCATTTTCATGGTCAATAATGAATCCAAATCCTTTTGAAGAATCGAAAAAGTTTACTTTTCCTTTTCTAACAGGATCTTCTTCTGGTAAATCTTCTTTTTTTGTTACTGAAATCTGAATATCTTCCAATTCGTATTCCACTTTTAAATCTGGATCTGGCGGAGTATCTGCTAAATTTCCATTATGATCTACGTAAGCAAACTGAATTCCTGTCGGTCCATTTTCTTCTTTTTCTGCTTTTCTAGCCTCCATTTTCTTTTGCTTGTCTAAACGTTTTTTTAAACGTTTTTTTTCTTTTTCACTTTTACTAAATGTTTGTTGCGATTTTGCCATTAAAAATATAAGAGTTTTAAATTATTGTTTCTGATAAGATAAAATACCTAACTGAAAATTTAAAATCAAACTAACGCTAACTAGTGTAATAACTGGAGTGTATTCTTTCTTACTCTGCAAATATACGATTTATTCAGGAATTATTCTTAATTGAAATGATGTAGATGTTAAATAATTATTAAATTTTAGTAATACTATTAATTTATAATAGTATTACTATTAGATTTGCTATAAATTATAAAGCATGAAAAATTTATTAACTGTCTTAAAAATTTCTGTTTCTGATAAAATTTTTATCAAAGATCCAGAAACATCAGAATTAGGAAAAAGAATCATTGAGCGAAGTATTATATTGATAAATGAGATTGGCTTTGAAGGTTTTACTTTTAAGAAATTAGGAATAAAAATAGGTTCTAATGAAAGTTCGATTTATCGTTATTTTGAGAGTAAACATAAACTACTTCTTTACCTATCTTCCTGGTATTGGGCATGGTTAGAATATCAATTAGTCATTGAAACTTTTAGTATTTCTAATCCTTTTAATAAGTTAGAAAAAGCAGTTACCATTGCAACAAGAATCATAGAGGATGATAATAATTTCTCTCACATTAACGAAACTTTATTATACAGAATTATTGTAAACGAAAGCTCTAAATCATTTTTAACGAAAGAAGTAGATACAGAAAATAAAGAAGGGTATTTTGAAGTTTATAAGAGAGTAATTATTAGAATTAGTGAAATGATTTTAGATGTAAAAAAAGAATATCCCTATGCGCTAAGTTTAGCAAGTACAATTATTGAAGGAGGTTTATATCAACATTTTTTAAACGAACATTTCCTATCAATTACCAATTGTAAAGAAGGAAAGACACCAACAAATTTCTTTATTGATTTAGTGAAAAATACTTTAAAATAATGATAATCTATTTATGGACTCTGGAAGAGAATTATAGACAGAAATAGAGTATTCTATAATAATAGAGATATCTCCTTTCTTTATATTTTTCTAATTAAATTCTAAAAAAGTAGTTGCAAAAGGTTGTCTTTTTTAAAAGAAATTATTCATAAATTAAAAGCTGTGATTTGTTACTTTTTTTATTCAAATAAAGCCGCAATAAATTCAGCAACACAAGCTGGTTTATCTTGCCCTTTAATTTCTATGGTGCATAGAAAGGTAACTTTAAATCCGTTGTTAGAAATCTCTTCTATGTCTTTAACCATCGAAATCATTCTTAATTGACTATTTACAGGAACTGGGTTTGGAAAACGAGCTTTGTTTAATCCATAATTTAAACCCATTTTTATACTTTTTACAGAAAAAGATTCTTCCAATAACTTAGAAATCATCGATACAGACATAAAACCATGAGCAACTGTACTTTTAAAAGGACTCTCCTTCTCTGCTCTATTTTCATCAACATGAATCCATTGTTTGTCTAAAGTAGCATTCGCAAAATCGTTAATCATTTGTTGTGTGACTTTATACCAATTACTTTCAGGCAGTGCCTTTCCTTTCATTGAAAGAAAGTCTTTCATAGAATTAAAAATTAATGTATTCATTAGAGTTATCTTTTTAGTAAAAATACAGTATTCGTTTCAAATTTAACATTGTGATTATAAGTTTATATATTAATTTGTTAGCTTAGCTAAAATTTACTAAAAATGAAAAAATTACTATTATTTTTATCTTTAATTGCATTCTCAATAAATGCTCAAGATAATCCACAATGGATGCGTTATTCTTCAATTTCTCCAGATGGAACTCAAATTGCATTCACTTATAAGGGTGATTTATATAAAGTGCCAACAACGGGTGGAAATGCCACTCAACTGACTTTTCATAAGGCTCATGATTTTATGCCAGTTTGGAATAAAAACGGCTCTAAATTAGCTTTTGCATCTGACCGTTATGGAAATTTTGATATTTATGTGATGGATTCTAATGGTGGGTCTGCTACCAGAGTAACTTTTCATTCCACAAATGAATCTCCATTTTCTTTTTCTTCGAACGATAAAGAAATTGTTTTTGGAGCAATGCGTCAAGATGATGTAAATCATAGGCAATATCCTACTGCATCGCAACCAGAGTTATATAGTGTTCCCGTTAGCGGAGGAAAAGTAAAACAAATACTTACTATTCCGGCTGAATATGTTCAGTTCTCAAAGAATGGTAAGACAATGATTTATCATGATAAAAAAGGAGGGGAAAATGAGTTCAGAAAACATCATACTTCTTCAATTACCCGAGATATATGGCTGTATGACCAAAAAACAGATACCCATAAAATGATTACTTCTTTTGGTGGAGAAGACAGACAACCAGTTTTTAGTGCTGATGAAAAAAGTATTTATTATTTAAGCGAAAAAAGTGGAACGTTTAATATTCACAAATTATCATTAGACAATCCAAATCAAGATCTGCAATTAACAGATTTTAAATTACACCCAATTCGGTTTTTAAGTTTTGGCAATGGAATTATATCTTTTGGATTCGATGGTGAATTATATACCATGAAAGAAAATGAAAAACCTAAAAAATTAAAAGTTAACATTAAAACTCAAAATATAGACAATGACGATAAGTTTATTTCTATAAATGGAGGAATCAATGAAATGTCAATTTCTCCTAATGGATTAGAGATTGCTTTTATTGCTCGTGGTGAAGTCTTTGTAACTTCTGTAGATAAAACCTTTACCAAAAGGTTAACTAATACACCAGAACGAGAACGTTTTGTTTCTTGGACGCCAGATGGAAAATCTGTTGTCTACAGCAGCGAAAGAAATGAAAAATGGAGCATTTTTAAAACGGAAAAAGTAAGAAAAGAAGAACCTTTCTTTTATGCCGCAACAGTATTAAAAGAAGAATCAGTAATTGAAAATAAACATGATAACTATCTTGCAGAATATTCACCTGATGGAAAAAAAATAGCTTTTGTTGAAGGAAGAAGAACTATAAAAGTTAAAGATATTGCAAGTAATAAAGAAACAATATTATTATCACCTAAAGATTTATATCATATGCGTGACGGTGATCAATATTTTACTTGGAGTCCAGACAGTAAATGGCTTTTAATTGATTGGGGAAAAACCTTAAGTAATGGTGAAGTATTATTAATGGCTGCTGATGGATCTAAAAGAATAAATTTGAATGAAAGTGGATATTATGATTCTAGTCCGAAATGGGTAAATGGTGGCAAACAAATGATTTGGTTTAGTAACAGAAATGGATTAAAGTCTTATGCTACCAGTGGTCGTTCTCAAAATGATGTGTATAGTATGTTCTTTACACAGGATGCTTGGGATGAATTTAATTTAAGTGAAGAAGATTATAAATTAATGCAAGCCATTAAAGACGAAGCTAAAAAGAATGATAAAAAAGATAAATCAGATAAAAAAGACACTAAAAAAGATAAAGATGAAAAGGATAAAAAAAAGGAAGTGAAACCACTTACTTTTGATTTTGATCATATGAAAAATAGGACAAAAAGGCTTACTATTCATTCTTCAAGTCTAGGGGATGCAGTACTTTCTAAAAAAGGAGATGAATTATATTATTTAGCAAGGTTTGAAGGTAAGATGAATCTTTGGAGCACTAATTTACGTACCAAAGAAACAAAAATGTTGATAAAATTAAACACCAACTTTGGTAGTTTAAAATGGGACAAAGAAGTAAAAAACTTATACCTATTAAGCAGTGGTAAAATTTCTAAATTAGATTTAAGTACTAAGAAGAATAAAGCTGTTAAAATTAATGGTGAAATGGAATTTAATGCAAGTGCAGAAAGAACTGCCATGTTTAATCATGTTTGGATACGTACAAAAGCTATTTTTTATGAACCAACTTTTCATGGAGTTGATTGGAATAAAATGAAGAAAGAATATACCAAGTATCTTCCGTCAATAGGAAACGCTCACGAGTTTTCAGAAATGTTATCAGAAATGTTAGGAGAATTAAATGTGTCACATTCAGGTTCAGGCTCAAGAGGAAATGGAATCTCCAATGGTGATGCAACAGCATCTCTTGGAATTTTTATGAATTATAATCATAAAGGTGATGGTATTTTAATTGATGAAATTATTTCTGGAGGACCATTAGATAAAGCAAAGTTTAAGATTGTTCCTGGAATGATTATCGAAAATATTAATGGAGAGACTATTGATAAAAATCAAGATGTTGCGAAATATTTAAACAGAAAAGTTGGTAAATTTATGTTATTAGATATTACAAATCCTAAAACTAAAAAGAAACAAACTATTACTGTGAAGCCAGTTTCTTTAAGAGATGAAAATCGACTTTTATATAAAAGATGGGTAAAAACTAACGAAAAAGAAGTTGACAAAAAAAGTAATGGCCAACTTGGTTATGTTCACATTCCAGGCATGGGAGATGGTCCTTACAGAAGCATTTATCAAGATATGATGGGAAAATATACGGATAGAAAAGGAGTAATTGTAGATACTCGTTTTAATGGTGGAGGTGATTTAGTAGCAGATTTAGCAATGTTTTTTACAGGTGTCCCTTTTATTACATATGAAACTGAAGATAAAGTTGTTGGTGGAGAACCAACTTCCAGATGGACAAAACCAACTTTATCAATTTTTAATGAAAGTATGTATTCTGATGGGCATTGTTACGCTTCTGGATATACTGATTTAAAAATTGGAAAAACTGTGGGTATGCCAGTACCTGGCACTTGTAGTTTTGCTGGTTGGGAAAGCCTACCGAACGGTTCTTATTGGGGAGTTGTTCCTGTAAGTGCTAAAAATAAAGCAGGTGAATGGATGGAAAATAACCAAACCGAACCAATGATAAAAATAAAGAATATGCCTAGAGTTATTTCTAAAGGAAGAGACCAACAATTAGAACGTTCTATAAAAGAGTTATTGAAAGATGTAGAATGATCGTTATAACTTTTCTGTGAAGTAAAAAAGTGAAGAGATAATTTTCGCTTTTTTATTTCCCAAAAATGTCGTTATTAATTTTTGGTAATTCTAATTTGTATTTTACAGCGACTAGCCTGATTACAAAAATCACTAATCCTGATAAAACAAATTGAATATTTTCGGATACATCAAGGAATCCTAAAGATAAATAGACGACACCACCTATTAAACAGGCTGAAGCATAAATCTCTTTCTTAAAAATCAAGGGTACTTTTCTAGTCAGAACGTCACGAATTACTCCACCAAAAACAGCCGAAACCATTCCCATAATTAAGGCTAAAAAAGGATGTAAATTATAGTCCAATCCTTTCTGTAAGCCAAGCAAAGTAAATACACTAATACCTATAGTGTCAAATAAAAATAAGGTTTTACTTAAATGGGCGACTTTGCTTCTGAATAAATACATTGTAAGGACAGCTATTAAAATTGTCCAAACATAATTTAAATCACCTATCCAATTAATAGGATGTGCATTAATTAAAACATCACGAATCATTCCTCCCCCAACAGCAGTAACAAAAGCGATAATTATTACTCCAAAAATATCAAATTGTTTCTTTTTAGCAACCTGTGCTCCGCTAATCGCAAAAGCAAAAGTTCCTAAAATGTCTAAAACATAAATCAGTTCCATTTACACTGTAACTTCTGTAAATTTAATATTTAATTCTTTTTGAATTTCATGAATTTTATCCAATTCTGAAGGTAAGATAAAAGCAATTGAAACTCCTGTTTTTCCTGCTCTAGCGGTTCTTCCGCTTCTATGTGTATAGTATTCTAATTGTTCTGGTAATTGATGATGAATTACAAATTCTAAACCACTGACGTCAATTCCACGAGCAGAAACATCTGTTGAAACTAAATACTGTAAATTCTCTTTTTTAAAAGCCCTCATCACTTTATCGCGTTCTTTTTGTTGCATATCTCCTTCTAAAGCGGCAGCAGAAAACCCTTCTTCAATTAAGTAATTGGCTAAGTTCTGTGCACCGGCTTTTGTTCTGCAGAAAATAATTCCTCTTTGAGCTTGTCTCTTCTCTAAAAATGAAATAATATCATTTGTCTTTTCTTTTAAGGTTGTTTTAGCAAAATGATGTCGAATATTCGCGTTGACCAAAGAACTTCTATTTATTTCTATTCTTGGAGCATTAGAATCCATATACGTCTTTACAATCCTTTTAATTTCTTCTGGCATTGTCGCTGAGAACAACCAAGTTTTTCTATCAGTTTTAGTCGTAAATTTTAGGATTCTATTCAAATCTTGTTTAAAACCCATGCTTAACATTTCATCGGCTTCATCTAAAATCACCGTTTTTACGTGACTAATATCGACACTTCCGCGTTCAATTAAATCAATTAACCTTCCCGGAGTTGCCACAACGATATGCGTGGTTCTTTTAAGATTATTCATTTGACGATCGATTTTTTCTCCTCCAAAAACAGCTTCTATGAAAATTTTATCTTCACTAAATTTCGTGAATTTAAATAATTGTTTTTTAATTTGCTGAACTAACTCTCTTGTAGGTGATAAAATTAACGCTTGTATATCGTTTGAACTAGCATCAATATGATGTAAAACTGGCAAGCCAAAAGCAGCAGTTTTTCCAGTTCCAGTTTGTGCTAAACCAATAAAATCTGTTGCAGAATTCAATAAAATAGGAATCGTTTTCTCTTGAATTTCTGAGGGTGTAGAAATTCCTAATTCTTTAATTGCTTTAATATAATTTTTATGAATTCCTAAGGAAGAAAAAGTTGACATTTTATCTAAATTTTGTGCAAATATACTTTTATTTAGGAGCTTGTAATACTTTTAAAACATTTTCTCTAATTCTTGCGGGCTTTAAAGTTTTGGAATCTAACATTGCCCAAATAGTTTTAGCTTTTACCAATAGCACATCCTTTTTATAAAACTCCATAAAACGAATAGAGGTGATACCTTTGGTCTCTCCTACCCATGTTTTTACAATAATTTCATCTCCTAAACTAGCTTGTTTTAAATAATCTATCTCATGCCTCATTACCACCCAAACGTACTGAGGTAAAGGATTATTTTTTGTTAAATGAGTCCAATGAGTAGTTGCAATTTTATCCATCCACTTTAAATAGACTAAGTTATTTACATGTTGTAAATTGTCAATATCTTCAGCAGAAACTGTAATTGTTAATATAAAAACGTTTTCCATTTTAATGAATTTGGACAAACTTATAAATTTTAATATATCTATAAGAATTATTGATGATAGTTTTACAATGAACTTCATATTTATGATAATCTTTACAAGATCTTATGACAAATTTAGCAAACGATTTAGGTACCGAAAAGATTACTAAATTACTTATTAAACAAGCGGTTCCTGCCACTATTGGAATTCTTGTAATGTCTTTAAATATGATTGTTGATACTATTTTTGTAGGTCAATGGATTGGTGTTTTGGCTATTGCAGCAATTACTGTTGTATTACCAATCGCTTTTTTAATTTCTTCTATTGGAATGGGAATTGGAATTGGAGGAAGTTCAATTATATCAAGAGCTTTAGGAGCTAAAAATTCTGAAAAAGCTTTTCTAACTTTCGGGAATCAGATTTCTTTAACAGTCATTTTGGCAATCCTTTTTGTAACTGTTGGAAACATTTACAGCTTGCCAATTCTTAATCTATTTGGCGCTAAAGGAGAGATTTTACCCATTGCTTCAGAATATTTTGGTGTCATTATTTATGGAGTTCCATTTTTGGCTTTTGCAATGATGGGAAATCCAACTATTAGAGCTGAAGGAAAACCAAAATTTGCCATGTATGCCATGATGGTTCCTGCTGTTTTAAATGTTTTGCTCGACATTTTATTTATCAAATTTTTTGGTTGGGGAATGTGGGGAGCTGGTTTAGCAACTTCTTTTGCATATGCAAGTTGTGGATTATATATTTTATATTTCTTTTTATCTTCAAAAAGTGAGCTGAGAATTATTCCTAAAAATTTTAAATTAGATTTTAAAATTGTTCTTGAGATTTTTCAATTAGGAGGGGTGTCAATCGTTAGACAAGGCACAATAAGTATTTTAATGATTGTTTTAAATTTTTCGCTTTTTAAATATGGAGGTGAAATATCCATTGCTGTTTTTGGTATTATTAATAGGGTTATGATGTTTGCTTTATCGCCCGTTTTAGGAGTTTGTCAAGGTTTTTTACCTGTTGCTGGTTTTAATATAGGAGCTAGAAAAAACAACAGAGTTCAAGAGACCATTAAAAAATCTATTTGGTTTGGTTCTATTTTAGGCTCTATTATTTTTATAGGGATTTTACTTTTTAAAGAAGAGGTTATTTGGGTTTTTACAAATGATACAACTTTGTTAAATAAAACACCTAATGCAATGTTTATTGTGTTTTTGGCAACGCCAATAGTCACGATGCAACTCATTGGTTCGGCCTATTTTCAGGCGGCAGGAAAAGCGTTACCGGCATTATTTTTAACACTTTTAAAACAAGGAATTTTCTTAATTCCTCTAGCCTATTTTTTACCAAAATATTACGGTATAGAGGGAGTTTGGTGGTCTTTTCCTATTGCGGATGTTTTGTCGACTATTATTACTGTTTTGGTATTAAAACGTGAAATTGATCAGAATTTAAAGTAGAGGAATGTTGATAGTTTATGCAGTCCACCTAAAGATTGAAGTTAGAGCTGTTCTAAGAGATTACGATTGATTTAATAATCATTTTATGATGAGTTCTTTTATCTTAATAAGTTTTAAAGAACAGAACAAAACAGAACAGAATATAAGATTCTTGTCTATACGTTTTCCGCATTATATTTACCGTCTAAATTAAAGATTCCCCGTTTAAATTAGTACTTAATATATCACTAAATAGATTAAAGAAAGGACGTAGAGCTCTAAAGCTTTCATCAACGCTATCTATGAAATCAGGAGATAATACTTCAGCATCGGAAAATTTTTTAGAGGCAATAAATCCCTTTTTACGTAATAAATTTATATTAGGATGCCCCTTATCAAAACCTCTTGGAGCCGTTTTTAATTCAGAAAAACTTTCGAACTTTCCTCCAAAATTTGTTTTATAATTTTCATCTTTTAAAATATCTTTTATTTCTGACGCATCTAGCTCTATTTCTTTTCTAATTCTGAATAAATCTTCCTTACTAGGTTCCCAAAACCCACCAGCCAAAAAAGATTCTCCTGGTCTAATTCTTAAAAAATAGCCTCCCCTTAATTCTTTGCCTAATCTCGAAAATGAATTTGCAAAATGAGCTTTATAGGGTGTTTTATCTTTAGAGAAACGCACATCTCTATAAATACGCATCATTTTAGATTTTTCAATTTTATCATGCTTTTGCAAGTTTGCATGAATTTCTACAAATATATCTTTCGCATTTTGCTGCCCTCTTAAATAAGTTTCTTTATGATCTGCAAACCAATCTCTATTATTGTTTTTTTGTAAATCTTGAAGGTACTTGAAAGTAGATTTTTCTATTTGCATTTTAATAAATTTTAAAAGTTCAATTTACAAAATAGATTTGTAACTTCGATTTTAAGATGTATCAAAAAAGAAAAGATATTCAGAAAAGATATGAAGGATTTTTGCAAACAAATTGTTTGTGGAATGGCGCTATTATCTATGCGTTAAATCAATTTGATATTGAATCAAAATCCACGAAAATCGATGCCGAAATAAATGAAAAATTACGACTTGGAAAATATATAGAGCGCCTCGTTTCTTTTCAATTAAAGCAAGAAGAGTCTATTTCTATTATTTGTGAAAATATTCAAATTCAACAAAATAAAATTACTTTAGGGGAATTAGATTGCATTATTAAAAAAGAGAATACAGTTATTCATTTAGAAATTATTTACAAATTTTATTTGTTTGATGAAAGTGTGGGAACAACCGAAATTGACCATTTTATTGGACCTAATAGAAAAGACTCTTTAAAAGAAAAACTAGAGAAGCTATCAAAAAAACAACTACCTCTACTCTATTCTGATGAATGCAAAACGTATTTAAACAGTATCAATTTAGAGGCTTCAGAAATGGAGCAACAAGTATATTTTAAGGCACAATTGTTTGTTCCTTTTCAACATCAAAATAAACTTTCAACTTTAAATAAAAATTGTATTGCTGGTTTTTATTGCAATTTAAAAGAATTGCATCAATTTACAGATTGTAAGTTTTATATTCCTATTAAAAAAGATTGGATAATTATACCTCACAAAAATGTTTCATGGTTAAAATTCGATGAATTTGATATTGAATTAATAGAATATATAAATAGAAAATTTTCTCCACTTTGTTGGTTAAAAAAACAAAATGGAGAAATTTTAAAATTCTTTATGGTTTGGTGGTAAAATAAAAAGACATTCCTTTTGGGAATGCCTTTCAATATTGAGCTTACTTTAATTATTAATTAAATTGATCTTCATCATCTTTTTCAGTTTTCTTGTTCCATACCTTTATTTCATCTTCCATGGTTAAACCTTTTATAATTTCAACATTAACGCCATCAGAAGTTCCTAATTCTATAAATTTCTTGTCAAATTTGCCTTCTGCATTTTTAATCTCTACAAAAGGTTTTTCTGTTTTTCTATCAAATTGAAGCAATGATTCTTTGATAGACATTACATTATCTTTTTTCTCTAAAACTATTTCTGCATTTGCACTGTAACCTGCTCTAATAAAATAATTTTCATCTAAAGCAACATCTGCTTTAATTTTAAATTGAACAGCACCAGCTTCTTCTGTTCCTTTTGGAGCAATAAAATTTAAGTTTGCTGGAAATTTTTTACCCTCAATTGCTCCTAAAGAAATTTCAATAGCTGTTCCATTTATTAATTTACCAACCTCAGATTCATCTACTTTACCTTCAAATATCATCTTATTCATATCAGCAATTGAAGCTATAGTGGTACCCGCATTAAAATTGTTAGATTGTATTACTTGATCTCCTTCTTTAACTGGTATTTCCAAAATAGTACCAGACATTTGTGCAATTATACTTGTATTGGCGGCACTTCCAGAACTTGCTGATCCTCTTTTAATAATCATGTAATCATTCTCAGCATTTTTTAAATCTTGCTTAGATTGATTGTAATTAAGTTCAATCTGTTCAAATTCTTGTCTGGAAATAACCCCTTTGTCAAAAAGGTTCTTATTTCTATTATACTGAATTTTAGCATTATTTACACGGATTTTAATATTGTTAACTCTACCTTTAGCACTAATTAAAGATTGCTCATTAGGCACTACTCTTACAGTTGCAATTAAATCTCCTTTTTTTACTTTTGAACCTTCTGTCAATAATATTTTATCAATAATTCCCGTAATTTGAGGTTTTATTTCAATTTCTTCTAGCGGAGTTACTTTACCAGTAGCCACAGATTTTTTTATAATAGTAGTTTTAAAGGCTTTTTCAGTTTCATAAGTTATTGGAGAGGCGCTATTTTTTTTACCAAACCATATTAATACAAGTATTAATGCGACTGCTATGCTTCCAAAAATTAATATTTTTTTCATGTTTATTTACTGTTTATTATTATTGGGTTGTTATTCTTCTCTTAGTGCGTCAATTGGTTTCACAATCGTTGCCATATATGCAGGGATAAAACCTATGAGTGTGCCTAAAAAGACTAATACACTATAAGCAATTAATATTATAGGGATGTTTACTGTTGGATTTGTGAGCCAATCTTGAGAATCAATTAACATCAATATTAAGCCTCCTGCAATTATACCTAAAGAACCCGCTAATAAGGTTAAGAACAGAGATTCTAAAATAATCTGTTGTCTTACTATACCTGGTGTTGCTCCTAAGGCTCTTCTTATACCTATTTCTTTTGTTCTTTCCTTAACAGTTATTAGTAGAATATTACCAATTGCAAAAACACCAGCAATTAAAGTAGCGATACCTACAAACCATGTTAAAAATTGCATTCCTGTTAAAAAACCTGTAACTTTTGATATTTCTTTACCAAGATTAAATCCCCTAAAAGCTCTATTATCTTTAGGGTGTATATTATGAATATTTTTTAAAAGTAGTTTTACATCTGCTTCTACTTGAACAATATCAAATTCTTGTTTACCAGTAACCACCATCCATTGAAATTTATCTCCTTGGTTATAAACCAATTTAAATGTGCTAAATGGAATGTGTAAATTATTTTTACCTTCAAATCGTCCTGATTTATATACGCCAACAACTTGATATGAAATATTACTGACTTTTAAATAAGTACCAACTGCCTCTTCATCTTTATCAAATAATTCTTTATAAATTCCATCAGAAATCACACAGACTTTTCTGTTTTCATTAATATCTTTTTGATTTAAAAATCGACCATCGGTAAGTTTTTTCTTCTGAACTTTATCCAATAAGGGAAAATCACCAAAAACTGTAAAATTACCAGTTTTAAACCCATTAGTAACTTGACCACCAGTTGCGTTTCTTGGAACTACAAACTGAATTCCTTTAATTTCACTTCTAATTAAATCAACATCTCTAGTTGTTAATTTTATTTGTCTACCTTCTTGAAATCCTTTAAAAGGCATAGAAGTTCTACTGCCACTAATAAAGACACTATTAGTAGCAAAGTCTCCAAACATGCTATTAAAGCTATTTTCAATTCCTTTTGCTGCACCTAATAAACCAACCAAAAGTAAAATACCCCAAAAGGCACCAAAAATGGTAATTGCTGTTCTGGTTTTATTTTTACGAATGCTTCCGTAAATTTCTTGCCAAGTGTCTTTTTCGAATAAAAATTTCATATTAATCTGCGCTTAATGCTACTACTGGTTTTATTCTTGCTGCTCTTTTTGCTGGTAAATAACCTGCAATCATACCTGCTATTATTAAAGTAATAGTTGCACCTATTACAACTGGCCTTGAAACTCCTGGATTTAGAATAAAAAATGACTCTAAACTAGGACCTGCTAATTCTAAAATCCCAACACCTAAAATTAAGCCCAAATATCCTGAGAGTGCAGTAATAAAAATCGCTTCTTGCATGATCATTGCAATGATTGCTTTCGGTGTTGCACCAACTGCTTTTCTTATACCTAGTTCTTTTGTTCGTTCTTTTACGATGTAAACCATTATATTACTAATACCAACTACACCTGCTATTAAAGTTCCAAATCCAATAATAAAAATCAGAATTCCTAATCCAACCATCATTCCTGAAACTTCTTTGTTACTAGAAGCATAATTGTTAATTCTTATTCCTCTTTGATCATCAGGAGAAACGTTATGTTTTTTCTTTAACTCGCGTTTGATTTTATTACCAAAGGCTATAGCTTCATTTATACTTAAACTCGGATTGTAGGTAATACCAAAATCATCAACATAATTATTATTACCATATAATCTTTGCATAGTTGTAAATGGTGTATAAATGTATCTCTCATCACTATCTCCTCCAGAATCAGAGAAGACTCCAATAATTTTATAAATAATACCTCCAATTTTTAAATCTTTGCCGAAGGCACTTAATTGACCAAATAAATCTTTTTCGACCATTTTACCAATTACTATTACTTTCGATCTTTCGTTAATATCTCTATAATTTAAAAATCTACCTTCATTCATTTCTACTGACTCCAAAACTTGGTATTCTGGATAAACACCTCTAATTGTGTAGTTGTCTTTTTCATTTTTGTAAACAACATTAACACCTCTTTGAATTCTTGGACTAATTGTTTGAATTTTGCTTCCAAAGTTTTCTTTTAAAAACTTAAAATCGTCATTTTTAAATTGAACTCTTTTGCCTATTTGATTTCCTTTGTATGCTATTGTAGTATAATTAGACCAAATGTAAATGGAGTTCATGGAATCACCAGCAAATTCTTTTTTAAATGTATTTTGAAGACCATTGCCAATACCAAATAATAATGTAAATAATAAGATTGCAAAAGTTACTGTAAAGCCAGAAAGTAAAGAACGTAACTTGTTTTTACTAATACTCTGAAAAATTTCTCTCCAACGATCTAAATCAAACATATGTTAGACGGCTTTAGCTACTTTAGTTAATTCATCACTAATAATAATACCATCCTTTAAGCGAACAATTCTTTTTGTTTGCTCTGCCACTTCTTCTTCGTGCGTAATTACAAAAACAGTCATTCCTTCATCATTAATATCTTTCAATAAATCCATCACAGAATCTGTAGTTGTAGAATCTAATGCTCCAGTTGGTTCATCTGCTAAAACAACTTTTGGCTTTGTAACTAAAGCTCTTGCAATTGCAACTCGTTGCTTTTGACCACCAGAAAGTTCGTTGGGTAAATGATTAGCCCAATCTTTTAAACCTACTTTATCTAAATAATCCATAGCTACTGTCAAACGTTCTTTTCTGGCCATTCCTTTGTAATATAAAGGCAATGCAACATTTTCTAAAGCTGTTTTGTATGATATTAAGTTAAATGATTGAAAAACAAATCCTAAAAATTTATTTCTAAGAATAGCGGCTTTTTTTTCATTTAAATCCCTAATCAACTGCCCGTTAAGGAAATAATTTCCTTCATCATGTCCATCTAATAAACCAACAATATTTAATAATGTAGATTTACCAGAACCAGAAGATCCCATAATAGATACAAATTCACCTTCTTTGATATGTAAGTCAATACCTTTTAATACATGTAATTTTTCTTTTCCTATGGGGTAAGATTTATGTAGCTTTTCTATTCTAATCATTCGTTGGCTATTTTTTATGCAAAATTACTGATAGCTTTTAATAGCAGTTATTAATTTTTTGTTAAATCAATTACCAATAAAATACAATCATAAGACGCTTCTAATTCTATTATGTTACAAGAAAACTAAAAAAAGATGAAGTATCTTTGTCAATAATAAAAATTATGAAGCTTAAATGATTGATATTCCAAAAAATAAGAAAATAATTTTGTTTGATGGTATTTGTAATTTGTGTAATGACGTTGTTTTAAAATTGATTAAAATCGATAAAAAGAACACTTTTATGTTTGCTTCTTTGCAGTCTAAATCAGGTCAAGAACTTATAAATTATTTAAATATTGATGTTTCTAAAGTAGATTCTATTATTTTGTTTGAACCTGGAGTTTCTTATGATATAAAATCTACAGCTGTTTTAAAAGTGTTGCATAATTTTGGAGGTCTTTGGCTTTTATCACAAACTCTCTTCGTTTTTCCTGAAGGATTGAGAAATTTGATTTATGATTTTATCGCTAAAAACCGTTACCAATGGTTTGGAAAAAGAGAAAGTTGTATGCTACCAACACCAGAAATAAAAGCTAAATTTTTAGAATAATTTATTGAAATAAATGAAACTACCAAAAGAAGTAAAATGTGTGATTTTTGACATGGACGGGGTAATTATAGATTCTGAAGAAATTCATAAAAAAGCCTATTATGAAACCTTTGGTTCTATTGGTGTTACTGTTTCTGACGATTTATATAAAACTATTACGGGTTCCTCTACTATCAATGCTTTTCAAAAATTAGTTACCTATTTTAATTTGACTTTGAATCCTGAGGATTTGGTTTTGGCAAAAAGAAAGCGTTATGTGAATTTCTTCGAAAATGACCCAACTTTACATTTGGTAAAAGGTGTTGAAGAATTAATTAAGCATTTTTATGATAAAGGTTTCACTTTAATTTTAGCTTCTTCTTCTGCGATGGTAAATATTGATAGGGTTTTTAATAGATTTAAGTTAAACACCTATTTTACAGCAAAAATTAGTGGAGCAGATTTAAAAGCTTCCAAGCCACATCCCGAAATTTTTGAAAAGGCTGCTATTTTAGGTAGCACACCAAAAGAAAACTGTATTGTTATTGAAGATTCTGATAATGGTGTAAAAGCGGCAAATGATGCTGGTATTTTTGTTTTTGGCTATAGAAATCCCATGGCTGAAGACCAAACTTTAGAAAATGCTGATTTTGTAATTGAGGAGTTTAATGAGATAAAAGAATTAATTTAAAGTTATAAATGTTCAATGTAACTTTTAATAAAAAAAATCTTATTGAGGTTTGACAATTTTTAAAAATTTAACCTGAAATTATGTTGAAACATTAGATTATTTCATTTTAGTATGTATACATATTTTAGAAGTTAATTTCCTTTTTCCTAAAGATCCAGGTTTTTCTTCAGTGTCAAAATAAGGATAAACTTTACAGACTTAAACAAGTTTATTTTTTTAAAATATTTAATCAATAATTTTCTTTAAAAGATGGAATACTTTTTTTTCAATTACATCGACAGAGCCATCAGCAAAAAAAACATTTTTGATATCTCTAATTAAATCATCTTTCTCTTTTTGATTAAACTTATTTTCTGATACATATTGTTGTATTTTATTTAAATTATTTTCATCAGAATCAACAACAACTTCTGTGTGTATTCTATGAAATGTTTTTTTATCAACCTTAGAAAAAATATATGCTTGTTCCTCTTTTGATTCAAAAAAATTGCAATGAGCTGCATATAAAAGCACATATGCTTCAAACTCTTTTCTAGTCCAATTTAGTGTTTTCATTTTATTTTTTTATTGGCAAACCTTCTGTACTTGACCATTCTGTCCAAGAACCATCATATACAGCGTGATTTTTAATTCCTGATAATTCTGCTCCTAATGCTAAAATTGAAGCGGTTATTCCTGATCCACAAGAAAAAATAAATGCTTTCTTTTTTTTGTTTAATGTATTAAAAATTAATTTTAGTTCTTTTTCAGATTTTAGCATTCCGTTTTCTATAATTTCCGTGTAAGGTAAATTTACGGAGTTAGGAATATGTCCCCCTTTTATAGTAAGTCTAGGCTCTGGTGCTTTTGTATAAAAACGTCCTTTAGAACGTGCATCTACTATTAAAATGGTTTTATTTTCAATAGCAGAATATACATCATTTGTGAATTTTATTCTTTGAGGTTGGTAACTTGCTGTAAAATTACCTTTTTTAGAGGGATAATTTTCTAGATATTCAGTTGGATATTTTTTATATTTCCAATGCGAAAAACCTCCATCTAAAACAGCTATGTTTTTAAAGCCCATTAATTGAAACATCCACCAAACTCTTGGTGAGGAGTAAATGCCTAAATCATCATATACAACAATACAACTATCTTTGCAAATACCTATTCTCTGGGCACTTTCTTCAAATTCTTTAGGTGATAATACAGTATTAGGAAATCCAGCCTTTTGGTCAGAAAATGTATTTTTTATATCAAAATAAATAGCTCCTTTAATACATTGCTTATTATAAGCCGAAATTTCTTCATTTCCAGCTATTACTTTCGAAATAGAAGCATCTAAAATAACCAGATTTTCATTGTTTAAGTTTTTAAACAACCAATCTGCAGAAACTAAAGCTTTATCAATTTTTAAAGACATTTTGTATGCTAACTGTTCATTTTATTTTACTTCATCATAATGATCGTCCCATTCTTTTGGCTGTGGATTATCATGTAATTTACCAACAGATTTAGCCACAAGTGATGCTACTGTTGCGTCTCCTGTTACATTTATAACAGTTCTGCACATGTCTAATGGCCTATCTACAGCAAATATTAAGGCTAAACCAATGGCTAATTTATCAGCAGGAAAACCTACAGATTCCAAAACTATAACTAGCATTACCATCCCAGCACCGGGCACTGCAGCAGAGCCTATAGATGCTAATAGAGCGGTTAAAATAATAGTTAATTGATCTGCAAAAGTTAAATCGAAACCTAAAGCTTGAGCAATAAAAACAGCTGCAACTGCTTGGTATAGAGATGTTCCATCCATATTTATGGTAGCGCCCACAGGCAATACAAAACTAGAAACTTCTTTGTCTACACCTATATGTTCCTCAACTCTTTCCATAGTTACAGGTAAAGTTGCTGCACTAGAACTCGTAGAAAAAGCTAATAATTGTGCCGGACTTAATTGTTTTAAGAACCAAAATGGATTCTTTTTTGTAAAAACACTCACCAAAATCATATAGAAAACCACCATTATCAATAAACCACCAACAACCGTAAATGCATATTTTAATAGTGCCAATAATAAATCTGGATCATTCGAAGAAACTACCACATTTGCCAATAATGCAAAAACAGCATAAGGCGCAAAAAGCATAATTAAATCGACCATTTTAAGAACTACCTCATTTAAAGAATCAAAGAAGTCCTTTAAAGGCTTAGATCTTTTTTCACCAATTAATAACATTGATATTCCAAGGAAAATAGTAAAGAAAATTACTTGTAACATTGATTTATTATTACTCATTGCTTTCATTGCATTATCTGGAACCATATCGACCATAAATTGCAATGGACCACTCCCTTTTTGTCTAGAAGCTTCAGCAATCTTAGATTGAACTCCTCCACTATTTGCATAAGTATCCGTTAGTTTGGTAATAGTTTCTTCAGAGATTCCTTCTCCAGGTTTTACAATATTAACTAATAACAATCCAATTGTAATAGCGATAACCGTTGTGCCAATATAAATCCCAATTGTTTTTAGCCCTATATTTTTAAATTTAGAAATATCTTTTAAATCGGAAATTCCTTTTACCAAAGAAGCAATAATCAAAGGCACAGCAATCAATTTCAATAATTTTACAAAAATATTTCCAAAAGGATTTATCCAATTAGAAACAAAAGTTGCTCCTCCATCAACACTTGTCATGGCTAACCCAAAAAGGATTCCAATAACCATTCCTATTAAAATTTTCCAATGTAATGCTAGTTTTCTCATCTATTAGTTTAAAATTATTTCGATGTTGAAAGGTAAAAAAATATTTAAAATTAAGGGTGACTTTATTTGTATATTGTGTCATATTTTTAGAAAACATTTAAATTAATTATTAAAAACATAAAATGTCAGGAATTTTAGATTTATTAAATAGTGATTTAGGAAAATCAATTATATCAGAAGTTGCAGGCTCTACAGGGAATGATTCGGATAAAACAAGTAGTGTTTTAACGATGGCTTTACCCGTTTTGATGAAAGCGATGGAGAGGAATGCGGCTACTCCAGAGGGTGCTGAAGGATTAATGGGAGCTTTATCAGGAAAGCATGATGGTAGTATTTTAGATAATCTTGGAGGATTGTTTAGCGGTGGCGTTGACGAAACTATTAAACAAGATGGAGCTGGGATTTTAAAACATGTTTTAGGAAATAGACAACAAGGAGTTGAACAAATTCTAAGCCAGAAAGCAGGTATCGATGCTGGTTCTGTTGCCAACATTTTAAAAGTTGCTGCACCTTTATTAATGGGGGTTTTAGGAAAGCAAAAGAAAGAACAAAACATTAATAGTTCTGGAGATATAACTGGACTTTTAGGAGGTTTGTTAGGAGGAAATGATAGTAAAAATGAACAAAATTTTTTAGAGCAAATTTTAGATGCAGACGGTGACGGAAGTGTTGTGGATGATGTTGCGGGTATGTTTTTAGGTGGTGCTAAAAAACAATCTGGTGGAATTGGTGGTTTGTTAGGAGGTCTTTTCGGAAAATAAATTTGAACTTTTCAGTATTAGAAAAGCTCAAAACATTAATTTTGAGCTTTTCTATTACACCTTAGTTTTGTAACAAGAATTATAAATCTCTTCGTAAACAGGTAAAATATTTTGCAAAGAAAACTTTTTTGTATGTTCTTTTGCATTCCTTTTAAATTGATCTAAAATAGCATCCTCTTTTAGAATAGAAATTGCATTTTTGGCCATATCTTTTATATCTCCTAAATCACTTAAAAATCCTGTTTTACCTTGAATATTAACTTCTGGTAAACCTCCAGTATTGGTAGAAATAACTGCAGTTTTTGCAGCCATCGCTTCTAATGCAGCTAAACCAAAACTTTCTGTTTGAGACGGTAATAAAAACAAATCTGTATAACATAAAATTTTAACAGTTTCTGTGCTATTTCCTAAGTAAAAAACGTTGTCTGTAATGCCTAGTTTCTTTGTTAAAATTTCTGCTTTTGCTCTGTCCGGACCTTCGCCAATCATCAATAATTTAGAAGGAATTTCTTTTTGAACTTCATAAAATATTTTTATAACATCTTCAACCCTTTTTACAGGCCTAAAGTTACTTATATGTGTTAAAATTCGTTCATTAGGTTTGGCTAAAGCATCTCTTTTACATTCTTGATTTTCAGCTTTATCATATTTTTCAATATCAATAAAATTATAAACAACTTGTATTTCTTTTTTAATCTTAAAAAGATGATTTGTTGTTTGCTTTAAACTGTTAGAAACTGCTGTAACCACATCAGAATTATTAATACTAAATTCAACAGCTGTTTTGTACGTAGGATGGCTTCCAACTAAAGTAATGTCCGTTCCATGCAAAGTCGTAACTACTTTTATAGAAATACCTTTTTCCAATAACATTTGTTTGGCCATAAAAGCGGCATAAGCATGAGGAATAGCATAATGTACATGCAATACTTCCAGTTCATGTTTCTCAACAACTTCTACCATTTTACTCGATAAAGCTAACTCATACGGTTGGTATTGAAATAACGGATATTCTTCAATTAAAACTTGATGGAAATGCAATTTATGTGATAAGAAATCTAAACGAACTGGCTGATTATAAGTAATAAAATGTACTTCATGGCCATTGTCAGCCAAAGCCATTCCTAGCTCAGTAGCTACTACTCCACTTCCACCAAAGGTGGGATAACAAACAATTCCTATTTTCATATTATAATTGAAATATTTACTATTTTAAAATTAAAAAACTTAATCCATCAAATGTAAAGATAGTAGTATTCTTACATTTTAATTCCAAATAAAAACATAAAAAAACCCACAATAAAAATTGTGGGCCTAGTTATAAATTATAAAAACCTTTCGACTGCTCTCAAGACAACAATTTTAATAATCTCCTAAAGTCGCAGGATTTTGTGCTAAAGCATTTTCTAACTGCTCATCACTTGGTGCTTTACCATGCCAAGCATGTGTGTGCATCATAAAATCTACTCCATTACCCATTTCTGTATATAGTAAAATACAAACTGGTTTCCCTTTTCCTGTTAACGCTTTTGCTTCCGCTAAACCAGCTAATATTGCATCAATATCATTTCCTTTTTTCACCTCTAGAACATCCCAGCCAAAAGCTTCAAATTTTGCTTTAATGCTTCCCATTGGTAAAACCTCATCAGTAGAACCATCAATTTGCTTTCCATTTAAATCAATTGTACAAATTATATTATCAACTTTTTTTGCTGATGCATACATAATTGCTTCCCAATTTTGACCCTCTTGCAACTCACCATCTCCGTGTAAAGTATATACCAATTTATCATCTCCATTTAATTTTTTAGCTTGTGCAGCTCCTAAACCTACAGACATTCCTTGACCTAAAGAACCAGAGGCGATTCTAACGCCAGGTAAACCTTCATGTGTAGTTGGATGTCCTTGCAAACGAGAATCTAACAATCTAAAAGTAGCTAATTCTGAAACTGAGAAAAATCCACTATGTGCCAAAACGCTATAAAAAACCGGAGAAATATGGCCATTGGAAAGAAAAAATAAATCTTCATTATTTCCATCCATATCAAAGTCTGTAGAATACTCCATTACCTCCTGATACAAACAAGTAATAAATTCCGCACATCCTAAAGAACCTCCTGGGTGACCAGAATTTACAGCATGTACCATTCTTAATATATCTCTACGAACTTGTTGTGTAAAATCTTGTAATTGTTGTGTTGTTGGCATTTTGTTTTTTAATTTGTTGACAAAAATACAAAAGTGAATGAATTTGTATTCAGTTTTATAATTATTTATTTGATAATTATTAACAGTAGATGCTTTACTAAAATATAATTAAGAAGTTTGGTTATTTAAACTGTAGTAAATCTTTTAGGCTAAAAGAGATTATATTGTTATTATTTTTTTTCTATTATGTTTTTTGCTTCTTTTTCTTTGCCGCAGGAAATAAAACGTTATTTAAAATCAATCTATAACCGGGTGAAGTTGGGTGCAAGTCTAATTCAGTTTTTGGATCACCTATTCTATGTGTGTAATCTTCTGGATCATGACCTCCGTAAAAAGTAAACATCCCTTTTCCTTTTGTTCCATGAATATAACGTGCTTCTCTATTCGTTCTGTTTTCTCCTAAAACCAGCACATTCGTTTTTACTGTATTTCTATCAAAAGAAGTAGTTTGTCCCATAAAACCTTTTACTAAAGTTGTGTGATTTTGAGTTAACATTGTTGGTACAGGATCCCATTTTGCTGAAAATTCTATTAATGAAAAATAATCTGAAGTTTTTGGAATTTTACGTTTAGATGTCATATCTATTGAAGAAAACTCATAAGTTGTTGGACTTCGAACCAAATCAAAATCTTTAAAAGCCATAGTTTTATTATAATTAATTTTAGATTGATAATTAGGTGTTGTTGCATCTCCATCAAACATAGCTTCTGCGATATCAATTCCTTCTGCAGACAAGGCGATATCAAAACTATCAGTAGCAGAACACATGGCAAACATAAAGCCACCACCTATTACATAATCTCTAATTTTTTTTGCAACGGCTAATTTTTCTTCAGAAACTTTAATAAAATCAAGCTCTCGAGCTAATTTTTCTGCATTTTGTTTTCTTTGGATATACCAAGGAGCAGTTCTAAAAGAGCCGTAGAACTTTCCATATTGGCCGGTAAAATCTTCATGATGTAAATGTAACCATTCGTATAATAAAAGTTTATCCGCTAAAACTTCTTTGTCATAAATTACATCAAAAGGAATTTCTGCATACGTTAAAACCATGGTCACAGCATCGTCCCAGGGCATTTTGTCTTTTGGAGAATACACCGCAATTTTTGGAGCTTTTTCTAAAGTAACAGCATCTTTATTAGAAGATGGTGCAGCAATTTCTTGCAGAATTATTTGTGCCTTTGCATCAGAAATTATTTGATAAGAAACGCCACGTATTTTACATTCATTTTCAACAATTTTATTATTTTCTATTAAAAAAGCACCACCATCATAATTTAATAACCATTTAGATTTTAAGCCAACTTCTAGTGAGAAAAAGACAATTCCGTAAGCTTTTAAATGGTTTTTTTGATTATTATGATCCATAGGAACATAAATAAAAGAAGCCCAAATTGAGTTTGAGATTAGAAGAAAAGCAAGTATTGTTAGAAGTTTTTTCAAAGTAAAATTATCTATTTAGTTTGTTATTTTTGATATTTTTTAAACCAAGCCAAGGTATGAGAAACTTTACTGATTAAATTACTCGGTTTTCGAGCGATTCCATGAGATGCTTCAGGAATTTCTACTAAAACAGTTTCAATTTTCCTCAACTTTAAAGCATGGTATAGCTGTTTTGATTCACTTGGTGGGGTTCGTAAATCATCCATACCTACCATAACCATCGTTGGTGTTTCTATATTACCAACCAAAGATAATGGAGAAAACTTCCAGTAAGTTTCAAAATTTTCCCAAGGTTGACCTGGATAACGAGAATTCGCATATCGGAAATAGTTATCAGCAACTAGTGTTTTACTAATCCAATTCATAACTGGCTTTACAACAACTGCTGCCTTAAATCGATTGTTTTTACCGATTATCCAAGCGGTCATTATACCTCCTGCACTTCCTCCTGTAACATATAATTTATGAGTATCAACCACCCCTTTTTTTATTAAATAATCAACACCATCCATTACATCGTTATAATCTTGACCCGGGTAATTATGATACAATAAATTTGCAAACTCTTCTCCATAACTTGTACTTCCTCTCGGATTTGGGTAAAAAACCAAATATCCCTCTGCAGCATATAATTGTATTTCAGCAGTAAAACGGTCTCCATAATTTAAAATCGGACCACCATGATTTTCAACCAAAAGTGGATATTTTTTTGACGCATCATAAAAAGGTGGCTTTACAATCCAACCCTGAATATCTCTTCCATCAAAAGAAGATTTGTACCAAACTTCTTCTGTTTTTCCAAGTATTTTATGACCTAAAACATCGTCATTTAAATTGGTAATAAGTTTTGTTCTTTTTTTATCTTGAATTACCGCCAGCTCTGATGGATATTCAGGTCTTGTTTGAGTATAAACTAGAGTACCGTTATTAGCAACAGAGTAAGAGCCAGAAGCATAAGGTCTTCCTATGGTTGTGCCTCCTAAATTATCTGCTAGTTTTGATATTTTTCCGTTTAAGGTTATATAAGCTACTTTTGAATTTCCTTTTTCGTCATAGGTGCAATACAAGCCTTTGCCTTCTCTATCCCATGCAATATTTGAAAGACTGTTGTCAAAATTATTGGAAATTGCCCTTCGATTCTTACCATTAGAATCCATTAAATATAAAATTCTATTTTGATGAGCTTGCACCTTATCTTTAAATCCTAAAAAAGCTACTTTATTGCCATTAGGAGAAACTTTTGGAGAAAAATCTGGTCCTTTTTGAGAAGTTAAAACCGTGATTACTTTCGTTTCTATGTTTACTTTATAAATTTCACTATTTCTAAAATCGTATTCCCAATCTTCAATACGATTTGCAGAAAAATAAATAGAGTTATCGCTAGGTGAAAAAGACAAACTACCACTATGATTGTAATTATCACTAGTTATTTGCCTAGGAGTACCACCTTGAGCAGGAATTATAAAAATATGTGTAAAACCAGGTTTCATATAGCCTCTACCATCCTGTTCATGTTTTAATCTATTTGTAATTCTAGCAGGTTTTGCCCAATTAGCACCTTTTGGCTTTGCTGGCATTTTTACAATAACCGGCGGCTTTTCTGCCTTAAACATGGTGAAAGCAATCTGCTTCCCATCTGGTGACCAAGTTATATTTCCCGGAGACATTTCTAACTGAGAAAGTTTAGCAATTTGTCCTGTTTTAACCCAATACATATAGAGTTCTGAACCTTCATCCGTAGAACTTACAAAGGCAATTCGATCTCCATTTGGTGACCATTTTGCTTGTGATTCGTTTACTTCTCTAGAGGTTAATTTTCTATGTAAAGAACCGTCACTGTTAAGAATCCACAGATTACCTTTAGGGTTATCTTTCATAATATCAAATCCGTTTCTTCTGTATATAATTTGAGAAGCATCTGGCGATATTTGAGGATTTGATGCCCATTCTAAAGAAAATACATCTAAAGAGTGAAAAGCTGTTTTTTGTTCTTGTGATGATACAATTTGGAAACTTATAAAAAATATTATGAAAATTAGAAAACGTTGCATAAAACTAGTATTAATGAGATGATTCTTCGATTATTCTACTTTGGATTAAAAAAATGTGAGTGTTTTTTTATTTAAAAACTAAAATACACAATTACTTTGAGGCAATTGTGTATTTGTAAAATTAGATTTTTTTTTAATGCTTAAAAAGGAACATCCTCACCACCAAAAGCATCTTTAGGCTCTATTCTTTGATCTGGAAAAACATCATCAGGGAAATCTGCATTCATAGAAGATTGAAATTCTGAACTAAAACCTTCTTCTAAGTCAGAGAACTTTGCTAAATGTCCAGTAAATTTTAAACGAATATTATCCAATCCACCGTTTCTGTGTTTTGCAACGATAAATTCACCTTGTCCTTCACATGGCGTATGTTCATCGTCATCCCATTCTGTCATTCCATAATACTCTGGTCTAAAGATAAAGGATACAATATCCGCATCTTGCTCAATGGCACCAGATTCACGTAAATCTGACAGTAATGGTCTTTTACTACCTCCACGAGTTTCTACTGCTCGCGATAGCTGTGAAAGCGCAATTACAGGAACTGCTAGTTCTTTAGCCAATGCTTTTAAATTTCTAGAAATCATAGAGATTTCTTGCTCACGATTCCCTCCTGATTTTCCCCCGGCTGTCATTAATTGTAAATAATCAATTACAATAATTCTAACATTGTGCTGCGAGACTAATCTTCGTGCTTTAGCACGTAAATCGAAAATTGAAAGTGATGGGGTATCATCTATAAAAATGGGTGCATCAGAAAGCTTTTTAACTTTTACATTTAATTGTTCCCATTCATGAGGTTCTAAATTTCCTTTTCTTAATTTCTCTGATGTTAAGCCAGTTTCTGAAGAAATCATACGTGTAATTAACTGCACAGAGGACATCTCTAAAGAAAATACAGCAACACCATGATTAAAATCAATCGCCATATTCTTTGCCATTGAAATTACAAATGCTGTTTTTCCCATACCAGGACGTGCAGCAATAATCACTAAATCTGATGGTTGCCATCCAGAAGTTAAGGCATCTAATTTTGTAAAACCGGTTTGTAAACCAGACATTCCCTCTTGATTACCTATTTCTTGAATTTTTTGAAGTGCTTGTTTTACAAGAGAACCAGCATCTTCAGAACTCTTTTTTAGGTTTCCTTGTGTAACTTCAAAAAGTTTGGCCTCAGCATCATCCAACAAGTCAAAAACATCGGTACTTTCATCATAAGCGTTTTCTATAATCTCACTTGAAATTGAGATTAATCTCCGCTGAATATACTTTTGTAAAATGATTCTAGCATGGAATTCAATATGTGCGGAAGAAGCTACTTTTTGAGTTAAACGAATTAAAAAGAAATCACCGCCCACAAATTCTAACTTTCCATTCTTTTTTAGTAAATTAGAGACTGTTAAAAGATCTATGGGTTCCGAGTTTTGGAATAATTCATAAATTGCAGCATAAATTTCTTTATGTTTCGAATCGTAGAAAGCGTCAGAACTTAAAATGTCTATAACATCGTCAATTCCTTTTTTATCAATCATCATTGCTCCTAATACAGCTTCTTCTAATTCTACTGCTTGTGGAGGAATTTTTCCTTTTTCAAGACTAATTAATCTCGATTTATCTATCTTTTTGCCTGATATAGGAGTCGTTTTTTCCATCTATACAAATGTACTTTTTTAGGTTGGATGTACTTTCTAAAAACGAACTTTAATTTGTGAACATATTTTGTAAACAAAAATGTTATTATCTTGTTAATAACCAGCCATCTTCTAAATTGAATTCCTATTTTTACTTCGTCAAATTCATTTTTTTCAAGGTTATTAAATCTTTTTCAAAATAAAAAAATAAAAAGTATAGCTAAATTTTACTGTTTGAAACTTAACAAAAAACATATTGTTTTAACCATTTTTCTACCAATTCAGATTCTTTTGTTGCAATTTGCTGCAAGTAATCCTGCATTTATAGAGTTTTATTACTCCAATGGAATTTATCCGGTTATTTCATCCTTTTTTAGAATTATTTTGGGTTGGATTCCTTTTTCAGTGGGAGACCTATTAGTAGCTTTTGGCTTATTTATTTTTATTCGGTTTTTAATTAGATTGATAAAAACTAGATTTAAAAACTTTATTCCTAAAATTATTCATTTTACAGCAGTTCTATCTGTCATTTATTTTTGCTTTTATCTTTTTTGGGGATTAAATTATTATCGAGAAAATTTGACTAAAACTCTAAAGTATGAACAACAAGAATATACCACAGAACAACTTCAAAAAGTTACTGAACATATTATTAAAAAACTTAATTACTATCAGCATAAAATTACAGAGAGCGATACTTTAAAAGTTGAGAACCCTTATAAGCAAAAAGAAATGTATATAATGGCTGCTACTGGATATGATAACCTGTCTAAAGATTTTCCGCAGTTAAAATATCAATTTAAATCTGTAAAAAGTTCTTTAATGAGTTTATTACAGACGTATAACGGGACCTCTGGTTATTTGAATCCCTTGACCGGTGAAGCGCAGGTTAATGACAGAATTCCTAAAACAAGTTACCCTACCACTACCTGTCATGAAATAGCACATCAAATTGGTTTTGCGGCAGAAAATGAAGCAAATTTTGTTGGGTTTCTAGCAGCAAATTATACAAATGATCTTTATTTTAAATATGCAAGTTATAGAATGGCTTTTGGGTATTGTATTTCTGAAATGAGAAAACGTGATAGAAATATTTCTAAAGAGCTTTGGAAAACTGTAAACAAAGGAATTGCTAAAGATTTTAATGCAAGTTATCAGTTTTGGCAAGTTTATAAAAATCCTTTTGAACCTATTGTAAAAATGGGCTATAATGCATACTTAAAAGCGAATAAGCAATCCAAAGGTGTACAATCTTATAACTATGTAGTTGACCTATTAATTTCTTATTTTCAAACTTCAAAGAATTTCTAGCTTCTTAAAATTTTGTTAAAACCTTAAGAATTAACTTTTATCAAAAAAGGTATCTATAAATTGAACCCTAATTCAAATATTTCAAACTACATGAAAAAAATATTATTCTTACTCTTTTTCTTGTCGCTTTCTGTGATGCATGCGCAAGATTATTTCCCAACGGATGCCGGAGTAAAAACTGTAGAAAACACAGTTTTCGCATTTACAAATGCAAACATTTATGTAACGCATGACGAGGTTATTAAAAAAGGAACTTTACTTATTAAAGACGGTAAAGTAATCAGTATTGGTAAATCTATAAAAATACCGAAAGGCACTCCAACCACAGATTTAAACGGAAAAAATATTTATCCATCTTTTATTGATATTTATTCTGATTTTGGAATTGCAAAGCCAAAAAGACAATCTAGATCTAGAGTAAGACAATACGAATCTGAACGTGAGGGCTATTATTGGAATGATCATATTAGACCCGAAACAAACCCTATTCATGATTTTAGGTTTGATTCAAAAAAAGCTAAAAGTTTTATTGCTGCCGGTTTTGGAGTTGTAAATACACATTTACAAGACGGAATTATTCGTGGAAATGGTTTATTAATTGCTTTAAATCCCAATTCTTCAAATGCTTACAGAATTTTAGAGACAAAATCTGCACAATATTTTTCATTCTCTAAAAGCGCAAAATCTAAACAAGCGTATCCATCTTCAAGAATGGGAGCTATGGCTTTATTGCGTCAAGTTTATAATGATGCAGATTGGTATGCGAAAGGTAACATGAAGAATAAAGATTTGGCTTTAGAAGCTTTAAATGGAAATAAAGATTTAATTCAAATTTTTGAAACAGATAATGTTTTAGATGCTTTAAGGGCAGATAAAGTTGGTGATGAATTTGGTGTTCAGTACACGATTGTTGGAAGCGGTCTGGAGTTTGAAAGAATAAATGATATTAAATCTACTAATGCAAATTTTATTATTCCTATTAATTTTAGTGCTGCTTATGATGTTGCAGATCCTTTATTAGCGCAACATATTTCTTTAGGAGATATGCGTAAATGGAATCAGGAGCCCTCAAATTTAAGTGTGCTTTCTAAAAACGGAATTAATTTTGCTTTAACAACTCACAAATTAAAGGATGTTAAATCTTTTCATAAAAACTTGCAAAAGGCTGTTGAATATGGTTTAAATAAAGAAAAAGCATTAGCTGCTTTAACTTCAATTCCTGCAAATATTATTGGAAACAAAAAAATAGGAAATTTAAAGGTAGGTAGTTATGCAAACTTTATAATTACTTCTGGAGATGTTTTTGACGCTAAAACTACTATTCATGAAAATTGGATTCAAGGAGATAAAAATGTAATTAATGAAATGAATATTAAAGATATTACTGGTGATTACTTTTTAAATGTGAACAACAAAAATTATGGATTATCAATTTCAGGAAAAGGAGCTAAGCAAACTGGAGTTATTAAAATCGGAGAAAAAAAAATTAAATCTAAATTCTCTTTTAAAAATAATTGGATTTCCATCACCTTAAACGATGAGGCTAATTTTACACGAATGTTAGGTAAAATAATAAACGCTTCAAATGTTATGGAAGGTGATGCTTTTGATACTGAAGGAAGGAAGTCTTTTTGGTCTGCAAGTAAACAAGTTAAGAAAGATGTCAAGAAAAAATCATTAAATAAATCAAAAAAAACAGGCATTACAGTTTTACCTATTACTTATCCTAATATTGGTTTTGGAAATTATGTACAACCTAAAACACAAACTATATTAGTTAAAAATACTACTGTTTGGACGAGTGAAGATGAAGGAATTTTAGAAAATACAGATGTACTTTTGAAAGATGGAAAGATATTTAAAATTGGAAAAGAATTGCGAGAAAGAGGTGCCACAGAAATTGATGGATCTGGCAAACATTTAACTGCAGGTATCGTAGATGAACATTCACATATTGCAGCATCAGCTATTAATGAAGGAGCACAAAACTCATCTGCAGAAGTAACTATTGAAGATGTTGTAGATCCTAATGATATTAATATTTACAGAAATATTTCTGGAGGAACTACTTCTGCACAAATTTTACACGGGTCTGCTAATCCAATCGGCGGGCGCTCAGCAATCATCAAACTTAAATGGGGAGAAAATGCAGATAATATGCTGTATAAAAATTCTCCAAAATTCATAAAGTTTGCTTTAGGTGAAAATGTAAAACAGTCTAGAAGTCCAAATGGAACGCGTTTTCCACAAACAAGAATGGGTGTTGAACAAATGTTTGTAGACTATTTTACGAGAGCTAAGGAATATGAAGTTAAAAAGAGAAGTGGAAAGCCATATAGAAAAGATGCAGAAATGGAAACTTTGGTTGAAATTTTAAACGGAGAACGTTATATATCTTGTCATTCTTATGTGCAATCGGAAATAAATATGCTGATGAAAGTTGCAGATAAAATGGGTTTTAAAATAAATACTTTTACTCATATATTAGAAGGTTATAAAGTTGCTGATAAAATGGCAAAGCATGGCGTTGGAGGATCAACTTTCTCAGATTGGTGGGCTTATAAATACGAAGTAAATGATGCTATTCCTTTTAATGCGGCAATCATGCATAATGCGGGAGTTACTGTGGCTATAAATTCAGATGATAGAGAAATGTCTAGACGTTTAAATCAAGAAGCTGCTAAAACCATAAAATATGGTGGAATGTCTGAATTAGAGGCTTGGAAAACGGTAACTATTAATCCTGCAAAATTATTACATATTGATGATAAAGTTGGAAGTATTAAAATAGGAAAAGATGCGGATGTTGTTCTTTGGAGCGATCACCCGATGTCTATTTATGCAAAAGTTGAGAAAACAATTATTGAAGGGAAAGTATTCTTTGACAGAGCTGAAGATGCTAAAAAACGTACAGCAATTAAAAAAGAAAAAAGCATATTAATTAATATGATGTTGAAAGAAAAAATAGGCGGAGGAAAAACCAAAGCACCTATGAAAAGAAAGGACAGAAACTTTCAATGCGATACTTTAGAAGAACTTAAAAGTTAGAAATGATGAAAAAAACAATATATAGTTTACTATTTTTCTTTTTAATAGGGAATTTAAATGCACAACAAACTCCAGCTGACAAGCAAAGCACAGCAATTTCTATTGAAGGTGCAACAGCCCATATAGGAAATGGACAAGTAATAGAAAATTCATTAATAATATTTAATGATGGTAAAATAACATTTGTAGGTTCTGCAATGGCTAAAATTGCAAGGCAAGGAAAAGTTATGAATTCCAAAGGGAAACACGTTTATCCTGGTTTTATTGCTGCAAATGCTTCACTTGGTTTGGTAGAAATCGATGCTGTAAAAGCTAGTGCAGATGCGGACGAAATAGGTGTAAATAACCCTCATATAAGAAGTTTAATCGCTTATAATGCCGAGAGTAAAATTGTCGAATCCATGAGGCCAAATGGTGTATTAATGGCACAGATTACACCTAGAGGAGGAACTATTTCTGGAACCTCATCTATTGTGCAATTAGATGCTTGGAATTGGGAGGATGCGGCAATTAAAGTAGATGATGCTATTCATTTGGAATGGCCAAGTAGCTTTTCAAGTGGCAGATGGTGGTTAGGAGAAGATCCTGCTTTAAAACCAAACAAAAACTATTCTAAAAATATAGGGAACATAAAATCTTATTTTATGAATGCAAAAAATTATTTAGGAAGTAATAATGCAAAGAAACATCTGCCTTATGAGTCTACAAAAGGTTTATTTGCAGGTTCTCAGAAGTTGTTTGTTCATGTTAATGGACAAAGAGAAATTACGGATGCAATTTCTCTTTTTAAAGAATTAGGTATTACAAAAATTGTAATAGTTCATGGAAATGAAGCTGAAGAAATTTCAGATTTATTAGTAAAAAATAATATTCCTGTTATCATAGATAGACCACATAGAAACCCAAATAGCGAAGATGATGCTTACGATTACACCTACACAATTGCTAAGGTTTTAACTGATAAGGGAGTTTTGGTAAGTCTAGGGATGGAAGGACAAATGGAAAGAATGAATACTAGAAATTTACCTTTTTATGCAGGCACATTAGCAGCTCATGGTTTAGATAAAGAAGTTGCTTTAAAATTGCTAACCTCTAACACCGCAAAAATTTTAGGAATAGATGATTTCGTTGGAACTTTAGAAGTTGGAAAAGATGCAACGTTATTTATTTCTGAAGGCGATGCTTTAGATATGAGAACAAATATTTTATCGGATGCTTTTATACAAGGAAGAAAAATTAGTTTAGAAACACATCAAACAAAACTTTGGAAACGGTATTCAAAAAAATACAAAACGAAATAAAAAAACGAAAATTAATATAAAAAAAAGTCTTGAAATCATCAAGACTTTTTTTTTATTTAATTTTTTATTAAATTTAACACACTAAGTAATAAATAAATAACCTAAATATGAAAAATAAAATACTATTTATCTGTTCAGTTTGCCTAATAGTTTTTGCTTTTATTGAACTCTCATTTCTTTCAACTTTAGGAGTGCCTACTGTTGAAGATGTTTATGGAGGAAGAATAAAAGCCATTAATGGATATTCATTTCATCCTGATTCTACAAGAATTTTTGTAGCAACGAAAAGTGCAAATTCAGTCTTTTATGCCGATGTTTTAAGCAACAGTGCTACTCCAAAAATTGAACAATTTAAGGTCGTTGAAAGTTTAGACAATATGAATAATTTTGGATCTGGTATTCAAAATGTGCAAATACATGAATTATCAGAAAGTATTTATTTTATAAACTCTTCTAATGAGTTATATACAACAAATATAAGTTTGACTTCAGCAAATAACACAGGATTTTCTTCAGTTAATCAATTACTAATACAAGATAATTATATTTTTGCAGCAGGTGCAGGACAGCTTAATTTTGGAACATTAGATGTTTCGAATAATTATACAGCTGGGTCTGGTTCTTCAATTTCTTTCCCTTCAGTTACAAATATATTTTACTTTATAATTCATCCTATTTCAAACAAAATGTATATTTTTAGTAAAGGGACATCGCCTCAACTTTTTGTTTCATCAGATACTTATGATAATTTTTCAGGAGCAACAACATTTTCAGATATCTCTCCTACTCTAACAAGTGCTTCTGTAAATTGGACAGGTTTTGGTATAGGTCCTGATGGAAGATTCTTTGTAGGTGGAAATGATAATTCATCAAAATTCATTGCTTATTCTGATGATAGTGGTGCAACATATTTAGAATATAATTCTTTTATTATTGGAACGTCAGGAACTAATTTTGATTTTTCAGGGACTTCAACTTCATATCATGTGCTTTTTGCATCTATGTTCAGTAACAATAACGGGATTGATGGTACTTGGTCAAAATTTGGAACATCATCGCATTATACGCACCCTAATGATGGTGTTGTTTTTGTAGACCCAAATAATTCAAATATTTATTATTCGACATCAGATCAAGGATTGGGAATTTCATATAATCAAGGACAAAATGTTTCAAGCGCAGATGATGGTATTGAAGCCGTTCAGGTGAATGATATGGAAATGACTTCTGACAAAAAAACAGGTTGGATAGCGTCTAAATCTGGAATCAGAAAAGTAACAAATTATGATACATCTCCAGTATGGACAAATTCACTTTGGCCAAATAGTGATGGATCTAGTTATTATTCAATAGCAATGAAACCTTCTGATGATGCCACGGCGTATGCCGGTAATGTTAGAGTTTACAAAACCAGTAATAATGGTGTAAATTGGACAAAAGTATTTACCCCAGAAAATTCACCATACAACTATCCAAATGTTGGTACACAAATAAAAGCTTTAACAATCTGTCCTTTTGACGAAAATATTGTGTTTGCAGGAGTAGAAATTCAAGGAACAGATAAAGGGGGGGTATTTATTTCTGAGGATGCTGGAAATACTTGGTCACAAGTTTTATTACATTCAACATCTGGTAGCAAAGATGTTGACGTTAGAGCTATTTCTTTTACAAATGAATATGGTACAATTAATGCTTATGTAGGTGTTGATTATACTGGAGCTGGTTCAGGATATAGTATTTATAAAGTTACTCAAACTTCTGGTGGATGGAGTGTGTCTCAAGATATGAGTTCATCAGGAACAAGCACAGGATCAGTTATTGTTGTTACTATTAATGATTTAGATTATAATGTTAATACCAATACAATTTATGCAACTGGAACAGATGCAGGAACAAATCATCCAGTTTCATATTACAAACCTTTAGGAGGTACTAATTTATGGACAGTAAATACCTCTTCTGGATTTCCAACTTCAACAGCTACAATAAATAAACAAGGAAAAGCTATTGTTCATGACGGAACAAATACTTTATATTGTGCAGTAGATCATGAAATTTATTATTTAACTAGCAGTTCTTCTTCATGGACATTAGGCTATTCTTACCCCGTAGGAACAGAAATTAATTGTTTATTTTATGATGAATTATTGGTCGGTACTGATACGGGATTATATGCACAAGCAGATCCAAGTAATACTGCAAGTATTGATGATTTTGAGTCTAATTTAATAACGACCTATCCAAACCCTGTAAATTCAGAGAACTATCTTAGTATAACATATGATTTTGAAATTCAAAATCCAACATTTAGAATTACTTCTCTACAAGGAAAATTGATAAAGGAATATCAAAAAAACTACGTTGTTAACTCTAATAATAAATCTAAAATCAAAATTGAAAATATCAGTAAGGGTGTTTACTTACTTTCCATGTATTCTAAAAAGAAAAAAATAATTACTAAAAAAATAATCATTGAATAAACAAAAAGGCCTAAAATTATTGGCCTTTTTTTTGAAGCTTATTTTGGTATATTTGTGATAATGAAAGAAATTACAAGTATTCAAAACTCATATATAAAAAGCTTGCTAAAACTACAAGATAAATCTCGTGAACGAAAAAAACAAGGTTTATTTATTATTGAAGGGAAACGTGAAATTTCTTTAGCTATCTCCTCAAGATATGAATTTGATACTATTCTTTTTTATCCCGAAATTATTTCGGAAAAAGAAATTTTACACCTTTTTAATGCGAATGTAAATAGAATTGAAATTTCAAAAGAAGTGTATCAGAGATTAGCATATAGAGATTCTACGGAAGGAATTATAGCTGTTACGAAAGTAAAAGATTTCTCTTTACTAAATATTCAATTTAAAAATAACAATCCTTTAATATTAGTTGCTGAAAGTATTGAGAAACCTGGTAATATGGGTGCTTTATTAAGGACTGCCGATGCTGCAAATGTTGATGCTGTTTTTATTGCAGATGCTAAAAGCGATTTATATAATCCTAACATCATTCGCTCGAGTGTAGGCTGTGTTTTTACCAATCAAATTGCAATGGCAACATCCAATGAAATTATTGATTTCCTGAAAGAAAAAGATATAAACATATATGCTGCTACTTTGCAAAATTCAAATGAATATCATAAAGAAAATTACACAAATGCTTCTGCAATTGCAGTTGGAACGGAAGCAACTGGTTTATCAGAAATTTGGAGAGAAAAAGCTACTCAAAATATTAATATTCCAATGCAAGGAAAAATAGATTCTATGAATGTTTCTGTTGCTGCAGCAATTATAGTTTTTGAAACAAAAAGACAAAGAGAATTTAAATAATTATTAATGAAAGTATTAGGAATAGACATCGGTGGATCGGGAATTAAAGCGGCAATTATAGACACAAAAACAGGGAAATTACTTTCCGATAGACATAGAATAGCCACTCCAAAACCCGCTACACCTGAAAATGTTGTAAAAGTTATCAAAGAAATGATAGTTCATTTTGATTGGAAAAAAGCCGTTGGTTGTAGCTTTCCTACCACTATTGTTGACGGTAAATGTATTCATTCTGGAAATTTAAGTGAAAAATGGCTGAATGTAAAAGTTGATAAACTATTCAAAAAAGAATGTAAACTACCTTTTTATGTAAGTAATGATGCAGATTTAGCTGGAGTTGCAGAAGTAAATTTAGGAGCTGGAAAAGGTGAAAAAGGAGTTGTAATTGCAATTACAATTGGAACCGGCATTGGTTCAGGCCTTTTTTTTAATGGTAAATTAATTCCGAATTTAGAAATAGGAAAAATGCTACACACAGATGGAAGAATCATTGAGTACTTTACTGCAGATTCTGTGAGAAAAAGAGAAGAATTATCATTAAAACAATGGGCTTTGCGTTTTGATATATTATTGAATTATGCTAGAATTGTATTTTCACCAAGTTTAATTATTTTAGGTGGTGGTATCAGTAAAAAATATAATGAATTTAAAGAATACTTAACTACAGATGTTAATATAAAAGTAGCTGAATTTAGAAATAATGCTGGTATAATTGGTGCTGCAATGTATGCTAGTAAGAAGGAAAACAAATAATGCAACATACTACCCTATTTTACATTTTAATAACAATTATAATCATCAGTTTTATTATTGACAAGGTTTTAGATACCTTGAATTCGAAACACTTTGATGATGAAATCCCTTATGATTTAAAAGATGTTTATGATGAAGATTCATATAAAAAATCACAAGCTTATAAAAAGACAAACGCTAAATTTTCTATTCTTACATCGACCTTTTCAATAGTACTAACACTCATTTTCTTTTTTGCCAACGGATTTAAATTTGTAGATATTTTTGCAAGAAACTTTTCAGATAATTCAATTTTAATAGCATTAATATTTTTTGGTATTATTCTTTTTGGTTCAGATATTTTAACAACTCCTTTTTCTTATTATAAGACATTTGTGATTGAAGAAAAATTCGGATTTAACAAATCAACAAAAAAAACATTTTGGTTAGATAAATTAAAAGGATGGTTCATGGGTATTCTTTTAGGTGGTGGAATCTTATCATTAATCATGATGTTTTATCAATTTACTGGTAAAAATTTTTGGATCTATGCTTGGATTTTAATAGCAGCTTTTTCATTATTTATGAATCTATTTTATGCAAAACTGATAGTTCCTTTATTTAATAAACAGACTCCTTTAGAAGAAGGAAAATTAAAATCAGCTATTGAAAATTATGCAAAAAATGTTGGTTTTAAATTGGATAATATTTTTGTTATTGATGGTTCTAAACGATCAACAAAAGCAAATGCTTACTTTTCAGGATTTGGTTCTCAGAAAAGGATTACACTTTTTGACACCTTAATAAATGATTTAGAAACAGATGAAATCGTAGCTGTTTTAGCGCATGAAGTTGGGCATTATAAAAGAAAGCACATCATTTTTAATTTAGTAACCTCCACTCTAATCGCAGGTTTTACCTTGTATATTTTATCATTATTTATAAACTCACCATTTTTATATAAAGCATTAAGTGTTTCTAAACCAAGTTTTCATATTGGCTTAGTTGCTTTTGGAATATTATATTCCCCAATTTCAGAAATTACAGGTTTATTTATGAATTACGTTTCGCGTAAATTTGAATATCAAGCAGATGATTTTGCAAAAGAAACATTTGCAGGGAATCCGTTAATTACTTCACTCAAAAAACTATCTAAAAATAGTTTGAGTAATTTAACGCCTCACCCAGCCTATGTTTTTATGCATTATTCACATCCCACTTTGTTGAAAAGAATTAATAATTTAGAAAATTAATATTTAATTTTTCTCTACTACCGATTGTACTATTTTTTCAAGCATGCGTTTATATTCGGCATCGGCTTCAACTTCTAATAAAGTAGTTATCATAATAGTAGATTTTTCATTATATTGAATACAGTAATTTTTATTTACAAAGTCTATTCCATCTTTATTTATAGTACCTTCAATAGAAAATACTTTTTTACTAGCAATCATTTTTTCTTCCTTTTTATCAAACTTTTTATCATAGAAAAATTTAAGCATTTTACTTTTGCCATTCATATAAGAATTCTCAACAAGCGCTGATAAAAAAAGTGATTTAGGCTTGCCGGACATATAAGTATTGGTATTCACTTTAGGAAAAATAGTTTCATCAATGTCTATTTTTATTTCCCTCTCAACTTGTTTAAAATGATCATCTCCAATTCCGGAGTGTTGAGAATGAATACTGCTAGATAAAAACAATACTACGAATACTAAAAAAGCTTTTTTCATGTTGTAAAATTAACCAAAAAAATTAAAAATTTAGAAAAGTAATTTCTTGTTTGTTAAAAATGTTTGTTCTAACTTCACTTTAGATTTTTAAAATATATCTGAATTGCAATTTATGGAGTATGAAGCAACGATAGAAGAAGAAAATAAGGAGATTACTCATCGTTACAAAGAGTTGTTAAAAGGTACTTATGAAGTCTTGTCAAAAAAAGATAAAGAATTGATAAGGAAAGCTTTTGACGTTGCCTTAGAAGCACACTCTAAACAACGAAGAAAAACTGGTGAACCTTATATTTTTCATCCAATTGCTGTTGCAAAAATTGTTGCTACAGAAATTGGTTTGGGAGCCACTTCTATTGCTGCAGCTTTGTTGCATGATGTTGTAGAAGATACAGAGTATACAATAAACGATATGGAGCAATTGTTTGGAGAAACTATTGCAAGAATTGTAAACGGATTAACTAAAATTTCACGTTTAAATAAAGAACAAGATGCTTCCATACAGGCAGAAAATTTTAGGAAAATGCTTTTAACATTAAATGACGATGTTAGAGTTATTTTAATAAAAATTGCAGATAGATTGCATAATATGCAGACTATGGATGCTATGCCAGATCATAAACAGGTTAAAATTGCTTCAGAAACTTTATATATTTATGCACCTTTAGCGCATAGATTAGGTTTATATAATATTAAAACAGAGTTAGAAGATTTAGGCTTAAAATATACAGAACCAGAGGTTTTTTTAAGTATTGTTGATAAAATCAAAGAAAGTAAAGAAGAACAACAAAATTATTTAAAACGATTTTCTGATAAACTTAAAAGTGGTTTAGATAAAGAGAATTTTACGTATGATATTAAAGGTAGATTTAAATCTATTTATTCTATCAGAAAAAAAATGCGTAACCAAAATGTAACTTTTGAGGAAGTGTATGATAAGTATGCCATTAGAATTATCTATTCTCCTTCTTCAAACGATGATAAATTTGATGCTTGGAAGATTTATACAATTGTTACAGATTACTTTAAACCAAACCCAGCACGTTTACGTGATTGGATATCACAACCAAAATCTACTGGCTATGAGGCACTTCATATTACCGTAGTTGGACCCGATGCAAAATGGGTAGAAGTGCAAATTCGATCGGAAAGAATGAATGAAGTTGCCGAAAAAGGATATGCCGCACATTTTAAATACAAGCAAGGAAATGAAAACGAAAGCGGGTTAGAAGGTTGGTTAAACAAATTGAAAGAGACATTAGAAAGCCAAAGTATAAATGCAGTTGACTTTGTTGAAGATTTTAAACTGAACTTATACTCTAAAGAGATATATGTTTTTACTCCCAAAGGTGAATTAAAATCGCTTCCTAAAGATGCTTGTGCATTAGATTTTGCTTTTTCAATTCATACTGATGTTGGTTTAAAATGTAGAGGAGCAAAAGTAAATGGTAAGTTGGTTCCTTTAAGTCACACCTTAAAAAGTGGAGATCAAATAGAAGTAATAACGAGTTCTAAAAATAAACCAAACTCGAGGTGGTTAGATTTTGTAATTACAGCTCGGGCTAAAACAAAAATTAGAGCTGCCTTAAAAGATGACGAAAAACAAATAGCAGAAGAAGGAAAATCAGTTTTAACCCGTAAACTTCGTCATTTAAAAATCCCTTTTAATGAAAAAACTGTTAATGAATTAGTACTTTACTTTAATTTAAGAACTAGCTTTGATTTATTTTATAGGTTAGGAAATGGAGCGATAGATAATACGCAGTTAAAAGGATATGTATCGCAAAGAAATAGCACAATTTTAAATTTCTTTAAAACCAAGTTACGAAGATCTAATACAACTACTGATATAGCCGAGAATACAAATGAAGTAACGCATCATTATGACGCTTTAGTTTTTGGTAAAGAAGAAGAAAAGTTAGATTTTACACTTTCTAAATGTTGTAACCCAATTGCTGGAGACAAAGTTTTTGGATTTTTAACCATTAATGATGGTATAAAAATTCACAAAAAAAATTGTCCCAATTCAATTTCTTTGCAGTCGAATTATGCCTATCGAATTATGTTGGCCAAATGGATTGATTCTACAAAGCAAGACTTTAAGGTTATATTGCATATTAGTGGTGTTGATAATAAAGGTATTATAAACAATGTAACCCGAATCATTTCTAATAATATAGGTGTTCTAATACATGGAATAAATATTGCTGGAAATGAAGGTGTTTTCGAAGGAAAAATATCATTGGGAGTAAAGAATATCTCGCAATTAAATAGGTTAATTAAAAGTATTCAAAAAGTAGATGGAGTGAAAAAAGTAGAACGTGTTAATACTTTGTAAATATCATTTATATAAAAATCAATTTTTATTCAGAAATAACTGTAAATTTGTTTTTTCGTAAAAATAAAAACCATGAGTAATTCTCTTGATAATCAAGAAGTAGTTAAAAAAGTTTTTACCTCATATTTGCAAGAGCATAAGCACAGAAAGACTCCTGAACGTTATGCCATACTTCAAGAAATTTATGATGCTGATGAGCATTTTGATATAGAATCTTTATATATTAAAATGAAGAATAAAAACTACAGGGTTAGTAGGGCAACACTTTATAACACTATCGATTTATTATTAGATTGTAACTTGGTTAGAAAACATCAATTTGATGGGCAGTCAATGGCTCGTTATGAAAAAAGTTATTTTGATAAAAACCATGATCATGTAATTTTTACAGATTCTGGTGAAGTAAAAGAATTCTGCGATCCAAGAATTCAAATTATCAAAAAAACGATTGAAGAGATTTTTGATATTGATATTCAAAATCATTCTCTGTATTTTTATGGAACAAAAAAGAAAAAATCTTAACAAACAATACACAACTAAAAACAACAAATTAACACAACTAATGGCTGTAGATTTATTACTAGGATTGCAATGGGGAGATGAAGGTAAAGGTAAAATTGTAGATGTTCTTACTTCCAATTACGACATCATTGCGCGTTTTCAAGGTGGCCCGAATGCAGGACACACTTTAATTTTTGATGGATATAAACATGTTTTACATACAATTCCTTCAGGTATTTTTCATAAAACCGCATTAAACGTCGTTGGAAATGGAGTTGTTATTGACCCCGTTATCTTTAAAAAAGAACTAGAAAACTTAGACAAACATAAAATTGATTATACCTCTAAATTATTAATTTCTAGAAAAGCACATTTAATACTACCAACTCATAGATTGTTAGATGCAGCCTCAGAAACCTCTAAAGGAAAGGCTAAAATTGGCTCTACATTAAAGGGTATTGGTCCAACTTACATGGATAAAACAGGTAGAAATGGAATGAGGGTTGGTGATTTAGAATTAGAAAACTGGAAAGAAAAGTATGATGCTTTAACAGCAAAACATATTAAAATGTTAGCCTTTTTTGATGTTCAGGTTGAATATAATTTAAAGGAGTTAGAAGCAGAATTTATTAAAGGCATAGATAAATTAAGAACATTAGCATTTATTGACAGCGAAGAGTTTTTAAATCGAGCAATAAAAGACAAAAAGACAATTTTAGCTGAAGGTGCACAAGGTTCATTGTTAGATATTGATTTTGGTACGTACCCTTTTGTAACTTCTTCTAATACTACGGCAGCAGGTGCTTGTACAGGTTTAGGTGTTGCGCCTAATAGGATTGGTGAAGTTTTTGGAATTTTTAAAGCATATACTACACGTGTCGGCTCTGGACCTTTTCCTACAGAATTATTTGATAAAGATGGGGAAGAAATGGCAAGAATTGGAAATGAATTTGGAGCAACTACTGGTAGGCCTAGAAGATGTGGTTGGCTAGATTTAGTTGCATTAAAATATGCTGTAGATGTAAATGGAGTTACACAATTAATGATGATGAAAGGAGATGTTTTATCTGGTTTTGAAACCTTAAAAATTTGTACTACATATAATTACAAAGGACAAGAAATTAGTCATTTACCTTATAATATAGAACCAGAAAATGTTTCTGTAAATTATACTGAATTTAAAGGTTGGAATGAAGATTTAACAAAAATGACTTCTGCTGATCAATTACCACAAAACTTGCTAGACTATGTTGCGTTTATTGAAAAAGAAACTGGTGTTCCTGTATCTATTGTTTCTGTAGGTCCTGATAGAAAACAAACAATTATGAGATGATTTTTTTATTATTTTAATATACTAGTAAAGAGCATCTTTTAAGAAATTAAAAGATGCTCTTTAAGTTTACTCAATTATTTAAATTTTGCACATTCTCGAGAATATAATGTAATTGTTTTTTTGTACATCTAAAGTATTCAAGAAAGCAACTCATTTTTCTTTAGACGAGAATAATTTATATACTATTATTCCTAAAATCTTCAAAAAAAATACTTTTGATAAAGACCTATTGAAATTTTTAATCCTTCCAATTTATTTCAAAAATACGTCCACAAGATATTTAGTTCTTTGCTAGGAATAATATTTGAATACTTATTTTTCATAGTAGAAAACTCTTAACTTTAAATTGTTATAATGTTCTATAATATTCTAAAACTTGTCTCGCTTCCTTTCTAGATAAATTTTGGTTAACCATAGGTGCGCCATTGAATTTAATTAACAACTCTTTAGCTATGGGATCATTTTTCACCATCTCTTCAGGATTCAAAATCATATTCATTACCCATTCTGGAGAACGTATTTTTAAAATACCTGTAGGGTTTGGTCCAATAAATTTTCTATTTGTTTTATGGCAAGAAGAACACTTGTTTTTGAATATTATTTTCCCTTTGTCTGCCATGGCTTGATTTATAGTAGAACTAATTTCCACAACTTTAATAGGACCAATACCTTTATTCTTTAAATCTACTGTTACCATTTGTTCTACTTTTTTAACAGCTTCTTTTTTAACACTTGAAGGATTGTATGATCGTACTTTCTTTTCTTTGCCGCCACAACTCATAAATAATGCAATGAGCATTATCATTGCTACATTTTTAAATTTCATTTTTGTTTTTATTTTAATTATTATTTGTTTTTTAAATATTAATCCTTTTTCCAGAGCATGTAATCCAAATTATGAACTAAAACTGATTTTATTTTTTACTTAAATAAATAAGCAATCTTCTTTTTTAAAAATTTTAAATATTGGATTGCTATAGATGACTGACTCTTGTTTTACTTTTTTATATAAAATTAAAGCAACTATTAAAACCTCATTAATAGCCTAATTAAATAAACTTATTTACCAATTGTATAGCTACTTTATTATTTTTGTTATGAATATAACAAAAATAAAACTCTACTTTTTTTAGGAGCTTAAGTACGATTATATGTTTAAATGAATTTATGAAATTATTTCAACCTATAAAAACAAAGTAGTCTAAAATTTATCTAAAAATATAATATGGTTGTTCAAGTTTATTTTATTTCTTTTGTTTGCATATCTCTGATTAAAACTATTTTTCCAACTCCTTTAAAATCTTTTTAGCAAATGAATTGCATTGATTTAGAGTTTCCCTAATATGATTTATTGTTGTTTTTGGATTTATTAAACACATTCTAATCACAATTTGATTTTGTAAAACTGTTGTAACTAATAGGGCTTCTTCTTATGCCACTACTCTAGCAGAAATTTCTTGATTTAATTTGTCCAATTTTTCATCAGATAAATTAAATCCTAAAGGATTATATCTAAAATTAATAATAGCCAATGTTGCCTGAGAAACAATTTCCCAGTTTTTACTTTTTCTTAATAAGTCTTCAGTTTATCCTGCTAAATCAATATTGTAAGAAATGGCTTCTTTAAATGTTTCTAAACCATATGTTTTAATAGACATATAAAGCTCTAAACCTTCTTGTTAATTGAATTCCATAATCATAAAAATTAATTTCAGATTCATTTCCTTCAATATCTCTTAAATATTCTGGTTTTTCACTAAAAGTATTACTTAACCAAGAAGCCTCTTTAACCAATAAGCAGCCAATTTCATAAGGCTGGAAAAACCATTTATGAGGATCAACAGTTAAAGAATCTGCTCGCTCAATTCCTTGTAAAGTTCTACTTCCTTTTTTTGATAAAATAGCTGCTCCTCCATAAGCACCATCAATATGGTACCACAGGTTTTCTTTATCACAAATATCTGCTAATGTATCTAAAGGATCTACTGTGCCAGTATTTGTTGTGCCTGCTGAAGCTATAATACAAAAAGGTTTTTTACCTTCTAATTGATCTTTTGCGATTTCATTTTTAAGTTTATTAATGCCAATTTTAAATTCTAAATCTGTTGGTATTATTTTTACTTGTTTTTTTTTAAATCCTAAATGGCTTTTATGTTTGAAGAATGAGCTTGGTCTGATAAGTAAATAACCGCTTTAGAAAAATCATTCCCACATTTAATTCTTCTAGCTGTTGCTAAAGCCGTTAAGTTTGCCATAGAACCACCACTTGTAAAAATACCACCACCCTTTTTCACAGGGAAATTAAACATTTTTAGCAACCAATTTATAGTTACAATCTCTAATTCGGCTGCGGCAGGAGAAACAATCCAACCACCAGAAAAAATATTAAACCCCGTTGCTAGAGAATCTGCCATTGTGCTAATAAAATTACTTGGTCCTGGAACGAAAGAAAATGCTTTGGGATGGCTAGAAATATTACTATTTGGTATTACTTTATGCATAACAAAGTCTAAAACTTTATCTACTGGCATTACTTTTTCAGGTGCTTCTTGTAAAAAAATACTATCCATTTCTTGCCTAGAAGCAATAGTCACAGGTTTTTTATTTTCTAGTTCATGATAGTGTTCAGCTATTAAATCAACAATTTTATAGCCATAAGATTTCATTTCTTCTACTGATAAATCAAAAAATGGTTTCATTAATTTATTTTTCACAAAATTACAAGATGTCAAGATTCTGTGAGTAATAAAAACGAATTATTTAAAGGTATATCTTCTGGAACTTACTCGTATGACCTTTATCATTTTATATAATGATAAAAGGCCTCAAATTTGTTGTTACTAAAAGAAATAAAATGGAAAGTATAAGAAACAAAACTGTTGCGGACTTTGTAACAGAAAACATACATACTTCGAACATTTTTAAAAAGTACGGAATAGATTTTTGTTTTAATGGGAAAGTTTCAATCGAAAATGTATGTTTTAAAAATGATTTAGACTATCATGAATTAGAAAGTGAATTGGAAAAGATACATTTTAAAACTAATTATTTAAATGATTTTAATAAGTGGGCATTAGACTTTTTAATGATTTTTATTGTGCATATCCATCACAGATATATAAGAAAAAACATTCCTCTTTTAAAAAAATATGGAGAAAAATCGGTAAAAATTCATGGTCATAATTATTCTGAGTTAACAGAAATTAACAACCATATTAAGGAGTTGTCAAATGAATTGAAGGTTTACATGTTTAAAGAAGAAACCTTTGTTTTTCCTTATATTAAAAAGCTTTTTAAAGCAAGCAAGAAGCATACAAGTTTTCGTTCTAAAAATTCAAATTTTATAAATAATTCTCTCAAAATAATGGAGGAACATCATGATAAAATAGGAAATGTTTTTAATAGAATTTCTGAAGTATCCAACAGTTATAGAATACCAGAAAATGCTAGCACTGCTTTTAGAAAATTGTATTTAAATCTACAAGAATTCGAAGATGATTTTCAGCAACATGTTCATTTAGAAAATAATATATTATTTCCAAAAACTTTAAAGCTTGATTTTAAAACACTTAATAATTAAATTATTTTAACTTTCACTTTTCTTTAGTACTAAGCAATTTTCTTTTCATTATTTTTGCAGAAATATATATATCTTGAAAAGAGTTACATTTATATTACTAATAATTTTTACTTCAATTTCTTTTTCTCAAGAAAAAAGAAAAATTGAGTATCAGGCTGAAATTCAGGAAGCTGACGAAGAAAGATATCCAGGAGCAAGCATACTTATTGGTAATGTTAAGATGAATCATGAGGGTATTAAATTAACATGTCAACAAGCACTATATTATAAAAAACAAAATTTTTTTAAAGCGATTGGTAAAGTTCTTATAAAACAAGGAGATACCATTACACAAACTAGTGATTATGCAGATTATGATGCCAATTCTAAACAAGCGCTTTCTTGGGGAAATGTAGTTCTAAAAGATCCTACAATGACCTTGACAACAGACACTTTACAGTTCGATAGGTTAAACCAAAAATTGTATTATAAGAGTTACGCAACTATTAAAGATACTACCAATACCTTAAGAAGTAAAATAGGAAATTACTATTTAGAAAAGAAGAAATTTATAGCTACAACAAGAGTAACAGTAGTAAACCCTGATCACCATTTAGAGTCTAATCATTTAGATTACTATACTAATTCTGGTTACACTTATTTGTATGGACCTTCTACAATCACGAATAAAGAAAACGAAAATAAAATTTATTGTGAAAGAGGGTTTTACAATACAAAGACAGACATCTCTCATTTTGTAAAAAACGCAAAATTATATCTAAAAGAAAGAACTGTTGAAGGTGATAGTTTGTATTATGACAAGAGAAAGGGTTTTGCTTCTGCAACCAATAATATACAAGTAATTGATACTATTCAAAACTTTATTACTAAAGGAAATTATGCTGAAATTTTTGAAAAAAAAGACTCTCTTTTTGTCATTAAAAAAGCAGTAGCTATTTCTATTGTAGATCAAGATTCTACTTTTATTCATGGGGATACTTTGTTGGTGACTGGAAAAGTAAAAGAACGTATTATTAGAGCGTATCATCATGTAAAAATATTTAAGTCAGATTTACAAGGAAAATGCGATTCTATTCATACAAATCAGCAAACAGGATTTACAAAATTATATAGAAACCCAGTTATTTGGTCTGATAAAAATCAAATTACAGGTGATTCTATTTATTTAAAATCTGATATTGAAACAAAAAAATTAGATTCTTTAAAAGTATTTAACAATTCATTTATTGTTTCGAAAGATTCATTATCAGAAAATGATTTCAACCAAATTAAAGGAAGAAATATGTATGGCAAATTTCAGGAAAATAAGTTGAGAAATTTATTAGTAAAGGGAAACGCAGAATCAGTTTATTACAATAGAAATGAAGAAACTAATATTATAGAAACCATTACAAAAGAAATTTCTAGTAATATTGATTTTATTTTAGCGAAGGGAGTTATAGAATCTATTAAGTATTTAAAAGCATCTGATGGAAAAACTTATCCCCCATCGATGTTACCTGAAGCCGTAAAAAAATTAAAAGGTTTTATTTGGCGAGAAAGTGAACAACCCAAAAAAATGGAAGATATTTTTATTAGAGATAGTGTTGAAAAAGATATCCCGATAAAGAAAAAGAAAAAGAAGAAGAAGAAGCAAAAAAATATTCCTTTAAAGCTGGATGAAAAAATAGTATTAAAGCGTAAAAAAATAGCTACTTTTAAAAAGGAATGACTTTGAAATCTGATTTTTTTAAACATCAAGCACAAACTTCGCCCTATCCACTATGTATAGAGATTTCTCATGCAAAAGGAAGTTATATTTATGATATAAATGGAAAAAAACACCTAGACTTTGTAGCTGGTGTTTCTGCAAATAGTTTGGGACATAATCATCCAAAAGTTTCTGGAGCGATTAAAAATCAAATTGACAACTATGCCCACGTAATGGTATATGGTGAGTTTATTCAGCAACCACAAGTTAATTTATGTAAGTTATTAGCTTCTACTTTGCCCAAAAGTTTAGCATCTGTTTACATCACAAATTCTGGAACAGAAGCTACAGAAGGTGCATTGAAATTAGCAAAAAGAATTACAAATAGATCAGAAATTATTGCGGCAAAAAACTCTTATCACGGAAATACGCAGGGTGCTATGAGTGTTTCTGGAGTTGAAAAACAAAATGCAGCCTTTAGACCTTTAATTCCTGGAATTAAATTTATTGTCTTTAATGATGAATTGGATATTGCGAAGATCACCAAGAATACGGCTGCAGTAATTTTAGAAACGATTCAAGGAGGAGCAGGATTTATAGAACCAAAAAACAATTATTTAGCAAAGGTAAAAAAACGCTGTAAAGAAGTGGGAGCGCTTCTAATTTTAGATGAAATTCAAACAGGAATTGCAAGAACAGGAACTTTCTGGGGATTTGAGAATTACAACGTAATTCCTGATATTATTATTGCGGGAAAAGGTTTAGGTGGTGGAATGCCAATTGGTGCTTTTATTGCTTCTTATGAACACATGAGTTTGTTAAAAGACAATCCTAAGTTAGGCCATATCTCAACTTTTGCCGGACATCCCGTGATTGCTGCTGCTGCCAATGCAACAGTAAAAGAAATTCTTGACAAAAATTTACTTTCAGAAAGTTTGCGAAAAGAGAGTATTATTAGAAAACATTTACAACATCCATCAATAATCGAAATTAGAGGAAAAGGTTTGATGCTAGCTGCACTTTTGGAAACACCAGACTTAGCAGCAAAAATTATTCTAAAATGTTTAGATAAAGGTTTAATTTTATTCTTCTTGTTATTCGAAGGAAGAGCCATGCGAATTACTCCGCCTTTAACTATTTCTGATGAAGAGCTAATTGCTGGTTGTGATATTATTTTAGATGTAATTGAAGAATTAGTGTAGCCTGTTTTTTAAAATAAAAAAATATAGCTTTACTAACATCTATTTTGATTCATGAGAAAGATTATCTTATCATTTTGTATTATGTAATTTTTTTTGACCCATTAAAAATATTTAAAGAATAAAAAATCATAAATCACTTTAGCTCAAATTTATAAAATACCCTAAAAAACTAGCAGCTATACCCGTAAACAATAGAAATGAATGAACTTTTAGATTATTTGAAAAAAGATAACTCAATTTCGTCGGAAATAGAAAATAAACTGAATGGAATTATAACAGAAAAATTGTTAGTCAAAGGAGAACTAGTTCTTACTGATAACTCTATAAAAAAAGAACATATTTTTGTGGCAAGAGGTTGTTTACGTTCTTTTTACAAGACGGAAGACGGAAAAGAACACACTATACAATTTGCTATTAAAAACTGGTGGATAAGTGATTATATCACACTTTATACAAATAATAAATCTATTGTATCCATAGAAAGTATAACCCATTCTAAAATTTTGGTTATTGATAATAGCAAGATTAACGAGTTCTACGATGAATATCCGCAATTTGAAACCTTTCAGCGTAAAAATTTTGAAAAGCGTATTGCTGCTCTTCAAAATAGAATTCTAAGTCTATTAACGCTTTCTGCATCTAAAAAATACCATCAATTTATTAAAGACTATGCAGATTTTGAGAAAATAATACCGAACTATCAGATAGCTTCTTATTTAGGAATAACTCCACAAAGTTTAAGTAGAATAAGAAAAGAAAGAATTAAAAAATAATAATTTATTACCATAGATTCATTTTTGCTATTTAACCTTCTTTTACTTTTGTAGTATAATTAAAAAATAAAATCATGAGTTTTTTAGATATATTAAATAAGCGTTATGCTACTAAAGCCATGAATGGCAAAGTAGTTCCTCAAGAAAAAATAGATAACATTTTAGAAGCAGTTAGATTAGCTCCAACATCAAGCGGATTGCAACCTTTTGAAGTTTTTGTTGTTACCAAGGATGAAACTAAGTCTAGCATCAGAGAAATCGCATGGAATCAATCACCAGTAACTGATTGTTCACATTTATTGGTATTTGCTGCTTGGGATAACTATACGGTAGATCGTATTAATCATATGTTTGATTTAACCAACGAAATTAGAGGGTTCAAAAATGAAGGTTGGGAAAACTATCGTCAAATGTTGCTATCAGGTTATCCGCAACGTCCTCCAAAAACTAATTTTGAACATGCTGCACGACAAACTTATATTGCATTTATGGCAGCTATTACTCAAGCAGCTTTAGAAGGTTTAGATAGTACACCAATGGAAGGTTTTGATGCGGATTCATTAGATAAAATTTTAGGATTACGCGAAAAAGGTTTACGAAGTACATTATTATTACCCATCGGTTATAAAGATGTAGATAATGATTGGTTGGTGAACCTTGTAAAGGTTAGAAAACCATTAAAAGAATTAGTGACATTTATTAAATAAAAAAACAACTATTATGAAAAAAACATTAATTGGATTAGCAAGTATTCTAATACTCATTGTTATTACGTTATACATAACAACAAGACCTGCAAAAACAGCAAATGGTACTTATAGTCCATCACCATTAGCTCTAAAACTAGCAACATCTTCTACAACTAACTTTGATAACACAATTTACGAAAATAAGTATACAGGAAATAAAAAAGTGTTGATGATTTGCACAGAAGAAAGAAACATGACAATGGCGAATGGAAAAAAATTCTCAACAGGAAACCATCCTGTAGAAATGTTATTGCCTGTTCTTCATTTAAAAAATGCGGGTTTTGATGTGGATGTTGTAACACCAACAGGTAAGCCGGTTGCAGTAGAAATGTGGGCAATGCCAGAAGATGATGAAAATGTTAAGAATATATATGCTGAATTTAGAAATAAATTAGAAAAACCAGGTAGTTTAGCTGATTTTGTTACAAACTCATTGATAGATAGCACCAATTATGTAGCAATATTTTTCCCTGGTGGTCATGGAGCCATGCTCGGTTTACCAGAAAACAAAGATGTAAGTAATTTAGTAAATTGGTCTTATAAGAAAGGTTTATTCACTCTTGCCATTTGTCATGGTCCTGCTGCATTATTAGCTGCAAGTTTAGAGGTAAACGGAGATGATTTTATTTACAAAGGATATAAGATTGCTTCATTTCCAGATGCTGTAGATGCACAAGGACCAATGATTGGATATACACCTGGAAAAATGCCATGGATATATGGAGAAAAATTAAACAAATTAGGTGTTACTATTATTAACAAAGAAGCTGATAATACGGTAAATATAGATAGAAAATTAATTACAGGAGCGAGTCCTCAAGCCGCAAATGATTTTGGTAAATTAGCTGCAAATGAGCTACTTAAAGAAGTAAATAGATAAAAACACTGTAAACGATCTAAATTATTAATTTCACTAATAAATTTCCTAATTGTTCTCGCAAAGTCTGAAGTTTTTATTGGTTGTTTTCTTTTACATATTTCATTAGTAAATAGGTGAACTTACAAATCATATGTATATAAATAAAACCAAGCAAAATTGCTTGGTTTTATTTATACAAGAAAAATGAATACCTACCTTCTACTGTAATTAGGCGATTCTTTTGTAATTGCTACATCATGCGGATGGCTTTCATTAATTCCGCTGGCTGTAATTCTTACAAATTTCCCTGTTTCTTTAAGTGTTTCAACATCTTTTGCTCCACAATACCCCATTCCCGCTCGTAAACCTCCAATAAACTGATGAATACTTTCAGCTAATTCACCTTTATAAGGAACACGTCCTACAATTCCTTCTGGAACTAATTTTTTGATATCATCTTCAACATCTTGAAAGTACCTATCTTTAGAACCTTGTTTCATAGCTTCAACAGATCCCATTCCTCTATAAGATTTAAACTTTCTTCCTTCATAAATAATGGTTTCTCCAGGAGACTCTTTTGTTCCCGCTAATAAAGAACCCAACATTACAGAATCTGCTCCAGCTGCAAGCGCTTTAGGAATATCTCCTGTATATCGAATTCCACCATCAGCAATAACAGGAACGCCACTACCATTAATCGCAGCTGCAACTTCTAAAACTGCAGAAAACTGCGGAAAACCAACACCGGCAACAACTCTTGTTGTACAAATAGAACCAGGACCAATACCTACTTTTACAGCATCTGCTCCGGCATCTACTAAATATTTAGCAGCTTCGCCCGTAGCAATATTACCTACTACAACATCCAAGTCAGGAAACTTTGCTTTAACGGCTTTTAAAACAGTAACCACGCCTTTCGTATGTCCGTGAGCAGTATCTATGATAACAGCGTCAACTCCAGATTTCACTAAAGCTTCTGCCCTATCAACGGCATCAGCAGTAACCCCTAAAGCTGCAGCAACTCTTAATCTTCCATAAGAATCCTTATTCGCCATTGGTTTTTGAGTTACTTTAGTAATATCTCTAAACGTAATTAGTCCCTTTAATTTATAATCTTCATCAACAATTAATAGTTTTTCGATTTTATAATTCTGAAGAATTTTTTCAGCGTCATTTAAAGAAGTTCCAACAGCGGCAGTAACTAAGTTTTCACTCGTCATTACTTCAACAATGGGTCTTTGATTATCATGTTCAAAACGTAAATCTCTATTGGTAACTATTCCTTTTAAAATTCCATGTTCATCAACAATAGGAATTCCACCAATGCCATGCTCTTTCATGTTTGCTTTTGCTTCGAAAACCACAGCAGTTAAAGGCAATGTAACAGGATCTAAAATCATTCCGCTTTCTGCACGCTTTACTTTTCTAACTTCTTTTGCCTGTTGTTCTATAGACATATTTTTATGCAAAACACCTATTCCTCCCTCCCTAGCAATTGCTATGGCTAAAGCAGATTCGGTTACCGTATCCATAGCTGCCGAAGCAATTGGTACGTTTATCGTGATATTTTTAGTAAATTTTGTTTGAATACTTACTTCTCTAGGAAGTACTTCTGAAAAGGCTGGAACCAATAAAACATCATCATATGTTAAACCTTCTCCTAAAATTTTGTTGTTGTGTGCTATCATTTTGCAATTAAAATATAATTGCGTACAAATTTACAATTAATTATTGAATTTAAATAAGTTAAAGTGGCTTATTAGATTTTTGCTATATAAGGAAGGAAATATTTTCTTTATTCATTTTAAAACATTGATAATGTATCTTTTAAAATATTATTTTTATTTATTCTAAATAATGTTTGATAATGTAATGTTCATTTGTATATTTGCACCCGAAAACAATATTATTCATAATTAGTCTAAATAAAATGAAGAGAACATTACTTACTATATCTATCTTATTAACAATGGGTTTAAGCGCTCAAAAAAAAGAAAAAAACGAAGACGTATCTTCTTTAGATTCCATACAAAAGCTGGATGAAATTGTACTTTCTACTAGTATGATTTTTGGAAATAAATATGTTGCAAAACATAGAACTGGTTCAGCATATTATTTATCACCAAAAGAATTGCAAAAATTTAGCTTTACAGATGTAAATAGGGTTCTACGAAGCGTTCCTGGAGTTACTATCTATGAAGAAGATGGTTTTGGATTAAGACCAAATATTAGTTTACGAGGAACCTCTCCAGAGAGAAGTTCTAAAATAACATTAATGGAAGATGGTGTATTAATTGCACCTGCTCCTTACAGCGCATCTTCTGCCTATTATTTCCCTACAATAGCTAGAATGGAGGCTGTAGAAGTTTTGAAAGGAAGTAGCCAAGTACAATTTGGACCTTCCACAACGGGTGGTGCTATTAATATGATTTCTGCTCAAATACCTTCTAAATTTAGTGGAAAAATAAGTGCAAGCTATGGTAGTTTTAATTCAAATCAATTGCACGCTAAAATTGGCGGTGGCAGTAGTTCATTTGGTTATATGTTAGAATATCTAAACTATGGATCTGATGGTTTTAAAACTTTACCAAGTGGAAAAAATACTGGTTTCCATAAAAATGATTTCGTGGCTAAATTTAAAATAAACTTATTTCCAAATGCAGCTATAAAACAATCTTTAAAATTTAAATTTCAATATGCAGACGAAGTTGGTAATGAAACTTATTTAGGGTTGTCTCAAGCAGATTTTAATGTAAATCCATTTTCACGATACTCGGCCTCGAATAATGATAAAATGACCACCGATCATTCGCAGTATATGTTAACCCATAAATTAGATTTTTCTAAAAATTTCAGAGTGACCACTACTGCTTATCAAAATAATTTTTCAAGAAATTGGTACAAATTAAATGATGTAACTTTTAATGGAGAGAAAAAATCTATCGCAAATGTTTTAGAGGATCCAATAACACTTTCAAATCATTTTTCTATTTTAAATGGCGTTGTTAATTCTGAAGCAGATGCATTAGGTGTAAAAGCTAATAACAGAAAATATTATTCACAAGGAATTCAAACAAAATTGGATTACCATTGGTATAAAGGCGATTTATTTCATGATATAGAAATTGGTTTTCGTTATCATTACGATGAAGAAGATAGGTTTCAATGGGTTGATAAATACAGTATCTCTAATTCAGGAGATTTAAATTTAACAACAGCTGGAGTTCCAGGTACAAATGCGAATAGAATTGCCAGCGCCAAGGCATTTGCTTCTTATATTACTTATAAATTAAAAATTGATAATTGGACGTTTACACCTGGAGTAAGATTTGAAAATATACTATTACAAAGAGAAGACTTTGGTAAAAATGATATTACAAGAACTGGTGTTGATTTAGCTACAAGAGAAAATTCTGTGAATGTTTTTATTCCTGGAATGGGCGCAAATTATAAATTCAATAATGATTTTTCATTATTTGGTGGTATTCATAAGGGGTTTTCACCTCCGGGAAATCAAGACGGACAAGAATCTGAAGAGAGTGTTAATTATGAACTAGGTACTCGTTTTAACCTAGGTAAATTAACAGGCGAATTCGTTGGTTTTTTTAATGATTATTCAAATCTTTTAGGAAGTGATTTAGCAGCAACAGGAGGCACAGGTTCTTTAGAACAATTTAATGCGGGTGAAGTAAATGTAAACGGAATTGAAGTCTTATTAAATTATAATTTAGCGAAAGAAGGTTCAAAAATTTCTATGCCTATTTCTTTCGGATATACTTTTACGAACTCAGAATTTCAAAATAGTTTTGATAGTTCAGATGGTTTGTGGGGAACAGTTGCTGTTGGCGATGAAATGCCTTATATTCCAAAACACCAATTTAATGCTGCCCTTTCTTTAGAGTATTCATCTTTTGAAATTAACTTAAATGCTAGATATAATGGGGAGTTTAGAACATTAGCTGGTACAGGTAATATTTCGGAAAATGAAAAAGTATCCTCTAACTTTATTGTAGATATTTCCGGTAAATATTATGTAAACAAAAAACTTCGCTTAACAGCAAATATTATAAATTTATTGGACAATACTTATGCAGTTTCAAGAGTGCCAGCAGGATTAAGACCAGGGCATCCATTTGGTTTATATGCTGGTGCTGAGTTTAGCTTTTAAAATTATTTTTAAAAACCAATTTTATAGCTCGAATAGTTTAATACATTATTCGAGTTTTTTGTTTCTTGAGAAAAGACTAAACTTATAGATGAGCTATTTTCATTGATCAGTGCTGTATAACAATTAGAAAAATAAAATTTCTACATATTCGACACACTGGGGATTGAATTTAAATAATTGCCAGAAAAAGCAAGGAATTAAAAAAAAATGAAAGCGGTTCAAGTACTTTCTTCTAGAATTTGCCTTTCGTTTTTTAATCTAAATTTAATTACATCCTTAAAACAATAATGAACTGACAGATATCATAATATTCTATGAAATATCAATATAAATTTGTCTATTACAAACTGAAAGATGAAAATATATTATACTTATCAAAAAAAGTCATAATACTTACATTTATTGACCTTAACTCTCAATAACAACGATAGAAATGAAGAAAAAGACTGAGGAATTAGATAATTATCTAGAACATCACTACATACACCGGAGTAATTGGCTGAGAGCAGCAGTTCTTGGTGCAAATGATGGAATTTTATCTACTGCTAGTTTAGCTATTGGTATTGCCGCAGCAAGCGATTTAAGAGAGCCTATTATTTTAGCAACTTTAGCTGGTTTGGTGGCAGGAGCATTATCCATGGCAGCTGGAGAATATGTATCTGTAAGTTCTCAAACAGATGTTGAAAAAGCAGATATAGAAAGAGAAATTATTGAATTAAAAGAAATGCCAGATATTGAATTACAACGATTGGCACAAATTTATGAAAATAGAGGACTAAAAAAAGAAACAGCTTTGCTCGTTGCTAAAGAAATGACGGAAAAAGATGCTCTTGGGGCGCATGTTCGAGATGAATTAGGAATAAATGAAATGAACCAAGCAAAACCTATTCAGGCCGCAGTGGCATCAGGAGCCGCATTTACGATTGGCGGATTACTTCCTTTTCTCGTGACTCTTTTTCTTCCCTTAGAACATATCGAATATTCCCTTTATGGTTTTGCGCTATTTTTTCTAATAGTTTTAGGAGCGTTATCTGCTAAAACGGGAGGTTCAAACATTGGAAAATCAATTTTAAGAATTGCTTTTTGGGGCACAGTTGCCATGGGACTAACCGCTTTGGTTGGATATCTTTTTAATGTCAATATGATATAACATAGATATATCATATAATGTCAGTTAAATAATATTTTATAATCAATCAAAAGAATTAGATTAAGTTATGAATTGATGCTTTTTCAACTACATCTGTATCTTCACTGAAGTGAAAATTTATTAAGTTAAACTCATAATAAAAGTATGTTAAAAAACACCATACTGACAAGTCATTTATATTTATTAAAAGTTGTTATAAAATAAATTATACAAAAAAATGTGATTTAAGTCATATTTTTAAATAATTGCAGGTATTATATTTGTTATTTGAAGTAACAATATAAATATGATAATTAAAATACTAGGAACGGGATGTGCAAAATGTAAAGCAATGACAAATGTGGTTCAAGCTGTGGTTATCAAAAACAACTTTGATGTAACCATTGAAAAAATTGAAGATATAGCAGAGATTCTGAAATTCGATATAATATCAACACCTGCTCTAATTATAAATGATGATATCGCCATAATAGGAAGAATACCTTCAAAAGAAGAAGTACTAAAACTTCTAAATAAACAAATATGATAAAGTATCACATCAAAGCTTCCTCCATTTCAAAACAAGAGGGTATTATTCAGGTAAAACAATCGACTATAAATTTTGGAACGACGAGTTTAACTTCTGAAAACTTGCCAAATCCTGCCGAGTTGTTTTTGAGTTCTTTTGCTTCTTGCATATTAAAAAATGTTGAGCGTTTTTCAGTGATGTTAAAATTCAATTATTTAAAAGCTAATGTTGAAGTTTATGCCATGCGTCTTGAAAACCCACCTCGATTAGATAATATCAGATATAATTTAATAGTTTACAGCAGCGATAAAAGACTGAATATTGATTTATTAAAAAAGAATATTGAGAAATTTGGTACTATCTACAATACAATAAAATTGTCTTGCACTATTTCTGGAACAATTCGTAATTTCCAAAATATTTAAGTTGGTACTAAAATATTCATGATAGCTTTGTTTGTATTCGCTGCGTTTTAAGAAAAGAATAATCTTTTATTGATTTTTGAACTTTTTTCTTAGATCATAGTGCAAAGCTTCAAAAGTGTATTTTATTTAGTTTTCACTTTTAGAAACCATTGAAATCAAAAATATTTCTAATCTAACTTTCATTCAATAGATGTAACAAAAAAAATCTGTTAGAGTTTTACTTAGAGATATGTGATTCCAAAAAAAGCCAAATACTTTGGATATTATTACGAATACTCAAAAAAAATTGGCTTTTATGATTTAATAGAAAAATATCTTCATTTTAGTTTTTATATACTCTTACATAATCTATTTCCATGGCAGCCTCTTTAAAATCAGGGTCAATTGTAAACCAACTGCCTCCCATTGCTAAATTCAATATAATAAATTGATCAGCGCTATATGGCCAATTACGTGTGTCTTTTGGTGAAGGATCATACGTATATTTTAATTCATCATCAATTAAAAACTGAATTTCATTTTCATTCCATATCATGGAATATACATGAAATTCATCATTATAATCGGAAATAGCAGTTTTCCCTACGGTAACACCCGAACAATCACCAGAACAAGCGGTGTTGTGAGTAGCACTCGAAACAATTGTCGGTTCATGCCCCCAGTGCTCCATAATATCAATTTCACCGCATGCTGGCCAACCAACGCTATTTATATTCGAACCAATTGTCCATATTGCAGGCCATGTGCCGCCTCCTTTTGGTAGTTTAGCTTTAACATCAATACGTCCGTAGGTAAATGAAAATTTAGAATTTAAACGTGCTGAAGTATAATTTTTTGTCGAACCTTGAAAAGTATAAACTTCTTTTTTTGCTACAATTTTCATGGTACCGTTAGAAATATAAGTATTATCTCTTCTACCTGTGTAGTGTTGTTCTTCACCATTCCACCAACTTCCGTTGTTAGGTGGTATAATTTCAAATGTCCATTTACTAGTATCCAAAGCTCCATCAATATCAAATTCATCAAAAAAGATTAAATCACCGCTAGCTGGTGGCTCTTCAATTATTTCTGGAGGAATAATATTACCTTCATCTTTGCTGCATTCTATAAAAAAAACAGTTAATATTATTAAAAATATTATATGTACTACTCTCGTTTTCTTTCTCATTTTAGTATAATTTTTGATTAATTTAAAGCAAGCGAAATTAATATTAAATTATTTAAAATCTATTAAAAACACCAATACATAAACACATCAATTAGTTTTTTAACGATAAAAAACAGAATCTAAAAAATAATAAATTTAAAATAAAATAGGTAAAAATATAAATGAATAATAATTGTATTTAGGCCTTTACTCCGTTTACATTTTGTTACATCACCTAGAATACTAAGAAAAATTTTATCAGATTTACATTCTGTTTATATTCATAATCAGATAGTTAAGTAATTCACTTAATTTTTTATCTAAAAATTATTAATTAACCGGAGTATTAAGATTCTTTAAAAATGAGGGATTCTATAAAATTTATTTTATGTTAATACTTGAAATTTTTTTTAAACAAAAAAAACCGAGCAGTTAGCTCGGTTCATAAATATATATGTTAAAAAACTATACTATAGAAGCTGCTATTTTTTTATAGGTTCCATTTTCTAGCAATTTTCGAATCGCAGAAAATGCTGTAATTGTTTCATCTATATCTTCTTTTGTATGAGTTGCTGTCGGTATCAAACGTAAAATAATTAACCCTTTTGGTATTACAGGATATACCACAATAGAACAAAAGATTCCGTGATTTTCACGCAAATCATTCACCATTGCCATTGCTTCCGGAATTTCTCCTTTTAAAAATACTGGGGTTATGCATGTTTGCGTAGTTCCTAAATCAAAACCAGCAGCACGCAACCCAGATTGTAGACCATTTGTGTTTGCCCATAGTTTTTCTTTTAGCTCAGGCATGGTACGCAGCATGTCTAAACGCTTTAAAGCACCTTTAACCATTGCCATTGGTAAAGATTTTGCAAACGTTTGAGAACGCATATTATATTGTAAATATTGAATAACGTCTTTATTACCTGCCAAAAAAGCACCAATACCTGCCATAGATTTTGCAAAAGTTGCAAAATATACATCTATATCATCTTGCACTCCTTGTTCAAAACCAGTACCTCTACCGCCTTCTCCTAGGGTGCCAAATCCATGTGCATCGTCTACTAAAATTCTAAAGTTATACTCTTTTTTAAAAGCGATAATTTCTTTTAAACGGCCCTGTTCTCCTCGCATTCCAAAAACACCTTCAGAAATCACTAAAATTCCTCCACCCGTTTTATCTGCCATTTTTTTAGCACGCTTGATGTTTTTCTCAAAACTTTCCATATCGTTATGACGATATACAAAACGTTTACCAGCATGCAAACGAACACCATCTATTATACAAGCATGTGTGTCCATGTCATACACAATAATATCATTTTTGGTTACCAAAGCGTCTATTGCCGACATAATTCCTTGGTATCCAAAATTTAATAAATATGCTTTTTCTTTGTCTACAAAGGAAGCACATTCTCTTTCTAATTGTTCATGCTTAGGAGTATGACCAGACATCATTCTTGCTCCCATTGGGTAAGCCATTCCGTGCTCCGTTGCTGCTTCTCCATCTACTTTTAAAATCTCAGGATGGTTCGCAAGACCCAAGTAGTCATTGATGCTCCAAGTAATCACTTTCTTTCCATTAAAAGACATTCTATTAGATATTGGGCCTTCTAATTTAGGGAAAACGTAATAGCCTTCGGCTTGCTCAGCCCATTTACCTAAAGGTCCTTTATCTTCAATTATTCTTTCAAATAAATCTTTCATCGTGTACTCTATTTTTAATTTTTCTTCGAAATGCAAAGTAACCGTTTTTTTTGCAGTTTATCAAATAGTGAAGTATACAATTCTACTTATAGAAAATCATTTTGTTTCATCCAGTCATCACTATAAATTTTGTTCATATAACGAGATCCATGGTCTGGAAAAATTAAAACTACAAAACTATCTTCTGTAAACATATCTTTAGCCGCATATTGTTTTGTAGCTTTCATAACAGCACCACTTGTATACCCCGGAAACATTCCTTCTTTTTTCACAATATTTCTGGCTTCTAATGCAGCATCTTTGTCAGATACTTTTTCATAAATATCGATCACATCAAAATCTGTAGCTGTCGGAATTAAGTTTTTGCCTAAACCTTCAATTTTATAAGGCTTTATTTCATTTAAGTCGAGTTCTCTGGTTTCATGGTATTTTTTTAGTACCGAGCCAAAAGCATCTACTCCTAAAACTTTAATATTTGAGTTTTGTTCTTTTAAGTACTTTCCTGTCCCAGAAATAGTACCTCCTGTGCCACTTGCCACTACGACATGAGTAACTTCCCCTTGAGTTTGCTCCCAGATTTCTGGTCCGGTAGATCGGTAATGTGCTTCTATGTTAAGCTCGTTAAAATATTGATTAATATATACAGAATTCTTCGTTTTCTTGTGAATCGTTTTAGCTACTTCGTAGTATGACCTTGGATCATCTGGTGCAACGTTCGCTGGGCATACATGAACTTCTGCCCCCATAGATTTCAATAAATCTATTTTATCTACGGAAGATTTATCGCTCACCGCTAAAATACATTTATAACCTCTAACAATACTAATCATAGCCAAACTAAAACCTGTGTTACCTGAAGTAGTTTCTATAATCGTAGCTCCTTTTTTAAGAATCCCTTTTTTTTCTGCATCTTTTACAATATGCAAAGCAATTCTATCTTTTGCAGAATGTCCAGGATTAAAAGCTTCAAATTTTGCATAGTAAGAACCTGGCAGATTTTTAGTAATCTTATGCAGCTTAATTAGCGGGGTTTCGCCTACTAACTCTAAAATTGAATTGGTGATTCCTAGGTGTCTTGTCATGTTAATTTCTTTAAAAAAGGAAACGTCATTGCATTGAAAAAGTATAGAAGTAACCTAATTAATTTAAATAAAGATTGCTTCTTAACTTCTGCAAAGACGTTTCCCTTCTTCTGAACACAAAAATACACTTCCTTGCGGAATTATAAAAGTCATTTTAAGGCTTAATTGGCTATACCTTTAATTTGTTTTCAAGCGCTAAAAAGAAAGTGTAATCTTTTGCTGTTTCTTTTAATGCTTCAAAACGTCCAGATGCTCCTCCATGACCGGCATCCATATTGGTATCTAACATTAATAAATTGGTATCTGTTTTTAGCGCTCGCATTTTCGCGACCCATTTTGCAGGTTCCCAATACTGTACCTGAGAATCATGATACCCCGTGGTCACTAACATATTTGGATATGCTTTTTCAGTTACCTGATCATAGGGTGAATACGATTTTATATAGTCGTAACTATCTTTGTTATTAGGGTTACCCCATTCATCATATTCTCCTGTGGTTAATGGAATACTATCATCTAACATAGTCGATATGACATCCACAAATGGCACGGCGGCAATAACACCATTGTATAATTCTGGATTCAGGTTAACAACAACACCAATTAATAATCCTCCGGCGGAACCTCCCATGGCGTATAAATGTTTGGCAGAGGTGTACTTATTATCAATTAAATATTTAGAACAAGCTATAAAATCAGTAAACGTATTTTTTTTGTGAAACATTTTACCATCTTCATACCAATCTCTTCCTAAATATTGACTTCCTCTAATATGCGCGATTGCAAAAACAAAACCTCTATCTAATAAACTTAAACGTGTGGTTGAAAAACTATCTGGAATTGTAGCTCCATAAGAACCGTATGCATATTGTAATAATGGTGTATTTTCATTTAACTTAGTATTTTTATGATATACTATAGAAATAGCCACTTTTTTACCGTCTATTGCAGTTGCCCAAATTCGTTTGCTTTTGTAGTTTTCTTTTTTGAACTTTCCGCCTAACACCTCTTGTTCTTTTTTAACCTCTTGCGATTTATCTCTGATGTTGAAGTCAATAACAGAACTTGGCGTTGTAAACGAATTATAGGAATACCTTATAACGTTTGTATCAAATTCTGGATTAGGAAATACACCAGCAGCATATGTTTCTTCATCAAAAGGTAAATAAAAATCTTCCTTTTGATCCCAACGTTTTATGCGTATTTTATTCAATCCATTGGTACGTTCTTCAATTACTATAAAGTCTTTAAATATGGAAAAATCTTCTAATAAGGTATCTTCTCTATGTGCAATAACATCTACCCAATTTTCTTTACCTGTGGCTAAAACAGGTGTTTTCATCATCTTGAAATTGGTAGCACCATCTTTATTGGTTAATAAATAAAAATGATCTTTATAATGCGCAACATTGTATTCTAACTCTTTTTCTCTTGCTTGTAAAATGGTGAATTTTCCGTTTGGATTGTTGGCGTCTAAGAACTGTGCTTCTGTAGATAATGTACTATAAGAACCGACGATTATAAAGTCATTAGATTTCGATTTAGTTACATACGTACCAAAAGTATCATCTTTTTCATGAAAAACTTCTACATCTTCTGAAGTTGGTGTACCTAATACATGTCTAAAAACCTTTTCGCTTCTCAAGGTTTCTGGATTTTTCTTTGTGTAAAAAATGGTTTTGTTATCATTTGCCCAAACAGAACCACCTGTGGTATTTTTAATTATATCTTTATAAATTTCTCCTGTTTCTAGGTTTTTAATGCGTAAAAAATATTGTCTTCTACTCACCGTATCGGTTGCAAAAACCATGAGTTTATTATCTTCAGAAATATTTAAACCACCTAATTGAAAATAATCATACCCTTCGGCGGCATCATTTACATTAAAAAGGATTTCTTCTGCTGCATCTAAAGTTTCCTTTTTTCGGCTATAAATTGGATATTGCTTTCCTATTTCATAACGTGTTATATAAAAATAACCATTTTCTTTATAAGGTACGGAAGTATCATCTTCTTTAATTCTACCTTTCATTTCTTCAAATAAATCTTTCTGAAAGTCTTTAGTATAGTCCGTTACTTTATTGTAATAGGTATTCTCTGCTTCTAAATAATCAACTACTTTTCGGGTTTGCTGATCTTTCTCTGTAGCATTTTTTTGAGCATCCGTTAAACGCATCCAAAAATAATTATCCATTCTAACATCTCCGTGTTTTTCTAATTTTTCAGGCTGCCTATCAGCAACAGGGTACTTTGCATCTGTACTCTTCATATCTTTAATTTCATTTATACAAGCACTTGCAAAAATAAGACTTAAAAGCATTGAGATAAGCAATAATTTTCTCATTTTTTTGTAGTTAGCATTCCAACACAATTCACTAATTTTGATTTAAATTTAATTGTAAATAAAACAGCTATGTTTGGAGACCTTTCTGGAATGATGAATAAACTAAAAGAAGCACAACAAAAAGTGGAAGAAACCAAACATAGATTGGATACTGTTATGTTAGATGAAGTGAGTGCAGACGGTAAAATAAAAGTAACCTTAACAGCCAATAGAGAAATAAAAGCTATTGATATTGATAAAAGTTTATTCACAGATGCTGAAGAATTGGAAGATTATTTAATTTTAACCTTAAATAAAGCACTTCAAAAAGCTTCAAAAATTAACGAAAATGAAATGGCAGTAGCTGCTAAAAGTGGGATGCCAAATATTCCAGGAATGGATATGTTTAAATAATTTTATCACATATTGTCAATTCCAAAATATTGTATTTTGGAATTGAATAAAATATGCATCAATGATAAGACTTTTAATGCTTAAGCAAGCTATCGAAAAAAAACATTAAAAATTATTTCAACTTACATTTTAGAAAATACTTTCAAATAAAATTAAACAATTTGTTTACATAATTTAAAAATACTTTTGAAGATAGAAGACTACATGTTACCCTGCTTAAACAAACAATTTTTCGGAATTGATTGTTTAGGTTGTGGCATACAAAGAGGATTTATTCATTTGGTAAAAGGGGAGTTTATTGCTGCTTTTAAGAGCTATCCTGCAATTTACACACTCGTACTTTTTGCATTTTTTTTATTACTGGATTTTGCATTCAAGTTTAAAAAAAGTCGAAAAATTATTATTATTTTTGCTGCCATAAATGTCTTGGTCATCGTAATTAGTTACTTTATCAAAATGAAATATCTATTTACACGCTAAAAAAACATAAAAAATGGAAAGACAAAGTTTACCAAATGCAACCACATCGCTCATTTTAGGAATCTTATCAGTAGTAACTTGTATTTGTTATGGAGTAATCGGTTTGCCTTTAGGTATTATCGCTTTTGTTTTAGGAAACAAAGCTTTAAAAGTGTACCATGAAAATCCTAAAGACTATAAAGGTTCAGGGAATGCAAATGCGGGTAAAGCATTAGGTGTTGTGGGCATCATTTTAAATCTAATTTTTATAGTCTTCATTATTCTGGCATTTTACAAAATTGGATTGGAAAACTTACAAAATCCAGAATTAATGCAACAAAGAATGAATGAGGTTTTGGGTGAATAAAGAGTATTAATCAACATTATCTATTAATGCAATTCCATATGGAGTTGCATTTTTTTTTACTAATAGTTTTATAATTAATGTTACAAAAACAATATCAGAATTCATAGTTTTCATAAATATAAAAGAAGCTAATGCTAATTTAGCAAAGTTTTTTATTGAAAAATAAAATTAATTAATAAGAGTAATAATAAACTTAAAGGCATCATCAATATTGGCTCCAAAAAGATTGAGACAAAAGAACAAGGAATTCTCGAAAATAAAATTAAATCGGTTTTAGGAGGTATATTTGCAAAGAAAAAGGATACTACTAATCAAAAAACAATAGAATTTTATATTTATAGTAGCCTATAATGCTCCCATCATTGCAACAATAGCTAATAGCACATATAAAGAAATAGTAATAATTGTAAACACTCCTATAAACTTGTAATGCGATTTTAACATTTCAAAAGCTTTTGCTAAAATCTCATCATTTTTTGTAGACAATGCTTTTTTTAGTTGGTTAGAAAACTTTAATAAATAATATACTGGAAAAAAGTAAATAAAAGCTAATAGCAAATAGGTAATCATCATTACTAATCCTAAACCTCTTGGTAAATCTGGTTTTATTATCACGGCATATTCATAAATAGTAGTTGTAAATATTGCTAACACGAGCATAAAACCAATGAACACAAAACCAAGAATTGCTAAAAACTTAGTCCATTTAGCCGTTTCTTTTAAAAAAGTTTTTGAGGCACCAGTTAACGTTAATTGCTCTAATTCTGTTATTGGATTATGTATCATTTTATAAGCACTATAATTTTATTACTTCAAAAATAAACAAAAAAAAGAAGCCCTATAATCACAAATTTAATTTTATGATTATAGGGCTCACATTTTATTGGTAGTAACTGATTATTTAAACTCAGTAATTGTTTTCTTAATAATGGAAATACAATCCATTAATTGTTCTTTGTTCATTACTAAAGGTGGTGCAAAACGAATAATATTTCCGTGCGTTGGTTTTGCTAATAAGCCATTGTCTTTTAATTTCATACAAATATCCCAAGCAGTAGAGCTTTCTTCTGTATCATTAATTAAAACAGCATTTAACAAACCTTTACCTCTTACAGATTTTACCAGATCATTTTCATTAGCAAAAGCTGCTAATTCTTCTCTAAAAATAATTCCTAATGCATCAGCATTAATAGCCAATTTCTCATCAGCAACTACTTCTAACGCAGCCATTGCAACTGCTGCGGCAATAGGATTTCCACCAAATGTAGAACCATGATTTCCCGGCTGAATTACATCCATAATATGATTGTTTGCTAAAACAGCAGAAACTGGATATGCTCCTCCGCTTAAAGCCTTTCCAAGAATTAAAATATCTGCTTTGACTTCTGGAGTTCCAGAACAGTTTTTTTCTTCACAAGAACAATTACCACAAGTTGCTAAAAGTCTGCCCGTTCTTGCTATTCCCGTCTGCACTTCATCGGCAATAAACAATACATTATGAGCTGCACACATTTTTTTTGCAGCTGCTAAATATCCTTCAGAAGGTACATATACTCCAGCTTCACCTTGAATAGGTTCTACTAAAAATGCGGCAATATTTTGATTACTTTCCAAAGCTTCTTGCAATGATTGTAAGTTATCATATTCAATTTTTATAAATCCTTTTGTATACGGTCCAAAATTCTTTCTTGCTACAGGATCATTAGAAAAAGAAATTATGGTCGTTGTTCTTCCATGAAAGTTGTTTTCACAAACGATAATTTCAGCATTGTTTTCGTCGATTCCTTTTACTTCATAGGCCCATTTTCTTGCTAACTTTAAAGCAGTCTCTACAGCTTCTGCTCCTGTATTCATGGGTAATAGTTTGTCGAAACCAAAAAGTTGCGTTGCAAATTTTTCGTATTTTCCCAACATGTCATTATAAAAAGCACGTGATGTTAGGGTTAAGGTTTTTGCTTGCTGTACCATGGCATCTATAATTTTAGGATGGCAATGCCCTTGATTTACAGCAGAGTATGCTGATAAAAAATCATAATACTTTTTACCTTCTGCATCCCAAACATATACACCTTCACCCCTACTTAACACCACTGGTAATGGGTGATAGTTGTGTGCGCCATAGTTGTTTTCTAATGCAATTGCTTCTTCCGAAGTTAACTTGTCTAAAACAGTCATTTTTTTCGTTTTAAATGTTTATAATTAAATAACCATTCCTGTTCTACCTTTATCCTTTCAGTAAAAACTGAAAATTCAGCGTGGGAAAGAAATCATCCCCGAAGTTTTACAAAAGTAGTGAAATATCTGGAAATGAAATAAATTCTTATCTGATAGACTATGCATTAAATTTTCTTAATTTTGCGATTCATTAAATTTGAAAGAATGCCACGCAGAGAACGAAATAAATTTGTAAAAAAAAATCAAATTTTAGAATTAAAAATTGAGGATTACGCTTTTGGAGGAAAAGGAATTGCAAGAATTAAATCCGAGGAAGGTAGTTTCGTTGTCTTTGTTCCTAACACTTTACCTGGCCAATTGGTGAAAGCGCAAATAAGTAAGTCTAGTAAAAATTATGCAGAAGCTAAATTGATTGATGTTTTAGAATCCTCTGAAAATGAGGTAGAAGTACCGTTTCAAGACATTCCAGGTGCACCCTATATTCAATTACCAATAGAATTTCAGCATCAATATAAAAAAGAAAGTACGTTATCTCTTTTTGAAAGAATTGGTAAAGTAGAAAATATAAAAAATCTATTTGACGAATTTATTACGTCTCCAAATGTATTTCATTATCGTAATAAAATGGAATATGGTTTCTCTGCTATTGGGTACGATAGAGTTTCAAAAAGAGATAAAGATGAATTTACATTAGGTTTTAAAAGACGTGGTGTTTGGTGGATGGGCGATAATTTGGAAAAAGATTCTGGTCTGTTTGATAAGCAAATGGAAGACAATTTAAAGAACATAAGATCGTATTGTATAAAAACAGGTTTAGAACCTTGGCATGGACCAAAAAAAGAAGGATTTTTTCGATATTTTGTTGTTCGTAAATCCTTCAAAACAGATGAGTTATTATGTAATTTAGTTACTACATCTCCCGATTTAGAAAAATTTGATCTACAAAAATTTGCGTCCTTTTTAAAAGGTCTTTTTGGAGAACGTTTAGCAGGTTTGTTACATACCATAAACGATGAAACTGGAGATAGAACAATTGCGACTTCTGGAAGTATAAATTTGGTTTACGGAAAAGACAAAATTGTTGAAGAACTATTAGGTTTAAATTTTGAAATTAGTATGAAAAGCTTTTTTCAAACAAACCCAAAATGTGCAGAAAAATTATATAACAAAGTAGTAGAATACGTTTTAGAAGATAAGTCTAAAGTAGATAATACAGTGGTTATGGATTTGTTTTGTGGAACAGGAACTATCGGACAAATTGTTGCTTCTAGAAGCGATAATGCTAAGATTGTAGGCGTAGATATTGTTGCTTCTGCCATAGAGGATGCACAAAAAAATGCCAAAAGAAATAAGATAGAAGGATTACAGTTTTATGCAGCAGATGTTGGTAAATTCCTAACGAATCACCCAGAATATGAAAGTAAAATAAAGACGATAATTTTAGATCCTGCAAGAGCAGGTATTGCACCAAAAACTTTACAAAAAATAATCAATTTAAATGCAGACAGAATGGTGTATGTTTCTTGTAACCCTGCGACACAAGCAAGAGATACAGAGTTATTAAGAGAAGCTGGTTATCAACTAAAAAAGATAAGTTTGGTAGATCAATTTCCTCATACTGCCCATATAGAGACTGTCGTTTTATTTGAAAAATGTTAAATGAATTTATAATTTATAAAGAATTTGGTTTTATTTATGAAAATGCGACTATTTTAGCAGGACAAAAAAAACAGATAAGTTTAAGAATACATTAAATTCATATACGAACCCGTAATTAAAATCATAAGTGATTGTAAATTTTTAGTTAAACGGATCTAGAAATAAACCTTTTTAAGAGTATAAAAATCAAAAAGATGAAAAAATTAACAGACTTTGAAATTAGTAAAAGATTAAAATCTCTGCAAGATTGGGATTTTTATGATGATGCATTACACACAGATTTTGAGTTCGATAATTTTAAAGATTGTATGTCTGCCATGAATAGAATTGCTTTTGAATGTGAAGCCTTAAATCATCATCCAGAATGGACAAATATCTATAACACTTTGGATATAACTTTAAAAACACATGATGCACAGGGTGTTACAGCATTAGATTTTGAATTAGCAGAAGCGATTAATAAAATTGTAGAAGTTGAAGATTAGTTTTATGAGGAAAATAATTATATTTATTTTTTTATCAATCATTATTATTTCTGCTTGTGAGAAAGATGATTTTTGTGTTCAAAATCCGATTACTCCAAATTTAGTGCTACGTTTTTATGATGCAAACAATAGAGAAGCCTTAAAAAGTGTGAGTTCTTTTTATATTTGGGCGGAAGGAAAAGATACTATTTTCGAAGACATTAGTGCAGATTCTATATACATACCATTAAATAGTTTAGCTACAGAAACAGTGTATAATTTTTCAAAAGGAAATACGATTAATCAATTTACCATAAAATATACCCCGGAAGATGAGTATATTTCTCGCTCTTGTGGTTTCAGAGCTATTTTTAATGAGGTGACTTTTTTATCAGATAATACCTGGATTTCAGATTTTACGCCAGAAGCAGTTACCACTATCGATCATCAAAATGAAGCGCATGTGCAAATATTTCATTAGTTTTTATTTTCTTTTTGTTTTTGTGAATGGGTTTTCTCAAGAACAAAAGACAACCGTTAAGGAAACTGAAAAAGACACAATAATCTATAAATCACCTTACGGAATTCGTATTGGAATTGATATTAGTAAACCCATATTGTCGAGTATTAATGGTCTATACAGTGGTTTTGAAATTGTTGGAGATTATAGAATTTCTAAACGTTTTTTTATAGCCACAGAAATGGGTTATGAAGAAAAGACATCAGAAGAAGATTATACAAATTCCACTTCAAAAGGAAGTTATTTACGTCTTGGTTTTAACTACAATGTTTATGAAAATTGGTTAGATATGAATAATGAAATCTTATTGGGATATAGGTACGGATTTAGTCTTTTTGATCAAACTTTAAATAGTTACACTCCCAATGTAAATAGCACTTATTTTCCTTCAAATAGCATAAATACGCCAATTACGGCATCTAGTTTGAATGCACATTGGTCTGAATTTGTATTTGGAATTAAAGTAGAAACTTTTAAAAACCTTTTTTTAAGTGCCAGTGTTTCCTATAAAGTCTTAATGAGTGCGAAAGAACCAGAGAATTTTAAAACTTTATTCTCGCCAGGATTTAACAGAATCTTCGAAAGTAGCACTGGTTTTGGTTTTAATTATACCATAAGTTACTTAATTCCTTTTAAGAGGAAATAAAACCTACTATTTGTTATTAATTTTTAGTAGATTTATATGACATTTTTAAAATTATAAATAATGGACAAAATACCTAGCGTTAATTTAACCGACTTTTTATCTAATGATGAAAGTAGAAAGCAAAAATTTATTAATGAAATTGGACATGCTTATGAAAATATTGGTTTTGTTGCTTTAAAAGGTCATTTTTTAGATGAAAAATTAGTTGATAACCTTTATTCAGAAATTCAAAACTTCTTTGATTTACCAACAGAAATAAAAGAACAATATGAGATTCCAGGAATTGGAGGCCAAAGAGGATATGTTTCTTTTGGAAAAGAATCTGCTAAAGGAAAAAAAGAAGGAGACTTAAAAGAGTTTTGGCATTTTGGACAATATGTGAATGAAAATTCTAAATACGCAAAAGAATATCCCAAAAATATAGATGTAGAAGAGTTGCCTAAATTTAATGAAGTAGGAAAACAAACCTATAAAATGCTAGAAAAAACAGCAAAATATGTGCTGCGGTCTTTGGCTTTGCATTTGGGTTTAGAAGAAACCTACTTTGATAATTATATAAAAAATGGAAATAGTATTTTGCGCCCAATTCATTATCCGCCAATCAAAAGTGAACCAAAAGGTGCAGAAAGAGCAGCAGCGCATGGAGATATAAATTTAATTACTTTATTAATGGGCGCTCAAGGAAAAGGCTTACAAGTTCAAAATCATAAAGGAGATTGGATTGATGCCATGGCAGCGCCAGATGAAATTATGATTAATGTGGGTGATATGCTTTCTAGACATAGCAACAATAAATTAAAATCTACAATTCATCGAGTTACAAACCCACCAAAAGAAATGTGGGGTACTTCACGATATTCTATACCATTCTTTATGCATCCTGTATCCGATATGAAACTTGATGTGTTAGAAAATTGTATTGATGAAAATAATCCTAAAAAATTTAAGGATATTACTGCTGGTGCATTTTTAGAAGAACGTTTAAAAGAATTAGGCTTAAAGAAGTAAAATGTTTATAATTATCTATAAGCAAAGAAGGCATAAATAGATAAAAAATTATTACTTAAAATATAAATCAAAACATTCGATTTGAATTGCTTCCTTTTTGGGAGCTGAAGAAGGGCTAGTATGGATTTTAAAGATCAATTAAAAAATTTGTTTCCTGAGCATCAAGAAACTGCCGAACCTGTGATCAAGAAACCAAGTATTTGGTTACAAGATGCTCCAATACTCTGTAAATATGAAAAACGAAAAGGAAAACCAATTACAATATTAGAGGGCTATACTGGAGCAACTTCAGATTTTAAGATGCTTGCTAAAGAAATTAAAACAAAATTAAGTGTTGGTGGCAGTTTTAAAGATGATAAAATTATTATTCAAGGAGATTATAGAGATAAGATTATGGATATGTTAAAAGAAAAAGGTTTTAAAGTAAAAAGAGTTGGAGGTTAATTATGTACCATGCAAAAATATATTATTGTCCTATTTACAGTATTTTAAACTGAATTAATTAAAGTAAAAAGATAGTTTTAAAAATTATTAAAAAAAACAATAGTCAATAATTTCTAAACTTATATAACTTGAAGAAATCTATAATTTTAAAGATTTTCAAAGGGTGTCGTATGGAAACTTTCAAGAATTTACCTACTACTTTAAGCCCCATAAAATTATCGCGATAAATTAAGTAATTATTAGAAATCAAATCAATTTTATAGGAACAGAAGAAATCTTATTTCTTATCTTAGAGGTTCTAATATACACAGTTTTTTATCTTATAATGAGGGAAAAATGTTACAAATTATATCTTAAATGAGTATTCAACAATCTGAATTAATCTTAAATCCTGATGGAAGTATTTATCATCTAAATTTAAGGCCAGAAAATATTGCCGATAATATTATTTTTGTTGGTGATCAAGATAGAGTAGATAAAATATCTAAACACTTTGATTCAATAGAATTCACCACTCAAAAACGTGAATTTAAAACCACAACAGGAACTTATAAAAAGAAACGATTTTCAGTTATTTCTACTGGAATTGGTCCCGATAATATAGATATTGTTTTAAACGAATTAGATGCTCTTGTAAATATTGACCTAGAAACAAGGCAACCAAAAGAAAAATTAATTTCTTTAAATATTGTTAGAATTGGTACTTCTGGATCTCTACAAGCAGATATTCCTGTAGATTCTTTTGTGGTAAGTTCTCATGGATTAGATTTAAATGGTTTGCTTCACTCCTATCAAATTGACGAAATTTCAAATATAGAAATAGAAAAGGCTTTTGTAGCACATACAAATTGGAGTTCTAAAAAAGCACATCCTTTAGTCATTCAAAATTCTAGTGAGTTAGGAAATAAAATTACTTCAGAAAAAACATATACAGGAATTACAGCGACTGCTGGTGGATTTTATGGACCTCAGGGGAGAGTTTTAAGGTTGGCGTTGCAAGACCCTGATTTAAACCATAAAATAGATAGCTTTCATTTTAAAGAAGATAGAATTACCAATTTGGAAATGGAAACTTCTGCTATTTATGGTTTATCGAAATTGTTAGGTCATAAGGCTTGCTCTATCAATGCAATTATTGCAAATAGAGCTAATGGAACTTTTAGTAAAAATCCAGGGAAAGTCATAGCCAATCTAATAGAATATACACTTGAGAAACTAGCTGAGTAAATGACAAACCTAAAAGTTGGTGGTGTTCCAGAGCATTTTAACTATCCATGGTATGTTACCTTAAAAAACAAAGAATATAGTAATCATAACATCAACTTACGTTGGCAAGATTTTCCAGGAGGAACTGGAGAAATGTGCGCAGCATTGCGTTCTGGGGAAGTTGATATAGCTATTGTATTAACAGAAGGAATTATTAAAGATATTGCTGAAGGCAATCCATCTAAAATTGTACAGACCTTTGTAAAAACGCCTTTAATTTGGGGGATTCATGTGGGTGAAAAATCATCATTCAAAAAAATTAATGACTTAGAACATGCTGTAATTGCTATTAGTCGGTTTGGATCTGGATCTCATTTAATGGCTATTGTAAATGCATACAACCAAGGTTGGGATATTACTGGCTTAAAATTTAAAGTAGTTGGTGATTTACAAGGCGGAATTAATGCACTCACCAGCGGTGAAGCAGATTATTTTATGTGGGAACATTTTACCACAAAGCCTTTGGTAGACCAAGGAGTTTTTAGAAGAATTGATGATTGCCCAACTCCTTGGCCTTGTTTTGTTGTCGCAGTTAGAAATGAAGTTTTAGAAAATAATTTTGAGGATGTAAAAAAAGTTTTAGATATTATAAATTTTGAAACAAAATACTTTAAAAAGAGGTTTGCCATTGATCAAACTTTGGCAAATAGATATGAGCAACAATTAGAAGACATTCAGCAATGGTTAAAAATTACAGAATGGAATGATGGAAAACCTATTACCAAAAATTTAATAACACGAATACAAAATAAAATGGTTCAATTTAACGTTATGAAAGAAAAGCAAATCTCGGGCAATTTCATAAAAAATATGTATGTTTAACTTGTAAAAAAATTACCATGAAAAAAGCAGTATTTATTGCAGTTTGTATTATCGGAATCATTTGTTTTTCATCTTGTAGAAGCACATCACAATCTTGTGGTTTAGCAGATAGTATAACTATTCAAACAACATTACAACAAGTTGATCTATTATAAAATTTACTTGTTTCTTAATTTTAAATTCAATTAATCCGCTTTTTAAGCGGATTTTTTTTTACCAGTCAATTTCCTTTTTTCCATTAAATTTCAAATATTCATTGGTTTTAGAGAAATGTTGACTCCCAAACCAACCCCTCCAAGCACCTAAAGGTGAAGGATGCGGAGCAATATACACTTTATGTTTGTCCATGTTTATTAATTTTATTTTACTTTCTGCAAATTTGCCCCAAAGTAAAAAAACTACATTTTCTTTTTCATCAGAAACTTTCGAAATTACTTGATCCGTAAAAGTTTCCCAACCATGATTTTGATGACTTCCAGCTTCATGAGCTCTTACGGTTAAAGTGGCATTCAAAAGCAAAACTCCTTGTTTTGCCCATTTTTCTAAATTTCCACTTTGTGGATATTTTTTACCTACATCTGTAGCAATCTCTTTTAAAATATTTACTAAAGAGGGTGGATGCTTAATTCCGTCTTTTACAGAAAAACACAAACCATTTGCTTGGTTTTCTCCATGATAAGGATCTTGACCAATAATAACTACTTTCAGGTCGTTCAAAGAACAAAATTTAAATGCAGCAAAAATGTCTTCTTTTTTTGGAAAACATTGATGATGATTATATTCTTTTTCTACAAAATTGATTAAATTTTTATAATATGGTTTTTCACATTCGTTTTGTAAAATATTTTTCCAGCTAACAGCCATTTTTAGCGTCATTGTTTCTTATTTTTGTTACAAAGATTAATAATTATATACAATTTCTTTTAGAGTGACGTGGAAAGTTGTTTTTTATTTATTTTAACGATACTCGAACTTACAATCTTTAATATATCAAAATTACGAATTTGAGCACTAATATTTCAGAAAAAACATTACAGGATTTAGAATTTTTGACTGTTTTACAGCATGTATCGGAACATTGTATTTCTGGTTTAGGAAAAGAAAGTGTGCGTGAAATTCATCCCATAAGTAGCAGAAAACAGCTATTTGTAGAGTTGCATTTGGTAAATGAATACCTATCTTCTTTTCAAAGTGAAAATAGAGTGCCAAATCATGGTTTTGACAATATTACAGAAAGTGTAAAACGTTTGGCAATAGAAAATAGTTTTTTAGATACAGAAGCCTTTTTAAAAATTGCAACTACTTCTTTAACCGTAAATGAATTAATAAAATTTTTCAAGAAATTTAAAATTCAGTTTCCTACTTTTTATGAGCTTTCTCAAAAAATAGAATTTACGTCTTATATAGATGACGAAATTAAAAAGATCATTGATATTTCTGGTGAAGTAAAAAACAATGCTTCTTCTGTTCTAAAACAAATTAGAAGAGACATTAATAATATTCGTGGTAAAATTGGTGCTAGTTTTTCAAGTGCTTTGTCAAAAGCTATTGCAGCAGGGTATTTAGATGATATTAAAGAAACCATTGTAGATAATCAACGTGTTTTAGCCGTTTCTGCAATGCATAGACGTAAAATTGCGGGAAGCTTGTTAGGATCTTCAAAGTCTGGTAATATTGTATATATAGCGCCACAAGCAACACTTGCCTATAGCAGAGAATTTCAAAATTTAGTGTATGAAGAAAAGCAGGAAGTTGTTAAAATATTACGAACACTAGCCGAAACTATTCGTCCTTTTACACCTCTTTTAGAAGAATATTTGGTTTTTTTAGTGCACACAGATTTAGTAGGTGCGAAAGCAAAATATGCACGAGAAATAAATGCTATTTTACCTTTAATTACGAAAGAAAAAAGAGTTTTTTTTAAAAATGCATTGCATCCAATTTTATGGAGAAAAAATAAAGAACAAAATTTAGAAACTATTTCCCAGTCTATAGAGTTGAATGAAAAACAACAAATTATTGTTATTTCTGGTCCAAATGCTGGGGGAAAAAGTATCACTTTAAAGACGATTGGTTTATTACAATTAATGTTGCAAAGTGGTATTTTAATTCCCGTGGACGAACGCAGTCAAACCTATATTTTTGATACTATTTTAACAGATATAGGAGATAATCAATCTATTGAAAACCAATTAAGTACCTATAGTTATCGTTTAAAAAATATGCGTTATTTTTTACGCAGATGTAATGAAAAAACACTTTTTTTAATTGATGAATTTGGTACAGGTTCAGATCCTGAATTGGGTGGTGCATTGGCAGAAATTTTCTTAGAAGAGTTTTATGAGAAAAAAGCTTTCGGAATTATAACAACCCACTACTCCAATTTAAAAGTATTAGCAAACGAACTAGAGAATGTTACCAATGCAAACATGCAGTTTGATGAGCACAGTCTGGAACCTTTGTATAAATTATTTATAGGGCAAGCTGGAAGTTCTTTTACGTTTGAAGTGGCGCAAAAAAACGGAATTCCTTTTAGCATTATCAATAAAGCAAAAAAACGTGTAGATACTGAAAAAGTCCGTTTAGATAAAACCATTTCTAAATTGCAAAAAGAAAGAACCAAATTACAGAGAAATTCTGATAATTTAGAAAAGCAGAAATCGAAGGGACAAGAGCATTTAGAAAGTTTACAAGAAAAGGAAGATAAAATTCAGTTAAAATTAGCGGGATTTCAAGAATTATATGACAATAACCAAAGAATGCTTTCTTTAGGAAGAAAAATTAATGAATTTTTAAACAAATACTTTCAGAATAACAACAAGAAAGAACTGAATACCAATTTTAATAAATGGGTGGTTGATGAAAAGGTTAAATATGCGAAAAAAAATCCTTTAAATCCGAAAACAAAATCACAGAAACAAAAAGCTAAGTTTGTTGAAAAACAACTTCAAGATGTGATTAAAAAAGTAGAAAAAGAGGTTTTAGAAAAAGTGGTTGAAGTGCGCAAGGAAAAGAAACAAGAAGAAGTAAAAATAGCCAAAGAAAAAGCAACCTATATTTATAAAATAAATGACAAAGTAAGAATTATAGATTCAAATTCTGTTGGTACCATTGATAAAATTGATAAAAAAAGTATCACCATTAATTACGGTATTTTTACAACCAAAACTTCTTTAGAAAAAATAGAGCTCGTTCAGAAAGCAAAATAGTTTTATAGTTGTTTATTGATTTATGGATTATTAAAATATTTATTTCTATATTTAAACAAAAATAGACTGTCTATGAAACCAATAAAGTAATTTATCATTACTCATTGAATCTCGTACATTTCGTCAATAAATATAAAATTCAAACAATAAGTAACAATTACTAATCTCCTAATTTAAAAAAATGACTAAAAGCAAATTATTTCTTTGTTCAATAATATCAGTATTCTTATTTTCTTTTTCAATTAAAAACAATAGTGAAATTTTTGAAAAAAAAGGGTTCATTTATAAAGTTCAATTAAATGTCGATGAAGATTTGATGGAGCGTGCTTTGGTTAAAAATGCTGATAACTCAATTTTTATGCATAAAATGGGGTATGCTATGTATAGGGATAAAGTTGATGAAAGATTTCTAGAGAGAAATCGACTTGATAACCCTAATAATGTAAATACTTATGAAATGTTTAATTCCAAAGAGACCGATAAATTATTATCAGGCTTATCTGCAATCATAGCAACCAATACAGATGCAGAAACTGTGAATTATTTTAAAAAGAAATCAAAGGCAGGTAAAATGTTCGGTAAAGCTTTGGGTATGATGGGTAATGTAGTCACAAATGCTACTGGAAAAAATAAACTATCCTTTTCTTTGCCAAATAAAAAACTAAAAAGGGTCAAATTTAAAGCTGATGAGTATTATGAAATAAAAATACATTTCGATAACTTAGGAATCTCAAAATTTACAGCAAAAGTCCATAAAAATAATAAGATAAAATCTATACAATTCAAAGTGAAAATAATGATTATAGCCTCTAATAAAAAAGGAAATGTACTTTGGACTAAAGAAAAAGAGATAAAAGATTTTTCACCTGTATTTAATGCCTCTGACATAATTGAAGATACAAAAGGAGCATTCTTTAATTTAAAAAGATTTACTAGATACTATAACCCAAATAGGCACAAAGGAATTGGAGATTTTCTTTCTTTATCTAAGGAAGAATTCGAAAAGTGTATTAATTTTTCACTACAACAAGTCTTAACTAAATAACAAGACTACTTAGTCACTTCTTTTTTTGACTTGTAATATGTTAATGAAAAAAGTTAAATATCTGTTTTTTACTATCGATTTTATTTTTGATAAATTAAAGGTTAATAAAATATAAACTAGTTGCATTAAAAGGAATGAAAAATCTATAAAATACCTTTGAAAATTAATGCTAAATAAATTTAACAACTGGTTGTTTAGTTGTTGCGAAATTTTAGTTAGAACTATGTTGGCATTTTTTATTTGCATAAAAAAACTCCTGAATTTCTTCAGGAGTTTCTATATCAAAATATTTTATTTTAAGCGTTTTGCTTTTTAATTAGATTTAACGCGGACCCTTCATTATACCATTCTATTTGTCCTTTATTATAAGTGTGATTTGCTATTATCATGTCTTTGCTTCCATCAGCATGGACAACTTCTAGGTTTAATGGTTTCCCTGGAGTAAATTCATTTAAATCTATAAAATTAAAAGTATCGTCTTCTTGAATTAAATCATAATCAGCTTCATTAGCAAAAGTTAACCCTAACATACCCTGTTTTTTAAGGTTTGTTTCGTGTATTCTAGCAAAAGATTTTACCAACACTGCGGCAACACCTAAATGACGTGGCTCCATAGCTGCATGTTCCCTAGAAGAACCTTCACCATAATTATGATCTCCAACTACAATTGTATTAATTCCGGCAGCTTTATAGGCTCTAGCTGTTTTTGGGACAGCATCATATTCTCCATTTAACTGACTTTTTACAAAGTTGGTATTCATGTTATAGGCATTTACTGCACCAATTAAGCAATTGTTAGAAATATTATCTAAATGACCTCTGTAACGCAACCAAGGTCCAGCCATAGAAATATGATCTGTTGTACATTTTCCATGCGCTTTTATTAATAATTTCACTCCAGATAAATCATTTCCTAAAGGAGTAAAAGCTGTTAATAATTCTAACCTTTCAGAATCTGGATTTACATTAATATCAACTCCACTTCCATCTTCTTCTGGCGCTAAATAACCATCATCTTTTACTTCAAAACCTTTTGGAGGCAATTCCCATCCCGTTGGTTCATCTAACATTACTTCTTCCCCATTTCTGTTTATTAATTTATCCGTCATCGGATTAAAATCTAATCTTCCAGCAATAGTAATGGCTGCAACCATTTCTGGTGATGCAACAAAAGCATGTGTATTAGGATTACCATCTGCACGTTTTGCAAAATTTCTATTAAAAGAATGAATTATTGAATTCTTAGGTGCATTTTTAGGATCCTCATAACGAGCCCATTGACCAATACATGGCCCACAAGCATTTGTGAAAATTTTAGCATTTAAGTTTTCAAAAACTTCTAAAATACCATCTCTAGAGGCTGTATAACGTACTTTTTCAGAACCCGGATTAATTCCAAATTCAGCCTTTGTACCTAAACCTTTATCAATTGCTTGTTGGGCTATTGAAGCAGCTCTAGATAAATCTTCATAAGAAGAGTTTGTACAAGAACCTATTAAACCCCATTCTACTTTTAATGGCCAATCATTTTTATTCGCAATAGTAGTCATTTCTGAACCTACTTTTGTAGATAAATCCGGTGTAAATGGTCCATTTAATAACGGACTTAATTCTGATAGATTAATTTCGATAACTTGATCAAAATATTGTTCTGGATTTGCATATACTTCAGCATCACCAGTTAAATATTCTTTAACTTTATTAGCCGCATCAGCCACATCATCTCTGTCTGTAGCGCGCAAATAACGTTCCATAGACGCATCATACCCAAAAGTAGAAGTTGTTGCTCCTATTTCTGCGCCCATATTACAAATGGTACCTTTTCCGGTACACGACATTCCTTTTGCGCCTTCACCAAAATATTCTACAATAGCTCCAGTTCCTCCTTTCGCTGAAACAATACCAGCTACTTTTAAAATAACATCTTTTGGTGCAGTCCAACCGGAAAGTTTCCCAGTTAACTTTACTCCAATTAGTTTTGGAAACTTTAATTCCCAAGCCATACCTGCCATAACATCCACAGCATCTGCACCACCAACTCCAATTGCAATCATACCTAACCCTCCAGCGTTCACTGTATGTGAATCTGTACCGATCATCATTCCTCCTGGAAATGCATAATTTTCTAAAACTACTTGATGTATAATTCCAGCTCCTGGCTTCCAAAAACCTAAACCATATTTATTAGAAACAGACTCTAAAAAATTAAATACTTCATTACTGGTATTTAAAGCTGATTGTAAATCTGTACTTGCTCCGTTTTTAGCTTGTATTAAATGATCACAGTGTGTCGTTGTAGGGACTGCTACTTTGCTTTTACCTGCTTGCATGAATTGCAATAATGCCATTTGTGCAGTAGCATCTTGCAAAGCAATTCTGTCTGGAGCAAAATCCACATAATCTTTTCCTCTTACAAATGCTTTTTCAGGATTACCATCCCATAAATGAGTGTATAAAATTTTCTCAGAAAGCGTTAAAGGTCTTCCTGTAATTTCGCGAGCAGCGTCAACACGTTCTGACATAGAAGCGTACACTTGCTTAATCATATCAATATCAAAAGCCATATTATATATAAGTTTTTAAGAGGTTTGAAAAACAAATTTACAGTAATAAAATCAATTTTAAACTATAAATAATAGATTGCAGTAATTTATCAATAAATAAAACTTATTTTAAATAATACTGAATTTAATTTAATTAAAATCCATATTTTGAGGTTTTTTATGCGAATTTCATAAAATAAAAGTAAAAAGCAGACTTGTAAGCCGAATTCTGTACCCTAAAATAAGGTTCTTATCATTTATCTAGTTCTAAAATTACTTTCAGAATCTATCTGCCTACCCTTTAGAATCGAGCGAGTAGCTCTCAAGCTCTAATTTACATGGCATTGCACCTCATAGAGTTTACCTGGTTTCACTACAGCCGAACTGTACTTGCTTTCTGTTGCACTTGTCCTCAACTTACGTTGGACGGATGTTATCCGCTATGATTACTCCATGGTGTCCGGACTTTCCTCCCTGAATCAAGTTCAGGGCGATAAGATAAGTCTGCTAATATTCTTTTAACTTTAAAAAACCCACTCAAAATAAAATTTTGAGTGGGAAAAATTGCTATGAAAAAGAAAAAGTGTTATCGATTTCTCAATAACAAAACAAATATATATTAAAATGAGTTACCAGAAATATTTTAATAGAATAAATGTACTTTTTTTAAGAAAACATATCGTTTACTTTTTCAAAAAATGATTTATCTGATGTATTTGGATTTGGTGTAAAATTTTCATCATCCGACATTTTTTCAAAAAACTGCTTTTGTTCTTTGTTTAATACTTGAGGCGTCCAAACATTTATGTGAATTAAGAAATCTCCTGTGCCATAACGCTCTATACTAGGTAAACCTTTTCCTTTAAGTCTTAAAATTTTCCCAGATTGAGTTCCTGCTTCGATTTTAATTTTCACTTTACCCGAAACTGTCTCAACTTCTTTATTCGTTCCTAAGACTGCATCAGAATAATTAATATATAAATCGTAATGAATATTGGTTCCTTCTCTTTTTAAAGTTTCGTGCTGAATTTCTTCAATTAAAACTAATAAATCTCCTGAGATAGCGTTTTTTCCAGGTGCGTCATTTCCTTTTCCGCCAACTTTTAATTGTACACCTTCAGTTACACCTGCAGGAATATTAATTGAGACTGTTTCTTCTTTTACTATTAAACCCTGTGAATCTGCTCCGCTAGGCTTACTACTTAGAATCTCTCCTGCTCCAGAACAAGTACTACAAGTAGTGGCAGTTTGCATTCTACCTAGAATGGTATTTGTAATCCGCATTTGCTGACCAGAACCGTTACATGTAGTACAGGTTTTATAAGTAACCCCATCTGCTTGTACTTTTCTGCGAACTTTTACTTTCTTTTCTACACCTTTTGCGATTTCTTCTAATGTTAGTTTTACACGAATACGCATATTACTTCCTTTAACTCTTGCTTGACGCTGTCCGCCGCCGCCAAAGCCGCCGAAACCGCCTCCGCCGCCGCCAAATATATCTCCAAATTGACTGAATATGTCATCCATATTCATTCCACCACCACCAAAGCCTCCTCCTCCTTGAGGGCCATCAAAAGCAGCATGACCATATTGATCATAACGTGCTTTTTTATTTTCGTCACTTAAAACTTCATAAGCTTCAGCAGCTTTTTTGAAATTTTCTTCAGCATTTTTATCATCCGGGTTCTTATCTGGATGATATTTGATTGCCATTTTTCTGTATCCCTTTTTAATTTCTGCTTGAGAAGCAGATTTTGAAATGTTTAATATTTCGTAAAAGTCTTGTTTTGCCATATTGTTTAATTTGGTTCTTTAATATTTAATCTTCAGTCAACGGCTGTAAACTAAGTACTAAAAAACTTAGTAACGAATTACTGTCCTATTACTACTTTTGGATATCGAATAATTTTATCTCCCAATTTGTATCCTTTTTCAACACAATCAATTATTTTTCCTTTTAAATCTTCTGATGGAGCAGGAATTTGTGTAATTGCTTCGTGAATTTCAGCATCAAACATATCTCCTTGTACAGTTTCTATTTTTGATAAGCCTTTCTGCTCTAAAGTATTGTAGAATTTTTGATAAATTAATACGACACCTTTTCTTAACTCTTCTAATTCTTGACCATCTTCAATATGTGGCAGCGCACGCTCAAAATCATCAACAATTGGCAGTAAAGATGTCATTAATTCTTGTCCGGCAGTTTTAAATAATTCTATTCTTTCTCTAGATGTTCTTTTTTTATAATTTTCAAACTCAGCAAACAAACGTAAAAATTTATCTTTTTCAGCTTGAATTAATTCATCTTGTGTAGGCTCTTCTTTTACAATTTCTACTTCAACTTCTTGATTTTCCTCAATTTGAACAGTTTTTTGTTCGTTATCTATTTCTTCTTCTTGGATATTTTCTTTTTTACTCATTTCTTTGTAATCGTTAAATTATACACCATTAATAGGCAAAAATGTTGCCAACAAAAAAATAGTGTCAATCTGACACTATTTTAATACTTATATTATCATGAAAGTCTTAATCTTCTATTCTTTCAATTTTAGCACCAATAGATTTTAAACGAGCCTCTATGTTTTCATAACCTCTATCTATTTGCTCAATATTATTGATGATACTTGTTCCATTTGCAGATAGCGCAGCAATTAATAATGAAATACCAGCTCTAATATCTGGTGAAGTCATTTTGGTTGCTTTTAATGCACTCTCAAAATTTTGACCAATAACTGTTGCTCTATGAGGATCACATAAAATAACTTTAGCGCCCATATCTATTAATTTATCTACGAAAAACAAACGGCTTTCAAACATCTTTTGATGTATTAAAACAGTTCCCTTTGCCTGTGTTGCAATCACTAAAACAATACTCAATAAATCGGGCGTAAATCCTGGCCAAGGAGCATCTGAAACTGTCAAAACAGATCCATCTATATAATTCTGAATCTCGTAAGATTTTTGTTCTGGAATATAAATATCATCCCCTCTTTTTTCAAATTGGATTCCTAGTTTTCTAAATACATTTGGAATTTGGCCTAAGTTTTCCCAACTTACATTTTTTATAGTCAATTCAGACTTTGTCATTACTGCAACACCAATCCAAGACCCAATTTCTATCATGTCTGGTAAAACTGTATGCTCGCAGCCCATTAGCTTCTTAACACCTTCAATTTTTAACAAATTAGAACCAACCCCTGTTATAGTTGCTCCCATAGAATTCAACATTTTACATAACTGTTGAATATATGGTTCACAAGCAGCATTATAGATGGTTGTAGTTCCTGTTGCTAAAACTGATGCCATTAGAATATTAGCAGTACCTGTTACAGATGCTTCATCTAGTAACATCTCTGTTCCAAATAATTCATCTGCTTCCACTCCATAAAAATATTCTTCTTTGTTATATCTAAATTTTGCTCCTAATCTAATAAAACCTTCAAAATGGGTATCTAAACGTCTGCGACCAATTTTATCTCCTCCAGGGCGCGGAATATAACCACGTCCGAAACGAGCCAGTAACGGACCAACTATCATAATAGACCCTCGTAATGAACCTCCATCTCTTTTAAAATCAGCAGATTCTAAATAGTCTAAATTAATTTCATCCGCTTGAAAAGCATAAGAGTTTCTATTTAATTTTTCAACCTTTACACCTAACTCTCCTAGTATAAAAATTAATTTATTTACATCAATAATGTCAGGAACGTTATTTACGACTACTCTTTCTGGAGTAAGTAAAACTGCACAAAGTATTTGTAAAACCTCATTTTTTGCTCCTTGTGGAGTAATTGTTCCTTTTAATTTATGACCGCCTTCAATTTTAAATGATGCCATATACTAATATTTTTTTCTGTTTTTGTGCTGGTTATTATGTGTTGGTTTCTTATGAGAACTTTTAGAACTATTGTGACCCTGTCCTTGTGTGCGAGGCTTTCTTAATAAATTTTTACTCTCAGAAAGTGCTTCTTTAGTATTTCTTAAATCTAACTTTCCATCAGATAAATCAAATAAATGCTTAAAAATTACAGCATCATCAACAGTATCTTTATTCCAGTTTAAATAACATTTTTTCATGTGATTAGCCACTGTAAATACGAGCGCTTCTTTTTTCTCACCATCTTCCCAACTCAAAGCAATATCTATCATTGTTTGAATGTTGTTTCCATAATAACGATATCTTGAAGCTGATTTTGGATATGCTAAGGCTTCCGGCTTTTCTCGCAACTCTTCCTTAGACGGCTGAGGATAGGGAGATTCTACATCTAATTTAAAATCTGCCATAATGTATAATTGATCCCAAAGTTTGTGCTTAAAATCTGGAACATCTCGTAAATGTGGTTGTAAATTCCCCATCACATCTACAATAGCTTTCGCCATTTTATCACGCTCTTCTTTAGTTTCTATAGCCAAACAGTGGTCTACTAATTTTTGAATATGTCTGCCGTATTCTGGTATAATCATTAACGGTCTTTCTGAATTGTACTCTAAATCGAATGTCATTTATTTATTTTTGAGAAGTATTCTCTATGTATTTTCTTTGTTCATTTTAATCACAAGAAAACACTAGAACTGACAAGTTATAATTTGTAGTTATTTAATGTTGCAAAATAACGATTTATTTTTAGTTTTATTAAAGATTTCTAACCAATCACTTTTAATTTTGCAAATTGCAATAATAGTTTCTTTTTTCCAACAGTTCCAAATTTAATTTCTGCCTTTTTATTTGGCCCATTTCCTTCTAAAGAAATCACTTCTCCGCTCCCAAATCTATTATGCTCAACAATATTTCCAACAACAATATTGCCATCAAATAAATTAGTTTTTGATGAAGCTTGCGATACTTTTTTTAAATTTTTAGGAATTATAATTTCCTTCTTTTTTGACAAATCACGCTCCATCTTTTTACGCTGAATCGGTTTTTGAAAACGAATTCCTTTTGGTGCGTCCTCAAAAATACTTTTATCTATAAACTTATTTATGGATGATTCAGGAGTTTTTTGGGCGATATAATGTAGATATTGATCATCTATTTCTTCTAAAAACCTACTCGGTTCTGCATCTACCAGTTTCCCCCATCGGTAACGAGTTTGTGCATAACTTAAATAAGCAACTTTCTCTGCTCTTGTTAAAGCTACATAAAACAATCTGCGCTCTTCTTCAAGTTCACTTCTTGTGCTCATACTCATTGCTGATGGAAATAGATTTTCCTCTAATCCAACAATATAAACATACATATATTCTAATCCTTTAGATTGATGAATCGTCATTAAGGACACACTTGGTTTGTCATCATCTTTTTTGGCATCAAAATCAGTAGCCAAAGCAACATCCTCTAAAAATGTGGTTAAAGAAGTGTCTTCTCCTTCTTCGATTTTATCAGTTATAAAATCTTTAATTCCATTTAATAATTCCTGTACATTCTCAACTTTACTAACAGCTTCTGGAGTTCCATCTTTTTCTAAATCTTTGATTAATTGCGTTTGTTTTACAACGATCTCAGCAATTTCAAAAGCATTTTTAGTTTGCGCTTCAATTTGCAATCGCAACATCATATTCATAAAATTCTGAAGTTTATTTTTAGTTCCAGAATTTATTTTTAAATCTATTTTATCAATATATTTAATAATGTCAAAAATAGATTTTTTATAATGATTTGCCGCTATCGTTAACTTATCTATGGTCGTTGCACCAATTCCACGAGCAGGATAATTAATAATTCTTTTTAACGCTTCTTCATCATTTGGATTGATTAGAATCCTTAAATAAGACAAAATATCTTTGATTTCCTTTCTCTGATAGAATGAAATTCCCCCATATATTTTATAATCAATTCCTTTTTTACGCAACGCATCTTCAATCGCTCTAGATTGAGAATTTGTTCTATACAAAACGCAAAAACTATCCGAACTTAATTGATGATTCATTTGGTTTTCCCAAATAGATTGTGCCACAAACCTACCTTCTTCTCCATCGGAAATTGTACGCATTACATTTATAGAGTCTCCATCATCATTACTCGTCCAAACTTCTTTATCTAACTTTGTTTTATTTCTTGCAATTACAGAATTTGCCGCATTCACTATATTTTTTGTGGATCTATAATTCTGTTCAAGCTTAAAGGTTTTTACATCAGGATAATCTTTTTGAAAATTTAAAATATTCTGAATATTTGCACCTCTAAAGCTATAGATACTTTGAGAATCATCACCAACAACACAAATATTTCCAAATTTATCAGCCAAAGCTCTAACAATAATATATTGGGAATGATTTGTATCTTGATACTCATCTACCATAATATATCTAAAACGATCTTGATATTTAGCTAAAGTCTCAGGAAAACGAGCCAACAATTCATTGGTTCTCAGCAATAAATCATCAAAATCCATAGCACCTGCTTTAAAACACCTGTCTACATAAGCTCGATAAATATCCCCTACTTTTGGTCGGCTTGCATGCAAATCTGCTTCTTGTAAATCAGCATTATTAAAATACGCCCTAACCGTTATAAGACTATTTTTAAAAGATGAAATTCGGCCTAAAATCTGTTTTGGTTTATACCGTTCTTTATCTAAATTCATTTCTTTAATAATTGATGAAATTAAACGAACTGAATCTTGTGTATCGTAAATAGTGAAATTTGATGGAAAGCCTAATTTATCTGCTTCTGATCGTAAAATTCTTGCAAAAACAGAATGGAAAGTTCCCATCCAAAGATTTTTAGCTTCACTAGACCCAACTACTCCAGCTATTCTTGCCTTCATTTCTTTTGCCGCTTTATTCGTAAATGTGAGCGATAAAATATTAAATGCGTCTACACCCTGCTGCATTAAATGCGCAATTCTGTATGTTAATACCCGTGTTTTACCAGAACCAGCACCTGCAATAATAATCATTGGTCCGTCTTTTTGCAAGACAGCTTGTTTTTGTGCTTCGTTTAAAGAATCTAAATAAGTATTCAATTGTTTGTTTTGAAAGTTTTTGAAAACGTGAATTTAGCCAAACTAATCGTTTTTTTAAAAGAAGATGGTTACTTTTTATTCACAAGTTATTAATTAAAAAGAAAGAACAATATCTGCTCATTTAATGTCAAAAAAAATTATAAATCTTAAGACATATCACCATTACTTTTTTAGTAGTAGAAAATAAAATTTATTTGAAATCTTTAAAGCAACCTATAAAAATTTTGATGAACATATAAAATATTGGCAGAGTTCATATCGCTAATCAACTCATTAAAATAAAGAAATAATTAGTAAAGCTCACAGAATCTGTTTTATTTATAGAAACATTGCGCTATTTTGATTTTAGACTATGTTTAGAAGCTCTATATTTGTGCTTGTATAAATATGCATGGTATTATGGAAGATAAAATATTAGAAAGTATTGGATATATTTTACCCGCCACAGTTACAGGTCTAGTAGCCTACTATATGTTTAAAGGGTTTATAAAACATCAAGATACTTCAAAAAAGTTAGCGCTTTTATCTGAAAGGAAAAAAGATACGCTACCCATAAGGTTGCAAGCTTACGAGCGCATGCTATTATTTTGTGAGCGAATTAATCCTATAAAAATGTTAGTTAGAATAAAACCGCTCTCTGAAAACAAACAAGATTATTTACAATTACTTATAGCGAATGTAGAACAAGAATTTGAACATAACTTGGTACAGCAAATCTACATTTCGGACGATTCTTGGACTGCAATTTTAGCGACTAAAAATGGGATTATAAATAAATTAAAAGAAGTTGCAGAAACATCAAACACTGCCCATGATTTAAGAGAAAATGTTATTATCTATTATGCTAAAAAATTACCGCCAACAGAGACTGCTATTTCTCTTATAAAAAATGAAGTACTGAGACTGTTATAATAAAAAATCTTCTTAATGAAAAGAAGATTTTTTATTCGGTAAAATATACTGAGAAACTTCGAAATCTAGAATTGCAATCTAACTCCTACTTTAAAGTTTCTACCTCTTGTAGAATACCCTAAAATATCATCATAATCTTCGTTTAATAAGTTGGTAACAGCACCAAATAAAGTTACTGTTTCATCTAGTAATTTATAATTTATAGCAAAATCTAATACTTGGTAACAAGATAAAGTAACATCGTCACCAGCTGTGCCAAAAGACCCATATCTATCAAAAATTGTTCTCTCACCAACGTTTCTATACGTTAAGTTCAAAAATGTATTTTTTAAAGTAGTAATATCCAAACCTACAACAATTTTACTTGCCGGAATGTAATCGTTAAAATCTTCAAATTCATCTTTTTTAATATGAGTATATGAAGCATTAATCCTTATATCATCTGTTGGAATTATTGACGTATTTATTTCAAAACCGTTAGCTTCAGAAGAACCATTTGCATATTTAAAAGTAGAACTACTATAAATTATTGCATCTTCCTCTTTTCTATTAAAATATACTGCGTCTAATTTTAACCAATCTTGGTAACTAGTATCAAAACCAAACTCAAAAGTTTTATTAGATTCTGGATTTAAATCCAGGTTTCCAGAAAAACCATCGTATAATTGATATAAACTCGGTGCAATAAACGCTGTACTAAATGACGTTAATAATTTAACAGAAATATTTTCATCTTTTAAAAGTGAATATGCAAGATTTCCATCATACACAAAATGATTTCCATATACATTATGAATGTTTAATCTACCACCAACATTTACACTTAAACCGTAATCAGATATATACACTAAACTTGCATAAGGATCTAAAGTATTAAAGTTAGCAATTCCTTTTTTAATTTCAGCAAAAGGGGTTACCGTATTATTACTATGTGTTTGATAATTCAAACCTGTAATCAATTGAATATTAGCTTTTTTAAACTCAAATTTATTTACTAGATCTAAATTTACACTTCTACCAACAAACTCATAACTGTCTAAAGTTCCTGCCCAAGAATTGTATTGTTTTAAGTCTCTCTCTAAAATATTTGTAGAGGCTAAAAAATAAGCTTGTCCGTTTCTATAATTCAATGTTGGTTTAATTCCAACTCTAAATTGTTCTTGATTTCCTGTGTTTAAATCACCATCTGCAAATGCTCCATCATCAAAATCGAACTCAAATTCATCATAATTTAAAAACGTTTCTACAGAAATTTTATCATTAATTTGATAACCTAACTTAACTAAAGCGTTTTTGCTATAAAATTTGTCGTTTTCAAACTCAGTATCCGTTTTACTTTTTGCAGAAGACATTCCATCTAAACCAGTTAAACTAAAAGAACCTAAAAAATTAAGTTTTCCTAATGTGCCATTTAGCGTAACATTCTGATTTTTATCAGAAAAACCACTTCCTGTTACATTTGAGGTATTATTTGTACCCATACTTGTTTCAAAAGAACCAGAAATTTTATCTTCAGAAGCTGTTTTTAAGATGATATTAATTACTGCAGTTGCAGCACCAGAACCATATAAGGTTGAGGAAGCTCCTTTTAAAATTTCAATAGTTTCAATTTGACTTACTGCCAATAAACGTAAATCAAATTCTTGGTTTATTGCCGATTGATCTGTTACGGGAACACCATCAATTAAAACTAAAACTTGTCTACTTCTTCCTCCTCTAATATTAATACTTCTTGGTTCTGCTGCATTGACATTTACACCTCTTACATCTATACCAGCAATATTATTTAATATTTCAATAACATTTTTACCTGCATTTTGTTGCAATTCTTTTTGAGTAATTTTGTGAATTACTTTACCAGTATTTTCCTTTTTTAAGTTGAATTTTGTTGCCGTTACAACAACCTCATCCAAAGTTTCTACATTTCCTTTTTTTGTTTCTTTTTGCTGCGCAGACAAGTTTGTGCTGACAAAACTAAATGCCATAACACCAACAATTAATAATTGTTTTTTCATTTTTAATTAATTTGATTTACAATAAATCAGGTAAATTTTGTGTACAAATATAGATTAGTACATAAACTTCTATCCCGAAAGTTTTTAACTCGTGAAAATGGCAGGTCTCCTGACTTGTTTTCATGTTATTCGACCTTCCCAACAATAATTGTCAGTGGTATAAGAATTAACAACATCCTCAATTGAGGCACTGAATCATATTCAGCATAAACTTACAGTTGCGGGAACAGTTCTAGATTTTAACTAGATTCCCTTTTAATTTGATATAAAATGAATTTTATATCAAAACCAAAATCGAGGCAAATATATATGCAATCTTATAAATAATCTAATAAAAACACTGGGAAATTTAATATCTTTAAGGTCTAATAATTTTGATAGTTATGAGAATTGAAAATGAATTAAAATTAGGTTTTAAAGACGTAATGATTCGCCCAAAAAGATCAACTTTAAAATCACGTTCACAAGTAACTTTAGAAAGAGAGTTTACTTTTCTACATAGTGATATAGTTTGGAAAGGAATACCAATAATGGCAGCAAATATGGATACTGTCGGTACTTTTGAAATGGCAAAAACATTAGGTAGACAAAATATTTTTACAGCAATTCATAAACATTATTCTCTTGACGAATGGAAAGATTTTGCATCTAGAGCTGATGAAATAATAATTAAAAATATTGCGATTAGTACGGGTACAGGAAAAGAGGATTCAGAAAAAGTGAAACAAATTTTAACTGAGTTTCCAAAAATAAATTTCATTTGTGTTGATGTTGCTAACGGCTATTCTGAAAATTTTGTAAATTTTGTAAAGAAAATGCGCGAAAATCACCCGAATAAAGTTATTATTGCTGGGAACGTGGTTACTGGTGAAATGGTTGAAGAATTATTATTAGCAGGAGCAGATATTATTAAAGTTGGAATTGGTCCTGGTTCTGTTTGTACAACAAGAATAAAAACGGGAGTTGGTTATCCACAATTATCTGCAATTATAGAATGTGCAGATGCTGCTCATGGAATGGGAGGTCAAATTATTTCTGATGGTGGTTGTAAAATTCCCGGCGATATTGCTAAAGCTTTTGGTGGCAGTGCAGATTTTGTAATGCTTGGAGGAATGCTTGCTGGTCACACACAAAGTGGTGGAAATTTAATTGAAAAAAATGGAGAAAAGTTTAAAATTTTTTATGGAATGAGTTCTGAAACAGCCATGAACAAACATGTTGGTGGTGTTGCAAATTATAGAGCTTCTGAAGGTAAAACTGTTGAAGTTCCTTTTAGAGGTGATGTGGAAGACACTATTACAGATATTTTAGGAGGAATTAGATCTACTTGCACCTATGTTGGCGCAAGAAGATTAAAAGAACTCACGAAAAGAACTACTTTTATTAGAGTACAAGAACAAGAAAATCAAGTGTATTCTAAATGAAAAATATAAATTTTATACCTGTTTTAATATACATTCTTATTTCAATTTCTTGTAAAAATGAAGTTATAAAAGTTGATATAAAACATCGGTTCGAAAATAATATTAAATACGCTAATGGATTTGATATTATTACAAAAAATGGAATCAAAAAATTGATTATTAAATCTCCATATCAAAATTCTAAAGATGTTTTTGAATATCAAATTAAGAATAAAACAGTACCCAAAAACATCAATAAAAATAATCTTATAATAGAAGTTCCCTTAACTAAAATTGTAGTGACTTCTACTACGCACATTCCAATGGTTGAATTATTGAATGAAGAAGCAACTGTTATCGGTTTTCCATATTCTAAATATGTCTCTTCAGAAAAAACAAGACAATTAATTGATTCCGGAAATATTACTGAAATAGGAAAAGAAAATTCTTTAAACACAGAAATTTTATTGGATTTAGAGCCAGAGATAGTAGTTGGGTATAGTGTTTCATCTGCGGACAAATCTTTAACAACCATTAAAAAAGCTGGTATTAACGTAATTTATAACGGAGATTGGCTCGAAGAAACACCCTTGGGTAGAGCAGAATGGATTAAATTTTTTGGAGTTTTATTCAATAAAGAAAAACAAGCCGATAGTATTTTTAAGATTATTGAAACTAATTATTTAGAAGCTAAAAAAATTGCATTAACAGCAATAAAAAAGCCAACTATTTTATCCGGAGCGATTATGAGTAAAGATATCTGGAATTTACCTGCTGGGAATAGTTTTGTAGCACAATTTTTAAAAGATGCAAACCTTGATTATCTATGGAAAAATTCTAAAGGAAAAGGAAGTTTATCTTTAAGTTTTGAGAGTGTTTTTGATAAAGGTGTAAATGCTGATTTTTGGATTGCTCCAGGCTATTTTTCAACTAAAGAACAACTTCTAAATAGTAATCAAATCTATACTAAGTTTAAAGCTTTCGAGAATGGAAACATCTATACTCCTTCTACAAAAAAAGGAACAACTGGAGGAGTTATTTATTATGAACTAGCGCCTACAAGACCAGATTTGGTTTTAAAAGATATTATAAAAATCACAAACACAGATTTGTTGCCGGATTACAAAATGACATTTTTTCAGAAAATGAAATAACTACTATTTTTTATTAAGTATTTTTCTTTAGATATTTTTTTATTTTTTAAAATAAAAAAACCCCAGATAAATCTAGGGTTATACTTAAAAATTTGGAAGATAAGTAGGGATCATCAGCCATTGTAAATTTAGTAAAAAACTACAGAAAATAATCTGCTAAAATGGGTGGTTTTAGGGTGGTTTTTAAACATATTAAGTAATAAACTTGATTTTATTATAAATTCAAAGCTTCTTTTCTACTTTTAATTTTTAACTTATCATAAATATTTTTTACGTGGAACTTTACAGTATTTACAGAAATATGCACAATATCGGCTATTTCTTTATTTGATTTCTCTGATAAAATTAAATTAAAAATTTGTCTTTCTCTTAAACTTAATTTTTTCATATTAACCTCTACCAAAAACTCTTTATTTTTAGAGTTTTTATTCTTTAAAAGTTTAGAGTAATTTATAATTTCAGTTGTCATTTGTATATTTTCTTTCCTTAACATTTTCATCCTATATAAAACCGCAAAAGAAAGAATTATCATTTCTAAGAATGCTCCAATTTTTATTGTTCTAGCCTCTACATTAATTACAGATACACCTAAAAATTTTAAAATAAAAAAATCAATTCCACAAAATAATATAATTACATATGCAAATGCAAAAATTTTAGTGTATCTGTTTTTTTTAAATAATAAAACAGCAGGCAGCCAATTAGCTACGAGTATTATAAATACTAAAATATTTAAAAACAATAGATAGTAATAATTTATTTGATTTATGCATAAGAGTCCTAAAATAATTATCAAAATATAACTAAACCTTTTAAGTTTCGGATAATATTCATTTGAAAACAAGTAACTATTTGCAAATTTAGAAGAAAAATAAGCTATCGAAAAACCATTCAAAACCAATAAAAAATTATTGATTTTTTCACTAATATTATAAAAATTCAACATTCCATCCATAGTGAAAATAGCAAAACTAATACTTGTTAAAAATAAAGCATAATATAAGAAGGCGTCATCTTTAAAAACCTGATAGTAGAATAAATTGTATATAATTATTAGAAAAGTAAAACCATAATAAAAACCATTTAAAAGAAATTGATTACTTTCTTTTAAAAGCATTTCGCTTTCACTTTTTAGTTCTACCGGAATATAGGCGTGAAGTTTAGGTGTTACTCTTATATAAAAATCATTATCTCTTGAAAAACGATAACTTAAATACCTTTGATTTTGAAGTTTTTCATATTTAACAGCATTTTGAAAAGCCTTTGCACTATTAATTCTTTCGTATAAAATTCTAAAAATATATTTTGAATCTGTTTTTATTGCAGGAATTTTAAACCAATAACTATCATTTGAGTGCTTGTCTAAAATTTGATCTTCTAAAAGTATAAACTGAGCTTTTTCTATATTATTAATAGAAAAATTATGATTAGAATCTTTTAAAAAATAAATTTTTGTTTGTGAAAAAACAGATAATTGTAATAAAAATAATAATAGAAAAAAATTAAACTTCATGTTTCGTTTTTACCCAACAGTTCAATTTCAAATATAATCATAAAAAGCTTTCTGTTAAAATATTATCCAATATTCGGAATTCGAAAAAGCAATGACATTAATTACCTGACCAACAGTATTTATTGCATTATAAATAGGAATAATGAGATCTAAACTAATTAATTAGTAAACAATTTCTGTAAATTTTAAAACAATTCATTACAAATTATTTATCCTGTTTTTCTAATGTATTTTCGCGAATGTATAAATATAGCGGGAGCGTAAAGGCTATCGCAGTTATGAAAGTTAACGGAATTAAAATCCACCAATATTTTATTTTTAATTTAATCGATTCTGGAATCATAAAAACAAAAAAAGTGAGCACAACAACTGTTAAATCAGCACCAAAAGATTTCCCTGCGAAATTAGATTGTGCATCCTTAAAAAAATTGATTAAAGAAGGGCTTTCTGCAGTTTGAAAATATTGAATATTATAATACCAGGTATATGTAATACCCAAAATCGCTAATCCTAAAAATAAATGTTTACGTCTCATAATTAAATATTTTTAATAAAATGATTCTTATCCTTATTTGAAGTACATTAAAATAATTTTGTTTGATTTTCATCATCTCTCTTCTTTTCTTCTGCTTTCTTTTTTGCTATAGATTTTTGCAAAGCAATTTTTGCTTTTTCTGCAGCCGAAAGCTCCTCTGAAATTGGTTTTTCAGTCAGGGTTTTGGGAACCTCAATAGGTAACTTATCTTCAATAACGACCTCATTAATCACTTCTATTTCTTCAGGAATTTCTTTTTGTTTTTCTTCAAAAGGTAGTGATTCTAGTAAACTGACTTGTTTTATTTTCTCTGTAGTTAATTGATTTCCTTGCGCCTTTATTCCTTTGACAGCAATAAATTCTTCAAAATTAACTTCTTGATTTTCTAAACTGCGCTTAGAGTATTGAATTTCAGCAATTGGTCTATAATCTGTAGCCACGATTTCTAATTGTGATTTGGGATGTTCAGAAATAAAAACCTCCTCCTTTTCTGTTGTTTCCATCAAGAAACGTTTTACATAATAACGTTCTTTTTCTCCATCAAAATAAATAGCCGAAATCGGTTTATTAGATTTCCATTTTTCTAACACAATAATATCATCTTCAAAATGCATGGCTAAATTCGGTTTTACAGCTTTTGCTTTTCCACTTTGAGTAATAATTAGCAGCTTATCTTCAGCTCTGAAATCGCCCAGCAATTCGCCTCTTTCATCAACATTTAATCGTTGTACACTATCATCAAACCAAATTTTACGGGGTTTTAGAGTAGAAACGCCTTCCGATTTAAAATCAACAGATTTTATAGAGTATTTTGTAATTAAATTGCCTTTTACGGCTCTTCCTTTTACATGTAGATCTGCAAAATCTATATCCCATTTTAGTTTTTTTACGCTTCCTACAGACCGCAAATTTATAGTAACAACTTCCGCTTCTCCATTTAGATTTGCAGTAAAATAGTGCACAAGGGATCCTTTATTTCCGTTCGTTAAATCGTATTCTTTATCTCTTGTAACCGCCGTTACATTAAAACGTTTCATATACGATGGACCTCTAGCACCATCCCGATACATAAAATTATAAACTGTTCTTTTATCTTTCTTTTTGAAGACTGCAACATAAATAATGTCTTTACCTACAAAAGTCTTTGAATCAACTTTTGTAACTGTCATTTTACCATCTTTTCTAAAAACAATTATATCATCTATATCAGAACAATCTGTCACAAATTCATCTCTTTTTAGTGATGTACCAATAAAGCCCTCTATTCTATTTACATAAAGTTTTGCATTATTCATTGCTACTTTTGAAGCAACAATATCATCAAAAATTCTAATCTCTGTTTTGCGTTCTTTCCCTTTTCCGTATGTCTCTTTTAAACGTTTAAAATAGTTGACCGCATATTCTATTAAGTTTGCTAAATATTCTTTAACAACTCCAATCTTATCTTCTAAACCCTCTATAAATTGTTTAGCTTTGTCAATATCAAATTTTGATATTTTCTTAATTCGAATTTCAGTTAAACGGGCAATATCTTCTTCTGTAATTGCTCGTTTTAAATTTTTTATATAGGGTTGTAAACCTAAATCAATAGCTTTAATTACACCTTCCCATGTTTCTTCCTCTTCTATATCTCGATAGATTCTATTTTCTATAAAAATTCTTTCTAAAGATGAAAAATGCCATTGTTCTTCTAATTCATTTAGTTGAATTTCTAATTCCTTTTTTAACAAATTAACAGTTAAATCTGTTGAATGTTTTAACATTTCTGAAACTCCAACAAAGACTGGCTTGTTATTTTCAATGGTGCAGGCTAATGGTGAAATTGAAGTTTCACAGTTTGTGAACGCATACAAGGCATCAATACTTTTATCTGGCGAAACATTTGGAGGCAAATGAACCAAAATCTCTACTTTTGCAGCAGTATTATCTTCAATCTTTTTTATCTTGATTTTACCTTTATCATTCGCTTTTAAAATACTATCTATTAAAGACACGGTTGTTGTAGAAAACGGAATTTCATTAATCACCAAAGTTTTCTTATCCAACTGCGAAATTTTAGCACGAACACGCACTTTTCCTCCCCTTTTTCCATCATTATAATTCGTAAAATCTGCAATTCCGCCAGTTAAAAAATCAGGCAAAATTTTAAAACTTCTTCCTTTTAAATATTTGATAGAGGCATCTATCAGTTCAATAAAATTATGTGGTAATATTTTTGTTGATAAACCAACTGCAATTCCCTCTGCACCTTGTGCTAATAGCAAAGGAAACTTTACAGGTAAATCAATTGGCTCTTTCCTACGACCATCATAAGACATTTTCCAATCCGTAGTTTTCGGATTAAAAACAACGTCAAGAGCGAACTTCGATAAACGAGCCTCAATGTAACGAGAAGCCGCCGCGCGGTCTCCTGTTAAAATATTCCCCCAATTCCCTTGCATATCAATCAGTAATTCTTTCTGACCAATTTGCACCATTGCATCTGCAATAGAAGCGTCTCCATGAGGATGGTACTGCATTGTATGACCAACAATATTCGCTACCTTATTATAACGACCATCGTCTAAATCTTTCATAGAATGCATAATTCTACGCTGCACAGGCTTTAAACCGTCTTCTAAAGATGGTACCGCTCTCTCTAAAATCACATACGAAGCATAGTCTAAAAACCACTCCTTGTACATTCCTGTAACTTTGGTAATAGTTTCAACAGAATCGTTATCATTATCAAGAATTTCTTCTTGATTTTCCAGATTTGTTAATTCTTCTTCGTGTTCGTTTTCGTTTATTTCTTCACTCATATTCTAAACTTCCTCTTCAATAGTATCCAACTCAACTTTTAAGTTTTCGATGATAAACTTCTGTCTATCCGGAGTATTTTTACCCATATAGAATTGTAACATACTTTCTATAGACATTTCTTTGTCTAACATTACAGGATCTAAACGAATGTCATCACCAATAAAATGAACAAACTCATTTGGAGAAATCTCACCTAAACCTTTAAATCTTGTAATCTCTGGCTTTCCTCTTAATTTACTAATGGCTTCACGTTTTTCCTCATCAGAATAACAATAGAATGTTTGTTTTTTATTTCTGACTCTAAATAATGGAGTTTCTAAAATATATAAATGCCCTTCTTTGATTAATTCGGGGAAAAATTGTAGAAAAAAAGTGATCAATAACAACCGAATATGCATTCCATCTACATCCGCATCTGTAGCAATTACTATATTATTATAACGCAAATCTTCTAAACCATCTTCTATATTTAATGCCGCTTGCAATAAATTAAACTCCTCGTTTTCATATACAATCTTTTTGCTTAATCCATAGGAATTCAAAGGCTTTCCTTTTAAACTAAAAACCGCTTGCGTGTTTACATTTCTGGATTTTGTAATAGAACCAGAAGCTGAATCTCCCTCAGTGATAAATAATGTTGATTCTAGATAAGCTTCCTTTTTAGTATCTCCTAAATGGATTCTGCAATCTCTTAATTTTTTATTATGTAAACTCGCTTTTTTAGCTCTGTCTTTGGCTAATTTACGTATTCCTGAAAGTTCTTTTCTTTCTTTTTCAGCTTGAACAATCTTTCTTTGAAGCTTTTCTGAAACATCATTATTTCTATGAAGAAAATTATCAAGTTTTGTTTTTACAAAATCATTGATATAGGTTCTAACAGTTGGTAAATCTCCTCCCATTTCTGTTGAACCTAACTTTGTTTTTGTCTGACTTTCAAAAATAGGCTCCATTACTTTTATTGCTATCGCAGATATGATAGATTTGCGAATATCTGAAGCTTCAAAGTTCTTCCCAAAAAATTCCCGAATTGTTTTTACAATAGATTCCCTAAATGCTGCTTGATGTGTTCCTCCTTGAGTTGTATGTTGCCCATTTACAAACGAATGATATTCCTCTGAATATTGAGTCTTACTGTGCGTTATAGCAATTTCAATATCTTGACCTTTTAAATGAATTATAGGATACAACATATCATCTTTATTGTTGTTATCTTCTAATAAATCTTTTAATCCATTTTCTGAAAAGAATTTTTCTCCATTAAAAATAATCGTCAAACCAGGATTTAAATACACATAATTCTTAAGCATTTTTGCTACATACTCATTTCTGAATTTATATTTCTTAAAAATTTCTTCATCTGGCACAAATGAAACTTTTGTTCCTTTTCTTCGAGAAGTTTCTTCTAAAAAATCTTGGTTATTTAAATTTCCTTGACTGAATTCTGCTGAAGCTGATTTTCCATCACGTGAAGATTCAACTCTGAAAAAAGAGGAAAGTGCATTTACCGCTTTCGTACCAACCCCATTTAGACCTACAGATTTTTTAAATGCTTTTGAATCGTATTTCCCTCCAGTATTCATTTTAGAGACTACGTCTACTACTTTTCCTAAAGGAATTCCACGACCATAATCTCTAACCGTTACTTTTGTTCCCTGAATAGAAATTTCGATAGTTTTCCCAGCTCCCATTACATATTCATCAATAGAATTATCTAAAACTTCTTTTACGAGTATGTAAATTCCATCATCTGGAGAAGAACCGTCTCCTAATTTACCAATGTACATTCCTGGACGCATTCTAATATGCTCTTTCCAATCTAAAGACCTGATATTATCTTCTGTATATTTTGTTTCTTGACTCATGAAATGTCTTGCTGTTGTTAAGCTTGAAGCCTTGCTAAAATAGCATTAAACTAACAAAAATAAAACAGCGCTGATAATTAGTTATCAACAGGATTTCAACCAAATAAATCAATAAGTTCAAGGTAAAAATCACAAATAAAAACAATATGTTATATTTTTAAACAAATCATTTTTTATTACACAATTTAAGTACTTTTGGTATCAGAAATTAAATAAAAACACATTGGAAAGAACACAACTTTTAAACATAGCGAATAAATACGGTAGTCCCTTATATGTTTATGATACAGATAAAATTGAATCGCAATACAACAGATTAACTGATGCCTTTAGCAGTGTTAAAAACTTAAAATTAAATTATGCAGTAAAAGCATTAAGTAATATTAATATTTTAAAGTTTTTTAAAAATATTGGTGCGGGTTTAGACACTGTTTCTATTCAAGAAGTGCAGTTAGGTTTAACAACGGGAATTGATCCAAAGAAAATAATATTTACACCAAATGGGGTTTCTTTAAATGAGATTGAAGAAGTTGCTAAATTAGGTGTTCAAATTAATATTGATAATCTTTCTATTTTAGAATTATTCGGACAAAAACATCCTGAAATTCCGGTTTGTATACGCATCAACCCACATATTATGGCAGGTGGAAATTCCAAAATTTCTGTAGGACATATTGATTCAAAATTCGGAATCTCAATACATCAAGTACCTCACATTAAGCGTGTTGTAGAAAATACAGGTATGAATATCAACGGAATTCATATGCATACAGGTTCGGATATTTTAGATATCGATACTTTTTTGCGTGCTACAGAAATTTTGTTTGATGTTACAAAACAGTTTGATAACATAGATTTTATTGATTTCGGAAGTGGATTTAAAGTTCCTTATAAAGAAGGAGATATTTCTACAGATATTGAGCAATTAGGATTACAATTATCGGAAAGATTTAATGAATTTTGTGTGGAATATGGAAAAGAAATTACACTAATGTTTGAACCTGGAAAATTTTTAGTTTCTGACGCAGGTGTTTTTCTAGCAAAAGTAAATGTTGTAAAACAAACAACTTCTACCGTTTTTGCACATGTAGATTCTGGTTTTAATCATTTAGTTAGACCAATGATGTATGACTCTTATCATCATATTACAAATATATCTAATCCCAAAGGAAGAGATCGTTACTATTCTGTTGTCGGTTATATTTGTGAAACAGATACTTTTGGATCGAACAGAAGAATAGCAGAAATTTCTGAAGAAGATGTGTTATGTTTCCATAATGCTGGTGCTTATTGTTTCTCAATGGCCTCAAACTACAACTCCCGTTATTTACCTGCGGAAGTCATGTTATATAAAGGAAAAGACTATTTAATTAGAAAAAGACAAACCATTCAAGATATTTTAAACAATCAAGAAATTGTTGAATTTTCTAAAATTGAAAAGAACACGAGAACTGAAATTCCTGTTTAAAAATAAAAAAGTAAATTTAGCCACGAAATCACAAATATTAATTTTGTCTTTTCGTGGCTTTTTTATTTAAAATAGATATTATGAAATTACAACTTTCTACTTCAGAAAATATTTCTAAAATTATGCAAATCATAGATGATGCAAAAGAACTTTTAGCATCTTTAAAAATTGATCAATGGCAAAATGGTTACCCAAATGCAGCACAAGTTGAACAAGATATTTTGAATGGAGAAAGTTATATTGTTTTAAATGATGAAAATAAAGTAATAGCAACTTCTATGTTTACTATAAATCCTGAACCAACTTACAAGGTTATTGATGGGAAATGGATAATTAATGAATCTAAAGTTTATGGTGTAATTCATAGAATGGCAATTAAAAAAGAATTTAGAAAATTAGGATTAGCAACTTTTCTTTTTGATGAATTTCACCAACAATTAAAAGAAAAAAATATAGAAAGTTTAAAAATTGACACACATGAAGATAATCTTGGAATGCAATCTTTAATAAAAAAATTAGGCTATCAATATTGTGGTATTATCTATACCAATTATGATGCTAAAAGATTGGCTTATGAAAAAATTATAGATTGATAAAACAATTTAAAAAGTATATTAGCAACCTCATAAAATCATTTTTATGAGGTTATTTTTTTAGTCGATTTTATAAAAATAAAAATGCAACTACTCTCATACTTACAAAAACAAACGCAACTATCAGAAAAATCTTTAAAGAATACTATTTCATTATTAAATGAAGATGCTACAATTCCTTTTATATCTAGATATAGAAAGGAAATGACTGATAATTTAGATGAAGTTCAAATTGGTGAAATCGTAAAATTTAAAGAAATTTATGAAGCATTAGAAAAGCGAAAAAAAACCATCTTAAAAGCATTAGAAGATCAAAATGTTTTAACAATTGAATTAACTCAAAAAGTAAACAGTTCTAGACATTTAACTTCTTTAGAAGATTTATATTTACCTTTTAAAAAGAAACGTAAAACCAAAGCAGAAACTGCACGTTTACAAGGTTTAGAACCTTTGGCTAAAATGATAATGAGTCAGCGTGTAAATAATTTAGAAGTTACTGCTTCAAAATATACTTCCAACGAAGTTGAAACGATTGAAGATGCTTTAGAAGGCGCTCGCTTTATAATTGCAGAATGGATTAACGAACGTAAAGATATTAGAGACAATATTAGACATCAAATCCAGCGTTTTTCGATCATTTTATCTAAAGCAATTAAAGTAAAAATTGATATTGAAAAAGCACAAAAATTTAAAGATTATTTTGATTGGAGTGAATCTTTAAGTAGAATTCCATCCCACAGATTATTGGCTATTTTACGCGCAGAAAGTGAAGGTTTTATTCGTGTGAAAATTGAAATTGACAAAGAGAGAATACTTCAGAAAATGGAAAATCGAATAATTCGCTCTCAAAACGAGTGTTCAGATCAAATAAAATTAGCTATTCAAGATGCCTATAAACGTTTATTATTTCCATCTTTATCAAATGAAGCTTTGTCCGTTGCAAAAGAAAAATCAGATGATGCGGCAATTTCTGTTTTTGCAAAAAACTTAAAACAATTATTATTAGGCGCCCCTTTGGGAGAGAAAAGAGTTTTGGCAATTGATCCTGGATTTAAATCAGGTTGTAAAGTTGTTTGCTTAAGTAAACAAGGAGATTTATTACATAATGAAACTATTTTTCCTCACCCTCCTCAAAATCAAAAAATTGAAGCGATTAAAAAAATTAGTTCTTTAACGGATGCTTATAAAATTGAAGCGATTGCTATTGGAAACGGAACAGCTTCAAGAGAAACTGAACAAATTGTTAAAAAAATTCAGTTTAAAAATGAAGTTGAAATTTTTGTTGTAAGTGAGGCTGGAGCGTCTATTTATTCCGCTTCCAAAATTGCAAGAGATGAATTCCCTAATTACGATGTTACAGTGCGTGGTTCCGTTTCTATTGGTAGAAGATTAGCTGATCCTTTGGCTGAATTGGTAAAGATTGATGCAAAATCAATTGGAGTTGGCCAATATCAGCATGATGTAGATCAACCAAAACTAAAAAAATCTTTAGACGCTGTTGTTGTGAGTTGTGTAAATACAGTGGGTGTAAATATAAATACAGCTAGTGAATCTTTGTTGAGTTATGTTTCTGGAATTGGGCCAAAAATTGCAGAAAACATTGTAAATTATAGAAATAAAAATGGTTCTTTTACTTCTAGAACTGCTATAAAAAAAGTGCCTCGTTTAGGCGGAAAAGCGTTTGAACAAGCTGCTGGTTTTTTACGAATTAAGAATGCAAAGAATCCGTTAGATAATTCTGGTGTGCATCCAGAAAGTTATGCTTTAGTTGATAAAATGGCAAAAGACAACAAAAAGAAAGTTGCCGATTTTATTGGAAATAAGGAAGTTCTACAACAGATTAATTTGAAAAAATATATTTCTGAAACTGTTGGTTTACCTACATTAGAAGATATTATTAAAGAATTAGAAAAACCTGGAGTTGATCCAAGAGCAAAAGCGTTTTCTTTTGATCAAAATATTAAAACAATTTCAGATTTAAGAACAGGACAATTATTACCAGGAATTGTAAACAACATTACCAATTTTGGTTGTTTTGTAGACATCGGAATCAAAGAAAGTGGTTTAATTCACGTTTCTAATTTATCTGATACTTTTGTGAAAGATGTGAACGCAATTGTGGCTTTAAATCAGCAAATTTTAGTAAAAGTGTTAGAAGTTGATGTTGATCGGAAGAGAATTCAATTGGCTTTGGTGAAGTAGGTTTTTAATTAATAACTTTACTATAAAATCCTAAATATTTTCTTACTTTTCAACCATCAAAACTATTCAATGAAAGTCTGTATTGCTGAAAAACCAAGTGTTGCAAGAGAAATTGCCTCTATTCTAGGAGCCAACACAAAACGCGATGGTTTCTTCGAAGGAAATGGCTATGCAGTAACCTATACGTTTGGGCATTTATGTACACTTTTAGAACCTAAAGATTACAAACCACATTGGAAAAGTTGGGATTTAAACAATTTACCAATGCTCCCAGAACGTTTTGACACTAAAGTGACAAGCAATGATGGAATTAAAAAACAGTTCAATATTGTAAAATCTCTATTCGATAAAGCCGCTGTTGTTATCAATTGTGGGGATGCAGGAACAGAAGGAGAACTCATTCAAAGATGGGTCATTAATCAATGTAATTATAAAGGAAAAGTACAACGATTATGGATTTCTTCTCTTACTGAGGAAGCTATTAAAGAAGGATTTAAGAATTTAAAACCTTCAGAAAACTATGATAATCTCTATTATGCAGGATTTTCCAGAGCAATTGGAGATTGGTTATTAGGTTTAAACGCAACACGTTTATATACGGTAAAATATGGTGGATACAAACAAGTTTTGTCCGTTGGAAGAGTACAAACTCCTACCCTAGCAATGTTGGTAAATCGTTTTGTAGAGATTCAGAATTTTAAACCACAACCTTATTGGGAGTTACAAACTACATATAGAAATACACTTTTTAATTATGAAGATGGACGTTTTTTAAAACAAGAAGACGGACAAATTTTAGCTAATAAAGTTAAAGAATCTGATTTTGAAATTGTTTCTGTTAACAAAAAGAAAGGAAAAGAATATGCTCCTAAACTTTTTGACTTAACAGGTTTACAGGTTTATTGTAATAATAAATTTGGTTTTTCTGCGGATGAAACCTTAAAAATGGTGCAAAAGTTATACGAAATGAAAGTAGTTACGTATCCAAGAGTAGATACTACTTTTTTACCTAATGATGTATATCCAAAAGTACATGGAATTTTATCGAAACTGACTAATTATAGTTCATTAACACAACCACTTTTAGGTAAGAAAATAAAAAAAACCAAACGTATTTTTGATGATAAAAAAGTAACTGATCACCATGCAATTATACCTACAGGAATACAAACGAATTTGCAATATAATCAGCAGCAAGTGTATGATATTATTACCAAACGTTTTATTGCTGTTTTTTATCCAGATTCTGATGTATCTAATACTTCGGTGCTCGGAAAAGCTGCAGAAGTTCCATTTAAAACTACTGGAAAAGAAATTATTAATAAAGGTTGGAGAGTAGTTTTTGAAACTGAAGAGAGTAAAATTAAAAAAGAATTAAATGAGCAAATGACTTTGCCTTCTTTTGTAAAAGGTGAAAAAGGACCTCATGAACCTTCGTTTTTAGAAAAAGAAACAAAACCACCAAGAAACTTTACAGAAGCCAGTTTATTAAGAGCTATGGAAACTGCTGGAAAGCAAGTGGATGATGATGAAATGCGTGAGTTAATGAAAGAAAACGGTATTGGAAGACCCTCTACCAGAGCAAGTATTATTGAGACTTTATTCCGTAGAAAATATATTGAGCGTAAGAAAAAGTTAGTTTTACCAACTCAAACAGGAATCGATTTAATTAATATTATTGACAACGAATTATTAAAATCTGCGGAATTAACTGGACGCTGGGAGAAACGTTTAAAAGAAATTGAAAGAGGTGAATTTAACGCAGGAACATTCATCAATAATATGAAAAAAATGGTGGATGAATTAGTTTATGAAGTTCGTTCGAATACCATTAAAAAAAGAATTTCTTCCGCTAGTTCTGATACAGAACTCAGTCCCATAAAGAAAAAATCAGTAAAAAAAGGAACTACATCAAAAAAACAAATTGTAGGAAAAACCTGTCCAAAATGTAAAAAAGGAAATATAATAAAAGGTTCTTCTGCTTATGGATGTTCTGAATACAAGAATAGTTGTGATTTAAAGATTCCATTTGAAATTTTCGGAAAGAAAGTTTCTGAAAATCAACTCATAAGATTGATTGACAAAAAATGTACAACCAATTTAAAAGGTTTTAAAAGAAATTCAGAAGCTGTTGAAGGCTTAATTAGATTTGATGAGAATTTTAGATTGAAATTAGAACGAAAACATAATATTATTAAGGTTGAAACGAATAAATCTATTTATTCAAACACGCAGCAATCAGAAAAAATTTCATGTCCAAAATGTAATAACGGAAAAATTTTAAAAGGAAAATCTGCGTATGGTTGTTCAGATTATAAAAAGGGTTGCAATTTTGTTTTTACGTTTGAAAACATCAAAAGAATTGCCAATGGAAGAACATTGTCAAAAGAATTGGTATTAGATATAATTTCTAAATAAATTATTTTATCATTGTTTTCAGATATAACTGCTCTACTTTTTCTCTTGCCCAAGGAGTTGTTCTTAAAAACTTTAGACTCGATTTATAAGTAGGGTTATTTTTAAAAGCATTAATATTTAAAATATCTCCTAATTCTTTCCAACCATATTCTAGAAACAATTGTTCTAACATGGTTGCTAACTTTATTCCGTGTAAAGGATTATTGGGTTGTTCTTTGCTCATTTATTTTCTCGAATTCGCTATATCTACTATTTCATCAGAACTAAATATAGATTGATGTGATTTGCTATCAGCAAGTTTCTGCATAAAAGTTGCAATTTTTTCAGGAGAAATCATTTTATACTTTTTTAAACTCCCTAAAAACAAAGGATTTAATAAACTCATTATTCCTTTGCCAATTCTTTCTCCTACTCTTACTTCATCACGATTACCTCCAATTAAAGAAGGTCTTAAAATGAAAGTATTTTTGATGTTTTGTCCTAAAACATCACGTTCCATTTCGCCCTTTGTTCTATTATAAAAAACAGAACTTGATGCATTTGCTCCCATTGAGGAGATTACTACAAATGTTTTTATATCCTTTTTTTTTGCCATTTTTGCTGCGCTTAGAGGAATTCCATAATCAATAGTTTTGTATGATTCTTTATCTTTTGTTTTAGCAGCTGTTGTTCCGATACAACAAAATAACACATCTGCTGCAAAGTTTTCTTCAAACTTATTTAATTGAAATAAGTCTATAATATATTCCTCGATTTTATCTGACTGAATATCTATAGGGTTTCTAGAGAAAATTTTAATTTTTGTATACGTTTTATCTGCAATTAGGTTTTTTAAAAGTATACCTCCCGTTAGACCAGTTGCTCCTAAAATTATAGCTGTTTTACTCATTATTCATCTAAATTTGGTAATACAAATTCATCTAAAATAGATTTTTTTGCGATCATCTCTTCTATTTCTTTGGTTGTTCTCGGTGCTTCACTAGATAAATTTACTGGTCCATTTTTAGTTACTAAAATATCATCTTCAATTCTAATTCCTATTCCCCAATATTTTTTATCACAATTACTTCCATTCGGAATATAAATTCCAGGTTCCATAGTTACCACCATATTCTCTTCAAAATCTCCATAATTTCCTGGATCATGAACATCCAAACCGATATGATGTGAAGTTCCGTGCGGAAAATAAGGGTGCTTTTCATCCGCAGATTTTATGATTCCTAGTTTAAATAAACCGTTATTTATTATTTTTATTGCTGCTTGATTTGGAGCTTGCATACTTGTACCGATTGTGTATAAAGCAATACCTGCTTCTTGCGCTTCATAAACTAAGTCGTAAATCTGTTTTTGTGCTTTTGTAAATTTCCCATTAGCCGGAATTGTACGAGTAACGTCTGCTGTAAAACCTCTATACTCAGCACCTAAATCCATTAATACCAAGTCATTACCAACTTTGGTTCTGTTGTTTTCTATATAATGCAAAATACAACCATTATTACCTGCACCAACAATTGAAGGATACCCCTCATACTCTGCTCCGTATTTTTTATACACAAACTCATGAATTCCTTGTAACTCAGTTTCAGACATATGAGGCTTCATTGCTTTCATTACCTCTATTTGACCAATGGCAGAAATTCTTACTGCCTTGGTTAATAATATTAATTCTTCAGCTGTTTTTACTTCGCGCATTGTGGCTAAGTTTGATGATAAAAATTTTATATCAATATTTGTTTTTGACTCTAAAGCAAAAGTAATTTTTTGTTTAATTTCTTTTTTTAATGCATCTGTTTTAGCAATTTTATATTCTTTAATTAATTGGTCTTCTTTAATTTCAGCATAACGATCTTCCACTTGATTTATAAATTGAATTACATTCGCACTACTTTTTATTGGGGTTTCTGCAATATTATTATACACATATTCTTTTACTCCAGATAAATATATTTTTGGATCATAACCTGCTTTAATTTTAAACTCTTTTACCAAATCAAAAATATCTGCAGTATCGCTTAAATTTCTATAATCATCGTTAAATTTTTCAATAAAAACTTTATCAAACTTTTTAAAATCGATTGTTGTCTTCATAAAATCTTCAGCATTCATTGCCTTTTTAAAACCAAGTTCCATTTTGGCTCCTTCAATTCCTAACCTTTTTCCGTTCCATTGTTCTGCTCTTTTATCTCTTTTTTGAACGTATAAAATCTCATTATAAAAACTTCCATTTTCATCCATTTGATTTTCGGAAAAAAGTATTAAAACAGCATTTGGTTCTCTGTACCCTGTTAAATAATAAAAATTTGGATCTTGATGAAAAACATAATCCACATCATTAGCTCTATTTCTAATTGGATTTGCAAATAAAACTGTTACTGAGTTTAAAGGCATTTTAGAACGTAAAACTTCACGTCTATCTTTATGGAAATCTTTTGATAAAAAATCTTTTGGCAACTGCGAAAATCCGTTTAAAGAAAATGCTAAAACCAGGACAATTTGAAGTTTAAAAAAATTCATAAAAAACAATGTATAAGTTGCAGAATCAAATGTAACATTATTTATTTTTGATTTAAAAATATTAACAGAATATTAGTGATTGTTTATTGCGGATTTTTAAATAATTTAGCACGAAATTTAAGAATTCTTTAAACGACAACTAAATTTGGTCTTTTTTTAAATTTTTTCTTTAATTAAAATTTCTAAATATTATATAATGAAAAATATAGCATTACATACAATTCATAAAAGTCTAGGAGCAAAAATGGTCCCTTTTGCAGGTTATAATATGCCCGTGCAATATGAAGGAGTAACCGCAGAACATCATACAGTTAGAGATTCTGTGGGTGTTTTTGATGTCAGCCATATGGGTGAATTTTTAGTTAGCGGAAAAAATGCGCTAGCTTTACTGCAGAAAGTTACTTCTAATGATGTTTCTAAACTAGAAATTGGCGATGCTCAATACAGTTGTTTCCCAAATGAAGATAATGGAATTGTAGATGATTTAATTTGTTATAAAATTAAGGAGAATCAATATTTATTAGTTGTAAATGCCTCTAATATCCAAAAAGATTGGAATTGGATTTCTTCATATAATGATGAGTTTGGAGCAGAATTAAAAGATTTGTCTGATGATTATTCTTTATTAGCAATTCAAGGACCAAAAGCAGTTGAAGCAATGCAATCTTTATCTTCTTTAGATTTAGCTGATATTCATTTTTATAAATTTAAAATAGGAGATTTTGCAGGAGTTGAGAACGTAATTATTTCTGCTACTGGTTATACTGGTTCAGGAGGATTTGAAATTTATTGTAAAAACAATGAAGCAACTCAAATTTGGAACAAAGTTTTTGAAGCTGGGGCAGAATTTGGAATTAAGCCAATTGGTTTGGCTGCAAGAGATACATTGCGCTTAGAAATGGGATATTGCTTGTATGGAAATGATATTGATGATACAACTTCGCCAATTGAAGCTGGTTTAGGTTGGATCACAAAATTTACCAAAGAATTTGTAAACCATGAGGCATTAGCAAAACAAAAAGAGTTAAAACCTGAAAAACGTTTGGTTGCTTTTGAGCTGGATGAAAGAGGTATACCAAGACATGGTTATGATATTGTTGACGGAAATGGAAATGTAATCGGAAACGTTACATCCGGAACTATGAGCCCATGTTTAGGAAAAGGTATTGGATTAGGATATGTGCCTAGAATATTATCCAAAGCTGGAACACAAATTCAGATACAAGTGCGTAAAAAAGCAATACCCGCAACTGTGGTGAAATTACCTTTCTATAAAGAATAAATTTTAAAAAATATTTTCTCAAGAATTCTTTTTCAAAAAAATCGGAAAATTACATATCGAGGAACTTAAAAGAAAGGTTATTAAATGTAAAAACCCCAATGAAATTCATTGGGGTTTTTTATTTATTTATTTTAAAAATCTAGACGTTAAAACGAAAATGCATTACATCCCCATCTTTAACAATGTATTCCTTACCTTCTACTCTCATTTTTCCAGCTTCTTTTACTTTTGATTCAGAACCGAAAGTAATGTAATCTTTGTAAGCAATAGTTTCTGCTCTAATAAAACCTTTTTCAAAATCTGTATGAATTACGCCTGCAGCCTGCGGCGCTGTGGAGCCAATAGGTATTGTCCAAGCTCTTACTTCTTTAACCCCTGCTGTAAAGTAAGTCTGTAAGTTTAATAATTTATACGCAGAACGAACTAACCTAGCAACACCAGCTTCTTCTAAACCAATATCTGCTAAAAACATTTGTCGTTCTTCGTAATCGTCTAACTCTGCAATATCTGCTTCTGTTCCCACTGCTAAAACAATTACTTCAGCATTTTCATCTTTTACAGCTTCTCTTACTCTTTCTACATATTCATTTCCTGAAACTGCTGAATCTTCATCCACATTACAAACATACAATACTGGTTTTGCAGTAATAAATTGTAAAGATTGAACGAACTCCATTTCTTTTTCCGAAAAATCTAATGCCCTCACTGAAATTCCTTTTAATAAAGTTTCTTCAATTTTTAGAAGTACTATTAATTCAGCTTGTGCCTCTTTGTTGCCGGTTTTTGCAGTTCTTTTAACTCGCTCTAAACGTTTTTCAACAGTTTCTAGATCTTTTAACTGTAACTCAATATCAATGGTTTCTTTATCTCTAACTGGGTCTATAGATTCATCTACATGAATAATATTGTCATTATCAAAACAACGAACTACATGTAAAATAGCATCCGTTTCTCTAATATTTGCCAAAAACTGATTTCCTAAACCTTCACCTTTACTCGCTCCTTTTACCAAACCAGCAATATCTACAATCTCTACAGTTGCAGGCATCACACGTTCTGGATTCACCAATTCTTCTAATTTTTCAATTCTTTTATCTGGTACATTTACAACTCCAAGATTTGGTTCAATAGTACAAAACGGAAAGTTAGCACTTTGCGCTTTTGCGTTTGATAAACAATTAAATAAGGTTGATTTCCCTACGTTTGGTAATCCTACAATTCCGGCTTTCATTTCTATAAATTTTGCGATTGCAAATATAGTAGAACTTTCATGAAAATTGAATTAAATCAATAAAGAAAGCGTATAACCATCAATTTTATTTATTTTTAGAAAATATTTTAATATCAAAAGTTTTAAATGAACAAAATTACAGATCAATTTATTTGGAAAGCCCTAAAGGAAGGAGATCTTAGAGCATTTTCAACACTTTTTGAAATCTATTATCCGCAACTATACAGTTATGGTTTAAAAATATCTAAAAATATTTCCATAACAGAGGATTCTTTACAAGATTTTTTCTTGTATATCTACGACCATAGAGAAAATCTGAGTGATTTAGACAAAATTGCACCATATCTCTTTACTGCTTATAAACGTTTTTTAATTAATGTGATAAAAAAAGAGAAAAAAATAACCAAAACAGACTTTTCTCAAGAAGATGTATTAGATATTCAGTTTAATGCAGAAGAACTCATTACAAATAAAGAAACGGGTAATTTTAGAACAAAAAACATTCCTACTCTTTTAAATAAATTACCAAAAAGACAAAAAGAAGCCATTTATTTAAAATATTATAGTGGTTTAAAAGCTACAGAAATAGCTGAAATTATGGATATAAATTACCAAAGTGTGGTAAATATATTACATAAAGCTATTAAAAATTTAAAAGAAGAAGTTTCGATACTAAATTTATTCAAATAAAATTTATGGAAAATATAGAGTATATAAAAGTTAAAATACTCTTATTATATTAGATTGAAAGATTAAGAAGAATGATTAAGAAAAAGTATACTACAATTTATGATTTTTTAGATGATATCTCATTTACAAATTGGGTGCATCAAAATAATGGCACTGATATTGGTTATTGGGATTTTTGGATTGAAAATAATCCCGACAAAAAAGAATTGGTAGAAAACGCTAAAGCCCTAGTTTTAGGTGTTTCCTTTGATCAAAAATTTGTCAGTAAAGAAAAAATAACTTTAGAATGGCAAAAGTTAGAATCTAAAATTCAAGCAAAAAAACTTGTTCATAAAAGAGGATTAAAATATTTAAAACCATTTAGCATAGCAGCTTCTATTGTTTTATTGATTTCTTTTGGAGTTTACTTTTTAAATTTTAATAATAAAATTATCCATAAAACAAATTATGGAGAGATCTTAAATTTAAAGCTACAAGATGGTAGCACTGTTACTCTAAACTCAAATTCCAGTCTGTCTTATTATAAAACTGATAGTAGAAAAGTTTGGTTAACAGGTGAGGCTTTTTTTCAAGTTGAAAAAAAAATAGCTTCAAATGCAAAATTTTGGGTGGTAACAAAAGATTTGTCTGTTGAGGTTTTTGGAACTTCTTTCAATGTAAGCACAAAAAAGAAAAAAACAGATGTTTTTTTAGAGGAAGGGAAAATTTGGTTAAAATTAAATAATGGAGTGAATAAAAAAATGATTCCAGGAAATTATATTTCTTATTCATCAGAAAGAAATGAAGTATTAGAAGATAAAAATATTTTTAATCCTGTTATAAAAACTTCTTGGAAAGATGGTTCGTTACTCTTTGAAAACCTATCTTTGGAAAAAGCGATGGAAAAAATAGAAGAAACTTATGGTTATTCTGCAGTTTTTAAAGATGATATCAGTAAAAACACTTTAATAACAGGTGCAGTTCCTATTACAAATATCGACATTTGTATAAAGGCTATTGAAAAGTCAGTTAATGTACTTATAATTAAAAAAGAAAATAATTTAATTATAAGCAAAAAATAGGTGTAATTTTAAATTATTGAATGGTTCAAAAATTAGTAATAAAACTTATATTAATTGTTTTTGTAACTTTTTATTTTCAAAACACAACTGCTCAAGAGTTTAAAAACAATACAATTCCTTTAACAACATTACTAGATAAAATGAGTAATGATTACAAAGTATTCTTTACTTATAGTGCTAATCTTCTTAAAAATAAATTTATTCAAGAAAAAGGATTTAAAGACCTAAGTTTAAAAGAATCTATTTTTTTATTACAAAAAATTACACCCTTTCTTTTTGATGATTTAGGAAATAGTTATTATGTAATTTATCCTAAAAAAGAAAACGATAAAAAGAAATTTCTCGCGAAAAATAAAAATATTTTGTCTAGAGATATTTTTATTGATAGTACTTTTAAGAGCAATAAGATAATTGTTCGAGGAATCGTTTTAAGTTCAGACAATACTCCACTTGGTGGAGCAACTTTGCAAGAAAAAGAATCTTTAGAGGGGACCACGACAAATAGAGATGGAACTTTTGAATTTGAAACTCAAAAAGAAAACAACATTACAATAAGTTTTTTAGGACATAATTCTAAAACTATTAGCCTAAAACCAAATATATTTCAGTCAATTACTTTATTATCTGGACAAGAATTAGAAGAAGTACAAATAGTCGGTTCTAGAAATAAGAATAGGGTGGCTAATGACACACCGGTTGCCATTGATTTTATAGATATACAAGAAACTTCAAGCAAAAGTATACAGGTAGAAGTAAATCAATTTTTACAATATGTAATACCTTCGTTTAATGCCACAAAACAATCTGGTGCTGACGGTGCAGACCATATAGATCCTGCAACTATACGAGGTTTGGGCCCAGACCAAACTTTAGTATTAATTAATGGTAAAAGAAGACACCAAGCATCTTTAATCAATTTATACGGAACTCGAGGAAGAGGGAATTCTGGAACCGATTTAAATGCAATTCCCATCTCTGCGATAAAAAGAATAGAATTATTACGCGATGGTGCATCAGCCCAATATGGCTCTGACGCCATTGCAGGCGTTCTAAATATTGTTTTAAAAGATTCGGATAACGAATTAAACGTCACTTCGACTTTAGGTTTTCATAACGCAAATAGTAATACTGTCTTCCCGAATAGTGCTGATGGATTTACCTATAAATTAGGTTTAAACTATGGAACAAAGATAAATAAGGGAGGTTTTATAAATTTTACTGTTGAAGCCTTGTCCGCGGATAATACAATAAGACCAGGAACTGCAGCAAGAGAAAAATTTGGACAAGCAGCAGTAAAAAATGTCAGTATTTTTTTAAACTCTGAAATTCCTATTTATGAGAACACCAAGCTGTACTTTAATGGAGGTTTTAATTATAAAAACACGGAAGCCTTTGCTTTTACTCGAAAATCTGATAGCGAAAGGAATGTTCTTAATATTTACCCAAATGGATTTAATCCACTGATTACTTCGAATATTTTAGATAATTCATTCTCCATTGGAATGCTTACAAATTTCAAAGAATGGAATGTTGATGTTAATAATACTTTTGGAAGAAATAACTTTCACTACTTCATTAAAAACACATTGAATGCTACGCTTGAAGATAATTCTCCAACAGAATTTGATGCTGGTGGTCATCAATTAATACAAAATACCACAAGTATTGATTTTTCAAAATACTTTACAGCGACCTCTTATGGGTTTAATATCGCTCTAGGACTGGAATATCGATTAGACAAATACAAAATATTTTCTGGTGAAGAAGCCTCATATGGTTCCTACGATATTAATGGAGATTTAGTCAACTCAAAAACTCCGGTTTCAGATTATAAAAATTATAATGGAGCAATAAGACCGGGTGGGTCTCAGGGATTTCCTGGATATTCCCCAGAAAATGAGGTAGATCGAAATAGATCAAATCTTAGTATTTATATTGATACAGAAATAGATTTTTCAGAGAAATTCATGATCGGTTCCGCTTTACGTTACGAATATTATAGTGATTTTGGAAGTACATTAAATTACAAACTTGCATCTAGGTATAAAATTAACAGAAAATTTAATCTAAGAAGTTCTTTTAGTACAGGTTTTAGAGCCCCGTCTTTAGCTCAAAGTTATTACAATTTAACATTCACAAATTTTATTGGAAATACTCCTTCAGAATCATTTTTAATAGCAAATAATAGCCCTATTGCTCGGAGATTTAATATTGACAAATTAAGAGAAGAAAAGGCTAGAAATTTTAGTTTCGGTTTTACTGCAAAATTAAGTTCAAATTTTAATGCAACCTTAGACGCCTACTCTGTTTTTATTAAAGATAGAATTATTTTAAGTGGTAATTTTAATGCATCAAATTTAGGCCTAGGATTAGATAATGTTCAATTTTTTGCTAATGGAGTAGATACGAAAACAACTGGTATTGATTTGGTTTTAAACTGGAACAAAAGTATTGGTAATAAAACTTTTTCTATTGATTTTTCTGGAAACATAAATTATATGAGTATTTCAGATATCAAAAATAAAATATTAGACCAAGAAACTTTTTTCGGAAAAAGAGATCAACAATTTTTATTAGCATCAGCACCAAAAAGCAAATTTAATCTTGGTTTAAACTATCAATATAAAAAAATTAAAACTTCGTTAAATTTTACCAGATTTAGTAAAATTACTTTAATTGATTGGCAACTTAGCCAAGATATATCTAATTTTAATAATTCTGAGTTAGAACGATTAGAAGCAGCAACAGACATTTATCGACCAAAAATAACAACAGATTTGCATTTAAGTTATCAAATAAATACTCTAATTAATCTACAATTTGGTGCCAATAATTTGTTCAATATTTACCCTACAATACAAAATAGTTATACTGACAGTGGAGGATTATGGGATGCTACACAAATGGGAACAAACGGTTCATTTTACTATACAAAGTTGAATTTAAAACTGTAAATCTTGCGCTAATAATTATTTTTATATTTTTCTTAAAAAAAAATCATTTTTTTTAGAGTATATTTTTTCTTTTTCTTTCTTATACAAACAGAGAGCTTTTTATTTAAACAATATATCAGCTCAATAAACACATTTATTAACTAATAATTTATTTATGAAACAAAAGTATTTATTAAAATTTTGTACGATTGCTTTTATGTTTATGCTTCCTTTAGGATTAATGGCTCAAACTATAAAAGGTAAAGTAACAGATTCATCTGGCGAAGGTTTGCCATATATGAATGTTGTTGAAAAAGGAAACACTTCTAATGGAGTTATTTCTGACGATAATGGAGAGTTCTCTATTAATGTAAAGAGTTTACCTACAACTTTAGTAGTTTCTTCTATGGGTTTTGAGACTAAAAATGTTAAAGTAATTCAGCCTTCTTATTTAACAATTGTTGTTAATGAAGATAATGCTTTAGATGAGGTTGTTGTAACAGGTTCTAGAACACCAGCAAGATCTAATACTAAAAGTCCATTACCAATTGATGTTGTATCTGCTAAAGATTTAATTTCAACAGGACAGACTTCTTTTGACAAGGCTTTACAATACAAGATTCCATCATTTAATACAGTTCAAACACCAGTAAATGATGCGACTTCTTTATTAGATCCATATGAAATTAGAAATATGGGACCAAGTAGAACATTAATCTTAATTAATGGGAAACGTAAGAACTTAAGTGCTTTATTATACACTCAAACTTCACCAGGACGTGGAGAAACAGGTGCTGATATTTCAGGTATACCTACAGACGCAATTAAATCTATTGAGATTTTAAGAGATGGAGCTTCTGCTCAGTATGGTTCTGATGCCATTGCTGGAGTTATGAATATTATCTTAAAAGACAGCCCTAATGGTGGTTCTGCTACTTTAAGAACTGGTATGACTTCTGAAGGAGATGGTGAAATGTTTGGTGTTTCTGTTAACAATGGCTCTACTATTGGAAACGGCGATGGCTTTGTTAATTATACAGTAGACTTTTCTAAAACAAGCTTAGCTAACAGACCTGGTAAAGTAAATGCAAGAGGAGAAGCTGCTGACTTTGGAGCTAGTTTAGGATTTGTTGAAGAGTTTTTATCGAGAAAACCAGATGCTGGAAATATCAATGGATCTCCAGAAACTGCTGCTGCTAAATTTTTATTGAATGGTGCTTATAACTTAAGTGAAGAATCTAAAGTGTATTTCAATGCTGCTTTTATCAATAAAAAAGTAAATTCTTTTGCAAACTACAGAACTCCATATTGGAGAACAGTAGATAGCTTTCCTTATTTAGCTGATTTTTTCCCTGGCGATCACCCAACAAATGCTGGAGGGTATGATGGGTATGTTCCTACATTTGAAGGAGACTTGAATGATTACAATGCTACAGTAGGATTTAAATCTGTAATTAATGATTGGAATGTAGATGCAAGTTTTACTACTGGTGGAAATGCTCAAACATATAAAGTAAATCAATCTCACAACAGAAACTTTGTATACGTTCCAACATACAATGAAACAACTGGAGAATTTGATGCGACTTCTATTTACAGAGAAAATTCAAAACAGTCTTTTGATCCAGGTGGAACTCGTTTTTCTCATAACGTAGGAAATATTGATGTTTCTAAAATTTTATCAGATAATTTAAGTTTTGCATTTGGTTCAGAGTTTAGATACGAAACTTTTGAGGTTATAGAAGGTGAATTAGGTTCTTATGATGGTGGTGGTGCAGATTCATTTTCTGGAAATAGCCCAGAGAACTCAGGAGTTTTTACACGTTATAACTTTGGTGGATATGCTTCTTTAAATTGGAACCCTTCAGAAAATTTAACTTTAGATGGTACAATTAGAAGTGAAAACTATTCTGACTTTGGAAATGCATTTGTTTGGAAATTAAGTTCTGCTTATACTATAAATGACAAGTATACCTTAAGAGGATCTTTATCAACAGGATTTAGAGCTCCAACGTTGCACCAAATTTACACACAAAAAGCACAGTATAGCTTTGTTCCGGGACAAGGAATTCAAGTTGGTGGTTTAGTAAATAATGTTTCTTCTCAAGCAGGTTTATTAGGTATTCCTAAATTAAAAGAAGAAACTTCTACTAACTTTACATTTGGTCTTGGAGGAAAAGTAAATAGAAATTTAAGCTTTACTGTAGATTATTATAGTATCAACGTTGAGGATAGAATTGTTTTAAGTACTGAAATCGGTGCTACTCCTGCAGGAAATACGCCTTTGGATCAAGTATTATCTGCTAATAACCTATCTGATGTAAGTTTCTTTGTAAACGCCTTAGATACTAAAACTTCAGGATTAGATGTAGTTTTAAGCTATGGTAACTTAGACGTTGGTGAAGGAAAATTAGGCTTTAACTTATCTGGAAACTATACAATTCAAAATGAGAGAGATGGGGATGTTAAAAATCCAACATTAGTTTCTAATGCTGGCCAATCTGTAGTTAATGCAACTCAAGAAGCTTTATTCTTTACCTCTAGACCAAAAACAAAGTGGATTTTAGGATCGACTTACGATATTGGTAAATGGGGATGGTCTTTAAACAATACTTACTTTGGAAAAACTACTTTCAAACAACAAGGTATGAGTACTGATTTAAGAACAGAATTTACTCCAAAAATTGTTACAGATTTAGGAATTAACTATAATGCAACTGATAAATTAACCATTGCTTTAAATGTTAATAACTTATTGAATGTATTACCTGAATGGTCGTTTAAAGCAGAAAATGCTGCAGGACAAGCTTTAATTGATAATACTACACTTAACGGTGCTGGTGTTACTCCAATACAAGAGCAATCTAACTTAATTACTTTTAACCAACGTTATTCTCAAATGACATATGATGGTTACCACTTTAGTCAATTAGGTACGATGTTTAATTTATCATTAAACTACCAATTCTAATACTTAAAACAATTTATACCAGTTTTATTATTTGAATGAATAAAACACCCAACTGTTATCAGTTGGGTGTTTTTTATTGAAATTAATTTATAATATATTCTTCAAATAAAAATATTCAAAAATAGCTTAAAAAAAAATCCTGAAAATATTCAGAATTTTTTTTTAAGCTATTTAGTCAAGAAATTACTTCTGATGCATGAATCGTTGCTTCTCCAGCAATTCTTCTTCAGTCTCCACATTTTCGTCATCTGGCACACAACAATCTACAGGACAAACTGCAGCACATTGAGGCTCTTCATGAAAACCTTTACATTCTGTGCACTTATCTGCCACGATGTAATAAATTTCATCTGAGATTGGTTCCTGATCTTCATCCGCATTCACAGAATTACCATTTGGCAAAACTGCATTTCCTTTTAAATCTGTTCCATCTGAATACTTCCAATCATCTGCTCCTTCATAAATTGCCGTGTTAGGACATTCTGGTTCACAAGCCCCACAATTTATACATTCATCTGTTATTATAATTGCCATAATTTTCTCTTCTGTTTTTGTACCTTTGCAATTGCAAAAATAAAGCCAAAATTACAGACAACCAAAATAAATGATTAGTATTCAAAACAGAATTACTGCACTTGTAAAACTAGGAGACTTTTTAGGTCAGTTTTCTATCGAAAAAATAGAAAAAAGAGATAATATTGAACATAATGAACTCTTCTTTGAAGGCTTTTTACACCAGATTAAAATAGCTCAAGAAAGCAATTCTTGGTTTACAAAAAATAACATTTTATTCGCTTTAAATAGTATAAGTAAGTCACTAACTTACAACAGCTTAGATTTATTTGTAAAAAGTGTTAATTTAAACATTATTTCATCTAAAAAAGTAGCGGTTATCATGGCTGGAAATATTCCGTTAGTGGGCTTTCATGATTTTTTATCAGTCTTAATTTCAGGTCATTCTGTCTTGGTAAAGCAATCATCTAATGACAAACATTTATTACCCTTTTTAGCAAAATATTTAGAGCATATTGAAGAGAACTTTAAAGGGAAAATTACTTTTACAGAAGAAAAGTTAACTGATTTTGATGCAGTAATCGCTACAGGAAGTGATAATACAGCTCGTTATTTTGAATTTTATTTTAAGAATAAACCAAATATTATCAGAAAAAGCAGAAATTCGGTGGCAATTATCACTGGTAAAGAAACGGAGCAAGATTTTATAAAATTATCTGATGATGTTTTTCAATATTTTGGTTTAGGCTGCAGAAGCGTTTCAAAATTATATGTACCAAAAGACTACAATTTCGATATGTTCTTTGCGGGAATGTATTCAAAGAAGGATATGATTCATAATGCGAAATATGCTAATAATTATGATTATAATAAAGCAGTATATCTGATGAGTCTTTATGATTTGCTAGAAAACGGTTTTCTCATGATTAAAGAAGATAAAAGCTACTCCTCTCCTATTGCAACCATTTTCTATGAATATTACGAGAATGAAATAGATTTAAAAATAAAATTACATCAAGACAGGGAAAAAATTCAATGTATTGTTGCTAAAGACTTTATTGAAAATGAAGTTGGTTTTGGACAAACACAATCTCCAAAGTTAACAGATTATGCAGATGGAGTGAATACTTTAGAATTTTTAACAAAAATATGACAACAGGGTTTTTAATTGTTGTTCAAACCAAATTAAAACAATAGCAAAATGAAAAAACATAATTTTAGCGCAGGCCCTTGTATTTTACCTGATGAAGTCCTTAAAAAAGCATCAGAGGCCATTCTGAATTTTAATGATGATAATTTATCATTAATAGAAATTTCTCACAGAAGTAAATCTTTTGTAGCTGTTATGGAAAAAGCACGTTCTTTAGCCTTAGAATTGTTAGGGCTAGAGAATAAAGGATACAAGGCTTTATTTCTCCATGGCGGTGCTAGTTTAGAGTTTTTAATGGTTGCTTACAATTTATTAAATAAAAAAGCTGCCTATTTAAACACAGGCACCTGGTCTGACAAGGCAATAAAAGAAGCAAAAGCTTTTGGCGAAATGTCAGAAGTTGGATCCTCTAAGGATAAAGGTTATAATTACATCCCAAAAGGATATTCAATTCCTCAAGATGCAGATTATTTTCATTGCACAAGTAATAATACTGTTGCAGGAACTCAAATTAAAGAATTTCCTGAAACCAATGTTAGTTTGGTTTGTGATATGAGTTCAGATATTTTTTCTCGTCAATTAGAGTTTGAGAAATTTGATTTAATCTATGCTGGTGCTCAAAAAAACATGGGTCCTGCTGGAACAACCTTGGTAATCATTAAGGAAGATATTTTAGGCAAAGTTGAAAGATACATTCCTTCTATGCTGAATTATCAAATACATATTGATAAAGACAGTATGTTTAATACGCCATCTGTTTTTTCTGTTTATGTCTCTATGCTTACTTTGGAGTGGTTAAAAGATTTAGGCGGAATTCCATTTATTGAAGAAGTAAACAATAAGAAAGCAGCATTATTATACGATGAAATTGATAGAAATCCATTTTTTAAGGGAATTGTAGCCAAAGAAGATAGAAGTACTATGAATGCTACTTTTATTTTAACGGATGATGGTTTAACTGAAACTTTTAATACAATGTGGAAAGATGCAGGAATTAGTGGAATAAATGGTCATAGAAGTGTCGGTGGTTATAGAGCTAGTATGTATAATGCTTTGCCCCTATATAGTGTGCAAGTATTAGTGGATGTAATGCAGGCTTTCGAAAAAACTCAAAAATAGAATATAAATTGTCATTCCGATTGAAATAAAGGAATCTTAATAATGAGATTTCCACGTTGTTTTAATCCAAGTAGTGACCTACAACATTATAAATGAAAATATTAGCAAATGATGGAATTTCTAAAAGCGGAATTGACGCTTTAGAAAAAGGAGGTTTTGAAGTAATTACTGTTAAAGTAGCTCAGAATCAGTTAGAAAATTATATTAATAAACATAATATTGACGCAATTTTAGTTCGCAGTGCTACACAGGTTAGACAAGAACTAATTGAAGCTTGTCCGAGTTTAAAATTAATTGGACGCGGAGGAGTTGGTCTCGATAATATTGATGTTGATTATGCCGAAGATAATGGCTTACATGTTATAAACACACCTTCAGCATCCTCTAGTTCTGTAGCAGAATTAGTTTTTTCACATCTTTTCGGAATGGTAAGGTTTCTTCATTCATCAAATAGAGAAATGCCTTTAGAAGGAGATTCTCGTTTTAAAGAATTAAAGAAAGCCTACTCTCAAGGCACAGAATTAAGAGGTAAAACAATTGGTATTATTGGTTTTGGCCGAATAGGACAAGAAGTTGCTAAAATTGCTATTGGGCTAGGTATGAATATTTTAGCCATAGATGAACAAATAAAAAGTGCAGCAATTACTTTGGAGTTTTTTAACGGACAAAAAACTACTTTTACAATCGATACTGTCCAAAAAGAAGTATTGTTAAAAGATTCAGATTTTATCACTTTACATGTTCCCTCCCAGGATGATTATATCATTTCAAAAAATGAATTTGAACAAATGAAAGATGGTGTAGGCATTATAAATACAGCAAGAGGAGGTCTTTTGCATGAAGTTGATTTAGTATCTGCCATCTCGAGTGGAAAAATACAATTTGCAGGTTTAGATGTCTTCGAAACAGAACCAACTCCTGCGGTTCAATTGTTAATGAATCCTGAAATTTCTTTAACACCCCATATTGGTGCTGCCACAAAAGAAGCACAAGACAGAATCGGTTTAGAGTTAGCAAAACAGATAATAGAACTTTTAGGTTCATGAATATAATAAAAGCAAATTTACTTCGAATACAAAAATCCGTTCCTAAAAATGTAACGCTAGTTGCGGTTTCTAAAACGAAACCGATATCTGACTTACAGGAAGCATATGATGCCGGTCAACGTATTTTTGGCGAGAATAAAATTCAGGAAATGGCTGAAAAATTTGATGCTTTACCGAAAGATATTCAATGGCATATGATTGGTCATTTGCAAAGTAATAAGGTAAAATACATGGCTCATTTCGTTGATTTAATTCATGGAGTTGATAAATTAAAAACCTTAAAAGAGATTAATAAACAAGCAAAAAAGCATAATAGAATTATCAATTGTTTATTGCAAGCTAAAATAGCTAAAGAAGATACTAAATTTGGTCTCTCTTTTGATGAGATTGAAGCTGTTATAGGTTCAGAAGAAATCTCTGACCTAGAAAACATAAAGATTGTTGGTTTTATGGGTATGGCAACATTTACAGATAATCAAGAGCAATTAAAAAAAGAGTTTTTATCCCTTAAATCATTTTTTGATACTCAAAAATTGAGAGCTCTAGCGAGTAACTGTGAACTAAAAATATTATCAATGGGGATGAGTGGGGACTATCCATTAGCCATTGAAAATGGTAGTACCATGATTAGAGTTGGTAGTTCTATATTTGGCAATCGTAATTATTATTAGTAATTTTATATTAAAGAAAAGAATTTGTACGCAATTTTAGATATAGAAACTACAGGAGGTAAATTTAATGAGGAGGGTATTACCGAAATTGCTATCTATAAATTTGATGGTCATGATATTGTAGATCAATTTATATCTTTAGTGAACCCTGAAAAACCCATACAAGAATTTGTTGTACAACTTACAGGTATTAACAATAAGATGCTCAAGAATGCACCCAAATTCTTTGAAGCTGCCAAACGAATTATAGAAATTACATCAGATTGTATTCTAGTTGCGCACAATACCACTTTTGATTATCGAATTCTAAGTACCGAATTTAATAGGTTAGGTTATGATTTTAATAGAAATACTTTATGTACAGTAGAATTAAGTCAGAAATTAATTTTAAATCAACCATCGTATAGCTTAGGAAAACTTACAAAATCATTGGGAATTCCTATGACTGATAGACATAGAGCTTCAGGTGATGCTTTGGCTACTGTTCAATTATTTAAATTACTTTTAGAAAAAGATGTTAATAAAGCAATTATACAAAATTCAATAAAATATTTTGATAGAAGACTTCAGAAACAAAAATTAAAAACTTTAATAGAGGAAACTCCTACTATTCAAGGGCTCTTTTATATTCATGATATCAATGGAAAAGTTATTTATTTAGGAAGAGGTAAAAACATTAAGGCGGAAGTAAACAAACTTTTTTTAAAAGTAACGACTCGAGCTGTTAAAATCCAAGAAAGGGTGGAAACTATTTCCTTTGACAAAACAGGTAATGATCTTTTTACAAATTTAAAATACGAAATAGAATTAGAAGTTTTATCTCCAAAATTTAATTTTAAAAAGAAACATAAGAAAATAAACAAAGATTTTAATAATGAAGATTTTATAATTGTTGAAAAGGGAAGAGAAGTTGAAGAACATGCCATAATTTTAGTAGAAAGAAATGAAGTTTTGGGATATGGCTATACAAACTTAAAGTTTCAAGAAAATAGATTAGATATATTAAAATCTATATTAACACCTATTGCAAACAAAATAAAGGCTAAAAATATTATAAAAAATTATATTAATAAAAATAAGGTACAGAAAATTATTAGGTTGTGAATGGTAATAATAATTTTAGTTTTTCCTTGTAATTTTTTTACACGTTTATAAAATTTCAAGAAGATTTTGGATGAAAATTAAAGTTTAAATACCATTGTGTAGTTTTTAACCAGAGTCAATTCAATATTAATCAAATTTTCTATATTTAATTTACCTCGTAAAGAATAAAATAATAAGCTCTAAGTTCAATAATAAAAAATCAAAGAAATTCTTATTACTAAAATCAAAAGCTTTCAGTTGAAGATCTCTTACTTCTTAAGAAAGGAAAATTTATAGTAATAAAAATATTTGTAGTATTGTAAGAATAAATAAAAATGAAAGTTGGAAAAATCTAGTAAAAATTTAAATTGGAAAGAAAAACTTCATGAAATCATTTATGAAGCAGATACTAAGGAAGGTAAACTTTTTGATGTTGTTTTACTTTTTGCTATTATCGCCAGTATAGTTCTGGTCATGTTGGAAAGTATAGAAAGTTTTGATGAAAAATATCATTATTTTTTAAACGTTTCTGAATGGATAATCACTATCCTTTTTTCAATTGAATATATTTTAAGAGTTGTTTCTATTAAAAAACCATTAAAATATATTTTTAGCTTTTACGGAATTATAGATTTACTCTCAACAATTCCCAAATACCTGTCATTTATTTTAGTAGGTTCTCATAGTCTAGTCGCTTTAAGAGCATTGCGTTTATTAAGGGTTTTTAGGATTTTAAAATTAGCAAGATACGTAGGAGCTTCTAATAAATTGCTGGTCGCTTTAAGAGCCAGTAGAGCCAAGATTGCTGTTTTTCTTTTTTTTGTAGTCATCGTTTGTATTATTTTAGGAACCATAATGTATATGGTAGAAGGAGAAGAAAATGGATTTACAAACATCCCAAAAAGTATATATTGGGCCATTGTAACATTAACTACAGTTGGTTTCGGAGATATTGCTCCTCAAACTCCTTTAGGCCAATTAATTGCGAGTGTTATTATGATTTTAGGATACTCTATTATTGCAATCCCAACAGGTATCGTAAGTTCAGAAATGACTAAAAATCACACTGAATTAGATTCTAATACGCAATCGTGTAAAAGTTGTGCCACAGAAAATCATAAAGATAAAGCAGCATATTGCTATCATTGTGGAAGTGAATTAAATGCATGAAACACATAGAAAGAAATACTTTAATTACTATTGTTGGTCCTACTGCAATTGGAAAAACTGCTTTGAGTATAAAACTCGCAAAGCACTTTAACGCTGATATAATTTCTTGTGACTCTAGACAATTCTACAAAGAAATGACCATTGGCACTGCTGTTCCTGAAACTGCTGAATTAGCAGCGGCACATCATCATTTTATTCAAAATAGAAGTATTTTTGAAGAGTATAATGTCGGTTCTTTCGAAAGAGATGCACTTCAAAAGTTAGATGATTTGTTTGAAGTAAATCCCGTTCAAATTATGGTCGGTGGTAGCGGATTATATGTAGATGCTGTTTTAAAAGGGTTGGATTATTTCCCAGAAGTTGATGTAAAAATTAGAGAAGAATTAACCACCCAATTGCAAGAAAAAGGAATTGAACACCTCCAAGAAAAATTAAAAGAATTAGACATAGAAACCTACAATAACATTGCTATCGATAATCCTCATAGAATTATGAGGGCTTTAGAAATTTGTATTGGTAGTAATACGCCCTATTCTTCTTTTAAAAACAAACCAAAATGTCCTAGAAACTTTAATTCAATTAAAATTGGCTTAAATGCAGAGAGAGAAATCATTTACAACAGAATAAACCTAAGAGTGGACAATATGATAGCAAATGGTTTGTTAGAAGAAGCAAAAAAATTACACTCAAATAAAAAATTAAACGCTTTACAAACTGTAGGTTACAGAGAATTATTTTCTTTTTTTGATGGTGATTTTACAAAAGATTTTGCAATCTCTGAAATCAAAAAGAATACAAGGCGTTTTGCAAAAAGACAACTCACATGGTTTCGAAAAGATCAAGAAATTTTATGGTTTGATTATCAAAAAAACAGCCACGAAATAATTAAGAACATTTCTGATAAAATTAACGCTATTTAGCACTTCTAAGTTTTTGTAATTCGGCTACTTTTATATCTTTGCTTAACTAAACCTATATCATGAAATCAAAAATCACAGTTCTTTTTATCGCTTTACTAAGCACCATTTCTATTGCACAAACAAAAGTTGGTACAATTGATAGCGATTATATTATGAGTTTAATGCCAGAAGCCAAAGTGGTTTTCGAAAGATCCCAAGCCTATGGAGCAAAATTAGATTCTTCCTTTTCTCTTAAAACACAGGATTTTCAGGCTAAAGTTCAGAATTTTAAAAATAAAGAAGAAGAAATGGGGGAATTAATGAAAAAAACAATAATTAAAGAAATTTCTGCCCTAGAAGAAGATATCAAAAAATATCAAAGCAATGGTAATAAATTAATGCAATTAAAAAAAAATGAGTTAATGCGTCCATTGTATAAAATATTAAATAATGCAATAAATACGGTTGCTAAAGAGAATGGTTATACACAGATATTAACAACTAAAGGAAATCAGTTTGCTTATATCGATGAAAAATTTGACGTAACAAAATTAGTAATTGCAGAATTAGGTATTCAAGAACAGGAAATCAAAAAGTAATTTATTTTAAATTCTAAATTTAAAACCTCACTTTTTGTGAGGTTTTTTACTTAAAGAACGTGACTCATTTTCGAATCGTTTTACAAGATACCAGGTTAACTTTTATAATTGAAACAAAAGAATGCAAACTACTAAACTTACCACAAAAAGTATTTTACCTCTAACCTGTTCTCGTTCCGGAAGCTGTTGTTTTGGTAAAGCTGTTATGTTAAATCCCTGGGAATTATACAGATTCAGTAAAGAGAAAGAAATTAGTCCAAAAGAATTTCGTGATTTGTACACTAACTTTGGCGGTATTCAATTACGTTTTGACGGAAAAACAGATAAAAAAGGACAACAGGCATGCAGTCAATATATAGATGGATTTGGATGCAGCGTTCATCAAGGTCGTCCATTAGCCTGCAGATTATATCCTTTAGGCCGTCAAATACAATTTGATAAGTCGCACTATATTTATGAAGGTAAAACTTTTCCTTGTTTAACTGATTGTTCAGAAGTTTTAAAATTACCAAAACTTAGTGTAGGTGAATATCTTAAAGACCAACAAGCAGATTCATTTGAAAAAGCACAAGACGAATATTTAATCATAATGCAAAACATTGCTGATATTGCTTTTGAATTATTATTAGATTCTGGTTTAGCCGCTTCTGGAGATACAAATACACTTGCAGCATGGAGAAAATTAGGTGACGAAGATTCTGAAATGTTAGCAAAAAGAATTGGGGAAGAATGGTTAAATATTTTGATGTTACCTCAAATTAAAGATGATATTAAAAACCCTGTAATTTTTGCTCATAAACACAATGAACTATTACTATCAAAAGTAGAAGAAAAATTTGGAGCTCTACAATCATATCAAGAACTTCATGAAGCCTCAGTGATAATAATGAGCGTGGCATTGCATTTATCTAGAGGTATAGGTGCTGATACAAAAGGAATTTCTGAACATTGGATAGAAATTGCAAAAAGCCATGGAGCAAAGGAATAGTTTTAATTATTGTAAAAAAAACACATAATCACCTATTATTAGTAACCTAAGTAAATAAGAATAATATATTTTGAGTTGACTTTACAAAAGCTAAGGAATAAAAATGTCTATAACTTAATAAGTTAATATTTATATTAAATAACAAATGTTCTCAAATAAATCAAAATAAATAATTATAAAACCCTGAATAAATAAATTAATGTCCATTTTTTTTCAATAGCTCAGGAAACTTCTTTTTAAATTTATTTAATCTTGGTACAGAAACAGCTTTTACATATCCTTGGTTGGGATTTCTTCTCTCAAAATCTTGATGGTATTCCTCTGCCTCATAAAACTTTGTATGTTGAATAACTTCTGTTGCAATTTTACCCTTATAGATGTCTTTGTTTAATTTAGAGATTGTGTTTTCAATAATGTTTTTTTCTTTATCATTTGAATAAAAAGCAATGGATCTATATTGTGATCCATAATCTGGATGTTGCCCATTTACAGTTGTTGGATCGTGAGAGCCAAAATAAACTGTAACCAAGGTTTCAAAACTTACTTTTGTGGGGTTGTAATATACAGCAACTGTTTCTGAATGTCCTGTGTTCCCAGTTCCTATTAATTTGTATGTAGGATTTAATGTATGTCCTCCAGCATAACCAGAAACTGCTTCCTCTACTCCTTTTACACTCTCAAAAATAGCTTCTACACACCAAAAACAACCACTAGCAAAATAAGCAACTTTGGTTTCTTTAGTTTGTATAAAAGTTGCTTTCCTAACTTCTTCCTTCTTGGAAAAACCCAAACAAGAAATTAGAAAAAAAATGGTCATAAAAGTAAAAACTGATTTAATAATTTTCATATGTTAATTTTATTTTAATATAATTGAAATTTTTGAAAAGACCATGAAATAGTCTTAAACGTAAATTTCGGAACTTTTAATTCGATAAAAAAATACTATTAACAATAAAGTCGTATTAAATTAAAACTTCATACAATTTGTTTACAACTTTAGCATTTTGTTAAGAAACCGGGTTGTACGAATCCTAATAGATAATTACTTTTGTTATTCAATAATAAAAAATATTAATGGAGCATTTTATAGTTTCTGCACGTAAATATCGTCCTAAAAATTTCGAGGATGTTGTTGGGCAACTAGCCATAACAAATACGTTAGAAAATGCTATAAAAAACAATCATTTAGCACAGGCTCTTTTATTTACAGGTCCAAGAGGTGTAGGTAAAACTTCTTGTGCAAGAATCTTAGCAAAAAAAATAAATCAACACAATGTTGAAATTTCTGGAGATGAAGATTTTGCTTTTAATATTTTTGAACTGGATGCCGCCTCTAACAATTCTGTAGATGATATTAGAAGTTTAACGGACCAAGTTAGAATTCCGCCTCAAACAGGAAAATATAAAGTATATATTATTGATGAAGTTCACATGCTTTCGCAAGCAGCTTTTAATGCTTTTTTAAAGACATTAGAAGAGCCTCCTGCACATGCTATTTTTATTTTAGCGACCACAGAAAAGCATAAAATAATTCCGACTATTTTATCACGTTGTCAAATTTTTGATTTCAAAAGAATTGGAGTTTTAGATGCTAAAAATTATCTAAAAATAATTTGTGGAAAAGAAAATATAACAGCGGATGATGATGCTCTGCACATTATTGCTCAAAAGGCAGATGGAGCCATGAGAGATGCTTTATCAATTTTTGATCGAGTGGTTAGCTTTTCTGGAAAAAACTTAACACGTGAAGCCGTTACAGAAAACCTGAATGTATTAGATTATGATACTTATTTTAATATGACAGGTTTGTTATTAGAAAACAAAATACCAGATGTATTAAATGCGTTTAATACTATTTTAGGAAAAGGATTTGAAGGACATCATTTTATAAACGGATTAGCAAGTCATTTTAGAGATTTGTTAGTTGCCAAAGACAAAGCAACATTGGCCTTGTTAGAGGTAGGTGACACAGCAAAAAAGAAGTATTTAGAGCAAGCTACCAAAGCGAGTATTCCTTTTTTAATGCAATCCATTAGCAAAGCAAATGATTGTGATTTAAACTACAGATCTAGTAAAAATCAGCGATTACTGGTAGAATTAACCTTAATGCAAATTGCCTCTATCACTTTTGATGGAGAAAAAAAAAAGTCAGCTAACTACATAATTCCTGCTACTTTTTTCCAAGCACTTTCGCCAGCTGCAAAAGAAATATCGAAACCAATTCAGAAAAAACCTGAAGCCGTTCAGTCTCAAAAATTAGAAGAACCAAAGCCAAAAGTTAAAACACCTGTTTTAAAGTCTGCAGAAAAACGTTCTTCTTCTCTTTCTTTAAAGAGTATCCATCAGAAAAAACAAGAAAAAAAATTAGTTGTTAAAGAAAATTTCGATAACCACCCAAAAACTATTTTTACAGAAAAATTATTACAACAATTCTGGAAAGAGTATGTGGATTTATTGAATAAAAAAGGAGAACGAAGTATGGCTTCGATTGTAGGTACTGATGTTCCTAGACTAAAACAACATTTCAAAATTTCTTTTACGGTTCCTAATAAATTAATGCAAGATCAATTTAAAAAAGGAAGACCAAAACTATTAAACTTTTTAAGGGAAAAACTAAATAATTATGGAATTAAAATTGATGCTATTTTAAACGAAACAGTAGAAAAAAAGTTTGCTTATACGCCTTTGGAGAAATTTAACAAATTGAAAGAGAAAAATCCACTTTTAGAAAAACTACGCCAATCTTTTGAATTAGATATGTAGCCTTAAATTCGATTTTAAAGACCCAATTCTTACAGAATATAATTTCGACTCAAATGATTACAAAAAGATTGCTAGATTAAAAGTAGAAGGTAATTACGAGAAATGCTCTTAATATATAAAAATTCATTGATAGTAGTAACAAGTTAACAAAAGCTCTAGTCAAATAGAAACTAATTGTTTTTGCTAAGTCACTAATTTTTTCCCTAAATAAGATAGCACTAATTCTTTTCTTTCTTCTGTTGTTTTCTCAAATTCTGGAACCAAATACAACCCTTTATCTTTTTCAATAAATAATGGAATTGATTTTTCCTCCAAAGCCAATAAATCTAATGTTTTATAATATTCTTTCTCTGAAATTATTTTAACTTCATTAATTATAGGATTCTCTCTATAAGCCTCACATAAATTAATAAAATCATCATTAGGCGTGAAAAAGTTTTTTCTTTCTTCAATAGTTGCATTTTTAGTTTCAACAGAAGAAGCTATTTTGTAGGAACCATGTTCTCCAAAAATCTTAGAAAAATTAGTTAGCGCTTGTTTATTAACAGCATCACTACCAGTAATTGCTATTAGGTAACCAACATCATTTAATTCTATATTATCGGTTAAATTATCTTGGTAAACATTAACATTAAAGGCTTCTAAACCATCATTTAGAGCCTCTTCAATAAAGTTTTTATTTGCATCAATCAATACTACTCTTTTCCCTTTATCTCTTAAAAAACGAGCAATTAATCTTGATGGACTTGAAGCACCAACAATAAGAATCGACTCAGAACTTTTTAGAAATACCCCTATCATTTTTGCAAATAATCTTGCTGTAGTAGCATTTAAAAGCACAGTTCCTAGCACAATCATAAAAACCAACGGTGTAATATATTCTGCACCTTCCACTCCTTCTTTCAATAACTTACTTCCAAATAAAGAAGCAATTCCTGCAGCTACAATTCCTCTCGGCCCTACCCAACTAATAAATAATTTTTCTTTAAATTCTAGATTTGATTTATAAGTACTTGCAAATACCGCCAGAGGTCTAATTACAAAAACAACGATTGCAAATAACAAGACTGTTTTCCATGTATACAATAACATTAAATCTTCGATATTAATATTTGCAGATAACAAGATAAATAACATAGAAATTAGCAAAACACTCAAAGATTCTTTAAAATAAAGTAATTCTTTTATATTCTTAAGTTTTCCATTTCCTAAAACCATGCCCATTACAACAACAGCTAAAAGACCTGATTCATGAGCAAATACTTCTGATTCTACAAATACTAGTAATACCGTTGATAAAGAAACAACATTTAATAAATAATGTGGAATTAATTTTTTGTTGATAACATAAGCTAATGCATGCGCAAATGTAAATCCAAAACTAGTACCAAATAATAAAATTTTTCCAAATTCCATTAATGCAGTTTTAGTAAATCCTCCTCCTCCTCCAACACTAATAAACTCAAAAACCAATACAGCAACTAATGCTCCTATTGGATCTATTAAAATTCCTTCCCATTTTAGAACTGTAGAAATATCCTTTTTTAGAGGAATATTTCTTAAAATTGGAGTAATCACGGTTGGCCCGGTAACAATGATTAATCCTGAAAATAAAAACGATAAATCCCAACCTAAACCAAAAATAAAATGTGCAACAATTCCTGCTCCAAAAAATGTAATTGCAGAACCTAAAGTGATAAGCTTTGTGATTACAGGGCCTACATTTATAATTTCATTCCTTTTAAGCGTAAGTCCACCTTCAAAAAGGATAATACTTATCGAGAGAGATACAAAATAATATAGATTATCTCCAGGGAATAATCCTTTTTCACCATTCCAAATGGGTTCTATCCATTTAGAACCATCTTCACTTAAATATGCTGCAGCGATTGGTCCTACTAATAAACCTATTAATATTAAAGGCAAAATTGCTGGGATTTTAAACTTCCAAGCAAACCATTGAGCCAATATTCCTAAAATTATAATTCCTGCTAACTCTAACATAAATCAATGTGTGCTTTTAATTGTAAATTTAACAATCTTTATTCATCATAAAAATTAAATTTATAGTTTTTTTCTTTCTTACAAAGTTCCTTATATTGTGCCAATAAACGATTTTTAAAGACTTCCTATTGCAAAAGATAGACAAAATACTTATTGGTGTTGCTTTTTCTCCAAACTTAAAACCAAACATTTTTGAAGCGGTAAGATTAGCTAATATGTTTGATGCTGAATTAGTAGGAGTGCATGTAGGCAAAAAAACTGACAAAAAAATTACTGATTTAAATGCTCTTTTAGAAGAAGCAGACTCTTTAAATAAAAATTTTAAAGTAATCTGGCAAGAAGGAAAACCAGTAGATGTAATTTTACAAACATCTTCTAACGAAAATATTGATTTACTAATTCTTGGAGCCCTTCAAAGAGAAAATTTATTTAAATATTATGTAGGTTCTATTGCTAGAAAGATTACGAGAAAAGCACCTTGCTCTGTTCTTTTACTAATAAAACCATCGGTTGAAAGAGTTTCCTGTAAACACATAGTAGTTAATGGTTTAAGCGACAATAGAACAGAAGAAACTATTAAAACTTCTTTTTTTATAACCAAAAAATTAAATTGTAAAAAAATTACCATCGTTGAGGAAATTAAACAAGAAGAGTTACACGTGAAAGTTAATGATGATATTTCTTTAAGAAGAGCCACTATTGCTAAGGAACGAATTAAAACAAGAGAAGATAGACGTGTAAAAAGTATTTTAAAGGATATAGATTGTTCTAATCTATCTGTAAAGACTCAAAGTATCTTTGGTAAAAGAGGTTATTCTATTGGTCATTATGCGAAACTTAAAAGAGCTGATTTATTAGTGATGAATGCTCCTTCTAAATTAAGTGTATTAGACAGAATTTTCCCTCATGATATTGAATATATTTTATCAGAATTACCCACAGATGTTTTAATTGTAAAATAAATGAAAAAACAAAGTATATTTAAAACATTTATATCTGAAATTCCACAGAATCTATTTGCTGGTTTTGTAGTTTCTTTAATTGCACTACCCTTGGGTTTAGGTTTGGCTTTGGCATCTGGTGCTCCTCCTATTTCTGGAATCATTGCTGCCATTGTTGGTGGAACAGTAGTTTCTTTAATTGGTGGTTCTAATGTGACAATTACAGGTCCAGGTAATGGTTTAGTAGTCGTAATATTAGCGGCTATAACAACACTTGGGAATGGAGATATGCACCAAGGCTTTTTATACACTTTGGCTGCCATTGTAATTTCTGGAATAATAATGATTATTTTAGGTTTTTTAAGAATGGGGTCTTTAGGTGATTTCTTTCCATCCTCAGCAATTCAAGGAATGTTGGCTGCCATCGGTATTGGTATATTCGCAAAACAGATACATGTAATGTTGGGCAATACTGCTACAAAGGGTAGTATTATTGAGTTACTTATTCAGCTTCCTGAGGGAATAATAAATCTTATCAATACTGAAAACTCTAGCATGTTTTATGCTGGTTTAGTAGGAATTGTGAGCTTACTTATTATGATTTTTTATGGAAAAATTAGAAATAGATATTTTCAATTAGTTCCTGCTCCTATGTGGATTGTAGTTTTATGTGTGGGTATGTACTATTATTTTGATGTTTTTTCAAACTCAGATTATCCGATTCATAAAAGCTTATTAATTAGTTTACCGAATGATATTTTATCAAATTTTGCTTTTCCAGATTTTAGTAAAGTTTACGAGCTTAGCTTTATAAATGCTGTAATTGGAATTACATTAATTGCTAGTATAGAAAGTTTACTCAGTATTAAAGCTGTTGATAAATTAGACCCTTTAAAAAGACGTTCTAATGTAAACAAAGATATTAGAGCTTTAGGATTGGCTACTGTGATTAGTGGTTTTTTAGGAGGTTTAAATGTTGTAACTGTAATTGCGAGAAGTTCTGTAAATGTAAATAACAACGGTTCTAACAGATCTGCTAACTTTTTTCATGCAGGCTTTTTGTTGGCTTTTATTTTATTATTTGCAACGGAATTACGCAAAATACCATTACCCGCTTTAGCTGCAATTTTGGTTTTTACAGGGTATAAACTAGCTTCCCCAGAAAACATTAGAAAGGTTTTTAAAGTTGGTAAAGAACAATTAATTATTTTTTTAGTAACGCTGTTCACAACAATTGCAACGAGTCTAATTACAGGTATTTTAGTAGGAATTTTGATTACTTTAATCATTCATATTATCATCAACAAAAAAGCAAGTTTATTCTTTAAAAACATTTTAAAACCAAATGTATTAATGTTTAAAGAAGATCAAAAATATTATGTAAGTGTGAAACATTTTTCTAGCTTCCTAAACTATACCAAACTAAAATCGAAATTAAATCAAATTCCAGAAACAGAAGAAGCAATTATCGATTTTTCTATGTGTGATTTTGTGGATGATTCCGTAATGGAAAACATGAACAATTTCGCAGAAACCTTTGCCCGAAAAGGAGGTCATTTTGAAGTAATTGGTTTAGATGACTCTAAACCTGCAAGTGATCATCCATTTGCTTTGCGCAAAATTATCCCTAAACAAATACAGAAAATAAATAAAGTTTTAACGAAAAGGCAAAAATCAATAGAAAAAATTAGTTTAGAAATGCATTGGAAATACGATGCTTTTTCTGAGCAAGAAATGAAAGAATTACCCACTTTTGGATATTTTAAAAATAGAAGGATAAACAAAGTTTCTAACGTACTTTCTAACGGGGACTGCACTATTTTCGATGTACAATTTTCCGAAGGTGAAATGATTGCCAAACAAGTAATTAAGTCTACAATGCTGCATATTCACACAAAAAAAGACATTCCTTTTTTTACTTTGGATAAGGAAGGTATTTTTGAATATATTATGGACTTTGCTGGTTATAAAGATATTGATATCGATGACCATCCAGATTTTAGCAAACGATTTTATTTATCTGGAAAAAATCAAGAAAAAATAAGAATCTTTTTTACTGATGAATTAATTTTGTTCTTTGAAAGTAATAAACAATATCATATTGAAGCTTCAGAAAACGGACTCTTAATTATCGGAAATGAACGTTTTTCTAGTGTAAAAGAAATGAAAGCTCTAGCCTATTTTGGAATTGGGCTGCAAAAAATAATTTAATTATAATGTTAGGATTACAATTTGAAACAGAAACTTCTTGGGCAGCAATAGCCAAAGATAACTTACAACAGATATTAACAGACCACGCTTTTTTAGAACAAAAAGCTGCTTCAAACGCGGTTTCTATTATTATTAATTATTCTGAAGAAACTGAATTAGTAAAAGAAATGAGCAACATTGCCATTGAAGAAATGCAACATTTTAAAATGGTACATTTATTAATGGTAAAACGTGGAATGGTTTTAGGGAGAGAACAAAAGAATGATTATGCCATTAGATTACAAAAATTTTTTACTAAAACAAAAGATCGAACGAATGCTCTAGTGCAGCGGTTACTAATTGCTGCTTTAATTGAAGCAAGGAGTTGTGAACGTTTTAAAGTATTTTCTGAAAACATGGAAGATCAAGAATTGGCTAAATTCTATAACAACCTAATGATTTCTGAAGCAAGCCATTACACTACTTTTTTACAATTTGCTCGTAAATATCAAGACAGAGAAATTGTTGACGCAAAATGGACTGCATTAGTTAACTTTGAAGCAGATATGATGAAAGAGCGAGGAAGATTAGCTAAAATTCACGGATAACAGCGTTAAACAAGTTAATTTAAAAATATGTTCTCTAAAGAAGAAGCTGCATTATTGCGTAAAGAATTCTGGACAAGTTTTGGAAAGTCTTTTCCAAGGAAATGGTTGTTATATAACACTAAAATTAAGGGCTTCTCTTTTAAATTTGTTGCTGATAGAAAGAAAGCAATGGTTAGCTTAGATATTGAACACCCAGAAGAAATTGCGAATGAATTGTTGTATGATCAAATGATTTCTTTAAAAGTGTTGTTAGAAGCTGAAATGCCTGAAGTTATTTTTGATAATTCTTATGAGCTAGAAAGTAGAAAAATAATTCATAGAATTTATGTTCCTTTTGATGGAAAATTTAGCATTCATAATAAAAATACTTGGAGAGATTGCTATGAGTTTTTTGTAGAAACAATGCCTAAATTTGAACTCTTTTTCTATGAATATGAAGATTTTATTAAACAAGCTACCTAAATAATTCTTGCGCTAAATCTTATTATTAAGTTACGTTAAGGTTTGACCCCAAATTCCTTTTTTTTGAAAAAACATGTATTCACAAGCTTAAATTGGTTATAAATAATTCAGGATTTAGTAATGCTCCAAAAATCAACCAAAAAGAACAACTTAAATTATATGAATTATTTTTCTATTGAATAAAAGTAATACTAAAAGGATAATATGGTGCTTCATTATTACTTGCTTTAATTGCATTAATAATCGGGAAAATAAAAGAAAATACAACAACTGCTATGATTCCTATAATTCCTAAACCGAATAATAATATTAGTGGAAAACACAATAAAATATAAATAAAAATAGAAATTCTAAAATTTATAATTGCTTTTCCATGCAAGTTCATTCCTATTATTTCGTCTTTTTTTGTGAACCATAAAACTAAAGGCACTATAAAGCCTCCAATTCCTGTTACAAAATCTAATAATTGACTTAAATGTGTTAGTACTAAAAGTTGTTTATTCTCTTTCATAATTCTTTTTATGCTTTATGGTTGTCTATATATTAGACGAAAATTTGCTTGTTATGTTACAATTTTTACTTTAAAAATCTAAATTAACCTCCGTATCTTTACAAAATGATTCAACAAGATACTATTATAGCTTTAGCAACTCCTGCTGGAGTTGGTGCAATTTCTGTAATTAGACTTTCTGGTGAAAAAGCTATTGATATTGTTGACGTCAATTTTAGAGCTATAAATAAATCTAAGCTTTTAAAAGATCAAAAATCACATACTATTCGTTTAGGTCATATTATAAATAAAGATACGATTTTAGATGAAGTTTTAGTGTCTGTTTTTAAAAACCCTCGTTCTTATACTGGAGAAAATGTAGTTGAAATTTCTTGTCATGGTTCTAGTTTTATTCAGCAAGAAATTATCCAGTTATTCCTTCAAAATGGTTGTAGAATGGCTGATAATGGTGAGTTTACAATGCGAGCTTTTTTAAATGGCAAGATGGATTTGTCTCAAGCTGAAGCTGTTGCAGATGTGATTTCATCTAATTCTGCTGCGAGTCATCAAATGGCAATTCAGCAAATGCGTGGAGGAATTACGAATGAACTAAAAGAGTTACGTACTCAATTATTGGATTTTGCAGCTTTAATAGAACTTGAATTAGATTTTGCTGGTGAAGATGTTGAATTTGCTGATAGAACTAAGTTTAAAGAACTAGTTTCAAAAATCACATTTGTTTTAAAACGTTTAATTGATTCTTTTTCTTTTGGAAATGCTATGAAAAATGGAATTCCTGTTGCCATTATAGGCGAGCCAAATGTGGGGAAATCTACACTTTTAAATGCACTTTTAAATGAAGAAAAAGCGATTGTTTCTGATATTGCCGGCACTACTAGAGATGCTATTGAAGATGAATTAATTATTGATGGTGTTGCTTTTCGTTTTATTGATACCGCAGGAATTAGAGAAACTGAAGATGTTATTGAAAGCATCGGGATTAAAAAAGCATATGAAAAAGCAGAAAATGCTCAGTTGATTATTTTCTTGATTGATTCGAATAAATTTGCTTATTCAAGTGAAGATTTTTTTTATGAAATTAAAACAATCAAAGATCGATTTCCAAACAAGAGATTACTTGTAATTGCGAATAAAGTTGATACTTTGTCATGTTACGACTCTTCAATATTACAATCAGAAATTGAAAACTTAATTCTTTTATCAGCAAAAAATAAAACAGGAATAGATGCTTTAAAACAAGAATTGACTTCTCTTGTTAATATTGGAGCTTTAAGTAATAATGAAACTATTGTAACCAATTCTCGTCATTTTGAAGCTCTAAATAATGCATTAATTGCTATTACCTCTGTACAACAAGGAATTGATTTAGAAATATCAACTGATTTATTTTCAATTGATATTAGAGAATGTTTGCGTCATTTGGGTAACATTACGGGAGAATATGATGTTGACAAAGATATTCTTGGACATATTTTTAGTAATTTTTGTATCGGTAAATAATTTGTATTCCTCTCAGCTTCTTTTGATGGGTCTTTTTTTTCTTTGATGATAAAATCGAGTTAAAGTATTTTTTTTTTTACTTTTATTTAAATAACGTTTGTCCATTTCAAAATACATTTAGCATTTTCCTTTGTGGATTTTATGAGGAGATATGAATTAAAAGCGAGTAAAATTTCACCCTATATTTAAAAGAAAAAATATATAAAAAAAATAAAATGAAAGTTCAAGATTTAGTTGGTACATATTCCATTATTGGAAGTAATCAAGATGATTTACAAAACGCATATAAAGGGGAACTCCATTTATCTTTAGATCATAACAATAGAATTCTTGCAAAATGGATTATCAACAAAACACAAGAACAATTTGGGTCTGGTTTTTTTAAAAACAATATTCTAGTGATCAACTTTAATTATAAATGTGAAGAAAAAAAAATATATAAAGGTGTTGTAGTTTATAAATGTTTAAACAAAGATATTTTAGAAGGCTTTTGGTCTGAAGAGAAAGGAAATCCTAAATTTATTGGATCTGAAAATTGCTTTCGTATCAAAAAAAATAGACTTATAAATTAATTATGAATTGTCCCTGTAATCCAAATCGATTGTACAAAGATTGTTGCCAGAAAGCTCACAAAAACATAAAAAAAGTTATTTCTGCAGAACAATTAATGCGTTCTAGATATAGTGCTTTCGTCTTGGCGGATATAAAATATTTAAATAAAAGTCATCATAGCTCAACACGTCCTTCGAAAAAAGAATACAAAGAATTAGAATTATGGGCAAGGTCTGTGAGATGGGTTAAATTAGAAATACTAAATTCTAAAGAATACTTTGTTGAATTTAAAGCAACCTTTATAGAGAATGGAAGTTTTGATATTATTCATGAAAACTCTGTTTTTTGTAAAGAAAATAATTATTGGGTATATCTAAATGCTAAATAATTTTAATTTTCAATACTATAATTTCTCTTTTTAATGGAGTATTCCAAAAGCTATTATATTGCCTTAATCTCCATTATTTACTTATTAAAATAACTTAAAAAGCACTTAATAACAGTCAAAAATCAAACGTCAAAAAAATTCAATTGAAACAAACTTATTCATTTATTTTTTTTGTCACAACACATTTAAAATAAATCTATACTAAGATTTTAGTTTTTTTAGATAACTTTTCTTTTCGAATAATAATTAACATTTATCATATTTCAAAAAAAAAAGACACCTTAAATTTGCCTTAAATTTAATTGAAAATTAAAATAATTTTGAAGAAAAAGATCCTTGTACTATTATTCTTATTGAATAGCTATATTATAAACTCACAAGAACATTTTAGAAATGTGAGAATTAGTCCCGTTTTAAGTCACACATACATTCCTAAGGCAACCAATGATGGTGATAAAACCGTTATTGTGCCTTCAATTGGTCTAGATATAGAATATTGGTTTAATAAAAAATGGGGAATTGGTTTCCATAATGATTTAGAACTCGAAAGTTTTGAAATAGAAAAAGATCAACAATTCTTTATTGAAAAAGAGTTTCCTGTAGTTTTAACTTTTGATGCACTTTGGAAGTTCTTTAAAGAATGGATTTTAGTTTTTGGTACTGGTGTTGAAATTGAAAAAGCGGAGAATCTTTTTATAATTAGAGCTGGCTTAGAATATGAAGTAGAATTTGGAAATCATTGGGATGTTGCTCCCACTATTTTTTATGATTATCGTTCAAATAATTTTGGCACTTGGTCTATTGGTATTGGAATTGGTAAACGGTTTTAATAATACTTTAAAACAGAAGAGTATATTTCATCGAATTTCAATAGGTTAATAAATAAATCATGCTTCTCTTTATAAATAAATCTTTATAAAGTACTATAATGATAAATTCTAACTATTTTTCAATGCTATAAAAGCTAAATCAGGATTATAACGTTAGAACAACTAAAAAAAAAAGTGAAGAAATTTTTGACTAGTAAAAACTTATAAACTTTTAAATTTAAATAAATTGAAGTATTTATTATTTGGGTGTTTATATATTAATTGAACTTATACATTGAATTCATTAGCATTTGAATTTTTTAAGAGTTCGCTTATTGAAAAAACATCTTTCAAAACATTCCTTTGAGATCTGCTTGGCATGGGAGTTAATTCTTTCCTATTTGCTTTAATATTGGTAAAATATTCATTTAAGGATTCTAAATAATCTAGCATATTTGAATTTAAATATACAATAAAATCGTATTCAGATGATTCACTTCTTAAACTTCTTGCACCTGCCTTTATAGCTGACTTTAATCCCTTTTCATGCTTTATGTCAACTATTGAAATTTTATTTCTTAATTTAAATTTTATATCTTGTAGTAAATGAAGTGTATTGTCAGTACTACCATTGTTTACAAAACATACGTTGTAGGCATCTAAATCTAATAATTTTTCTATTTCGTTATTTTCAATTTCTTTTTCGTTATTTAAAAATATAATAATGACTCCTGAGTTCATTAAAAAGATGTTTTTTGAAATTATTTAAAAGGCTTTGCTTGTAAATCTCTTACAGCATATGACCTTAAAATTATCATTTTTTTCATGATAATCTCTAAGTAACGAAATTAGTAACTTATTGAATTAAAATTTTTATTTTTCGCTCTTTAAACGATATATGTAGACGAAATGCATGTTTTATTAAGACGAAAATTTAAAGTAAATCTAATCGCTTCATTAATTCTGGTCTCTTAGACCTACTAACCGGAATTACATCCTTTTTAATTAAAACACTATTATCTTCGATATCAATAATTTTTTTGATATTAATAACATAAGAACGATGAATTTTTAAAAATAACGAATCTGGAAGTTTTTCTTCTATTTTCTTTAATGTTGAGTGTACAATATAATTTTTATCTTCAGTTTTTATTTGAATATAATCTCCTCTGGCCTCAATTAAATAAATACTAGGTAAATCAATTTTTATTAACCGTCTATCAATATTAATATAGAAATCGTTTGAATTATCTTCTTTTGTGTTATTTTCTTTTATTGACTCAATTTTATTTTTTTGAGCTTTTTGAACTGCTTTTTTAAAGCGTGATAGTTCTAATGGTTTAAGGAGGTAATCTATAATAAAATCATATTCAAATGCTTCTATAGCAAAATTAGGATCTGAAGTTGTTAATATAATTTTTGGAGGATTTTTTAATGTTTTCATGAAATCTAAACCATTAAAATCTGGCATATGTAAATCTAAAAAAATTAAATCTATTTGATTTTCATTCAAAAATTTAATAGCCTGTATGGCATTCGAGAACTCATCAACAACCTTTAACTCTGAAATTTCTTCACTTAAAGTTCGAGTAATAACTCTTGCCATTTTTTCATCATCAATAATAATACACTCCATGTAAAATAATTATTTTTCCATAATTGATATAGTTGTTGGTATATTAAAAAAATAATGTAAACCTATAAAAACTGGGGGTTTTCAAATTTAATAGCCATAACAACTGTTAAAAGAACGAAAATACTATTTTTTTATAAGAATAACACTTAAAGAGTTTTTATTTTTTTAATGTAAAATAAAAAATGGTTCCTTTATCTATTTCAGATTCAAGCCAAACTTCACCTTTATAGATATCTACAATTTTTTTAACTATTGATAAGCCTATACCTGATGAATCTTTTGATTTTTCTAGTGATTGAAATATTTTGAAAATACGTTCAAAATGTCTTTTTTCAATACCAATGCCATTATCTTTAATTGAAAACTTGTAAAAAGAATGAAAATCTTCCACGTCAATATTTATAAATCCTTCTTTTTTGTTACTAAACTTAATTGCATTTCCAATTAAATTTTGAAATAATTGTTGAAACTTTGTTTTATCACCTTTTATAGATGGTAGCTTATTTAAAATATTAATAGAAATATTTTTAGGTATGTATAAAACATTAATTAAGTTTCTTATTAGTGGGTCTAATTTCACATATTCATCATTCGAAACATTTGCATCTAAACTAGCGTACTTTAAAACATCAGTAATTAGATTATCCATGGTTTCTAAAGTTAAATCTAAATCTTGAAAATTTTGTAAACTCTTCCCATCAAATACATTTATATTGTCTGTTTTTATCCATGATATTAAAGCTGTAATACTTCTTAATGGAGATTTTAAATCATGAGAAACTATGTGCGCGTACTCCTGTAATTCCTGATTACTTTTTTCTAATTTTCTTAAAAGTTCTACATTTTTTGTTTCAGCCTCTTTTCTTTCCCTTAAATTTAGGGCACTTTTAAATTGCAATGCAACTATAACGGCTGTACTTTCTAATGCAGTTACATGTTCTTTTTTAAAATAATTCTTTTCTTTATGTTCGGCATCAATAACACCAATAATATGACCATCACTTATTATAGGCACCGTAATTTCGGAAAATCTAAATTCATCATCTATTATATATCTCTCATCCTTACTGGTATCATTTATTATTTCATACTTCCCAGTATTTGCAACTTCACCAACAATACCTTTTCCTATTGGTATAATTATTTTATTTAATATCTCTTTATTTGGAGATAATTTATTTCCTGATGCAGCTATTTGTTCTAAAGTATTTGTGCAGTCATCAACTAAATAAATTACGCAATCATTCGTTCCTAAATAGCTAGCAATTTGATTAGAAATTAACCAAGCTATTTCAGTTATATTTTCTTTTCCTAAAATAGATTTTGCTATGTTGTTATTTAAGTCTAATATTATTTTCTTCTCTCTTTCTTCCGTTATATCTCTTATAATTCCTTGGGCTCCAATGGCATTATTAGAATTATCAAAAATAATACTTGCATTAATTTGAACCCATTTTATTTTTTTACTTTTTGTAATAATTCTTGCAGTATATTGATAAAAATAACCTTTTTTTATTAACTCTGCAAATGATTCCATTGCATAAGTATAGTCCTCTTCATAAATAAGATCTAAAACATTTATAGCTTCTTTTCTAAAATTATAACCAAAAAAACTTTCAGCAATATCATTTATTTTCAATACATTACCTTCCAAATCCATTGCAATGTAAGCATCATTTATATTCTCAAAAACACCTTGTAATTGAGAGTTTTTTTCTACTAAAAGGTCTTCTAGTTTTTTATTAACTTTTTTTAATTCTTCCGCAGTATTATATAGTTCTAAAGACTTACTCTCGAGAATTTCTTCAGCTAACGCCCTAGCTTTCTTTTGACGCTCTAATTCTCTTTGAAAGATTTCTTTTTTTATCAAACTTTAGTTGAGTATAAATTTGTTTGGAATCTAATAACGCAAGGTAACAATAATTTTGATTTTATAATTTATAATATTAGACATTAAAAATGGTGATCCTATCTAAAAAATATAGAATATACTTCATTATCATTCTTTGAAGTCCTTAAAACCATTTTTTTAATACTCTTGACATTATTTAAAAGTAAATTCCATAAATTTTTTCATATGAACAACTATTGATAATAAATAATTAAGACTCTTTAACTAAACGAATTTATTTCCATTTTAATGAAGGTAATTTTCTCATCATTTAATTCTACAGAACTGAAATATTTAGTTAAATAACTTTATTCTAAAATTATTCAAGTAAAAAGAGCATAGCTCATTTAAGAAATTTAAAATAAATTCACTAAAACTAAATTACGTCATTTTATGATTACGGTATTTTATAATTGATTAATAGTTATACTTCTATAGATAAAATTCAATTAAATATAGATGAATTAATATAATACAAAATCAGAAAATAAATTTATCTTAAAAACAACTTCGTGCACTGCTGCCAGCAGAAGATAAAATAGGTTCTAATGGAGAAATAAAAGGTATGCCTAAACCCAAACCTCTTAAAATAAATAAAGTGCCAATAAAAACAACAAAAATTGGAATTGCTTTTTGAATATTTTTTCTGAAGTTACCTTTGGTAAAGCGGCCTAAATAAACCACAGCTGTCATTAACGGAATGGTACCTAAACCAAATAAAAACATATATAAACTGCCTGACAGTGGATTAGAAGCTGCTATTGCTCCAAAAATAGCCATATATACCAAACCACAAGGTAAAAAACCATTTAAAAATCCAATGGTAAAAAAAGTGTCATTTCCTTTCTTTTTCAACTCTTTTCCTAAGCTATTTTTTATTCTGAAAATGATGGTACTTATATTTTTAGAAAAACTGAATTTTTTAAATATTCTAGGAAAAAGAATTATAAAAATCATTAAAACACCTGCAATAATCGATAATTGCTGCTGAAATCCAAAGAAATAAAAACCTTTGCCTAAAATACCAAAAAGCAAACCAATGAAGCTATAAGTTAATAACCTTCCAAAATGATAACTTAAAATTTGGAAAAAAGTTTTTAACGGTTTCTGTCTGTCTACCGGCAGCATAAAAGCTATTGGACCACACATTCCTATGCAATGAAAACTCCCCAACACACCAAATATGATTGCAGATAAAAACATTATAAGTTTAATTCTTTTTTAAATAAATAATCTTTTTTCTCATAAGTCCAAGACACAATAATGTTCCAACGACCATCTAATAAACGTTTCTCAGGCACGAGCAAATATGGTTTAGAGATTGAGATAGGTATTTCAAAATCTAATTGTTTATTAGATGGTCTGTATAGGAACACTTTTCCATTAATCATTTTATAATCTAAATCTTTCGGAAAATTTACGGTTAGTCCGAATTCAGAATGTTTTAGTTTTACATTCTCTATTAAATTTTTTGCATTTTTCTCAGCTTCAATTTGTTTTTGGTATTGTAATTCTTGCTGATAATAGTTATCAGTTACTAAATCATAACTGTATTTATTATTTGTACTCATAGTAATTACAAAATACATAATAAAACTTATAAACGCCGCAATAACAATAACGATACCTGTACCCCAATTTATTTTCATAATTCTATTCTTTTATCTGTAACTTCTTGGTCCTAGAAAATTTGTAAAGGTGGTTTCTATTAGTCTAGTTCCACTAAAAACTCCTATTTCTAATTTTATTTTATCCTTTTTTATAGCTGAAGTATTTAACTCTATAAATAAAGTTCCTTCTGCTAAACTTTGTTTTGGAATTATAAAGTTATGATTTGAAACTAGTTTTATTTTACCTGTATGAGACAAAATTTTATAATTCACATCTTGAATATCTTTTATTGTTTTATTGATAACTTTGTACGTATACACATTACTAATAATATTATTTTCTTTGAGTTCATATAATTGTCCTGGTAATCTTAAAATGTTAGCCTCTACTTCATTTCTTAAAAACAACATTCCTATTAAAATACCTAATAGTATGAATAATACGGCTGAATAGCTTTTCATTCTTGCTGAAAACTTAAATGTTTTCTTTTTAGCAATATTATCTTCACTTGCATATCTAATTAATCCTTTAGGCAAACCTATGTTTTCCATCATATGATCACATTCATCTATGCAAGCTGTACAATTTATACACTCTAATTGCGTACCATTTCTAATATCAATACCAGTCGGACAAACTACCACGCATTGTTTACAATCTATACAATCTCCTTTTCCTGCGACTGTTCTGTCTTCATTTTTTCTAAATTTAGCTCTTCCATTTTCTCCTTCTCCCCTTTTGTAATCATACACTACATTTATAGTTTTGTTGTCTAATAAAACTCCTTGCAATCGACCATAAGGACAGGCTATAATACATACTTGCTCTCTAAACCAAGCAAAAACAAAATAGAATACACAAGTAAAAATTATAAGAGATATAAGTGTTCTAATATTATCTAAGGGGTTTCCTTTAATAAAACCTATAACTGTATCACCTCCAATTAAATAAGCTAAAAAAACATTGGCAATAATGAAAGAAATGATAAAAAAAATAGACCATTTTAGAATTCGTTTTCTTATTTTTTCTGAATTCCAAGGTTGTTTACTGAGCCTTATTTGTTTTCCTCGATTACCATCAATCCAATATTCAATTTTTCTGAAAACCATTTCTAAAAAAATAGTTTGTGGACAAATCCACCCGCAAAAAATTCGACCAAAAACAACTGTAAAAAGAATTATAAAGACGACACCTACGATCATTGAAATTACCAATAAATAGAAATCTTGAGGCCAAAATTGAAATCCAAAAATATTAAACTTACGTTCTAAGACATTAAATAGTAAAAACTGATTTCCTTTAATTTTTAAAAATGGTGAAAAAAGAAAAAAAATCAAAAGAAAATAACTTACATAGCTTCTATATTTATAAAACCTGCCACTTGGTTTTTTTGGAAATACCCAAGATCGTTTCCCATCTGAATTAATGGTACCAATGCTATCTCTAAAACTTTCTTTTTTGGGTATTTCCATGGTATTCCTATAAAAACCTAACCAATTATTCTTTTTAACTTTCTTTGTTAAACTTTTTTCTTTTACACTTTATTATTCTTGAACCCATTTTTCCCCTTGAGCTATTTTTGCTTTTGCTGGAGTAGTTCCTTGCAATGAAATTACATAACTAGAAACTTTAGCTATGTCTGCTGCTTTTAAAGTTTTATTCCAGGCAATCATGCCTTTTCCATCTCTACCTCCATTAGAAATAGTAATAAAAACATTTTTAACACCACCACCAAGAAACCAAAATTCATCTGTTAAATTTGGACCTATAGATCCACCTCCATCTGACAAATGACAAGATGCACAGTTTAAATTAAAAACAGCTTTACCTCTTTTTAAATCTTTACTTTCTGTCAGTAGAGTTACGTTTTCAGCTGTAATTAAATCTGTAGCCGTAGATTTGTATTTATCTATTTCCGTTCTTGCCGCTGCCACTGCCTTTTCATATTCCATAATTTGATTATCTCCGTCTAAAACCTCAAACCTTATTAAATAAACAACTGCAAAAACAATAGTTGCATAAAACATATACACCCACCAAGGTGGAAGAGAATTGTCTAATTCTCTAATACCATCGTAATTATGGTCTAAAATAATTTCTTGCTCTTGTTCTATCGGTTTTACTTTTGTCCAAGATTTTATTAGCTTTTGAATCCAGGCATCTGCTGCTTCTGGAACAATACCCTCTTTTTCATTTTGAAATTGTCTTACCTTAGTTACTGCAATAATATTTACAATTTCTTTTAAAGCGACTACTAAAATTAATCCTATTAATGCCAACCATACAAGAGGGTTTTCATAAAGATCAAAGGGGTTCTCATACACCATAAAAGATTTCGCAAGTGCTATAAACGTAACTATTACAAAAATTACATATACTGTGGATTGAAAATATTTTTTCATTTTTATTTATTTTACTAATGATCTAACGGTAAATTACTTACGGTACTTATATACTCTTTTTCTGCTGTAAAAACCCACCAAAATAGGGCTACAAAAAAAGTGAAGAATATTATTAGTGATATCATTGGATAGATTTCTATACCAGTGATACTCTCCATATGATTTTTTACAAATTTTAACATATTTTCTAATTTTTATCGGTTTTTTGCTCGTCTTTAACTTTAATATCTGTTCCAAGTCTTTGAATGTAAGCTATGATAGCAACGATTTCTCTATTCTTCATTTCAACAAACTCTTCTCCATTTTCCTTTGCATACTTTTTATCATCTGCATAATTCTTAGCAAAATCTGGATCTTGATGTAAATTATCTTCAATTTCTTTTCCTTGTAAATCCATTGCAACTTGTGCATTTGCTATTTCTTCTTCTGAATAAGGAACTCCTAAAGCAACCATAGCTTTCATTTTACCTTCTGTATCAGATTTATCAAGGACATTCCTAATCATCCATTTGTAAGATGGCATAATTGACCCTGGAGATGTACTTTGTGGATCGTACATATGGTTTAAATGCCAACTATCAGAATATTTTGCACCAATTCTGTGTAAATCTGGTCCGGTACGTTTACTCCCCCATAAAAATGGATGGTCATACACGAACTCACCAGCTTTAGAATATTCACCATAACGCTCTACTTCACTTCTAAAAGGCCTTATCATCTGAGAGTGACAGCCAACGCAACCTTCCCTTATGTATAAATCTCTTCCTTCTAACTCTAAAGGAGTGTATGGTTTTACGCTACTAATTGTTGGTATATTAGACTTCACTAATAATGTTGGTATAATTTGAACAACACCTCCAATTAGGATTGCAACTGTTGCAAAAATTGTTAATTTAATAGGCTTTCTTTCTAACCAAGTATGCCAACCTTCACCTTTTGTTCTATATTTAGAAACCTTGGCTAAAGCCGCTGCTTCTGCTAGCTCATCTTCTACTCCACTGCCTGACTTTACAGTTTGTACAACATTGTATAACATTACAATTGCACCTATTATAAACATAGTTCCTCCTATTGCCCGCATCCAATACATCGGAATAATCTCATTAACTGTTTCTAAGAAGTTTCCATACGTAAGAGATCCATCAGGATTAAACTGTTTCCACATAGAAGCTTGCACGAAACCAGCAACATACATTGGTAAAGTGTATAATATAATTCCTAAAGTTCCTATCCAAAAATGGAAGTTTGCTAATGCCACTGAATATAATTTTGATTTAAACATTCTTGGTATTAGCCAATACAGCATTCCAAAAGTGAAGAATCCATTCCATGCTAGTGCGCCAACGTGAACGTGTGCAATAATCCAATCAGAAAAGTGTGCTATTGCATTTACATTTTTAAGCGATAACATTGGGCCTTCAAAAGTTGCCATACCATAACCTGTAATTGCAACCACCATAAATTTTAAAACAGGATCTGTTCTAACTTTGTCCCAAGCACCTCTTAAAGTCAATAAGCCGTTTATCATCCCCCCCCAAGAAGGAGCAATTAACATAACAGAAAATGCAACTCCTAAATTCTGAGCCCAATCTGGTAATGAGGTGTATAATAAATGGTGCGGTCCTGCCCAGATATATATAAAAATTAAAGACCAAAAGTGCACTATTGATAATCGATAAGAATAAACAGGTCTATTTGCAGCTTTTGGAACAAAATAGTACATCAAACCTAAAAATGGTGTTGTTAAAAAAAATGCAACTGCATTATGACCATACCACCATTGCACAAGAGCATCTTGAACGCCAGCATAAACAGAATAACTTTTTAAAAAACTTACTGGTAATGCTAAACTATTAAAAATATGAAGCACAGCTACAGTAACAAATGTTCCTAAATAAAACCAAATAGCAACATATAAATGACGTTGTCTTCGTTGTAAAATTGTCCAAATCATATTTACACCGAATGCAACCCAAACTAACGCTATTAAGATGTCTATTGGCCATTCTAACTCTGCATATTCTTTTGAGCTAGTGTACCCCAAAGGAAGAGTAATTGCGGCTGCAACAATTATTAATTGCCAACCCCAAAAATTAAAATTACTTAAAAAATTACTTGCCATCCTCGCTTTTAACAATCGCTGAAGTGAATAATAAACTCCTGCATAAATTGCATTTCCTACAAAAGCAAAAATTACAGCATTAGTATGTAAAGGTCTTAAACGTCCAAAACTTAGCCAGGATATGCCGTCTGTAAGATTTGGAAATAAAAACATAAAAGCTAATAGTAAACCTATACTAAACCCTACTATTCCCCATAGTAATGTCGCATAAATGAATTTTTTTACGATTTTATTATCGTAATAAAATTGTTGCATCTCCATAATTTAATGTATTAATATTTAGTTAATTTTCTTGTTTTTCTTTACGAGTTCATCATCAAATAGCATGCGAACAGATGGCGTATATGAGTCATCATATTGCCCTCTTTTTACTGAATAAATAAATGCTATAAAAAATATTAATGCCACTAAAATACTTAAGGTAAGTAGTAAATATATTACGCTCATATCTTGCCTGATAATTTAATATTTCAAAAATAGTTTTGATACAATTCTTAATATATGACTTTTATCATATTTGAGTTTTTAACAAAAAAAAAATTCAAGAAGATTAATAATATTGTTGTTTATTTTGGTAAAAAAAAGTTATTTTTTCAAAAAAGTTTCTATTAAATTGTTTTAAACACTTTAAATTGTCATTGAAAATAGTTTTGTTGCCGGTTCTTTTTCTTGCAACCTTTTATCAAAAGCCATGCAAATATTTCTTACAAAAGGTCTAGCATGTCCTGGAATTGAGAGAGAGTTTTCTTCAATTTTCACCAAACCATCTTTTTGCAGTTCTTGTAAAAGACCTAAGTGCATTTCAATATTTTTGATTTGAGTTGATTTTTCTTCCCAAGAAGTAGCAAAATGACACATTATATTTAAAATATGCCTTCTTATAATTTGATCTTCCTCAGATAATAGATGTCCTCTATAAACTGGAATTTCTCCTAAATTTACAATTTGTTGGTATTCTTTAACCGTTTTTACATTTTGTGCAAATCCATACCAAGAATCAGAAATTGCTGACATTCCTAAACCAATCATTAATTGAGTTTTGTTGGATGTGTACCCCATAAAATTTCTATGCAATGTTTTGTTGATTGTCGCCTGATATAAACTATCGGTCTTTAACGCAAAATGATCCATACCAATTTCTTCATACTGCAATTCAGAAAATAGTTGTTTTCCAATTTCATATAACTCTCTTTTTTCTTCATTTTTTGGTAAATCGTTTTCATTAAATCCTCTTTGACCTACACCTTTTACCCAAGGCACATGAGCATAACTATAAAAGGAAATTCTATCTGGCTTTAATTCTTTTGTTTTATCGATTGTATAAATAACGTTTTCTTTGGTTTGAAAGGGCAACCCAAAAATTAAATCGTGACTTACTGATGTGTAGCCAATTTCTCTAGCCCATTTTGTAACTCGTTCTACAACTTCAAAAGGTTGAATTCTATGAATTGCTTTCTGAACCTTTTCATTATAATCTTGTACGCCAAAACTGACTCTCGTAAACCCAACATCAAACAAAGTTTGCAACTGTTCTTTAGTTGTATTACTTGGATGTCCTTCAAAACTAAATTCCGATTCTGTATGTTTTATTGCATCTTTAAACACTCCATCAATTAAAACTTTTAAATTCTCTTTAGAAAAAAAAGTAGGTGTCCCTCCTCCTAAATGCAACTCTTTAACAATGGGTACTTCATCAACCAAATCAACATATAATTTCCATTCTTTTAAAACCGTTTTGATATATTCCTCCTCTACTTCATGACGTTTTGTAATATGTTTATGGCAAGCACAAAATGTACACAAACTCTCACAAAAAGGTAAATGAATATAAAGACTAATACCCTCTAATTTGTTGCTTTCATTAAAAGAATCTCTAAATGTTTTAATCCATTTTTTTTTTGTGAATGTTGCTTCGTCCCAAAAAGGAACTGTAGGATAACTAGTATACCTTGGACCTGGAATATTATATTTTTGAATTAGTGATTTTATCATTTTTATATTATTCCGTAAGTTCTAAGGCAATTTCAATCATTTCTTTAAAAGTATGTTCTCTTTCTTCTGAGGTAGTTCTTTCTTTCGTAACCAAACTATCAGAAATTGTTAAAATTGATAATGCATTAACATTATGTTTTGCTGCAACTGTATACAAACCAGATGTTTCCATTTCTACACATAAAACTCCGTAATCTGCCCATTTTTTATAGCTTTCAAAATCATCGGCATAAAACTCATCAGAACTTAAAACACCTCCAGCTTTAATAGGAATATTTTTTTCTTTCGCAACTTCAATCGCTTTTTGAAGTAATTTAAAACTTGCAGTTGGTGCAAAATCTGCTCCACTAAAACGAATGGTATTTAATCCTGAGTTCGTAGAAGTTGCCATAGCCAAAACGATATCTCTAATCTTAACTTCTTTTTGATATGAGCCGGCAGAACCTACTCTAATCAAATTTTTGACTCCATATTCATTAATAAGTTCATGGCAATAAATTAAGGTGGATGGAATCCCCATCCCTGTGCCTTGAATAGATATTTTTTTACCTTTATAAGTTCCTGTAAAACCTAACATTCCTCTTACATCATTGTATTGAAAGCTATCTTCCAGAAAAGTTTCTGCAATCCATTTCGCTCTCATAGGATCTCCTGGTAATAAAACTGTTTCAGCAATTTCTCCTTTTTTGGCTTCTATATGTACGCTCATAATTATTTGATTTTATTTCCTATTAAATTAGTTGAAATTGTTGTGAAGACAACAACACTTATGGAGCTTAAAGGCATTAAAATTGCCGCTACCACCGGTCTTAACTGACTTGTTACCGCAAAGTACAATCCAACAACATTGTAACAAAGTGATAATAAAAAGCAATATTTTATAATTGTCATTGCTTTTTTTGATGCCTTAAAAAAATCTTCAATTTTATCAAATTGTGAAGCATCTAAGATAGCATCACATGCTGGGGAAAAAACATTGATATTTTCTGATAAAGAAATACCTACATTACTTTGTGCAAGAGCTCCCGCATCATTTAAACCATCACCAATCATAGCTACATTTTTATTTTCTTTTTGAAATGCAGCAACTACCTCTAATTTATCATTTGGTTTCTGGTTAAACAACAATTTGGTTTCTTTTGGGAAGTTTTCTTGTAAAAAATCTTTTTCTCCTTCATTATCTCCAGATAGTACAGCTAAATCATATTCATTATTTAAGGATCTAAAAAGTGAATTCACTCCTTTTCTGTATGAATTTTTAAAAGTGAATTTACCGTTATAAATATTATTAAAACTGATATGCACTGAGGTGTCTAAAGACTTAATTTCATAATCATTATTGACAAATGAACTTGAACCTAATTTTAATTTATCTTCTTTATACTTAACTTCAATTCCTTGACCAACAACTTCTTTATAATTAGAGATTGCAATTGTTTCTACTTCAGCAAAAGTCTTATATAAAGCTCTGCTCAAAGGGTGATTAGAAGCTCTTAAAGCACTTTTTAAAATGCTTTTTTCTTGATGATCCAAAGTAGCTCCATTATAAGAAATTGTTTCTTCTTTACTAGTAGTTAGCGTTCCTGTTTTATCAAATATTATAGAATTTATACTTGCCAATTGTTCAATAACAGTTGCATTTTTTAAGTAGAATTTTTTCTTTCCAAAAATGCGTAAAAGATTTCCTAAAGTAAAAGGAGCTGCTAATGCAATTGCGCAAGGACAAGCAATAATTAAAACTGCTGTAAATACATTTAATGCTTTTGAAGCATCATAAAACAGCCAAAATAGAGTTGACAAAAAAGCAATACTTAAAACAAAAATTGTAAAGTTTTTACTGATTTTATCTGTTAATGTTTTAAAAGAAGAAGATTTGTCTAGATTAAAAACATCATTACTCCAGAGTTGTGTTAAATAACTTTGAGAAACTGATGCTAAAGCTTCTATTTCTGAAACTCCTGAAAGTTGTTTACCACCAGCAAATAATTTATCTCCAGATTTTTTAGAAACAGGCACAGCTTCACCTGTAACAAAACTGTAATCTATTTGTGCTTTTCCATTGATAAGAACACTATCAACAGGAATTAATTCTTGATTCCTAATCAATAATCTATCACCTTTTTCAACTTTATAGATTTGTATATTTTCCTCTTTTTGATTTGATATAATTTTGGTTACTGCAATTGGAAAATAGGATTTATAATCACGTTCAAAAGACAAGAAATTATAAGTTTTTTGTTGAAAATATTTTCCTAAAAGGAGAAAGAAAACTAAACCTGTTAAGCTATCAAAAAAGCCAGTTCCTAAATCAAAAATTATTTCAATCGAACTTCTAATAAACAATACAGAAACTCCTAGAGCAATTGGTACATCAATATTTAATATTTTAGAATTTAGACCTTTATAAGCCGAAATAAAATAATCATTTGCAGCATAAAAAACTACTGGCAGTGAAAAGAAAAACATTAACCATCTAAAAATATTTTTATATTTTTCTATCCAAAAACCATCCACTTGAAAATATTCTGGAAATGATAAAAACATAACATTTCCAAAAGCAAAACCTGCAATTCCTAATTTATAAATTAAACTTCTATCTACATCCTTTGTGCCTGTCTCATAATCTTCTAAACTAATATAGGGATCATAACCAATAGCAGTCAATAAAAGGACAATTTCTTTAAGAGATATTGTTTCTGAGTTAAAAGAAATCCTTACAGTTTTCTTCAGAAAATTTACTTGTGAAGAAGAAATTTTTGTATTTAATTTATGTAAATTTTCCAATACCCAAATACAAGAACTACAATGAATGTGAGGAATGTACAACGTTACTATTGCCTTATTTCCGTCAATAAAATCTAATAGTTTTTCCTGTATACTGTTATTTTCAAGAAAGTCATACTTCCCTTCAATTTCAGAAGGAATTGCTCCTGGAGTATCTTGAAAATCGTAATAGCATGTTAAATCATTTTCAAAAAAAATTTCATAAACTGTTTTACAACCATTACAACAGAAAAACTTATAATCTAACTGAATATCAGCATTCTTACAAGAATCTCCACAATGATAACAATGTGTAGTCTTCATATTTACTCTTTTGCCTAAACAAATTTCTGATAAGATTTGAGTTTAAAATATGATTTTTGTCAGTTTTTGAATATATTTGGAACAATAATAAAGACCTTCAGTCAATGAAAAACTGTGAACAATGCATAGTACGTAGACTTAATTCTCTAAAACACCTTTCTAAGGACGAGTTACTGAGGATGGCGGCTTGTAAAACATCTAAAATCATTAAAAAAGGCCAACCTATTTTTGAGGAAGGTGAGCATATTAATGGTGTTTTCTGCATTAAAAAAGGAATTTGTAAAGTCTCCAAAATGAGTGAAAACGGAAAGAATCAAATTGTAAGTTTGGTAAAACGTGGAGATTTAATAGGTGAAAGAAGTTTAGTTTCTGATGAAGTTTCTAATCTAAGTGCCTTTGCCTTAAATATTATGGAAGTGTGTTTTATACCTAAAGATGAAATAATAAAGGATTTAGAAAAAAACCCTGACTTTACTATGGATATTCTAAAAACTATGGCTAATTCTTTAAAAAAATCTGAAAATTCAGTTGTAAACATGGCACAAAAAAATGTGAAACAACGATTAGCTGAAACACTTTTAAACTTGCATTCAGAATTTAAGACAAACCAAGAGAATGCTATAAACATTCATCTTTCCAGAGAAGATATTGCAAATATTATTGGCACGGCAACTGAATCTGCAATTCGATTATTGTCAGATTTAAAAAAAAGAGAAATTATTGCATTTAAAGGAAAAGATATTATTATCGTTAATAAAATTAAACTGGAAAAAATAGCTCAAGGTTTTTCCGATTATTAATTTTAAATCTTCATTTTTTATAATTTTAAGTTTTAAACTTCTTAAAATTTATTACTCCCCATAAAGCGTTGTTTTTTAGATTTTTAATTATTTTATACAAAATTATATAAACTACTTAGAAATCTATTTTTTTATCATCAATTTTAATTTATTTCTTTTTTGTATTGCTCTTATCATTTATAATTTTTTAAAAGTTTTACTTACATTATCTTTGTAGAATACACACATAAATTATGAAGAAGCTAATTATTTTTTTATTGGTAATAATTTTATTTATTATTGGTTTTGGAAAATACAATCAATACAAAAGGTATCATTCCCCTGAAGTAAATTATAAAACTGACAAAAAGCTAGATCTAGAATATTATAACCAAGATCTAGTGCTAAATTATTATGAAGCTGTTGAAGAATTAGATAGCTATATTATGTTAGAATGGTCTGCAAAGGATATCGATGTAAGAGCTCCAGAAAATGATGATATCCAAACAAAAACGGCCGTTAAGAACTATTCAAAAAAATTAGCAAAAGTAAATTACTATGAAGCTAGGCTTGTAAACTCGTTTAAACATAAAGAAAAAGGTCTTTCGAATAAAGAAATAAAATTCTTGGAAGAAAATGGAATTGATATAGAAACGTATAGAAATAGAGAAAAATTTTCAAAAATTCAAAGTTTATTCGACCCAAACATAAATTTGTACAAAGGTGAAAAAAATGCAATAATTTTTGAAGTACAAAAAAGATTGGTAACACTTGGTTATAATATTACTATTGATGGTGTGTACAGAATAGAAACTTTAAAGGCTATTAAAACTTTTGAAGAAAAAAATAATCTTTTAGCGGATGGTTATATCGATGCTTTATCTTTAGAATTGCTGTTTAAATAGATTCAATAATTTATATCTTTATTAAATCCAATGTTTTTCTGCGTTGGATTTTTTTTGTTTCAGTCTCTAAAAACTTCTCTACAAAATAAATTTCTTTTGGAATCTCAAACTTTAAAAGTTCAGATTCATTAAAATTGAGGTTTTTTCGATTTCCTTCAATAATCAAAATTAATTTTTCGCCTAGGGTTTCATCAAGTTTTCCTGCAACAAAAAATCGATTACTAATAATTTTTGAAAGCGCCTTCTCTATTTTTTCGGGATGTAATTTAATTCCTCCTGAATTAATTACATTATCAAAACGACCTAACCACTCAAATTGTGTGTCTGAAACAATTTGTACTACATCATTTGTGAAAACAATTTCATCAGCAACTTTTAATGCTTTAATAACTAAACAATTTCTAGCATCTACATAAATTTGAACATCTGGTAATAATTCATAGAAATTAGGAATTACATTAATCCTATTTAACTTTTTTACTGCAATATGAGTTATGGTTTCTGTCATACCATAAGTAGCATAAATAACCGTTTCAACATTCTTTAATTTACGCTCTAATACTTTTGATACGACTCCTCCTCCTACAATCAATTTTTTTATCAAATTAATTTTAGACAAAGAATTTTCAAGTTGTAAAGGAACCATGGCAGAAAAATCATATTGCCTACTAACTTTTTCTAAAGGGTTAGAAGTTGATTCAATAACATCCAATTCCCAACCTAAAGTAATCGCTCTAATCAACATTAATTTACCAGCAATGTATTTTACTGACAAACACAATAAAGCTGTTGTATTCTCTTGTAAACCGAAATAGTTCCCTGTAGCTTTTGCAGAATTCAGAATATGCTCCTTTTTCAACAAAATTGATTTAGGAATTCCTGTAGAACCTGAAGTTTGAACGGTTATACTTTTATCAGCAGAGAACCAACTTTGTAAGAATTCGTGTATTTCATCTGACAAACCTATTGTATAATCGAAAATTTCATCCACAGAAGAAAAAGAGACTCCATTTAATTTAAAACTTTTATGAAATTTATTTTGCTCCAATTTCATCTAATCAGCTATAATTTCTTCAAAATTTACTGGTTTAACAATTTTACCAGTTAGTTTTTCTAACCAGTTTTTCCATCCATATTTTTTAGCAAACAACAATAATATTAAGGGATACAAAACAAAAACAGGTAAAAACATTTCCCAAGTTAAAGAGGGTTCTGAGGTATCTATAAAAAGCGCGTCAGTTTGAAAAACCGTCCAATCGGTAGTTATTAAAAAAGCTGCAAACATATTATTTGAGGCGTGCAGGCCTAGCGCTAATTCTGTGCCTTCATCCATTAAAGTTGTAATTCCATAGAAAAAACCAGTACCAATATAAAAAACCATCGTTATACTACCTAACTTTTGGACTTCTGGATTTGCACCATGTAATAAGCCAAAACAAACTGATGTGATGATTAGCGGAGCCCACTTGTTTTTTGCTAAAACTCCAATTCCTTGCATAAAATAACCCCTAAACAGCAACTCTTCAAGACTCGTTTGCAAAGGAATAAATATAATTGAAATTGCCACTAAAATGAAAAAGGGTTTTGCATTAAAATTATAAGTATAATTTTCTGGAGCTAATAAAACACCTATAATTGAAAGCAAAACGACTATAGTTCCCCAGCTTAAAAAACCAAACCAAAAACGCTTCCAATCAATATTTTTTCGACTGGTAACAATAGATGTTACAGTTCTTTTATGAATATATTTAATCGCAATAATTAAAAAAAACAGGCCTATAGCAAACATAATAAGCATTAAAAACAAAAATAAATTTTTGTTCATACCTAAAGTCATAAAATTATCTGCAGCAGCATTTAAAAACTCTGTGATATTTTCTGAATATACTGCAGCCGAAATTATTAAAGGAACTACTCCAATAATTTGCCATCCAACAAAAACTAAAATAATAGTTAAAACCCAATGATACCATTCATTCTTTCCTGTAAAACCTTGTTGTATATAATTCATTTTATTCTATAATTCAAAAATTTATTGAAAACTACGTTATATTAAAGTCCCAATTTATACTTGGGTTGTATTGTATCGTTCCATTTTTTACTTTTAATGGACTTATAAAATTATTGGTAAACAAACTACCTGTTCCTAAACCTTGAGGTAAAGTGCTTTGCAATGTATACGTAAATTGTGCAATTGCACTTAAGCCTATATTGCTTTCTAAAGCAGAAGTAATCCACCAATCACATTTATTTTGCTCTGCAAGTCTAATCCATTCTTTACTACCAGCAAAACCACCAATTAAACTTGGCTTTAAAATAATATATTGTGGTTTTATCGTCTCTAATAATATATTTTTCTCTTTCTTAAAAAATACACCAATTAACTCCTCATCTAGTGCAATTGGCAAAGGTGTTTTAGAACATAATTCTGCCATTTCTTGAACCTGACCTTGTTTAATTGGCTGTTCGATAGAGTGTATTTCTAACTCCGATAATCTATTTAATTTCTCTAACGCATTTTTTGAGTTAAAAGCACCATTAGCATCAACCCTTAATTCAATCTCATTGGATGAAAATTCCTTCCGGATAGATTTTAGGAGCTCCAGTTCCGCCTTAAAATCGATAGCACCAATTTTCATTTTAATACAAGAAAAACCAGTTTCTAATTTTTCCTTAATTTGATTTTTCATAAACTTCTTCTCTCCCATCCAAACTAAACCATTAATAGGAATTGATTTTTTTCCTTTGGTAAATTGGGATGGAAACAACTCAAATGAAGTTTCAGACTTCAGGGATAAAAAAGCTTGTTCTAATCCAAATTGAATTGATGGAAACGCCCATAGTTCTTTTAGTAAAAAATCTAAACCAAGATTAATATTTTGACAAGCCCAACTCAATTTTTCCTCATAATTCGAAAAATCATCTATGCTTAAACCCCTAAACAAACCTGTTTCTCCAATACCTTTTTTACCTTTTTTATCTAAAATGATAAACCAGGTTTCTTTAGTTCTTAAAACTCCACGTGAAGTACCACTTGGATTTTTAAAATTGAGAATATATTTTTTGTAATTAGCTTTTATCAAAATTAAAGATTGGTTTTTTCCGCGAATGTTTTAAAACTATTCAAATAAGTTTGATCTTGTTTTTTGAAGGTTCCTTTAAAATATGGAAACATGCACGCCATTAAATAAGATTCACTTCGACAACTAGAGTTTAGAGTAATATATGTGAACCCACCTTTTTTTGTAAAAATATAATCGTCCCTTTTCAACATATTTTCAGCATCAAAAAATAACGTTACTTTTTCATTTGGGACGTAAGCAATTATTTTTTGTGTCATGGTAATTTCTTGCCCTTGATTGTCTACCACCATTTTATAAAGACTTCCGGTTTTACCCACGTTCTCTTTAATAACAGTAAAAGATTTTATTTCCGGAATCCAATTTTTAATATTTTCTGAGTTATTAAATATTTGAAAAACTTCTTCAATAGATTTATTTACAGCAACTTGAGTTGTGTAAGTTGTTTCTTTTATGAACAGACCTGTCGCAAGAAAAACAACAATTACCGCTGTAATTATACCTAAAATTATTTTTATTGTTTTCATAATTATGGATTAAAAAATTTGGCCAATTCCAAAAAGAACAGCAAATAAAAATGTACTTAATGCTACTTTTTTAAGTTCACTATCTAATTTCGCAGGAACTTTATTCTGCGCCACTGTCTTAATATTTTTAATTAAAGGAACAAAAGAAACCAAAAAAATTAGTTGATACAACGATTTAAAATCTAAAAAGACATACAGTAAAGATGATGCTAAAGCTCCTATTATTAAAAAGTAATGATATTTTTTTGCCTTGTCACTTCCAAATTTAACAACTAACGTATTTTTGTTATTCTTTTTATCTTCTTCTCTATCTCTTAAGTTGTTTAAATTTAACACCGCAGTACTTAACATTCCTATTGAAATTCCAGGCAAAAATATGGCTATATTAATATGTTTTGTGAATAGAAAATAGCTTCCTACAACACTTAATAATCCAAAAAATAGAAACACAAAGACATCTCCAAAACCACTGTAACCATAAGCTGAATTACCAACTGTATACTTTATAGCTGCTGTAATTGATATAATTCCTAAGCCGAAAAACAAAATGGAATATCCGAAATTTTCTTTTCCTAAAGCTACATAAATAAGTAATAATGCAATTATTAAAGTAATAATTGTAGTCAGTATCATCGCAGTTTTCATTTGCATTGGTGTAATTGCTCCTGATGCCACCATTCTTGCTTCTCCAGTTCTATTTTTATCCGAACCTTTTATTCCATCTCCATAATCGTTGGCAAAATTTGATAATATTTGAAACCCCATTGTTGTTAAAATGGCCAACCAGAAAGTGCTAGATAATAAGACAGAAGGTGCATCATTTAATACTGAATGATTATAACGTAATTGATTGCCAAGAATACTTCCAACAATAATACCAGAAACAGATAAAGGCAAAGTTCTTAAACGTGCTGCTTTTATAAAACTTTTTACATCCATAAACTTTTGCTTGTTTCAACTTTAAATAAAGTATGATTATAAATTTGTATTGCATCGTTAAAATGAATACAAGGAATCTTAATTTTCCCTGAAGCAGTCTGTAGAATAAGATCTGCAACATTACTTCTTTCTTGAAAAATATTTTGTTTCATCTTAATATTCTGAACCTTAAAAATTTCTAAATAAGTTAAATGAGTTTCTAATAGACCACTTCCCACGAGGAGCATTGATTCCGAAATTTTATAATAACGCTTTTCCACTTTTTTAAGTATCAAAAATATAATTAGAGGTGCGATCACAACTACAGAATACAAAACTTCTAAAGAATCAACAACATAGACTAAAACTGTATATAAAGTGATTGTAAAAAATGAAAGTATAAAAAACAATCGTTTTTTATAATAGTTATCTGTTCGTTTCTTTTCAGAATTTTCAAGCTGAGCTGTGTTAAATAAGCTTGATTTAACAGTTTCTACTTGATTTCGTTTGCAACCCACAATTCTAATGAGTTTATTTTTTTTAACATTTATTTTACCACTAACAGCTTGTTTGAAAGTAATAAACGAAATGCCAAAAAGTCTTTTAATAGGATTTGTAGAAATGGTAATACTTTGTACTTTCTGTTTTTTTAAAACTATAGATTTCTTTGTTAATAAACCCTGATTAATTTCGAAAGCATCCTTTTTTAGATATGCAACTAAATTAAAATGAATAAGAAATACTCGAACAAAAGAACTTATTAATGCACTTATAGTTAAAATAATTATACAAATTATAATAATTAAAATACTGCTAGAAATAGCATTTGTATTTTTATCTATAAATCCGTCCAATAAATCTCTATTACCTAAACTATCAAAAATTTGCTGAATTTGTTGAAAAAAACCTAAAACAATCGCTAAAAATAAAAATAAACTTTGCAAGTGATTTTGAGTTAAACTCACTTTTAAAAGCGCTAAAAAACTGACATGAATTAAAGGTTTTGATTCTTTTGTATAATCTATCTCTTCATTTTTTTTAGAAACTTTTGTTATGATTTCTTTCAATGCAGTTGCCTTTTCCAGAGATACTGCTCTGATTGCAATCTCTGTCTTACTAGAACCTGCTGTTTCTAAACTTACTTCAAAAACATCAATAACTTGCTGAATAATATTCTGTTTAAAATTTACATTCTGTATTCTTTCTAAAGGAATAGATGTATTGGTTTTTTTTAGAATTCCTTGCTTCAATATAAAATGTTCTTCTGCAATTTTAAATTGAAAGTTTTTAAAAACCAAATAAGCTCTTATTAAAAGAAAAACTAAGATGAGTATTACACCAGCATACATATAATTTAATCTACCATCAGAAATTTCTGAAAAATCTTTTAAAATAAGAAATAAGAGAATCCAAGTTACCTTTATACATTTTATAATTGAATTAATGTAAATAACAAAAATTCCTTTAGGAGATTGTTTTGAAAAGCTAGAAAAATCAAAGGAATTATTCATCAATTTTTGTAATAATGAATTCTTTAAGCTGAATTGCAACCTCTTTTTTTAGTCCTTTAACAACTAAATCATCACTACTATCTCCAGCAGTGTAAACACTTAAAGATGCTAATCCAAAGAGGCGTGAAATAGGTTTTTCATCAATTTCTACATGTTGTATTCTTGAAAAAGGTACTGTTGTTATTTTCTTAATTAACAATCCTGATTTATAAGAAATATCTCTTTCTCTTAATGCATATTTTTTCATTGGAAAACCTAGCTTTAAATACAAAAAAATAAATCCGAAAATAATTATAAAAAATGTATACAAAAGAATTATGTATGCTTTCAACTCCTCCAAAAACAAAAATTGATGCAGTAAAACTAAACCTATAAAAAGTGATATAAAAAATAGAAAATAAACAACAAGGATTACCTTAAAATATTTTCTATCGATCTTTTTAAACTCAATTTTAGTAATGTCAGGTAATTCTAAAACTATATTGTTAAAAAAAGCTGCCATTGTATTTACAATTTATTAGCTTCAGCTATTAACTCTGCAATATCTTTTACTAAAACTTCAGCTTCCTTTTCTTTAAATTTAATTCCGTCGGTCATCATTGTATTGCAGTATGGACAGCCGGTTACAATAATGTTTGGTTTGGTTTTTAGAGCATCTTCTGTTCTTAAAACATTAATTTCTTTGTCACCTTTCTCCGCGTCTTTAAACATTTGAGCACCTCCTGCACCGCAGCATAAAGCTGTCGCTTTATTCCGTTTCATTTCTGTAAGATTCACACCCAACCTTTTTATTAAATCTCTTGGAGACTCATATACCTCATTGGCTCTTCCTAAATAACAAGGATCATGAAAAGTCACTCTTTTTCCCTTGAGAGTATCGTCATCAATTTTTATACGACCTTCAGAAATTAAATTTTGTATAAACTGCGTATGATGAAAAACTTCATACTTACCTCCTAAACTTGGATATTCGTTTTTTAAGGTATTAAATGAGTGAGGATCGCAAGTAACAATTTTCTTAACTTCATACCCATTTAAAACTTCAATATTCATCATTGCTTGCATCTGAAACAAAAATTCGTTTCCTGCTCTTTTTGCCGCATCACCTGTGGATGATTCTTCAGTTCCTAAAACTGCAAAATCTACATTTGCTTGATGCAATATCTTTACGAATGCTCTCGATATTTTTTTTGCTCTATCATCATAACTTCCAGCTGCGCCAACCCAAAACAACACTTCTGGTTGTTTACCTTTCCCCATCATGTCTGCCATTGTTGGTACGTTCATAATTTTGATGTTTAAATTGTTTATATGTTGATGTTATACTTCTTTTGACTCTAATTTATCTTATTTTTAAATCAGTTACTGCATGATAAATACTACTTTAAAAGCTGCAATATAAACTACTACTCTTCATTCGCCCAATTCAATCTATCTTGCTGATTGTATGGCCATGGAGCACCATTATTTTCGATGTTGGTCATCATCATATTTAATTCTTGGGGTGCGGCACTTTCTTCCATCACTAAATACCTTCTCATATCCATGATTATGGATAATGGATCTATATTTACCGGACATTCTTCTACACAAGCATTGCAACTTGTACATGCCCATAATTCCTCTGGTGAAATATAATCGTTTAATAATTGCTTTCCATCATCAACATAAGTCCCTTTATTTGCATCGATATTTCTACCAACTTCTTCCAATCTATCCCGTGTATCCATCATGATTTTTCTTGGAGAAAGCTCTTTACCCGTTAAGTTTGCAGGACAAGCTGATGTGCACCTTCCACACTCTGTACACGTATATGCATTTAATAATTGAACCCAATTTAAATCAGCAACGTCACTTGCACCAAATTTTTCGGGCACAGTTTCTTCTGTTCCTTCTTCTGGCATTGCATAAGGATCTGCATCTGGATCCATCATTAATTTTACCTCATTGGTAACAGATTCTAAATTTGTGAATTGTCCTTTTGGATTTAAGTTTGCAAAAAATGTGTTTGGGAATGCTAACAAAATGTGCAAATGTTTTGAATAAAATAAGTAGTTTAAGAAAACTAGAATGCCTAAAATGTGAATCCACCAAGAAGTTCTTTCTATTGCATGCAATGTTTCCGGAGAAAACCCATCAAATAATGGGACAATAAATTGACTTATAACATTTCCCACTCCTGCCTCTTGAAATGGAGTGTCAGTAGTATTCATCACTAAAAAAAGTGTCATTAAAACCATTTCGAAATATAAAATTATATTTCCATCTATTTTAGGCCAACCTTTCATTTCTTTGCTCAAAAATCTTTTAATGTTTGCGAGATTTCTACGCAACCAAAAAATTACAACAGCTACAAAAACTAAAGCTGCTAATATCTCAAAAAAACTTATTAAAAACCCATAAAATCCATCACCTAAAATATCTTTAAAAATCCTATGCGTTCCAAATAAACCATCAATAATAATTTCTAAAACTTCAATATTAATGATGACAAAGCCAACATACACTATAATATGGAGAAATCCAGAAACTGGTCTTTTCACCATCTTAGATTGCCCAAGAGCAATCCTCATCATGTTTTTTAAACGTTCTGACTTATTATTTGTCCTATCTATATCTTTTCCTAGCTTTATATTTCTAAAAATTTTACGAATATTCATCACAAAAAAACTGATACCAGCAGTTAATGCGATTGCAAAGAGAATGTTTGGTAAATATGGCATAATGTTTTAAATATATTTTTTGAAACGAATCTTATTGATTGGTTTTGTTATTTTTATTATTCTCTTCGTTAAAAGATTTTGCTCTTTTACCAAATAAAGAAAAATGCACAAACCTCTTTGGATTCAGCTTTATTTCTCTTAGCAAATATTCCAATTCTTTAGAAACATTTGTTAGGTTGTTGTACATAGCATCATCATTAATCAGTTTACCCAAAGTACCTTTTCCTTCATCCATACCTTTTAATAAAGAATTTACAGATGTCAGTGAAATTTCTGCTTTCCTTATAATTTCTCCAATATTTGAGTTCGCTAAAGTATCTGTTACTTTTAATAAATTTTCAGTTATATTTTTTGTGTTAACCAAAGTTTCTTTAAAACTAACAGAAGATGAATCTATCATTGAATTTACAGAACTGAGTGTTTTTCTAATATCAACAATTGTAAACTCTAAACCCTTTACAGATCTTTTAATGCTTTCTGATGTTCTCTTATCTAAAACACTATTAATTCTTTTAAAAAGTGTGTCTGCACTTACAATTACATTTTCTAATTTTGCTTGAATAGGATCTAATTTTTCTCCAATAGAAGTAAATAAACTTGATTCTATTTCTCCCTTTAAAAAATCACCAGAAACTGCTGGTTCACCGGTAAAATTAGGAATAATAGCTAAATTAGAACCGGATAATGGATTAGGAGAATAAATTTTTACGACACTATTTTGAGAAAACTCAAAATCATTTTCTAACGAAAACCGAACAACTAAATGACCTCTTTTTTCTATCTTGTCGTTAAAATCTATATCTTCAACTTTACCTACTTTTAATCCATTTATAGTAACTAAACTAGCCTCTGTTAAACCACCAACATTCGTATATTCTACATTATAGAACCTCTTATTTGGTTTGAAAAAATCTTGTCCTTTAAGAAAATTAAATCCCCATATAAAACCAACAATAATAATAATTAGAACAATTCCTGTTTTTAATTCTTTAGACATTTAGAGAGATTTTACAACAAAATTACTAATAATTTTTGGTTGAGGCTACCAAAACTACTGCATTTTATTTGCTTCTTTAACAGAGATTTTTTTCCCGCTTTTAAAAGCAACAATAAATGCGGATGAATACCCTTTTTCTTTGGCAATTTTTAAAGCTTTTAAAACTTCTTTATATTCAGAGGCATTACCGTAATAATATTTATAATATGAACCAACTTTAACTACTTGAACTTGTTTAAGATTTTTAAAATTATAAGGTTTTGTTGAAATTTTATTTTTTCCAGATGCGATTTGAATTTTATACTCAACATTATTTTTAAAATTTTCTTCATCCTTTAAAACTTCAACAACCGTATTTAATTTTAAATGATTTACATAATTTTTAATCGCATTCGTAATAGCTTTCCCCATTTTTTGCTGTCCTGCCTTAGAGTTAAGATATCTACCTTCGTTTTTATTTGTTAAAAAACCTAATTCTATCAAAACACTTGGCATGATAGTTTCTCGTAAAACTTGAAAATTATCTTGCTTCACTTTTCTATCTAACCTTTTTAAACTCTTAGTGAAATTTGTTTGAATTAAACTTGCAATTTCTAAACTTTTATCTAAATTTTCTTCTTGCAGCAATGATAAACCGATCACAGATTCTGCAGAATTTGGATCAAATCCTTTATATTTTTCTTTATAATTATCTTCTAAAAGTATTACAGCATTTTCTCTTTTCGCAATTTCTAAATTCTTTTTATTTCCTCTTAAACCCAGAACAAAAGTTCCTGCTCCATAGGCATTAGATGTATGAGAATCACAATGAATGGATACAAACAAATCTGCTTTTGCCGTATTCGCAATATCTCCTCTTTTCCATAAATCAATAAAAAGATCTTTACTTCTGGTATAAATTACATTAATAGCTTTATCATTTTTTAATTCATCACCAACAATTAAAGCTACTTTTAGAGCAATATTTTTTTCTTTGTAACCATTCCCTTCATTGCCTGGGTCTTTGCCACCATGACCTGCATCCAAAACAATTGTGTAACTTTTTTGAGCATAAACAAATGTTGATGAAAAAAAGAAAAATGATATAAAAAATATTAAAAAAAACAAGTTTTTCACTTTGGTATCAAATTTGTTCATTTGTAGAAAATTCATCAATAAAATTTAACTAATTTTGGCAACTTTAATTTGGTAGGCCAAATATTGAGCCATACTTTTACTTTATTACAAAAATAGTATTTATAGCATTGCAAACAAACCTATCATACATACTTTTATTTTGCAGTTTCTTTTTTATAAAGACAAGTTTTTCCCAGGATATAAAGTCTAAAGAAAAAACTATTATAGCATTACCAAAAAAAGACACTATATTTTTAAAGAAAAAGGATTCTTTATATAGTTCTAAAAAAGACAGCTTACTTCTTAGAAACAAGGATACAGTTTCTATTGATTCTATAAAACCTAAAGAGAGTGTTGAAGACATTATAACCCATGTTGCCAAAGACTATACCATACAAAACGCAAGAGATAAGACTGTTACTCTGTATAATGAAGCAAATATAAAATATACAGATATTGATTTAAAAGCAGGAATTATAATTATTGATTATAAGAAAAATACACTTTTTGCCAAAGGAATTAAAGATAGCACAGGCTATGCTCAAAGACCTATATTTAAGCAAGGAAATGAAGAATCTGAACAAGATTCAATGATTTATAACTTTAAAAGTAAACGTGCTATAATTTACGGTTTAAAAACCAAACAAGGCGAAATGTATACATACGGTAAAAAAACAAAACGTGTAAATGATTCAACCGTCTATATTAGAAAAATAAGATTTACAACTTCCGATAAAAAAAATCCTGATTATTATATATCAACAGACAAAGCAAAATTAGTGCCCGGAAAAAAAATTATTGTTGGTATTAGTAATTTAGTTTTAGCAGATGTTCCCACACCATTATTTTTACCTTTTGCTTATTTTCCAATGACAGAAACGAGTGTTTCTGGATTTTTAATTCCATCTTTTGATACCGGTAGTAGTAGTAGAGGAATTGGTTTTCAAAATGGAGGATATTATTTTGCCTTAAGTGATTATGCAGATTTAACTGTTTTAGGTGATGTATATTCCAATGGTAGCTGGGGTTCAAGAATATCATCAAATTATAAAAAACGCTACCATTTTAATGGTGCTTTTAGTTTTAATTTTGAAAACATTATTAAAGGTATTAGAGGTTTTGACAATTACAGTAAAGCAAATAATTTTAATATTAGATGGTCTCATAGTCAAGATTCAAAAGCAAGTCCGAACTCAAGGTTTACAGCTTCTGTTAATTTAGGTAGTAGTAGCTTCTTTAGAGAATCACTCAATCAATTTAATGTTGCACAAACACAAAATAACACCTTTAACTCATCCATAAATTACAGTAAAACTTTTGTTGACACTCCCTTTAACATGGCTGTAACGGCATCTCATCAGCAAAACACAAATACAGAAACTATTACAATGACCTTGCCTTCATTAACCTTAAATATGAATAGAGTTTATCCTTTTGCAGGTAAAGGTGGTGTTAAAAAGAATCCAATTCAAAAGTTAGGATTCAATTACAACATGCAAGGTCAGTATTTGATTAATACTACGGATGACGAGTTCTTTACAAGTAAAATGTTTGAAACTGCAAGATCTGGAATGCAACATAGAACAAGTACAAGTACAAATATAAAAGCTTTTAAATATTTTACATTATCACCAACTGCCAATTATGAAGAAACTTGGCAATTTGATTACATCAATAAAGAATATGATATTACTGATAATGTTATTGTAACGGATACTTTAAGAGGATTTAAAACCTACAGAGAGTATAATATGGGTGTAAGTTTATCAACAAATATTTACGGTACTTTTAACTTTAACAAAGGAAGATTAAAAGCCATAAGACATACTTTTAGACCAACTGTATCTTATTCTTATAGACCAGATTTTAAAGATAAATATATTAAAGAGGTGCAGCAAAGCGCCCTTGCTTCGGACCTAAAACAATATACTATTTTTGATCAAGGAATTTATGGTTCTCCGTCAGCTGGGTTAAGCAATTCTATAGGTATTTCTTTAAACAATGTTCTAGAAGCTAAAGTTGCACCTAAAGATCCTGATAGTGATGAAGAAGATGAAAAAATAATGCTTTTAAACAACTTAAATTTTAATTCTTCCTACAACATTGCTGCAGATAGTTTACGTTGGTCTAATGTAAGTTTTTCAGCTGGAACAAGATTACTTAATGACAAATTAGCATTAAATTTTAATGGGTCTTTAGATCCTTATCAAGTTAATGATGAAGGAAGAAGAATTGATAAATTTAATCCTAATATTTTTAGGCTAACCAATGCAAACCTAACTGCAAACTATTCTATTTCTAGTACCGATTTTGATAAAAACAAAGAAGACGGGAAAGATAACGATGATAGACAAAATGGAAATGGTGCTAATAATCCTCCAGATGTAATGGGTGCCAATATTGATCCTACAAATAGACGAGGAGTACAAAACACCCAGACTAAAAGTAAAACTTCAAAAACCGATTTATATAAAGCTAAAATACCATGGTCTGTAAATTTAGTATATTCTGCAAATTATAGGAATAATGGAGTTGAACCTGGAGAAATTGGAGTGCATACCTTGGGCTTTAGCGGAAATATTGAGTTATCTCCTAAATGGAAAGTTGGTTATTCTTCAGGCTATGATGTTAAATCCGGAGCTTTTTCCTTCTCAAGATTTAACTTTACAAGGGATTTGGATAGCTGGCAATTCAATTTTAATTGGGTTCCTTTTGGTAGAAACTCCTCTTACACATTCTTTATAGGTGTTAAATCTTCAACTTTAGCTGATTTAAAGTGGGACAAAAATAAACCACCAGATAGAAGGCTGTTTTAACTCTATAACTATTGACTATTAATAGAATGAAAAAATAATAACTCTGAAACTTTGAAATTACATGAAAAAAATAATAACAACGGCAAAGGCACCGGCCCCAATTGGACCTTATAATCAAGCAGTTTTAAGCGGAAATACTTTATACACTTCTGGACAAATTGCAATTAACCCTGAAAATGGAGAGTTGGTTTTAGATTCTATTAAAGTTGAAACAAAACAAGTGATGGAAAATATGAAAGAAGTTTTAGCGGCTGCAGAAATGACTTTTGAAAATGTTATAAAAACCTCTATCTTTATTTCAGATATGAATAATTTTTCAGAGATAAATGCTGTCTATGGAAGTTATTTTAATGAAGAAACAGCGCCTGCAAGAGAAACCGTAGAAGTAGCAAACTTACCTAAATTTGTAAATGTAGAAATTAGCGCTATAGCAATTAAGTAGGCTTATGAATTTAATACAAAAGTAAAAACCTGATAACTTTGATGCTATCAGGTTTTTTATTCATTCGAATTACTTTTTTTATTACAAAGAAGCAGAATATTCAATTAAATCAACGATTTTAGTTGAATAACCCATTTCATTATCGTACCAAGAAACAATTTTTACAAAGTTTTCGTTTAATGCAATTCCTGCATTAGCGTCAAAAATTGAAGTACGAGTATCTCCAACAAAATCTTGAGAAACTACTAACTCTTCAGTATACCCCAAAACACCCTTCATAGAACCACTTTCAGAAGCCGCTTTCATTGCTGCACAAATCTCTGCATAAGTAGCTGGTTTTTCTAATTTAACTGTTAAATCTACAACAGAAACATCCATAGTTGGAACTCTAAACGCCATACCTGTTAATTTCCCATTTAAAGCTGGAATTACTTTACCTACGGCTTTGGCAGCTCCAGTAGAAGAAGGAATAATGTTATGTATAGCAGAACGTCCACCTCTCCAATCTTTCATAGAAGGACCATCGACTGTTTTTTGAGTTGCCGTAGCAGCGTGAACAGTTGTCATCAAACCTTCAGAAATTCCCCAATTGTCATTCAGTACTTTAGCAATAGGAGATAAACAATTTGTGGTACAAGACGCATTAGAGAAAATTTGTTGATCGGCTGTTAATTCTGTATTATTTACACCCATTACAAACATTGGTGTGTGATCTTTAGAAGGAGCAGATAATACTACTTTCTTAGCACCAGCTTGTAAATGTTTCCCTGCAGTTTCTTCTGTTAAGAAAAACCCGGTAGATTCAATTACGTATTCAGCACCAATTTCATCCCATTTTAAATTTGCTGGATCTCTTTCTGCTGTAATTCTGATTTCATTTCCGTTTACAACTAATTTACCATCTTTTACTTCAACAGTTCCATCAAATTTACCGTGAACTGAATCGTATTTTAGCATGTAAGCTAAATAATCTACATCCAATAAATCATTTATCGCTACTACCTGAACATTATCTCTTAAAACAGAAGATCTAAATGCTAATCTTCCTATTCTTCCAAATCCGTTAATTCCTACTTTAATCATATTATTTATATTTATTTTTTCTAAACAGACATTATATCTGAAACTCTTATTAATTCTTTATTTATTTTTGATTGTCCTTTTATTGCTTTTTCTAAGGGCGTCACAGTAATTTTATCATTTATTAAACCAACCATTAAATTTGATTTACCTTCTAACAAACTTTCTACTGCTTTTACTCCCATTCTACTGGCAAGGACTCTATCAAAACAAGAAGGAGAACCCCCTCTTTGCATATGTCCTAAAACAGAAACCCTAACTTCGTATTCTGGCAAATTTTCTTCTACGTAATCTTTTAATTCAAAAACGTTTTTACCAATTCTATCTCCTTCAGCAACAATAACAATACTAGAAGACTTTCCAGATTCTTTACTTCTTCTTAAAGACTCTAACAAACGTTCTAAGCCTAAATCTTCTTCTGGAATTAAAATTTCTTCTGCTCCAGCTCCTACACCAACATTTAATGCAATGTGACCTACATCTCTGCCCATTACCTCTACAAAAAACAATCTATTGTGAGATGATGCTGTATCTCTAATTTTGTCAATTACATCTACAACTGTATTTAAAGTTGTGTCATAACCTAATGTATGAGAAGTTCCTGCAATGTCATTATCAATAGTTCCTGGAATTCCCATGACCGGGAAACCAAATTCTTGGTTAAATACTAATCCCCCAGTAAAACTTCCATCTCCACCAATAACAACTAAAGCATCTATATTCGCTTTTTTTAATTGCTTGTGTGCTTCTTCTCTACCTTCTTTGGTTCTAAAATCCTTTGATCTTGCAGATTTCAAAAAAGTTCCTCCTTTATTAATAATACCTTTTACACTACGCGCATTTAATTCTATAAAATCACCTTCAATCATTCCTTGGTATCCTCGATAAATACCTGCACATTCTATACCATAAAAAGCACATGTTCTTACAACAGACCTAATTGCTGCATTCATTCCAGGAGAGTCTCCTCCAGAAGTCATGACTCCTATTTTTCTAATTTTCTTCATAATTTAACGGTGTAAAATTAACTCTTTTTAGTGATTTAAAATAATAAAACTACGAAATCGTTTTAGCCTTAAACCCTCAATTTTAAAAGGGAAATAGAGTTATTAAATCGACAAGGTTTTCGTTTCTTTCAAATAAAAATTAAAAGGAAAATAAGTTAATTATTTTTGTTTAAATTAATTAACTTATTTGCTTTGAGGTTTAAGGAATCTTTTTTTAATTTTTTAATCTTTTTATTCTTTGATTTATTCCTCAAACCAATTTTAGTAAATAATCCAGATAAATTATTGAAATTTACTTGATAAGATAAACCAACACCTTGTGTGTAACCCTCCTCTTCTGCCGAGTATTGTATTTCATTCTGACGATTAAAAATGGTTCCTCTAAAATTACCTTCTTTATTTAGTAATACTTCAACTTTTACTTCACCTACAACACTAGACTGTGTTTGTGCTCCAACGGGCACTCCAACTTTACCATTAATAATTACCCTATCACTAACTTGAGTACTTACAGACACATCTACTTGATTGTCTATATTTAAACGATCAACATCATTTCCTCTTTCTCCTTGCTGATAATCCACCCCTAGTTGAAATTTACTATCTGGACTATTTAATAAACTAGAAAATGCTGCTGCAATTGCACTTGAGGCTGTGCTTGTTAAGGTGTTATTTACATCAAAATTGACTACATCAGGATTTCTAAATGTTCCAAAAGCTAATAACGAAATAAATTGAGTAGTTTTTTCATTTACATCATTATCATTTAAAATAAACTCTAATTCACTTGCAATTGTTGGATCTACATTTGTTAATTCGATATCTAATTCTTGTTTAGAACTAAATAAACCTCCAGTAATTTTAGTTACTAAATCTATTTCTTCCTTTCTATTTGAGCTAAAATTTTCTAATAAGATTGCAGGGTTTGCTTTGGCCTTATATATTGCTGTAACATCCAAATTAGCTTCATAAGGATCTCCGTTCCAAGAGACTGTTCCTCCTTTTTGAATTACAAAAGGCTTATTAATGATACCTCCATATTTAAAATCATATACACCACTATTTATAGTATAATCTCCAAACATATTAAACTTCCCTCTAGTATTAATTCTTATTTGTAAATTACCAGAGCCTCTTCCTGTTAACTGACTTCCATTAATCTCATCAATTACAACTTGTGCTTCCGCATCCTTTGTTACTTCTATATCAATATTTAAAGACAAGCCTTTTAAGGCTTCTTGAGCTATCTCTCTTTGCTTATCTTCAACTAATATTTTATTGGACTTAAAATAAATTAACTTGTAACTATTTACTGTCTCAATATCTTTTAAAGGCACTACAAACTTAGTTCCTGGATTAGTTTTCGCATTAATATCTATAGTTAATTGATCTGTTAAGCCAGAAATACTTGCAGTTCCATTCATAAAAGCTGTCCCAAAATAGCTAGCTTCTTCTTTGTCTTGTGTATCCAAAACCAATAAATTATTCGTATCAATTTCTAAATCTAAAAACCACTTTTCAAAATTTTGATGAGAAATACTACCCAATAATCTACCTTTAGTTTTATGCTTTATATCTTGTAATTTTATGTCTTCTAAAATAAAAGATTGCTGCATCAAAGAAATAATGGATTCACCTTCAAAATCATAATCTATATTTAAATAAGGAAATTTTAAACCTGCATTTTTAAGACGTAAAGTTCCTTCCATATCCGGGTTTCTTAAAAACCCTTTTAGATTAAAATTCCCTGAAACACTTCCTCTTATAGATGAAATTACATCTTTTCCTAAAGGACTAAAGGCTTCTAAAGCATATTCTTCTAAATAAACATCTAAATCTATTAGCGGTCTTGAATTAGAGAAATCTATAGCTCCAGTAGCTGCAATACTTTTTACTTTATCATTATTAATAAATAAATCTACATTGTACTCCTCAAAAGAATTATCTCCTTTAATATTGATTGCTAATTCTCCTTGTTTAAAATCATTTACCTCAAAATCCTTTATAACTAAAACTGCTTCAGGATTATAGACCTTATCTTTTTGAACAAAATCTATGTTCCCAGAAACTTTTCCTTTTAAAGACAAACTATCAATTTCTGGCAAAAAGCTTTGTAATTTTACTTTTGTAAAATCGGCTAATAACATCTTTTCTGAATTCCCTTTCAACTTTCCTGTAAATTCGACTTTTTGCTCTCCTGAAACTAATTTAAATTTGCTGAAATTAAATTCATTCTTTTTTAAATCAAAAATAATTTTATCCGGATTTTCTTTATTGGGATTAATTTCCCAAGCATTATTTTTAAAAACAAAAGTTGATTTTTGAAACCCAATTACGGATTTTGCTTCTGGATTGATTGTATAGAAAAAATCCAAGTTAAAGTTTTCATTTTTCGTTTTTCCTCCAGTAAATACAGATTTAAAAAATAAGGTATCATTTTGAGTTAAATTTAATAAGTTTAACTTAGATACATTATAATATTTAGTATTAAATTCTGATGCTGTTAAATGCGAATTATAGAGAGGATTTTGATTGTCTGTCCTTAATAAAACATCTTTCAATTCATTACCATATAAATCTATTCTAGGTGATAAAAATGTTAGTTTTAATTGATTTTTATTCGATTTAACTTTTCCTTTAATTTTAGTTTTATCATCGATATAAATTTCTGGAAAAAACACATTTACGATTTGATTGTAAACTGTAAAATTAAAATCTAAAAACTGATTTGGAGCAACCTCAAAACTTTGATAATTTGAATAAATACTACCCAAAGCATTTTGTGCAACTTTTGGTAATTCCGAAAAGGTAAACTTACCTGTTATGTATCCATTTGCAATATCTTTCGATTCAACATCAATTCTTTTTATACTATCTTTTAGAGAAGAGGAAACTTTAAATTCTTTAAAACTAAATTCTTTTTTTTGATTCGTATAAAAAACGTTTTTAAAAATAGCATTTCCAATAATGTCATCAAAAGTATTACCTTCTATATCCAACTCAATTTTACCTTTTAATTCAGCAATACTATCTCTAATAAAAAGATTTGTTTCTCTAAGATTTAAATATTCAATATCCGACCTAAAATCGAATTTATGAATTGCAGAGGACAAATCTGCTAACCCTTTAAAATTCATTTTAAAATTGTCATCTGCAATAATTAAGTCTCCATCAAATTTATTGTTTTGATACTGCCCATTAGCCGCAATATTCTTGTAAGTATAATTTTTAAATTGAAATTCAGAAACTTCACCAATAAACGAAGTCATGATATTATCTATCTTAAAACCACTCCCAATTACATCACCTTTTAAAGAAATAGTACCAAACAACGGATCATTAAAAAAGTATCCAAGATCAAAATTATTTAATTCTATTTCACCATTATATTTTGCATAATCTATATCTCCAACATTGGAAATTTGTAAATCAGCAATGGCAGCGCCAATTTCTGAACTTACATTTACAGTTGCCTGCATTTTATCTGGGGTAACTCTTACTTTTCCTTTTAAGGTAAATTTACCAAATTTATCAAATTCTGTTGGTAAATTTTGACCTAAAACGTTTGGTAAAATATTTTTCAACTCTTTATAAGTTGCTGTTAAATTGGTTAAATCCCCATCAAAAACAAAACCTCTTTCATTTGCTATCGAATTTACAAATGATAACTTTCCTTGAACTTTTATTCCACTTCTAGAAGAGATGTTAAGCTTTGTTAAGTCAAAATTATTTAGCTGACCAGTAACATTTCCTTGAAAATCTAAAATATCATTTCCACTTAGTTCTTTGTAAAATTTCTGAATGTCTTCTATTGCAATTTTACTTTTACCAAAACGAGCTTTAATCTTTACTTTATCATTAAAGTATTTTAAATCTTCTCTTTTGTAAATGAAATCAATATTTCCCTTAATATTTGTTTTTTTTGTTTGAAGTCTCGTATTTTTAAAATGCATTGCATTAGGGGAATAAGAGAAGTTTGTAGTTAAATTAGTAACTTCTAACCCGAATAAATCAGAAAAATATAAACCTCGAATATCTATTGCAACACTAGGTCCAACAATTGCTAAATTTTGTAAATTTCCTCCAATATTTTTAACAGCATAATTTATAGAATCTTTATTATTCGCATTAATTATTTTGAAATTTAATTCATTCACATACACATTTGATGCCCTTAAAATAAAAGGGTTACTTAAAGAGTCTTTCAGGGTACCATCGTCAAAAGAAGCAATAAATATTGACATATTATCGTCTTCTTCACCTTTGTAGGTTTTCATATGATAATTTGCACCATCTAGAGAAACACTCTCTAAGTTTACTTCATTTTCTATAATTTTTTTTGCATTTAAAAGTGAAGTCCTTAATCTTTTTACAAAAATCAAAGTGTCCTTATGATGATCTCTTATTTCAACGCCTTTTAATTGCACACTTCCCAAAAAAGATAAATCTATTTTTTCAATATTGAGATTTGTACCCAAATTTTTGTTGATTCTTTTGGTTACATAATTTCCTATTTTAGTTTGCACTGCAGGTATGGAAAGTAAAATACTAATCAACAGTAAGAAGAGTGCAATGTACCCTAGCCACGTTAGTATTTTTTTTCCTGCTTTTTTGATGATTTTTTATTTAAAATAGATGCAAAACATATTCTATGATAATCAAAAATGTTACCATTCATTACAAAGAACGTGCAAATTTAATAAATATTTAAATTTCTAATCTTAAAAAAATGGAACGTAGATAAAATTATACTTAATTTCGCGATCATCTATAGCTCTTTAATGGAAAAATCAGTTTATATTTTAGGAATAGAATCTTCTTGTGATGACACAAGCGCTTCGGTAATTTACAATGGAAAAGTATTAAGCAATGTTGTTGCAAATCAAGAAGTGCACTCTAAATATGGAGGAGTAGTTCCAGAATTAGCCTCTAGAGCCCATCAACAAAATATTGTCCCCGTTGTACAACAAGCTTTAGAACAAGCTAATATTAAGAAAGAAAAATTATCTGCGATTGCATTTACGAAAGGCCCAGGTTTAATGGGGTCTTTGCTGGTTGGTACATCCTTTGCAAAATCTTTAGCATTAGGTTTAAAAATTCCTCTCATAGACGTAAATCATATGCAAGCTCACATTTTAGCACATTTTATAAATGACGAGCAAAATAAAATTCCTGTTTTTCCTTTTATATGTTTAACCATTAGCGGAGGGCATACACAAATTGTAAAAGTTTCTGATCATTTTAAAATGGAAATTTTAGGAGAAACTATTGATGATGCCGTTGGTGAAGCTTTTGATAAATCAGCAAAAATTTTAGGACTACCCTATCCTGGAGGTCCTTTAATAGATAAATATGCGAAATTAGGAAACTCGAAAGCATATAAATTTACCAAGCCCAAAGTAGGCGATTTAGATTTTAGTTTTAGTGGTTTAAAAACAGGAATTCTCTATTTTATACAAAAACAACAAAGAATAAATCCGAAATTTATTGAAGAAAACTTGGGCGATATTTGTGCTTCTATCCAAGATACAATTGTAGAAATTTTGATGGATAAATTAAAAAATGCGGTAAAACATACAGGTATAAAACAGATTGCTATAGCTGGCGGTGTTTCGGCAAATTCAGAAATTAGAAGCAGACTAAAATTAGCCGAAAAACATTTTGGATGGACAACCTATATCCCTAAATTTGAATTCACAACAGACAATGCTGCAATGATTGCTATTACTGGATATTTAAAATATTTAAATCAAAATTATGCTGATGTTTCTGTAACTGCAAAAGCACGTTTAAAAGTTACAGAGTAATTTATGATAAATTTACAAAACAGACTATTATCTAACTTATATTACTTTCTTTTTTGGATCGTATATTTTATTTTTGCAAGATTATTTTTTCTAGTTTATTATTTTGAAAAATCACAAGATCTTGGTTTAACAACAACTATAAAAACCTTCTTTTATGGTTTACAATTAGACGCTTCATTTGCAGCTTATATCTCTTTTGTTCCTTTTTTACTAATATGCTCCTCAATAATTATTGAAGCCAAAATTATCTTCAAAATTATAAAGTGGTACACCATTCTCGTCCTATTATTCATTAATTTAATGTTATTAATTGATGCTGGATTATATCAGGCATGGGGCGTTCGTGTCGACACATCACTTTTACCCTATTTAAATACACCTCAATTAATGATTTCTTCAGCATCAACTTTTCAGTTGATTTCTGGCGGACTTTCTTGGATTTTGATATCCTATACTTTTATCAAATTATTTGAAAAAATACAAAATAAAAATAGTAAAAAAATCAACTTTGGAAGTTGGCTAGAAATTCCACTTTTTTTGCTAATCACAGCAGCTTTAATTATTCCCTTGAGAGGCGGGTTTCAAACCATCCCTGTAAATCAAAGTAATGTATATTTTTCTAATAAAATGTTTGCAAATCATGCTTCAGTAAATTTTATTTGGAACTTTTTTAACACACTTACGCACAAATCTGACGGCACAAATCTTTATAAATATTTTGATGATGACACTGCGATTAACATTATCAACAAAACAAAAAATCAGCTCTTAACAGCAAATACAGATTCAATTTTAAATACCTCTAGACCTAATGTCATTTTAATTCTTTGGGAAAGTTTACCTGCAAAAATTGTTGGCGCTTTAGGCGGGGAACCGGATGTAACTCCTAATTTAAATAAATTCTCTAAAGAAGGAATTTTATTTACTAATTTTTATGCAAATGGAGATAGAACCGATAAAGGAATTCCTGCTGTTTTAAGTGGTTACTATCCACCACCGGTAAGAAGAATTATGCGCATGCCTAATAAAACTAGAAGCTTGCCAATGTTACCGAAGAAGATGATAGATTTAGGGTATAAAACCTCTTTTTATTATGGAGGAGATTTAAATTTCGGCAATATGAACACATATTTAAGAAATGCAGGAATTACCGATTTTGTTGACGGAAATGAATTTGATAAAAAAGATTGGAACTCAAAATGGGGAGCGTATGACCATGTTTTCATGAAACGATTTGCAAAAGATTTATCAACCAAACAAGCAACACCTTTTTTTAAAATAGCTCTTACTTTAACGAGTCATGAACCTTATGAAATTAAAGGCGAGTACAAATTCGGGAAAGACACGGAAGATAATAAATTTAGAAGTGCACATCATTATACCGATCAAGTAATTGGTGATTTCATAAAGTTTGCAAAAAAACAAGATTGGTATAAAAACACATTAATCGTTATTATGTCTGATCATGGACACAGTTCTCCAAAACATGTAGGTCCTTATTTTTCTCCTAAAAAATTTAGAATTCCGATGTTATGGCTAGGTGGTGCAATCAATAAACAGCATAAAGAGATACATACAATTGCCAGTCAAGTGGACTTTTCTTACACCCTGTTAGACTTATTAAAAGAAGACAACAAAGATTTTATTTTCGGAAAAAACATCTTTAATACTTCCGATGCACAGTTTGCTCATTATACTTTTAATAAAGGCTTTGGCACACTCACAAAGAATAGTCTTTTTCTGTATGATTATGTGAGTAAAAAATCAATTTTAGAAACCGGTGAGAATTCAAAAAAACTAGATTCTCTGGGAAAAGCTATTACCCAAAACTCGTATGAGGATTTTTTACAAAGGAAATAATATTTATGTTTTTAGGTAACTCTTTATCAAACCACTTTGTTGCTTTGTACTGGGTACTTTAAAGTCGAAGTATTTCTGCAAAGGAATATCAAATCCTTTGTAATTTAAATAATTATTTAAGGCAGTATTTAATCCTTGGCTATATAAGTGGTGCTTTGCTCCTTTTAGATCTTCATGGTACAAATCATTCTCAGCAAAGCCCTCAAATTTTGGTCCTGTAATCTTAATCTGAAATTCTTCAGGGTTTTTACCCACAGGACTATGACTAGTGCAAGCAAACTGATGCCAAAAAGCGGATTGGATACAATTGTGTTGAAATAATTGTCTAACAACCTCTAAAGAATCAATTGTTTCTTGTTCTGTTTCTGTAGGAAAACCAAACATTAAATACGCATGTACCATAATATTTTCATCAGAAAAAGCTTTGGTTACTCTCGCTACTTGTGCTATATCTACCCCCTTTTTCATTTTAGCCAATAATCTATCTGAAGCAACTTCTAAACCACCGGTTACAGCAATACATCCTGATTTTGACAATAAAGAACAAAGCTCAGCTGTAAAAGTTTTTTCAAATCTAATGTTGGTCCACCAGGTAATATACACCTCTCTTTCAATTAAGGTATTTGCTAAAGCTCTTAGCATTTTAGGTGGAGCAGCTTCATCAACAAAATGAAAACCAGTAATACCTGTTTCTGATATTATTTTTTCAATTTTATTAACCAAATCGGTCGCTGTAGTATTTTCGTAGTTACCAATATAGTCCAAAGTAACATCACAGAAAGAACATTGTTTCCAGTAGCATCCCCGAGAAATTGTTAATTTATTCCATTTTCCATCAGACCACATTCTGTGCATCGGATTCATAACATCTAAAAAAGATAAATATTTATTTGTTGGAAGTCCAGCATAACTCGGAGCTGGTAAATTTTTGTGATGGAATATAGTATTCGGTATTTTATTAGCGTACACAACTTTATTATTTCTTAGGATATAAGTTCTTTCAAGTAAATCTTCCGCTATTTTACCCGCTAAAAATTCGGTTATTTTTAATAAAGGTCCTTCTCCATCATCTAAAGAAATAAAATCAACAAAATTAAAAATTCGGGGGTCAGATAATCGTCTTAACTCGGTATTACAGTATCCACCTCCCATGGCTATTTTAAGTCCTGGGTATTGTTTTTTTATAAATTGAGCGCATCGTAAAGCCGAAAATAAATTCCCTGGAAAAGGAACTGTAAAACAAACTAAATCATAGGTGTATTGTTGTAATTTTTCATCTAACAAATACAACATTTCATCCTCTATTAAAGTAGTTTCGTATTGCAAATAGCTATCAATAGTATCAAAACTAGAGGCTGTTCTTGCTATTTGTTCGGCATAGCGTGTAAAGGAAAAAAATTCATCCACATTCGCATTAATAAAATCTCCTAATTCTTCAACAAACAAGGTCGCTATATGCTTGGCTTTATCTAAAATTCCTAATTTGCCAAACTCAGTGGTTAAATCGTTATCTAATTTAATACGCCTATGACCATGAGGCAAGTAATCTTTATGCACTATTTGATAAGCAGCGGTAACTTCTTGTGCTCGTAAATAATTCATTACAGAGTCTACTTTATTTATATACTGTTGCTTTTGCTGATACACCAAAGGAAAGTCTTTATTACCCAACATATCTGCTTGTTTAAAAATAGCATGTATAAACTCTTTGGTAAAGACTGCTGTAAAAAGCTCGATACTTAAATCCATTTGCGTTGCTTTTACCTGCTTAGACTCTAAAAACCCTTTGATATATGCAGTTGCTGGATAAGCCGTATTAAACTGTGTAAAAGGTGGAGTTATTAAAAGAGTATGGATAGACATATGTAATAAATAGACAGCAAATATACTCTTAAGACAGTAACTTTTTTGCTGAATTAATAAAACTCTTTAAATTTTCATTGCTTTTTATGTAACATATAGAAAGCTAGTTATCAAAGTGTCATTAGTGAAAATTAAAATAATTTAAGTTCTCCTAATCGTAAAAATGAAGAAATTATCTTGAAGAAGTTTATTTTTTTAACAAGTTTAATTTCTATCAACCTTTATAGAACAACCAATTGCTCTAGTTTCTGTCTTTTCAACTTTATCGCCAGTTAGTAAGGAATCCACAGCATTTTCAACATACTTTTCTGTTACTGCATCAGGGTTTCGAGAGCTGTTATCAATAGCGCCAATATATTCAACTTTCATATTCTTTTTGTTCACAATATAAACATGTGGTGTTTTTGATGCTCCAAATTTTGGATATACTTTTTGACCAGCATCAAACAAATATGGAAACGTAAATCCTTTTTCTGCTGCTCTAACTTTCATGTCATCAAAACTATCTCCTTTAGAAGCCTTCGGGTCATTAGGGTTTATGGCAATAATAGGATATCCTTTTGATTTATATTTTGCATCCAAAGCTATAATTCTATCTTCATTCGCTACTGAATAAGGACACATATTACACGTAAAAATGATAATAAATCCTTTTGCCTCTTTATAATCAGACAAAGAAACCATGGTATCATCAATATTTTTCAAAGTAAAATCTTCGATGATATCTCCTATTCTATAACCTTTTTCAGTTTTTAAAGTAAAGGAAACTGCTGAAAAAGTAACAACTGCTATCAATAATACTATTTTAATTGTTTTCATAATATGCTAATTAATAAAAGTTTGTAACTCTTTTTCTAATGTTTCATAATCAAAGGAATGCTCATAAAACTTACGTTTATTTTTATTGTAAATCAATGTTGCAGGGATAGCCCCACTCCAATTTTCATCAATCGCTTTAATCCAAACATCTTCATTAATATCATCTAATAAAACTACTTTGGAATTTAATTTACGCTTATTAATAAAAGGTATTAATTTCTTTTCAACTTGTTTCGGAAAATCTAAACTCACCAACAAAACTTCTACATTTTTATCATCATACTCTTTTTTTATTTTTTCGAAATAGGGTAACTCTTTTACACAAGGTGCACACCAAGTTGCCCAAAAATTAACAATATAAGTCTTACCATCATTCTTCTCTAATAATGGTTTTAACTCACTATAAGTATATGTTTTAACGGATGATACTTGAAGGTTTTTTTCTTTAGAAGTTTCTTTAACAACCTCTTTTTTGCAAGAAATAAATCCTAAAGAAATCAATAATATAACGAGTAATTTTTTAATCATTTTATAAAAATACCTATTTTAAATTTTAATAGAAGATAATTATTTGATTGTTAACAAAAAAACCTCAAAAAACGAGTTTATGAGGTTTTCGAATTATCTTTTACAGCTCGTTAATCAAAAATATCATTCAACACTTTTGCCAAACGAATTCCACCTTTTTGTAATTGCGTTCTTACGGTTCCAAAATGATTGTAAGAATATCTGTAGCGTAAATTCTCTCCTTTTTTCACTGAATTATAAACTTCATTTGTTACTTCATGTACTTCATTGACCCAATCAATAACGGTTCCTTTTTCTATAGATTCTTTTTGTCTTTTTGACAAATCATCTGCGTTATCAGCCAATTCAATATAACTCATCTCCCAATCATCGATCATGTTTGTGTCCCAAACTCTGTGTAAATTTGTTCCTCTTCCAAACCACTCAACTTGTATGTTATTTCCTCCTTTATCTTCTTTTCTTCCAATATGCATTGGTTGATGTAAATCTCCAATCAAATGAACTAACATTTTTAAATGAAACACTTTCTCTTCTTCAGAACTCATTTTATTTTTTAAAACCCCTATGCAAGCATCAATTCCTGAGACTAAATCTCCTTTTGGATTTTTCTCTGCTTCTTCATAATTCTGATCCAAATTCATATTTACGTAATGCCAAGAATAATACTTATTATACTTCTTGTCTGATTTTATCTCATCTGCATAGGTGGAAACAAATGCTAAACTTTGTCCTTTCAATAATTTATCTATACTCCTTTTAGCTTTTCTAGTAAGATGTTTTTCTGCTATTTTACCCGTTACTCTATGTCCATTTTTTCCCCAAAAAACTGCTTCATCAGAAGAATTTTTCATAAAAAAAAGAAAAGGAATTAATACTAATAACTTAATTTTCATTTGAATCGTTTGAATTTAATTTACAGCTAAAGTATAAAAATAATTACTGAATTATTTGTTAAATTAGAAAAAATAACCATACATTTGTGATATCAAATTAATATCAATATAAATTTATTCTTATGAAAGTGGAAAAAATAATTAAACCAGCAAATGGTTATTTAATGTTATTAGTCGTTCTATTATTGTTTTTTGGAGGCATAGTTTTAGTTATTATGCAAGAAAATTCAATGTATTTAATACCTACATTGTTTGGTTTTATAGGCTTTTTTGGATTTATTTTAGTAAATCCAAATACATCTAAGGTTATTTTACTTTTTGGTAAATATGTTGGAACGATAAAAGAAAATGGTTTGTATTGGGCAAATCCTTTTTTTACAAAAAAGAAAATATCCTTAAGAGCTAGTAATTTTGATAGTGAGCGTTTGAAAGTAAATGACAAACTTGGGAATCCTATAATGATTTCTACAATCCTAGTTTGGAGGGTTACTGATACCTATAAAGCTGCTTTTGATGTTGATAACTACGAAAACTTTGTACGTGTTCAAACAGATGCAGCAGTTAGAAAGTTAGCTAGCATGTATCCTTATGATAATTTTGCAGATGAAGGTTCTGATGAAGATATCACATTACGTTCTAGTGTAAATGAAGTTTCTGAAGCTTTAGAGAAAGAAATAGACGAACGTTTATCAATAGCAGGAATTGAAGTTTTAGAGGCTAGAATTGGTTATTTAGCCTATGCACAAGAAATTGCCAGCGCTATGTTAAAAAGACAACAAGCAACAGCAATTGTAGCTGCTAGACATAAAATTGTTCAAGGTGCTGTAGAAATGGTAGAAATGGCTTTAAATGAATTAAATCAAAAGAAGATTGTTGAATTAGACGATGAACGAAAAGCAGCAATGGTTAGTAATTTATTGGTTATTTTATGTGGTGATAAAGAGGCTTCTCCAGTAGTTAATACCGGAACTTTAAATCATTAATATCAAACAAAGTAAGTAACACGAATTTAAAATGAAAGAATATAAAGTTATACAACCTAAGTTAGGATTGAGAAATAGATTTGAAAAAATGGAGGACTTATTAAATCAACATGCAAGAGAAGGTTGGATTTTGAAGCATATGGGTGAACATTGGTCTAGTATTGTTTTAGAAAGAGATAAAAATAGATAATGAAAATTTTTAAAGAACAGCAACGTTTTACGCAAACTTGGTTAATAATACTTTTAGCCATGAGTATCATAGTCCCCATCGGAATTATGATACAAGAATATGCCAAAGAAAATAGTAAAATGACCACCAATGAATTTGTACTAACTTTAGTAGGAATATTAGTTTCTGTTTTGTGTATTTTCTTTTTTAAACTAACCACTAGAATTGATGAAAAAGGAATTCATTATCAATTTTTTCCATTTCATTTTTCTTTAAGAAGGATTAGTTGGTCAGAAATCAATTCTGTAAACGTTCGAAACTATGATCCCATAGGTGAATATGGAGGTTGGGGTCTAAAAGGTGGTTCTCTTTGGAATAAAGCTAAAGGAAAAGCCATCAATATTTCTGGTGATATTGGTATTCAATTAACACTAAAAAATGGTAAAAAATTATTGATAGGAACTCAGAAAGAATCTGAAGCAAAAAGAGTTCTAGACACATATAAAAATAAAATTATATGATACAAATTATCTGTTATTTAATGGATTCTATTTTTGGAATTGTAATCTCTTATCCTCAAGCAACTGTAAACATATAACATGGCAAAGAAAAAAGCTTTTGCATTACGCTTAAATGAAGATATGATGAAATCCATTGAAAAATGGGCTGCGGATGAATTTCGGTCTACAAATGGTCAAATTGAATGGATGCTCATGCAAGCATTAAAAGAAGCTAAAAGAGAACCTAAAAAAATTGAAGAATAATTTTTATATCTATTTATTTAAAGTTTTTCTAACCTTTCTTTTCTTTTGAAGAAAATATTAATTTAAACAAAAGCATACAATTAATATTGTTTAAATTGTATATCTCCATATTCTAAAACTATCATTTTTACACTTTATAATTTTTAAAAAAAGAGTAAAATAACATCCTCAGATAAAAAATTACATTTTGTTCTCTGCTTCATGCAAAATAATGTTGTTAGTTTTAGTCAATCCAATTTTTAAAATCCTTTACTCTCTCCCTACTCACAATAATTTCGCATTCAGTATACGAATGTAATATCAATTTTAAACGAGAATTGGAATATGCAATAATATCTTTTATTGCATTTATATGCACAATAAAAGTGCGATTGACTCTAAAAAAAAATTCTGGATCTAATTGTTCTTGCCAATGTTCTAGGGAACTATCCAATAGGTAATCTCTATTTACTTTTGTATGAATATAGGTTGATTTACTTTCACTGTAAAAACACTCTACTTCATCGATATGAATTATTTTTATATGTTGTCCAACTTTAATTGTCAATCTTTTTTTGAATTTACGATCAACCGGATTTATCAATAATTTACGAATGTCATCAATATTTACCTGAACATCTGTTTGTTTTGGTCGATTCTCTTTAAACTTATCTATGGCTACTTTTAACTCATCTTCATCTAAAGGTTTTAGTAAATAATCTATACTATTAAGTTTAAAAGCTTTTAAAGCATATTCATCATAAGCTGTTGTAAAAATAATGGCAGATTTCACTTCAATTTCTTCAAAAATCTCAAAAGACAAACCATCAGAAAGCTGAATGTCTAAAAATATTAAATCTGGATGTTCGTTGTTTTGCAACCAATTTAAAGACTCTTCTACAGAATGTAACATTTGCTGAACTTCTAAATCTAGTATTGCCAACATTCTATTTAGCCTTCTTGCTGCTGGCTTTTCATCTTCAATTATTAATACGTTCATTTTTAATAGCTTTTTATTATTTTGATACTCCTCTTCCCTCCTAGTTCGGTCTTAAATAGAGAACCTTTCTAACTTTTCAATTTTGTAACTAAATTTACTCTTTCATAAATTCTTTAATCTTTCTTTCTCCCCAATCTTTACCAAACAAGTTAAGATATCCAAAAGTTTTTAAACTATGAAATGCTAAGAATATTCCCCACACCAACCAAATAGGAATATGCGTAAAACCATCGCCATCAAATTGATTGCTTACTTTAAAATCTCCAACTATTTTAAAAGAGAAATTCCAAACAAACGCTAAAAACAAATTTACCAATATATACGTAACTACGTGTTTGTAGAATTTTTTAATTTCTTCTACTCTTAGTTTTGCTCTCAATAATTTTTTCTCACTTAAGTTTTCCATCGCTTTACATATTTTTATTACGTTGTTCTTCTTTGTCCATCAATTCTTTAATTTTCTTTTCTTCCCAATCACTTCCAAAACCTAAAGATTTAAAACCAAAAACGCCTAACCAGTGAAAAAACATTCCGATTCCCCAAAAAACCCATGTAGAATAAACTCCGAAGTTAGAAAGAGTATCTTCAAAACGATAGCCACTTTTCATTAATCCCCATATGATAATTCCACTAATAAAAATGTTTGTTAAAACATAAACAATTAAGTGAATATAAAATCCTTTTATAGCTTTCACTCTTTTTTTGGCTCTTATATAACTCGCTGCTTGTGTAAAATTATTGTCCATGATTTCTATTTTTTTTACTTTGTTCTTCCATGATTTCTTTAATCTTCTTTTCTTCCCAATCTTTTCCAAAACCTATTTTTCTAAATCCAAAAACAGCCATCCAGTGAAAGAAAATACCAACTCCCCAACCTAATAATGAAAACCAAAACCAATGAAAACCGGGCGAAAATAGTAAGTTTACTGCAATTATTATAGGCATTGTAACACAATATAAAGAGAAATGGATATAAAATCCTTTTATCTCTTTCACTCTCTTTTTTGCCTTAATATATGCTTGCTCTTGTGTAAAATCTTGCTCCATAATATTAATTATTCTCGTTCATAAATTCTTTAATTTTCTTTTCTTCCCAGTTTTTTCCGATTCCTAATAACCTAAGTCCAAAAACAGTTAACCAATGAATAAAAAGTCCAGAACCCCAACCAATAACAGAAAACCAAAACCAATGAAAATGAGGTTCAAATTTTAAATTCATAAAAATAATTACAGGGATAATTATACAGTAAACTGTTAAATGCGTATAAAATCCTTTAATGTCTTTTACTCTTTTCTGAGCTTTCAAATAACGCTGTTCTTGTGTAAAATCTAATTCCATAATTACCTTCTATGATCTTGTTCGTCCATGTATTTTTTAATCTTTTTTTCTTCCCAGTCTTTGCTCATAAACAGATTTAAACCAAAAGTATTTAATGCTTGAAAAGCGATTCCGATTCCCCAATACAACCAAATTTTATAATTATGATAATCAGAAAGAGCTTCTATAAAAGTATCTCCATCATTCATATCACCTGAAATAAAAATTGCCGTTAAAAAGATATTTACAACAATGTAACTCGCTAAATGTTTATAAAACTTACTAATTTTCTCTACTCTTTTACGAGCCAGAACATATTTCTGTTCTTTAGTGAATTCCTTTTCCATTATCTTGTTCTGTTTTGTTGATTCTCTTTATCCATCATTTCTTTAATCTTTTTGTCTTCCCAATTTTTTCCTAAGAAAATAGTGTAATTATTTACTTCTAAAAAGTGGAAAGTTAAGCCCATTCCCCATCCAAATATTGGAAACCAGAACCAGTGAAAACCTGGTGAAAAACGTAAATTGATAAAAATTAAAAAAGGAATTACTAAACAGTATGAAGCTAAATTCTGATAAAACTCTTTTAGTTTCTCTACTCTTTCTACTGCTTTTACATAGTTGCTATTTTCTAAATCTTCAGTGTACATACTATCGTTCATTTTATAAAGGAGCGGTAAACTCACCTTAAAAGTTTTGTTGTTATTTTCTATTTTCACTCCTTTTTGAGTGATTAATCCATATCTATCAGCAATATTTTGCAAACCAACTTTGGTGCTTTTTCCTATTGCTTCTTTAGGATTTACATTATTTTCTATAATTAAATAAGTGTCTTCTTCATAAATAGTAATCGTTAGTGGTTTAGAAGTAGAAACCACATTGTGTTTCACTGCATTCTCTAACAAAAGTTGTAATGATAAAGGCACAATTTTTAGCTCATTGTTACTTATAGAATCTGGAATATTAAATTGTACTGCATCTTCAAAACGCATTCCTAATAATTCCATATACGTTTTTGCAAACTTTAATTCTTCTTCAATTGGTACTAAATCTTTATTTCTTTGTTCTAAAACATATCGATATACTTTAGATAATTTTGTGGTAAATTTCTCTGCCTGATTTGGATTTTCACCAATTAAACTCGTTAACACATTTAAACTATTAAACAAAAAATGCGGATCTAATTGATTTTTTAAAGACTCGAATTTTGCTGTTTCAGTTTTTGCGACAATTTCTTGTTTTGTGCTTTCTTGACTAACAGATGCTTTCCAATTAATCATAAAACCACGTGCATGAAAAAAAGTAGCAACTCCTAAGGAAATAATAACAGTAAACATGTGTACATAAAGTAGAAAGCCAGTAAAAAAACTTTCCACCTTCAAGCCTTGTAAAACTATAAATTGTATATAATTAATTACTAATACTGCTATAATTGTATACACTACAGTTGAAACAACTCCCGCCCAAACTCTCTGATTTGTTTCTGCTATCCAACTCCACTTTTTATTAAGAAAATCGTTTATAAGAGCGTTTCCAAAACCGAGTCCAAAAGAATACAAGCAAGAAATTATAAAAATATAGGCGATTCCTTTTAAATTAAATTGCTGTTTAAAAACTACAAAAATCAGGGTAAAAATTAGTGCAATTTTTAAAGTAAGAAAAATACTTTTTTTTAGGTTTACGATAGAAAACGTTGTTATTTTTTTCATTTCTACTTTTATGCTTAAATTATTAAAATTTAATATCTAAAGATACATTTTTATCAACAACAACAAATTTTGCATCTTCAAATTTTGGAGGTCCAAAATTCATTACATTGTTAGATGATCCATAATCCTCTTTGGGCATTCCATTAGATTGAAAATCCATTTTATTATTATCATTTTTGTCGTGATAACAAATGATTGCATATTCTCCTGCTGAGATGTTTTCAAATACGGCAATACTTTTTCCGTCTAAAATTTTAGATTCTGACCCTTTAATTGGTTGCATTCTAAAATTAGTTTTGTTATATAGAGCAAATCCTACTTTTCCTGAATCCGAGGTTACATTTACAACTGTTGCTGTAATTGTGTGATTTTGTGCAGCTATTGTACTTGTAATTAATAATATTAGTGTTGTTAAAAAGGCTACGATAAGTTTCATAATTTTAAGTTTTAATTGTTTATTATGCTACAAATATGAAATAGATTTAAAGTTTATTAAATTAAAAAATACTGAGTTGTATTAATTTAAGGATGAACTGTATTATTCATTAAGAATAATATTAGATTTAATAAGATTTTACTTGAAATGTCAATTAAAGAATTGTCAAAAAGGGAATATTTAAGTATTATTTTAATGAATTTATAACTCAAAATCCAATTTTGTTTAAATTTCATAAAACTGATAAAAAAGCGATTCATTTTTAATGATTGCTTTCAAAAAACATATACATTAGCATCATGATTACTATTAGAAACAATAAATTATGTACTACAATAGCTCCCAGTTTGCGCCTGCGCAATCGTCGTCGCTAATATTTTTTATTAGCAATTAATCCTCTTATCACACTCTTATAGTTTTTAATTATTTATTTTTTTATCGTGAACCTTTCTTACAAAACATACTTACAAATTTTAGTTATTTTAAACGATAGCCAAATAAATTTTTGCCGCAGTTTCAAGTTTCGCCCTTTGGGGTAAAATTTATTTATGGAATTTAGGTGAGTCCAGTTCTACATTCAGAAAACAACAAACAACAAGTTTTATCAAATAAAAATACAATGCAATGGAAATTGTAATTGCTAATAAATCTCATATCGTTTACGCTGACATTATCTGTGATACTATTGCTGAAGCTGCAAAAGTTAGGGGAACGGGTATTGCAAAACGAAAACCAGCATACATTGCCACTAAGATGGAAAATGGTAATGCCGTAATTGCTTTAGATGATGGAAAATTTGCTGGATTCTGCTATATAGAAAAATGGGGACATGGGAAATTTGTTGCTAATTCAGGGTTAATTGTACATCCAAATTATAGAAATATAGGGTTAGCCAAACAAATTAAACAAGTTATTTTCAAGCACTCAAGAACTAAATTCCCAGAGGCAAAAGTATTTAGTATTACAACTGGGTTACCTGTTATGAAACTAAATAGCGATTTAGGTTATAAACCTGTTACTTTCTCTGAACTAACCGACGACCAAAGCTTTTGGGATGGTTGTCAGACTTGCAGAAACTTTGATGTTTTGACAAGAACAGATAGAAAAATGTGCTTGTGTACTGGTATGTTATTCGATCCAAAAAACAATAATAAAGAAGCCTCTGAAGAAGTGAAAGAAAGCGTTTTCAAAAAATTAAAAAATATTAAACAGAACTTGTTTCTAAAAAAAGATAAAAAATGAAAAAATTAGTAATTGCATATAGTGGCGGTTTAGACACCTCTTATTGTGCTGTAAGTTTATCAAAAAAATATGATGTTCATGCGGTAAGTGTTAATACTGGTGGATTTACAAAAGAAGAAATTAAACATATAGAAAATAACGCCTATAAAATGGGCGTTGCTACATATAAAAATATTGATGCAGTTGCTACTTTTTACAATAAAGTAGTAAAGTATTTAATTTTTGGAAATGTCTTAAAAAACAGTACCTATCCGCTCTCTGTAAGTGCAGAAAGAATTATACAAGCGATAGAAATTGTTGAGTACGCAAAAAGTATTGGAGCTGAATATATTGCACACGGAAGCACAGGTGCAGGAAATGATCAAGTACGTTTTGATATGATTTTTCAAACGTTGGCTCCAGGAATCAATATTATAACTCCAATTAGAGATAAAAAATTAACAAGACAAGAAGAAATAGATTATTTAAAATCCGAAGGAATTGATATGTCTTGGGAAAAATCAAAATACTCCGTTAATAAGGGCCTTTGGGGAACAAGTGTTGGAGGTGTAGAAACTTTAAATTCTGAAAAACCATTACCTAGTGAAGCGTATCCTTCTCAATTAGAAAAAGAAGTAGAACAAAAAGTTACACTAACTTTTAAAAAGGGCGAATTTATTGGTTTAAATGGAAAAGAAAATTTGCCAGAAATAAATATTGAAAAATTAAATGACATTGCTGCTTCATATGCCATTGGAAGAGATATTCATGTTGGTGATACCATAGTTGGTACGAAAGGAAGAGTTGGATTTGAAGCAGCAGCTGCTTTAATAACAATAAAGGCACATCACTTATTAGAGAAACATACCTTGACAAAATGGCAATTACAACATAAAGAATATTTAGCTAGTTTCTATGGAATGCATTTGCATGAAGGTCAATATTTAGATCCTGTAATGCGAGATACGGAAGCTTTTTTACAAAGTTCTCAAAAAATGGTTTCTGGTAATGTTGTGGTTTCTTTAAAACCGTATCATTTTTCTTTAGATGGAATTATTTCTGATCACGATTTAATGTCTAGTAAATTTAGCACGTATGGTGAAGAAAATAGAGCTTGGTCAGCAGACGATGCAAAAGGTTTTATTAAAATTTTAGGGAATCAGAATAAAATATATCAACAAGTAAATTCTTAAGGATGTTAGAAGTAGGAATTATAGGTGGTGCAGGTTATACCGCGGGGGAATTAATAAGATTGTTACTGAATCACCCTAAAACAAATATCAATTTTGTTTACAGCACTTCTAATGCTGGCAACAAATTGTATAAAGTGCATCAAGATTTAATTGGTTCGACTGAAATAAGTTTTACTAATAAAATTAATACAGAAATTGATGTATTATTTTTATGCTTGGGTCATGGCAATTCAACTACTTTTTTAGAAAACAACAGTTTTTTTGATCACATGAAAATTATTGATTTAAGTAATGATTTTAGACTATTCAAGGATAAAAATTTCGAAGAAAAAGAATTTGTCTATGGTTTACCAGAATTGCAAAGAGATGCTATAAAAGAAGCAAAATGTATTGCAAATCCTGGTTGTTTTGCAACTGCTTTACAATTGGCTATTCTACCACTGGCTGCAAAAGGATTACTGCAGAACGATATTCATATTAATGCCGTTACTGGTGCAACTGGAGCAGGAACTTCTTTGTCGACAACCACACATTTTACTTGGAGAGATAATAATTTTTCGCATTATAAAGCTTTTAATCATCAACATTTAGGAGAAATACAACAGACTGTAAATCAGTTACAGCCTAATTTTGATTCTGAAATAAACTTTATGCCAAATAGAGGAAACTTTTCAAGAGGAATTTTTGCCACCACTTACACAAAATTTAAAGGCAGTATAGCAGAAGCAAAAGAAATGTATCAAGTATTTTATAAAGATGCAGCATTTATATTTATTTCTGATACCGATATACATTTAAAACAAGTTGTAAACACAAATAAATGTTTAATCCATATAGCAAAACATGACAATAAATTACTAATAACAAGCGTAATAGACAATTTATTAAAAGGAGCCTCTGGCCAAGCAATTCAGAATATGAATTTAATGTACGGATTTGAAGAAACTTTAGGTTTAAATTTAAAAGCAAATTATTTTTAGTAGTAATTAGTTGCGTTAACGAGTGAAATGACATCCTTTTTGAGGAACGAAAAAAGATATAGTGTAAAGCGTGACCTGCAGGTAACGCCCAAAAAATAATAAAGTATGAAAGTAGCAATAATTGGAGCAGGAAGTTTAGGGCAATCGATTGCAAAAGGATTGTTGAAAAATAAAGTTGTAAGTTCTTTATATCTTACAAAAAGAAACACAGATTCTATAAAGGAATTTAATAGATACAAGGCAGTAACCTTAACTACTAATAATGAAGAAGCAGTTAAAAATTCTGATATTATAATATTTGCAGTACAACCAAGACATCTAAGAGATATTTTAGAAAATTTAAAATACAAACTCAGTAAAGAGCAAATACTAATTTCTGTGATTACCGGTTTTTCGTTAGGAAAAATTGAAAATGTAATTGGTGGAAAGCATTATATAATTCGTGCAATGCCAAATACAGCCGCATCTGTAGGACAATCTATGACATGCCTCTCTACAAATGCAAAAGGAAAGGAAAAAGTTGAATTAGCAAAGACTATTTTTAATAGCTTAGGACGTTCTATGGTAATTCCTGAAGATCAACTGCAAGCAGCAACAGTTATTTGTGCAAGCGGAATTGCTTTTTGGATGCGTTTAATTCGAGCGACAACCCAAGGGGCTATTCAATTAGGTTTCGAAGCGCACGAAGCACACGAATTAGCAATGCAAACTTGCTTTGGAGCTGCAACCCTATTAAAAGAATCTGGCAATCATCCCGAGGAAGAAATAGATAGGGTAACCACCCCTGGAGGATGCACCATTGAGGGATTAAATGAAATGGAACATCAAGGATTAAGCTCTTCTTTGATAAAAGGAATTAACGCTTCTTTTGAAAAAATAAACCAAATTAAAACAAATTAAAATGCCTTTATTTAATGTTTATCCTTTATATGATGTTACTCCAGTTTCAGCAAAAGGCATGTATGTATATGATGAAAATAATACTGCATATTTAGATTTGTATGGAGGTCATGCAGTAATTTCTATTGGGCATGGACATCCAAAATATGTAGAAGCAATTACAAATCAAGTTGCTAAATTAGGTTTTTATTCAAATGCAATTCAAAATCCATTACAAAAAGAATTAACTGACAAATTAGAAACTCTTTCTGGCTGTAAAGAGTACCAATTGTTTTTATGTAATTCAGGCGCAGAAGCGAATGAAAATGCCTTAAAACTAGCTTCTTTTAAAACAGGTAAATCCAGGGTAATCGCTTTTAAAAATGGTTTTCATGGTCGTACGTCTGCGGCTGTTGCTGCCACGGATAATACCAATATTATTGCGCCAATAAACGCACAACAAAAGGTTACAATATTAGAGCTAAATGATATTGAAAGAGTTCAAAGAGAACTCGAAAAGGGAGATGTTTGTGCTATAATTATAGAATTTATTCAGGGTGTTGGAGGATTAGATCAGGCCACTGCTAAATTTTTTGAAAAAGTCGATGTACTTTGTAAAGCGAACAATACCTTTTTTATTGCAGATGAAGTGCAGTCTGGATATGGCCGATCAGGAAAGTTTTTTGCATTTCAGCATTATAAGGTTACTCCAGATATTATTTCTATCGCAAAAGGAATGGGAAATGGTTTTCCTATTGGAGGAATTTTTATTCACCCCTCCATTGAAGCAAAGTTCGGAATGTTAGGCACTACTTTTGGCGGAAATCATTTAGCTTGTGTTGCAGGTTTATCGGTTTTAAACGTAATTGAAGAAGATAATTTAATGCACAATGTCAATGAAATATCTCAATACTTTATTAAAATTGCTAGAACAATTCCCCAGATAAAAAACATTAAAGGAAGAGGCTTAATGCTAGGTCTAGAATTCGATTATGAAGTAAGCGATTTAAGAAAAAAATTAATCTACGAGTATCAGATTTTTACAGGTGGAGCGGCAAATAAAAAACTATTAAGAATTTTACCCCCATTAAACGTGAAAAAAGAACATATAAATCAGTTTTTTAAAGCTTTGGTTAATGCTTTAGATTCCTAGAAAAAAATAAGAAAATAAATGAATACGTTATTATCCATAAAAACTAGAAATAATGTTTTACGCACAATGGCCTCACTTCTTGATCGAGAAAAAGAAGCTATTATTAGCCTAAACAAAAAAGATTTAAAAGCTTACAAGGGTGATGATATTTCTATGTTCGATCGATTAAAAGTTGATGAAGCAAAAGTTCATGAAATGATTGCAGCTTGTTTACACTTGGCAACTCAAGAAGATCCTGTTGGTTTAGAACGATTTAGCTTTAGACATGATAATGGAATGCAGGTTTATAATAAAACCGCTTCTTTTGGCACAATATTAATCATTTATGAATCTAGACCAGATGTAACGGTTGAAGCTGCTGGAATTGCATTTAAATCTGGAAATAAAATACTTTTAAAAGGAGGTAAAGAATCTTTACAATCGAACTTAAAAATTGTGGACTTATGGCATCAAGCTTTAAACCAGCACAATGCATCTAATAATTGGATTGCCTACTTACAATTTGATAGAACTGAAACGCAAGCTTTTTTAGAAAGACCATCCCAAAAAGTCGATTTAATTATTCCAAGAGGCGGTGAACGTTTGATTGCGTTTGTAAAAAAACACGCTACGTGTCCTATAATTATTAGCGGACGTGGTAATAACTTTGTTTTTGTTCATAAAGAAGCAGATACAGCTATTGCAATTGAGATTATTTTAAATGGAAAATCCAAAATTTCTGCTTGTAATGCGGTCGATAAAGTTTTAATTGACAAAAACCTTCCAAATAAAACAGCTTTTATTAATCGTTTATTATCAAAGTTAAAAGAGTTTAAAATTGATGTTTTAGGGGATACAATAATTTCAAAATTTGATAAAGTTGAAGAAATTTCATCAAATGATGTTTGGTACAAAGAATTTTTAGATTACAAAATTGTAATTGGAGAAATTCCATCGAATAAAGACGCGATTGCAATGATTAATAACTATTCTGGCGGCCACTCCTCAGCAATTATTACCAAGAATACAGCGGAAGCTAAATTATTTATGGCAAATGTTGATACAGCTGCCGTATATCATAATGCATCTACACGTTTTACAGATGGAGGTCAATTAGGATTGGGTGGAGAATTAGCTATAAGTACAGATAAATTACATCAACGTGGACCTATAGGGTTACAACATTTGGTAACAAACAAATGGTATGTTCACGGAAACGGACAAATAAGATAATATGCAAAAAAAGAAACGCATTTTACTAAAAATTGGTTCGAATACACTTACCAAAGAAACAGATAATATTTCAAGAGGAAAAATTGAAGATATTGCAAGTCAAATTGCAAAACTAAAGGAAACTTATGAATTTATAATTGTTAGTTCTGGTGCAATTGCCGTTGCAAAACAATTTGTAAAACTAGAAAGTAAGCAAAAAGATGTATTTGTAAAACAAGCATTAGCTTCAATTGGTCAGCCTCATTTAATTAGAATTTATCAAGAGATTTTTAGAGAATATGGTTTATTAAGTTCTCAATGCCTTCTCTCCTATTCTGATTTTGAAAAAGACGAAAGTAAAACCAATATTACCAATACTATAAAAGTGTTGGTAAATAACAATTATATTCCAATCATAAATGAGAATGATACAGTTGCCACAGATGAAATAAAATTTGGTGATAATGATAAATTAGCAGCGCTAACAGCATCATTATTAGAAGTTGATTTATTGATAATAGCAACTAATACTAATGGTATTTACACTAAAGAATCCATCCAAAATAAAGTTCCAAAAACCATTGAAGAAGTTATCAATTTTGATGATTTAAAGAATGAAATTGTGAACTCCAAATCTAGTCATGGAAGTGGAGGAATGCAATCTAAAATTGAAGCTGCTGAAGTTGCCAAAAAAGCTAATATAGAAACATGGATTGTCAATGGCCTAGAAGATAATTTTATCTGCAATGCGTTTGACAATAAAGTTCCTTTTACGAAAATTAAATAACAGACTATGAAGAATTACACCTCCATAAACGACATTGATAATATTGCTACTTGGATCAAAGAGGCGAAAGAAATTAAAGCAAATCCACTTGCAAATATTGAATTAGGAAAAAACAAAACATTAGGGTTACTGTTTTTTAATTCAAGTTTACGTACACGTTTAAGCACTCAAAAAGCAGCTTTAAATTTAGGCATGAACCCTATTGTTATGAATGTTTCTGACGATGCTTGGGGAATTGAATTTGGAGATGGAACGATTATGAATGGAAACACCGCAGAACATATTAAAGAAGCTGCTGCTGTTGTTTCTCAATATTGTGATATAATTGCTGTAAGAGCATTTCCAACATTAACAGACAAAGAAAAGGACGAATCTGAACACGTTCTAGAGTCCTTTGTTAAATTTGCTTCAACACCCATTGTAAGTATGGAAAGCGCCACTGGTCATCCTTTACAAGGTTTAACAGATGCAATAACCATTTCTGAAAACTCCACAAAAAAGAAACCAAAAGTAGTTTTAAGTTGGGCGCCCCATTTAAAATCTTTACCTCATGCGGTTGGAAATAGTTTTGTACAAGCTATGCAAAAAATGGATGTTGATTTTGTAATTACAAACCCAGAAGGATATAATTTAAGTCCAGAAATCACAAAAGACACCCCTATTTATAATAATCAAGTAGCAGCATTTAAAGATGCAGATTTTGTCTACACTAAAAACTGGAGTTCTTACGATAATTATGGCCAAAATTTAGGTGGTAATGAACAATGGATGATCACAGAAGAAAAACTAAAAAATGCAAAATTTATGCATTGTTTGCCTGTAAGAAGAAATGTTGTGGTAGCAGATGCTGTTTTAGATTCGAATAACTCTTTAGTTATTGAACAAGCCAATAATAGAACATATGCAGCGCAATTAGTATTGAAAAAAATATTAGAAGACTTGTAAAATAACTTTTAGTTATTAATTAAAATGGAAAAACTTTCAATTATAAAAATAGGCGGTAACATCATAGAAGATGAAATTTCTCTAAACAAATTTTTAAAATTATTTTCAAATTTAAAAGGAAATAAGATTTTGGTTCATGGAGGAGGAAAAAGAGCTACTCATATTGCATCAAAATTAGGTATTGAATCTAAAATGGTAAAGGGAAGACGCGTAACTGATCCTGAAACTTTGGAAGTTATTACTATGGTTTATGGTGGTTTAGTAAACAAAAATGTTGTAGCTAAATTACAAGCTTTAGGCACTGATGCCATTGGTTTAACGGGTGCAGACATCAACAGCATTCAATCTGATAAAAGACCTGTTAAAGATATTGACTTTGGCTTTGTTGGTGATGTGAAAAAAGTAGCATCCAAATCAATTAATAAATTATTGAAAGCTGATTTTACGCCTGTTTTTTGTGCCATAACGCATGATGGTAATGGACAATTATTAAACACAAATGCAGATACTATTGCTAGTAAAATTGCAGTTGGAATGAGTGAGATTTATGATACATCAATATACTATTGTTTTGAATTGAATGGTGTTTTAGAAGATTTTAATGATAAAGAATCAATAATTAAAAAGATCAATTCAGAAAACTATCAAAAATTATTAAAAGAAGGGATTATTTCTGATGGCATGATTCCTAAATTGGATAATTGTTTTGATGCACTAAATAGTGGTGTTCAAAAAGTACACATTGGAAACACGAGTATGTTAACTAAAGAAAATAACATTTTTACTACAATTACATTATAATATGAGTATTAAAAAATTAACAGAAAATGCAATTTCACTTTTAAAAAAATTGATTGAAACCCAATCTTTTTCTGAAGAAGAAGAAAATACTGCTCTATTAATTGAAGGATGGTTCAGTGAATATCAAATATCATTTAAAAGAACAAAAAATAATATTTGGGCGACAAATAAATATTTTGATGAAAGTAAACCAACATTATTATTAAACTCTCATCATGATACTGTTCGTCCAAATTCAAAATACACAAACGATCCTTTTGAGGCCTTTGTAAAAGATGGAAAATTATTTGGTTTAGGAAGTAATGATGCAGGTGGTTGTTTGGTTTCTTTAATGGCAACTTTTACAAAATTTTATGATGATGAAAATCTAAAATACAATTTGGTAATTGTAGCATCCGCTGAAGAAGAAAACAGTGGTCAAAATGGTTTAAACTCTATGTTACCAATTATTCCACATATAGATGTGGCTATTATTGGTGAGCCAACTTTAATGAATCTTGCAGTTGCAGAAAAAGGTTTAGTTGTTTTTGATGCAGTTATAGACGGTACTCCAAGTCATGCAGCTCATCCAAATGATAATAATTCAATTTATAATACCATTGAAGTTTTGCAATGGTTTAAAGATTTTAAGTTTGATAAATCTTCAGATGCTTTAGGTGATGTAAAAATGACAGTAACTCAAATAAATGCTGGTTCACAACATAATGTAGTTCCTGGTCACGTAGATTTAGTGATTGATGTTCGCGTAAATGATGCCTATTCTAATCAAGAAATTGATAATATTCTACAAGAACAATCTCCTTGCAGTAAAATAGCTCCAAGAAGTTTACGATTAAACTCCTCCTCTATTTCTTTAAATCATGATTTGGTGAAAGCAGGAATTGCAATGGGTAGAGAAACTTATGGATCACCAACGTTATCAGATCAATCTGCTTTAAGTTGCCAATCTTTAAAATTAGGACCTGGAGATAGCACTCGTTCTCATTCTGCCAATGAATTTATCTACTTAGCTGAAATTCAAGAAGGAATACAGATTTACGTAGAATTATTAAATAAAGTAATCGTTTAATTACAAAAAAAGAAATATGAAACTTTGGGATAAAGGATTTTCAATAGACAAACAAATAGAAAACTTTACAGTTGGCAATGATAGAGAAATTGACATTCATATTGCAAAATATGACGTACAAGCTTCTTTAGCACATGCAATAATGTTAGAATCTATTGGAATAATTACTGCAAATGAGTTATCAGATCTTAAAAGAGGTTTGCAAAAATTAGCTTCAGATATAGAAAACGGAACATTTGTAATTGAACCTTCTTTTGAAGATGTACATTCTAAAATTGAATGGGAATTGACCGATAAATTAGGTGAGGTTGGTAAGAAAATTCACACTGCTCGTTCAAGAAACGATCAAGTTTTAGTGTCGTTGCAACTATACTATAAAGAAAATTTAGCGATTATAAATGATAAAACAAAAACACTTTTTGATACACTTATAGGTTTAGCAGAAATACACAAAGAAAGTTTATTACCTGGTTATACCCATTTGCAAGTAGCAATGCCATCCTCCTTTGGATTGTGGTTTTCTGCGTATGCAGAATTACTAATTGATGACGTATATATGCTAAATGCAGTCTCTAAAATTGTAGATCAAAACCCTTTAGGCTCTGCTGCCGGTTATGGAAGTTCCTTCCCTATCGACAGAGAATTAACGACGAAAGAATTAGATTTTGCTACTTTAAAATACAATGTTGTTGCAGCTCAATTAAGTAGAGGAAAAAGTGAGCGTTCTATTGCTTCAGCTTTAGGCGGATTGTGTAATACAATGTCTCGATTTGCAATGGACGTTTGTTTATATATGAGTCAAAATTTTAATTTTATTTCTTTTCCTGATGCGTTAACTACTGGAAGTAGCATTATGCCACATAAGAAAAATCCTGATGTTTTTGAATTGATTCGCGGAAAATGCAATAAAATTCAGGCTTTACATACAGAAATGGTCATGATCACCAATAATTTACCATCAGGTTACCATAGAGATTTTCAATTATTAAAAGAAAATATTATCAGTGCTTTTGAAGATGTAAAAGATATTTTAGACATTTTAAATTATGCTATTCAACAAGTCATTGTAAAAGATATCGATTTGAATGATGAAAAATATCAATACTTATTTACAGTCGATAGCATCAATAATTTAGTGGTTGGAGGCATGTCTTTTCGAGAAGCATATCAAAAAATTGGAGGCCAAGTTCAAGAAGGGACGTATAAACCCGATTTAGGAAAACAACATTCACATGTTGGTAGTATTCATAATTTAAGTTTAGATAAGATTGCAGCAAAATATCCTAAAAACTAACAAAACACGAATTCCACTAATTTTCACTAATCTTTATCAGTTCGTAATTCCTTCAAAAGTAGGAATGACAAAAAAAAGTATTGACAAATAGAAATATCAGAAATCACAATCAATGTTTGCATCAAATCATATTGTATCTATTAATTGAAAAGATAAATGATGATGATAAAAATTGAACACTAAAATATTACAGTTCAATACATTAATGCAGCTGTAAACTTCTGTAAATTTGTTACTCCAGATTTTGAAATTAGAAATGAACAAAAATCTATAAATGATAAAAGATGGATGCACAATGGCAATAAAGAATTCTATTTTACTTTACAAGAATCTCCATTAGAAACTGAACCTAAAAAACTAAATCAAACCTATATAAATTATGGATTTAACCATATTGGTTTAGTTGCGAATACTATTGATAAAATTGAAAAATAATTAAAAGAAGCTGGTGATAAGAAAGGAATTGACACTTCAAAAGAACTTTTAAAAAAAGAATTTATTATTATGATAGTGCTGGTTTTGAATGGGAATTAGTAGAATATTTATCTACAGATACTAAACATAGGTTTCTATATGAATAGTGCATTTAAGAAAAAAATTAATGAAAATTGAAGATTCATTAACGGTTTCGACTATAAGTAGTTGTGCACTTTAGTAATTAAATTTACAAGAACACACCTATCAGAAAACCTTTAGAAAATTTCAGTAGTGGGCCATAATTAGCAATTACTTATAGCCATAGTTATCTTCAGTTTCCAAACTAACAAAGTTTAAGAATTCCAAATGCAGACGGTACATGAAAATCTGCATCTTGTGTTTTAGAATCTACCCAGCTAATCCATTTCAATAATGCGACCTTGCCCACCAATTTGGTACAATGACCTCTAAATAATCCTATTTGTATATTATTATTATTTATAAGACCTAATTCATTAAGAATAGACAAGCTTATTTTACCTTCCACTGTATAGTTTTCTTCATTAATTTTTGATTTAATCGATAAAGATTCAGGCCATTGCCAATCTCTGTCAAATTTTCGATATAAATTAGCTCTGTAATCAAGCACACGACCATGCGGATCCATTTCTAAACAGTAATAAGGGCTCATTTTTTGATCTCTACGAAAAAATATTTCTACGCGTTCAGAGTGCATTACTGCCAATTTGCTATTATCCTCTATATAAACCAAAGGTTTAGAACCGTAAGCAACAAAACGAAAATAGATATGATTTTCATCATAATATGCACTAAAACTAGTAACAGGGGATTTTTCGCTTTGCCAAGGATAAGAAAAGTCATCTAATTTTGTAACTTTCTCCCAACTAGTAAAATCGATCAACTTCTTAATTAAGAATTTTTTCATTTTTAGATTAAAGATAACTTACGCTCATATCAGTCTTTAACGAAGTTAGTGTTTTTGTATAAGAAAATAAAGTTAAAATTTATAGGGAAAATACCCATTTTATATATTTACTATATGTAACAATTAAGCTTTAAATATCCATTAATAAAAGTTAATTTGCACTTTCAAAATTTACTTTCACAAAAAATCCATATTCATAATGAAATCAGCAAATATCTTACAACAAGCCTTTACTTTGCCTTGTGGAGTTATTTTACCGAATAGAATGGTAAAATCTGCCATGAGTGAAAACAATGCGGATAAAGGTGGAAAACCTTCTGAACGAATTATAAAATTGTATAAAACTTGGGGAGAAGGTGGTACAGGAATTTTGATTTCTGGAAATGTAATGATGGATAGTAAAGCTTTAAATGAACCAAGAAATGTTGTTGTAGAAGATGAGAAATATATGGCTGAACTAAAAGAATGGGCTGATGTTTCACAAAAGCATGGAAGCCATCTTTGGATGCAAATTAATCACCCTGGAAGACAATCACCCAAATTTAACAAAGATGTAGTAAGTGCTTCTGATGTTCAACTGCCTATGAAATCAATGTTTCCAAAACCTCGCCCAATGACAGAAGAGGAAATTTGGAAAACAATAGATGGTTTTGGAGATTGTGCTTTAATTGCTAAAAAAGCAGGTTGGAAAGGTGTACAAATACATGGAGCTCATGGATATTTAGTAAGTCAGTTTCTTTCTGCACTGACCAATTTACGAACAGATCAATGGGGAGGTTCTTTAGAAAATAGAGCTCGTTTTGCTTTGGAGATATACAGAAATATGAGAAAGAAAGTTGGCGCTGGTTTTCCTATTGGAATTAAAATAAACTCTGCAGATTTTCAACGAGGCGCATTTACAGAAGAAGAATCTCTAGAAGTAATAGATATGCTTTCTGCTGAAGGTATTGACATGATTGAAGTTTCTGGCGGTACTTACGAAAAAGCTGCAATGATGGGTGCAGGTAAAAAAGTAAAAGAAAGCACAAAAAAGAGAGAAGCTTATTTTGCAGATTTTATTCAGAAAGCGAGAGCAAAAACAAAAGCGCCTTTATTATTAACTGGAGGTTTTAGAACCTTAGATGTAATGGCTAAAGCTATAGAGAATAACGAATTGGATTTTGTTGGTTTAGCGCGTCCTTTTGCTGTATTCCCTTACCTTTCTAAAGAATTTTTTGAAGGAACAAGAACAGAAGTACATATTCCACCTGTGAAGACAGGTTTAAAATTTATTGATAAAATGGGTTTCTTGGATATTTCTTATTTCTCTCATCAAATGAAAATGATGGGTAAAGGTAATTTGCCAAATCCTAAATTGAGTGTTTGGTCTGTTTTGTTTCATTTTATAAAAAAAACTGTATTTTAAATCCTTTTATCCAATCTGAAGAGAAGCCTAAAAAACTCTCTGAAAAAGTGCTTTGATAAAATTAATTGGAGGCATTTTTAATTCAATTTGTAAATCTTCCAATAAAGAAGTCTCTTCATCTAAAAACTTTAATATTTTTTTTGGATGATTTTTTTGAAACATTTTCGCAAAAATGGAAGCTCCTAAATGGTTTTTTTTAGAGAGAATATCTAACAACAATAGGTCGTAAAACCAAAATTTATCAATTTTATGAAATTCTGTTAATGGTTTATCCTGTTTTATATGCGTAATGAGTTTTGCCGTTTTTCTAGTGGTATTTTTAAAGGTAAAACCCGTACTTGCTTTAGACCAACCTCCTGCTGTACCAATATTGATGATGTTTTTAGAATTGTGTTTCCAAAATTTATAACACGTCATAGGTATGGAACCTTGCTCCTTTTCTACAATTTCATAATCTGTAATATTTCTCTCCTCTAAATATTTTTCAATTTCTAATTTGTAGTCTTCATAAGGCAGTATATCTTTTGAAAACAAGGTATATTCAAACAAAGCTTCATTTTTAGCATAAGGCAAAATATACATAAAACGGGTATTTTCTTTTTGAGCCACTGTAAAATCCATAAAAGTGGCAGCGCTATCATCAAAAAAATCTTTCTTCGTTTGTATAAAAAAACCAACAAAATGCTGCTGCAAAACAGGATATTTGGTTTGTTTCTTATACGCATCAGTAAACAAAATACTGTTTAAAATTGTCTTTGTTTTAAAAATTGTGCCAGCAGTAATTACTTCTGCTTCCTCATCTCCCTGATGAAGGCTTACAACATTTGCTGTTTGAAAAGTAATATTTGATTTCGTTTCTAAATGAGACCAGATTTTTGAATAAAAATCTTTACTACGAATCATTTTATATTGATAAGGAACAATATTTTCTTTCGTAGCATACAATTTACTTTTAAAAATAATATTTTTCCAAGATGCACTTACAATTCCATTCCACTCATCATTATCAGTTTCCCAATAACACCAAGTTCTATCGTTTGCAATTTTCTTTTCTCTATCTAAAATTAGGATTGATTTATCATCAAAAAAAGCATCTTTAGACATTCTGTACGCCATCATTAAGCCAGAAGCACCTCCACCAACAATTATGTAATCGTAATAATTCATTTGGGTTAAATGAGCTTAATATTTAAATAAAGAGTTAAGGATATAGTAAAGTATCCTTTAAATTTAATGTTTAAATTTTAGGTTTTTGAAAATATTTAAAGGGTACAAATAACATTCCGAAACATTGGCTATCTTCTTTTCTCATATTTTTGTGATGAATCTTGTGCGCCTTTCTTAATCCTCTCAAATAAAAGTTGTTGGTGTTTTTAAACCATTTAAAACGTTGATGAATTAATACATCATGTACCAAAAAGTAGGCCAATCCATAGCATAAAATACCTAATCCTATAAAAAATAAATAGGTATGTTCTGTATATGTACCATAATAGAATAAAGCAATACTAGGGATGGCAAAAACAACAAAAAAAGCATCATTTTTCTCAAAACCTTGATATTTTGGTTTATGATGATCTTCATGCAAATACCATCCAAAACCATGCATTACAAATTTATGTGTACACCAAGTGATGCCTTCCATCAATAAAAAAACAACAAGAGTAATTAGTCCGAACATTATTTTATGATATTTAATTTATATTTCACATAACTTCTTGCCAATAAGTTTATTTTCATTGGATCTGAAATACGAATACGAGTATCCATGATTTTTTCTGAGGGCACTGCTTTTAATTTTTTTAACAATCTTCTGTAATATCTATACGCCATATACACTCCAAATTTTGCTTCAACAGGTAATTTTAGAATCCCATTTTTGTAAGCAAAATCAAAATCATCTTCAATTTCATCAATAATAATTTGTTTTGAAGCTGCATTTAGTTCTCCCAAATTTATATTTGGAAAGTAGGAACGATTTAAAACCTCATAATCATCTTTGAGATCACGCAAAAAATTCACTTTTTGAAATGCAGATCCTAAACGCATTGCCGCATCTTTTAATGCTTCATACATTTGGTCATTTCCGTTTACGAATACTTTTAAACACATTAATCCTACAACATCTGCAGAACCATAAATATATTCGTCATATTCCGCTTTTGTTTGATATTCAGTTTTAAATAAATCAGCTTTCATACTTTTTAAAAAAGCTTGCACCATTTCATCAGGAATCTTATACTTATTCACCGTTTGCTGAAATGAATTTAAAATTGGGTTTAAACTAATACCAAACTCTTTTGAAAGGTAATAATCTCTTTCAAAATGCTCCATTAATTTTTCTTTGTCGTAATCATGAAAAGTATCTACAATCTCATCAGCAAAACGGACAAAACCATAAATATTATAAATATCTGATCTAATAATTGGAGACAACATATTTACAGCTAAAGAAAAAGATGTACTATAACTTTTTGTAACTAGTTTACTACAATCATTAGAAACTCGATCAAATAAGTCTTTCATTTTATTATTGATTTTTACAGATTAATTCTGATGCTATCTTTCCTGAAATCAATGCAGGTGGAACACCTGGACCAGGAACTGTTAATTGGCCTGTAAAATACAAATTATTTACTTTACTACTCTTTATTTTTGGCCTTAAAAAAGCAGTTTGTAAAAGTGTATTTGCCATACCGTAAGCATTTCCTTTATAAGAATTGTATTCTTCTTTAAAATCATTTACACAAAAAGATCTGTTAAACAACACATGTTCTTTAACTTTTTGATTTGTTAATTTTTCAAATCTATCCATTATTTTATGAAAATATTCTTCTCTTAGCTCTGAGGTATCTTCAATTCCTGGTGCTAATGGAATTAAGAAAAATCCTGCTTCTTTGCCTTCAGGTGCAGATGTTTTATCTGTTATTGAAGTAAAATTTGCATAGAAAAGAGGATCTGAAGGCCATTGCGGATTATCATATATTTCTTTTGCATGAGCATCAAAATCGGTATCAAAAAACAAGGTATGATGACTTACGTTTTCTATCTTTTTATTAAAACCAACATAGAATAAAAGTGATGAAGGTGCAAACGTTTTTTTGTCCCAATAATTTTCTGAATATTGTCTTAGATTTTTATCTAATAAAGTTTCTGTATGATGATAATCTGCACCACTTAAAACTAAAGTTGTCTCGATTTTCTCACCATTAACCAATAATCCAACAACATTTTTTGATGTATCTGTAATAATTTTTTCAACGTTAGAATTGGTTTTAAAATTTACGCCTAAACTTTGGGCTAAAGAAACCATACCTTCTATAACGGTATACATACCTCCTCTTGGATGCCATGTTCCTAGACCAAAATCTGCATAATTCATAAAATTGTAAAATGCAGGTGTATTACTGGGTTTTGCTCCTAAAAATAATACAGGAAATTCTAAAATCTTTATTAATTTGGGATTCTTTATATTTTTTCTAACATGTTTTCTTATCGTAGAAAAAAACTGTGTAACTCTAGCTATCGTTGTTGTATTTACCAACTCTAAAGGCGAAACCCCAGGTTTATAAACTAAATCTTTTATAGCGGTATCATAATTAGATTTTGCAGAATCTAAAAACGATTTTAAATGTTTTGCACTTCCTTTCTCTTCTTCTTCAAACATTTTATAAATATCTTCTAGATTTTCAGAAATCTTTAAAGAAGATTTTTCACCAAAGTAAACTTCATAACCCGGACTTAATTTATCCAACGTGTAATAATCCGAAGGTTTTTTACCGAAATCAGCGAAAAAACGCTCAAAAACGTCTGGCATCCAATACCAAGAAGGTCCGATATCGAACGTAAAACCATCCTTTTTAAACTGTCTTGCTCTGCCACCTAATGTATCATTTTTTTCTAAAACAGTAACACTATATCCTTGCTTTGCAAGATAACAAGAAGATGCTAAAGCCGAAAAACCTGAACCTATAATATGTATATTCTTATTCATTATTTATTTTGTTTAACAAATATATTTATTAATTGAACAATTAAGTGCAAAAGAATGCAATTTTATAGTACTTTTAACAAATCTGGAATAGAATCATATAATTGAATATTTGGATTCAATTTGAGATGCTTTACTTTATTCACTTTCCTCCCTGTTGCTATAAACTCATTTTTAGTAATACCCATAACTGCATTAATCTCATTAAAATAATCTACAATTTTATCATCATAGGGCTGAATAGTTAAAGAGGTTATAAAACATATTTCCCTTTCACTTTCCAAAAAATAATTTAAATTATTTAAAGGTAAACTTTGTCCTAAATATATGGTGTGAAATCCTCTAAGAACCAACTCATAGTTCAAGTATAAAAGTCCTAGTTCGTGAATTTCATTTTCAGGTAAAAACAATACATATGTTTTACTGGTATCATTAATATTATATTGTAATTTTTCCGTGTTAGATTGAATCTTTTGAGCAATTAGATTCGAAATGAAATGCTCGTGGGCAGGCAGTAAAGTTTCGGTCTGCCATAGTAACCCTATATTTTCTAAAAAAGGAATAAAAACATCTTTAAATACCTCTCTAAATGTTTTTTTATGCAGTAAAGTATTATAAGCGTTATTAAAAAGAACTTTATCAAATTGAAACATGGCTAACTTAAAAGTATTTATAGCCTCATCATTAATTGCAGTATTAAAAGCTAATTCTCTTGATTGAAGTGTGATCTCTTCATCGGAGAGTTCTGCTATTTTAGAAATCTTAAAATTATTATTGTTTAATAGAACAATATTTAAAAGTTTAGTTAAGTCCCCCGGAGTGTACAACCTAATATTTGTTTCTGTTCTTTTAGGCTTTAATAAATTATAACGTTTTTCCCATATTCTAATGGTATGTGCTTTAATTCCTGAAATATTCTCAAGGTCTTTAATTGTAAAATCTTGTTTAATATTGTTCAATTTTATACATTTTGCGTTGAACAAATTTAACAAAAATAATTAACTGTAAATATTTTTTTAGAAAATTGTAACATTTTATACTTTTACACTACTTATAACCAAACTAACTTATTATCGGGTGCAAAAAGATTTAGAAACTAAATTTTTATCAGACTTTGAAAGCAATCAAAATATAGCACATAAAATTTGTAGAATTTACACAACAAATCAAGATGCTCACAATGATTTATTTCAAGAAATAACGATACAACTATGGAAAAATTACTCAAAGTTTAGAGGAGACTCTAAATTTAGTACTTGGATGTATAGAGTTGCTTTAAATACTGCAATTTCCTTATATAGAAAATCAACCAGAACCATAAAAACACAGGACATTAGTGATTTTACCTACAAAATTAAAGCCACAGATTATGATAATACAGAAGAATTACAATTAAAAGCTTTGTATACAGCAATTCATAGATTAAATGATATTGATAAAGCTTTAATATTTTTATATCTAGAAGACAAACCTTACCGGGAGATTTCTGTAACATTAGGAATATCTTCTGTGAATGCAAGAGTAAAAATGAACAGAGCAAAAGAGAAATTAAAAAATATATTAAACCCATAATTATGGATTTATTAGAGAAATATAAAAAAACTTGGGATAATCAACCTGACGAGACTAAACAGTTTTCTGCCTTAGAAATTTATAAGTTAGCGCACTCCAAATCATCATCAATTGTAAAGTGGATTTTTATTATTGGTGTTTTAGAATTTGTGATTTTAAACTCACTATACTTTGTATTCGACATGGAGGAGGTTTATACTGAATACGAAAAAATGGGTTTAAAAAACTTTATTTTCTATTCGCAAATTGTAGCTTATGTGATATTGTTTTATTTTTTAGTAATGTTCTATTTAAATTACAAAAGAATTTCTACTACAGATTCAACAAAAACATTGATGAAAAAAATAATAAAAACTAGGAAAACAGTTCGTAATTATGTGTTGTTTAATTTAAGTTATATGGCATTAGTTATGATAGCTGTTACCATAGCATCCATAAATACTAATTTTAATGATTTAAACAACAAGCAAATTATTTTAATAATAATCGCTACTCTAATTGCTACATTATTAATTCTAGGGGTTTTATGGCTTTTCTATCAATTATTATATGGCATTTTATTAAAAAAATTAAATAGAAATTATAAGGAATTAGCTAAAGTAAATGACACCAATTAAGTTATTTTTCTAAAAAAACTCCTTTTATTTTAAAGTATTTGTGTTAAAATTTTTTCTCAGTAAATTCAGAATCTTTTGGAATACTAAAAGATTTAGAAATCATTTTATTTCTTATTTTTTTTCCAGTTCTACGGTTTTATTTTAAAAACTCTTTTAGCTCTTTTATTAAAATTTCATGCATTTCATTCGTGTAATCTAAATGGGTAACAATTCTAATTCTACCTTCACCCATTGGGGTTAAAAGAATATTTTTAGCTTTCATTTTCTGAATAAAATTATCTGCGCCTATTTTTTCGTCAACATAAAAAATAATGATATTGGTCTCTATCGTTTCTACTTTTGTTACATAAGCAACAGACTCTAGAACTTCTCCAATTTCTTTTGCTTTTTGATGATCTTCAGCTAATCTTTCTATGTGATTATCTAATGCATAAATACCTGCTGCTGCCAAAAAACCAACTTGTCTCATAGCTCCACCTAAAAGTTTTCTAATTCTTAAAGCTTTTGCTATATGCTCTTTAGAGCCTAGTAAAATTGAACCAACGGGAGCCGCCAAACCTTTTGATAAACATATAGAAATAGTATCAAATAAATGTCCATATTGTTGCGGAGTTTCGTTTTTTGCTACCAAAGCATTAAATAAACGTGCTCCATCTAAATGAAAAGCCAAATTATTGTCTGTAGAAATTTTTTGAAGCTTTTTTAGTTCAGAAAAATCCCAACAAGCTCCTCCACCTTTATTTGTTGTATTCTCAATACAAACTAATCTAGAATACGGAACATGAATATCTGATCTACCAGCAACCGCTTCTTGCAATTGCTCGGCGGTAAACATACCTCTATTTCCATCAATTAATTTGCAGGTTACCCCAGAATTAAATGCAGCTCCTCCACCTTCATAATTATAAACATGTGCATATTTATCACAAATTAATTTATCTCCAGGTTGCGTGTGTAATTTTATCGCTGTTTGGTTTGCCATCGTTCCTGAAGGAAAAAATAATGCATCTTCCATTCCAAACATAGCAACCGCTTTTTCTTGCAGAGCATTGACTGTTGGATCCATTTTAAAAACATCGTCACCAACTTTTGCATGCATCATCGCCCCCAACATTCCAATTGTAGGCCTAGTTACTGTATCTGATATTAGGTCTATTATCATATTTAGGTTTTTATGTCACGATTTTGGTAAACACTATATTTTATAAATTAATATTTATAATCATTTCCAATTGGCGATCCATCTGGAATTTTAGGGGCGTTTGATTTTTTAAATGATGTAGGATTTTTAACAAAATCTTCAATCATTTTTATCATTGCTAAATTATATATTTTCTGAATTCCTTCTAGTTTTTTATTTTGTAAAATTGATTTGATTTCAGATAACTTATACAATACAATTGCATTTACTTGTTTGTACTGATTTTTATATGCTGCTAGATAAAATAGTTGTTCTAATACCGCTGTATTTATGACACTTTGTAGTTCTTGATAATAAGAATCTTTATGTGTTTTTTTTATAGTTTTTGTTATCAACTCATCGAGCAACTCGACTAAACCTAGTTGTCTTTTATTTAAACTTTTATGCGCAATTAACCTCGATGCCCTTTGTGGGTTTAATAATAAATTTAATGTCATTTCACTAGCTGTTTCTACAGCTCCAAATGCATCAAACTCTACTCCTAAATCACTTTTAAAAGATTCTCTTGTTCTTCCAAACCCCATGGCCCTTGGCGGAAATAGTGCTAACTTTTCTTTCGGAATTGCAATTTCATCTACAGCAATCGTTTTTAAAACTGCTTGTAAAGCAATTCTTTCAGCTGTTCCTGAAACTCTTTTTACGATCGTTTGATTACCTCCTTTTACGGCGTAACTATATTCCAAACCGCCGATTAATTTGACCGCAGCTTCCGTTTGAAATCTATGAAAAAAATACAAGGGAACAAACACATCTTCTAAAGCAGAATAAGGCTGCTTAGTTTTAATATTATCTTTTGAAAAATTTTCGATAGCAGTTCTTCTAATTTTAAGAATATTATACAACTCATCATGAATATTTGAACCATTATCCCACAGATGCGCAGAACTACTTGCACTTCCTTGAGACCTTGCATCAGCATCGGACAAATATTTTAATCCACTTGCAAATGCATCTTCTAAAATTTTATGCAACTCATTCTCTTCATCTTTCTCAAATTCTTGATAAAAATAAGCGACAGTAACTTTATCCCAAACTCCAATTTTAGTATCGTAAGCATTAGAAAAATCAATTTTATTCTCTTTTAAACTAAATTTTGGATGCGGATAATCCATCACGGAAGCCCTTCCGTTTGTACTTGCAGCAAAATTGTGCGCAAAACCTAACGTATGTCCAATTTCGTGTGCAGATAATTGTCTAATTCTTGCAATTGCCATTTGCAAAGCAAAATCATCGTCTACAGCATCCTTTTTGTAAGGAGCTTGCAAAGCCTGAGCAATTAAAAAATCTTGACGAATACGTAAACTCCCTAAACTAACATGACCTTTTATAATCTCTCCTGTCCTTGGGTCAGAAATACTGCTGCCGTAACTCCAACCTCTTGTAGATCTGTGCACCCACTGCACCATATTATAACGAACATCTAAAGGATCTGCGCCTACCGGTAACATTTTCATTTGAAAAGCATCTTTGTAACCAATAGCCTCAAAAGCTTGATTCCACCAACTTCCACCTTCTAATAAAGCAGAACGCACTGGTTCTGGAGTTCCTCTATCTAAATAATAAATAATTGGTTCTTTAGCTTCAGAAATTTCTGCCTCTGGATTTTTCTTTTCTAATCGATGTCTATAAATAAATCTCTTTTTTATTGATTGATTAACTGGCGTTGCGTAATCTAAATATGACATTGGATAACCTCCTGAACGTGGATCGAACTTTCTTGGTTTGTAATTATTATCTGGTAATTCTACAAAAGAATGATGCTGATGAACGGTAACCAAAAATCCATTGGGAGACACGCTTCTAAGATTTGATCCCTTCGGAGCACCTTTAAACGTCAACATCAAATCAAACTCAACGTTTTTTGGAAATGCTTTTGTTCTATCCAAATGAAAAGCAGATTTACTTTCGTCTAAACTGTAAGTTCCTTCCTTATTTCTTGCTAAAGTGCTACTTACTCCATGAGCATCTCTCATAAAAAAATCAGTTGCATCCACTAAATAGATGCCTTTTTTTTCTTTTTTGATCACAAAACCATGCAAAACAGATTTTGCAAACGCTTCTCGTACTGATTTTTTTTCTTCTACATTATCTGTAATTGCCCTATAATCTTGATTCGGTTGAATCAACATTAATTTATTACCTGCTTTTTTAAAATGAACTACAACCCCTGCTCCTAACTGACCTCTATCTAAACCAATATCATTAGAACCAATTCCTTCTGAAAGCGAACGAACATAAAGAAAGTCAGTATCTAATTGGTCAATTTGAAGAAATATTTTATCAGAATTTTCATCATAATAAAATGTAAAATAGCCTTCATATTTTGTAATTCCTTTTTGCAATTTATTTGCTGTTTTCTCTGTAAAAAATTGAGAAAACCCATCAAAAGAGGCAGCTATAAAAAAAAGGATAAGTAGTAATTTTTTCATGTTTGATATATTTTGTATAAATCTATAAAATAAGGATCAGTTTTAAAACAAGAAATCTTAAAAATTAATTTATTTTTGTTTGACTTATGATTACACAAGACCAACTTAAAGATATTGCTTCAAGAATTGAAAAATTAAAATCTTATTTAGAGATTGATAAAAAGCTGATTGAAATTTCGAACGAAGAAGAAAAAACTGTAAATCCAGATTTTTGGAACAATCCAAAACAAGCAGAAATTATAATGAAAGAACTTCGTTTTAAGAAAAAATGGGTTGAAGATTACAAGAAAACAATCAGTTTAAATGAAGATGTAAATGTGTTATATGAATTTTACAAAGAAGGTGAAGTTGAAGAAGATGAAGTTATAGAACAGTTTGAAAAGACAAGTTCTTTTTTAGAAGATTTAGAGTTTAAGAATATGCTTTCTGAAGAAGGAGATTCTTTATCTGCAACTATACAAATTACAGCAGGTGCAGGAGGAACAGAAAGTTGTGATTGGGTAGAAATGTTATCTAGAATGTACACGATGTGGGCAGAAAAGCAAGGTTTTAAATTAAAAACATTGAATTATCAAGCGGGAGATGTTGTAGGAATAAAAACAATTACGATAGAAATTGAAGGCGATTATGCTTTTGGTTGGTTAAAAGGAGAAAATGGTGTTCATAGATTGGTACGAATTTCACCTTTCGATTCTAATGCAAAGCGACATACAACTTTTGGGTCTGTTTACGTTTTTCCTGTGGCAGATGATTCTATAGAAATAGATGTAAACCCAGCAGATATAGAAATTGTAACTGCAAGATCTAGTGGAGCTGGAGGGCAAAATGTAAACAAAGTTGAAACAAAAGTTCAACTAACACATAAACCTACTGGAATTCAAATTTCCTGTTCTAATTCTCGCTCTCAACATGATAATAGAGCAACTGCAATGAAAATGTTAAAATCTCAATTATACGAGATTGAATTGCAAAAACAACAAGCGGCTAGAGATGATATTGAGGCTAATAAAATGAAAAACGAATGGGGAAGCCAGATAAGAAATTATGTAATGCATCCTTACAAATTGGTGAAAGATGTAAGAACAGGTTACGAAACAGGGAATATAGATAATGTAATGAATGGAGATATAAATCCGTTTTTAAAGTCTTACTTAATGTTAAATGGGCAGAAAAAGAGTTCGTAATATTTAAAACTTAAATAAAAATGATAAAAATATACCACAATCCACGTTGTTCAAAATCTAGACAAGGTTTAGCGATTTTAGAAGATTCTAAAAAAGAGTTTGAAGTTATAAAATATTTAGATCATACTTTATCCGAAGAAGAATTAAACGAGTTAATAAAATTTTTAAACATCTCTCCTATTGATTTAGTTCGTAAAAATGAAAAAATATGGAAAGAGAATTACAAAGGAAAAGAACTCTCTGATAAAGAAATTATTATTGCAATGGTAGAAAACCCTAAATTGATTGAAAGACCAATTGTAATCAATAATAACAAAGCAGTTATTGGTAGACCACCAGAAAAAATAGCAGCTATTCTTTAAATTCTATTCATATAATTTCTTTAACTTTTTTTTAACTATTAACTCTCAAACTTAATTAGTTCTTTGTTGTTTTAAATGAATAATCACCAAAACAACTAATGAAAAAAATTACACTACTAGTATTCTGTTTATTCACTTCACTATTTCTAATCGCTCAAAAGCCGTCTAGCATTAACAGTATAACCTTAATAGGTAAAGTTATTGATGCAGATACTAAAGAACCGTTAGAATATGCTACCATCGTTTTAAAAGAGACTGAAACAAAAAAAGTTTCTGGTGGAATTACTAATGAAAAAGGAATTTTTAGTATCATAACTCCCAAAGGAAATTATGATATTAGTATTGAATATATTTCTTTTAAAAGTATAAAACTACCAAAGCAAACCTTAAACACAAATAAAGATTTTGGAATCATAAAACTTTCTGAAAACGCAAGTAGTTTGGGTGAAGTAATAATTATTGCAGAAAAATCTACAGTAGATATTCGTTTAGACAAACGTATTTATAATGTTGGAAAAGACATGACGTTAAAAGGAGGAACAGCATCTGATGTTCTAGATAATGTGCCCTCTGTAAGTGTAGATGTAGAAGGAAATGTAAGTTTAAGAGGAAATGAAAATGTGCGTATTTTAATTGACGGAAAACCATCTGCTCTTGTAGGCTTAAGTGGTACAGATGCATTAAGACAATTACCTGCAGATGCTATAGAAAGAGTTGAAGTAATAACCTCTCCGTCTGCAAGGTATGATGCAGAAGGAACCGCCGGGATTTTAAATATTATTCTTAGAAAAGGAAAAGCTTTAGGTTTTAATGGTTCTGTAAACACAACAGTTGGAACACCAGATCAGTTTCAATTAGCAACCAATTTAAACCAAAGAGGAAAGAAAACGAACTTATTTTCTAATTTCGGATATAGCTATAGAAAAGGTCCTGGAAATTTTTTTACAAATTTAAAAAATCTTACAAATGGTGCTGTTACAAGTTCTAGAATTGAAGATAGAGATTGGTCAAGAAATAGAAATAGTTTTAACGCAAATGTTGGCTTAGAATATTTTTTAACTAAAAAAAGCTCTTTAACTGGTAACATTTTTTACCGAAATACAAAAGGTGGGAATTTTTCTACAAATGATATTAAAGAATTTGACCAAAATAATGCATTAACAGATAATATTATAAGAATACAGGATGAAAATTCTGATGATGAAACGATACAATATTCGTTAAACTACTCAAACAATTTTAATAAAAAAGGTCATAAATTAACTTTAGATTTTCAGTATAGTGATAGTAAAGAGAATGAAGAAGCTGTCAATATCGAAACTGGTTTTACAAACGAAACAAACATTACAAACGAATCATCTAAAAACACTTTATTACAAGCAGATTATGTACTACCAATTGGCGAAAACACTCAGTTTGAAGCGGGATACCGTGGTGATTTTCAAGATTTAACTTCAGATTTTTTAGTAACTCCGGTAACAGATCCAAATTTTGACCCATCAAATAACTTAGAATTTGGTCAAAATATTCATGCGTTTTATTCACAATACGGAAATAAATTTAACAAATTTTCTTTTCTTTTAGGGTTGCGTTTAGAAACTACAGATGTAAAAGTAAGATTATTAAATACGAATGAAAATAACGATTTTAGTTATACAGAATTATTCCCCACATTAAATATTGGTTATGAAGTAACAGAAAAACAAAGCTTTACTTTAGGGTATAGTCGACGCTTAAGAAGACCAAGGTTTTGGTATTTAAATCCGTTTGAATCAAGAAATAGTCAGAACATTATTTTTAAAGGAAATCCTGCTTTAATACCAACCTTTACGAACTCTTATGATGTAGGCTATCTAAATAAAATTGGTAAATTAACAGTAAGTTCATCTATTTATTATCAATATTCAACAAACAATATTAGTAGAGTTACAAGGCAAGAAATTAGAGAAATTAATGGTAATAACGAATCTGTTTTAATTAGAGAACCAATCAATTTAGCTTCAGAAGATAGGTATGGATTTGAGTTTACTGCCAATTATAATGCAGCGAAAACAGTAAAATTTGATGGAAGTTTTAATGTATTCAATTCTAAAACAGAGGGAATTTATACCTATGACTTTTTAGACCCAACTACGAATATTACAAATACAATTTCAGAGGATTTAAGTAACAGTAACACAAGCTGGAGAGCACGTTTTAACGCAAGAGTAACTTTACCATATAAAATAGAATGGCAAACAAGGTTATCTTACAGAGGTCCAAGCGAAAGTGCACAAAGCGAAAGTGATGGAATTTTTTCAGCCAACTTGGCATTCAGTAAAGATGTGTTAAAAGAAAAAGGAACGTTGATTTTAAATGTAAGTGATCTTTTTAATTCTAGAAAAAGAAATTCTACCAACTACACGCCAAACAGAGAGAATCCAACCAATATTTCTGACCAAACTTTTCAATGGCGCGTTCGTCAAATATCTTTAAACTTTACTTACAGATTTAATCAACAAAAAAATCAAAAACAAAAAGATGGAAGACAAAATGGTGGTGGAGAAGAATTTGAAGGTTAACCTTTTGAATTACAAAAGGGTTTGAAATAATATCTTTTTATTACTTCTATTACAAAACTACTTTTTTTGTTTTAGACAATAACTTTATCATAATTAAAAAATTACTGCATTAACTCCCTTTTAAGCTGGTTAAATAGAATATAAGAGGTTTTTATTTCAATACTTAAATATCAATAAAACTCATAAAAAAACTCGTTCAATTTCTTGAACGAGTTTTTTTTATCATATATTTTAAAGCTTACTTGCCTTCAGCAGCCTTTTTAGCTTCTTTCTTTAATTTCATATTTTCCCAGATAGTTCCGCCAATCCAATAAGGAACAACAAATGTTAATAAGAATATTAACAACCAAAAACCAGCTGTAAAAACAAACATAAATAAAACTAATCCTGAAAATTGTGAAAAATCTAACATTGAAATATTTTGAAAAATTATTGAAGCAAAAATAAGACTTATTTTCAAAAAACACCAATCAAAAAAATATTTTTTTTAGTTATCTAAAAATGATAATTATCAACTTTATGTAATCATACTTTTTTGTAATTTTGTTGTATCCAAAATTTATATCATAATTATGAAATATAGAATCGAAAAAGATACCATGGGAAACGTAAAAGTTCCTGCAGATAAATACTGGGGGGCACAAACAGAGCGTTCGCGCAATAATTTTAAAATTGGGGCTTCAGCCTCTATGCCTCTGGAAATTGTATATGGTTTTGCGTATCTTAAAAAAGCTGCTGCTTATACAAACGAAGAGCTCGGTGTTTTAACCACCGAAAAGAGAGATCTAATAGCAAAAGTTTGTGATGAAATATTAGCAGGAAAACTAGATAACCAATTTCCTTTAGTAATTTGGCAAACGGGTTCAGGTACACAATCTAACATGAATGTGAACGAAGTGATTGCCAACAGAGCGCATGAAATTGCAGGAAAAGTTATTGGTGAAGGAGAAAAGACGATTCAACCAAATGATGACGTTAATAAATCGCAATCTTCTAATGATACATTTCCAACAGGAATGCATATTGCAGCATATAAGAAAATTGTAGAAACTACAATTCCAGGTATTGAGCAATTAAGAGATACCTTAAAAGCAAAATCAGAAGCGTTTAAGGATGTTGTAAAAATTGGACGCACACATTTAATGGATGCTACTCCCCTAACTTTAGGTCAAGAGTTTTCTGGCTATGTAGCTCAATTAAACTTCGGTTTAAAAGCTTTAAAAAACACCCTAGAACATTTAGCTCAATTAGCTTTGGGAGGTACGGCAGTTGGTACAGGATTAAACACACCTGCAGGTTATGATGTTTTAGTTGCAAAATATATTGCCCAATTTACAGAAATGCCTTTTATCACTGCAGAAAATAAATTTGAGGCTTTGGCTGCGCATGATGCTTTAGTGGAAACCCACGGAGCCTTAAAACAAGTTGCCGTTTCTTTAAATAAAATTGCAAATGATATTAGAATGATGGCTTCAGGTCCTAGATCAGGAATTGGAGAATTAATAATTCCTGCAAACGAACCAGGCTCATCAATTATGCCAGGTAAAGTAAATCCTACGCAAGCAGAAGCAATGACTATGGTTTGTGCGCAAGTAATGGGTAATGATGTTGCTGTTACTGTTGGTGGCACTCAGGGGCATTATGAACTAAATGTTTTTAAACCTATGATGGCTGCAAATGTTCTACAATCTGCACAATTAATTGGTGATGCCTGTATTTCTTTTAATATACATTGTGCTTCAGGTATAGAACCAAATCATGCAAGAATTACTGAATTAGTAAATAACTCTTTAATGTTAGTTACTGCTTTAAATACTAAAATAGGCTATTACAAAGCTGCAGAAATTGCAAATACTGCGCATCTAAACGGAACTTCTTTAAAAGTAGAAGCTGTACGTTTAGGATATGTTACTCCAGAACAATATGATGATTGGGTAAAACCAGAAGAAATGACTGGTGGTTTAAAATAAAAATATTAATTTTAAAATCTCTTAAAAGCTGCATACTAAATGCAGCTTTTTTTATCTCAAAAAAATAATCATAATAATAGAAAAGGCAGATGAATAAACACGAAGAATTTATGAGTGGAGCTGTAAAAGCAGCATTAAAAGGAATGAATAATAACGAAGGTGGACCTTTTGGTTGTGTTGTTGTCAAAGACGGATTAGTTATTGGTCGAGGAAATAATAAAGTTACTTCTACCAACGATCCTACAGCACATGCAGAAGTTACAGCAATTAGAGATGCTTGTAAAAATATTGGCTCTTTTCAATTAGACGGGTGTATTGTGTATACTTCTTGCGAACCGTGCCCAATGTGTTTAGGAGCCATTTATTGGGCTAGACCAGATAAAGTGTATTATGGAAGCAATCAGCAAGATGCCGCAAACATTGGTTTTGATGATGAATTCATCTATAAAGAAATTCCTTTACCCTATGAAAAAAGAAGTATTCCTTTTGAACAAATTGGAAGAGAAATTGCACTAGAACCCTTTAAGAAGTGGGCAGAAAAACAAGATAAAACTGAATATTAAATTCATACTAAAACCGAAGCTAAAACTTCGGTTTTTCTCTTAAAAACACCTTTCTTTTATAATATTCAAATGATGAATTTGATGACCTGAAAATAAATATCCTAAAGCTCTTACAGACATTTTATTATTTGAAAAACTCCTACTCTTAACAAAGCTTCATCAGAAAAGCTTTTAAATAATTGAATTGAAGACTTTCTTAACACCTCCATTTCATCCAATAAATCATAATAACTGCTATCATTAGCATTGTCGTTCTCAACAAAAAGATCTTATTCAAAACCTGGCAAAGAAGTTTTATCTTTTCTAGCAAAGCACAAAGCTACATAAGAAAAAACCCGTTCCGTATCAATAATGTGCTGAATCAATTCTTTCATCTTCCATTTACCTTCAGCATAAGAAAAATAAAATGGCAAATAATTTTCACGCCTAGGCATGAAAATTATTTGTTATTGAGTTTTCACGCCTAGGCGTGAAAATTATTTGCTATTAAATTTCTACATTTGCAATCGTCACAATAAAAATTCTGTTTGCTATGAATAATTTTCTGAATACATAATTAAATTCTTTTAGACAAGCTACTAAATTTTATGTAATTGATTTCTCGTTTTTAGAAACCAGTTGTGTGTATTGTTCAAAATAAGTAGCATACTCGTTTTTAGGAATCGATATAATAGATTTATTTATGTTTATTGAAGCGAATTTAATAATCAAATAGTCTCTTTTATTTCAATAAAAATTTATAATTATAGCATTACGAAAAAGTTATTTTTTAGCAACAACGTGATGAATTAATTAATCAAAAATTAATTAAAAATTAATGTTTAATTCGCATTTTTATCAAAATATATAATTTAAAACCTCAAATAAATATGAAAAAGATTTTTTTATTAACCTTAACATGTATTCTTTGTTTTAGTGCTTGTAACAAGGATGACACCCCTTCAAATAGAGATTTGTATGCAAACAATCCAGATGCATTTATAACCATTTGGAAAACTGATAATCCAGGAGATTCAGAAGACAATCAAATTGAAATACCTGGCTCAGGAACAAAATACAAAATATTTTGGGAAGAATTAGGGAACCCTAGTAATAGTGGTTTAGTAACAGCAACTAATTCTCGTATTATAACATTTCCAAAAGCTGGAACCTACAAAGTTAGTATCAGTGGCGGAGCACCTGCTTTTCATCGGATTAAATTTAGTAGTTCAAATTCTAAAAAAATAATTTCAATAGAACAATGGGGTACTATAGAATGGTCTTCTTTTGAAGATGCATTTGTGGGATGTGGAAACCTTAATGCGAGTGCTACAGACTCCCCAGACCTAAAAAATGTAGAGAATATGAAGAGTATGTTTTATGGTTGTCAAAATTTTAATGGAAATACATCTGATTGGGATGTTAGCAATGTAACGAAAATGGGTATGGTTTTTTTTGCTTGCAACAATTTTAACCAAGATATTTCTAGTTGGGATGTTAGTAACGTGACGAACATGCATGCTATGTTTACCGGTGCATTTGTATTTAATCAAGATATTTCTAGTTGGGATGTAAGTAATGTCACTACTATGAGTTCGACTTTTAGTGCTGCACATAATTTTAATCAAAATATATCTATCTGGGACACCAGTAGTCTAATAAATGTGAGTGACATGTTTCATGGAGCAATAAGTTTTAATCAAGATATTTCTAATTGGGATTTAAGTAATGTAACTGATATGAATTATATGTTTACAAATGCAAAAAAATTCAACCAAGATATTTCTAGTTGGGATGTAAATAATGTAGAATTGATGTCTTATGTTTTTTGGGGTGCATCAAATTTTAACCAAGATATTTCTGGTTGGGATGTTAGCAACGTCACTCAAATGGCTTGGACATTTTTAAATGCAACAAATTTTAGTCAAGATATTTCTGATTGGGATGTTAGCAATGTACAAAGATGTAATTCTTTCGCAGATGGCTCTAATCTAGATGATAGCCAATTACCTAATTTTCCAGCAAACTGCAATTAAACACTAAAAATCAAAAATAATGAAAAAGATGGTTTAAACCCTATATACTTACCAATCCTGTCTGCAGGCTGTAATTAAGTTACTCAATAATTATTAAGTGATATTAAACCGAAGCTAAAACTTCGGTTTTTTTATTATAAATATCTTTCTTTTATAATATTCAAATGATGCATTTGATGCCCTGAAAATAAATATCCTAAAGCTCTTACAGACATTTTATTATTCGAAGCAACACCTACTCTTAACAAAGCTTCATCAGAAAAGCTTTTAAATAATTGGATTGAAGATTTTCTTAACACCTCCATTTCATTTAATAAATCATAATAGTTTCTATCGTTTGCATTGTCATTCTCAACAAAAACATCTTGATCAAATCCAGGCAAAGAAGTATTATCATTTCTAGCAAAACATAAAGCTCTATAAGAAAAAACCCGTTCTGTATCAATAATGTGCTGAATCAATTCTTTGATCGTCCATTTGCCTTCAGCATAAGAAAAATTGTGCTTTTCTACTGGTAAATTTCTTAATACATCATCAAATACTTTTTGAGAAGCTACTAAATTTTCTATAATTGATTTCTCATCTTTAGAAACCAGTTGCATGTATTGTTCAAAATAAGGAGCATATTCGTTTTTAGGAATCATTAATAAAGTTTTAAGTTAGCAAAAAATAACTTATTTTTTTATATTTACAAAAAAAACATGAAAAAAATTTTATTATTTACCTTGACAAGCATTCTTTGTTTTAATGCTTGTAACAATGATGACACCACTTCAATTAGAGAATTGTATGGAAACAGTCCAAATGCGTTTGTAACCATCTGGAAAACTGATGAACCTGAAGGATATACAGAAGACAATCAAATAGAAATACCAGGCTCAGGAACAAATTATAAAATATTTTGGGAAGAAGTAGGTAATCCAAATAATAATGGTTTAGAAACAGCAACTAATTCTCATACTATAACATTTCCAAAAGCTGGAATCTACAAAGTTAGCATAAGTGGTGGAACCCCTGCTTTTCATCAAATTAAATTTAGTAGTCCATATTTAGATAATGATAAAATAATTTCAATAGAACAATGGGGTAATATAGAATGGTCATCATTTAATCATGCGTTTAATTATTGTAAGGCACTTGAAATAAATGCGAAAGACAACCCTAACCTAAAGAAGGTAAAAGACATGAGTTCCATGTTTAAAGCTTGTTGGATGCTAGAATATGGCGTTTCTGATTGGGACTTAAGTAATGTAACTGATATGAATGAAATGTTTTTAGGGGCTAGATACTTTAATGACGATATTTCTAGTTGGGATGTTAGCAGTGTGACAAATATGGCTTTCATGTTTTATGGAAACCACACTTTTAATCAAGATATTTCTAATTGGGATGTAAGCAATGTAACTAATATGACTGGTGTTTTTGCTGAATGCAGAAACTTTAACCAAGATATTTCTAGTTGGGATGTTAGTAAAGCGACTAGTATGCATGGTATGTTTTATCAATCTAACTTTAACAATGATATTTCTAATTGGGATGTCAGTAATGTAACTAATATGACTGGTGTTTTTGCTCAATGCAGAAACTTTAACCAAGATATTTCTAGTTGGGATGTTAATAAAGTGATTAGTATGCATGGTATGTTTGTAGGTGCAGAAAGCTTTAATCAAAATATTTCTGGTTGGGATGTAAGCAATGTAACTGATATGAGTTATATGTTTAGTGCAGCAGAAAGTTTTAACCAAAATATTTCTGATTGGGATGTTAGCAATGTTACTGAATGTTTTTACTTTTCTGAAAACTCTGGATTAGAATTAAATTATATTCCAAGCCTACAAGGAGGCTGTAATTAATTGACAAAAAAATATTTAGACTTTAAAACCGTTGCGAATTGCATCGGTTTTTTTATTTATTTACACATAGATAATGTATTATCTTTACTTTTCTATGAAAACACTTTTTGTAAATATAAAAGAACTCATTCAGGTTAGGGATACTGGTGTAAAAAAAGTATCCGGTAAAGCTATGAATAGTTTGCCTACTATTAAAAATGCTTTTTTATTAATTGAAAACGATAGAATCATAGATTTTGGTAAGATGGAACAATTACCAAACCGATCAGTTGCCAATATGATAGATTGTAAGGGTAAAATGATACTTCCAACTTGGTGCGATTCTCATACCCATATCGTATTTGCTGGCAATAGAGAGCAAGAATTTGTAGATAGAATTAACGGGTTGTCTTATGAGGAAATTTCCAATAATGGTGGAGGAATTTTGAACTCTGCCAAAAAATTACAAAGAACTTCAGAAGAAGATTTGTACAATCAATCTGCAAAAAGGTTAGAAGAGGTAATTGCTTTAGGCACTGGGTCTGTAGAAATAAAATCAGGATACGGATTAACAGTTGAAGCTGAATTAAAAATGTTACGAGTTATCAGAAAACTCAAAGAAAATTACGCCATTCCTATCAAAGCAACTTTTTTAGGGGCTCATGCAGTTCCAACAGAATTTAAGAATAACAAAGAAGGCTACATCAATTTAATTATTGAAGAGATGATGCCTAAAATAGTTGAAGAAAATTTAGCTGATTTTATAGATGTTTTTTGCGAGGTTGGCTATTTTTCTGTGGATGAGACAAACAAAATTTTATCTGCTGGAAAAAAACATGGCTTAATTCCGAAAGTGCATGTAAATCAGTTTAATGTTATTGGCGGAATTCAAGTTTCAACAAAACACAATGCGCTTTCTGTGGACCATTTAGAAGTTTTAAATGATGACGATATTGCAAGTTTAAAAGCTTCTGAAACCATGCCTGTAGCACTTCCCTCCTGTTCTTTTTTCTTAGGCATTCCATATACTCCAGCAAGGAAAATAATAGATAGTGGTTTAGCATTAGCTATTGCAACTGACTATAACCCTGGATCTACACCTTCTGGAAACATGAATTTTGTGGTTGCTACCGCTTGTATAAAGATGAAAATGACACCTGAAGAAGCCATAAATGCAGCTACTATAAATGGAGCTTTTGCTATGAACTTAGAGAACACTGTAGGTTCTATTACAAAAGGAAAATTAGCTAATTTTATCATTACAAAAGAAATTCCTTCTTATGGTTTTTTACCTTACAGTTTTGGTTCTAATTTAATTAATGAAGTCTATATTAACGGAAATCTTAAATAATGTTTTTCAGAAAGATCTCCTACTTCAAATTTCTTTTAGAATCTACAAATCAACATGGAGTGCATTCTCCTTTTGTTTTTGATTTTGTTACAAAAGGATTGTATCATAAAAAGATAATAAATAATATTCCTGAAAAATATCCAGCATTAAAATCACTTACAAAAAAAGAAGAAAGGATTCTTTCAAAAATTATACACTATTTTAATATTAGCACCATCCATTTTGACCTTGTAAGTTTAAATAAAAACTTAAATAATAAATACAAATTACTATATATAAAACTCTCAAAAGAGTTAATATTAGATGAATTAAAAAAGTTAAACTCAAAACATTTTGTGGTTGTTCATGGAATTTATAAGGATAAAAAAACAAAATTAAAGTGGTTAGAAATCATCAAAAAAACAGAAGATATTGTAACTATTGATTTATTTTATTTCGGAATCATTTTTTTCAGAAAAGAACAAGCTAAAGAACATTTTAATATTAGAGTTTAACACTTTCTAAAAGATAAACTTTGTAACTTTGGTCTTTATATCGAGCAATTAAATAAAATGAAAATATATACAAAAACTGGAGATAAAGGAACTACTGCTTTATTCGGTGGAACAAGAGTTAAAAAATATAATTTACGTATTGAAAGTTATGGTACTGTAGACGAATTAAATTCTTACATTGGCTTGATAAAAGACCAAGAAATCAATAGTTATATTAAAGAATCTTTATTAAAAGTTCAAAATGATTTATTCACTTTAGGCGCTATGTTGGCAACTCCTCCTGAAAAAGAAACTTTAAAATCAGGAAAAGAACGATTGAATATTCCTAAAATTGATAGTGATTCTATCTTGTTTTTAGAAAATGAAATTGATAAAATGGATGCATTGCTTCCACAAATGACTCATTTTATCCTTCCTGGAGGCCATCAATCAGTGTCATTTTGTCACATTGCCAGATGTGTTTGCAGAAGAGCAGAACGGTTATCTGTAGAATTAAATGACCAAGAAAATATACAAAATGACATTATAAAATACTTAAACCGACTTTCTGACTTTCTTTTTGTGTTGGCACGAATGTTGTCTAAAGAGTTACTAGTAGAGGAAATCAAGTGGATTCCTGAAAAAAATAGTTAAGTTCTTTTTTTATCGATTTTGAAGTGAACTTTACTTTTATTTAAATTATAAATAACTGATTTATAGGTATTCATAAAAAAAAGCAACAACTTCAAAGTATATTTCTTAAAAAAGACTTGCATAACTGCGTAAAAAAATTATTTTTGCACAAAATTAAATATTAAGAAATGTATTGGACATTAGAATTAGCATCGTATTTAGCAGATGCACCTTGGCCAGCAACCAAAGATGAGTTAATAGATTATGCTATTAGAACTGGAGCTCCTTTAGAAGTAGTAGAAAATCTACAAGATATAGAGGATGAAGGTGATTCATATGACTCAATTATTGAAATTTGGCCAGATTATCCTACAGAAGATGATTATCTTTGGAACGAGGATGAATACTAAATAAAATAATCTAATATAAAAAGTCTCTAAAGAGACTTTTTTTTTGTTTTCTTTTAGCCAAGAAAACAGGTTTTTTTAAGATCGTTAAAGTCTTGATTTACAACTAAACAATATAGCTAAAAATGTAGCTAATAAAAATATATAAAGAATGAGTATTTTAAATTCGGTAATCAAACTTTTTGTAGGAGATAAACAACAAAAAGATTTAAAAATTTTACAACCAGTTGTTGAAGACGTAAAAAAGTTTGAAGCAGAAATTGCTCAATTATCTCATGATGGTTTAAGAGCCAAAACACAAGAGTTTAAAAATAAAATTAAGGAGGCTACAAAAGAGTTTGATGATAAAATTGAAACGCTAGAAGAAGAAGCAAAAAATGCAAATATTGATAGACAAGAAGATATTTATACAGAAATTGATTCTTTAAAAGATGAAGCTTACAAAATTTCTGAAGAAACTTTATTACAACTTATGCCAGAAGCTTTTGCAGTCATCAAAGAAACTGCAAAACGTTTTGTAGAAAATGAAGAAGTAGAGGTTACTGCTACTGCCTTTGATAGAGAATTATCTGGCGAAAGAGATCATATTACTTTAGAAGACGATAAAGCTTTTTGGGCAAACTCATGGGATGCTGCTGGTAAACCTGTTACTTGGGATATGGTTCATTATGATGTTCAATTAATTGGTGGCTCTGTTTTACATCAAGGTAAAATTGCAGAAATGATGACTGGTGAGGGAAAAACATTAGTTTCAACTTTACCTGTTTATTTAAATGCTTTAACCGGAAATGGAGTTCACGTAGTTACCGTAAACGATTATTTAGCAAAACGGGATAAAGCTTGGATGGGACCAATTTTTGAGTTTCACGGACTTTCTACAGACTGTGTAGATTATTACCAACCCAACTCTAACGAAAGAAGACAAGCGTATAATGCAGATATTACTTACGGAACAAATAACGAATTTGGATTTGATTATTTACGTGATAATATGGCCAGTTCTAAAGATGATTTAGTGCAAAGAGCCCCAAATTATGCCATTATTGATGAAGTAGATTCTGTTTTAATTGATGATGCTAGAACTCCGTTAATTATTTCGGGCCCAGTACCACAAGGAGATAGACATGAATTTAATGATCTAAAACCACTAGTGGCCGATTTAGTTTCTTTACAAAAACAACATCTAGTTAGTGTTTTAGCAGAAGCTAAAAAATTAATTGCCGATGGTAACACCAAAGATGGTGGGTTCTCATTGTTAAGAGTTTACAGAGGTTTGCCAAAAAATAAAGCCTTAATTAAATTTTTATCACAAGAAGGGATTAAGCAAATTTTACAGAAAACAGAAAATTATTACATGGCAGACAACAATAAGTTGATGCCAGAAATTGATGAAGATTTATGGTTTGTTGTTGAAGAAAAAAATAATCAAATTGATTTAACGGATAAAGGAATAGCGCACTTATCAAAAAAGACTCAAAATGACAACTTCTTTGTATTACCAGATATTGGTGTAAAGATTGGTGAAATTGATACTGCAGAGACTACTTCTGAAGAAAAGGTTTCTCAAAAAGAAGAATTATATAAAGATTTTAGTATCAAAAGTGAACGTATTCATACAATGAATCAACTCTTAAAAGCATACACTGTTTTTGAGAAAGATGTTGAATATGTTGTGATGGAAAATAAAGTAATGATTGTTGATGAACAAACTGGGCGTATCATGGATGGTCGTCGTTATTCAGATGGATTACATCAAGCAATTGAAGCCAAAGAAAATGTAAAAATTGAGGATGCTACTCAAACTTTTGCAACGGTAACATTACAGAATTACTTTAGAATGTACAGAAAACTGTCTGGAATGACAGGAACAGCAATTACGGAAGCTGGTGAATTATGGGAAATCTACAAATTAGATGTAGTGGAAATACCTACAAACAAACCGATTCAAAGGGATGATAAAGAAGATCTAGTTTATAAAACTGCTCGTGAAAAATACAATGCAGTTATTGAAGATATTGTAAAATTAGTTGAGCAAAAACGACCAGTTTTGGTAGGAACAACTTCTGTTGAAATATCAGAACTATTGGGAAGAATGTTACAGATGCGTAAAATTCCTCATAATATTTTAAATGCAAAATTACACAAGCGTGAAGCTGATGTTGTTGCAGAAGCTGGTAAACCTGGTATTGTGACTATTGCTACAAATATGGCTGGACGTGGAACAGATATTAAACTTTCTGAAGAGGTAAAAGTATCTGGTGGTTTAGCTATTATCGGTACAGAAAGACATGATTCTAGACGTGTGGATAGACAGTTAAGAGGACGTGCAGGTAGACAAGGTGATGTTGGGTCAACACAATTTTATGTTGCTTTAGATGACAATTTAATGCGTTTATTTGGTTCTGATAGAATTGCCAAAATGATGGATAGAATGGGTTTAAAAGAAGGTGAAGTAATTCAGCATTCCATGATTACTAAATCTATTGAAAGAGCACAAAAGAAAGTAGAGGAAAATAACTTCGGAATCAGAAAACGTTTATTAGAATATGACGATATTATGAACGCTCAACGTGAGTTTGTTTATAAGAGAAGACGTAATGCGTTGGATGGAAAACGTTTACAAGTGGATATTGCAAATATGATTTATGATACTTGTGAATCGATTATTAATAGTAATAAAGCGGTTAAAGATTTTCAGAATTTCGAGTTTGAATTGATTAAGTTTTCTTCAATGACTTCGCCTTTTTCTGAAGAGGACTTCGAGAAACTTTCTGAGAAGGAATTGGCTGATCAATTATATGAAATAGTTTCTAAACATTACAAAAGTAAAATTGAAAGAAATGCTATTTTGGCTTTTCCTGTTATTAAAGGTGTGTTTGAGAATGAAGGAGATAGGTATGAAAGAATTGTAGTTCCTTTCACAGATGGAATTAAATCTTTACAAGTTGTTACGAACTTAAAAGAAGCCTATGAAAGTGAAGGAAAAAGCTTAATTACAGATTTCGAAAAAAATATTACGTTAGCAATTATTGATGAAAATTGGAAAGATCATTTACGTAAAATGGATGAGTTAAAACATTCAGTACAGAATGCATCTTATGAGCAAAAAGATCCTTTATTAATCTACAAGTTTGAGGCATTTGAATTGTTCAAGAAAACAGTAGATGAAATTAATAAAGAAGTATTGTCTTTCTTATTCAAAGGAGAATTACCTTCTCAAGATACCAACCAAATTTCTGAGGCACGTCAGCAAAAAAGAGAACGTTTAAATACGAGTAAAGCAGATGTTCAAAACTCTACTGAGCAAGCTATTCAAAATTCTCGTCAACAATCTGAACCTGTCGAAACTGTTGTTCGTGAACAACCAAAGATTGGTAGAAACGAACGTGTTACTATAAAAAATGTAATGAGCGGTGAAGAAAAAGAAGTGAAATATAAACAAGCTATCCCTTTATTAGAAAAAGGAGAATTTGTTTTAGTTAATAAATAATTAGTGCTAAAAGTTCTCGAAATAAGTTTCTTTAAAAAAGAAATTGTCTCGAACTAACAATAAGTAATAAATCCGTTTAGAAGTTTTCTAAACGGATTTTGTATTTTAGAAAACAAGGATGGATAAACCTATTTTAAATCCTTTTGGGAAAATACTTCCAATTTTTCTTGGTACCTGGTTTGGTACTGCTTTTTTACTCATTTTATCAAGTGCTCATCTTTTTATGAAAACACTATTTCAGAAGAAATATGTAATGACCAAAAATATGATTATTGGGACTCCAACCACCTTTTTAATTCAAGTAAAGAATTATTTTAAAAATAAAAAAAACTAACACCAATAAAAAAACCGTTTAAAAATTAATTATAAACGGTTCTTTACATTTTACTTCTAGGATTATTCTTTGATAAATTTTGTTGTAAAACTTCCTTCAATAGATGAAATTTTTATCAAATACAATCCGCTGGATAATTCTTCAATATTCAATTTTTCTGCATTTCTATTGAACTCTAGTACCTTTTTTCCGACTACCGAATAAATTTCAACTTTAATTATTGTCTTAATTGGTGAAACAATACGCAGCACATTTTTAACCGGATTAGGATATAAATGAACAGCTTGTGTCCACTTATTATTTTCAACATTTAAAGCACAATTATTTCCAACCGTATATGATAAATATTTAGTTACCGCTAGACCCCCGGCAAAAGCAAATTTACAAGCATAGCTAATAGTTTGTCCGTTCGTTAAACCAGTAATTGTTTTGGAAAACTTTTTTCCAGAAACGGCATTCATGGTAGTTTCCGAAAATGGTGACTCTTCCCATAAATAAGCACCAACATCAGATTTATCTGTATCTAATAACTCAAATGTAATTGTAACATCTGTGCCATTGGTTTCAAATTCATAATTATAGCCTATTGAAAAAGACCCCTGAGTTGCATCACTATCAGTTCCAATACATTGAGAATTAGAACTCCCCAGGGTTGTTGCTTGCAAGTTTAATGGATTATTTAAAGCGATGTTCCCAGACAAATCTTTTGCCGAAATAGCGAAAGAATACAATGTTTCTGGCGTCAAACTATTTACAATATAAGCTTTTTGAACCCCTGAATCTCCGCTTATTGATTCTGAGGAACTGCCGTAAGAAATATCATAAATTACCTTACCTGAACCGTCTGAAGCCTTTAATAATAATTCAACACTATTAGCAGTTATGTTTCCAAGAGAAGCTGTAAAATTTTCTGGAGCCGTTACATCAGAGGCACTGCCTGAACAATTATCTCCTACTACATAATTAAAATATTTTGTAGCGGCTAAACCTCCTGCATAAGCAAATTTACAAGCATAACTTAATGTTTCTCCTGTTGTAAAACCACTAATGGTCTTAGAAAAAGTTAAATCACCAACCTCTGCTAATTGAGTTTCAGAGAAAGGAGATTGCTTCCATAAATACGCAATAACCCCCGCTTTGTTATTATCTAACAATTTAAATGTAATTGTTACGCTGGAACCCACAGTCTCAAAAGTCACCTCATACCCTTGTGAAAAACTTCCCTGCTGCGCTTCAGTAGAAGTTTCAGAGCATAATTTTTCTTCAGAAACGGTAATATTTACTGCTGCAGATGTTGTTTTAGCAGCCATATTATCAGTGGCTACCGCAGTAATTTCATGATTTCCAATAGCGGCGATAGGCCAAACTAAACTAAAAGGAGCAGTTGTATCTTCTCCTATTTTTTGAGAGCCATCAAAAAACTCTACTATTATAATACTGCCATCTAAATCGGTAGCAATTGTTGTTATATTGATATCCTCCCCTTCTTTAAAAGAAGATTCATTGCTTGGTGAAGTTATCGAAATTGAAGGGCTTAGATTCCCTTCTGCAGAAACAAGAATTAAAACCTCATCAAAATCGTTGTAAGTACCATTACTAACAGTTAATTTTAACTTATACACGCCATTTTCTAAATTAGAAATATTTGGTGATGCAATTGTGGTATTATCAAAATTTATAATTGAGGGGCCGTAAATCTGTTCCCATTGATAGATGATAGTTTCACCTTCTGGGTCATAACTTGAGGAACCATCTAAAACTCCCGTTGAATTTGGCAATATTACAGAAACATTTGTGCCTGCATCAGCAACTGGAGGTACGAATGGTAATGATTCTTTATAGCTAAAAGTCATTTTACCTAAATTAAATTCTCCACTTTCAATAAATAAGCGTAGCACATGCTCACCTTTTGTTAATGCAATATTAGAAGCACTATTTGTTGTCCAATTTTCCCAGTCGTTAGAATTTGGAACTGAAATACTTGGACTTACTTTCTTTCCTTCTATTTCAAAATAGAATGGGCCTCCTCCATTAGAATTACCAGAGGCAGCTCTATAACTTAGGTCATAAAGACCTGCTGTTTCAACATTAACCGTGTACTCCATCCATTCACCAGCACCAGTCCAACCGACTGTTGCGCCTTCTCCATTTACGGAAATAGCATCCACATTTTCTCCAGTTCTAAAATCTCCATTATTTCCAATAGAGTTATCTATATATGATATGTTTTGTCCTATTCCTCCTTCAAATTTATCGTAAAAACCAGCTTCAATAGTACCTGGAATTGAAATAGCACTTCCTGAATAAGGAATCTGCTCACCCACTTGAACGTTTATAATATTTGAGACATTAAACTGATTATCAACATAAATTTTAGCATAAAAACCGTGAACACCCAATGTTAAATCTGCAGCTTTTATAGCAAAAGGAGCAGCTGTATCCTCTCCAATTAAATTTTTACCGTCATAAAAGGCTACTTTAGTAATACCATTTCCAGAGGTGGTTACAGATAAATTTACACTACCGTTAGGAAAAGCTTGGTCGAAGTCTGAGGACAAAACTCCACTTGCATCAACATCTCTACTTGTTCTCATTTGATTTGCGGGAACCGTCAATTGAAAACCATCAGAAAATGAAACAGTAATTTCGGAATCTGAATAATTGTGTGCCACATATGTATTTTCTCCGTTTTGATTAAAAACCAAAGCAATAGGATAATTTGCCGTAATTGAGGCATCTACTACACCCATAGCATTAACACCGTGCAACCAATGATACGTTTGAGCATCAGAAATACCAAACTTTAAATTTCTTTCTGGATATGCATTATATAAATCAACTGCGGCTTGAGGATTTGTGAATGATAAATATTTCCAATAGGTATCATGCCATAAATTATCATTATTCTCTTTACTCAAAACACCTGTATTTGATGCGATTTCTGTCCAAAGCTTTTTAGAATATTCTTGATTGTGTCCTAAATAAAAAGAACCTCCATGAATGGGATACATTTCTATACCATAAGCTGCAGCTATATCTGCCGTCCAAAATGTTCCATTATCATAAGAATTTCCCCAAACTCTTGAAACCAAACTGTATTGCTGATTTGCTTGAAAATTCCGCTCATAAACATCAAACCAATATTCCTCAACAGCCGTTTGTTCTGTTGTATAAATATAAATTCCCAAATCTCTAATACTATTATCTTCTGTGATGGTTCCCCAATGGATTAATGAAGAGGCAAACTGCATACTTTCTGAAGTAGATTCTTGATCATTTCCTTGTGGAAAAGTTGCAAATCCATTTGCCCAACTATGACCTGCATAAGGACTAAAATTTCTTAAAAATGGAAATTGAATATCATTTCTATCGATTGAAGCTGCATCCCTAATTAAAACATTAATCATATCTCCCCATTTTGCAGACCATCCGGGTTCAAATTGTTCCATAAAAGCGGCAGCATGAATAAAATATCCCCAGTGAAAATGATGATCATTAATATTGTTATCTTGACCATGACCTGCAGGATAGCCTAACATTGCAGACCAAGTACTATTATAATAAAATAAAAAAGCTACTTCTCCTGACTCATAAGTTAACCAATCTTCCAAACGTTCTTTAACGGTTGCAATCATTTTATCTCTTGCCGCAATATCGCCTGTTTGATCTGCAATTCTTGCAGTTTGAATTAATCGATTCATCACCTGTCCTTCATTATAAGAATCTGTCCAAGTTGCTAAACCATCATTCTCTATTTGGGAAATTTTAGCATCTAAATCAGATGGACTAAATCCATCACTATAATTTGCTAAATAAGGAATTGTAGGTAAAATACCTTTATAGGTATTTTCTACAGTAAAAGTATTACTATCTAGCATGTTTAACGTTCCTCGAACAGAACTATATACATATGTATTAGGTGTTGGTGAATTAGAACTTAAATTATACCATTGATGAGGCAATAACCCTAGCAGCATATTAGAATTCGTGCCTTCTTTTATATCTGTATCTACGGAGAATGTTGTTGTTACTTTTGCATTATTTTCATCATAACTCCAGGAGGTTGAACTATTTGAAGGAAATACATATGCATATTTCTTTAAGTCTTGAGCTACAGCAGTTACATTACTTGTATTTTGCGGTAACATTGCCATAGACCAATAATCTTTACCATTTAAGATCGAAGTATAAATTTTTCCGGATTGTGACCAAGTGCTTCCAAAAGGCGCATAAAAAACAAAATCTGCACCACTTGTTGCATTTTCTATAATTAAAATTTCATTTGAAATACTAGCTGATCCTGAATTCACTTTAATTTCTACGATATCATCCGCATCTTTTTCAAAATATATAAAAGGCATTCCAATTCCTGAAGTAGCTTTTAACTCATGGTTTGAATCCTTCCAATTCATAGAGACAGTCCAATCTGAATAATCTGAAACGGTCGCTTTACTGGTATTTAAACCTGTAATACCTACCTCTATTGGAGCTGAATCTCCGATAACACCAAATGGGATGTATGTAACAATTAAACCCGTATTAATAGTTTTCATAGTCATGGGATAATTAAATAAATTATCTGCATGATTTTCTTTAACCAATTTAGACCACCAATCGTTGGTAGGAACTGGTTTACCAATAGCATTTCCGCTTAATTGAGGTGATCCTGATGGAAAACCATTTCTACCCGCGGTATCTGCCCCTGGATGTGAATTGGTATAGCTAGCACTACCCACCTGAGTTGTTTGCGCTAAAAAGGAAAAAGCACAAAATAATATTAAGAAAATAAAGACTGTTTTTCTAGCTATTTTATTCATAAATGTCATGTTATAATTTTAATTTTCTTGAAATAGAATTAGTATTATACGTTTAATTTAGGAATCTACTCTTTAATAAGTTTAATGAGCTTAACACCAAATAATGTTTTTATTTGAGCAAAATAAAGTCCACCTTTTAAATTAGATCCATCTATAACAGCTTTAATTTTATTAGGTATTGATGAAAACACATTTTTACCTTGCAAGTCAAATACTTTAATAGATGTAATATTCCCAATATCAGTTTTTATTGTCCAACTATTCTGAGAAGGATTAGGAAAAGCTTTAAAGTCTAAAATTTCAACATCATCTGTTCCAAGTGATGTTGCTTTCCAGAAATATATATTGTCTACATAAATATCATTTGAAAAACCATTACCTCCAATAAATTTTAAATGAACGGCTTTTGTAATATCGGCTGTTATACCTGCAACAGGGATATCTATGCTTTGCCATTCACCATCTCCATTTTGTATTTTATGAGGAATTTCTGTACCAGAACTTAGGACAGCTATACTCGGAATTACTTCATTTACAGTCCATATATCTAAATGTAAAAATTCCATAGAAGTTAAATCTTGAACAGAATTAAATTCTATACCTTGATAACTAAAATTTGTGTATGCTAGTGCTGCATTTCCAGAGCCTGTAGGTTGAAAATCTGCTTTTGCGGAATTAAAACCACTTTGTTGCCAATCTGGATTATAATTTGCACCAGATATATTGTTGTAAGCATCACTAAAAACAGAAATTACATCCAAAGCATTTCGAACTGGTGGGGTTGGAGCATTTATATTTGGTGCTCCAATATAAAAAGATACTTTATACGTTTTTGTAGCAGAACCATCTTGCGATGTTACTATAACAGTTGCATCACCAGGAATTGAAGAAGCTTGTGAAATTACTTTTGAAGCGGAAGCATCTGCTGTTGCTGCCGACGTAATTTGAGGTACTTGCGTTGTTCCTCCGGGTAAAGCCATCAAATAAGATTCTGAATTTGGTTTAAATCCTGAAACTGAACTACCATTTACGTTTAATTCCCTTAAAGTTGCATCTTTTCCAGCTACTGTTGGGCTTTTATAAAAATATATATTATCTACATAAATAGCACTGGGTGAACCATCACCTCCATTAAACATTAAATGAACAGCTCTTGTAATATCACCTGTAATACCCGCAACTGGGATATCTATACTTTGCCATTCACCATCTCCATTTGCAATTGTATGAAGAATTTCTGTTCCGGAGCTTAAAACTGCAACAGTTGGTTGTACCTCTTTAACAGTCCATATATCTATGTGTAAAAACTCCATACCTGTTAAATCTTGAACCGAATTCAATTCTATTCCTTGATAATTAAAATTTGTGTAAGACAAAACAGCATTTCCTGAACCAGTAGGTTGAAAATTAGTATTTGCAGAAATAAAACCTGTTTGTTGCCAATCTGGATTGTAATTTGCACCAGTTATATTATTGTAAGCATCACTAAAGATTGAAATTACATCTAAAGAATTACGAGCAGGTGGAGTTGGTGCATTAATATGTGGTGCTCCAATAAAAAAGGAAACTTTATAAGTTTTAGTAGTTGAACCATCTTGCGATGTTACTAAAATTGAAGCATCACCAGGAATAGAAGGTGCTTGTGTAATTACCCTAGAGGCTGCTGTATCTGCAGTTGTTGCTAAAGTAACTTGAGGTATTTGAATTGTACCTCCAGGTAATGCCATTAAATATGCTTCGGAGTTTGGTGAAAATCCGGTAACTGTAGTTCCATTTACTTTTAACGCACTAAGAGTAGCATCCTTTCCTGTAGAAGTAGGTCTTTTGTAAAAATATATGTTATCAACATAAATTTCAGTTGTAAAACCATTACCTCCAGTAAATTTTAATTGAATTGCTCTGGTAATATTTCCAGTAATACCAGCTATTGGAATATCTATACTTTGCCATTTCCCATCTCCATTTGGAATTGAATGAGGAATTTCTGCTCCTGAACTAATAACGGTTATGCTTGGGGCTACGCCATTTACAGTCCAAATATCTAGATGTAAAAACTCCATAGAAGTTAAATCTTGAACTGAATTAAATTCTATTCCTTGATAATTAAAGTTAGTGTATGCAAGCACTGCATTTCCAGAACCTGAAGGTTGAAAATTAGAATTTGCTGTATTAAAACCATTTTGTTGCCAATATGGATTGTAATTTGCACCGGTTATATTTTCATAAGAATCACTAAAAATTGAAATGACATCTAAAGTTTCACGATCTGGTGGAGTTGGTGCATTTGTGTTTGGTGCTCCAATATGGAAAGATACATTATACGTTTTAGTAGTTGAACCATCTTCTGATGTTACTATAACATTAGCTTCATCAGGAATAGAAGATGCCTGTGCAACTACTATTGAAGCTGAGGCATCTGTTGTTGTTGCCATAGTAATTTGGGGCACCTGAGTTGTTCCTCCTGGCAAAGCCATCAAATAAGATTCAGTATTAGGAGAAAAATCTGCAACTGAAGTTCCATTTACTTCTAAAGCACTTAAAGTAGCATCTTTTCCTTCTTCCGTTGCATTTTTATAAAAATATATATTATCAATATATATATCCGTGGTAACTCCATTACCACCCGTAAATTTTAATTGAATTGCTTTTGAAATATCGCCTGTTATACCAGTAACAGGTACTTCAAGACTTTGCCACTCACCATCTTTATTTGAAAGTGTATGAGGAATCTCTGCTCCTGAACTTATAACTGTTATGCTAGGAATTAGTCCACCTACAGTCCAAATATCTACATGTAAATATTCCATAGAAGTTAAATCTTGAACTGAATTAAATTCTATTCCTTGATAATTAAAGTTTGTATAAGCCAAAACTGAATTTCCAGAACCTGTAGGTTGAAAATCAGAATTTGCTATGTTAAAACCATTTTGTTGCCAATAAGGATTATAATTTACGCCAGTTATATTATCATAGGAATCACTAAAGATAGAAATAACATCTAAAGTTTCACGATCTGGAGGTGCAGATGCATTTGATGTTGGTGATTGTGAAAATAATGAAAAACTTGAAATTAGTACATAAGTGAATAATAAGTATTTGAAGAATCTACACATAATATTAGTTTATATTAGGTTGTAAAAGTAATTTTTATATCTAAAAAATCATAAGATTTCAACTATACAAAAACACAACAAATTCTTTTAAAAGAAAAAAACTGTATATAAAATATATACAGTTTTAATAATTTATAACTTTTTAGAAAAAATCAATCAAAATTAGTATTCATTTTTAGATAATCTAAAAATTCTCTTTTCCTGTTTTTTTCTTTAAACTTACCTCCAAATTCTGCCGTTACAGTAGAACTTTCTATGTCCTTAATTCCTCTTGAATTTACGCACAAATGTTTTGCATCTATAATACAAGCAACATCTTGAGTTCCCAAAGCTTCTTGCATCGCTTGAACGACTTGCATTGTTAAACGTTCTTGAACCTGCGGTCTTTTTGAAAAATACTCTACAATTCTATTCATCTTAGAAAGACCAATTACTTTTCCATCAGAAATGTAAGCGACATGAGCTCTACCGATAATTGGTAATAAATGATGCTCACAAGTAGAATAAACCACTATATTCTTCTCTACCAACATTTCCCCATAATTATAATTATTATCAAATGTTGATGGCTTTGGCATATTTTTAGGGTTTAATCCCATAAAAATTTCATTTACAAAAGCTTTTGCTACTCTTTTAGGAGTTCCTTGTAAACTGTCATCCGTTAAATCCATTCCTAAAGTGTTTAAAATATCTTTTACACTTTCTTGAATTCTTTCTATTTTTTCTTCGTCAGAAATATTAAAAGCGTCTGCTCTCAATGGAGTTTTGGCTGATGTACCTATATGGTTCTCTCCTATTTCTTCAATTCTTTCTTCATTCATTTTGCTGTTCAATTCAAACATTTCAATCTTAATTAGGATGCAAATTTAAGCGTTTACAACGTATTATTTCAGTTTAATAATAAATTATAACTATCAAACTATAATTTTTTATGCTTTCAACATATTTATCATTTCGGATAAAGAGCAATTTATTTGCTTTGCTGAATTCATATTTTTTAAAGTAAAAACATCATTTTCTACTTTAGAAACTACGAATTCAATTTCTCTATTAGTTATGTACTTCCATTGTCGTTTTTGCTGTTTATTACTTTCACCTAAATCAGGATAAAACTCAGATTTTATAGCATGTTCTCTCAAGCTTTTAATTGCTTTCATTTTAACAGCATCTGTAGCCGAATCAAAATTTAGAAAAATAACTTTCGGTTTTGGTAAAGCAACCTCCTTAAACAAGCTTAATTCTTCTAAAACCAAATAAATTCTATCCAATCCAAAAGAAATTCCTACTCCAGAAACATCTTTTAAACCAAAGATACCTGTTAAATCATCATATCTTCCACCACCCCCAATAGAACCCATTTTTACCGTTTCTGGAGCAGCGACCTCAAAAATTGCTCCGGTGTAATAGTTTAAACCTCTTGCCAATGTTACATCTATTGCTAATGTTGAAGACTCTAAACCTAATTCATCAATAGCGTTAATTACAAAACGTAACTCTTCTACTCCACTACTTCCTTCCACTGATGTTTGTAACATATTTTCTAAAGAAGCTAACTTGTCTACATTAGAACCAGAAAAATCAAACAATGGTGTTAATTTTCCGATGGCTTCTTCTGTTATTCCTTTTGCTAACAATTCTTTAACGACTCCTTCTCTACCGATTTTATCTAACTTATCTAAAGCGACGGTAAAATCGATTAATTTATCTTGCGCGCCAATAACTTCTGCAATACCAGAAAGTATTTTTCTATTATTCATTTTGATGGTTGTCCCTTCCAAACCTAATTTGGTGAAAACGGTATCGTATAATTGAATAAATTCGACTTCTTGCCATAAAGATTTACTGCCAACAACATCTGCATCACATTGAAAAAACTCTCTAAAACGTCCTTTTTGTGGTCTATCTGCTCTCCAAACGGGTTGCACTTGATACCGTTTAAAAGGAAATGTAATTTCATTTTGGTGTTGCACAACATACCTTGCAAAAGGAACTGTTAAGTCGTAACGCAATGCTTTTTCAGAAATTTGAGAAGTTAATTTTAAGCTATTTTTTTCTTCTAACAACTTCTTATCTGCCTTTGCTAAAAAATCCCCAGAATTTAAAATTTTAAAAATAAGTCTATCACCTTCCTCACCATATTTACCCATTAAAGTTGATGAATTTTCAAAACTAGGAGTTTCAATCGGTTGAAATCCGAATACTTCAAAAGCGGTTTTAATCGTATTCATGATATACGATCTATTGGCTACCTCTGTCGGCGAAAAATCTCTAGTTCCTTTTGGGATGCTTGGTTTCATTTTTAGTATTTTCTTTTATTACTTTTTTATATTCCCACCTTTGGTAAGCTTCAACAAAAACTCATTTTATTGATAACTCTATTAAAGAGAAATAAGACTCTTCATCATTTATATTAGGCAATGGCAAACTACACAACGAGCTAATTTTACATTAAAGTAAAATTCCAAAATTCGCTGCGCGGACAAATATCGTGAAAAAGTTATAAATTTTTAAGTGTTGTATCCTTTTTATTTCTGCGCCTTAAACTATATAAAGAAGCATTTAATTCGAACCCTAACAAAAGTATAATGGCATTTAACCAAACAAATAACATCAATATTAAAAGTGTACCAATAGATCCGTATAATTGATTGTATTGGGCGAATTTAACTACGTAAATTCCAAATAAATAAAAAGTGCACAATGATAGTAATGTTGTAAGTATTGCTCCCGCAGAAAAAAACTTAATTTCTTTCCCTTGCTTTGTTCCATATCTAAAAAGTAGTGAAACAATCGTAAAAATCATGATTAAAAACAAAATACCTCTACCATAATAAAACAAGTTCAAATCGTCTGTATGTAACCATCCTGTTTCATCTATTTTAGTCAATGCTACTTGATACAAAATGACTAGAGTAATTGTAATTATTAAAAAAAGTGATGTCAATAAAGAAACCCCTAAAGAGATAAAATAGGTTCTAAAAACATTTCGTATTTCTTTTACATGATAAGAATATTCAAATCCACCAAAGATTGCATTGACACCATTTGTCATTAAAAATATAGACACTATAAAACCAAAAGATAACAAGCCTCCATATTGATTATTAATTATATCGCCGATTACAAAATTAACAGCTTCGAAAGTTTGAGGTGGTAAAATATCTTTAATAAAAGAAAATAATCCATCTTGAAAGCCTTCAATTGGTATGTATGGAATTAAGGTTAGTATGAACAACATAAAAGGAAAAATGGCCATAAAAAAACTAAATGCAATACCTCCTGCTCTTGTGGTTAAAGCACCTTCAACAATTCCAATAATATACATCTCTAGAACATCATACAAAGACATCCCTTCTAAACCTGGTACTTTTATTTTCTTCCCAAATTTTACAAAGACTTTTACAATGGGTACTTTTTCTAATTTGTCTTCTATTTCTTTTGTCATTAATTTCTTTTCAAAAATTAGAAATCCTTAATATTTATTTTATTCAAATTTAGAAATAACTCTTTAAAAATTAACTCTTTTGTGTTTAATGCAATAGAATCTTTCAAAAAAAGATAATCTCCACCAAAAGTTATACTTGATAAAAGACCATATTTAGTATTAAAAAACAAAGTTCTAGTATGGCCTTTAATTTCTTTATTTTGATATAGTTGAAATGCTAACCTTTTAGCCTTGTATACTTTTTCTGTTGCTAAAAATGTATCAAAATCTGATATCAAAAAATTTCCCTCTAAATTATATTTTAAATCTAAATTCAGGAGAGAATCTATTTGATTTCTGTATTCAAAAATAATAAACCCTTCTTTTTCAGCACTATTTAAAGTGAATTTTGCAACGCTGTCCGTCTGCAATGAATGGCTGTAAATAGGAATATTCTTTTCCATTTTATCACAGGAAATAAATGAAAAAATTAATAATAACGAAAAGAAAACTACCTTTTTCATTCAATAATAATTTTATAATCCGATAGCAATCCATAAAGATTTTCTCTGCTAAACTTTGCCTGTTTTAAATGATTCTTCTCTGGATTAATATTAAAATTAAACGCTGTTTTAAAATCTGAGTTTTCTAAATTCGTATCCTCAAAAATAGCGCCTTTTAAATCTGTATTGTCAAATAAACAACTCGTTGCAATGGTTTCTGTAAAATCTACCTCTTGCAAATTACAATTAGTGAATGTTGTTTTTGGTATTTTTAATTGATAAAAAGATGAAAAATTTAACTGACAATCTTTGAATGACATTTGCAATAAAAACAAATTTACTTCATTAAATTTTAGACCAATCATCTTACAATTGATAAAATTCACATCCTTAAAAGCAGTATCCTTAACGATGGTATTACTAAAATTATAATCTATAAATTCACATTCTACAAACTGAATATTAGAAGCGTGAATTCCCTCAAAATTACAATTTAGAAATGTACAATTATCATATTCTCCTTTCTTGATTTTGGTTTTAGTAAAATCAATTTTTGAATATTCTTCGCTATCAAAATAATTATCAGTCATATCATTTTATGCATTTACAACTCTAAAAAGCTTTTAGACTTAAATCTAAATTATAGACCGAATGCGTTAATGCGCCGGATGAAATAAAGTCGACACCACAATCAGCATACCTTCTAATTGTGTTCTCGTTAATTCCGCCAGAAGATTCTGTTAAACAAGTATTACCAATTAAAGCAACCGCTCTTCTAGTATCTGCATAATTAAAGTTATCAATTAAAATTCTATAAACACCTTCATTTGAAAGAATCTCTTTAATTTCTTGTAAACTTCTTGCTTCCACAATTATCTTAATATCTAGTTGTTTAGCTGCTAAATATTTCTTTGTTTTTGTAATTGCAGCTGTAATTCCACCAGCAAAATCAATGTGATTATCTTTAATCATTATCATATCATACAATGCAAATCTGTGATTCTCTCCTCCTCCAATTTTTACAGCCCATTTTTCTAAAGCTCTAATACCTGGGGTAGTTTTTCTTGTATCTAGCACTTTTGTCTTTGTTCCTTTTAATAAATCCGCAAAAGAAGCAGTTTTTGTAGCAATGGCGCTCATTCTTTGCATCGCATTTAACACCAATCTTTCTGCCATTAAAATTGATTGAGATTTTCCAGAAACATGAAAAACAATATCTCCATATTTTACTTTTTCTCCATCATTTATAAAAGTTTCTATATGTAAGTCTGCATCAACATAATTAAAAACTTGTTTCGCAAATTCAACACCTGCAATAATTCCTTCGTCTTTTACCAACAATTTTGCTTTTCCTATAGCATCAGCAGGAATGCATGAAAGAGATGTGTGATCTCCATCTCCAATATCTTCTCTAATTGCATTTGCAATAATGATTTTTAACTCTTTTTCAAATTGTTCTTTTGATATCATTTCGTAAACTTTATTCTAGTGTAAAAATAGTAATTCATAATTCATAATTCGTAATTTTACGATATGAAAATTAAATTACTCGCCATTGGTAAAACTGATAATAAAAATTTAATTCAGTTAATTGATGAATATCAAAACCGACTAAAACATTATATAAAGTTTGAGTTAGAGATCATTCCAGATATTAAAAATGTGAAGAACTTAAGTGAGCATCAACAAAAAGAAAAAGAGGGGGAATTGATTTTAGCTAAACTACAAAACACAGATTGCTTAGTTTTACTAGATGATAAAGGAAAACACTATACCTCTGTTGAGTTTTCTAAATATTTACAAAAGAAAATGAATGCTGGTATCAAACAATTAGTTTTGGTAATTGGCGGACCATATGGATTCTCTGAAGCCGTTTATAAAAAGTCAACTGGAAAAATATCATTATCCAAAATGACTTTTTCTCACCAAATGATTCGTCTTTTTATTGTTGAACAATTGTACAGAGGATTTTCAATTTTACGTAATGAACCTTATCATCATGAATAAAAGAGCTGATTTAAATATTATGCCATTCTGATTAGAAAAATGATTATTTTCGCTAAATGAAATTAGTTTTTGCTACCAATAATCCGAATAAAGTTGCCGAAGTTCAAAAAATGCTTTCTAATACAATCGAATTGCTTTCTTTAAAAGACATTAATTGTTTTGATGAAATTGAAGAAACTGAATCTACTTTAGAGGGAAATGCAAAATTAAAAGCAGCTTATATCACTCAGAAATTCGGATACAATTGTTTTGCTGATGACACAGGTTTAGAGGTAGAAAGTTTAAATGGTAAACCTGGAGTTTATTCAGCCAGATTTGCAGGAAAACCTAGCAATTCTGAAAATAATATGGAAAAATTATTATCAGTTTTAAAAGACCTAGAAAACAGAAAAGCACAATTTAGAACATCAATTTGCTTAAATTTAGACGGAAAAAAGTTCCTTTTTGAAGGGGTTTGTAAAGGAGAAATTTTAAAAGAAAAACAAGGGAAAAAAGGTTTTGGCTACGATCCAATCTTTAAACCTGAAGGTTTTAATAGATCTTTTGCAGAAATGACATCACAAGAAAAAAATAAGATTTCTCATAGAGGAATTGCAATGCAAAAGTTAGTGTCTTTTTTGGATAAAAATTATTCATAAGTTTATCTTTTTAAACTCATCATAAACATAATAAAGGTTTCAAACATTCTTAACCTGATAATCATAAATGAAACAAATAAGCTATACAAAACACTTTATTTTCCTCTCACTTTTGCTGATAATTTTGTTTTTTGTGAATATTAGTTTGGGTTCTGTTTCAATTCCTTTTAGCGAAATCTTTACTACTTTAATTGGTGGAACGCCACCCAAAGAAAGTTGGGAAACTATCATTCTAAATTTTAGGTTACCGAAGGCAATTACAGCAATTTTAGTTGGTTCTGGTTTGTCTATTTGTGGTTTGTTAATGCAAACGCTCTTTAGAAACCCTTTGGCAGGACCATTTGTTTTAGGTATTTCTTCTGGTGCAAGTTTAGGAGTTGCCATTTTAATTTTAGGTTCATCTGTTTTTGGAGGCTTTTTATTATCCTCTTCAATTTCCAATTGGTCTTTACCAATTGCGGCAAGTTTAGGTGCGTTTTTAGTATTATCAGCTGTAATTATTGCTGCAAATAAAGTTAGAAATACCATGTCAATTTTAATTATTGGATTAATGTTTGGTAGTTTAACATCAGCTGTTATTAGTGTTTTAGCCTATTTTTCTGAAGCTAATCAAATTCAGCAATATTTATTTTGGAGTTTTGGTAGTTTAGGCAACTTAACTTGGAATGAGTTACTTGTTTTTAGTCTCATTTATTTTGTAGGAATTATAGGAGCAATCACTGTTATTAAGCCTTTAAATAGTTTTTTACTAGGTGAAAATTATGCAATGAGTTTAGGTATTAATATAAAAAAAAGCAGAAATATTATTTTACTCATAACCAGTTTATTAACAGGAGTTATTACTGCTTTTTCAGGCCCTATTGCATTTGTTGGTTTAGCCGTACCACACATCGCAAGAATGTTGTTTTCAAGCTCAAACCATAAAATATTAATTCCATCAACAGCTATTATTGGAGCAATCGTTTTATTAATTTGCGATTCAATTGCACAATTACCAACAAGCGAATTTACGCTTCCTATAAATGCAATTACGTCCTTATTTGGCGCTCCTATTGTTATTTGGTTATTAATCAGAAAAAAGACAATATTTGTTTAAAGAAATATTTAATTTAAAAAATGATTGAATATTATAATAGTTAATTCGTGAAAACCCAATCTAAAAATAAAATACTTACAACTGAAAACCTATCCATTGGTTATCGAACTAAGAAAGCACATCATATTGTAGCTTCTGATATTGATTTATCCATTGAAAAAGGAAAATTAGTTACAGTTTTAGGTAAAAATGGAATTGGAAAATCTACTTTATTAAGAACCATTGCCAAAGTTCAAAAACCTTTAAACGGTAATGTTTTTATCAATAATAAGAACTTAGAAACATATGCGCATCAAGAACTAGCAACCGCTTTGAGCATGGTTTTAACTGAAAGGCTTCCCGAAAGTCAATTAACCGTGTTTGAACTCGTTGCTCTTGGCAGGCAGCCTTATACAAATTGGATTGATAAATTATCCGATATTGATTTAGAAAAAGTAAATTGGGCTCTTGATGAAACAGAAATTCATCATTTAAAACACAAACGTTTTTACGAATTAAGTGATGGTCAACTGCAAAGAGTTTTAATTGCAAGAGCTTTGGCACAAGACACTGAAATTATTATTTTGGATGAACCAACGGCGCATTTAGATTTACATCATACCATTAAAATTTTTTCTTTGTTAAAAAAATTGACAGAAAAAACTTCAAAGACCATTATTATGTCTTCTCATGAAGTAAATTTATCAATAAAATTTGCAGATGAAATCATTTTATTCACAGACGCTAAAATTTACACAGGAACTCCAAACGAATTAATAAATAACAATTCTTTCGACAACTTATTTCCTAGTGAAATTATTAATTTTAACAGGAATTTAAAGCAGTTTATCATAAACAAAAAGTAATTTTGAGTAACCTTCAACTTTTTAGTACTTTTGGTATAACATTAAATTAATTTAAATAATTTTTTAATCGATGAAAAAAATATTTTTTATAGCTAGTATATTCGTATTTATAGCTTGTGGTTCTGGTAAAGATGCTTCAAATAGCGAAGCTTCAAATGTAGATCAAGCTTTAAAATATGCTGCTTCAATTACTGCAAAAGATTTAGGAACGCATTTGTTTATTTATGCTTCAGATGAATTTGAAGGAAGAAATACAGGTGAACTTGGCCAAAAGAAAGCAGTAGAATATTTAAAAAACTTTTATGTAAAACAAGGAATTGCTCCCGCCATAGGTAGTGATGATTATTTTCAGGGAGTACCTGCAGATTTTTTAAACAAACGTATAATAAAAACACCTTTAAAAGATTCTGAGAACGTTGTTGCTTTTATTAAAGGTAGAGAAAAACCAGATGAAATTGTGGTTATCTCTGCGCATTTAGATCATGAAGGAATAAAAAATGGAGAAATTTATAATGGTGCAGATGATGATGGTTCAGGAACTGTTGCTATTTTAGAAATTGCTGAAGCTTTTCAAATGGCCGCTAAAGCAGGAAAAGGTCCAAAACGTTCAGTTTTATTTTTACATGTTACAGGTGAAGAAAAAGGATTGTTAGGTTCTAAATATTATACTGAAAACCCTTTGTACCCTTTAGCAAATACTGTTTGTGATTTAAATATTGATATGGTTGGAAGAATTGATGATAGACATAAAGAAGACCCAAATTATGTGTATTTAATAGGTTCTGATAAGTTAAGTACAGAATTACATACTTTATCTGAAGAAATAAATAAAAAATACACCAACATTAATATAGATTATAAATATAATGATGAAAATGATCCTAATCGGTTTTACTACAGATCAGATCATTATAACTTTGCAAAACACAACATTCCAATTATTTTCTATTTTAACGGCACACATGCTGATTATCACAGACCAAGTGATACTCCGGACAAAATTAACTACGAATTGTTAGAAAACAGAACCCGCTTGGTTTTTCATACAGCTTGGGAAGTTGCTAACAGAGAAACAAGGATTACTGCAGATAAAGTAGAAGTTAAAAAAGAAGAAACTAGTAAATAAAAAATATCTAAAATAGATATCTATTAACTAAGCAATTTAATTGCTTAGTTAATAGAATGAAAAATACAACATTATTAAAGCCGGATGACTTAATTATACTCTTTCATCTCATCGTCGTAAAACTCGCCTGCTTTATCCATTAAACCAGCTAATTCTGTTGCGATATCTTCTTCACTTTCCCCAGTTAAGTCTTCAAACCACTCAACTGAATCGTCTTTTAAATTAATTATAAAACGTGGAAATTCTGTATGCAACACAAAAATATCTTCTGGGAATTTGCTGTTATCAGCTAATAAAAATTTAGGTAAATCCATTTTGTTTATTTTTTATTTGACATTCTAATTGAAGAATGACAAAAGAATCTCATTTTAAAAATATGAGCTCTTAATTGTTTCTCAAACTTATTTTAAGTTTGACGTTTATTCTAATATTAATTTTTCTTTCTCTTTTATCAATTTTAAAGTTAACTTATTAAATCTGATAAATAATAAAATTGATGCTGTTGTTAAGCCTGCTAACAAACCTAACCAAATGCCAAAACTACCATACATTTCCTCTTTCCCTAAGAAATATGAAACAGGAAAACCTACCACCCAATAAGAAATAAAAGTAAGAATAGTGGGGATTTTAACATCTTGTAAACCGCGTAAAGCTCCTAAAACCAATACTTGAATGCTATCCGAAATTTGAAAGAATGCAGCAGCAAGGAGTAATTTTGAAGCAATAGAAACTACTTCCATATTATCCACATAATTAGTTTTGTCATTCAAATCAACATAAATCGTTGGCATAATTTTATGGAAAACAAAAAATAGAATGGCGAAAACAACTGCTAAAATAATTCCTAACAAAAATATTGAAAATGCTATTCTTCGTAATTCTTTATAATTTTGTAATCCTTTTTGGTTACCTACCCTTATCATAGAAGCTACGCTTAACCCCATAGCTACCATGAATGTCATGGAAGATAAATTTAATGCAATTTGATTTGCTGCTTGCGGATTTTTACCCAAAAGACCACTCAACCAAATTGCAGCTGTAAAAATAGCAACTTCAAAAAACATTTGCATCGCACTTAAAGAACCTAAATTGATGATTCTTTTTATCATTAAAATATCTAAAATAAAGAATTTTATATTTTTTACAATTTGTGCTGAACGCTTTTTGTATCGTAATAATAGCCATAAATAGATAACCATTATAATTCTTGAAGCTAACGTACCATAAGCTGCCCCAACAATACCCATTTCAGGAAATCCAAATTTTCCAAAGATGAGAATATAATTGAAAACAATATTCACAATATTAGCAAGTAATGTTGCATACATTGGATATTTAGTCATAGACATACCATCACTAAATTGTTTTATTGCTTGAAAAATAACTAAAGGAATTAAGGAAAAAGCGACCAAATCTAAATACGGAATTGCCAATTCCACAACTTCTTTTGGTTGTTTCATTAGGTACATTATTGGTTTCGAAAAATAGACTCCTAAAAACAAAGCAATTCCTAATACTGTGCATAAAAATAACCCATGTTTGTATGCAGACCTTGCTTGTTGTAAATTATCTGAAGAATCTGCTTCTGCTATTAAAGGTGTAATGGCTGTAGAAAACCCAATACCTATTGACATGGCGATAAACATAAAACTGTTTCCTAAAGAAACTGCTGCCAATTCTGCAGTTCCGATTTGACCAACCATAATATTATCAACAAAAGATACAAAAGTATGACCTAACATACCTAACATAACAGGGGCTGCAAGTTTCCAATTATATTTAAATTCTGATGTATATTGCGTAATGTTCACTAATTAAATTTAGTTTTTTAAATTGCGAAGATACATATTACAGGATGAAGCATAACTTTAGAACTTATCAATTTTTCTTACCTTTTTATCATAAAATTAATTACTTTTGATTTACAAAAAAACAAAAAATGGCAAATATTACATTAAAAGGAAATTCGATAAATACATTAGGTAATTTACCAAAAACTGGAAATAAAGCTCCCAATTTCAAACTAACAACTTTAGATTTATCAGAAAAAAGTTTGTCAGATTTTAAAGGAAAGAAAATTATTTTAAATATTTTTCCAAGTATAGATACCGGAACTTGTGCGACGTCCGTCAGAGAATTTAATAAAAAATCAGCAGAATTAGAAAATACAGTTGTATTGTGTATTTCAAGAGATTTACCGTTTGCACAGGCTCGTTTTTGTGGGGCTGAAGGGATAGAAAATGTGTTAATGCTCTCTGATTTTGCTACTGGTAAATTTGGTAAAGATTATCAATTAGAAATTATAAATGGTCCACTAACCCACTTGCACTCTAGAGCAATTGTTATCATTGATGAAAATGGAAATGTAGTTTATACCGAACAAGTTTCTGAAATTGTAGATGAACCTAATTACGATGCTGCCTTAAAAGCTCTCTAAGATGAAAAATCCTAAAGATGGTTTTTTAATAGGAAGAATGCGAAGTTTAAAGTTTGCTTTCAGAGGGATGTGGATTTTAATTTCTACTGAAGACAGTATTAAAGCCCAATTATTTTTTGCTTTAATCGCCACTATTTTAGGATTTTATTTTAATATTAATGCTACAGAATGGGCTATTCAATTTATTATAATTGGTTTGGTTTTGGTCGCTGAAGCTGCAAATACAGCGATAGAAGAAGTTGCCGATTTTATTCACCCAGAGTATCATGAAAAAATAGGTTTGATCAAAGATATCGCAGCGGGTATACCAAGTTTTGCCGCTTTTACATCTTTGATTGTTGCAGGTATCATCTACGTGCCAAAAATTTTATTATTATTTTAAACATCAATATATTTACTAAATTAAGTACTTTGCAATTTAATGGCCAAAAAAAGAATAAGCATCAAACAAGCATCTTTACAAAAAGAAGAAAAAATTAGTGTTTTTTCCTTCTTAAAAACGAAACAAGCAAAATCGCTTTTCTCAATATTTTTAATGTTATTTGCTGTTTTTTTATGCATTGCTTTTATTTCGTTTTTCTTTAACTGGCAGGAAGATCAAAGCACGCTTAATCATTTAACGGATAGAACTGTAAAAAGTAAAAACCTTTTAGGCAAAATTGGCGCTAATTTAAGTCACTTTTTTATATACGACGGTTTTGGTTTGGCTTCCTTTATCATTTGTTTCCAGGTTTTTTTAACGGGGTTTTACCTGCTGATTCAAAAGAAATTTTCAAAAATTATTATCAGCTGGAATTGGGGTCTGATTTCCATGTTATGGGTTTCTTTAATTTTTGGTTTTTTAAATAAAAAGCATGCTCTTTTAGCCGGTGTTGTAGGCTTTGAAATAAATAGCTATCTACAAACTTTTATTGGAAAAATAGGATTAACCATTGTTTTAATTTTTTCGCTTTTTGCCTATTTAATTATTCGATACAAAGTTTCTTTAGATACTTTCATTGAAAAAATAAAACAAGAAAGGTTAGAAAGAAAAGCAGCAAACATTGAAGCTAAAAAAACAGATAGTGTATTAGAAGTAACAGAGCTTAATGAAATGCTACCTGAAACCAGTACTCCTAATAAAAAAGAAAAATCAGAATTTGAATTATCAGTAGAAAATTTAAAACCTACCATTTCTAAACATTCTGATGTTTCATCAAATAAACAGGAAATCAGTTTAAAAATAGAAAAAGAACCTAAACCTAAATTAAAAGTTGAAGAAGTTATTGAAGATTTAGAAATTGATGTTGATGAAGTTGAAGAGGAAGAACATTCTACCGAAAATTTATCTAATAAAATATTAAAAGATTTTGGTGAGTTTGATCCTACTTTAGAGTTATCAAAATTTAAGTTCCCAACTTTCAATTTATTAAAACAATACAATGAAACTATTTCTATAGATCCAGAAGAATTAGAGGCTAACAAAAATAGAATTGTAGAAACATTGAAAAACTACAAAATTGGTATTGCAGAAATAAAAGCTACAGTGGGCCCTACAATTACGTTGTATGAAATTGTACCAGAAGCTGGAATCAGAATTTCTAAAATTAAGAATCTAGAAGACGATATTGCTTTATCTTTATCTGCTCTCGGAATTAGAATTATTGCGCCTATTCCAGGAAAAGGCACCATTGGTATTGAGGTGCCTAATAAAAAATCAACAATAGTTTCGATGCATTCCGTTATTTCCTCAAAGAAATTCCAAGAATCATCGATGGAGTTACCAATAGCCTTGGGTAAAACTATTTCTAATGAAACTTTTGTGGTTGATTTGGCAAAAATGCCTCACCTCTTAATGGCAGGTGCAACTGGTCAAGGAAAATCTGTTGGTTTAAATGCGGTTTTAACATCTTTACTATATAAGAAACACCCCGCAGAAGTAAAGTTTATTCTAGTAGACCCCAAAAAAGTAGAATTAACATTATTCAATAAAATTGAACGACATTATTTAGCAAAATTGCCAGATGTAGAAGAAGCAATTATCACAGATACAACCAAAGTTGTGCATACATTAAATTCTTTATGTATTGAAATGGATACCAGGTATGACTTACTAAAGGCAGCTATGGTTAGAAATATAAAAGAATACAATATTAAGTTTAAAAAGCGTAAATTAAACCCTAATGATGGACATCGATTTTTACCTTATATTGTTTTAGTTATTGATGAATTTGCAGATTTAATTATGACCGCTGGTAAAGAAGTGGAAACTCCAATTGCACGTTTAGCGCAGCTAGCTAGGGCCATTGGAATTCACTTAATTGTAGCTACACAAAGACCTTCTGTAAACGTAATTACTGGTATTATTAAAGCAAATTTTCCAGCAAGAATTGCATTTAGAGTAACTTCTAAAATAGATTCTAGAACGATCTTAGATGCTGGAGGAGCAGATCAATTAATTGGACGTGGGGATTTATTATATACTGCAGGAAATGAAATTAATAGGATACAATGTGCCTTTGTTGACACACCTGAAGTAGAAAAAATAACAGATTATATTGGTTCTCAGAAAGCATATCCTGAAGCTTATTTATTACCCGAATATATAGATGATGAAAGTGGCACAAGTATTGATATTGATATTGAAGACAGAGATAAACTTTTTAAAGAAGCAGCAGAAATTATAGTAATCGCGCAACAAGGTTCTGCTTCTTTATTGCAAAGAAAATTAAAGTTAGGGTATAACAGAGCCGGAAGATTGATAGATCAATTAGAAGCAGCCGGTATTGTTGGTGGTTTTGAAGGAAGCAAAGCAAGACAAGTTTTAGTAACCGATTTTTTGGCATTAGAACAATTATTAGAAAACGAAAAGAATCAATAGAAATGAAAAAAACAATACTTTTATTTTTAAGCATAAGTATTACATCCATCGTCTTCTCTCAGAATTCAGAAGAAGCAAAATCTTTATTAGATGAAGTTTCTACAAAAATGGGAGCTTACGAAAACATGTATTTAGGTTTTAGTCAAACTTTAAGTAATGAAGATGCCGGAATTAACGAAGATGATGAACCTCCCATAAGAGGAGTCATTAATTTACAAAAAGAAAAATATAGCTTAAATTACTTGGGTAATAAATTCATTTATGATGGCAACAAATTATATGTAATCAATAATGATGAAAAAGAAATTTCAATTACTGAAGGTGATTTAGATGGTGATGATGGTTTTATTTATCCATCAAAATTATTAACTTTTTACAAAGATGGTTACAATTTTGATATGGGAAAACTACAAAATATCAATGGGAGAAAAATACAGTTTGTCACCTTAAATCCTATCGATAGTAATTCAGATATTGTTAAAGTTGAATTAGGTATTGATACCAAAACAAAACATATTTATAAGTTAGTGCAAACTGGCTCTAATAGCTCTAAAACAACATTCACTATTACCACATTTAAGAGTAATCAAGTATTGTCTGAAAACTTTTTTAAATTTGATAAACAAAAATACTTAAGTCAAAATTATACCATTGATTAATTCTTTCAATTAACAGAAAATTAGTAGCATCTTAATATTTAAGATGCTATTTTTGCTTTTTATGAAAATTTTAGATAAATACCTCTTAAAAAGTTTTTTTAAACCTTTTGTAGCCACTTTTGTAATTGTACTATTTGTGCTAGTTATGCAGGCTTTATGGCAGGCATTTGAAAACATTGCCGGTAAAGGTATTAGCCTCATTTTTATACTAAAATTTCTTTACTACACAACTTTAATGATAATTCCACAAGCGTTGCCAATAGGTGTGTTATTATCATCTATTATGGCATTAGGGAATTTAGGTGAAAACTACGAATTTGCTGCTGCTAAATCTGCAGGTATTTCCTTGCAACGTTTGGTTAGACCTATTGGTATTTTAGCCATTCTTTTAAGCGGAATTAACTTTTTATTTTTAAACAATGTATATCCTTATGCGGTTTTTAAACAAATAAACTTAAAACAAAACATTAAAAAAAAGCAACCCGCAATGGCATTAGTGCCTGGAAGTTTTAATGCAGATTTACCTGGTTATCAAATTAAATTTGAGGAAAAATACGGGGAACAAGAAAACCTTTTAAAGAAAGTTTTAATTTATGATTTAAAAAGTAATAGAGGAAATCAAAAAGTAATTACTGCAGACAGAGGTAAAATTGTTACTGAAGAAGGTAGTAGATATATGACGTTTATTTTATATGATGGTAATTACTATGAGGAACATGTAAAAAATGCAAGAACAACTGCAAAACGAAAAAAAATGGCAGCTTCTAATGCTACTTTTAAGGAATATGAATTTAATATTGATATTGGTAATAGTTTCGATGAAGGAAAACTAGATTCCCTGAGCAACAAAGGATATCCTATGATGTATAGTTTAAAGGAGATAAAGGATACTATTCCAAAGTTAAAAGAAACCTATTATGAAAGTCTAGATTTAAGAGCAAAAAATATTTTTATAAGCACAAAGGCAAAAAAATTATATTCATATTCCGATTCATTAAAAAAGAAGAATTTAGATAGTATCACACTTCAAAACTTCCAATTGAAAGAAAAAATTACAATTTTAAATTCTGCAATAGCAAAAACGAGCAGAGTTTTTAATACTTTAAAAAACAATACTGCATCCATAAAATGGAGAAGAAAGATACTTAATTTTTATGATACAGAGTATTACAATAGACTTGCTTTTTCTTTATCTTGTGTAATCTTATTTTTTATTGGTGCTCCATTGGGTTCCATCATTAGAAAAGGAGGTTTTGGAATGCCTATGATATTAGCAATTGCGGTTTATGTTATTTACTTTTTTGCAAATACATTTGGTAAAAACTTAGCTGAAGAAAGTACTATTTCAGCATTTTTAGGCTCATGGATTTCTGCCATTATTATGATACCTGTTGCAATATTATTAACCAGGAGAGCCACCAAAGACAAAGGAATATTTAATATAGATTCATTCTTACAACCTATTACCAATTTTTTTAAAAATTTAGCACCAAAAAAAGGTAAAAAAATATGACAACACAAACTTCACAGAAAAGCACCCAATTAAATACAATCGAAGCTGCTATTAACGATATTAGAAATGGTAAAATTATCATTGTCGTTGACGATGAAAATAGAGAAAATGAAGGTGACTTTTTAGCTGCTGCTGAAAAAGTAACTCCAGAAATGGTGAACTTTATGGCAACGCATGGTCGTGGATTAATTTGTGCACCATTAACTGAAAAACGTTGTAAAGAGTTAGACTTAGGAATGATGGTGAATAACAATACAGATCCAATGGAAACTGGTTTTACTGTTTCTGTCGATTTACGTGGAAAAGGAGTTACAACTGGTATTTCTGCTTCAGACAGAGCACTCACCATTAATGCTTTAATTGATGCTGAAATAAAACCTTTTGATTTGGCAAGGCCTGGTCATATTTTTCCTTTAAGAGCAAAAGAAGGTGGTGTTTTACGTAGAACCGGACACACAGAAGCTGCAATCGATTTTGCACGTTTAGCAGGCTTAAAACCTGCGGGTGTTATTGTAGAAATCATGAATGAAGATGGGTCCATGGCGCGTTTACCGGAACTTCTACTAGTTGCAAAAAAGTTTGATATTAAAATTGTTTCTATTGAAGATTTAGTTGCTTACAGAATGGAACATGATTCCTTAATCGAAAAGAAAGATGATTTTGAGCTAGAAACTCGTTTTGGAAATTTTAGATTAAGAGCGTATCAACAAACTACAAATAATCAAGTACATATTGCATTAACAAAAGGTTCTTGGACAAATGAAGAAGGCGTTTTAACAAGAATTAATTCTACATTAGTGAATAATGATATTTTGGGAACCTTAACGAATAATGCTGATAAGAAGTTAGATCAAATGTTTCAAGTGATCAATGAAGAGGGAAAAGGGGCTATATTATTTATCAACCAACAAAATCAATACAAAAACTTATTAAACAGACTATCTGTTTTAAAAGAAAATCAGAAAAAAGGAGAATTAAAAGCACCAGCAATAGCAATGGATCAAAGAGATTTTGGAATTGGTGCTCAAATTTTACATGATTTAAACATTAGCAAATTAAAATTAGTAACCAACACACAACAAACGAAAAGAGTGGGTATGATTGGGTACGGATTGGAAATTATAGATTATGTAACGTACTAAAATTTAGAGTGAGAAATTAGAAGAATTATTTTCCTGCTTCCCACTTCAAACTACCTTTCTCTAACTCTATTGCTTCCAAATTTTGTTGAAACAACCTTGCTGTATGCTTTCCTTTTAAAGAGATATTATCACCGAAAACTTCAAGCCAACTTCCTTCACGTAAACCCAAAACAGCAACTTCATTAAACACATGAAACTCTTTTATTCTTGTTTCTCTAGTTTCTCCCATATGTTTAGAGCCTTGTATAGGATCTAAAAAATGTGCATTAATGTTAAAAGGAATAATTCCTAAAGTGGTAAAACTTGGCGGATATACAATTGGCATATCATTCGTGTTTTTCATATTAACGCCACAAATATTGCTTCCAGCACTCGTGCCTAAATACGGAGTGCCAGTCTCTAAAGCTTGTTTTAAGGCGGAAATTATATCATTCTTATATAATTTATTCACAAGCTCGAAGGTATTTCCTCCTCCTGTAAAAATAGCTTCCGCTTTTTGTATGGCTTCTTTTGGGTTTTCAAATTGATGAATTCCTGTAACACCAATATTTATTTTTGCAAATGCTTTTTCTGCAATTTTAGTGTATTCATTATAAGAAATACCACCTGGTCTCGCATAAGGAATAAAAAGTATCGTTTTTACATCCACAAAAAAAGTAGTTAATGTAGGTAATAAATATTCTAAATAGCCACTTCCATGAATCGTTGACGTACTTGCAATGATTAATTTTTTCATATCTCAAAAAATAATAGAAACTAAATGTTATTTTTTCTAAATTAGCAAAGAAAAGCTATTAATATCTTACTTCAGAAAAAAAATCTTATGAAAACCAAAATTTCAATATTAACACTAATGATTTCAGTTTTTTATTCATGTATAATCAATAATGACTCTGATTTTAAAATTACAAAATCAGACTTAGCAGGTACATGGGCATTGGCTAATTTTGAAATGGAGAGCGCTACAGTGGTTGTAACAAACCCTGCTCCCACTCAAACGATAATTGCAGATGTTCGTGGAAGTAATTATAATGCTTTTATTAATTTTTCTGAAAATCCAGATATTGCTAATGTTACTGGAGATTTTACGCTTGAAATAAGTTATAATCAAACTAACGTTGACATCTATACTTTAGACGCTTTTATATTTAACGATATTTTTGGTTTTTCTTCAAGCGCATGGAACTATAGTGACAATGTATTGAGCTTAATGCATAGTGGACTTAGTTTAAATCTTGATATTATTGATTTCACTGAAGATTTTATGAAAATAGAATTAGATGTAAATGAGACCGTAACCATTAACGGTATCACTTCGAATGTTTTTGGTAAGTCTATTGTAACCTTAGAAAAGCAATAGTTTACTTTTCTTTATAATTAGGGATATTTATGAGGTATTTCTTATTAAGCCAAAAACAAAATATTTACTCTAATAAGTTCATAGCATAGAAAAGGTTTTTAACAGAAGTTTACAATTCTATTAAAATAGTTTTAAGAAGGTCTACTCTTTTCTTTGTTGACCTGAAAAATAAACCAGTACTATTCTTTCTACTTTTTACCTTTTTATCTTTTTATCTTTTTATCTTATTGTCAAGAAAAAAGAATACTAATTAGGGAGAAAGTTTTTTTAACGAAACGGTCACGTCTGATGTGCATATAATTAACAAAAAAACACAGAAAGGAACCATTTCGAATGATAAAGGTTGGTTTGACATTTCGGCTATTATGGGTGATAGTTTGCAGTTTTCCCGCATCAAGATAAAAAGTAAGCAATTTATAATAACAAAAGAAAATTTCACTGAAAGAAATATTAAAATAGCACTTGAAGAAAACACATATTCTTTAGACAGTTTTACTCTAAAAAATCCCAAAAGTATTTTTTATATCGACCCACAAATACTGAAATCACTCACTGTAAATGCAAAACCTAAGATTAATAATTCTGTCATAAACTTCAAATCTGGTGCCGCAATAAGTATTGATAATTTAATTAGTTCTTTAAACGTAAAAAAGAACTAATTAAAATTACACAAGAAAATATTGTTCTTTCTAAAATTAGAAAATACTTTACAGATGATTTTTTTATTACAGATTTACAAATTAAAAAAGAGTATATAAAACCATTTTTAAATTATTGTATTCAAAAAAATATCATTTATCATTTTATAAGAAAAAAGAACATCATACTCACAAAATTTTTAATAGACGAGAGCAGGGTATTTCCAAAAAAAACAAATGCTTACAGTGCCTCATTATTTAGCAAATAGGGACTTTTTTTTAACAGAACTTTAAAATTATTTTCATCAAATTTAAAGAGAAAATACTTAATTTGTAAAAGTTAAAAAAAAAGCCATGATAAAAAAAATTCTTGTATTATTCGTCTTTTTTATCAGTTTGCTCAGCACTTTTTCTCAAGAAAAAAATAAAATCATTACTGGAAAAATATTAGATTCTTTAGGTATTGTTAAAAATGCAAACGTCATCAACCTAAAAACAAATCAAGGAACTTTTTCTAACGACAATGGAATTTTTCGAATTTTCGTTTCTGAAGGTGACACTTTGAGCCTTTCTTCCATTCAACATATTTCAAAAAAAGTAATCATTACTAAAAATATTATTGAAAACAGAAAAATGAATATACGCATAAAATACAACATATATTCTTTAGATGAATTTGAACTAAAAAGGCATAACTTAATAGGTAGATTGAGTGTTGACACAAAAACTGTGCCCACAAATAAAAGAGATTCTCTTTTAAAAAATGTTATGAATTTTTCTAAAATTAACATGCAAGTTGTTGAAGCCGATGATTATATCGATAGTAGAGTTCGACCACATATAAATGAAACAGATCCAACAGCAAAATTTGCAGGTGTTGGTGGCGGCATAATTATGCCTTTTAAAAGTTCAGCGCGTTTATGGGCTTTGCGCAGAAATTTAGCTCAAAAAAAAGCTTTTCCGTATAAAATTTTATCCACGCTTGGAGAGAAATTTTTCTTTGATGAATTAGAAATTCCTATTGATAAATACTTTCATTTTCTGGAATATTGCAATCCGTTAGGTATAGAAGATTTTCATAAAGATGGAAATCTTTTGGAGGTGATAAAAATTTTACGAACAGAAAAGGTGTCTTACCTTAAAATGATAAAAAAACAGTAATTTGGTCTCATATTTTATTTTAATAATTTCATGAAATTTAAGAAAACATTTTTACTGCTATTTATCATTCCCTTTTTATCTTTTACTGCACACAAGTATTATTTAAGTTTAACACAAATAAATTACAAAAGTGAGTCGAAATCTATTCAAATTGTAATCAATGTTTTTATGGATGATATTGAAACCGCATTAAATAGCGATTACAAAATTAATTTACAATTGACCACAAAAAATGAATTAAAGAATAATGATATTTATTTTAAGAGGTATTTAAAAGAAAAAATACATTTTAAAGTTGATAATATTCCTAAAGAATTCAAGTATATAGGTAAAGAATATGATGGAGATTTAGTTTATTTCTATCTAGAAATAGAAAACATCAATCAATTAAAAACTATAGATCTTACTAATAATATACTCACAAAACATTTTCCAGAACAACAAAATTTAACAAAGTGTAAACTTGGAGATAAACACAAAAGTATATTACTGACCAAAAAAGAAAATGTAGCTAAATTTAAATATGAATAGTCACTCCACTCAAAACAACAGATTTATGAAAAAAATTGGAATTTTCCTTTTTTCCCTTGTTCTAATAACAAACTCTTTTGCTCAAGCAAAACAGGGCCACACTAATCAAAATAAATTTAAACAATTAAAACAAGAACTACCAACGCCAAATGCAGAAAGGACGGCCTCTGGAGCTCCAGGTAAAGCATACACGCAACAGAAAGTTGATTATGTTATGGACATCATTTTAGATGATGATAAAACCAAAATAACAGGTTCAGAAATTATTACGTATCATAATAATTCAGCTGATGATTTGTCCTATCTATGGGTTCAGTTAGACCAGAATATGAGAGCTGCAGATTCCAAAACTCCAGATATTTCTCCAAGCTCTATTTCTAAAAAAATGAGTATACGCCGTTTTAAAAGAAATTTTCCTGAAGAACGTTTTGATGGTGGTTTTAATATTATGAGCGTTACAAATAAAGATGGTAGTAAATTATCTTACACCCTAAACCAAACGATGATGCGCATCAATCTTGTAAAGCCTTTGGCTTCGGGAGAAACGTTTAAATTCAATATAAAATGGTGGTATAACATCAACAATCATAGAACACAAGGTGGTAGATCTGGTTATGAGCATTTTACAGAAAATGGCAATAATAATTATGTAATTGCACAATTTTATCCAAGACTGTGCGTGTATGATAATGTAGAAGGTTGGCAGAACGATCAATTTTGGGGAAGAAGTGAATTCGCTTTGGAGTTTGGAGATTTTACAGTAAATATAACCGTTCCAGAAGATCACATGTTAGGAGCCACTGGAGTTTTACAAAATGAAAAAGAAGTTTTATCAAGAAAAGAACTAAAACGATTAGCGAAAGCGAGACAAACTTTCGATAGTCCTGTAATAATTAGAACACAAGAAGAAGCAGAAAAGATTGAAAAAGCTCGTTCTAAAAAAACGAAAACTTGGAAATTTATTGCTAAAAACGTACGTGATTATGCCTTTGCAACTTCCAGAAAATTTATCTGGGATGCGATGGCTGTAGACATTAATGGCAAAACTGTAATGGCATATTCTTTATATTCTAAAGAAGCAAATCCTTTGTATGGAGATCATTCTACAAAAGCAGTTGCGCAAACTTTAAAAACATATTCTAAATACACTTTTGATTACCCGTATCACAAAGCAATTTCTGTCGATGGCCAAATGGGCATGGAATACCCACAAATTTGTTTTAACCCAGGTAGACCAGATTTGCCAAATGGTGGTTATTCCGATAGAATGAAGTATAGAATGATTAAAGTTACCATTCACGAAGTGGGGCATAACTACTTCCCTATGATTGTAAATTCTGACGAAAGACAATGGACTTGGATGGATGAAGGTTTAAATTCTTATATGGAAATGTTAGCCGAATTAGCTTACGATCCTAATTTCCCAATTACAAGAGGCTATCCTAAAAATATTATTAAATATATGGGTGGAGATCAGTCTAAAATTGCGCCAATTATGTCTAAAGGAGATAATGTATATAGTTTTGGAAGTAATGCTTATGGCAAGCCCGCAACTGCTTTATGGATTTTACGTGAAACTATTATGGGTAAAGAATTATTTGACCATGCTTTTAGAACCTATTCTCAAAGATGGATGTTTAAACATCCTTCTCCAGCAGATTTCTTTAGAACGATGGAAGATGCCTCTGGTGTAGATTTAGATTGGTTTTGGAGAGGATGGTTTTACACGACAGATGTTACGGATATAGGCATAAAAGGTGTGAAGAAATATCAAACAAATTCTACAGATAGTTCTGTGGAATTTATTGAAGATACATCGGAAGGTTTAGGCTTTACAAAAAAAGTTGAAAATTCAAAATATCATTATGAAATTACTTACAATAAGCCTGGTGGATTAGTGATGCCAATTATTATAGAATTTACTTATAAAGATGGCACAAAAGAAAGAAAAACATATCCTGCGCAAATTTGGCGATATAATGATAAAGAAGTTACTAAAGTATTTTCATCATCAAAAGAAGTTGAAAGTATGAAGATTGATCCAGATTTAGAGACTGCCGATGTTGATATTTCAAATAATAGTTTCCCAAAAGAGAAATCAAATAAATTTGAAAAATTTAAAAAGAATATAAAAGGATAAAATTTATTGAAAATTAGCTAAAAAGGCAATCTAAATTCAGATTGTCTTTTTTTTATGATAAAAATATGTTAAAACCTAAACATTCTTTAACGTATGTAAAGAGTTATCGTTAATTTCGAGGTCATTTTTAAATCAAATAAAAATAAATCAAAATGAAAAAAATCTTCCCATTAGTATTCTCTTTATTCTTTGTGGTGTTTACAAATTTTGCTCAAGAAAAAAAAGAAGCAAAGAAAACACAACAAGGCCACATTGATCAAAACAAATTCAGACAAATGAAAGATGTTTTGGCAACCCCTAATGACCAGCACACAGCTTCTGGTGCTCCTGGCCATCAATATTCTCAACAAAAAGTTGATTATTTAATGAATATTCGCTTAGAAGAAAGTACGAACATAATTTATGGTGATGAAAAGATTACCTATCAAAATAACTCTAAAGACCATTTAGAGTATTTATGGGTACAATTAGATCAAAATATGAGAGCAGATGATTCTAAAACTCCTTTAGCTACTTCTGGTAGTGCTGCTGCATTTATAACACCTAACAACTTTCAAAGCACCTACATGAAAGAAGGTAAAGGTTTTGGTTTTAACATTGAAAAAGTAGAAACCAATGACGCTCCATTATCTCATTTTATCAACAGAACAATGATGCGTATTAATTTACCTAAAGCATTAGCTCCTGGTGAATCTTTCAAATTTAGAATTAAATGGAACTATAAAATAAATGACATTAATAAGGATGGTGGACGTTCTGGTTTAGAAACTTTTCCTGATGGAAATAACAACTATACGATTGCTCAGTTCTTTCCAAGGTTAGCCGTTTATGACAATGTAGAAGGATGGCAAAACATGCAATTCTGGGGAAGAAGTGAATTTGCTTTAGAATTTGGAGATTATGAAGTAAATTTAACAGTGCCTGCTGATCATATTGTAGATGCAACCGGTGTTTTACAAAATGAAAAAAATGTTTTATCTAAAACACAACGCAAACGTTGGGAAAAAGCAAGAAAGAGTTTTGATAACCCAGTATTCATTGTAACCCAAGAAGAAGCGGAAAAAGCTGAAAAAGTGCGCGCTAGTGGCACAAAAACTTGGAAATTTAAAGCTCAAAGAGTAAGAGATTTTGCTTTTGCATCTTCAAGAAAATATATTTGGGATGCAATGGCGACCAACGTAAATGGTAAAACTGTAATGGCCGTTTCTCTATATCCAAAAGAAGGAAATCCTTTATGGGAAGAGCATTCTACAAGAGCGGTTGCACATACCCTTGTTGAATACTCTAAATTAACTTTTGATTATCCTTACCCAAAAGCTATTTCTGTTCACTCAGAAAGACAAGGAATGGAATATCCAATGATTTGTTTCAACTTTGGTCGTCCAAATGCTGATGGAACGTATTCTGATAGAACTAAAAAAGGAATGATTGGTGTAATTATACATGAAGTTGGACATAACTTTTTCCCAATGATTGTAAATTCTGATGAAAGACAATGGACATGGATGGATGAAGGTTTAAACTCTTTTGTAGAGATTTTAGCAGAATTAACATACGATTCAGAATTATTTGCTACCAATCCTGCAAAAAAGATTACAAGATATATGGGTGGAGATCAAAGTAATATTTCTCCTATCATGTCTCAAGGAGATTATGTAAAACAATTTGGTCCGAATGCATACTCAAAACCAGCCGCTGGTTTATACATGTTACGTAAAACTATTATGGGTCCTGAATTATTTGACCATGCATTTAGAACGTATTCTAAAAGATGGATGTTTAAACACCCTACTCCTGCTGATTTCTTTAGATCTATGGAAGATGCCTCAGGAATGGACTTAGATTGGTTTTGGAGAGGATGGTTTTACACAACAGATGTAACAGATATTGCAATTAAAGCAGTAAAAAGTTTATATTTAACAGACAAACCAAGTGAAAGAGTAACTAAATTAAAAGAACAATACAAGCAGTATTTTGAAGGTTTAGGAGACTTAGTATATATTACAGATAAAAAAGAAGATGCCAATGCATCAGCAATGGATAGCTACGCAAATGGTAAGGAAGTTCCATCTTTTATTTATTCTGTAGAATTTGAGAAGCCAGGAGGTTTAGTAATGCCAATTATTGTAGAGTTGACTTATGAAGATGGTTCTACTGAAAGACAAACTTTCCCCGCTCAAATTTGGATGAAAGATGACACAACTGTAAAAAGAGTATTTGCTTCAACAAGAGAAATTAAGAGTATTACGGTTGATCCAGATTTTGAAACTGCAGATGTAGATACTTCTAACAATAGCTGGCCAAAGAAACAAGCTGACAAGTTTGACCAATTTAAAAATAAAGTAAAAGGATAAACTACTTTTAGTAAAATAGTAAAACAAAGAAACCTCATAAATTTATGAGGTTTCTTTGTTTTATGATAAGAAGCTTTTTATAATTTATAAATCTAAAAAAACATCATTGACTTCATATATATCTGTCTACTTATTTAACTAAGAAGTCCAGAATTTTCTCTTTTTATTTAATGCAACCTCTTCTTTTTTAAGGTCTTCTAATTCTTGTACAGATAATACTTTAAGAAATGATGGGTGTTGTTCAATAGCAAACTCAATCTTTGTTACAATATCCGAAATATCTTCATTCTCGTAATCAATTTCTAAAGGTTCTTTTATGACCATAGATTGTAAAACATTTTTTCTCTTAATACGTAATCCTTTTTTATCAAAAGAGCGTCTAAAACCGTCAATAACAATTGGCACCACCACTGGTTTGTATGTTTTAATGATATGTGCAGTTCCTCGTCTAATCGGTTTAAAAGGCGTCGTTGTTCCTTGCGGAAACGTAACAACCCAACCATCATCTATGGCTTTACCTATATTTGAAATATCTGAAGTTTTTACTTGTCTTTTAACATTTTCGCCTGCACTTCTCCAAGTTCTATCAATAGAGACAGCACCCGCATAGGCAAATATTTTAGGCAACAAGCCAGCTTTCATTGTCTCGCCAGCAGCAACAAAATAAAAATTTAATTTTGGATTCCATATATAACCAATATTCTTAATAGAGTCTTCTCTACCTTTTAAAGAAGCATTAAAAACATGAAACATAGCAGCAACATCTGCAAAATAAGTTTGATGATTAGAAATGAATAGCACTTTTTTATCTGGTAAATCTCTTAATATTTGTGAACCTTCAATTTGAAGGTTATTAAAATTACGATACCTGCTGTGAGAAATAACCCCGAAAAAGCGAATAATCCACTTCTTTATAAATAAATAATGTCCAAACGGATTCCTTTTAAATAGAGGCATTTTTACTACTTTTTTTATAGTTATACAAACAAAATTACAAAACAATTTAAGAACATGCTATTTTAAGAGTTCTTTAATTTCCGAGAGCATCATTGCGGTTGCCCCCCAAACTATGTGATCATTTAATTTGAAGCACGGTACCTCTATATTATTCATATAAGAAGTATTCATATTCACGGCGGTTATACTTGCTTCATTCAATAAATCACTTAATAAAACTTCAATTTCTTTTTCAACTTCATGGTTTAAAATAAAATCTGGTTTTTTAAAAATAGTACCTAAAAAAGGAGTTGCTAAAAAATTACTTGGAGGTATATATACATCCGTTAATTCTCTTATAATTTCTACAGATGAAGGTTGCACGCCCACTTCCTCTAAGGTTTCTCTTAATGCCGTTTTTTGTAAACTGGAGTCAGATTTTTCTATTTTTCCCCCAGGAAAACTTATTTGGGCGGAATGTGTGCCTTTATAACTTGCTCTTTTTGTTAATAGAAAGCAGGTTTCATTTTTTTTATTCGGATAAAACAATGCTAAAACAGCTGCTTTTTTTGGCTTACTAGCCACTATTTTCTCTTGATTATATTTAACGCGAAGTTTAGGCGCCATTTTAAACTGAGCCTCTAATCCTCCGAGTTTTTCTGTTTTTAGAACCCCTATTTTTTGGGTAAAGTCTTTAAAATTCATTTTGAATACCTACTTTTAACAAACTTATAATTTTATATAGCAAAATAACATTTTTTGGCAAGAATTTTGACGTATGTTCTACAAATAAAAGTATGAATAAAAAATATAAAAAATTAGGATTAAGTATCTTGTTGGATCTAATTGGTTTTTTAACAATTATACCTTTAGATTTAGTTTGGGCGCCAATTTCTGGTTATTTAATGACTAAAATGTATAAAGGTAAAAAAGGTAAAATTGCTGGTATTATTAGTTTTTTAGAAGAGATAATTCCCATAACAAATATTATTCCAACGTTTACAATTATGTGGTTGTATACCTATCTTTTCAGCAAAGATAATTCTCAAGAAGAAGAGGATATTATTATTAAAACCTAGTTATTTTCTTTAAACAAAAAACCAAGTCCTAATCTACTTAAAAACTTTTTTTCGAAAGTCCAGAAGAATTTAAACTGCCCAAATAACCAACCAACTATTGGCAATGTCAGTTGATAAATAGGAAATATTAATAGTATTCTTAATGGCCAATAAATCCATACTGAAATTATTTCTGGAGATAAACCTAAAAACTCAGTAATTGGCTTTGCTACCCAAGCAGCAAAAGAACCGTTTATTGCAAAAACAATAAAAATTGCGATTATGGACCAATTGGAATCTATACCCCAACGTTCTTTTAATTTATCCATTTAATTCTTTAGCTTTATTTGTTTTCTTTAACATTAACCAAACTCCTATGAATACTAAAGGAATACTCAAAACCTGACCTGTATTCAAAGAATTGAAAACCCAATCTTCCCTTCCAACTACTTGCGCTTCTTTTAAGAATTCTATAAAGAACCTTAAAGACCATAAAACAGTCATAAATAATCCAAATAAGAAACCTTCCTGTTGTTTTTTATCCGTTTTCCAATACAAATGCCACATTACAAAAAACAAGATTAAATAACTAAAAGCTTCATATAATTGCGTTGGGTGTCTTGCTGTTGTTTCACCCGCAGCTTTAAATATAACACCAAAGTTAGAACCCGTTTCTTTTCCATAAATCTCTGAGTTAAAGAAATTCCCGGATCTAATAAAAAAACCGGCCAAAGCGACCATAATTGCTAACCTATCCAAAATAAATAACCACGATTTCTGTAAATGTTTTTTTGCATAAAAATACATGGTAAAAATAATACCGATTGCTGCTCCATGACTTGCAAACCCGGTAAAACCTGTAAACTTCCAATCTTTAATGATGCCAAAAAGAGCACTCTCTCCTAATTGCTTTTTAAAAGGTAAAATAATTTCTAGTAAATGATTTTGATAATAATCCCAACTATAAAAAAACACATCTCCTAAACGCATACCAATGAGCATCGAAATAAAGGTGTACATGAATAACGTATCCAATTTTTCAATAGGAATTTCATCTTTGATATATATCTTTTTCATGAGATGTAAACCCAATAAAAATGCTGTTACAAACATCAAACTATACCAACGTACCACAAAAAAACCTAAATCAATGCCTAAGGATGGATCCCACTCTATTGCTAAAAAACTCATATTTTATTTATATTCTATTTTTAATTGAAAATGTACTGAGGCAATCTTTGATTAAAAATCAAATTACTTTAATCTTCTTACTAGTACCGATATTAATTATTTATTCTTTTTTTTTTGGAACAGGATCATAACCACTTCCACCCCAAGGATGACAACTAAATATTCTTTTTATTGCCAACCAACCACCAGAAAATAAACCATGTTTTTGCAAAGCCTCAATAGTGTAATGTGAACACGTCGGACTGTATCTGCAAGCTGCTGGTGTTAATGGTGAAATTGCGCTTTGATAAAACCGCACCAATAAAATAAATGGATATGAAAGTATTTTCTTCAACTTAATTGATTGAAAAAGTTGTGCCTTCTTTACCGTCTTTTAACTGAATTCCCAATTCAATTAATTCATCTCTAATTTGATCTGATAGTGTCCAATCTTTATTTTCTCGTGCTTCTTTTCTTAACTTAATTAATAATTCTACTACACCATTTATTTTTTTTGAATTGTCTTCAGAATTTTCATTCATCAATCCTAAAACATCAAAAACAAACCCATTAATAGTTGTTTTTAATACTAAAATATCCTCAGAGGTTATGCTTGCTTTTTGTTCTTTTATTTGATTGATCACCTTTACAGCTTCAAATAAATGCGCAATTAAAACAGGTGTATTAAAATCATCATTCATTGCTGAATAACATTCTTTTTTCCACTTTTGAACATCAAACGTTGATGTTTTTCCAGCTTCAATTTTATCCAAGAGACGAACCGCTTCCATTAATTTTGAATGTCCTTTTTCGGAGGCTTCTAATGCTTCACCAGAAAAATCTAAAATGCTTCTATAATTGGCTTGCATATTAAAAAAACGAACGACACTCGCTGAAAATGGTTTCGGAAGAATCTCATTTTCTCCTGACAAAATCTCGTTTGGTAAAATAAAATTACCCGTAGATTTCGCCATTTTCTGACTATTTAACAACAACATATTAGTATGCATCCAATAATTTACTGGAGTCTTTCCGCTACACGTTTGTGATTGCGCAATTTCACATTCGTGATGTGGAAATTTTAAATCCATTCCACCTCCATGAATATCAAATTGTTCACCTAAATATTTTGTACTCATTACAGAACATTCTAAATGCCAACCCGGAAAACCATCACTCCATGGAGATGGCCAGCGCATAATGTGTCTCTCATCTGCTTTTTTCCAAAGTGCAAAATCTTGCGGATTTTTCTTATCTGATTGTCCATCAAGTGAACGAGTATTATGAATTAAATCTTCAACCTTTCTTCCTGAAAGAATACCATAATGACTGCTTTCATTATACTTTAAAACGTCAAAATATACCGAACCATTTATTTCATAAGCAAAACCTTTCTCCAAGATTTCTTTAATCATTTCTATCTGCTCAACAATATGACCTGTAGCGGTTGGTTCTATGCTTGGTGGTAAAAAATTGTAGTTTTTTAAGACATCATGAAAGTCTACTGTGTAACGTTGCACGACTTCCATCGGTTCAATTTTTTCGATACGTGCTTTTTTAGAAATTCTATCTTCACCTTCATCAGCATCGTTTTCTAAATGACCCGCATCTGTAATATTACGCACATAACGCACTTTATAGTCTAAATGCAATAAATATCTATAGACAACATCAAAGAACATAAAGGTTCTTACATTCCCCAAATGAGCATTGCTATACACCGTTGGCCCACAAACATACATACCTACATATCCGTCTGTTATGGTTTTAAAATTCTCCTTTTTTTTCGTTAAAGAGTTGTATACTTTAAGTTGATTTTCTTTGTAGCGTTCCATTAAAAAAGTGCCTATTTACAGCGGATAAATATAGGAACTTTAAAAAGAATAGCGAAATGGAATTTGTTAGAAGTTTGGTAAATTTAAAAGTAGTTATTTATCCAACATATTTTTTTCTTTTACTGTTTATCGTACTTTATTTTCCTTGAATTACAACTTTCTGTATAGTCCGCATTTACTTGACTGATAACGAACATTGGATTTCTCTATCAATAAGACATTTTATTTATTTTGTATAAATCACTTTTTGCTATTTATAATGCCTAATTCAGAAGTAAAAACATTAGTGCTCCTAGTTTAATTATGCACCTATACTCTATTTGCAGCCAACATATTATTTTAGAATAGAGCGCCCCTATTTAAAAAATTATGAAACCGACTCTTTTGCAGACTTTATATTCTTTAAAAATGTTTTTATGCTGATAAAATTTTTAAGACCTAAAATCTTTCCTATTATTCTATAAATAGTTTATTTTTACTGTGAATTTTTTATTTTACAATGGTTAAAAAAACGTCTGCATTACATGAAAAAGAAGGTATTTCTAAACCAGAAACAACCAATAAATCTGCTGCAGAAAAAATTAAAACCAGTAGAGCAAAACAAAATTCTGTGGATGAATTTGTTGCTAAAATCTTAACAGGAGATATCACTTTTTTAAGCAGAGCCATTACGCTAGTAGAGAGTACCAATGCCAAGCATCAACAAAAAGCAAATGAAATTTTAGAACGCTGCTTGCCCTCTGCAAATAATTCCATAAGAATTGGTATTACAGGTGTTCCAGGTGTTGGAAAAAGCACATTTATTGAAGCTTTTGGAAAACATTTAACAAAGCAAGGCAAAAAAGTCGCTGTACTCGCTGTAGACCCAAGTAGCTCTGTAAACAAAGGTTCTATTTTAGGAGATAAAACAAGAATGGAAGAATTGGTTACTGATAAAAATGCTTTTATTAGACCTTCTCCTTCTGGCACATCGTTGGGCGGAGTTGCGCAAAAAACACGCGAAAGCATCATTCTATGTGAAGCCGCGGGTTTTGATACTATTATAATTGAAACTGTTGGCGTTGGGCAATCTGAAACCGTTGTACACTCCATGGTCGACTTTTTTTTATTATTAAAATTGGCGGGAGCTGGCGATGAATTGCAAGGAATTAAACGCGGAATTATAGAAATGGCAGATGCTATTGTGATTAACAAAGCTGATGGAGATAATGAAAAGAACGCTAAAATTGCCAAAGTTGAATTTAATAGAGCTTTGCACTTATACCCCATAAAAGAAAGCAACTGGCAGCCGAAAGTAATCACTGCAAGTGCATTACTGCATATAGGTATTTCAAAAATTGATAAAATGATTGTTGATTATATCTCTTTAACAAAAGAGAACGGCTATTTTACACTGAAAAGAAATAACCAAAATAAATATTGGTTATTAGCCACTATAGAACAACAACTAAAAGACAATTTCTATCAAAAAAAGAAGATTAAAAAAGCACTAGAAAAAGAAATTAACAATTTAGAAAACGGAAAAACAACCCCGTTTAACGCTGCAAAAAGATTGTTGAATATATAAGCTGCTAACATTACATAAATAAGTTAAAAAAAAAATCGTTTGATAATTTATTTCAAAAAGCAATAAACCACAAAAGGATTATAAACAAATAAAGCTATCACAAGATATTTTAAAAAAGTATACTGGTACTTATTATTTAGAGGGTCGTAGTGTGCTTAATATAATAATAGAAAATAAGCGTATTTATATTAAGAGCACCAGAAAAACTGAAATAGTTCCCTATAAAAAAAATAAATTTTTCATAAAGGAAACTCCCTTGTCATTAAATTTTTATGAAGAAAAAGGTAAAATAATAAGCTTTGCTAAAATTGAAAATGGAATAATACAAAATTTTATAAAAATTGAATAATATCGTTAGTAAATAACGAAAAGCTACAACCAAGAACTGAACTAAAAAATAACCTTTTTTTCTTAAACTTTGGCAATAGATACTCTAAGTAGTAATTGTATTCTCAATTAGTTGCTGATTCACGGAATGAAATTATACACAAGACCTTTTCCTATAAAAAACAAAATAGAAGTACTTAAAAGTTTCCAGTCATACGAAAGAGTAAATTCATAAACAATATTTGATTTAAGTTATCCTATTTTTTTGTCTTACTATAATAACTTATATTTAAAATTCTGAAAATAGTTAGATGAATTATATAAAACCACTATACCCCTATATTATCGGTTGTATTATTTTGATGTTTACAACATCTTTCGCTGAAATATCAGTAATCAGCGGCAGTATTCAATTAGTTCTTTTTGGAACAATTGTACTCTATCCCATTTGGAAAACGGAAACTTTATCTTATGTAGATATAGGCTGGCCTTGGGGCTTAGTATGTATTGGATTAGTGACCTTATTTTTGGGTGAAGGTTACTCGTGGCGGGTTTGGGGTATTGGTGCTTTATATATTCTCATGGGACTTCGTATGGGTATTGGAGCTATTCAGTTTTGGTTAAAAGGATATATTCAGAAAGAATTACCGAGATACAGATATCAGCGAATAAGATGGGAAAGAAAAGGAAAAACAAATATTCAAGCAGCTATGCAAATAGATGCTTTAGTTCAAGGTTTGGCAAACGTTTCCTATTTAGCCTTACCTGCCTTTATTATTGCTTCTAACCCTAATCCAAATATATCCGTTTTTGAGGTAGTCGGTTTATTATTGTGGGTAGCTTCATTTATCCTTGAATCCATCGCAGATAAACAAAAGTTAGGATTTCTTAGACGAATGAAAACTGAAAAGCTACAGAATAAAGTTTGTGAAATAGGCTTATGGAAATACACCAGACACCCTAACTACTTTGCGGAGTGGACGATTTGGAATTCCTTAATAATTATTTCCATACCGTCTTGGTTAGCATTGCAATCTTCAGAATCATTAATAATTTGGGTTCTACTGGGACTTGCTTTGCTATTCGTCTCTATAATGATGTATAATACCTTGGTATACCTTACAGGAGCTATACCTTCTGAGTATTATTCTTTACAAAAAAGACCTAATTACAAGTCTTATACAAAAAGAGTAAATATGTTTTTTCCTGGATTTCGCAATAGAAAATAAAGAGAATAAAATATGGAAAATAAAAAAGTTCTCGTCAAAAAACAGAAATGCAATCAACCAATGGAAAAGAAAAGAATTTTGTTAATTTTATGATTTGAGAGATTCAAAACTATAAAATGACGGCCTGTAGCAAAGTAAATCGTCTATTGCTTCTTTTAAGTCTACTGAGAAAATCTTACGTTTTTTTTGGTTTGTTCTTTTCATTAAATTAGAATTTTAAACCTGAGACCAGCCATTTACAAATACAATGGTGAAAATATAAGACCGATAAAAAAATTGAATATGATGAAAAACATAAGATTGATCCTTATTTTGCTGATTTCATTTTCTTTATTGCTAATACCATTAATAGCAATGCAATTTACCGACGAAGTTAACTGGACAATAATGGATTTTATAATCGCAGGGAGCCTTTTATTGACAGCGGGATTAATATCTGAATTTGTAATGAGAAAAATAACGAACATTAATTTCAAAATGGGACTCATAGCTGCTATTTTGATTATCTTAATACTAATTTGGATTGAGCTAGCTGTTGGCATATTTGAAACTCCTTTTGCTGGCGATTAAATAAAAAACATAAATACCTAATTACAATTGCTTTAAAAGCACTTATGTAAAGTTTTATTTTAAATATCATGAAACTTCTTTTCAACTTCAAATCTTAAAGTGTTTCAATAAAATAGACCTTAAGGGAATTGGGAAATTGAACATTAATTTAAAATAGTGTCGCCAAATTAGATAATAGAGTACATAATATTTAGATTGAACTAGACAGAAACAATACGCTAGCTAACACTTCATGAAATTTATAATTAAACTAGTAAAATGAAGCATTCAACAAACAACTTAACAGTCTTACCAACCTTATAAATAAAAGTTGTAAAACATTATTACTCTTTCGGATTAAAGGCTAGATAATTTTTATTAAGTTTGAAAGGGCTTTTGTTTAAATCAAAACTGACTTCACCTAAAATTAAGACCATGAAAAAAATTACGCTTCCTTTTCTAATATTCTTGATAGCTTCGGCAACCTTCGCACAATCTATAGATTCTATTTTTAAATCTGTCAAATACAGAAATATTGGTCCTTTTAGAGGTGGTAGATCTGTAGCTGGATCTGGTGTAATTGGAAATCCCATGATATATTATATGGGGAATACAGGCGGAGGGCTTTGGAAAACTGAGGATGGTGGTCAGCTCTGGAAAAATATTTCAGATGGCTATTTTAAAACTAGTTCAGTTGGGGCAATAGCAGTTTCTGAAAGTAATCCAAACATAATTTATGTGGGAATGGGTGAGCATGCTCCCAGAGCCGTAATGACTTCTTATGGAGATGGTGTTTATAAATCTACTGATGCCGGTAAAACATGGAAAAATGTGGGACTAAAAGCTACTCAGCATATATCAAGAATAGTAATACACCCAAAAAACCCAAATATCCTTTTCGTAGCAGCACAAGGAGCATTATATGGCCCTAATGAAGATCGTGGTATTTTTAAATCAGTAGATGGCGGCGTCAACTGGAGTAAAGTACTTTATGTAAATAATTTAACAGGTTGTGCAGAATTATCAATGGACTATAACAATCCTTTAGTAATGTATGCTGCAATGTGGGAACATCAGCGCTTGCCTTGGAAAGTGATAAGTGGAGGTGTCGGAAGTGGTCTCTACAAAACTACGGACGGAGGAAAAACTTGGAATAAAATTCACAAAGGCTTGCCAAAAGAGAAAGGTAAAATGGCCATCGCCGTGAGCCGCTCAAATTCTGAAAAAGTGTATGCTTTAGTTGAGAGTGACTCTGACAAAGAGTTGGGTGGATTATTCGTTTCTAACAATGCAGGAGCTAAATGGTCTAAAGTTTCTTCAGATCATAGTCTAATTCAAAGGGCATGGTACTATATAGAGTTGTTTATTGACCCTAATGATGATGAAAAAATATATGTACTCAATGCCAGTGCTCAAAGGTCAATCGATGGCGGAAAAACTTGGAAAACAATAACTGGGACACATGGAGATCACCATGATCTTTGGATTAATCCAAACAACAGTAAAAATATGATAATTGCGAATGACGGTGGCGCGGCTGTATCGTATAATTATGCAAAATCATGGTCACCCCAAAACAGAATGGCAACAGCACAGTTTTATAGAGTCAATACAGACAACTTGTTTCCTTACAATCTTTATGGCGGCCAACAAGATAATTCTTCCGTAAAAATTAGCAGCCTTGCACTAGGCAGCGGTGGTATAGATGAGCATAATTGGTCTCCATCCGCCGGAGGAGAAAGTGCTTTTTTAGCTTTTGACCCTGATAATCCGAGGTACGTGTTAGGAGGCAGTTATTTGGGAACCATTGAAATCTTAGATACCAAAGCTAAAGCCAGTACTCAGATTATGGCTGCTCCCATACAGTATTTGGGCAGAGATGGGAAAGATATGAAATATAGATATAATTGGAATGCACCAATCGTCCGTTCACAGCATGAAACAGACACATACTACCATGGTGCACAACTATTATTAAAGACGAGAGATAAGGGTCTAAATTGGGAAGAAATTTCTCCTGATTTATCCAACAATGAAAAGAAAAAACAAGGAAAAGGTGGCGGACCTTATACAAACGAAGCCGTAGGAGCCGAAAATTATGGCACATTAGCGTATGTTGTTGAGTCACCTCATGAAAAAGGAGTTATTTGGGCTGCAACTGATGATGGTGTTTTACAATTAACTAAAGATGGCGGAACAACTTGGAAGATTGTGACACCAAAAAGTCTTCCCGAGACTTTAATTAATTCGATTGAAGTCTCTCCTCACGATAAGGCAACAGCTTATATTGCGACAACACGATTCAAATTTAACGACTATACCCCTTCTATTTATAAAACTACAAACTATGGTAAATCATGGACCAATATCAGTTCTGGTATTCCAACAGGAGCCTATACAAGGGTTGTTCGAGAAGACACTAAGCGAAAAGACTTACTTTTTGCTGGTACAGAATTAGGTATGTACATATCTTGGAATGGTGGAAAACAATGGAAATCATTTCAATTAAATTTACCCATTACACCAATCACAGATTTAAAAGTTAGCCATGACGACTTAAGCATTGCAACCATGGGTCGATCTTTTTGGATATTAGATGATTTAGGATTAATACGCCAGTTTAAAGGAACTAATAAAGCTTTCGCGCTACTTCAGCCAGAGAATGCTGTTGTCGGAAACTGGAGAAGTCAATTAAATAGTAATTCAGATAGTTTCCGAGGTACAGATGATTCCCAAGGTGTTAATCCTGCTAATGGAATTGTATTTTACTATTATTTACCTAATGCCACAAAAGAGCAAGAATTAACTTTAGTGATTACAGATAAAGATGAAAACTTGGTCAGAACTATTAGCTCGAAACCAAATCCTAATTATATAAAATATCCAGGAGGCCCTTCACCTGAGCCTTTACTATCAAATAAAGTTGGACTTAATCGTTTTGTTTGGGATATGAGATATAATAATTTACCTGGAGCGCCCACTGCTTATATTGAAGGATCTTTTAGAGGTCATAAAGCGATGCCGAATGCATATACAGCTGCCATAAAACAAGACAATCAATCATCTAAAGTATCATTTAATATTTTACCAAACCCATTATATAATAGTACTAAAGAAGCATATCAAGAAACTCATGATTTCCAAATGAAAACTGGGGCAAATCTCACAGATATGCACATCAGAGTTCATAAATTAAAAAAAATGCAGCATAAAATCGCTATAATTTTGAAAGATTTACCCAGAGAAAAGAAATATAGCATGGTAAGATCTAAAGGTGAAAAAATACTCAAGAAGCTTATATCTTGGGATGAAGACATGGTTCAACGTAAATCGAAAGCTTATGATGATGTAGAAAATTTTCCAAATAAATTCACAGCAGAATACATCTTCCTCATCAACCAAAATGACAGTGATTTGCCAATAGTCAATCAAGGATCAAAGGACAGACGCGTGGAGCTCGACCAACAATGGAAAATCCTTAAGAGCACTTCAGAAGAACTTATAAATACTATTATTCCTGCTTATAATAGTCTATTGTGGGATCATGGCATTGGAGCTCTTAACATAGAGTAAAAGTTGATAAAAATATGAAACAACTTATTACCTAGTATTAAAAATAATATCAAATTAATAGATTATAAACCTTAGTTATATAAAGACTGATACAATAATTACCCAAAATTAATCTCATGAAAACACTCAAACTGCTCCTTATTTGTCTTCTTCTTTTTCCATTAACCCTGCAATCTCAAAAAAGAAAAAAGAAAGTAACAGAACCTGCTATAGCAATTACAGACTCCTTATTTCATGGCTTAAAATGGCGAAATATTGGACCTTTTAGAGGAGGTAGAAGCGTTACCTCTTCGGGAGTCATAGGAAAACCTCATACCTATTACATGGGTGCTACTGGTGGTGGAGTTTTTAAAACTACTGATGATGGGATTACATGGAAAAATATCTCAGATGGTTTCTTTAAAACGGGCTCTGTTGGCGCTATAGCTGTTTCAGAAAGTGATCCTAATATTGTTGTTGTTGGAATGGGAGAACATGCGGCAAGAGGTGTTATGACTTCAATGGGAGATGGCGTATATAAATCTATGGATGCCGGAAAAACTTGGAAGCATTTGGGCTTAGATAAAACACGTCATATTTCTGATGTTGTAATTCACCCAACCAATTCTGATATCATTTATATTACTGCTCAAGGAGCGCAGTATGCGCCTTCAAAAGAACGAGGTATCTACAAAACTACAAATGGGGGAAAAACATGGAAAAATATCTTATCTGTAAATAACAATACTGGTGCTTCTTCTATGTCTATGGACATGACCAATCCTCGTATTTTATATGCTGCTATGTGGCAGCATCAAAGATACCCGTGGATTATGGAATCTGGTGGTGTAAATTCTGGATTGTTTAAATCTATCGATGGAGGAGATACATGGAATAAAATGAAAAAAGGATTGCCAAAAGCTTTTGGTAAATCTGGAATTTCTGTTTCTAGAGCAAACCCTGAACGTGTGTTCTCAGTGATAGAAGCAAAAGGTGAAAAAGGAGGTGTATATCGCTCTGATGACGCAGGAAAAACATGGAAACAAATAAATAGTAATCGTGTAAATATTGCACGTTCTTGGTATTATATGGAAATTTTTGCCGATCCTCAAAATGAAAATATTGTATATGTTTTAAACGCTCCTGTAATGAAATCTATAGATGGAGGTCAAAGTTTTTCTAATATTCCTGTACCGCATGGTGATAATCATCATTTGTGGATTAATCCAACAGACAACAATAACCTTATCAATTCAAATGACGGAGGTGCCAATATCTCTTTTAATGGAGGTAAAAGTTGGAGTACGCAACAAAATCAACCAACCTCTCAATTTTATCGCGTAATTACAGACAATTTAGTGCCCTATAATGTCTATGGTGGACAGCAAGATAATTCTGCTATTGGTATTGCTAGCAGAACCAATAATTCCGGAATAGATTGGAAAGATTGGTATTCTGTAGCTGGTGGAGAAAGTGCGTTTATTGCTTTCGACCCTGATGCTCCTGAGTTAGTTTACGGAGGAACTTATCAAGGAAATATTAGCACTTGGTCAAGAAAATCAAGAGAACAAAAATCAATTAAAGAATATCCAGAATTAGGCTTAAGTATTGCTCCTAAAGATTCAAAATATAGATATAATTGGAATGCTCCTATTATCACCTCCCCTCATAATAGAGCTACAGTGTATCATGCTGGAAATGTGGTTTTTAAAACAATAGATCAGGGAATTAATTGGTCAGTAATAAGTCCAGATTTAACTAAAAATGAAATTACCAAACATGGCCCAGGTGGTGGCCCGTATACAAATGAAGCCGCTGGTGGCGAAAATTATAATACACTTACTGCCTTGGTAGAATCAACTCATGAAAAGGGAGTGCTCTATGCCGGTAGTGATGATGGCCTTTTACATATCACAAAAAATGGTGGTGAAAGCTGGGAGAATATTACACCAGAAGGGATTAAAGACGGTATCATAAATAGTATTGATGTTTCCCAACATGATCCAGCTACTGCCTATGTTGTAATTATGAGATACAAATCTATGGACTTAAACTCTCATATTTTTAAAACAACCGATTATGGTCAAACTTGGACAAAAATTGTGAATGGTTTAGACGATCCTAATGGATTTGCAAGGGTGGTAAGGGCAGATAAAAAACAGCCCGGCTTGTTGTATGCAGGAACAGAAACAGGTTTGTATGTGTCTAATGATGATGGGGATCATTGGCAACGACTAAAACTAAACTTACCAGTAGTTGCTATCAACGATTTAATTATACAAGACAACGACTTAGTGGCCGCAACATCTGGAAGAGGCTTTTGGATTTTAGATGATTTAGGAGCGTTGCAAAATAAAAGTAGCCTCAACAAACCTATTGAAATTGTAAAACCCAAAGATACCTATAGAATTTTTGGCGGCACTTCTAAAGCTGTTGGTCAAGGACAAAACCCAAGAAGTGGTGTTACGTTTGATTATTATCTAGAAAAAAATATAGATTCTTTGCTCCTAACATTAGAGGTTTTACAGAACTCTGAGGTAATAAGAACGTATACTAATAAGAAAGATTCTAATTTTAAATCATGGCCTGGCGGCCCTTCTAAACCTCAAATTTTACCTTCTAAAAAAGGATACAATCGTTTTACTTGGGATTTTAGAAGAGACCCGCTCCCTTCTATACATCAGGTTTTTATTTTTGGTGGCTTAGCTGGCTCAAATGTTGCTCCAGGAAATTATACTTTAAGAATGACATTAGGAAGCGATGTTTCTGAAACCGTGGCAACAATTCTTCCAAATCCTAGAGTTGATTCTTCTCCTGAAGATTTTATAGAGCAACAAAAAATATTAGTTACAATAGAAGCTACCGTCAAACAAATGCATGAGTCTGTAAACCAAATGCGCTCTGCTAAAACACAGCTTACCAACTATGCCAAGCTTTTAAAAGGCAAAAAGAATGCAGATTCATTGATAGAAACAGGAGAGGCTTTGACTAAGCGCATCAATAGCTGGGAAGAAAATCTAATACAAGCAAAGCAAAAAACGTTTCAAGATGTTATTAATTTTAATAACAAACTTAATGCGCAACTTATTCAACTTAAAAGTTATCTAGATCAATCTAACCCCAAAGTTACCACAGGAGCTAAAGAAAGGTTTAAAGATTTAATGCAAGACTGGCAAGTATACAAAACTGAACGAGATGCCATTATAACAACTGAAATGAGTGCTTATAATGTACTTTATAAGTCTTTAGACATCCCAGCGCTTATAATGAGAAATGTAGAATAAAGGCTATATTTAAATGTTTAAACATTTTTATAAATTATGGCTCATGGAAAAAATTAAATATCTAAATATAAAATGTTTCGCAGCAGTTATTAAAACTAGCATTAAAAATTATGGGGATGTTTCAAAAAATCTTGTTTTTTAAATGTTTATGTGAAATCTTTGCCTTAAAAAAATCTCAATTTGAATAAAATGGTATAACTATAAAATTTGAAACTTAAAAAAGAATATTCACTCTTAAACTAATTCAATAATAGTTATTGATTTGAATAATTCTCTAAAAAGCTTACTGATCTTTTTGTCCAAAAATTTATTACATTCCAACTTATTAAGAGTAAGTTTTTTTTTAGATTTCTTTAAAAACGATCTAAATTATTTAACATTTATATCAATCCGCTTATAACCATTATTCTTTTTTAAAAAAAATATCAAAATTTAAAGCACTTTGATTACTTTAAACTAACGTAAGTTTTGCTTTTAGTAATTTTACTATTAAATTCTAGTAAGCTCTCTTTCAAACCCCATTCCTACAGTGTTTTTAATCCTAAACATTTAAATATAACTATTTATATTCCAGTAGTATAATACAAAAACTAGTGTCGATGAAATCAGTTAATCCATTCAAACTAGCCAATGAACGACACAAAAAGGTTGAACAGTTCAAATAAAATATTTTTTTGAAGATTCATGCATATTTTTAATGATAATTATTATTAATACATTCTTATTTTAAAATCTATAAAAATGAAAATCAAATTTATCAAACTACTTTTTCTATTTGCATTATTTCAGAGTTGCATCTCAGAATTCCAAAAAGACATTGAAGAAATAGCGGAAGAAATCTCAGAAGAAATTTCAGAAAATGTCTCAGGTGGCATTGCTAATTTAGTAGTTCCGGATGGACATGATTTAAGGCCAATTTCATTACAAACTGCTAACATATCTTTATCTGAAAATTCTCGTGCAGATTTGGTGAAAATAAAAATATTTAAACTTGAGAATGAAGAACAAAAATTATTGTATGATGGTTCTATTGGTAGAGAAAAGTCTATTAGTAGTATTATTAAAGTGCCAAATCATACAAGTTTATTGTCTGTTAAGGCTGATTTAGCAATAGGAGTTAGAGAATGGATTTTAAACCCTAGTGAATTACAAAATTTTAAAATAGAGGATGAAATAACAGATAATTCAGACGAAAGTAAAAGCTCAACTTCTGCAAAAACAAGTAGTTCATCTTCATCCAACACTCCTCCTAGCTGGAATTGCAGCGATTACAGTGAGTTTAATGGTAATGACGATGGGAATTTTAAAATAACAAATAATTCAACGCAAGCAATCACTGTTAATAAGAATACAAGCATCTATATATGTAGTGGAGGCTCTTGGACACCAAGTTCGTTATCTGATTGGAATGGTAAACTTACTATATATGTTGCTAGTGGGGGAAGTTTATCTCTTACTGGTAGTTCAAGAATATATTCAACTATATATAACGAAGGTACTTTTAATGGAGTAAATACAGTCTTCGATGAAAATAGTGAATTTAACAACTGGGGTGCTACAAATATTGTAGGAACTCTTGGTGTCTTTACTCAAGAAATAAATATTTATGGAGGTACTTGCGATGTTTCAGGCGATTTAAACATGCAGGGACATTTTGATATTGATGGTGGAACTTTAAATGTAAATGGAAATGTTACCGTTTTAGACAAATTACACAATAAAGAAGGGTCTACACTTACAGTTGGAGGAAATTTTACTGTTAATGCTGGTGAATTTAAAAATGAATGTAAAACTACTATTTCCGGTAACTTTGTAAACAATAAAAAAGTAGAATTTAAAAAGGCTTCTTACACAGCGATCACTGGAAGTTTTACAAGTAATATATATGGCGACGAAGTAAAAATTAAAGAAGGCTCAATATTTATATGTGCAAGTATAACAGCTGTTGGAAACATATTAGGAGATAAGGCTTATTCTGTAATAGAAACTGGTTCTATAAATTTTACGGGGTGGGAAAAAAAGTTTAAAGGAGAATTAGATATTTGTTCAAATAGCTATAACAGCAGTATTGGTGATAGCGATGTTATTAGTACTTGCGACACTTTTATTTCATCTAGTGCTTGTTCACTTGGGTATAATAATGTAGTTGATAATGATAACGATGGATCTATAGCAGGTGTAGATGTTGATGATAACAACCCTAATGTAGCTTCTTATAATTTTCCTCAAGGAGAAAATAGTTTTTATACAACGATATACGAAGATTTATACCCATGTATGGGAGATTATGATTTAAATGACCTAGTGCATAATTACAGTTATCAAGAAGGTATTAATAATGGTTCTAGTAATAATGGACAAAATACATTTATAACTGAAATTAAGTTCGACTATAAATTTCCAGCAATAGGAGCCGCTTTCAATAACAGCTTTGTTTTACGAGTGATAGATCAAGATAATAATGCCACTTTAAGTTTAGATAGTTCTGACAAATATTCTAGCAGTGAAATAGAGAGACTGCATGATAGTGAGAATAATACCACTTTATTTGTTTTTAATAATATAAAAAGTATATATACCAGCAACTCAGGTGGCCTAATTAATACGGTTAGAATAGATTACTCAGATATTCCGGTAATCTCAGGAACAGTAACGAATATAGATGGAGCTTACGACGAGTTTATGCGTAAAAATGGAGAACCAGGTCAAGAAGTTCATCCTTTATTTAACTCTTTGCATAGCAATTATTCTGCTTTAAACTCACCTTCAAAGTTTAATGATGATAGTAATTTTTTAAGATGTGATGATAGATCTTCAGATATTAATAACCTTTTTGTAAATTCTAATGGATTTCCTTGGGTGTTAAACGATCTACCTATCGATATGCCTTGGCCAAAAGAAGGTATTTCAATTTTAGAAGCATTCCCAAATTTTGATGATTTTGTAACTTCAGATCCTAGTTTAGATTGGTATTCAGATATCAATGGGAATAGGGTTTCATCCAAAATTATTGAATAACTAATTAAAATAATTCAGTTCACAAAACACTCAATATTATGTAATTACATAGCATTGAGTGTTTTTTTTAATTAAATGATGGAATTAAAAATAATTTCGAAAGATTTAATTAGTCAATTTCTTTAAAAAAAAATCTACTAAAAACAAACCTTTAAAAATAATGAGACCATTAAAATAAATTTAGATAAACTTAGTTTTACAAAAATTCAGACGGATATTGTAAATTACCTTTTGTAATAATTAGAAAATTTTATTCCTAGTTTTACAACCCGATCAAGACAAATGACTAAATATTAATGCATTGAATTCAGAATATACTTTCGAATATTGAAATAAACATTTTATTAGAAACATTATTAATTTAGTTACCGTTAAAACAAAGTTGTAAGATATAATTTAGCTGTATATTTGTGTAACTTTAAATTGGTATATTCCACAATACAGTTTTTATGATATTAAATGTCCAAATTACCAAAAGAGCATAAATTTATTGATCTTTCTGATTATGGAAGACCAATCGCTAAAGTTATCGCAAACTCCTTAAGGAATACATCTTTCACTCCTATTCATGTAACTATTAGCTTTATTATATCTGGTTTAATTGCTATTTATTGTATTATTCAAGGTCATTATTGGCTAGCTGCCTTTTTTCTCATCTTTAAGTCTATTTTAGATGCCGCAGATGGTGAATTAGCTCGCATAAAAAAAACACCCTCATATACAGGTCGTTATTTAGACTCTGTTGCAGATATTATCTTAAATGCTTTATTTTTTATTGCTATTTGGTATATTACTAGCAGTTCCATCTGGATATGCCTTGCGGCCTTCATCGGTTTGCAGTTGCAAGGAACCCTTTACAATTACTACTATGTTATTTTAAGAAATAAGTTTGACGGTGATACTACTAGTCGTGTATTCGAGAACGAAACACCAATAGCTTTAGAAGGCGAAAAGCAGAAGCACGTAGATATTCTTTTTCGTTTATATAAACTATTTTATGGTGTTTTTGATAAAACTATTTATACTTTAGATCGTACTGCAGATAAAGGTGAAATATTCCCAAATTGGCTAATGACGGCTATTTCAACATTTGGTTTAGGGTTTCAATTATTGATTATCGCGACTATGCTCGTGGCAGGATTAAAAGTATTTATTCTACCTTTCTTCTTAATTTATACAATTATGATTTTTGTTTTTATTGGTATCAGAAAGTTTTTCTTTTAGACAAAAACAATAGCTTTGGTGTGTTCTTCAAGAATGTAAGGCAATACTTCAAAAGTTTTTATTTTTTTTTTCCAAAACTTCTGCATTTAAATGAAAAAACAGTTCATGCAACTGTATCCAAAACAATAACTACTTGTAAAGCTACTTTCTTTTAAAAACTAAACTCATTGGATAATTTTACATTTCTAACTAATATTACTCCAAATTTTAGACGTCTTAGAGAGTTCTAAGTAAGCTTTTTTAATGTTTATATTTTCTGGGTTTGATAAATTAGAATCTTCTTGCAAAACATTAATTGCCGTATTTCTTGCTGCTACTAAAATTTTTGTATCCTTTACCACATCTGCAATTTTCAGATTTAAAACGCCACTTTGTTGTGTTCCCATTAAGTTTCCTGGGCCACGTAATTTTAAATCTACTTCTGCTATTTTAAATCCATCTGTCGTATCCACCATTGTTTTTAAACGAGTTTTTCCTTCTGCAGATAATTTAAAGCTCGATAATAAAATACAATAGCTTTGGTCTGCTCCTCGCCCAACTCTTCCTCTTAATTGATGCAATTGCGAAAGCCCAAATCGTTCTGAACTCTCAATAACCATTACACTTGCATTCGGCACGTTTACGCCAACCTCAATGACTGTTGTTGCCACCATAATTTGAGTTTCTCCTTTCACAAAGCGCTGCATTTCGAACTCTTTATCAGCGGGTTTCATTTTTCCGTGAACAATACTTATTTGATATTTAGGAGTCGGAAATTCGCGAGAAATACTTTCATAACCATCCATTAAATCTTTATAATCCATCGTTTCAGATTCCTGAATTAAAGGATACACAACATACACTTGTCTTCCTTTTTCAATTTCATCTCTCATAAATTTAAAAACCGACAAACGATTGCTATCAAACCTGTGCACCGTTTTTACTTCTTTTCTACCCGGAGGTAATTCATCTATCACTGAAATATCTAAATCGCCATACACAGACATTGCCAAAGTTCTGGGAATTGGGGTAGCTGTCATGACTAAAATATGAGGAACAGTGGTGTTCTTTTTCCATAACTTTGATCTTTGAGCAACTCCGAATCTGTGCTGCTCATCGATAATTGCAATTCCAAGATTTTTAAATTTCACTTTGTCTTCTAACAAAGCATGCGTTCCTATCAAAATATGAAGCGTGCCATCTTCTAAATTTTTATGAATTTCTCTTCGCTTTTTTATTTTTACAGAACCAGTTAACAGATCTACTTTTAGATTCATGTCTTTTAACATCTCAGAAATTGCATGAAAATGCTGTGTTGCTAAAATTTCTGTTGGTGCCATAATGGTTGCTTGAAAACCATTATCAATTGCTAAAAGCATTGATAATAAAGCCACGATTGTTTTCCCAGAGCCAACATCACCTTGTAAAAGGCGATTCATGTGTGCACCAGAGGCAACATCTTTTCTAATTTCTTTTAACACTCTTTTCTGAGCATTCGTTAAGTCGAACGGCAAATGATTACCGTAAAATGAATTAAAAGACTCTCCCACATTTTCAAAAACAAATCCTTTAATCTTTGTTTTATTGATGAGTTTCTTTCTTAATAATTGCAACTGAATAAAAAATAATTCTTCAAATTTTAATCTGTTTTGTGCCTTGGCTAAATTTTCTTGGCTTTTAGGGAAATGTGCATTTAACAAAGCATCACGTTTCGAAATCATTTTAAAATCATCAATAATTTCATTTGATAAAGTTTCTTCTATTTTATCATAAAACTGTTGCAGTAAATTCTGAATATATGTTCTAACTAATTTATTAGAAACACCAGAATTTGTCAATTTTTCTGTTGATGGATATACGGGTTGCATTTTAGTTTGCAACTTTTTTTTGTATTCTGTCACCAATTCTATTTCAGGATGCGGCATACTAAAACTGCCATTATAATGATTCAACTTGCCATAAACCACATATGGCTCATTTATTTTAAGTGAATCTTTAATCCATTTCTGTCCCCTAAACCAAACCAACTCAATAGTTCCGGTGGCATCTTGAAAAGAGGCTACAAGACGACTTCCTCTTTTTTGAGCCACAGATTTTACATGCGTTATTTTTCCAACAATTTGAACTTCAGAAGAATTTGGTTGCAACTCATTTATCTCATAAAAAGCAGTTTTATCAATATACCTAAAAGGAAAAAAGTTTAGTAAATCATTACATGTTTTTATACCCAACTCCGTATACAAAAGCGTTGCTCTTTGTACACTAATTCCTTTTATATATGTAATTGGATAGTTTAAATTCAATTTAAAAAGATATGAATAACGAAAATACAAAATACCTTTTATTTGACGTATCTTTGCCCACTATTATAATTTAAAAATGAGATTACACAGAAATTTAACTTTTGCAGTTATAGACAGCATTAGAGATATATTTAACGAAGGCGTTTATGCAGATAAAGCTGTTGAAAAAGCACTAAAACGAGATAAACGTTGGGGTGCAAGAGATCGTAAGTTTGTTGCAGAAACAATTTACGATATTGTACGATGGAATAGATTGTATGCAGAAATTGCCGAAGTAAAGGCACCTTATGATAGAGATAATATCTGGAGACTGTTTTCTGTATGGTGTATCTTAAGAGGCATCGCATTACCGGATTGGAATCAAGTTGGTGATGTGCCCACGAGAAGAATCAAAGGTCGTTTTGCAGAGTTGTCTAAAACAAGGAAATATAGAGAATCTATTCCTGATTGGATGGATGAATTGTGTGTCTCTGAACTAGGAGAAGATCTTTGGACGAAAGAAATTGCTGCTTTAAATCAGCAAGCTAAAGTGATTTTAAGAACAAATACACTAAATGTTTCTCGAGAAATTCTTCAAAAAAAGTTACATGCAGAAAACGTAATTACCGAATTTGTTCCGCAGCATCCAGACGCATTAATATTACCAGAAAGAGCCAATGTGTTTAAAACAGAGGCTTTTCATAATGGCTTTTTTGAAGTACAAGATGCTTCTTCACAATTAGTTGCTGCTTATTTAGATGTAAAGCCGGGCATGAAAGTAATAGATACGTGTGCAGGTGCAGGAGGTAAAACATTGCATTTATCCGCTTTGATGGAAAATAAAGGGCAAATTATTGCCATGGATATTTACGAGAGTAAACTCCGTAAACTTAAAGTGAGAGCGAAAAGAAACAAAGCACATAATATTGATATGCGTGTTATCGATTCTACAAAGCCGATTAAAAAGTTACATGGCAAGGCAGACAGAGTTTTAATTGATGCTCCTTGCTCTGGTTTAGGCGTTATTCGTAGAAATCCAGATTCTAAATGGAAATTACAACCTGAATTTATAGACAATATTAAAAAAATACAACAAGAAATATTACAGAGTTATTCTAAGATGGTAAAACCAGGTGGAAAATTGGTGTACGCAACTTGTTCTATTTTACCATCAGAAAATCAAAATCAAGTTAAAACTTTCTTAACATCGGAAGCCGGAAAAGAGTTTACTTTTGTGTCAGATAAAAAAGTATTGGCGCATATTTCTGGATTCGATGGTTTTTATATGGCCCTTTTAGAACGAAAATAAAACTTTATCTTTATTGCTGATTTAAAGTTTCAATTGCAGAAAAAGAGAGTATCTATTTTTTAATTTAATTTTAATATACATGATGAAAAAACTACTTATCTTAATTTTTATTGCTTCATACTCGGTCTCTTTCTCTCAAGAGACATATTATAATGATGTAGATTTAACATTATACGGAACGCAACTTAAAGATGCATTAGCTGCTAAAATAATAGCAACGCATACAAGAGTCTTAGAATATACAAGTAGTGGTCCAGATGTTTGGGATGCAACTAAGGTAACCGATGATTATGTGGCTCTTTCGGGGGATGTAATTTTATTTTATGGTTGGGAAAATGGTTCTGATCAAGACATTTCAAATGATATTTCTAGAGATAACAGATTACAAGATATTGGAGACGGAGATACATATGTTTGGAATAGAGAGCATGTTTTTCCTAAATCTTTAGCCAATCCAAAATTAGATACCGATATACCTGGTCCGTCTACAGATGCTCATCACTTGAGAGCTGCAGACAGAACTAGAAATTCAGCTAGAAATAACAGAAAATACGGAAGAGGTACTGGTACTTCTAATTATTCAACTTTAGATTTTCATGAAGGTTTAGACGGCCCAAATACTGCTGCTTGGTATCCGGGAGATGATTGGAAAGGTGATGCAGCAAGAATGATTATGTATATGTACATGCGTTATGGTTCTGTATGCTTACCTACTGCAGTTGGTGTTGGGAGCAAAGAATTTACCCAGGACGAGATGATTGATTTATTCTTGCAATGGAATGTAGAAGATCCTGTTTCGGATGTTGAAAAAACTAGAAACAGCTATCATGAAAACACTTCAAATTATGCAGCACAAGGAAATAGAAACCCTTTTATAGACAACCCGTATTTAGCGACCAGAATTTGGGGAGGAAATTCGGCAGAAGATACTTGGGGAATTTATAAAAATAGCGATACACAAGCACCTACTATTCCAGCTAATGTTACATTGAATAACATCAGTTTAAACTCTATAAATGTTTCTTGGTCGGCTTCTACAGATAATATTGGAGTAACTGGCTATAATGTATATGTAGATGGTGTTTTAGAAGCTCAAACTACCAGTACAAATATCACCATTGGTGATTTAAATACAAATACGACCTATAGCTTTACTATTGTTGCCAAAGATTTAATCAATAATATGTCTAATGCAAGTGTGGCTAAAAACGGTACAACCTTGCAAGATTCAGAAGCACCAACAATACCTGGGGATGTGGTTGTAAGCAATAGTACAGATTCTTCATTTAAAGTTTCTTGGTCAGCATCAACAGACAACAGTGCTGTAAGTGGTTATGAAATCTTTGTCGATGGAAATTTGAATGCAACAACAACAGCGCTCTCTTATACTGTATTTGGCCTTTCTACCTCTACCACATATAGCGTAGAAATACTAGCTAAAGACATCGATAATAATAAATCTTCCAAAAGTGCTGCGGTAAACGCGACAACTACTGCAGGCAATTCTACTGGTGTTACCGAGTTGTTTATTTCTGAATATGTAGAACCGAGTTCAGGAAATAACAAAGCGATTGAAATTGTAAACCTTACAGGTTCTACTATAAATTTATCAGAGTATTCTATTCAAAAACAGTCTAATGGAGGCTCTTGGGTTGATGATTATAATTTAGGAGACGTAAATATTATACCTGGTGAAGTATTTGTTATTACTCATATTGATGTGTCTGACCCTACTCTAGTTGCGGAATCTGATTTAGCAGGCCCTCCAAATGTTGATACTTCTCCCTATGGGTTTGGATCTCCTTTAAATTTTAATGGTAATGACCCAATCGGTTTTTTCAAAAACGGAGTCTTAATTGATATCATTGGTGAAGAAGATAATTCTAGCGATCATATCAAAGATAAAACGTATAGAAGAAAAGCATCGATTACTGAACCAAATACGAGATTTGATACTGCTGAATGGGATATTTTAGGCGCAAACAGTTTTGATGGTATTGGGAGTCATTCCTCTGCTTTAAGCACAAAAAATAGTGCTTTTGAATCTTTTAAAATGTTTCCAAATCCAACAAATGGAGATCAAGTATATTTTCGAATAACAGAAGCTACAACAATTAACATATATAATATTTTAGGAAAATTAGTATTCACTTTAGAAAGTACAAAAAATAAAAATGTTATTAACCTTTCTAAATTATCAAAAGGAATTTATTTAGTAAAAATAGATTCGGATAAAAAATCTGAAATTAAAAAATTAGTAAAAAATTAAACTATGAAAAAAATACTACTTTTAATATCATTATTTTTAAGTTCACTTAGTAATGCTCAAGAAGTTTATTATAATGATGTAGATTTATCTGCGGAAGGATTAAGTCTAAAAGATAAATTAGCAACAAAAACAATAAATGAACATACAAATTTATTAAGCTATACGCCTGGTGTTTGGGAAGCTTTAAAAGTTACGGATTTAAATCCTACAAATAATTCTGAAGTTTTATTAGTTTATGGATACGCTGCATCTGGCACAGCCGCTAGGTCAAGAAATATAAACTCGAATGGTGGCAATACAGGAGATTGGAATAGAGAACACACCTATCCAAAATCTTTAGGAAATCCAAATTTAGGGAGTACTGGTCCTGGAGCAGATGCTCATCATTTGCGACCAAGTGATGTAGGTTATAATGGCAATCGTGGTAATTTAAAATTTGTAGATGGTTCTGGTAACTCAGGTAGTGTCTCAGGTGGTTGGTTCCCCGGGGATGAATGGAAAGGAGATATTGCTAGGATGATGATGTATATGTACATACGTTATGGCAATCAATGTTTGCCCTCTGTGGTTGGTGTTGGAAGCTCTAATGCTACTCCAGATGCTATGATTGATCTTTTCTTAAAATGGAACGCAGAAGATCCTGTTTCAGATTTTGAAAGACAAAGAAATACTTATCATGATTCTAATCAAACCTATGCACAAGGAAACAGAAATCCATTTATAGACAATGCCTATTTGGCAACCAGAATTTGGGGAGGTGACGCCGCTATAGATTCTTGGGGAATTTATACATCTACAGATAATGAAGCACCTACTGTACCTGCAAATGTTTCTATAAATAATATTAACTTTAATTCTTTTGATATTTCTTGGACAGCGTCTACAGATAATATAGCTGTTACTAGTTATGATGTTTATGTAGATGGAAATTTAAGTGGAAATACTGCGAACACTAATTTTTCTTTATCAAACTTAAACTCTAGTACAACTTATAGTATTACCGTTTTAGCAAAAGATTTAGTCGGTAATAAATCTGCCCAATCTGCGGCTGCAAACGGCACAACTTTAACAGATGCTTCTGCACCAACTGTTCCAACAAACGTTACTATATCAAATGAAACTGGTACAAGTTTTAAGGTAAGCTGGTCTGCATCAACAGATAATGTTAGTGTTTCAAGTTATGATGTTTATATAGATGGTTCTCTTCATGGTTCTGCTGCAAATACAAACTATAATGTTTCAAGTTTAACAGCTTCTACATCTTATAGTGTTCGTGTTTTAGCAAAAGATCAAGCAAATAATTTATCCGCTCAATCTACAGCAGTTACAGCTACAACTACTGATGGTAGTAATAATGCAGTTGATTTATTTTTCTCAGAATACGTTGAAGGTAATAGCTTTAATAAAGCTATTGAAATTGCAAACATAACTGGTAATACAGCAGATTTAACTCCATATTCAGTTGCAAGACAATCAGGAGGTAATTGGGAAACAGCATTAAATTTAACAGGTTCAATTGCACCTAATGATGTGTATGTAATTATTAACAGTGATGCAAACATTCAAAAATTAATAGATGAAGCTGATTTAGGAATTGCCAATACAACACCTATGACTTTTAATGGTGATGACAGAGTTGGGTTATTTAAAGATGGTGTTTTAGTAGATATTATTGGCGATTTAGATGGTACAGATAACTTTGCTGCAAATATAACTTTAAGAAGAAGCAATGACATTACAGGGCCAAACATTGTTTATAGCGAACAAGGTGAATGGATAGCTTTTGATCAAAACACTGTTGATGATATTGGTTCTCATAATGGATCTACTGCCAGCGTAGCTGATAATTTATTATCGGACATTAAAATCTATCCAAATCCTGCAAACGGAAATACAATTTACATTAAAACAACAAATAATACAGACGTTAATATCTACAATGTATTAGGTAAAATGGTAAAATCTATAGAAATAACAGCACAAAAAAACAACATAGATATCTCAAACTTATCGAAAGGCATATACATAGTAAAAATGACGGTCGATAACATATCATTGACTAAAAAATTGATTAAAAATTAAATCTTAATTTTTAATCAAACTAAAAAAGACGCGTAAATTTTAGGCGTCTTTTTTAGTTTTAAATTATATGTATAGATGAAAGTGTTACTTTTTAATGAGCCTTTTCACAAAACTTTTATGAGTAATTATATCTGTAATTTTTAACATATAAATACCTTTATTTAAAGCACTGAAATCAAGTTCTGAAGTATCTTTTATATTTTTTGTGTACACTTTTTTACCTTGAACATCATAAACAGTACTTACATAAGAACCTTTAGCAATTTCAATAAACAACCTGTTTTCAACAGGATTTGGATAGATATTTACTTTCTGACCAAACACTTCTTCATTTGTAGATAAAACGCTACCTGTTAATACTATACTCCCATTTTCATCAAAAGGATTAGACCATTTTTCATTTGTATAAACATCAGTACCCGTTAATGTTTTTAAGAAAGCTACTACAGCTTCTTTTTCATCATTCGTTAAATTCAACATTTGTGGAGTTCCTCGAGGTCTTAACCTATTATCAAGATTTGTATTTGCAGTATTATTAGGTATTGCATCATAATGATTAATTACGTCTAATAATGTTTTTATACTTCCGTCATGCATTAAAGGACCGTTTAAATTTCCATCAGGATTTACCAAATCTCTTAAAGTTGGCGCTCGTAAATTAGTTAAATCTATTTCTGTTGTGCTTCCTGCAACACCAATAATCCCATTATTTCCTGAATTAGGATCTATATCAAACTCATTGCCTCTATGACACCCTGCACAACCTGCTCCATTCATGTTTGGTGGATCTCTAAACAATCGTTTTCCTAAATTTTCTTGAGCCGTGAAATTAGGGAAATCATTATTTGGATTATTTACTTGAACTAAACCCACATCAAACTTAGAATCAAAAGACTGAATACTCCTTATAAATTGCGCTAAAGCTAATTGCATTTTACGCTCTGTAATTGTTTCATCACCAAAAGCAAATTTGAATAATTCTTGATAATAATCAACGGCCGATAGTTTTGTAATCAAATCATTAAAATCAGGATCTCCTTCAGTGCCGCTAAAACCCATTTCTACATGATCTTGAATTGGTTTTGTAGTCTGATCTTCTAAACTGGCAGCTCTTTCATCCCAAAAAAACTTATTCTCATCAGAAAATCTCGAATTAATTAATCTCATGGAGTGTCTTCCTGTTAAACTACCGTTTAAACCAACACTCTGAGTGGCATCATCACCAAACGCTTTTTCTTGTTTATGGCAACTTGCGCATGCAATCGTATTATTTGCAGATAATTTTTTATCATAAAACAACACTCTCCCTAAAGTTGCAATTTTATCATCTATTTGATTTCCATCAGCAGTATTGTCTTTATTAATATAATTAGGTTTAGATTGATTAGCATAATTGAATAAATTATCTAAATCAATTGTTGCACTAATAAAAAGGAGTGTGATACCTAAAAGTGCAACGAAATTCGGTAGTTTTTTATTCATTTTTATAGTTTTGACTGATTCATTGTATTTTTTTATGCTTAAAATTAAGAAAACTTGTACTATAAAATATCAATTTAAGGTTTTTTGTTAATAAAGAAGTAAATAACTCTAAAACTTCAGTTACATATTATGATTAAATACTACTGAAAAAAAGTAAATTTGCGTTTTACAACAACAAGAAAACACCACACGATAATGATTCATTTCTTTGGAAATAAAAACAGTAAAGTATTCGCTGTTCAAACAACAAAAGAATTAACGAAAGTTACAATTGCTAAACTGACATGGTTATTTGCTAATCAACCAAAAATAGAGGAAGTATCAATTGATGCTTTTTTTGTGGGGCCAAGAGCGGCTATGATTACTCCTTGGAGCACAAATGCAGTTGAAATTACTCAAAATATGGGTATCAAAGATATTATCCGAATTGAAGAATTTGTTACCTCTACTGAAAATTTTACTGATTTTGATCCAATGATCTCCGAGAAATTCGATGGTTTACATCAAGAATCATTTACAATCGATATTCAGCCAGAAGCTATTTTGGCTATTGATGACATCGCTGCATATAATAATCAGGAAGGTTTGTCTTTAAGTGATGAAGAAGTTGGTTACCTTGAGAGTGTTGCTAAAAAAATAGGAAGGAAATTAACAGACTCTGAAGTATTTGGATTTAGCCAGGTAAATTCAGAACACTGTCGACATAAAATATTTAACGGAACTTTTGTGATAGATGGAGAAGAGCAACCCACTTCCCTATTTAAAATGATTAAAGAAACGTCTAAACAATTTCCAAACGATATTGTTTCTGCATATAAAGATAATGTCGCTTTTATCAAAGGCCCTAAAGTTGTACAGTTTGCACCTAAATCAGCCGAAAAGCCTGATTTTTATCAAACAGAAGACTTTAACTCTGTAATTTCTATAAAAGCAGAAACACATAATTTCCCAACCACTGTTGAGCCTTTTAACGGAGCTGCAACTGGTTCTGGCGGAGAAATTAGAGATAGACTTGCAGGAGGAAAAGGTTCTTTACCTTTAGCAGGAACAGCAGTTTACATGACTTCTTACTCTCGTTTAGAAGCCTCTATAGATGCCGTTAAGAATACAAGATATTGGGAAAATAAATTTGAAGCAAGAGATTGGTTATACCAAACTCCAATGGATATTTTAATAAAAGCCTCTAATGGTGCTTCAGATTTTGGAAACAAATTTGGACAACCATTAATTACGGGTTCTGTATTAACTTTTGAGCACGAAGAAAACTCCTCGTCAAGTGAATCTAAACCTAGAAAACTAGGGTATGATAAAGTTATTATGCAAGCTGGTGGAATTGGTTATGGAAAAGCAGAACAAGCCTTAAAAGACACGCCAAAAGAAGGTGATAAAATTGTAATTCTTGGTGGTGAAAACTACAGAATTGGAATGGGTGGCGCTGCAGTTTCATCCGCAGATACAGGTGCTTTAGATTCAGGAATTGAATTAAATGCTGTACAACGTTCTAATCCAGAAATGCAAAAACGTGCTGCAAATGCAATTCGTGGAATGGTAGAAAGTGAAGAGAATTTTATTGTTTCTATTCATGATCATGGTGCTGGTGGCCATTTAAATTGTTTATCAGAATTAGTAGAAGATACTGGTGGTAAAATCGATTTAGATAAACTACCTATTGGAGATCCTACTTTATCAGCAAAAGAAATTATTGGTAACGAATCTCAAGAAAGGATGGGATTAGTTATTGCTGAAAAACATATAGATACCTTACAAAAAATCGCAGAGCGCGAGCGTTCGCCAATATACACTGTTGGTGAAGTTACAGGTGATGATCGTTTTACTTTTGAATCTAAATCTACAGGAAAAAAACCTATGGATTTAGCTCTAGAAGATATGTTTGGTAGTTCTCCTAAAACGATATTAACAGATAACACTGTTGTAAGAAAATATAAAAATCCACGTTATAAAACGAAAAATTTACAAATCTATTTAAAACAAGTTTTACAATTAGAAGCTGTCGCTTGTAAAGATTGGTTAACTAATAAAGTGGATAGATGTGTTGGTGGTAAAGTAGCCAAACAACAATGTGTGGGTCCATTACAAATTCCGTTGAACAATGTTGGTGTTATGGCACTGGATTATAATGGAAAAGAAGGAGTTGCAACAGCTATTGGCCATTCTCCTATTTCAGGATTAATTGATCCTGCAGCAGGAAGTAGAAATGCAATTACTGAATCTTTAACCAATATTATTTGGGCACCTTTAAAAGATAATTTAGATTCAATTTCTTTATCTGCTAACTGGATGTGGCCTTGTAAAAATGAAGGTGAAGATGCTCGTTTATACAAAGCAGTAAAAGCTGTTTCAGAATTTTCTATTGATTTAGGAATTAATGTTCCTACCGGAAAAGATTCTTTATCAATGAAACAAAAATATGCTCATGATGAAGTAATTGCTCCAGGAACCGTTATTATTTCTGCTGCAGGAAACTGTAATGAAATCAGTAAAGTTGTGGAACCTATTTTAAAAATTGATGGAGGAAATATCTATTATATCAATATCTCTCAAGATGAATTTAAATTAGGAGGAAGTTCTTTCCACCAAGTTTTAAATACGATTGGAAATGAAGCTCCTGACGTAAAAAACACTGCGTTTGTAAAAAACACTTTTAATACAATTCAAGAATTAATTAAAGCTGATAAAATTACAGCAGGACATGATGTTGCTTCTGGTGGGTTCATTACAACTTTATTAGAAATGTGTTTTGCTGATGTAAATTTAGGAGCAAATTTCAATATTACTTCTTTAAATGAAGAAGATACTATTAAAGTTTTATTTGCTGAAAATTCAGGAATTGTTTTTCAAGCTGATGACTCTGTAGAAAGAATTTTATCAGAAAATAACATTGAATTTTTCAATATTGGTACTTCAAACAACTCTGGGAAAGTAAACATTATAAATAATGAAGATAATTTCTCTTTTGATGTTGCTGAAATGAGAGATGTGTGGTATAAAACTTCTTTCCTATTAGATCAAAAGCAAACTGCTAACAACTTAGCACAAGATCGTTTTGATAATTATAAAAAACAACCTTTGCAATATGTTTTTCCAAAGAACTTTAAAGGAAAATTACCAAAAATAAATTCAAAAACCACAAGACCAAAAGCTGCAATCATAAGAGAAAAAGGTTCAAATTCTGAACGAGAAATGGCAAACGCCATGTATTTAGCTGGTTTTGATGTAAAAGATGTACACATGACAGATTTAATTTCTGGTCGTGAAACGTTAGAAGACATCCAGTTTATTGGCGCCGTTGGTGGTTTTTCTAATTCAGATGTTTTAGGTTCTGCTAAAGGTTGGGCTGGAGCATTTTTGTACAATCCTAAAGCAAAAAAAGCATTAAAAAACTTCTTTAAAAGAGAAGATACATTGTCTATAGGTATTTGTAACGGAGCACAATTATGGATGGAATTAGACCTAATTAATCCAAAACATAAAGTGCATGGAAAACTAATTCATAATGATTCTCAGAAACACGAGAGTTCATTTACTTCTGTAAAAATTCAAGAAAATGATTCTGTGATGCTTTCTTCTTTAGCAGGCACCGAATTAGGCGTTTGGATTTCTCATGGAGAAGGAAAATTTAACTTACCGGAAGCTGAAGAGAATTACAATATTGTGGCAAAATACGGTTATGATGGCTATCCTAATAATCCCAATGGATCCGATTTTAACACGGCAATGCTATGCGATCAAACAGGTCGTCATTTGGTTACCATGCCACATATAGAACGTTCCACTTTCCAATGGAATTGGGCAAACTACCCAATGGGAAGAAAAGATGAAGTTTCTCCGTGGTTAGAGGCCTTTGTGAATGCTAAAGTATGGATAGAAAATAAAAAGTAGATCAACTTATTTTCATAAAAATAAGATTAAAAAATTATGATAGGTATAAATATGTTCAAAAAATGACAAAGCATTTTGTAAAACCTGCACTACTAAGCATATTGCCTAAATTTTAATTATTTACGATTTTTTACTAGTATTTATTTAATTTCATAGCTACATTTGAAAAGCTATGGATAATAAATTTTTTGAATCTAATGAAGTTCCTCATTTAATTGAGAAATACTTCTACCTTTCTTTTGAAAAGGAAGACATTCCTTTTAAATCTGTTATTTTACCTATTGGATTAACGCATTTATTATACATTCCAGATGGTAACCAAAAAATTGTTTTTAAGGGTAATGAAACACTTCTAACTGACCTTATGGTTACTGGTCAGTACTTTAGGTCATATGATTTTTCATCCGTTTCTATTACAGAGTCCATCGGAGCTAATTTTCACCCAACAGCACTTCATAAATTATTGAATATTGATGTATCTAAATTAAAGAGTAGGCACTTGCCTTTAGCACAAATTAATGAATCTTTTTATAATAAACTTTTGCCAATTTTCAAAAAATCTAAAGGACCTGAAGAATTGATTCAAAATTTAAATTCTTTTTTTTTAAACTCATTTCTTCATATTGATAAAAATACTAAACAAATTGATGATGCTATTAACCTAATTAGAGAAAAAGAGGGCCTATTGAATGTATTAGACATAATAAATGAAATTTCAACTTCACAAAAAACATTGGAAGTACAATTTAAAAAAATAGTAGGGTTAACTCCTGGCAGGTATATAAGATTATTTCGTTTTCAACAACTAATGAGAAAATACTATTCCGGAGATATTGAGCTAAAAGATCTAATTTATAAATATAACTATTACGACTCTTCGCATTTTGCAAAAGATTTTAAATTGTTCATGAAGCAAAATTTAAAATCATTTTTAAAAAAAGATTACTTATTATTAAAATCATACCTAAACCAGTAAATTTTTACGTTTTTTTACAATTCTTTTTGTTATTGCCGTATTATCTTTGTGAAACAATCTATCAATAGATTATTAATTTATTTTAGGGGATTAATTGATAAATTTATTGCTATGAAATTTAAAAAGACCAAATTTAACTATTTGGTCTTTTTACTTTTACAACACTAAAAAAATTATTTATGATTGATGAAAAGTCTTCGCAAAAAAACCCAGAAGTATTAAACTTCTGGGTTTTATCATCGTATTAAATTATATAAATATTATTTAATTGAATTAATAGCTGCTTGTGCAGAAACTAATCTCGCAATTGGTACTCTATATGGTGAGCAACTCACATAATCCATTCCTGAATTATAACAAAACTCGATAGAGCTGGGTTCTCCTCCGTGTTCTCCACAAATCCCTACTTTTAAATTAGATTTTACGCTTCTACCTCTTTCTGTTCCAATTATAACTAATTGCCCTACTCCTTCTTGATCCAATACCTCAAAAGGGTCAACTTTTAAAATCCCTTTTTCAATATAAGTAGGTAGAAATTTACCTGCGTCATCACGTGAATAACCAAATGTCATTTGTGTTAAATCATTGGTTCCAAAAGAGAAAAAATCTGCTTTTTCCGCAATTTTATCTGCCATTAATGCGGCTCTTGGAATTTCTATCATTGTTCCAACTAAATACTCCAATTTATTATCTCTTTCTTTAAAAATTTTATTTGCTGTACTTCTAATAATCTCTTCTTGAAACTCAAATTCCTTAACAGTTCCAACTAAAGGAACCATAATTTCTGGTTTAGAATGAATACCCCTTTCTTTTAGATTTAAAGCAGCTTCAATAATAGCTCTCGTTTGCATTTCTGTAATTTCTGGATAGGTATTTCCTAATCTACAACCCCTATGCCCAAGCATTGGATTAAATTCTTCCAATTCTGAAACTTTATTTTTTATTGATTGTAATGAAATATGCATTTCATCTGCTAATTCTTTTTGAGTAGCCAATTGATGAGGCACAAACTCATGTAACGGCGGGTCTAATAAACGAATTGTTACCGGTAAACCTTCCATAGCTTCAAAAATACCTTCAAAATCTGCTCGTTGCATTGGTAATAAATCTTTTAATGCCTTTTTTCTACCTTTAACAGTTTCCGCTAAAATCATTTCGCGCATTGCTTTTATTCTATCCACTTCAAAAAACATATGCTCAGTTCTTGTTAAACCAATACCTTGTGCTCCAAAACTACGCGCTATCTTCGCATCTTTCGGACTGTCTGCATTAGTTCTTACTTTCATTATTGCGTACTTATTCGAAAGTTCCATCACTTCTGCAAATTCACCACTTAATTCAGGTTCAATCGTGGCAACCTTACCTTCTATAATATTACCCGTAGAACCATTCAATGAAATCCAATCTCCCTCATGATATTCATGACCTCCAACTTTAAGTGTTCTAGTCTTATAATTTATTTTTAAAGCTCCCGCACCAGAAATACAACATTTCCCCATACCTCGGGCTACAACAGCCGCGTGAGATGTCATACCGCCTCGTGCCGTTAAAATACCTTTGGCAATATTCATTCCTTCTAAATCTTCGGGTGAAGTTTCAATTCTTACTAGAATACTATTTTTATATTTGTTAGCTTCATCAGCAAAAAACACAATTTTACCAGTCGCTGCTCCAGGAGAAGCGGGTAAACCTTGGGCAATAACATTTGCTTTTTTTAGGGCCTTCGGATCAAAAATAGGATGTAAAAGTTCATCTAGTTTAATAGCTTGTATTGAAGTTAAGGCGTCTTTTTCATCTATCATCCCTTCCTTCAATAAATCCATTGCTATTTTAACCATAGCAGCTCCGGTACGTTTTCCATTTCTAGTTTGCAATATCCAAAGTTTTCCATCTTGCATAGTAAACTCCATATCTTGCATATCACGATAGTGTTTTTCTAGTATGTCTTGATAAGAATTAAGTTCATTATAAATTGAAGGCATTAATTCTTCTAAAGAAGGATAATTTTGCACTCTATCTTCTTCCTCAATTTTTGCTAATTCCGCCCAACGTTCTGAACCTAATTTTGTGATTTGTTGAGGAGTTCTAACACCAGCAACAACATCTTCTCCTTGTGCATTTATTAAATACTCACCATTAAACACATTTTCTCCTGTACCAGCATCACGCGTAAAACAAACTCCTGTACCAGAATTGTCTCCCATATTTCCATAAACCATTGCTTGCACATTTACGGCTGTACCCCAATCTGCAGGATATCCATGCATATTTCTATAATATACGGCTCTATTACCATTCCAACTATTAAATACTGCTATGATTGCTCCCCAAAGTTGATCCCACGGATTTGTTGGGAAATCGTGACCAGTTCTTTTTTTAACCGCCTCTTTAAAATCAAATACCAAATCCTTTAAATCGTTAATTGTAAATTCAGTATCGAGTTCGATACCTCTTTTTTCTTTTAAATTTTCCATAATCTCCTCAAAAGGATCAATATCATCCTTTGAAGCAGGTTTCATTCCTAAAACCACACCACCATACATTTGAATAAAACGACGATAAGAATCCCAGGCAAATTGTTCATTATTTGTTTTCTTTGCTAAGCCTAAAACAACATCATCATTCATTCCAAGATTCAGGACAGTATCCATCATTCCTGGCATAGAAACTCTTGCTCCAGAGCGCACAGAAACTAAAAGAGGATTCTCTTTATTACCAAATTTTGTTCCCATTAGAGTTTCGATATTTTCGATAGAAGTTTCCATTTCCTCTCGAATCATCTCAACAACGGTTTCCTTTCCTAATAAATTATATTCTGTACAAACTTCAGTAGTGATGGTAAACCCTGGAGGGACAGGAATACCTATGGCACTCATCTCTGCTAAATTAGCTCCTTTACCACCTAATAAGTTTTTCATTGCACTGCTACCGTCAGCTTGTTTGTCGCCAAATTTATACACACGGGGTTTTACCTTTTGAAATACTTCCATAATATTATTTTTAATTAATTTTAAACTATGCTTCACCAAAAGCATGTCTAAAGGTAAATTTTAAACAAACAATTAAAGGTGATTAAAATCATGTTATAAGCATTTTACAAAATAATTAAAGAATATTGTTTAACAATAAATATCTTGCAAACATTTTTAATTTAAGCTGAAAATAAAATACAAAAAATCGATATAAATTTACTTTTTAGTAAAAAATAAGGAAGATTGTGTCACAACTTAAAAAATGAAATGTCATTCATATGTAAACCAATTAAAAACTTTTAAAATGAAAAGTAAAATTATCCTAATAGCATTCAGTTTATTTTTGATATCTACAATGGGCTTTGCTCAAAAAAATATTGAAGCTTCAGACATAATGCAAGAGATAAAAGCAGGTAACATAATTTCTTATCAAAATGTAACTATTGTGGGTGTGCTAGATCTTACATTTATGGATGAAGCTATTGAGAAACTTCCTAAAAAGAAAAAAACCAGCTGGTGGAATTATAGCGATTCAAATAATACAATTAAAAAGTTAATTGAAGTTAAAGTCTCTTTTACAAACTGTACTTTTAAAAATGATGTTTTGGCTTATATTCCTGATGAAGATTCTGGTTATATATTCACTGCTAACTTTGAAGATGAAGTTATATTTAAAAACTGTACTTTCGAAAGAAAAGCAATGTTTAAATACTCCCGTTTTAAACGAAATTCTGATTTTTCTGGTTCTTCTTTTATGAATGACAGCACATTTAAATACGCTCAATTTGATGAAAATATTAGTTTTAAGGATACAAACTTTAATAAAACTGCTACTTTTAAATATGCCAAATTCAACACGAATGTAAGCTTCTCTAATGCTGTATTTAAAGACTCTGCAACATTTAAGTATACTAATTTTTTTAATGGAGTTTCTTTTAAAAATACAAATTTTGAAGAAGACTTAAATATTAAATACATGAAAGTATCAGGAGAATTTAACATTACAAATATGAAAGTAGCTTATGAGATTGACTCTAAATACACTAAAATTAACGGAAAAAGTTTTAATAAATACCTATTAAATAGTAATAAACTATAGGTTTAAAAAGGTTAACTTTCCGTTGCTTTTTTTTTTGTTCCAACATTTTACTAACTTGTCAGAAATTAAGTTGTAAATATGTCTCATAAAATTTCTCGAATTTTTGATTTTGGTTACCATCAATTAGAAAATTTCCCACAAAAAAAATGTTTTAACTACAAAAAAGGAAATAGTTGGAAAAGTATTTCCACACAACAATTTATAACTGATGCAAATAAAGTAAGTAGTTCTTTATTGAAATTAGGTGTGCAACCAAATGATAAAATTGCAGTAATTACCTCAAATAACAATCCAAATTGGCATATTTTAGACATTGGTATTTTACAAATTGGTGCACAAAATGTGCCTTTATATGCAACTTTATCGGAAAAAGATTACGGTTATATTTTAAATCATTCCGATGCTAAATATTGTTTTGTTTCTGATGATGACTTGTATCAAAAAGTTAAATCTGTGGCGAATAAAACCCAATTGAAAAATATTTTTTCTCTTCAGGATTTACAAACATCGTATAGTTGGAATTCTTTTCTGGAAATTGGAGAAAAAGAAAATTACCAAGATAAAATTGAAGATTTAAAACAAAATGTAAAACCAGAAGATTTAGCAACAATTATTTACACCTCTGGTACGACTGGAACCCCGAAAGGAGTTATGCTGTCTCATAAAAATATTGTTTTTACCGTTTTTAAAACGGCAAAAGGAATAGATTTAACTCAAGGAAATAATAGAATTATTAGTTACCTACCTATTTGTCATATTTTTGAAAGAAGTGCTTCTTATTACAACCTATTCATGGGTTTTGAAATCTATTTTGCTGAAAGTATAGAAAAAATTGGAGACACTATAAGAGAAGTTAAACCTCATTATTTGGCCGTGGTCCCAAGATTATTAGAAAAAATTTTCGATAAAATAGTGGATAAAGGGAGTAAATTGTCTGGCATTAAAAAACAACTCTTCTTTTGGGCAGTATCTTTGGGAGAGCAATATGAACCTTATAATCAAAAAAGTGCTTTTTATCACTTTAAATTAAACATTGCAAGAAAATTAATATTTTCTAAATGGCAAGAAGCTTTAGGGGGTAATTTACAGTTTATGATTTCAGGAAGCGCTCCTCTTCAACATCGATTAATCAGAGTTTTTACAGCTGCCGGAATTAATATTTTTGAAGGTTATGGAATGACTGAATCTTCTCCAGGAGGAACTTTAAATGACCTACGAAATAATAGTTTAAAAATTGGCACTGTTGGTAAACCTTTAGACGGTATAGAAGTTAAAATTGCTGATGATGGAGAGATTTTAATGAAAGGGGATAATGTGATGTTGGGCTATTACAAAAATGAAGAAATGACCAATAAAACCATTATAGGCGGATATTTACATACAGGAGATATTGGTGAAATTGATAAGCAAGGATTTTTAACAATCACAGATAGAAAAAAAGAAATCTTTAAAACTTCAGGAGGAAAATATATTGCCCCTGCTGCCTTAGAAAGCGAACTAAAACAATCTCGTTTTATAGAACAAGTGATGGTCATTGGTGAAGGAGAAAAAATGCCAGCAGCATTAATTCAGCCTAATTTTAGTTTCATCGAAGAATGGGCAGAACGTCATGAATATAAAATTACAGATGTTACTACCGATGAACAAATTATTTCTAGAATTCAAAAAGAAATCGATTTTCATAATCAAAAATTTGGAAAATGGGAGCAAATTAAAAAGTTTGAAATTACTCCGGATGAATGGTCTATAGAAGCTGGACATTTAACACCAACAATGAAAATGAAAAGAAAAGTAATTAAAGAAAAATACAAAAATTTGCATCAAAAAATATATAATTCATAGAACTTAAAGTCTATTCATAAGTATTTGTAAAATCAATGTAAAAGTACTACTTTGCAATACTACAAAAACAGAACTTATGCCTACAGAAATTACTAGATTATTTGATTTTCCTTATTATCAATTAGAAACTTACAATCTTAAAAAAGCATTTTCCACAAAACACAATGAAAAATGGGAATCTATTTCTACACAAGATTATGTAAACCAATCTAATCAATTAAGTAGAGGGTTACTAAAGTTAGGCATACAACCAAACGATAAAATTGCAGTTATCTCGAGTACCAACAGAACTGAATGGAACATTTGTGATATTGGAATTTTACAAACTGGTGCACAAAATGTGCCCATTTACCCAACCATCTCTAAAGAAGATTATGAGTATGTTTTAAACCATTCTGAAGCAATTTATTGTTTTGTTTCAGATGTAACTATTCTGGAAAAACTAAATCAAATTAAAAGTAAAACAAAGTTGAAAGGTGTTTTTACTTTTGATGATGTAAAAGATGAGAAAAGCTGGAATGAAATTCTAGAATTAGGCGAAGACACTAGTAACCAGAATGAAGTTGAAAATAGAAAAGATGCTGTAAAACCAGAAGATTTAGCAACTTTAATATACACCTCTGGAACCACAGGAAGACCAAAGGGTGTAATGCTCTCTCATAATAACATTGTTCAAAATGTTTTATATTCTCAAAAAAGAGTTCCTTTAGATTATGGTAATACTAGATCCCTAAGTTTTTTACCTGTTTGTCATATTTTTGAGCGCATGATTTTGTATTTATATCAGTATTGTGGTGTAGAAATTTACTTTGCGGAATCAATAGAAAAACTTACCGAAAATGCCCAAGAGGTTAAACCAGAGGTAATGACTGCCGTTCCAAGATTATATGAAAAAATCTTCGATAAAATTATTTTAAAAGGTGAAGATTTAACAGGTTTAAAAAAGAGATTATTTTTCTGGGCAGTAAATCTTGGTTTAAAATATGAGCCTTATGGTGCAAATGGTTGGTGGTATGAAAAACAATTGGGTATAGCTCGTAAACTTATATTTTCTAAATGGCAAGCTGTTTTAGGAGGCGAATTAAAATTAATGGTTTCTGGAAGTGCTGCTTTACAACAAAGATTAACACGTGTTTTTGCTGCTGCGGGAATGCCAATTATGGAAGGTTATGGCTTAACAGAAACATCCCCAGTAATATCCGTAAATGACCAAAATAATGGTGGCTTTAGAGTAGGAACTGTCGGGAGAATTATCAAAGATATTGATGTTAAAATTGCCAAAACTGGTGAAATTTTAGTAAAAGGTCATAATGTAATGCAAGGGTATTACAAAGATGATGCAAAAACGGCTGAAGTTATCAAAGATGGGTATTTTCATACAGGTGATAAAGGAGAGTTTGACGTCGATGGATTTTTAAAAATTACTGGAAGAACTAAAGAAATGTTTAAAACTTCTGGAGGAAAATACGTTATACCTCCTTTACTAGAGGGTGAGTTAAAACAATCTTTATTTATAGAACAAGTGATGGTTGTGGGTGAAAATGAAAAAATGCCAGCAGCGATTATTCAACCAAATTTTGAATATTTAAGAGAATGGATCCAGCATAAACAAATTGAAATTGGTTCTACAAATATCGAAATAATAGCTTCAGAGATTGTAATAGAAAGGATTCAAGAAGAAGTAGACAAATGCAACAAAAACTTTGGGAAATGGGAACAAATAAAACGTTTTGAATTAACACCAGAGGAATGGTCTATTGATGGAGGACATTTAACACCAACCATGAAAATGAAACGTTCAATTATAAAAAATATTTATCAAGATTTATATGATAAAATTTATATATAATTTAAAACATAACTTATAATTTAACTCCCATTTATGGGAGTTTTTTTTTATAGATTTCTTATCAGAACTCTCTTAATGTAAAATTTTAAATAGTAATTCTTTTAAAATATCTTTATGAGATTGATGAGCCCCAACTCCTTTACTTTTAATATCTGCTTCTCTTAAAAAAGCAATAACTTGTGCAACTTTGCGCATTGGATAATTTCTAGAAGCTAAAAAATACTCATCTACGAAATAAGGATTTACACCCAATGTTTTTGCAACAGAACTTTTAGATTTATCTTGTAATCCATGAAACAATAAAAGTTGTGTAAAAAAACTATTTAACAAAGAAATTGTCATTACCAGTGGGTTATTCTTAGGGTTTTCAGCAAAATAATTAATAATTCTATTCGATTTAACAATATTCTTCTCTCCTACTGCTTTTCGCAATTCAAAATTATTAAAGTCTTTAGAAATACCAATATTATCTTCTATATGCTTATCATCAATAATAGTTTCTTTCGGTAAAATTAACATTAACTTGTCTAACTCATTAGAAATTTTACTTAAATCAGTTCCTAAAAACTCCACTAACATTTGTGCCGCTTTTAATTCAATTTGATATTTTTTTCCACTTAAAACTCTTCGAATCCAATCTGAAACTTGATTCTCGTATAACTTTTTACTTTCATAAATTAATCCTGATTTTGCAATTGCTTTGTGCAATTTTTTACGTTTATCAAGTTTTTTATATTTATAATTTAAAACTAAAACAGTTGTTGGTTGCGGGTTTTCTGCATACGAAACTAATTTTTCAATACTTCTGCTTAAATCCTGTGCTTCTTTAACAATTAAAACCTGTCTTTCCGCCATCATTGGGTAGCGTTTAGCGAAAGAAACAATATCTTCTATACTAGAATCTCTACCATACATAACCTGCTGATTAAAGCCTTTTTCTGCCTCATCTAAAATATTTTCTTCAATAAAATCAGAAATTTTATCAATGTAATAAGGTTCTTCACCCATTAAAAAATAGATAGGTTTTATATTTCCCTTCTTTATCTCTGAAACAATGTTTCTAATTTCGTTCATTTTCTTACTTTTGATTGATGCAAAAACTCAATCTACCAACTTATAATTTCAAACTCAAAAGTAGCGAAAATAAGATGCTTATTTTTGATAAATTAAGGAAAAAATATATAGTTTTAACTCCAGAAGAATGGGTTCGTCAACATTTTGTTTATTTTTTAATTGAAGAAAAGAAATATCCAGTTACCTTAATTGCTCTTGAAAAACAATTAACCATCAATAATTTAAAAAAGAGAAGTGATATTTTAATTTTTAATACAGATGGAAAACCTGAAATTATTGTTGAATGTAAAGCTCCTTCCATAAAAATAACTCAAAATACTTTTGATCAAATTGCTCGTTATAATTTAAAATTAAGAGCCAATTATTTGATTGTTACCAACGGTTTAGAACATTTTTACTGTAAAATGGATTTTAAAAATGAAACCTATATTTTCTTAAAAGATATTCCACATTATAAATAGTAAATCATCCTTTTTATTAAGACAACTTTAGCCGTAAACTAATTTATAAAATGTAAATTTGAGGCCTTGAGAATAGCAATTGTCATATTAAATTGGAATGGCCAAAAACTGTTAGAGCAGTTCTTGCCATCGGTGGTAAACTTTAGTTCGCAAGAAGCTGATATTTATTTAGCAGACAATGCCTCCACAGATTCTTCAATTAATTATGTTAGAGCGTTTTTTCCATCAATTAAAATTGTTGAAAATGCTATAAATGGTGGCTATGCAAAAGGTTATAATGATGCTTTAAAATCTATTGATGCAGATATTTATTGTCTTTTAAATTCAGATATAGAAGTTACAAAAAATTGGTTGAAACCAATTATTGAGGTTTTTAAAGTTGATGAAAAAGCAGCTATTATTCAACCAAAAATATTAGACTTTAAAGATAAAACTAAGTTTGAATATGCGGGGGCTGGTGGTGGTTTTATAGATTTATATGGCTATCCTTATTGCAGAGGACGAGTTTTTAATCATTTAGAAACAGATAAAGGTCAATTTAACGATGTAAAAGATATATTCTGGGCTTCTGGTGCTTGTTTATTTATACGCTCTCAAGTGTATCACACATTGAAAGGTTTTGATGAAGATTATTTTGCACATCAAGAAGAAATTGATTTATGTTGGAGAACTCAAAATATAGGCCACAAAATAAAATATGTTGGAAAATCTACTGTTTACCATGTTGGAGGTGCAACTTTACAAGGAGCTAATCCGCATAAAACATTCTTAAATTTTAGAAATAGTTTGTTAAATGTGGTGAAGAATGTACCCAAAAAATGGTTTTTATTTGTAATTTTTTCACGTTTACTTTTAGATGGCATTGCCGGAATAAAGTTTATAGTTGAATTAAGACCAATACACACTTGGGCCATTATTAAGGCACATTTTAGCTTTTATAAAAATTTTAATAGTTTTCTAATAAAGCGTAAAGAATTATTAAAAAAAGAAGATTATAATCTACATACAAGTATCGTTTGGCAATATTTTGTTTTAGGTAGAAGCAAATTTAAAGATCTGAAGTAATTGTTTTTTTTGTGAAAAATTTTTGTAAATCTATACTTCTAATGAATTCAATTAAGAATGAAATAATTTTTGACTTAATTATAGTTTTTATACTAATTCTTGGAATTATAAGATATCTAAACTTCCTTTCCCTTCCCTAATTACCTCCGGATAACCATCTGTTAAATCAATAATGGTAGATGCATAATTGTCTCCAAAGCCACCATCAATCACAACGTCCACTAAATGATTCCATTTTTCAAAAATTAATTCTGGATCTGTGGTATATTCTAAAACATCATCATCATCTCTAATAGAAGTCGAGACGATAGGATTGCCTAAGCTTTGTACTAAAGCTCTTGCGATGTTGTTATCAGGAATTCGAATTCCCACAGTTTTTCTTTTTTTAAATGCTTTTGGAAGGTTGTTACTTCCCGGCAATATAAAGGTATAGGGCCCTGGTAAAGCACGCTTTAAAAGTTTAAATGTTGGCGAATCTATTTGTTTTATATAATCAGACAAATGACTTAAGTCATTACAAACAAAAGAGAAATTAGCTTTTTCTAATTTAACCCGTTTAATAAGTGCTATTTTTTCTAAGGCCTTTGAGTTCGTAATATCACACCCTAATCCATAAACAGTATCTGTTGGATAAATAATTAATCCACCATTTTTTAAAATTTTAACAACCCTATCTATTTGATTCTGATTTGGGTTGTCATTATATAGTTTTATGAACTCTGCCATATCTTAAAAATACAAAAAAAACTCAACTTTAAAATACATTAAGTTGAGTTTTTTTACAGAAATTTTTGAATTACTAGGACTTATCTACCAATCTAAATCCTTCTCCGTGAATGTTTAAAATTTCAACATGCTCATCAACTTTTAAGTACTTTCTAAGCTTTGCGATATAAACATCCATACTTCTAGAAGTAAAGTAGTTATCATCTCTCCAAATTTTAGTTAATGCTAGTTCTCTTGGCATTAAATCATTTTTATGAATCGCTAACATCCGCAACAATTTACTTTCCTTTGGTGATAACTTTATTGGTTCTGCATCTTTACCAATAGACAAGTGACGTAATTTAGAATTGAAGAAAAATGAACCAATATTAAATTCAAATTCTTCTGATTCTTTAGATTTATCACTATCTTTTCTCTGTAAAATTGCTTTTATTTTATGTAATAAAACTTCAGAGTCAAAAGGTTTATTTAAATAATCATCAGCACCTACAGAATATCCTTTTAAGACATCTTCTTTTAATGTTTTAGCGGTTAAAAAAATAATTGGTACTTCTTTATTGGTTCCTCTAATATCTTGTGCTAAAGAAAAACCATCTTTCCTAGGCATCATTACATCTAAAATACATAAATCATAATCACTGTTTTTAAACATAATTAAACCTTCTATGCCATCTTTTGCGTGTGTAACATTATAATCGTTTAACGCCAAATAATCTTTTAAAACGGTTCCAAAATTTGGATCGTCTTCTACTAATAAAATCTTTTTACTTCCCATTTTGTATACTTTTTAAATTAAAGGTAATTTTACCGTGAATATGCTTCCTGCTCCCTTTTCACTCTCAACAAAAACTGTTCCATGATGTTTTTCTACAATTTCTTTTACGTACGCTAATCCTAAACCATGACCTTTTACATCATGTATATTTCCTTTTTGTTCTCTATAAAATTTATCGAAAACTAATTTGAGTGCTCCTTTACTCATACCGATTCCATTATCTTTAATTTTAAAGATAAAAAACTTGTTCGTACTTTCTGTATACACTTCAATTCTAGGGTTTTCTTTTGAATATTTAATAGCATTTTCTAACATGTTTACAATTACATTGGTTAAATGAAATTCATTACCTGAAATCTCTGAAATGATCGCTTCAAAATGGGTATCTATAGTTCCATTTCTATCATTAACTAACAAACTAACATGACTAATCGCATCCTCTATCGTGTCGTGGATATCAATCATTTCTTTACTGATATCTAATTGATTTTTTTCTAATCTAGAAATACGCAATACATTTTCTACTTGTGTATGCATCCTTTTATTTTCATCACGAATCATTTCTATATACCGTAAAACTTTTTCTTGATTATTCAAAATTTTAGGATTCCTAATAGAATCAATAGCTAAATTAATTGTAGCAATAGGCGTTTTAAATTCATGCGTCATATTATTTATAAAATCAGTTTTAATTTCTGATATTTTTTTCTGCTGAATTAGTTGGTATAATGAACTTGAAAAGGCAATAATAATTATCAAAATGAAAAATAACGACAACAATAAAATATTTGAAATGCCCCCTAGAATATGCTCATTCTTCTCCGGAAATGTTACATACAAGAAATATTCTGGTTCATTGGATGAGTTATAAAATAATGGATAAGGATAACTATCTTTTTTATTTATAGTGTAATATCCCGATTTTAACTTTGTTGCTAAACCATCTTTACTATAAACACCATATTTAAACTCCAAACTGATATCTCTTTTCTTTAATTCATCTTTTATCGTCTCATTTAACTCTCTATTGTTTAATCTCTTATGAATTGGATTAATTCTGTTATAATCTTTAAACCATTCTGCAAACTGACTTTCTTCAATATTGGTTAATCTTTTGGTAAAGGAGTATCTTTTTTCATCTACATTAGAAAATAAATTATCTGGACCTTTAATTAATCTGGATTGAAAAAAATCTTTTTTACCAGTTACTCTTTTAAAAATAAGAGAATCACTACCTAAAAAATCAGCTGGGATTTCAAAATTTTCCTCTAGAATTGTAGAGCCAAAAGAAATTTTTTGATTATTCGTAGTATCAATTTCTTGAAAAAATAAACTTTTTATTTGAGCATCATTTGCTAAAACTGCATTTTTAATAATCCCCTCAAACTTTTTATTGAAAAGATCCCTTTCTTTTTCATTAATTCTTTCCGAAACACTTCCCAATGATTTTTGAACATCATTCTTAAATTGTTCTTTCTTACTTTCTACTGCATTATTAATCCAATAGAGTTGAACAGCAATAATTCCTATCAAGGAAATGCTCATTAATAAAACAATAAGAACAAACATTTTTTTGCCCATAATATCAAAGTTAAGCTATTCAGAATTTTAAATTCACGTTTTTTACGTTGATTAGCAAATTTACTTCAATTTTAAGACCTTTTTAACAAAATCACTGAAGATATTTAAAAAGAACTACGTTTTTCTGTTAAAATATTATGAATTTTATTTACTTGAGTTTTAGTTTCATCAAGATTTTCGTTACAAATTATGTAGTTCGATTGTACTATTTTCTTTGAATCATTCCATTGATTCTTCATTCTACTTTCAACTGCTTCTTTTGTGGAAGAATCTCGTAAAATAACACGCTCAATTTTAGTATTTACATTGGCATAAACCGTAATGATATAATCGCAAAGTAGATTGCTTCCGTTTTCGAATAGAATGGCATTTTCGTAAATAATATATGTTTTATCAATATTTTTTTTTATAAAGTCTTGAAAGTGTTTTTTAACTTCTGGGTGAACAATTGCGTTTAAAATTGATAATTTTTCTTTATCATTAAATACAATTTCAGAAATATAATTTCTATTCAATTTTTGATTTACAAAAGAGGATTCTCCAAATTGTTTGATTAGTTTTTTTTTTATAATTTCTGAGGAGCTCATTAGTTTTTTCGCCTCAATATCAGCAATGTAAATTGCTACATCATTAAATTTTGAAAAGAGTTTTGCCACAGTGGTTTTCCCACTTCCTATACCACCTGTTAAACCAACTACCATGAGCTATTTTTGAATTAAGAAGTCTATTTTTTTCGGAATAATTTTAACACTTTTAATAAAAACTGGTTCTAAAATAACTTTAGGAATCAAATACCCTAAGTTATTCTTTTCAGAAATTAAGTAATCACATTCTACCTTAAAAGATGCTTCAGATATTTTTGAAAAATTTGATAACGCAACCACAAAAATAACTTCTACTTTTTCAGAAAGTGTTGTTAAATTAATATTTTTCGGAAGATTTTTAGTTGTAAAGGGTATTTGTAATTTACCCTCTGTAAACTTATCTACATTTCCCGAAATTGTAATTTTTTGTGCACTATACTTAAAATTATTATTTAATTTTAAAACTGATACTTCTTCTAAAAAATTAGATTTCACATCATTTAACTTTAACTCACTTAATTCTAAGTAGTCAATTTTTTTTACCTGAGCTTCTGGCCCAGAAATAACGATTGAATCTGGTGAAATTTTTATTTCATTTAAAAGATCATAACCTACATGATAATTAATCTCTAAATTTGGTTTTATAGCTACTCTTTTTGAAGTTAAGATTCCTAGATTTAAATAGATAGTATCTTGTAAAATCTCTTTCAATTCAACTCCAAAAAGTAATTGTTTTTGAATTTTAGTCACTTGACTCTTAGTTAAAAAATAAAATTTAGAAGGTCCTTTTCTTTTTAATTTAGAGGCTTCTAATTGTATCTTTTTATTTTTAAATTTAGATCTAAGTATTTTAAAGCCAGATGCTTTTACAGTAATATCTATATTATTAATTGGTGTTTCTTGCAGTAGTTTATTTTGAGGAATATTTTTATAATTTACTGCATAAGTAATAACTGTAGTGTACTCTTTAGAAAAAGTAATTAGAAACCAAATTAAAAAAGAAGCCACTAAAAAACTAATAAAGGTTTTTGGTATTTTTTTGAAATTTTTCACCTAATAATTCTGAATTTATCTGCAATCTAATGAAAAGTAATAAACAAAAAAAATGAGCTTTCACTAATTAAAGAAAAGCTCACTTAGTAAAATTTTAAATACTTTATTTTTTAACCGCTGGTGCTACATATTTTTGACTTAATTCCATTGAAATTGCAGAACGTTCAAATTTTATTTTCCCGGCTCCTGTTTCTATAGTAACCGTGTTATCCCCAGCATTTAATTCTACAATTTTTCCATGAATACCACTAGAAGTAACAATTTTTGTCCCTTTTTTTATTTCTGCCTGAAAAGATTTCTCTTTTTTCTGACGATTCATTTGTGGCCGTATCATAAAAAAATATAAAACGCCAATCATTGCTATAAAAGGTAACATAGAAGATAAACTTCCGGCATCGAATTGCAATACTATTATTGAAATCATACTTGTCTTTTTCCTTTTGGTGTAACCATTCCTTTAATTGTCAAAATCTCTCTTCCAGCTTCAGTGTTTGTGGTTAAAGTTACCGTTTTTTGTTGTCTATTTGGTTTCCCACTTGTATTGAACCTTACTTTTACATCACCCGTTTCTCCTGGCTTAATAGGTTCTTTGGGCCATAAAGGAACTGTACAACCACAAGATGCTTTTGCGTTTGTAATGACTAAATCTGTTTTACCAGAATTGGTTACTTTAAATACGGTTTCTACAAAGTCTCCTTCATTTACAGTACCAAAATCGTAAACCTCCTTATCAAAAGAAATAGAAGCTGTACCTTTTTTAATTTCTGTATCTCTAAAATTGGCTTTAGTCAAATTTTCTTTTTTAATTTTCCCTGTTGCTTTTGAATTACCATCGGCACAAGAGACAAATACGTTCGCAGAAATAATAAATGCAAACAAAATCGTTAATTTTTTCATGATGTTTAAATTTTGGGTAAAAATACTAAATTAATTCACTAAAACAATAATTTACAATAAGCCTCTGCCTATTTTAACAATTCTTTTATTATTAATAAATTCTTTAGACACTTTATCTAAAACTCCATTAATAAAATAACTACTTTTTTCTGTAGAGTAATCTTTAGAAATTTCTATATACTCATTAATAGTGACCCTTGTTGGTATTGATGGAAAATTAATAAACTCGGAAATTGCCATTTTAATCAAAATCATGTCTATATCCGCAATCCTATCAGTTTCCCAATTTGGAGTTTTCTCTGCAATATCTTGTTCGTAAGTTTTCTGTTTTAAAACCGTTTTCTTAAATAATGCTGAAACAAAATCTTCATCATTTTTATCTTTATACAAACTTCCCACTACAAAGATTGCAATTTCTTTATGTTTACTTAAAGATTTCACAACCCAAGTATTAACAAAAGGAATATCATCAACCCAAGAAATCATCTCACCTTCATAATACTCTGCTAATTTTTGATTAGGAGCAACAATTTCTTTAAAGAAATCAATAACAAAAGCTTTGTCTAACTTAAAAGAATCTTCAACTGTATCTAAATATTTTTTATATAAATCACTTTTTTGTAATTCTTCAAAAATAATTTTCACATACTCATCATTTAATTCCCAGTTTTTAAGATTATTCATCTCAATATAACTTTCAACACTTATGCTTTCTGCAATTGCATTAATAACTTTATTATCTATAAATTTAGTATTGGGTTTTAAATCTTCTTTTGTAGCAAGAATTTTATTTTTGGCTAGCGCCATTTTTTTTGCAGCTAATTTTTGAACTTCAGCCAAAAGTTGAAGGTTTAAAACGTACAAATCAAACATTTTTAAAATACTATGTTTTAAAAATTTTTCTTCTCTAATGATATCGTCATTATGAGATTGCTGCATAGCATATACAGATTGCATTACTTTAACTCGAATATGTCTTCTGTTAATCATGGTAAAGAACTTAAATAAATTGGGTTTTTTTTCCACTGCAAAAGTAGTCTTAATTTAGTTTTTCATCACGCATTTTTTAATTCTTTTTTTTAGAAAATTTATCTTTATGAAACTCGTATATTCGTGCTTTATTTCTTAATTCAAATTTTCTTTGAGAGCACTACAATATTTAAACAAATATTTTTCTAAATACAAATGGCGCATTTTAATAGGATTGCTAATTACAATCTTATCTAAACTTTTGTCTTTAAAAATACCGCAAATAATTAGAGACTCTTTAAATGTAGTAGAAGATTATCATAATAATGTTGTTACCGATATTGCTGTTGTTAAAGATCAACTACTAATAAATGTGCTCATTATTATTGGAATTGCATTATTAGGTGGAGTTTTAACTTTTATAATGAGGCAAACCATCATTGTTACTTCTAGATTGATTGAGTTCGATTTAAAGAACGAAATCTATCAACAATATCAAAAATTATCACTGAACTTTTATAAAAAAAATAGAACTGGTGATTTAATGAACAGAATTAGTGAAGATGTTTCTAAAGTTAGAATGTATGTAGGTCCTGCAGTGATGTATAGCATGAATATGATTGTACTCTTTGCTGTTGGTTTTTCACAAATGGTTCAGGTTGATTTGAAACTAACCTTGTATACGCTAATTCCTTTTCCTGTTTTATCAATATCCATTTTTATTTTAAGTAAAATTATTCATAAAAGAAGTACTGTGGTTCAAGAGTATTTATCAAAATTAACCACTTTTAATCAAGAGTTTTTCTCTGGAATAAATGTTGTGAAATCATACGGAATTGAAGCTTCTATTATTAAAGATTTTTATGTAATTTCCGACGCTAGCAAAGACAAAAACATTCATTTACACAAGGCTAATGCACTCTTTTTCCCTTTAATGCTTTTATTAATCGGAATTAGTAATTTGTTGGTTATTTATATTGGAGGAAATCAATATATCAATGGTGAAATCCAGATAGGTGTAGTGGTTGAATTTATGCTGTATGTAAACATATTAACCTGGCCAGTTGCAGTAGTTGGTTGGGTAACGTCTATGGTTCAACAAGCAGAAGCATCACAAGCAAGAATAAATGAATTTTTAAAACAAGTTCCTGAAATTCAAAATAACAACTCTGCATCTACAGAAATTAAAGGTAAAGTAACTTTTAAAAATGTTACTTTTAAGTATGATGATACAAATATTACGGCTTTAAAAAATATTAATTTTACTGTAAATTCGGGTGACACTTTAGCTATTTTAGGCAAAACAGGTTCGGGAAAATCAACTATTATTGAGCTAATTTCTAGACTGTATGATACCACCGAAGGACTTATTTTATTGGATAACAAACCTATTAAAGAGGCTAACTTAAATGATGTTAGAAGCCAGATTGGCTTTGTGCCTCAAGACCCCTTTTTATTTTCTGATACAATTGGTAATAATATTAAATTTGGAAAGGAAGATGCCACTGATGCAGAAATTATTGAAGCTGCAAAAAATGCTGTTGTTCATGATAATATTATTGAATTTACGAATGGTTATAACACCATTCTTGGTGAACGTGGAGTAACATTATCTGGAGGTCAAAAACAACGAGTTTCTATTGCTCGAGCGATTATTAAAAACCCTAAAATTTTAATTTTTGATGATTGTTTATCAGCAGTAGACACAGAAACTGAAGAAAAAATACTATCAAACTTAGAAAATATTTCTAAAAATAAAACTACGTTTATAATCAGCCACAGAGTTTCATCTGCAAAAAATGCGGATAAAATTATTATTTTAGATGCCGGAGAAATTACACAACAAGGAACTCACAATCAATTAATAACACAGGAAGGATATTACAAAGAGTTGTATGAACAGCAACTTTTAGAAAAAGAATTTTAATCTTTAACATGGCTACGTAAAATATTTTGTTAGATTTGTTAAGTATTACAACTAATTTATAACTACTATTAAAAAGAATTATGGCAGAGAGAGTTGAACAAGAAGAAATTTTTTCACAAGTATTAAGAGCTGGAAGAAGAACCTATTTTTTTGACGTTAGAGCAACAAAAGCAGATGATTATTACTTGACAGTAACGGAAAGCAAAAAATTTACACATGATGATGGTACTTTCCATTATCAAAAACATAAAATTTATTTATACAAAGAAGATTTTACAGATTTTCATGAAATGTTAAGTAAAGCTACCAATTACATTATTAACGAAAAAGGAAATGAAGTAATTAGCGAGCGTCATCAAAAAGATTATAAGAAAGAAGAAACCTCTACAGAAGAAACAACTTCAACAGACAGTTTTACGGATGTTTCTTTTGATGATATCTAAAGATCTTAGAACATTATATTTGAATTTTTAGTAAAAATATCTTCATTTAAATAAACTATTTCAATTCAAATTCAATTTACATTGAAAAAATCGTGAGCTAAGGTGTTTACGATTTTTTCTATAAAACACGTTTCATTACTTTACTCTTTGACACGGTTTCTTCCCATTCATTTTTTGGAATACTATCTTTTGTAATACCTCCACCAACAAAAAGTGAAACATTATCATCAAGAATATTCATACATCTTAAATTCACAAACAAAGAAGAATTTTCAGTTTCAATTTTATTCTTTTGTAAATTTAATTCACCCAAAAAACCAGTATAAAAACTTCTACTGTAAAACTCATTTGCTAAAATGAACTTTTTAGCATTTCCCCTTGGTAAACCGCAAACTGCAGGCGTTGGATGCAAAGCTCTAATCAACGTTTTCAATGTTGAGTTCTCATTTAGTTCTCCTGTAACTTTAGTTCTTAAATGTAATAGGCTACCGGCTTTTATCGTTTCTTTTTTATCAATTTTTAAGTTTGATGAAATTCCTGTTAATTGACTTTCAATAAAATCGGTAACCAATTGTTGCTCTTCTAATTCTTTACTTTTCCAAACGATATTTTTAGTATTTTCATAAACTTGAGTCCCTGCCAAAGACATGGTTTTAAAAGTGTTATTCTCAATATTTAATAGCGTTTCTGGAGTTGCACCAAGCCATAAACCTATTTTAGGATGAAACCAAACGTATACAAATGCATTCTGATACGTTTGCAGTAATTTTTGATAGGTTTTAATAAGATTGAAATCACTTATTTCTAAGTCTTCTTTTCTAGAAATAACTACTTTTTTTAAACCATTATTACTGATTTCTTCAATCGTTTTATCAACTAATTTTATATGTTGTTCTTGAGAGCTATCATTATTACAAAAATCCTTCTCTTTAAATTTAATTGCATCAAAAGAGAGATCTTCCGAAATAAATTCGGAGTTATTTATTGGAAATAAAATTGCTTTTTGTTGATTATCAAAAGGCGCAAATACAAATCCTTTTTCAGAAAAATCATCTACAAAAAACAAGGAGTCATTATCCATAAAAAACCCAGAGATAACCGCTTCATTAAATTTTCTATAAGCTACAAAAGGGGTTTTCTTATGATAGGAATTCGTTATTTTTTCAAAAATATTCAAGCTACTTTTTATCTAAAACAATGTTAGTTAATTTACAAATAGAAATTAGATTGTCATCCTCATCAACAATTTTAATTTCCCATAAATGTGTAGTTCTCCCTTTATGTATTGGTCTTGCAACACCAAAAACAACTCCCTGCTTTTTACTTTTTAAGTGATTAATACTTAACTCAATTCCTTTAACAATTTTTGTTTTTGTGTCAATAAAAAGAGCAGAAGCACAACTACCTACTGTTTCGGCTAAAGCAGCCGTTGCACCTCCATGCAAAATTCCATAAGGTTGATGAACCCTAAAATTTACAGGCATTTTTGCTGTAACATAATCATTACCAACATCTACAAACTCAATTTCTAAAGTTTGCATCAACGTATTTTTGTTGAGATTGTTTAAAGTTTCTAAAGTTTTTATTTTATCCATCAACATGAAATTTAAATAGTAAAAATACATATAATTTATTGTACTTTTACGCCAATATTTTGATCAATTTTTATGTATAAAATTCGCGTTATATTAGATACCAAAGAAGATGTAATTAGAACTCTTTTAGTTGATGACGGTATTAATCTAAAAGATTTACATACCATCATCACAAAAGCTTTTGGTTTTAAAGGTCAAGAAATGGCTTCTTTTTACAAAACTGATAATGAATGGAGTCAAGGAGAAGAAATTCCTTTATTTAACATGGCAGAAGCAGGTGAAGAAATTTCAATGCAAACCTGCATTTTAGAGGAAACTTTACCTGAAGTAAATAGTAAACTAATTTATGTTTATGATTTTTTAAATATGTGGACTTTTTATGTAGATATTATAGAGATTTCATTAGACAAAAGAGAAGATTTGCCCCAAACCATTTTATCCATAGGCGAAATCCCTGAAGATGCACCAGAAAAAGAATTTGTTGCAGAAAAATTAAATAATGAATTTGGTGATGAAGAAGATATTGATGATGAATTTGGTCTTTTTGATGATTTCGATTATAATGAATATTAATAAAATTGTTGAAACAGAAATTACTTAATTGTTTAACGCTCTTTTACTCAACTTTTTTTTCTTTCAATTTAACAATTAAAGCTGAGCACAATTCAACTTTTTTATGTAACAAAATTGTAGCTTAGTCGTCTTACTTCTTATAACTGACTAAAACAATTTCATTGGAAACTATATTATCACTTAAAAACCTCGATAAAAAATTTGGACAAGTTCATGCTGTAAACAATCTTTCTTTTGATATACAAAAAGGAAATGTTTATGGAATTCTAGGTCCAAATGGAAGTGGAAAATCTACCACCTTAGGTATTATTTTAAATGTTGTAAACAGAACTTCTGGCGAATTTTCTTGGTTTGACGGAAAATTATCTACCCATGAAGCATTAAAAAAAGTTGGAGCCATTATTGAGCGCCCAAACTTTTATCCGTACATGACAGCTGCTCAAAATCTGAGATTAATTTGTAAAATTAAAGGAATATCAGCAAATAAAATTGATGAAAAATTAAAAGTTGTAAACCTTTTTGAGAGAAGAGATAGTAAGTTTAGAACATTCTCTTTAGGAATGAAACAACGTTTGGCAATTGCTTCTGCATTGTTAAATGACCCAGAAATTTTAATTTTAGATGAGCCTACAAATGGTTTAGATCCGCAAGGGATTCATGAAATTCGTCAAATTATAACAGAAATTGCAAGCAGCGGAACAACTATTTTATTAGCATCGCACCTTTTAGATGAAGTTGAAAAAGTGTGTTCTCATGTTGTTGTGATTAGAAATGGTATAAAACTTTATAGTGGCAGCGTTGATGAAATGACTGCTTCTAATGGTTTATTTGAGCTAAAGGTTGATGAAAATGAATATGAGCTCATAAAATTATTAGAAAATCATAATGCTATTGGGAAAGTTACTAAAGAGCATGAAACCTTAATTGCCACTTTAAAAAGTGACATTTCATCTACAGAAATTAATAAATACTTGTTCGATAAAGGATTTGTGCTGTCTCATTTGGTAAAACGTAAACCAAGTTTAGAGCAACAATTTTTAGATTTAACCAACAACAACTAATCAACTAAAAGATAAAGTCATGTTTAGACTACTTACGATAGAATTTTATAAATTAAAACACAATACTGCCAGTAAAGTATTATCCATTATCTATTTTACATTACTAACCTCTATTGCATTAATTGCGGCAATAAAGTTTGATATTGGCCCAATAAAGTTTCATTTAGCAGAAATGGGTATTTTTAATTTTCCATATATCTGGCACTTTAACACCTATGTAGCTGCTATTTTAAAATTCTTTTTATTACTAGTCATTGTTTCTATGATGGCAAATGAGTATAGTTTTAAAACATTAAAACAGAATTTAATAGATGGTTTAAGTAAAAAAGAATTTATTTTATCCAAATTCTATGCTGTAATTGCTTTTGCTTTAATATCCACTATTTTTGTATTTGTAGTTTCACTAATCTTAGGATTATCTTATTCTGATTATAATGAACTATCAATTATTACATCAGGTTTAGAATATCTATTGGCCTTTTTTATTAAACTTGTTGGTTTTTTCTCTTTTGGATTATTTCTAGGAATACTTGTAAAGAGATCTGCTTTTGCTGTTGGTGCAATGTTAGTTTGGTTAATTGGAGAAAATATGCTAAAAGGATATTTATACTGGCAATTTAAAGGAACTGAACAAACTGGAGATAAGGTTGATTCTATTATGCAATTTCTACCTCTTGAAGCAATGTCTAATTTAATAAAAGAACCTTTTTCTAACTTAAATGCTGTTAGATCTGCAGCAAATACAATGGGTGAAACTTTTACAAAAAGTTATGCTGTAGAGTTTTCTAACATAGCAATAGTTGCTGTTTGGACTTTTATATTTATTTACTTGTCTTATGCATTGTTAAAAAAGAGGGATTTATAATACTTTTTAAATATATTTGACTCTAAGTAATGAAACAACGTCAAATGAAGAATTTTTTACCGCTATTCCTAATTTTTTTTACATTAAATACATTTTCTCAAAAAGAAGCTAACTTTTGGTATTTTGGAGAAAATGCAGGTCTAGATTTTAGTACAAATCCTCCAACAGCCCTTACTGATGGGAAAATTAATACGCTTGAAGGCTGCTCTACATTTTCTGATAAAGAAGGTAATTTATTATTTTATTCTGATGGAATAACAGTCTACGATAAAAACCACGAGGTAATGAAATATACCGACGGTTCTTTAGCCAATGATTTAAAGGGAGACCCTTCTAGTACACAGTCTGGTATGATCATCCCAAAACCAGAATCAACATCAATTTATTATTTATTTACAGTAGACGACGGTCCAAGTAATGTAGGAAATATTACCGAAGATGGAAAAGGTTTAAATGTCTATACCATAGATCTATCTAATGGTATAGGAGAAATAACAGAAGGACCTACAGATTTATCTGACGGAAAATTTAATGATTGGGAAGAAAAAGTTGCTGCCGTAAAAGGACAGGATTGCAGCACTTATTGGGTAGTATCCGTTGTTAATAATCAATTTTATTCTTACTTCATTGATGCAAGTGGATTACAAACAACCCCAGTAATATCTTCCGTTACTACCTCATCCCAAAGAAGGGGTTATTTAAAGTTATCACCAGATGGCACTAAATTAGCCATCGCCAATCAATCTGACGATGGGCAAAACTCTGCTATTTTATATGATTTCAATAACCAAACCGGAGAAGTAACTAATAATGAAACTTTTGTCATTAATGGAATCAATGATGGTGAAGCCTATGGCATAGAATTTTCTATAGATTCTAAAAAACTATATATTTCTACAGTATCTAGTTTTAGAGGAACTTTATTTAGACCAGCTGTAACATACAAACTTTTTCAATTTGATTTAACTGAAACAAACATTCCTAATTCTAAAGCAATAATTCATCAACAAATTGGCGGTAGTGCTGAATATCCAGAGGGTGGCTTTAGAGGGGCATTACAACTCGGCCCTGATGGAAAAATTTATGCCACCATCCCTGAAGCTTACTTCAATGGTTTTGCTCCTTTTCTCGATGTCATAGAAAACCCTACAGCCAATGCTGCTGATATTATATTTAAAAAAAATGCAATAGACCTAAAAGGTAAATTTTCTACCCAAGGTCTACCTCCATTTATATCTTCTTTATTATTACCCATTGAAATAAAAGATGAGGATACAAATAATGTCATAAATAATCAAGATTTACAATTTTGTGAAGGGCAGAATAAAACCATAGTTCCAGCTGATGTTACAGGACAAAATATAAAATATACTTGGACTTTTGATAATGGAACTAGTACTATAGAAATCCCTTCTTCTGGACCAGATTACAAATTAATACTGTCTAATATTACTGAAAATGATAAAGGAGTTTATGCCTTAAAAATAACTTTAGAAGACGATTGTGGAAACAATACTGAATACAATGGGACTTTTACCGTAGATGTTTTTGAAGCAGCAACTGCAACAAAACCAAATGATATTATTTTTTGTGACACAGATAGAGATGGGTTTAATTCTTTTGATTTACAAGATGATAGTGCCGGTGAATTAAAAGATAAAATCTTAACAGGATTAGACAGCTCTAAATTTGATGTTTTATATTTTTCAGACAGTGATGATGCAAATTCTGGAGATAATGCTTTACCAAATCCATACACAAACACAACGGCATTTAGTTCACAAATAATTTATGCCAGAGTGCAAAACAAAAATGCACCTAAAGCTTGTTTTGCTATTACAGAATTTACGTTAGCCATTACCGATTTACCTGTTGCTATTCAACCAGAACCTTATAGAATCTGTGATAACTTAGAAAGTGGTCTTGATACAGATGGAATCATAAATACATTTATTTTAAACACTAAAGATTCAGAAATTCTTGGAACTTTAGATGGAATTCAATATCCTGTTAGTTATCATTCAACTCAAAATGGTGCAGAAACAAATGATATTGCTACTATAATCGATAAAAATAATTTTTATTCTGTAACCGACTCTCAACAAATTTTTATTCGAGTTGAAAACAAAGATAATACAGCTTGTTACGATGCCAACAAAACTTTAGATTTAATTGTAGATCCTTTGCCGGTTTTAAAAAACAACCCTGAATTAGAGCAATGTATAAGTGCTAATGACAATAATCCAACAGTGAATTTAACCAACGCTGAAATAAATATTTCTGAAACGACAAATGCTACTTTTGAATATTTTGAAGATGCTACTGCAACTTCTCAAATTACAAATACAACTTCATACCCCGTTCAAGTAAATACTTTACAATCTGTTTTTGTCAGAGTTACGTCACAATTTGGTTGTCCTAGAAATCTCGTAGAGTTAAAAATAAATGTGGGGAAAACTCCAGATAATCCTTACAATGAAATTCAACCTTCTGTCTGCGACGATTTTTTAGATGCTGATGGAAATGATTCTGCTGCTAATTCTGATACAGACAAAATAACGAACTTTTATTTGGATAGAAATGCCATTATTACTGGAATTGATCCTCCCATAAACACAGAAGTTTTTTTCTATGAAAATGCTGATGATAGAAATAACACTTTAAATGAAATCGATATCACTAATTACAGAAATGATATCACTAAAATTGACATCACTACTATTGCTAGCGGTATTCAGTTTCCTATTTATTATAAAATATTAAGTACCATAAACAATAATTGTGAAGGTTTAGGCGAATTTTATTTACAAATAAATACAACTCCAATTGCAAGTAATAGCACTCTTTCCCCAATCTTAGAATGTGACACTGGTGAAATTGATGGAAATTATACAAATGGAAGCAACCGAAATATTGATTTAAATCAAAAAATTGACGAACTTTTTCTTGGAACTGGTCAAAATAAAAATGACTTTGAGGTAACTTTTTATAAAACTGCACTTGCTGCTTTTTCTGGAGATACAAATAGTATTGATTACATAGATACTCCTGCCCAATTTACAAATGATGTTCCTACTGGGTTCTCTGAGAGTGATATTGTGACTCAAACAATTTTTATAAACATGCAAAATATAGTATCAGGCTGTGCAAATCCTCATACTAGTTTTGACATCATTATCAATCCTTTACCAATAATCACTAATCCAATTCCTGTTTTAGCCGTCTGTGATCTTGGAATAAAAGATGGTGATGTTAGAAATGGTCTAGCCCAAAATATTAATATCTCAATCAGAGATATCGATATTTTAGGAACTAAAAATCCTAATGATTTTACAATCACCTATCATAAAAACCAGACTGATTTAGAAGATTTATCGTCAACAGGAATAGACAAAAATAGCTATGATTCTGACCCTACAAGAGTAACAATTAATGCAACTTCAAAAATTAGTGAGGAAAGTTTATTAATCAGAATTGTAAACAATAATACTGGCTGTATTTTTGATCAATCAACACTTACTGTCGTTGTAAACCCAGAGCCAATCAGTGAAATTATTTCTAACCTTTCTGAATGTGATAATAATGAGGATGGTGACGATGCAAATGGAATTATTCAAACTATTGATTTAGATGGGAAAATTACAGAAATATTAGGAACTTCTCAAGATCCGGATGATTTTATCGTTACTTTCCATGCCAACCCTGCAGACGCTTCAACTGGCAATAGCGCTATAGATTCTCCTTACACGAACTTAAATGCAACAGAAACGATTTTTGTACGTATCCAAAATAAAGCAACCTTGTGCATAAATGATGATGCATCTTTTGATGTTATTATTAATCCTTTACCAGATTTCACCGTAACAACTCCACAAATTTTATGCTTAAATAATTTACCTTTAAATATTGCAGTAGAAAATGCAATGAATGTCTATTCATATGTTTGGAAAAATATAGATGGAGATACCATAAGCACAGCTGATAATGTTAATGTTACAGTTGGCGGAACTTATACAGTAACAGCAACCTCGACCAATGGAACATTGTGCACAAGAGAGGAAAGTATTACAATAAGCGAATCTAGTATCGCAACCTTAGAAATGAATTTTGTTACTATTGTTGATGAATCTAATAATATTGGTAGTCAAAATAATTTATCAATCTCTATTGACACCATCAATAACAATTTAGGTCCGGGAGATTATCAGTTTGCAATTCTAAATACTGATGACAATATGAGAACTCCTTTTGCTGGATATCAAGAGGAACCGATTTTCCAAAAATTAGAAGGGGGTATTTATGAAATTATTGTCAATGACAAAAACGGTTGTTCTCCAGACACAAAGTTATTAGTTTCCGTAATTCAATTTCCTAAATTCTTTACACCAAACTCTGATGGAGAGAATGATTATTGGGTGGTTAAAGGGGCTAACAAAACTTTTTATCCTAATAGTAGTATTAATATTTTTAATAGGTATGGAAAACTAGTAGCACAATTACAAATTGATGACCAAGGTTGGGACGGCACATATAATGGAAAAACACTTTCTTCTGATGATTATTGGTTTAGCGTTACCTTAATCCCTGCAGATAAAACAAAACCAACGATCAACAAAAAAGGGAATTTTTCATTGATTAGAAAATAAATATTGCTTTTTAAATCTTAAATAAATACGGATACTTTTTTACAAAGTATCCGTATTTTTACAGTATGGAATTTAAATTGATATCAGAATTTTCTCCAACAGGAGATCAACCCCAAGCGATTAAAGAACTTGCACAAAATATACTTGGAGGTGAAAAATTTCAAACCTTATTAGGAGTAACTGGTTCAGGTAAAACTTTTACCGTGGCTAATGTTGTAAAGGAAGTCAAAAAACCAACGTTAGTTTTAGCTCATAATAAAACATTAGCAGCTCAATTATATTCGGAGTTTAAACAATTTTTTCCTGAAAATGCTGTAGAATATTTTGTTTCTTATTACGACTATTATCAGCCAGAGGCATACATTCCTGTAACAGGAACCTATATTGAAAAAGATTTATCTATTAATGAGGATATAGAGCGTTTGCGTTTAAGCACCACCTCTTCCCTACTTTCTGGTAGACGAGATGTTTTAGTTGTGGCGTCAGTTTCTTGTTTATACGGAATTGGAAATCCTACAGAATTTAAGAAAAACGTAATTCCTGTTGAAGTTGGTCAGCAAATAGCACGTACAAAGTTTTTACACCAACTTGTTCAAAGTTTATATTCTAGAACAGAAGTAGACATTAAAAGTGGAACTTTTAAAGTTAAAGGTGATGTGGTAACTATATACCCTTCTTATGGTGATAATGGATATAGGATACACTTTTTTGGAGATGAAATTGAAGAAATAGAATCTTTTGATTTAGAGAGCAACGCAATAATTGAAAGCTTTCAAGAACTCACTATTTATCCTGCAAACCTGTTTGTAACTTCTCCTGATGTTTTACAAAATGCCATTCATCAAATCCAAGAAGATATGATGAAACAAGTTGATTATTTTAAAGAAATAGGCAAACATTTAGAAGCAAAACGTCTAAAAGAACGCACAGAATTTGATCTTGAAATGATTCGTGAACTTGGATATTGTTCAGGAATTGAAAACTACTCACGTTATTTAGATGGTCGTGAACCTGGAACAAGACCTTTCTGTTTGTTAGACTATTTTCCTGATGATTACTTAATGGTAATTGATGAAAGCCATGTAACTATTCCACAAACTCATGCCATGTATGGAGGCGATAGAAGTAGAAAAGAAAACTTGGTAGAATATGGATTTAGATTACCTGCAGCTATGGACAATCGTCCTTTGAAATTTGATGAATTTGAAGCAATACAAAATCAAACCATTTTTGTAAGCGCAACTCCTGCAGATTACGAACTGCAGAAAACAGAGGGCGTATTTGTAGAACAAATAATTAGACCAACGGGTTTATTAGATCCAATTATAGAAATTCGCCCAAGTTTGAATCAGATTGATGATTTAATTGAAGAAATTCAGATTCGTGTTGAGAAAGACGAACGGACTTTAGTTACAACCTTAACTAAAAGAATGGCAGAAGAACTAACAAAATATCTTGCTAGAGTTGATATTCGATGTAGATACATTCATTCTGATGTAGATACTTTAGAGCGTGTGGAAATCATGCAAGATTTACGTAAAGGTTTATTTGATGTTTTAATTGGCGTAAATCTTTTAAGAGAAGGTTTAGACTTACCAGAAGTATCTTTGGTTGCTATTTTAGATGCTGATAAAGAAGGTTTTCTAAGAAGTCATAGATCTATAACACAAACAGTGGGTAGAGCAGCGAGAAACATCAATGGTTTAGCAATTTTATATGCTGATAAAATGACCAATAGCATGCAAAAAACTATCGATGAAACAGACAGGAGAAGAGAAAAGCAAATAGCATATAATTCTAAACACAACATCACTCCTACTCAGATTAACAAAAAAATTGATGACACCTTATCTAAATCTGCAGTTTCTAGTTATCATTATGATAATGCAAAACAAGTTGCTGCTGAACAAGATTTACAGTACTTACCAAAAGAAGAAATAGAGAAACGTATTAGACAGAAACGCAAGCATATGGAAGCTGCAGCGAAAGAATTAGACTTTATTGTGGCTGCAAAATTGCGTGATGAAATTGCTGTTTTGAGAGAGCAATTATAACTATTTTTTTTATTTCTAAAAGATCAAAAATATTGCTTCATTAGATCTATTGAACTTATTTCAGTAACGACTGATAAAAGTCATTGAAATACTGCTATATAAGAGATAACTTTCTCCTGTGCCCAAAAAAGGAATTCGAAATTATTCAAAGTACCTATAAATTAAACATGTATAAACTCAATATTGAAGTAGAGAAAAATCAGCATGCACAAGAATATAGCAGTATTGAGCAAGTTTTAAGAAAAAAAAGAGGAATTTATAATGTTTCTATTTCAGCTTTAGGAGTGATACAATTGGAATGGAATGCTCAACAAACAAGTCAATCTGACATTATTAAATCAGTTAAAAAACTAGGTTTAAATATTGTCAGTGTCAAAACTGATAATGAGCAACCGAACAAAAAAGATAGTGCAAACACTTATCTCCATATTCTAGGAGAAAATACGGAACTTTATTTCTCAATTATAAGCGGAATCTGCTGGGTTCTAGGGGCTATTTTTTCTTTTACCTCTATCTCTAATAATATGGCTACCACCCTTTTTATTATTGGAGCTGTCTTCGGAGGTTTTTTTACCTTTATTACTGCGGGTAAAGGTTTACTTAGAAGAAAGTTTCAAATAGATTTTCTAATGGTTTTCGCGGCAATAGGGGCTTCCGTTTTAGGTAAGTGGGGTGAAAGTGCTTTATTACTTTTTTTATTTAGTTTGGGCCATGCCTTGGAGCATTATGCCATGAAACGAGCGAGAAAATCTATTGCAGCACTTTCTGATTTAGTTCCTAATGTCGCTTTAGTCAAATACAATGGTAGATTGATTGAAGTGCCTGTCGAGCATCTGAATATAGGCGATGTTATTGTTGTCAAACCTAATTCTAAAATCGGAGCGGACGGTGTTGTTGCAGAAGGATCAAGCCCCGTCAATCAGGCATCTATAACAGGTGAAAGTATGCCAGTCGATAAATACTCTTGTCTCAATTGGAAAAATGAAGAAGATATAAAAAAAATACTACCAGAACACAGAGTTTTTGCAGGTACAATGAATGGCAGCGGAGTACTAGAAATTAAAGTCTTGAAGCAAGCAAAGGATAGCACCCTTTCTCGATTAATTACTTTAGTAAAAGAAGCCGAAACACAAAAGTCACCAACACAACACCTCACCGATAAGTTTGAAAAATACTATGTTCCTTCCGTTTTAGTTTTAGTAATATTTTTATTATTCACTTTCCTAGTTATTGATGAAACCTTTCAACAGAGTTTTTACAGAGCCATGTCTGTATTAATTGCTGCTTCCCCTTGCGCATTAGCCATTTCGACTCCAAGTGCTGTATTGGCAGGAATTGCAAAAGCTGCCCATCATGGGGTATTAATTAAAGGTGGTAGACCTCTAGAAGAGTTAGGAAGATTAAGTGCAATTGCTTTTGACAAAACTGGAACGCTAACAGAAGGCAGGCCTACCCTAACACATGCGATTCCATTTGGAACTATTAGTAAAACACATTTATTAAAAGTCGCCATTGCAGTGGAGACATTAAGTGACCATCCTTTGGCTACGGCTATCGTTGAGGGAGGAAAAAAAGAATTAGGAAATATCGATATTCCTGCGGCAGAAAATTTAAAAGCATTAATTGCAAGAGGCATTCAGGCAAATTGGAATGGCTGTTTGGTGCATATTGGGAATCGAAGACTTTTTGAAGAGTTAACTGGGAAAAAAATCCCTCAAGAGATGAACCTAAAAATGTCGGAACTCGAATCAGGTGGACATACCTCTATGATTATTCATCAAGATGACACCTACCTAGGTATTATTTCAGTAATGGATATTGCGCGTCCTGAAGCCATTACTACCCTATCCACTTTAAAAAAAATGGGAATTAAACGAATGATTATGCTCACAGGAGATAATCAAAAAGTAGCGGATGCAATCGCTAAAAATATAGGAATAACCGACCCAATGGGTGATCTACTCCCAGAAGATAAAGTGCAAGCAATAGAACAACTAAAAAAGCGAGAAGGTAGTGTCGCAATGGTGGGAGATGGAGTTAATGATGCTCCAGCCATGGCAAAAAGTACAGTAGGTATTGCTATGGGAGCTGCAGGTTCAGATGTTGCTTTAGAAACAGCAGATATTGCTTTGATGGCCGATAAGCTAGATAATCTTCCATTTGCTATTGGTCTTAGTAGAAAAGCAAAACTAATCATAAAGCAAAACTTAATTATCAGTTTAAGCATGGTCGCTCTTTTGGTTCCTTTGACGATCATGGGAACAATAGCAATCGGACCGGCCGTGGTTGGTCATGAGGGTTCTACCCTAATTGTTGTTATAAATGCTTTGCGGCTATTGAAATACGAAATATAAAAAAGAGTTTATTCAGAAATAATGCAAAACATCATATTTAGCTTATTCATAATAGAAGAAACTTACTACATAACTAGTACTTTTTTTCACCCCAAGGAGCACTAGGCGTTTCAATTTCTTTTGTTAAATCGAATTTTACAGAAAAGAACCTATCCGTTCCTATTCTTCTTAAATTATAAGTAAAACTTGTTTCATCTAGAGTAACCCACCAAACATTATTAGAAGCATAAGAAATTAAGCTAGATGTTTCCTGATCTGCTGGAAAAAATTGAATATCTGCTAAACCAGTATTTGGATTAGAACCACCATATTGTGTTATCTTATCTTCAGAACCATCTTTATGTCTATGATCGTGTTTTAAAGTAATTAAGTTATCCTCACTCATTGTAAAAACCCAGGTTCTAGATTTATCATCACCAACAAAAAAAGGAATTCTGATAGTTCTTTCTTGACAAGAACGAACATGCATCACTAATTTTTCTCCTGTAAAACCATCTCCTTCTTTCGCTCCTGCAAGTATTTTTCCTTCATATGCCTTGCCACAATGTTCTTGTAAAGTATTCCAAAATAATACTGAATTTGGCACTTCCTGCGCGATTAATTGTAATGGAAACAGCAATAAAAATAAAATTTTTTTCATGATTTATGCATTATTTGAGCTTTACAATATAAATCAAAAATATCAATACTAACCTTTTTACCTTCAATCAACTTAAAAATAAAAAGCCTCACAAAATTGTGAGGCTTTAAATATATTATTAAAAGAAACTTTTATGAAGCTTCTAAAACTTCTTGCACTTTGTCTGCAGCTTCTTGAAATTCTGTAGCCGAAATAATTTCCATTCCAGAATTGTCAATTAATTCTTTTGCTTCTTTAGCATTTGTACCTTGTAATCTGCAAATGATTGGCACATTAATTTTGTCTCCCATACTTTTGTATGCATCTACAACACCTTGTGCAACTCTATCACAACGAACAATTCCACCAAATATATTTACTAAAATTGCTTTTACAGCAGGGTCTTTTAAAATAATACCAAAAGCAGTTTCAACTCTTTGCGCATCAGCAGTACCACCAACATCTAAAAAGTTAGCAGGTTCACCACCAGATTCCTTAATTAAATCCATGGTTCCCATTGCCAAACCAGCTCCGTTTACCATACAACCAACATTTCCATCTAAATCTACATAGTTTAAACCAGCAGCTTTTGCTTCTACTTCAATTGGGTTTTCCTCACGTAAATCACGCATCGCTGCATAATCTTTATGACGGTATAACGCATTTTCATCCAAAGAAACTTTAGCATCAACAGCCATTATTTTAGAGTCTGAAGTTTTTAAAACAGGATTTATTTCAAACATAGCTGAGTCAGACTTAATATACGCTGTGTATAAAGCTGTCACAAATTTTGTCATTTCCTTAAAAGCCATTCCAGAAAGTCCTAAATTAAAAGCAACTTTACGTGCTTGAAATGGCATAATACCTAATAAAGGATCTATTTCTTCTGTAAAAATTAAATGTGGCGTTTCTTCTGCGACAGTTTCTATGTCCATTCCACCTTCTGTAGAATACATAATCATATTTTTACCAGTAGCTCTGTTTAAAAGTACAGACATATAATATTCATCTGGCTCTCCATCACCAGGGTAGTAAACATCTTCACAAATTAAAACTTGATTTACCAACTTTCCTTCAGCTGAAGTTTGAGGGGTAATCAACATCATTCCCAAAATATCGTCAGAAATACTTAGTACTTGGTCTAAGTTTTTAGCCAACTTTACTCCACCACCTTTTCCTCTACCACCAGCATGAACCTGAGCTTTTATAACATGCCAACCAGTTCCTGTGTCTTCTGTCAGTTTTTTTGCTGCAGCAACTGCTTCAGCAGGAGTGCTAGCAACAATTCCTCTTTGAATTCTAACTCCAAAACTATTTAATATTTCTTTTCCTTGATATTCGTGTAGGTTCATTTGTTTCTTGTTTAAACTGAGCACAAAAATACAAATTCAAAAAAGAAAGTTTACAAATTTTTTGATAAAATTATCTGATGTAAATAATATTCAGATTACTACATTTTTCTCGCAGTTATCCTCGTCTATTTTTTTAATTATTTTCTAATACGTCCGTTTTGAAAACTCAAATTTATTCCGAGATTTAATTAACAGTTAATAGCTGTAAAACTTTAAATCTTAATCCAAACGATTTCGAAATTCTATTAAGTAATAAACAACAAACCATTTATGGAAGTGGAGGCTGGAGAACGTTACAGCCCTCACAAAAATTTATCAGATTTAGATTTCTTTGAAAACCTTGGCAATTTGTTTGAACAACTGCAAAGACACACGGTTTTTATAAGATATGTTTATTTTATAGATTATAACAAACTAAAAGCTGTATTTTAACTCATAAGTGTCCACTATCTTCAATAAAAATGGATCTACTTCGCAAAGTATATCCGTTTTTTTATACATTCGTATTTCGATATAAAAATTATGATTTTAGGTAAAAACATCCATAAATACTTTGGAGATATTCAAGTTTTAAAAGGCCTTGATTTACATATTAAAAGAGGAGAAATAGTTGCTATTGTTGGTCCGTCTGGAGCAGGAAAAACAACTTTATTGCAAATATTGGGTACGTTAGACAAACCTTTAAAAGAAAAAGAGTATGAATTATCTATAAATAATATTTCACTTAAAAATCTTTCGGATAAAGAATTATCAGAATTCAGAAACAATCAAATTGGTTTTATTTTTCAATTTCATCAATTGTTACCAGAATTTACCGCTTTAGAAAATGTTTGTATTCCTGCCTATATTGGTAAAAAGAATAAAAAAGAAACGGAAATAAGAGCAAAAGAATTGCTAGAATTTTTAGGCCTTTCTCATAGAATTGATCATAAACCAAATGAACTTTCTGGAGGTGAGCAACAAAGAGTTGCCGTTGCAAGAGCACTCATTAACAATCCATCGGTTATATTAGCTGATGAACCTAGTGGAAATTTAGATAGTGAATCCGCCAAAAACTTGCATGAACTATTTTTTAAACTTCGTGATAAATTTGGACAAACCTTCATTTTAGTTACTCATAATGAAGAACTTGCAGAAATGACAGATAGAAAACTAACCATGATAGACGGTAAAATTGTTTAATTTTTGATGACACTAAAAGAACTCAAAGAATTTTTAGATGAAAAAGTTATTCTGTATAACAACCCAAAATTTATTGAGTCTGATCCGATACAAATTCCACATCAATTTTCCAAAAAAGAAGATATTGAAATTGCTGCTTTTTTAACAGCTACCATTTCGTGGGGAAACAGAAAGATGATTATTAAAAACGCCTTTAAAATGATGGAATTATTAGGCAACTCTCCTTATGATTTTGTTTTAAATCATCAAGAAAAAGATTTAGATAGACTCCATAACTTTGTTCACAGAACATTTAACTATATTGATTTTCAACAATTCATAAAATCACTGCAACATATTTACAAAAATCATGATGGATTGGAAAACGTACTTTTGATTAAAGATAAATCAACAAATTATCAAACAGCAATCAATCAGTTTAAAAGTGTATTTTTTGAAATTGACCATCAACAAAGAACACAGAAACATGTTTCTGATCCTTTAAAAAACTCTGCAGCAAAACGTATAAACATGTTTTTAAGATGGATGGTTAGAGAGGATAAGGCAGGTGTAGATTTTGGTATTTGGAAGACGCACAAACCAGCGAATTTATCTTGTCCTTTAGATGTCCATTCTGGCAATGTTGCAAGAAAATTAAAGCTGCTTTTAAGAAAACAAAATGATTGGAAAGCACTATCTGAACTTGACAAAAACTTACGAAAATTAGACAAGTATGATCCAGTAAAGTATGATTTTGCTTTATTTGGATTGGGGGTTTTTGAAAAGTTTTAATAAGAAATTAACAACTGTTTTAAATATTGCTTTATTTGTAATAAATTGGTCTATCTAAAATTTTTACAAAATGAAAATATATACCTATTTAATTCTTTTTTTTCTTAGCTTTTCTTTTAATGCTCAAGATAACAGAATTCCGTTAGATACAACAATTGTTACCTTAAATTCAGTTACAATTAAAGGAAAAAAAGTTCCCTACAAAGCTATAACAGGCATGCAACCTGTTTGGAACAGTAATGGAAAAATTGTTGCTTCTTTATATTATACTTATTATTCAAGAACTGACATTAAAGATAAATCTAGAAGGCCGATTATAATGTCTTTTAATGGAGGTCCAGGATCTGCATCCGTTTGGATGCATATTGCATATACTGGTCCTAAAATTTTAAAAATTGATGACGAAGGAAATCCAATACAGCCTTATGGGATAAAGGACAACCCATATTCTGTTTTAGACGAAGCAGATATTGTATTTATAAACCCTGTTAATACCGGTTATTCGCGACCTGTGATTGGAAAAGGAGAAAAAATAGATAAAAAATACTTCTTTGGTGTAAATGCTGATGCAAAATATTTAGCAGATTGGTTAACAACCTTCATGACACGAAATAATCGTTGGTTATCACCTAAATATATTATTGGAGAAAGCTATGGAGGAACTCGTGTTATGCAGCTAGCAAACGAATTACAGAGCAGACAATGGATGTATTTAAACGGAGTAATCATGGTTTCTCCTGCGGATTATAAAATCATTAGATCTGGTGCCTCAGAAGATATTTCTATGAATTTACCATACTTTACAGCAACTGCTTGGTATCATAAAATGCTACCTGAAGATCTACAGCAGAAAGATTTAGAAGAAATTTTACCAATGGCAGAACTTTTTTCTTATAATGAACTTCTTCCAGCAATATCAAAAGGAGGGAACATTTCTGACGCAGAAAGAAATCGTGTTGCTGAGAAAATGGCTCGATTTACAGGAATTAAAAAAGAGGTGCTTTTACAGCAGAATTTAGAAATGATACCGAGTTTCTTCTGGAAAGAACTTTTACGCGATAAGAATGGAAAAACTATTGGACGATTAGATAGCAGATATCTGGGAGTTGATAGACAAGAAATTGGAACAAGTCCTGATTATAGTCCAGAATTAACATCCTGGTTACATTCTTTTACACCTGCAATAAACCATTATACACAAAATATTTTAAAATTTAAAACAGATGTAAAATATAATATGTTCGGCCCTGTTCGTCCCTGGGATTTTGAAAATGAAAATGCTCGTGAAAACTTACGGAAAGCCATGGCTCAAAATCCATACTTACAAGTTTTAGTTCAATCTGGATATTATGACGGTGCAACTACATACTCTGTTGCAAAATATACCATGGGAAAAATTGATCCTAGTGGAAAAATGAAAAATAGAATGAGTTTTAAAGGATACAGAAGCGGACATATGATGTATTTGCGGAAAGAAGATTTAGAAAAATCGAACGAAGATTTACGTATTTTTATTAAAAAAAGTTCAAGAAATATTGGACCCGCTAAATATTAATTTATTTTTTGATGCAATTTAAAAATCCAGAAATTCTTTACTTTTTAGCACTACTAATTATCCCCATTTTAGTACATCTTTTTCAGTTGCAAAAGTTTGTAAAAACACCATTTACAAACGTTGCTTTTTTACAAAAATTAGTCCGAGAAACACGTAAAAGTTCTCGCTTAAAAAAATGGTTAATTTTATGTGTTAGAATGCTATTATTTACAGCGATACTTTTTGCATTTTCACAACCCTATTTTAGTAACAAACATGTAAATAAAAATCAACATACTTTTATTTATTTAGACAACTCGTTAAGCACTAATTCAATAGGAGATAAAGGTAATTTATTACAAATATCAGCTCAAGAAATTATCGAAAATGCTTCAAAAAAAGACACCTATTCTTTACAAACTAATGACCGTTTATACAAAGACATTACGTATTCAACATTAAAAAAAGAACTACTTAAAGTAAAAAATGTATCAACAAAATTAGATTTAATGAGTATTTTCTTAAAAATAAAGAGTATTCAAAAAAATAAAACTAACACTTTATATAAAAATATATTAATATCTGATTTTCAGACTAATTACAAAAAAAAGTTTACAAATGTAACGCCATCATTTTCGGCTATAAAATTACAAAGCGGTCAGAAAAACAATGTTTCTATAGACAGTGTCTTTATCGACAGTACCAACAAAAATAATTTCATTGTAAATGTGGTTGTTAAAAATCAAGGAGAAGCTAAAAAAAATATTCCAATTGCTATTTTTAATAGCGACATATTAATTAGCAAACAGTCCTACTCTATTAAAAAAAATGATACAAAAATCATCTCTTTTACAATTCAAAACCAATCTAATTTTTCGGGAAAAATTGAGACCACTTTTAACGATACTTTCACTTTTGACAACACCTTTTATTTCAATTTAAATTCCACTAACAAAATAAACATTTTAAGCATTGGTAACGAAGCTGATTTTTTAAGAAAAATTTACGCAAAAGACGAATTTAACTTCACTCAATCTTCATTACAGAATATTAATTATAACTCCATCCAAAAACAGCAATTAATCATTTTATATGAGTTAGAAAAAATTTCAGACATTTTATCAAAAAGCATTATAGATTATTGTAATAAAGGAGGCAATCTTGTCATTATTCCAAATATTAAATCAGAAATTAAATCTTATAATATTTTTTTAGCAAAAATTGCTGGATCAAAAATTAATTCTAAAGTTTCCGACACGTTAAAAATTACAAATATTAATTTCAATCATCCTTTATTTAAAAACGTATTTTCTAAAAAAGTTCTTAATTTTCAATATCCAACCACACAAAGCCATTACCCTATTTCATCAAAAAAAAGCAGTAAAATTGTTTCCTTCGAGAACAACTCATCCTTTATAAGTCAAATTAAAGACGCTAACAGCAGGATTTACTTGTTTTCAAGTGCACTGAACAAAAATAATAGTAACTTCCTTAATTCACCTTTAATCGTACCTGTTTTTTACAATTTTGGAAAATTAAGCTTTAAACATTCAAAATTATATTATTATTTAGGAGATAAAAATTATCTGGACATAGAAATATCATTAGAAAAGGATGAGGTTTTAAATATCTCAAATTCAAAATCATCATTTATTCCAGAACAACAAACATTTCAAAACAAAGTAAATATAACAACCAAAGAGCAACCTAATAATGCAGGCTTTTATTATATTCAAAGGAAAAAAGATACTTTACAAATTTTAGCTTACAATACACCAAAAGAAGAAAGTATACTCAATTTTATGAATTTAAATTCACTAAAAGAAAAAAACAGGAACATTCATATTTCTACTTCTATTGCTAATGTTTTTAAAGATTTAAATGAAAAAAATGAAGTTCATTGGCTTTGGAAATGGTTTTTAGCCTTGGCAATTGTATCTTTGCTGTTAGAAATTTTGATTTTAAAATTCTATAAACCATGATTACACTTATTAAAAATGCAACTATTATAGATGCTAACAGTCCTTACCATAATCAAAAAAAGGATATTTTAATCAGTGAAGGAAAGCTTGAAAAAATTGCAGATTCTATTCCAAAAAAAGACCATTATACGGTTTTAGCGTTAGAAAATTTACATATATCTTGTGGCTGGTTTGATACCAGTGTTTCTTTTGGAGAACCTGGTTTCGAAGAAAGAGAAACTATAAAAAATGGTTTGCAAGTTGCCGCCAAAAGTGGATTTACTTCAATTGCTTTAAATGCGAATACAAACCCTGTTATTGACTCTAAGTCTGATGTTGAATATTTAATTCATAAGGCTTTTAATACCGCTACAAACTTATATCCAATTGGTGCTTTAACAAAAGAAAGCAAAGGTATAGAAATAGCCGAATTATATGACATGCAACAATCTGGAGCTATCGCTTTTGGAGATTACAACAAACCCATTGAAAATGATAATCTCATGAAAATTGCACTGTTATATGTACAAAATTTTGATGGATTGGTGTTGAGTTTTCCAAAAAACAATGCGATTGCTGGAGACGGAATAGCGAATGAAGGTATTAATAGTACAAAATTAGGGCTAAAAGGAATTCCTGCTCTAGCAGAACATCTTCAAATTGCGAGAGATTTATTTTTATTGGAATATACAGGAGGAAAATTACATATTCCAACAATTTCAACGGCTAAATCTGTTGCCTTGATTAAGAAAGCAAAAAAGGAAGGCCTGCAAGTTACCTGTAGCGTTGCGGCTCATCATTTAGTGCTAACAGATAATGAATTACATGGCTTTGACAGCAACTTTAAAACAAACCCACCATTAAGAACCAAAGAAGATATTAAATCACTACAAAAAGGCATTAAATCTGGCGATATTGATATAATAACTTCAGATCATAACCCGATAGATATTGAGCATAAAAAAGTAGAATTTAGTGAAGCTAAAGATGGTCTAATTGGACTAGAATCTGCATTTGGAGCAGTAAATTCAGTTTTAGAATTAGAAGATTTTATAAGCTGCTTTACAACAAAACCTAAAAAGATATTCGGCATCAGAAATCATTCTATCCAAGAAGGAAATATAGCAGACATCTCAATTTTCAATCCTGAAGTAGAAACTATTTTTACTAAAGCAGATATTTTATCAAATTCAAAGAATAGTGCTTTTATCAATAAAAAGCTAAAAGGAAAAGTTTATGGAATCTTCTCAAATAATCAACTTATTATAAATTAAATAGGCATGGAAAATTATACAGTAAACGAAGGAAAAACAGCCGCAATTATAAGTTATTTTTGGGTTGTAGGACTAATTATTGCTTTTATTATGAATACCAGTAAAAAGAATTCTTTTACTAGCTTTCATATCAGACAAATGATTGGTTTAAGTATTGCCTCTGTTTTAAATGGGTGGGTAATTTATGAATTTTTAGGAGCAACTGCAGGATCCTTTGTTGGCTTTATTCTTTTTATTTTATGGGTAATTGGTCTAATTGGAGCCATTAAAGGTGAAGAAAAAATGGTGCCCGTAATTGGAGAACAATTTCAAAACTGGTTTAAAAACATTTAAACCTTTTACATAAAATTATTTATTATTTATGAGCTTACAATATATAGTCAGAGAGCCAAAAACTGAAATTCAAAATCCTCCTTTGTTAATTTTATTGCATGGTTATGGAAGCAACGAGCATGATTTATTTTCTTTTGCTGAAGAATTACCTGATGAATTATTAATTGTGAGTGTGCGAGCACCTTATAATTTAGGTGCGGGAAGTTATGCATGGTATGCCATTAATTTTGATGATGTAAATGGTAAATTTTCTGATTTAAAACAAGCCAAAACTTCTTTAGATAAAATTGCTGTTCTGATAGACGAAATAAAACAAAAATACAAAACAAATACGGATAAAACTTTCTTATTAGGTTTTAGTCAAGGAGCAATTTTAAGCTATTCCTTAAGTTTTTTCTATCCAAATAAAGTACAAAACATTATCGCTTTAAGTGGTTATGTAAATATGGAGTTATTGCCATCCTCTATTTCGAAAGAAATAAAAACTAATTATTATTGCTCTCACGGGACTGTAGATCAAGTTTTACCTGTTGATTGGGCAAGAAAAAGCAAACCTTTTTTAGACAATTTAGGCTTAAAAAACATCTATTCTGAATACCCTGTTGGTCATGGAGTTGCGCCACAAAACTTTTATAGCTTTAAATCTTGGATTGAAGAGCGTTTATAAAAAACAGGTATTCATTGATACTTTTACATTTAAAAACAAGAAATTAGCTTGAGACTCTGAATTTGACCAAACAAGCAATGAGATAAGCCTTTAAGAAGAATATTAACCTACTCTAAATTTACAGTTCATTAAGAACTAAAATAGAGTTATATATAATTTTATACAATGAAAATATTACTAACCATATTCGGAGTAATTTTACTCATATTTATCATCTTCCAACTCTTTGCTATTAATGGACAAAAAAATATTGAAACTTATTCTTATGACGTTACTAAAAAATATGATGCCTTCGAAATACGAAACTATGAAGCAAGCTTATTTACTTACGTAAAACTTTCAGGCAATAAATACAGAGACGAATCAAGTAAAGGGTTCTCCATTTTAGCAGGATATATTTTTGGTGGTAATGATAAGAACGAAAAAATAGCCATGACTTCTCCGGTAGCCATGTCTTTGGAAGACTCCATGACTATGATGTTTATGGTTCCTAAGAAATTTAAAAAAGAAACGCTTCCCAAACCTGACCAATCAGAGATAAAATTTCAGGAAGAGCCCAAAAAAACGGTCGCTGCCATTGCGTTTAGCGGTTGGGCTAATGATGAAAAAATAGAAAAGTATAAACAAAAATTAAAATCAGCCCTGGATGCCAAAGAAATACCTTATACAAACCGATTTTTCTTTTTAGGATACAATCCTCCTTATGAAATTTTTAACCGTAAAAATGAAATTATTGTAGAGCTAAAAAGAGAGGCTATCGATTAAATGATTAGGAATAAATATCAGCAATAGCTTCCAAGAAACCAGACTCGTTTTAAATAAATTTCTATAATGAAAGACTGATCTTTATATAACCGGTTCTATAAAAAATTAGTTACCCAAACTTGACTTTAAGATTTTTATTCAACATTTGGACAAATTGTTTACTGGTAAATGGTTTAGGAATCACATCTATGAATCCTATTTTTAAATAACCTTCTACTTCTTCTTCAGTATGGTTTGCTGTTAGTGCTAATATAGGTGTTTCTAAATTCGATTTTCTATATGCTTCTTTCTGTCTTATCAAACTTTCTCCAGAGAGATTTGGCATGTTAATATCTAAAAGAACCATATCAAAAGTTTCTTTTTGCATTAAATTAAGTGCTTCTAACCCATCTTTCACTATAGTAAAATTAGCTTTCTCTTTTGTTAAGATATGAGTTACAATCTCTCTATTTAAAAAATTATCATCAGCAACTAAAATTTTACTGTTTTTTAGATAATTATTTTCAAAAATCTGTTCGTCAGAATTCTCTTCAACAATAACCGATGCATCAATATGAAAAGGAATATCTATGTAAAAAGTTGTTCCTACATTAATTTTACTAGTTACCCTAATGGTTCCATTCATTGCAGAAACCAAACGTTTTACTATTGCTAATCCTAAACCTACTCCTTTATGAATTCGATTATCATCTAATTCATTTTGCTGATATTCTTCAAAAACCGTCGCTATTTGTTTTTCAGACATTCCTCTTCCTGTATCAGTTACTTTAAAGGAAATTATCACATCATTTTCATCTAAAGAAGTTAGATCTACATTTAATGAAATAGAACCTTTTTGAGTGAATTTTATGGAGTTGTTAATTAAATTTGTTAGAATTTGATATATCCTAACATCATCTCCAATCACAAATTTTGGTAGCTTTGGAGAACATAAAAAAAACAATTTAACATCTATATCTCCATGACTATACTCGTAATCATTAATAAGTTGATCTACAACATGATTTAAATTAACGGCTGATTTACTTAATTGTAATTTACCAGCTTCAAATCTTGATAAATCCAAAATATCATCCACTATAACTTTTAAGTTTTTCCCAGAGATCGTTAAATACTTTAAATATTTTTTTACCGTTTTAGAGATGTTTTCTTTATTTACTAACTCTGTATAACCAAGAATTACGTTTAAAGGGTTTTTAATTTCATGACTCATCATGGCTAAAAAACGTGATTTTTCTTCATTTGCTTGATCGGAAATTTTCCTTAATCTTTCTAGCTCAATATTTTTTTCATTAAGTTGTCTTTTTAAGAAAAAAAGATCGTTTCTATTTTGATTAAGTTTTTCTACATATTTGTATACATTCGTTCTATCATGTATCAAAATAGAAACCTCACTACCTAAATTAAAAAGCTCTACATCCACATTATACTCTTCCCCATTAGAAACGATTACCATTCCTTCCATTACGCATGGCTCATCAATTACAAGTCCTTCTAATGTGCCCTCTAAAAAAGGGCAAGCTGTAAATATAGATTGATTTAATACAAACTCTGAATGTGCAAACTTTCCTGCAACTAAAGCACGAACAACTCCTTTAGAATCTACTGTCAGTTCGATAAAAAAAAAATCAATTTTTGAGGATATCAAATTATTTAATTTAGGGATTGTTCTGCAAGTTTTATAAATGCATCTTCTACGTTTTCATCATCTTTTGCACTTGTAATTAAATCTATAGAAATTGAAATTGTTTTTTTTATCTTTTCAATTTCCCCAGATGCTAACAAATCTTTTTTATTCCCAACAACTGTTATGTTTTTCAAGCCAGAAAGTTGTTTTATAGTTTCTACTTGATTCTTTATATTACTATAGGTTTCTAATCGCGATAAATCAAAGACATACATAGCCGCGCTTGAGCCTAAAAAATAGGCTTTTGGTATTTTATCATTATCATTTACCCCAGCAACATCCCAAATTAAAAACTTGATTTCTTGATTGTTAACTTTTACAATTTTGGTACTAACGCGAGCACCAATTGTACTAATATAATCCTCAGAAAATTCGTTGAGCACGTATCTTCTAATTAATGAAGTTTTTCCAACTCCAAAATTACCAACCAACAATACTTTTTTTGCAATCATTTATAGAAGACGTATCAAATCATAGTGATTCGATAAATGTTTTTTTGATTATTTTATTAAGTTTCTCTTCATTGGACAGATAACTTCTGTCTCGTAAAATAATTTCAGCAAAATTATTAATAGTATCCAATAACTCATCTTTAAACTCATTATTTATAACTCCTGATGTTGCAGTAGCTATATAGATTGATTTAAAGTTTTGAATGGATAATTGAAAGGTTTCAAATTTAATATCCTCTAAATCTTGTCCTTCTTTAGAAAAGGCATCTTCAACAAAAGATTTAATGGCTGTAAGCATGCCAGAAACCATATCTTTGTCAGCTATGTTTCCTCTAGAATAGTTTCCTACGAGCAGACCAGAATCTTTTTCAATAATAAAAACTTCTTCTATAATTGGTTCAAAAACCTGTTGCAAAACATCTTCTGCATCGGTTGTATTTCCCTTGAATAGGCGTTTTATAATTTGTTTAACCGAAAACTTATTATTAATTGTATCGTTTATATTTTCCGAAAGTTTTGCAATCTCTGCAATAATAAATTTCTTGACTAATTTACCCATAATCGGATACAACGCCTCTACAACTTCATCTTGAGATTCTTTAATTTGAACTTTAATAGTTTCTGTAATAGTTTCTCCAAAATATTCAGGAAAATTTTCTTTTAAATCTTCTATTTTTTCATCAATTACTGGATCTACTTTGACTCTAAACTTTTCACGTTCAACAAATTCTTCTTTTAAAACATTAAAGTCTTTTCTATCATCAGCTAGAAGAAGTTCCTTAAGCAACTCAAAACGATTGTCTATATTATCTATAGTCGTTTTTTTCATCTATTCTTGAAGCATCTGTGCGATTTTCCCTAGAGCTCGTCCTAATTTTCTTCTGTCCGCTTTTTCATCCTCTAAATCTGCGATTTTTTTGTCTAAATCATCATTCAAATCCTGAAATTTATGATCCACTAAGCTTTCAAAATCTGCTAATTTATTTTCAAGAATGGTTACTGATGCTGCTAAATTCTTATTAGCTTTATCCTCTAGTGCTTTTAACTTGTCGTAAACATCTGCAAACTCAGTATCATATTGTTGAATGTTTTCACCAAATATAAGATCTCTAACTGCTGCAATTCTATTATCAACTTTTTGCTGTTGTTCTTGCTTAACTTCTACCCCGTTGACTTGTTCAATATTTTTTTCCATAAATTTTAGAATTGAATCCTTAATTACTAATTTTTTTTTTTTGAAACGAAAGCTTCTAAGCCTTAGCTATCAAACAAATATACATTAAAAAATATCTTAGAAAAATCTATACACTAATTTTTAAGCCATCATAAGCTAAAAAAACATTTTTCGGTAAATTCTTGGAAACCTCAGCATGAAAACCTAACTTATGACTGATGTGCGTAAAATATGTCTTTTTCGGTTGAATTTCATTAATAAATTCGAAAGCTTCTTGTAAATTAAGATGCGTTGGATGTTCCTCGATTCTTAGAGCATTTATCACTAAAACATCTAAATTTTTTAATTTTTCCTTTTCCTGTTTTGTTATTGATTTCATATCTGTTAAGTATGCAAAATCTAAAAACCTATAGGCGGTTACAGGCAAAGCACCATGCATTACCTCAATTGGTGTTATCTTTAAATCGTCAACAAAAAAAGGCGCATTCGCAACTATATTAGAGGTTACACTTGGGGCTCCAGGGTATCTGTTTTCTTTGCTAAAAATATATTGGAAACGCAACTCTAGACTTTCCAATGTTCTTTCATCTAAATAAATAGGCATATCTCCTATTTTATAACAAAAAGGACGCAAATCATCCAATCCTGCCGTATGGTCTGCGTGTTCATGAGTAAAAAATACACCATGAATTAATTGTATTTTTTCACGTAACATTTGTTGCCTAAAATCTGGGCCACAATCAATTACATAAGAAAATTTATCCCAAGAAATTAAAATTGAAGAACGCAAACGAGTATCTTTTGGATCTTCTGACAAACAAACAGGATGATTACTGGCTATCATTGGAATTCCTTGTGATGTTCCAGTTCCTAAAAAAGTTATCTTTAAGAGTTTTTTATCATTTTCCATTAAAACAAAAGTAAGATAAAAATTGTTTGATAGTGCTCTTATTTATTACATTTGTTAAGACTAAAAACATCCATTTATGGCAATATCTTTAAGAGGTGATCAAGAAATTAGCAGTGTACCAACTATTAAAAGCAAAGCTTTAAGAATAAACTTAAACACAGATATCTACGGAACTTTTGCAGAAATTGGAGCAGGTCAAGAAACTGCTCGTAATTTCTTTAGATCTGGTGCTGCTTCAGGAACTATTGCGAAAGCCATGAGTGCATATGATAAAGATTTTTCTGATGCTATTTACGGTATGGAAGAAGACAAACGATATGTAACGCAACCCCGTTTGGAAAGAATGCTAGGTCATGAAATTGATTTAATGGAAGACCGTTTAAGTCGACAAAAACATCCTGATAAATTATTTTTTAGTTATGCAAATACAGTAACTACAATAGATTTTGCTAAAAAATTTAAAGGTCATGGTTGGGTTGGTATTCGTTTTCAATTAGACCCTTTGGAGGGCTATAATGAAATTATTTTACACTTGCGTTTTAAAGAAACTGATGCAAGATTGCAACAAGAAACATTAGGAGCCTTAGGTGTAAACCTAATTTTTGGTGCTTTTTATTTAAATGATAACCCTAAAGATTTAGTAAAGTCTTTTTATGATAATTTGAGTAATGATCAGTTAGAAATTGATATGATTAATTTCTCTGGACCACGATTTATGTATGTAGACAACCGTTTAATGAGTTTACAGTTACTTAAAAATGGCATGACTAATGCGGTAATGTTTGGGCCAGATGGAAACAACTTATTACCTGCTCAAGTGCTATATAAGAAAAATATTTTGGCTTTACGTGGTAGTTTTAGACCTGTTACAAAGGTTAACATGGATATGTATGAAAAATCTAAAAAACTATTTTTAGCAGAAAAAAAAGTTGATAAAAGCAAAACCCAAGTTATTTTTGAAATTACATTGAGTAACCTAACCTCGGAAGGTAAAATTAACGAGCGTGATTTTTTAGATAGAGCTGAATTATTATGCTCTTTGGGACAAAATGTTATGATAACTAGCTTTCAACAATATTTTAAATTAGTAGAATATTTTAGCGAATTTACTAAAGAAAGAATGGGTTTAACCATGGGAACTCAGAATCTTATCCAAATTTTTGATGAAAAATACTATAGAAATTTGAGTGGAGGAATCCTAGAAGCTTTTGGAAAATTGTTTAATAGAGATTTAAAAGTATATATGTATCCTTATCATGATACTGTTTCAGGAGATTACATAAACAGTGAAAGCTTAAAAGTTCATCCAAGAATGAAAGAATTATATAAATTCTTTAAAAACAATGGTAAACTTGTAAATATTGATGATTTTGATAAAACCATTTTAGATATTTTTTCACGAACTGTTTTAAAAATGATAATTAACGGAGAAAATGGTTGGGAAGAAATGTTACCTGAAGGAATTGCAGAAACCATAAAGCAGAAAAGGCTTTTTGGATATTCGAGATCTCGAATAAAAAAATAAGAATTAAACCTTTTTAAAATTTGAAGGTCTTATAGTTTCAAACGATCTAGTTGACAAAAGAATCTCTTTTAATAGCGGAATTAAAAAATGTTAAAACTAAAGAAAAAGCGTTCAGAGAATTAATTTACCTCTACAAAAAACGCCTTTATTGGCATATCCGTAAAATTGTGATTTCTCATGATGACGCTGATGATGTTTTACAAAATACTTTTATTAAGATTTTCAGAAATATTGATACTTTTAACCAACAAAGTAAATTGTATTCTTGGATATACAGAATTGCAACGAACGAATCTATTACTTTTATCAATAAAAGAGCAAAAGAACGTAAAGAAGATATTTCTGATTATCAACAAGAATTAGTCTCTACTTTAACGAATGATAACCTTTTTACTGGTGATGAAATTCAACTTATTCTACAAAAAGCGATAGCAACTTTGCCTGAAAAACAAAAGTTAGTTTTCAATATGAAATATTTTGATGAATTAAAATATACTGAAATATCAGAAATTTTAGAAACTTCTGTTGGAGCCTTAAAAGCCTCTTACTTCCATGCAGTAAAAAAAATTGAAAAATATATACAAACAAGAGCTAATTAAACCTTTTTTTAAATTAAAGGTCTAAATAACAATGAGTAAAAAAATTAAAAATAGCGTTGAATATATCCTTAAAAAAAACGGAAAGAAAACTGGATTCTCCGTTCCTTCAGACTATTTCAATGATTTAGAAGAAACTATTGCTATAAAATTATTAGAAAAAAACTTTTCAAAAGAACATAATTTTGAGGTACCCGCAACTTATTTCAATAATTTAGAAGATACCATTTTAGCCAGTGTTTCACCTGAAGAAAAAGAAACAAAAGTTATTTCTTTTAAAGAACGATTTTTAAGAATTAGTTCAATAGCAGCAGCAGCATCAATTATTTTATTTATTGGATTGAATTCTTTTGTTTTTAAAACGAACAAAGCACTTACTTTAGATTCTCTTTCTAATGATGATTTTGAATTTTGGCTTGATTCTAACGCTGTCACTACCAGCGAGGTTGCTTTAGTTTTAGAAGATGATATTTTAGACGAAAATGATTTTTACTTTTTAACAATTAAAGATGAAACTATTGAAGATTACTTAAATAATTCCATTGATTATAAAGATTTATTAAATGAAATTAATTAAACATTATTCAGATTAAAAACATAGCTTATGAAAAATATAATCATTTTTATATGTATTAGCCTTTTTTGTATTCTTTCTCTTTCTGCCCAAATTAGAAAAGGAAGTAGAGATAAAATTAAGATGCTTAAAATTTCATATTTAACAGACCGGTTAAAATTAACTCCTGATGAAGCTCAAAAATTTTGGCCCGTTTACAATATTCATGATAAAAAGAAGCATGAATTAAAAGTTAAACTTCGGTCAGAAATAAAAAAGGCTATCAAAGAAAATGAGAATATAAATGCCGTTTCTGAAAATGATGCAGAAAGACTAATTTCATTAAAATTGAGTACTGAAAAGAAAATCTATGAACTTCATGAAAATTTTATAACTAAAATAAAAAAGATTCTTTCCTATAAAAAAATAATTCAGCTAGAACTTGCTGAAATGGAGTTTGGAAGAAAATTACTGAATAGATATAGACATAAAAAAGGAAATTAAAAAAACTTAATAGAATAAAAAAGGGAGCTTATTAGCTCCCTTTTTTATTCTATTAAGTTCAAACAAACATATAGTTCTGGTTTGTTAGCAGTGTACTGTTTTATCCAAATTGTTAACTCTTCTACTTCGAAAGGCAATAACCTTTTTAAAGCCTTTTCTAACTCTATGCAGAACAATTCAGAATTAAAGCTCACTTTTTGCAATACTATTTTGGTATACTCAAACATTGCTCTAGCCATATTTTCAAGAAAAATTAAATTATCTAACAATAAGAACGTAAACTAATCAATTTTAGTATGCAATTTGAAGATAAATAAAAAAACCAACATCATTGACTGATGTTGGATATAAAATCTTGTTTAAAACTGTTAAGATTATAAACTATTAATCTTTTCAACTAAACCTTTTGCTTTTGCTTCTAAATCTGCATTTATAGATTTAAAATGAGCTTTTTTGTTTTCAATTTTTTTTGCATTCACCTCTGCAATTAAAGCATCGAAAGTTCCAATAGCTTCATCAATAATTTCATCACCTTTTTTCTGCTCGTTTTTTAAAGCTGCAACATCTATTGCATATTCTATAACATCACCTAAAACGTAATTAATATCTTTTTTTAAGTTTTTTATACTTGACATAATTTATTTATTTTAAAGTTGCAAAAGTAGTGTATTTATTACAAATAAGACAATACTTGTTTAATATTTGAAACTGTTTCATATTTAAATTTAGATTCGCTAAATTTAGACACCTCTTCGTGTGCCCAAGTTGTATGAAATGGAATATGAAATGCCGATGCACCTATTGCTACAAGCGGCAACACATCAGATTTCAAAGAATTCCCAATCATTAATAATTCTGATGCATGAATATCTAAATGTTGAATTAATTTTTGATAATCTTTCTCTTTTTTATCACTCATTACCTCTATATGATGAAAATATTTTAATAAATTTGATTTTTCTAGCTTTCGTTCTTGATCTAACAAATCTCCCTTTGTGGCAACTATTAGCTTGTATTTGCCTTGTAAAGAGTGTAACACCTCTTCTACTCCGTCTAATAATTCTATAGGCTTTGCCAACATTTCTTTCCCAATGGTTAAAATAGCTTCAATTGTTTTCTGTTTAACTTGATAATTGGAAAGTTCTAAGGCGCATTCTACCATCGATAAAATAAAACCTTTAATACCGTAACCATACTGCCCTAGATTCTTTATTTCTATTCTAAAGAGCTCCTGGTCAATTTTATTTTCGGTTTCATACTTTGACAATAACTTTGCAAACTGGTGTTCTGCATCTCTAAAATAAGTTTCATTTACCCATAAAGTATCATCTGCGTCAAAAGCTATTACCTTTATTTTGTTACTTATCTTCCTCATTTTTTTGATTTCAAAAATTCAATTGCCTTCTCTAAATCCTCTGGAGTATCTATACCGACAGCTTCAACATCCGTTTCCACCATTTTAATTTTTTTACCGATCTCCTGATACCTAATAGCCTCAATTTTTTCAGCTGCTTCCAAAGGAGTCATGGGGGTATTGTAAAAGTCGATTAACGCTTGCTTTCTAAAAGCATACACTCCTTTATGCTTATAATATTTTACTGGTTTGTCTTTATCCCTATAGTAAGGAATTACACTTCGAGAAAAATAAATAGCTAAATTATTTATATCTGTAATTACCTTAACATTATTAGGATTTTCTATATCTTCTTTATTGGTTATTTGGACTTTTAAAGATGCTAAATCTATTTCTTTTTTAGTGTCTTGTTTAAAAACAGCAATCAATTTTGATAAAGAAATTGCATCGATAAAAGGTTCGTCTCCTTGAACATTAATTACAATATCTGCTTCAATATTTTCTACAGCCTCTGCAATTCTATCAGAACCACATTCATGCACAATTTTACTCATAATTGCTTTTCCACCCGCATTCTCTATGGTTTCAAAAATAATATCAGAATCTGTTACTATAAAAACATCAGTAAATAAATTTGTATTTAACGCTGCTTCGTAAGTTCTTAAAATAACTGGCTTTCCACCTAAGTCTTTCATTAACTTTCCTGGAAAACGAGACGCACTATAACGTGCAGGAATCATTGCAATAATTTTCATAAATCTATTTGATATAAACTTCTAAAAGTTCTGATTTTTCTTCGGATAAAATTACAATATTTTTAACACAATTAGGAACTAAAATAGTTTCTCCCATTTCTAAATTCTCTATCTGATCTTCATACTTAAATTCAACACTGCCTGCTACACACATATAAATTACAAAGCTATCTTTTTCTTCGTGGTTGATAAAAACTTCTCCGTTTATTGGCAAAACATTAGTCGTAAAATAAGGGCACGAAACAATTTCAGAAGATATATTTTGTTCTTTGGAATAAACTGTTTTATAAGAATCTTGAGCAGAATAATCAATAGCATCTATGGCCTCTTCCGTATGCAAATCTCTAAAAGTCCCATCCGAGTTGGGTCTGTCCCAGTCATAAATTCTATACGTTATATCAGATGTCTGCTGAATTTCTGCAAGCAAAACTCCTGCACCAATAGCATGCACTCTTCCAGTTGGAATAAAATAAACATCACCATTTTCAACTTCATCAACATTTAAAATATGAAGTAACTTTTTATTTTCTAAATGTTCTAAATATTCTTTTGAAGTAACTTCTTTTTGAAAACCTACAATTAAATTAGCTTTTTCATCTGCTTGCATCACATACCACATTTCTGTTTTTCCAAAAGAGTTATGACGTTTTTTTGCCAAATCGTCGTGAGGATGTAATTGAATACTTAAAGCTTCTTTTGCATCTATAAACTTAATTAAAAGCGGGAATTTTTCTCCAAAATGATCATAAATTCTCCCTCCAACTAAGTCTGCTTTAAATTTAGAAATTAACTGTTTTAAATCTTGACCTTTTAGTTCACCATTCACAACTATTGAAGTATCTCCTTCCACATCAGATATTTCCCAACTCTCACCAATATCTGCTCTTGTTGACTGCTTATTTAATAAAGTTGCTAATTTTTCTCCTCCCCAAATTTTATCTTTTAATATGGGTTGAAATTTAATGAGTTGATTAACTTTCATGGTTATTTATTTTACCGACAAATTTAATGATTTACATTAAAAGTACTTCTAGTTAAATAGATAATTACCTATTTCATTCCACTTTTCTCAAAAAAAATCATTTTAGCTAAATTTATTTCAAAAGCTAGAAACAAGTTTATGATGAACGGAATTGATCTTTCTAGTCAATTTTCTTCTTTTTTTACAAACACAATTTTAGATAGTTTTTGCTATCATACCTAAACAGATTGACAAAGATTTATGAGTTATTACTATTAAAATAAAAATTAAAAGTTCTACTCTCGCCTAGACACTAAAAAAAAAATTAGCGAAATTCATTAGAACAACTAAAGGATTAAATTTTACTATAAAACTAAGCATTAAGACTTAAGATATTTTGATACTTTATCATATTTGTAAATAAATTAATAATTATTGAGTATATTTAAGCACTTTTTTTAACCTCCACAAAATTTATGAAAACTTTAAAGAAATTTATAATCTTAATCTGTTTGTTAAATATTTATTTCACATTCAGCACCGAAAGAGAATTATATGTAGACAATTTTAGTAATATTTTAGGAACCTATCATTTAGAAACTGAATTATTAGAATTTGCAAAAAATCATGAAATCAATACCTTAATTCTTTATGATTTACATAAAATTAATAAAAGATTTCCATTAGGCGATGAAACAAAAAATGGAGTTCTAGCTAGTTTTATTGTTAAAGCAAAAGTTGAATATGGAATTCAAAAAATAAGTGCCTCTGGTGAAAGTAGCGATTTTTTTATAAATGCTATTCACGCATACAATACTTCCAGAACAAAAACTAGTGAAAAATTTGATATTTACAATTTAGAATATGAATACTGGGATGAGGAGTCTTCTTCAAACAATGGTTATTATTGTAAAAATTATCTAAAAGATAGCTATGAAAAATGTAATCGTGAAAATTCTTTTAAATTCTATGTGGAATCTTTAATAACTATGAGAAGACTTGCCGATGAAATCGCCCACCCAGTGAAAGTAGAGGCTTATATTGGTAAATTCACAGAAAAAGAAGTGCAAAATGTTAGTGATCATGTAGATAGATTATTAATACATGCCTATGTTAAAACACCTCAAGAAAGTTTTCATTACGTAAAAAATAGACTAGACTTATTGGCAGGTATTGATTCTAAAATTAAAGTTTCTATTTTATATTCTTCGGAAATGAACTTTATGGGGAAATGGTTTAAAACACAATCATTTCAAACAGCTGAAGAAATTTTCTTTAAAGAATTAGAAAAAGAAGAAATAGAATTAGAGCAGAAATTAAACTTTAAGGGGTTTACTTACTATAACTATAGTTACTTTCAATATTCTTTAAAGCGATTTAAAAACCAGAGAAATAGACCTAAAATAAACTATTCACCGCAGTAGCTTATAAAGTTTTCAGGGTTTCACTCAAAGTTATTTTTAAATCTAAATTATTAGAGAGGTGTTTTCTTAATTTCTGATAGATAACTACACAAATATTTTCTGAAGTAGAATTCAAATCTCTAAATTCTTCGTCTCTAACCTTTAAATTTTTATGATAAAAACACTCCTCTATCTCAGACTTTATTAAATTTTTAAGAACTCTTTAATCATAAAACACTAGTAATAAACGACTTATTTATAAAAACATGATATATATCATGTTTTTATATAAAGTACTCTATTACCTTTGAGAGGATATATATCCCTACATATATATCCCCCCACATTATGAAACTTATTAAATATGTTCTAATAGCAATTTGTTTGCTAAACATTTCCTACACATTAAGCACTGAAAGAGAACTATATGTCAACAATTTTAATAATATTTTAGGATCTTATCATTTAGAAACTGAATTATTAGAATTTGTAAAAAATCACGAAATCAATACCTTAATTCTTTATGATTTACATAAAATAAATAAAAGATTTCCATTAGGAGATGAGACAAAAAATGGAGTTCTAGCTAGTTTTATTGTTAAAGCAAAAGTTGAGTATGGAATTCAAAAAATAAGTGCATCTGGTGAAAGTGGCGATTTTTTTACTAATGTTATTCACCCCTATAATATCTCAAGGAAAAATTCTAAAGAAAAAATTGATATTTATAATTTAGAATATGAATACTGGGACGAGGAGTCTTCTTCAAACAAAGGTTATTATTGTAAAAGTTATCTAAAAGATAGCTATCAAAAATGTAATCGTGAAAATTCTTTTAAATTCTATATTGAGTCTTTAAAAATAATGAGAAAACTCGCAAATGAAATCGATCACCCAATACAAATAGAGGCTTATATTGGGAAATTCACAGGAAAAGAAGTACAAAATATAAGTAATCATGTCGATAGGTTATTAATACATGCCTATGTGAGAAAACCTCAAGAAAGTTTTCATTATATAAAAAATAGACTAAACTTATTAGCAGGTATTGATTCTAAAATTAAAGTTTCTATTTTAAATTCTTCGGAAATGAAATTTTTGGGAAAATGGTTTAGTACACAATCATTCCAAACGGCTGAAGAAATTTTCTTTAAAGATTTACAAAAAGAAGGAATAAATTTAAAAGATAAATTAAATTTCCAAGGGTTTACTTACTATAACTATAGTTACTTTCAATATTCATTAGAACGATTCAAAAATCATAAAAATAAGCCTAAATTATTCTCCAGTATAACTAACAAAGTTTCTAGGCGTTTCATATAAAGTTATTTTTAAATCTAAATTATTAGGGAGGTGTTTTCTTAATTTCTGATAGGTAACTACGCAAATATTTTCTGCTGTAGGATTCAAATCTTGAAATTCTTCAACTTCAACATTTAAATTTTTATGATCAAAACACTCCTCTATCTCAGACTTTATTAAATTTTTAAGAATTCCTAAATCATACACATATCCTGTTTCTTTATCAATCTCTCCTGTTAAAGAAACTATGAGCTCATAATTATGACCATGAAAGTTAGGATTACTGCACTTGTTAAAAATTTCAAAGTTTTTAGCATCCGACCAATCTTTTCTATACAATCTGTGCGCTGCATTAAAATGTGCTTTTCTATGAACAGTTACTTTAGGCATATATTTTTTTGTTTTAAATTAAAAACTAGTATCTCCAAGGTTATAACTTGAAATCTTCGAAAAAGATTCTTTAAAAATTATTTTAAACCACTCAGTATAAATTGAAGGGTTTTTCTCCATGTCAGATTTCACATCCTCTAACAACATCCATTTGTAATCTTCTGCTTCATCCTTATTGATAATTGGTCTATTATCGAAATAACCAATTAACACATGATCTAATTCATGCTCTGTTAAACCGTTATCAAAAGGAGCTTTGTATATAAATGAAAAAACTTCACTTAAACTTGTTACAAAACCCATTTCTTCTTGTAATCTTCTTTTACCTGCTTCTAAATTGGTTTCACCATTTCGTTGATGTGAGCAACATGTATTTGTCCATAATAACGGTGAATGATATTTATGCGCAGCTCTTTGTTGCAGCATTAATTCTCCTTTCTTATTAAAAATAAATACTGAAAAAGCTCTATGCAAAACAGCTTTTTCATGCGCTTCCATTTTAGGCATTAAACCTAATTGATTGTCGTTTTTATCAACTAAAATCACTTGTTCCTCCATGATTACAAATATAATGCAATCAAATAGTTTTAAAACTTAAAAATGTAATAAAACCATCAGATTTATCTATTGTTTTATTTTGATGATTTATATTTGATTTTTATAATAATCAATATCAAAAGTGAAAAGTTTCTATAAAATAGTATTCTTCTTAATTATTATTCCCTTTTATCAATGCAATCAAGAGAAAAATAAAAAAGAAAAAACTCTTGAAGTTAAACAGATAAAAGACCTTAAAAAGAAACAAGAAAATATAATTACGAAACCTTGGGATAGTTTAAATAGATTCAATACTGAAGCTTTTTTATTAGAATATGGAAAGCAAAATCAAGAAACTAAAGTACTTATAAAAACAAAATTCGGAAATATAAAACTGTTATTATACAAAGATGTTCCAATACATAGAGCTAATTTCATTTTTCTTACAAAAATTAAATATTTTAACACTACGGTTATTTACAGGGTAGCAAAAAATTTTGTTATTCAGGGAGGAAATTCTGATAATATGTATACTCAAAAACAGCGAAGAAAATATGGGAATTATTTAATGCAAACCGAATTCAGAAATCATAGAAAACACAAATATGGGGCATTAGCCGCTGCTAGACAGTGGGAAAATAACCCAAATAAGCTATCAAGCCCTTTTGAATTTTATATAGTTCATAAAAGAAGTGGTGCTCATCATTTAGACAATGAGCATACTGTTTTTGGCGAAGTTATTTCTGGTTTTGATGTTATGGATAGAATCTCTAAAGTAAAAGTTGGTGTCGATGAATGGCCCATTGAAGATATAAATATGAGCATAGAAATTTTAAATTAATATATTCTAAAAGAACAAGTAATTAACTGATTATCAGAAAAAAAATCGATCTAAAATTGTATTTTAGTGAAATTCTATTTTAGTGAAATTTTAAACTTTTTAAAAAATATTACTTGAAGTATTTGACTAAATTAGATAAATTAATAGATCATTTTTTTTATGAATCTTATTCTCATTATCAAGTAATAAGCTAAAAAAATTATAGAATAAAACCTATATTTGCACTTCAAATTTTGTAAATGAGTTTTTTAAAGGAAATAGCACGTAGAAGAACATTTGGAATCATTTCACATCCAGATGCGGGTAAAACTACTTTAACAGAAAAATTGTTACTATTTGGTGGTGCAATTCAAGAAGCTGGCGCTGTAAAAAACAACAAAATTAAAAAAGGTGCAACTTCCGATTTTATGGAAATTGAACGTCAAAGAGGAATTTCTGTTGCAACTTCTGTCCTGGCATTTATTTATAAGGATAAAAAAATAAACATTTTAGATACTCCTGGTCACAAAGACTTTGCTGAAGACACCTTTAGAACCTTAACCGCTGTAGATAGTGTTATTGTTGTCATTGATGTGGCAAAAGGTGTTGAGCCACAAACAGAAAAATTAGTAGAAGTTTGTAGAATGCGTAGCATACCAATGTTGGTTTTTATAAATAAACTAGATAGAGAAGGAAAAGATGCTTTTGATTTATTAGACGAAGTGGAACAAAAACTTGGTTTACGCGTAACTCCAATGAGTTTTCCTATTGGAATGGGATATGATTTTAAAGGAATTTATAATATTTGGGAAAAGAAATTAAATCTTTTTTCTGGTGATAACAAAACTACTATTTCTGATGGTGTTCAATTTGATGATTTATCGAACCCAGAATTAGATCAAATAGTTGGTGAAACTGCAGCTGAAACTTTACGCGAAGAAATTGAATTAATCGATGAAGTGTATCCATCATTTAATCAACAAGAATATTTAGAAGGAAAATTACAACCCGTATTTTTTGGGTCAGCTTTAAATAACTTTGGGGTGAAAGAATTACTAGATGCATTTATTGAAATTGCACCTTCTCCGCAGCCTAAAAAAGCGGAAGAACGCTTAGTAGATTCTAAAGAAGAAAAAATGACTGGTTTTGTGTTTAAAATACATGCAAATATGGACCCTAAACACAGAGACAGATTAGCTTTTATAAAAATTGTGTCGGGCACCTTTAAAAGAAATGCTCCTTATTTACATGTTAGGAATGGTAAAAAAGTAAAATTTTCTAGTCCTAATGCATTTTTTGCTGAGAAAAAAGAAATTGTAGAAGAATCTTTTCCTGGCGATATTGTAGGTATACACGATACTGGAAACTTTAAAATTGGTGATACTCTAACAGAAGGTGAACAATTAAATTTTAAAGGAATTCCGAGTTTTTCTCCAGAACATTTTAGATATGTAAACAACGCAGATCCAATGAAATCGAAACAACTTTATAAAGGTTTAGATCAGTTAATGGACGAAGGTGTGGCTCAATTATTTACTTTAGAAATGAACGGACGAAAAGTAATTGGGACAGTTGGTGCTTTGCAATATGAAGTTATTCAATATCGATTAGAGCATGAATATGGTGCAAAATGTACCTATGAAAATTTAAATGTTCACAAAGCTTGTTGGGTAGAACCTGAAAATATAAAAAGTGAAGAATTTAAAGAATTTAAACGAGTAAAACAGCGTTATTTAGCAAAGGATAAACAAGGTCAATTGGTCTTTTTAGCTGATTCCGCTTTTACAATTCAAATGACGCAAAGTAAATATCCTTCAGTAAAACTTCATTTTACAAGTGAATTTAAAGGTTGAAAATTATGAAAAAAATATTACTATTCCTTTTTACAATATTAAGTTTACAGGCTTTTTCTCAAACTTATAATTTATCTGAACTTAAAGGAAAAGAATTACACAATAGCATTCGTTTAAATTATATTTTAGTTCATCAACCTGTGAGTAAAGTGAACTATCAATTAGCGCCTACTTTGGGTTTTGTTGGTTTAAACTATAATTTACCTCTAAATGATTGGCTCTATGCGGGTGCTGGATTTCATACAGCTATTATTGGTGATCAGGGAGGATTATTTACATTAGGAGTTAATTTAGGTGTAAATAAAAAAATTTATAAAAATTTATATTTTGATGGCAACCTCCATTTTGGAGGTGGTGGTGGTTTTAGAAGTTTGGTAAATGGAGGTGGAATGATCTATCCAAATATTGGATTGCAATATAAGAAAAATGGCTATTCATTTGGTGTTCAATATGGCTATGTAAATTTCTTTACAGGTATTCAAAAAAATGATAATGTTTCATTCTTTTTAGAAATCCCAACAACTCTTAGAACTTCAACGTATGCAAATGCGCAAAAAACGTTTATTATAAATGATATTTCGAAAGATGAATTTTGGAAAAAACCAGCGGTCAAAAGTGTGCAACAATTAACTTTTGATTATTTCTTTCCAATTGGAATGTCAAGAGCAGACACTACAACTAATCCATCCTACAAAAATTTAAATGAAATCTTATCAATTATAGGTTTTGAATATCAACGATATCTAACGTCAAATACCTTTGTCTATGCGCATATAGATACTATGTATAATGGATTAGTTTCAGGTTTTATGGATTTATTTTTTGGTGTTGGCAAAAACTTTATTGAAACAACTCATATCAACTTATTTGCAAAGATAGGAATTGGTGCAGCGGGAGGAAGAATATATCCTGAAGGTGGTTTAACTATGTATCCCAATGCTGGTTTTGATTTGCGCATTACAGATAAGTTAGGTATCAGTGCGCATGGAGGTTATCATAGAGCAATTGGAGGAACATTTGAGGCCTATACTGCAGGATTTAGTCTAAAATATTATGGATTGACAGGAGGGATTAAAGATCCTTTTACAGGGGCAATTGCATCTAAAATTAAAACACATGGAATTGGTATTGGCGTTCAAAATCAAACCTATTTTAAGATTGCAAAAGATGACTACACCACCATAGACTTACAAATGATTTCATTAAAAGTTTATTATGATTTGAATAAACATTTTTATGCCGTGGGTGAAACATCTTTTGCTTATAAAGGGAAATCTGGAGGCTACGCGCATGGAATATTTGGTTTAGGAATAAGAAGTAATCTATTTCTAAAAAATAAAATCTCAATGTTTACAGAGTTCATGGGAGGTGTTGCCGGAGGTGCGGGTGTAGATACGGGCGAAGGCGTTTTAATAAGACCTACTGGTGGATTTAATTATCACATTAGCGATAGTTTAACATTTAATATCGCTATTGGACAAACTTCAACACCTTTTGGCAATGTCAATTCTACAAATTTAAATGTAGGATTTGACTATAAAATATCCATTTTAAACGCAAAAAAATAATTTACTCTGAACTTGTTTCAGAATGTTAAAAAAATAAAATCGATTAAATAAGAAAGAATGAACAACGGAATCTATGCAAAATTCACTACTCCAAAAGGTGAAATTTTAGTACAATTAGAACATGAAAAAGCGCCAGGAACAGTAGGTAACTTTGTTGCTTTGGCAGAGGGTAATTTAGAAAATGCTATCACGCAACAAGGAACTCCCTACTATGATGGATTAGAATTCCATAGAGTAATTCCTGATTTTATGATTCAAGGAGGATGCCCTCAAGGAACAGGAACAGGAAACCCTGGTTATAAATTTGATGATGAATTCCATCCAGATTTAAAACATGATGCTCCTGGAAAACTTGCAATGGCCAATTCTGGTCCTGGCACTAACGGAAGCCAATTTTATATTACGCACGTTCCTACTCCTTGGCTAGACAATAAACATACCGTTTTTGGTTCTGTAATCGAAGGACAAGATGTTGTTGATTCAGTAAAACAAGGCAATGAAATGTCTCTCGAAATTATTAGAGTTGGTGCAGAAGCAGAAAACTTCAATGCTGTTGAAGCATTTAGAACTTTTGAAGGTTCTAGAGAGAAAAGAGAAGCAGAAGAAAAAGTAAAACAAAAAGAATTATTAGATTCTGTTGCTAAAGGTTACGCAGAAACTGCAAGTGGTTTACGTTATCAAATTTTACAAAAAGGTGATGGAAAACAAGCAACCAAAGGAGCTGGAGTTTCTGTACATTATAAAGGTCAATTATTGGACGGTACCGTTTTCGATTCTTCTTACAAAAGAAAACAACCAATTGATTTTAATGTTGGTGTAGGACAAGTAATAGCTGGCTGGGATGAAGGAATTCAATTATTACAAGTTGGTGATAAAGCTCGCTTTGTAATCCCTTCTGACTTAGCATATGGATCTGCAGGTGCAGGTGGAGTAATTCCTCCAGACGCAACCTTAATTTTTGATGTAGAATTAATGAATGTAAAATAACTTTTTCACATTTACAAAGAACAGGGACCCTCGATATTTGAGGGTCCTTTTTTATTTTACAGAAATCTTTTATTTTTCTGTCAATTTATAGTGCCTTCTAGAATACTTTAATAAAAAACCTCACTAGATACTATAACTTCCGGCCTTCCAATAGGGTGTAATATTAAAAATGTTGCAAATTTAAAAATTTATGACTCTTATAAGTTTGCGCTAATCTCTTATGAATTATATAAACTTCTAATATGATTAAGGTTACGATACAGAAGGAATTCACTTTTTAAAAGTGAATAGAAAAGATAAAAAGTTTTATTAATAATTTGCAAAAAAAACATTGTAGAACTCAAAAATGATTTTATATTTGCAGCTCTTTACCACGCGAAAGTAGCTCAGTTGGTAGAGCGTCAGCCTTCCAAGCTGAATGTCGCCAGTTCGAACCTGGTCTTTCGCTCAAAAAGACTTTATTAGAAATAATAGAGTTTTTTTTTGCTCTAAATTCATTAATATTTGAAATAAAAGGGCTGATAAACAGTATCAAAAACTTACTAAATAAACCTACTATTTAGCTGATAGGAAAGACATTATCGGATATAATGTTTTTCTGTTTTACAAACTCTTTAACTTATCGCCAAATAGTAATAATAAAATAATTGGAATTGCTAAGAAAATAACAAAAACCGTATTTGTAAAGAACAGTTCTGGTTTCAGAATTAAAGTTAAAATAAAACCACCCATAGCACCTCCTAGATGAGCAGCATGTCCAATATTTCCTACCTGTTTTTTCATTCCATAAATGGAATATAACAAATAACCAACTCCAAAAATATATCCAGGAATAGGAATTGCAAAAAACAATAATAATTGCATATCCGGAAACACTAATATGGATGAATATACAATCCCTGAAACAGCACCAGAAGCACCAACGGCACTATAATAATGTTCATATTTATGGTATTGTAATGTATATAAATTTCCAGCAATTAAACTTCCAAAATAGATAATTAAAAAACTAGTTATCCCTGAATTAGTTGCTACAAAACCCCCAAAAACATAGAGTGCATACATGTTAAAACCAAGATGCATCCAATCTACATGCAAAAATCCAGAAGTTAACATTCTAATTTTTTCATTCCCCAAAACTCTTCCAACTTGAAATTTATATTTATTTAAGAATGAATTATCATCAAAACCTTTCATTGAAAATAAAACGTTGACGATAATGATTAATAAAACTATGGGGTTTGAACCTTGTAACATCCTACAAACATAATAAAATCTGTTTGTTTTAACTATTTCTAATTAAATATAAATACTGATATTTGCAATAAAAATTAACCTTATGCAATTTCTAGTTTTTGCACTTACTTACCCTTTTATTTGGCTATTATCGAGATTGCCAATGCGCATATTATATATAAAATCTGATATTTTTTTCTTTTTGATTTATTACGTTTTTAGGTATCGGAAAAATGTAGTTTTAGAAAACTTAAGATTAGCTTTTCCTGAGAAATCAGAAGCAGAAAGAAAAAAAATATCTAAAAATTTCTTTAAACATTTTACTGATTTATTTATGGAAAGTGTAAAAGCTTTCTCAATATCAGAAAAAGAAATTTTAAAACGTTATACCTATAAAAATCCTGAATTGGTAAACGACTTTACAAAACAAGGAAAAAGTATTGCATTAGTTGCTGCTCATCAAGCAAATTGGGAATGGTCTATAAGTTTACCATTAGTTTTAGAAGGAAAAGTTAATGGTGCATACACAAAACTGGGTAATACTTACTTTGAAAAAGCAGTAAGAAGCTCTAGAGAAAAATTTGGTGTTTCAGGTTATAAAACAAGTGAAACCGTAAAAGGAATGCAACGGAATTTTGCAGAAAAAACGCAGGGGTTATATATTTTGTTGAGTGATCAATCTCCACAAGTTCATAAAACGTTTTATTGGAGCACATTTTTTGGTGTCAAGGTTCCTATCCATACGGGAGCTGAAATGCTTGCTAAAAAGTTTGATTTGGTCGTTATAAATTATGTAACTAGAAAAGTAAAAAGAGGTTATTATGAAACGGAATTTCAATTAATAACCGAGACTCCGAAAGAGTTTGATAATTACCAAATAACTGATAAATATTTGCGCTTAACGGAAAGAAACGTCATACAGCAACCTGAACTTTATTTATGGTCTCATAAGAGATTTAAACACAGAAACAGTTTTGATGAATGGCAAAAAATGAAAGCCTCTAAACAGAAAACCAAGAAGTAACTAACTCTTTTTCTATGGGCTTTGTAAATTTATGAACATAATCATTCTTCAAAGAATCATAGCTATAATCCTTCGCCCAATCTTTAATATTTAATGATAATTCTTGTAGAGATTTACAAATAAAAGTTAGTTCAGAATTTGTTATTGTTGGATGCAAAGACAAACGCACCCAACCTGGTTTTTGTGTATTGCAACCATGTGAAATTTCATCTTTTATTCTATTTGAAGTCACTTGATCTACATTTAATAAGAAATGTCCATACGTTCCTGCACAAGAACAACCACCTCTCGTCTGAATTCCAAAACGATCATTCAATAATTTTACGACTAAGTTAAAGTGATACTTTTCAAAATAGAATGAAAAAATACTTAATCGTTTTTTATGATTCGGAGCTAATATTTTCACCCCAGATAAACTTTCTAAAGTATGAAACATCGTTTCATTAATTTCATCTTCTCTTCTTCTAATATTTTCAACACCCATTTTATCTTTCAACTGAATTGAAAGTGCAATCTTAATTGTTTGCAAAAATGCTGGTGTTCCGCCATCCTCTCTTGTTTCTACATCGTCAAAATAGTCATGTTGCCCCCAAGGATTTGTATAACTTACAGTGCCACCTCCTGGATTATCTGGCACTGTATTTTTATATAATTTCTTATTAAAAACTAATACCCCAGCACTTCCTGGGCCTCCTAAAAATTTATGAGGTGAAAAGAAAATAGCATCTAAATGCTCATCCTCTATTTCTGGATGCATATTAATACCTACATAAGGCGCACAGCAAGCAAAATCAACAAAACACAATCCGTTATATTGATGAATTAATTTAGCTACTTTATGGTAGGGAGTTTTTATACCCGTTACATTAGAACAGGAAGTAATTGAAGCAATTTTAATTTTTCTATGTTCATGTTTTTGGATGCATTTTTCAAAGCTATCTAGACACAGTAAACCTTCCTCATTACAAGGAACCACTTCTACATCTGCAATCGTTTCTAACCAAGAAGTTTGATTAGAATGATGCTCCATATGTGATATAAAAACAATAGGTTTTAAATCTTCTGGTACAGTTGTATAATCTTTTAAACTTTCAGAAACTTTTAAACCTAATATTCGTTGAAATTTATTCACAACACCAGTCATTCCAGAACCGGTTGTTATCAAAACATCATTAGAGTTCGCATTTACATGACGTTTTATAATATTTCTGGCTTCGTGATAAGCGAGCGTCATGGCTGCACCAGAAGTTGAAGTTTCTGTATGCGTGTTGGCTACAAAAGGTCCAAATTCATTACATATTTTTTCCTCAATTGGTCTATACAATCTTCCACTCGCAGTCCAATCTGCATAGATAAGATTTTGCACTCCATATGGAGACATAAATGTTTGATTTACACCAATAATATTCTTACGATATTGATCGAAATATTGCTCTAAATTTTTCATTAAATTCTAAATTTTCCACCAACTAAAATATTGTTCTGTAAGAAGAAAAAATCTTGAGAAGCGCTATCTGCAGGATTGGTGCTAATTTTAACATTTGACATATTTATATATCCACCTTTTAAATCTGCTTGAATAAAAAAGTGTTTCAAAAAGGTTATATTTAATCCAAATCCTACAGACAATCCATATCCAGAAATATGATAATCATCATGTCTTTCCATATCTAATAATGTTGTATCTGTTTTTGGAAATAATAAACCAAAACCTAAACCCTCCGTTGCATTTATTTGAAAGCTGTCAGAATCTAAACCAAACCAACTACTTATATCATCAAAACGATATAACTGCATGTTAATATAATTTAAACCATCTGTATGTTCTAATCTCAAAAAATCTTCTGTTAATTGAATTTGTTGACCAGTATAAACTCCATCATATTTAACATTTCCAATATTTATGATTCCATCTATATCGACAAATTGATCATTATCAACAACATATTTCATATGATCTATACCTATTGAAATCGTATAATTCTCTTTAAAAAAATAACCTATTCTCGCGTTTGTTTGTGGTTTAGTGAGGTTTGATATTCCAAAATACTTTTTGAAAGTAAATGCTGATGGTGTATCGTGCGCTTTCACACTTTGTAACGTAAAATCATAATTATCGCCTTTAAATCGAATGTCTGACTTTGAAAAACTTGCCCAATTCCACCCCCAATAAACAAAGAACTTTCCTTTGTTAAGTACTTTCTTTTTTTTAGATGTTATATCATTTTGCTGTCCTAATAAAGAAGAAATACTTAAAAAAAGAACTGCTAAAGTTATAATATATGTTTTCAAAACTTAAAATTAATTTTTAAATAATTTCTTTAATTTCATTGATAAATCTAACCGCTAAAGCATCTGCCGATTCTTGAGATTTTGCCTCTGTATAAATTCTAATGATTGGCTCTGTATTCGATTTTCTTAAATGAATCCATTCGTCTGAAAAATCGATTTTTACCCCATCAATGGTATTAACATCCTCGTTTTTATAAGTTGAAGCCATTGTCTCTAAAATTTCATCAACATTAATTTCTGGTGTTAATTGAATTTTATTTTTACTCATAAAATAACTAGGATACGAATCTCTTAATTCTTTACAAGATATTTTTTTATGTGCTAAGTGTGATAAAAATAAAGCTACTCCCACTAAAGAATCACGTCCATAATGCGAAGCAGGATAAATGATCCCTCCATTTCCTTCGCCACCAATTACAGTATTGGTCTCCTTCATTTTAATAACAACATTTACTTCGCCTACAGCACTTGCTGTATAAGTTCCACCATGTTTTTGAGTAACATCTCTTAAAGCTCTGGAAGAGGATAAATTGGACACTGTATTTCCTCCACCTAAACGTCCTAAAACATAATCTGCACAAGCAACTAAAGTATATTCTTCACCAAACATCGAACCATCCTCAGAAACCAAAGCTAATCTATCTACATCTGGATCTACGACAACTCCGAAATCTGCTTTTTCTTTAACTACTAATTCTGAAATATCTGTTAAATGATCTTTTAAAGGTTCTGGATTGTGAGGGAATTGTCCGTTTGGTGTACAATATAACTCAACACATTTTACACCTAATTTTTTTAGTAATGCGGGTATAAAAATTCCTCCTGATGAATTCACACCATCAACAACAACTTTAAATTTTGCTTTTTTAATAGCTTTTACATCAACTAAATCAAGTTTTAAAACTTCTTTAATATGCTTTTTTAGATATTTTTTATTTTTTTTATAACTTCCTAAGTCATCAACTTGTGCAAAAGTAAAGGCCTCACTTTCTGCCAATTCTAAAATTTTCTCACCTTCAGCACCATTTAAAAACTCACCTTTCTCATTCAATAATTTTAAGGCATTCCATTCTTTTGGATTGTGAGAAGCTGTTAAAATAATACCTCCATCTGCTTTTTCTAAAGGCACGGCAACCTCTACTGTTGGTGTTGTAGATAAGCCTAAATCAATCACGTTAATGCCCATCCCTACCAATGTATTTGCCACCAAACTAGAAACCATTTTACCAGAAATACGAGCATCTCTGCCAATTACTACAGTGATTTTTTCTTTGTTTGGATTTCTATTTTTTATAAAAGCTCCATAAGCTGAAGCAAATTTTACAGTATCTATAGGAGTTAAATTATCCGCAGTTTTACCACCAATTGTTCCTCTAATTCCTGATATTGATTTTATTAATGTCATTGTCTTTATTTTTCACAACAAATATAATTTTTTTCAATTGATTTTAATTAATTAATTAATATCCTATTA